>Ga0209515_10000155_pt1 | contig 128087 bp, 125 predicted proteins | sample Subgroupgradi54m_FD_187454 | JGI IMG/M metagenome (GOLD analysis project Ga0209515, IMG submission 187454) | Subsurface groundwater microbial communities from S. Glens Falls, New York, USA - GMW60B uncontaminated upgradient, 5.4 m (SPAdes)... ... | reverse complement strand
TCTTCACAGCGGCGGAACAGGCGCGCTTTCGAAGCCACCGGTCGCCTGGGCGGCACCTCGCGGCCCGTTTTGCGGCAAAGGAGGCGGCCTTCAAGGCGCTTCGCACTGGATGGGGGCAGGGGGTGGTGTGGCAGGATGTGGAGATCGTGGGCGGCGGGCGTGAGCCGTCCAGCGTGGTCCTTTCGGGCTGCGCCCGGGAGGTTGCGGCCCGCCTTGGGATCACGCAGATGCTGGTGAGTCTCACGCACGATGGCGACTACGCGATGGCCTGTGTCGTGGCCACTGACGGCAGATAGGGAGTGCGCGTCGAGGAGGGGACGATGGCTGTGAGCGTTGTGACGGCGAGCCAGATGCGTCAGCTCGATCGACGGGCGACGGAGGAGTACGGCATCCCGTCGCTGCTGCTGATGGAGAACGCCGGAGTCCAGGCGGTCCTGGAGCTGGAGCGCGCGTTCCCGCACCTGACGCGAAGCCGCGTCGCCGTGGTCTGTGGCAAGGGCAATAACGGCGGCGATGGCCTTGTTGTGGCGCGTCACCTCTTCGACCGCGGGATCACGGTCGAGGTGTTTCTGCTGGCTCGGCAGACGGAGATCAAGGGGGATGCCAGGACGAATCTCGAGATCATTCGAAAATTAGGCGCGCCGATCTATGAAGTGACGACCAGCCAGGAGATCGAGGCGATACGAGGGGCGATTGAACGAGCCGACGTCGTCGTGGACGCCATCCTGGGAACCGGGACGACCGGGCCCGCGAAAGGCCTCTTCGGCGAAGCCATCGATCTGCTCAATCGGTCCGGCAAGCCGATCGTGGCCCTCGACATCCCCTCCGGCCTGAATAGCGATGAAGGGATCATCCCCGAACCGAGCATCAACGCGGTCCTCACCGTCACCTTCGGTCTGCCGAAGCGGGGTCTGATCCTCTATCCGGCAGCCTCTTGCGCCGGTCGGGTCGTGACGGTGGACATCGGCCTGCCAAGGCAACTGCTCACCGATCCGCTTCTCGATGTCTCGCTCGTGCAGGCTGAAGATCTGGTGAGCGCGCTTCCGCCACGCGACCCGAATGCTCACAAAGGGACCTATGGTCACGTCCTGGTCCTGGCCGGCTCGCCGGGCAAGACCGGCGCAGCGGCGATGTGCGCGCTTTCAGTGCTTCGAATCGGCGCAGGGTTGGTGACGCTGGCGTTGCCGGAGAGTCTAAACGATGCCATGGAGGCCAAGCTCACGGAGGTGATGACCGAGCCGCTCCCTGAGACGAGGGAGCGCACGATTGCCCACGCCGCCCTGGAAAGGGTCCTGGATCTGATGCAGGGCAAACGAGTTATCGCGATCGGTCCAGGCCTGTCGATCCATCCCGAGACTGCCGAACTGGTCCGGGCAGTCGTGAAGACCGCCAAGGCGCAGATCGTGCTAGATGCCGATGGAATTAATGCCCTTGGACCGAACCTGGAAATGCTGCGCGATGTTGCACTCCCGCCTATCCTCACCCCCCACCCTGGAGAGCTCGCCCGTCTGCTCGGCGTCGATCGGGATGAGGTGGTCCGGCACCGGATTCCGATCGCGCAAAAGGTCGCAACGAGTTTCGGCGTTCACCTGGTGTTGAAGGGCGCCCGCACCCTGATTGCGAATCCGGAAGGGCGGGTGGCGATCAACATGACGGGGAACCCTGGTATGGCGACCGGTGGGACCGGTGACGTACTGACCGGTCTGATCGCCGGCCTCCTCGCCCAAGGTGTGAGTGCCGGGCTCGCAGTCAAGGCCGCGGTCTACCTGCACGGCTTGGCCGGGGACCTCGCAGCCAAGGCGGTTGGCCAGGAGGCGATGGTGGCCTCGGATCTGATGGCACAGATCCCGGAGGCCATTCGACAACTGAAGTCCCGTACGATACCGGCGGGGAGTTGAAAACTGCGGTATGGGTGCATCGCCTTCGTCCGTGGCCGTGTATCACTCCGCCTCGCCCGAGCAGACGCGCGCGCTGGGGGAGGCGGTGGGCAGACTCGCGGATGCGGGCGACGTGATCGCCCTCATCGGCGAACTTGGAACCGGGAAAACCCTCTTCGTCGGGGGACTGGCCCGCGGGCTTGGCGTAGACCCAGCTACTTACGTGAGCAGTCCGACCTTCACCATCATGCACCGATACTGTGGCCGCCTTTCCCTCTACCATATCGACCTGTACCGTATCGAGACCCCGGAGGCCTTTGCAAGCTTGGGGCTCGATGAGTATATGGAGGGGGATGGTGTGGCCGCGATCGAGTGGGCCGAGCACGGCTACGGGTGCTTTCCGAAGGAGGTGCTGACGTTCAGACTTCGGCATACCGGATCGGATACGCGGACAATCGAGATCGTTCCGGCCGGCGATCGATACATACGGTTGGTCCAGGCGCTGATAAGCAATTTCCTGGCAGCCTCGGGTTGTCTCAAGACGTAAGCGTGACATCGTGAGTGATCAGCGTATAGCCTTGTTGTTGCTGAAAGCTGACGGCTGGTAGCTTATTGTATGAATCGCCGTCAGGTGGTGGCCTGGACGCTGTACGATTTTGCGAACTCATCCTTTGCCGCGGTCATCGCGGCGACCATCTATGCGACCTATTATGCCCAGGTTGTCGTCGGCAACGTCCATGGGGAGGGTGATCTGTGGTGGGGACGACTGATCTCCACTTCCATGGCCATTGTGGCGCTGACCTCCCCTATCTTGGGGGGTATTGCTGATCGGGCCGGGATCCGCAAGCGCCTCTTCTTTGCCGCCACCTACCTGAGCGTCGGCGCCACTGCATTGATGGCGACCGTGGGGCAGGGGATGGTTCTCTGGGGATTCGTGCTGGGCGTCCTCGGCATGGTGGGATTTGAAGGGGCGATGGTCTTCTATAACGCCTATCTCCCAGACATTGCGTCTCGGGAATGGCAGGGGCGCGTCTCGGCCTACGGCTTTGCGGTCGGCTACGCCGGATCGATTGCGGCTCTTCTCGTCGCCCTCCCATTCGCGCGGGTGGGTGCTCTCGGCTGGTGTTTCCTATCCACCGCGGCGCTTTTTGGGCTCTTCGCCATCCCATCCTTCCTGATTCTTCCACAGGATCGGCCAGGCCATGTCGGGGTTATTGAAGCGGTCCGCGAGAGTGTTCGAGGCACAGTACGGACTTTCCGGGACGTTCTCGCGTTCCGTGAGCTACGGCGATTCCTCGGGGCGTATCTGTTGTACGAGGATGGTGTGAACACGGTGATATTCTTTTCCTCTATCTTCGCGGCCAGGACGCTTGGCTTTGGGATGGCGCAGTTGATCGGCTTGTATATCCTCGTTCAGGTCATGGCGTTGGTCGGGGCCTTCCTATGGGGAAAGCCCACGGATCGCCTTGGCCCAAAGGTCGTCGTGCTCTGCATGCTGATGCTCTGGATCGGCGTGGTGATCGCCGCCTACTTGGTCGAGACGCAGCGCCAGTTCTACCTCCTTGCCGCCGTCGCTGGGTCCGGTCTCGGCGCCATACAAGCCGCTAGCCGAACCTTCATGGCCACGCTGATCCCGAAGGGGCGAGAGGGGGAGTTCTTTGGCTGCTACGCTATCTGCGGGAAGACAGCCTCCATCCTTGGACCTCTCGTCTTCGGCGCGGTGTCGTATACCATGGCAGGTAACCAGCGGGCGGCGATTCTTGTCGTCGGGCTGTTTTTCGTCATGGGTCTCATCCTGCTGTCGCGTGTACGGGCCGGGGGACCGACCAGTCAGGCCGGGAAGATGGTCGCCGGCGTCTCTTGCGCCAGGGTGTGATGATGCTGAGGCCCTTGCCGGATCAAGCCGTCTATAGTATCGTCAGGTCGCTATGCTGGTGATGGGGATAGACACATCGACAACGCAGGGAGGGGTGGCCCTTTTATCGGGGCAGGGAGTGATCTGTGAATATACGCTGAATATCAAGGCGACCTATAGCGAGCGACTGCTGCCTTTGATTGATCGAGCCTTACAGGATGCCGGGATCACCTTGGGCCAAGTCGATGGTTTCGCCGTGGCTGTTGGGCCAGGCTCCTTCACAGGCTTGCGAATCGGCCTGAGCACCGCCAAAGGCCTGGTGGTTGTGGGGGGTCAACCGCTTGTCGGCGTATCGACCCTCGAAGCAATGGCGTGGACGCTCCCGTTCTGCACTCACCCGGTGTGCCCCATCCTCGATGCCAGGAAAGGTGAAATCTACTGTGCCCTATTCCGCCACGAGGGGGATCGGTTGATCCGCCTGATGGACGATGCCGCCATCGCGCCAGACAGGCTGTTAAGCCGCATCCAACAGCCAACCGTGTTCTTGGGCGATGGGTTGGTAGTCTACGAAGGCCTTGTGCAATCCCAACTGAAGGAGTTAGCGCTCTTCTCTCCCCTTGCGGGGCGCGGAGGACGTGCCGCCGCTGTGGCAGATCTCGGACGTCGCCGTCTCCTGCGTGGCGACCGGGATGATCTCGTACAACTGGCCCCCCAGTACCTGCGGCCATCCGAGGCGGAGTTCAAACACCTTGGCAAATTCGCCCCGGTGGGTTCGTAGTAGCAAGAGGCAAGCCCAAGAAGTGCCGATGAGCAAGACAAGACTTGCAGTCACGTGCCATTCGATGCGCAGGGAAGACCTGCCGGAGGTGCTGGTGATTGAGAGCCTCTCGTTCGCCGAACCGTGGACCGAGGAGATGTTCTTGCACGAGTTTACCTCCGAGGGGATCGCCGAACCGCTCGTGGCAAGGGTGGATGAAGGTTCGGGAGAGCGGATCGTGGGCTTCCTGTGCGCGTGGATCGTAAGCGGGGAGCTGCATATCAACAATATCGGGGTGCATCCGAGCTGTCGGCGCCGCGGGGTCGCCGCTCAACTACTGGAGGAGATGCTTGGTCGAGCCTATGCCAAGGGTGTCACGGTAGGCTACTTGGAGGTGAGGGCGTCGAACGAGGCGGCTACTGCGCTGTACAAGTATTACGGCTTTCAGCCGATCGGCCGCCGCCGCAACTATTACGATCACCCGCGAGAAGATGCCATCGTGATGCGCAAGGCGCCGCTCTGACCTTCCTGGGAGCCGACGTGCCCTGATGCTCGTCCTGTTGTATAATATGTACGTCAGAATTGTAGGGGAGGGCTTTATGCCCTGGCGTACGACGGGCGTGGTGCAAGCCTCGCCCCTACACCATGGCAGGTTGCGTGAGGCGCTCGTAGCCATGACGATGAGTCTCACAGGAGAACGGAAGCGTGGGTATTCACGATGGATAAAGGAGCAAAAATGATTGATAAGGAACTGCTTGAAATCTTAGCGTGTCCCGCCTGCAAGGCTGAGGTGGTACTAGACGAGCCGGCATCCAGGATCGTCTGCACCGCCTGCGGGCGGCGCTATCCTGTTCGGGACGGCATCCCGGTCATGCTGATCGACGAGGCGGAGCAGGGGCCGCCAGCGAAGAAATAGGACGAATCATGGTGTCCAAGGTGAGGGTCAGGTTCGCGCCAAGCCCAACGGGGTATCTGCACGTCGGTGGGGCCAGAACCGCGCTGTATAACTGGCTGTTCGCCCGCCATGAGAATGGAGTCTTCATCCTTCGGATTGAGGACACCGATGTCGAACGGTCTACGGATGAATCGGTGACGACGATCCTCGATGCGTTGCGCTGGCTCGGCCTGGACTGGGATGAGGGCCCAGAGGTGGGCGGACCGGCCGGCCCGTACCGGCAGGCTGAGCGCCTGAAACTGTACCAGGAGCATGCCCGGAAACTCCTGGATGACGGGAAGGCCTATTACTGTACCTGTACGCCGGAAGAACTGGAAGCCCGACGCAAGGCGGCGCTTGCCGCCGGGACCTCCCCGAAGTACGACGGCCGTTGCCGTGAGCGAGGAAACGACCTGGCTGGAGTCGGCGGAAGAGGCGCCGCCGTCCGCCTGCTGGTTCGGGACGAGGGGAGCATTGAGATAGCGGACCTCGTTCACGGCCCCATTCGCTTCGAGAATGCCGATCTGGACGACTTCATCCTCCTTCGCTCCGACGGGATGCCAACGTATAACTTCGCTGTCGTAGTGGATGACGTGCTGATGGACATTACGCACGTTATCAGGGGCGACGACCATATTTCCAATACGCCACGTCAGATCATACTCTACGAGGCGCTGGGTCTCTCAATCCCACGCTTCGCCCATATCCCCATGATTCTGGGGTCGGATCGCTCCCGTCTCTCAAAGCGGCATGGCGCCACGTCCGCCTTGGCCTACCAGCAGATGGGCTACCTGCCTGAGGCGATGGTGAACTACCTGGTACGGCTTGGTTGGTCCCACGGCGATCAAGAGATCTTCACTCAGGAAGAGCTGGTCAGATACTTCAGCCTCGAGAAGGTGGGGAAGACCCCCGCGGTCTTCGATCCGGTCAAGCTCGAGTGGCTGAATGGCCAGTATATCAAGCGTGCCGCCCCTGATCGGCTGACGGCGTTACTCAGGCCCTTCTGGGAGGCGGCCGGCGTGAGTCAACAAGAGCTGTTTCAGAGGGGCGAAGCCTGGTTGCATCGGGTGGCCTGCCTCTTTCAGGAGCGGGCCAGGACCCTGACGGAGCTCGCATCCTCGTCTAGATTCGTGTTCGATGGGAAGATCGAGCGCGACAAGGCAGTGGCCCTGAAGGTTCTGTCAAGCGAGGCGAAGGCCGGCGTTCGCGCGCTCTTACCGGAGATCGAGGCGCTGCCAACCTTCAGTGCGGCAACCCTGGAGTCGCTATTCCGGATGAGGGCGGCGGCCCTTGGTCTGAAGCTGGTCGACCTGGCCCAGCCCTTCAGGGTTGGGCTGTCGGGAAAAAGCGTCAGTCCCCCCATCTTCCCAATTATGGAGTTGATGGGATGGGAGGCAGCGCGACGTCGGGTAGAAGAAGCACTGGAGGAGGAAGGATGAAGATCGATGCATTGCTTGATGGGCTTCGAGCAGAGTTCAATAAGCTCGATCGGGAGTTCAAGATAGATATCCCGAGAAAGATCCAAGTTGCCAGGGAGTTGGGTGATCTGAGGGAGAGCGGCGAGTACGAAACAATCAAGGACCGGCAGGGCTTTGTCAAGGCTCGGATGGCCTTTCTGCAACAGCGGATAGCAGAGATCAGCAGGATCGACCTGAGAGCGATCCCGAAGGACCGCGTCGCCTTGGGCAGCACCGTCCATCTTGTGGACGAAGAGAGTGGGGAGGAAAGCGTCTACACCCTGGTCTTCCCCGAACTGATGGATAGCACACGTGGCTGGATTTCGGTTGCCTCCCCGATCGGGCGAAGCCTCATCGGCAAACAGGCCGGTGATCGGGTCGTGATGAATATGCCAAGCGGGACCAAGGCGTTCGAAATGATGAGGTTTCAGACGCTGCACGAGAGCTCACAAGACAGCTCCGATGGGGCGGGCTGACACTACATCCACTTCCTTTCCAACCCTCCCCCCTCGGGGAGGGGACGGGTGGGGGGTGGGGGACTTTCGAGGCAATCTCACCGTTTTTCACCTTGACTTTTCCTGGCTGTTCCTCCATATTCTGAACGTCCAAAGGGAGCCCCTTTGGACGTTCATTTTTGGTGGGGGGTCGTCCAATGGTAGGACAGCAGACTCTGAATCTGCTTATCGAGGTTCGAATCCTTGCCCCCCAGCCACACCTTAACTGATTGACATCACACCGTTTTCTCCGCTATACTCACACCAATTTGTCATCTCCGCCATCTGTTTATTCCACGTTTATTCCACCTTTTGGAGAGCCGTTCCAGGGGCGCATAGCCGATTACGCGGCCGTTCGTCAGCGTGATGTCGGTTTGACCTGAGGCCCTGGCGAGCGCCCCAGGTCCGAGTTGCCCCGAGAGCTCTATCTTCGAGTCCAGCGTCATCCTCCCACGTAAGGTCCACCGCGGCTTCTGGATCGCATCCAGCAATGGCTCGATCTGGACCCCCTCGAGATGCGTGGTCACCCTTGCATGTGGCGCCCGCCCACTGAAGGAGAGCGCCGCGTCGCCCAACAGAGTGCCGCCATAGAAGCCGCCCTGGAGTCGACCGATGGTGAGCAGGCCACAGCAATAGCGAAGGTCGCCTTCTGCAGTGGTCAGGACCAGCTTCCCCCAACGCAGGACGCCGGAGCGTAGGTGCCCCTTAACCTGGTATGCTGTACCCCGCCAATAGCGGGCCGTTGAAGTGATGGGGAGTGCTAGTCAAACATAACCCATGAAGAAATACATCGTACTATCTGGAATCTAAAGGATAATATGAAGACGAGGTGAGTTTTTTAGTTGTGAAGAAAGGTGTAGTGCGGGAGGAGAGTGGGGGAGACAATTTCACATGAGGCCACTAGCCGTTTTGAGACGAAGGGGATATATTGGAGGTAGAATTGTTGTCCGGCCTGTCCGCTGAGGTGCCCCATGAACAGAGTGAGAGGACAAGTAACCATAATTTGGTTGACAGCAAGTGGGCCCTTCGTGCAATAAGCGCGCTAAGGGCCTTGTGTTTCTGTTGGGCCTGTTCAGAGGCTAAGCGCATGGGGATGATGAGAGGCTGCCGCAGCTTAAACTCGATGTGAAAGGAGGGGTAACGATGATCTACCACATAATGTGTGACGTCCAGCCAGCGGGAGAAGCGAAACTGGATGCCTTCTTGAATGGCAAGATGAAGAAATTCTGGACCAGTAACCCAGGGGTCGTGAGGTACCACGTCTACGGGGACAAATTGGCTAACAAGTTGGAGCGAGTCATTATGATTGAGGTAGGCGCCTTCAACGAGTTCGATAAGATTTTGGACCTCGATGAGCGGCAGGTGCTTCGCAGCGAGTTGCTGACGTTAGCCACAAATGTCACGAGTCGGATCCTGGAGGCGATCGAGTAAGGTTCTGGGGTTACGCGGCAGCCCTTAAGGGGAAGGAGGTCCTGAGGCGGGACCTCCTTCCTGTTTTTTGTAGGCCCGCGTTCGGTCAGAGCAGAGAGGAGTATCGGCGCCCCTCATGAAGCTGACAGGCGGGACCTCCCGTTACTCAGGTTAATCCGGGCTACGCACGCGGTTCATTCGGGCCACGTTTCCCAGTCACCTTATCAAGGAAGTCGAGCAGAACCCGGTTGAACGCTTCTGGCTGTTCCAGGTTATACTTCCCCCCTTGAGGAGTAGACAGAGACTATGACACACTGGGGCGACTCAACAAGGAGATGCCGCTATGGGGCGCATATCGAACATGCACAATGTGGCGATGAGTAAGTACGCATGGCAGCCGTATGGTGAGTATCTGGAGCGCTCACGGATCCGACGCTTCATGGATCGGCATGGCATAGCAACCTGGCAAGGGCTGATCCGCCGATCGACCGAGGATATTGAGTGGTTCTGGCCGGCTGTTCTTGACGATCTGGGCGTAGAGTGGTTTCAGCCTTACTCTAGGCTCTATGACGCCTCACTCGGAATGCCGTGGACGAGATGGTTTGTGGGCGGCAGGCTGAATATTGTCCATAATTGCTTGGACCGTCATATCCGTGACGGCCTAGGTGACAAGGTCGCGCTTATATGGGAGGGGGATGATGGGGGGTCCCGGCGCTGCAGCTACGGTGAGCTTCATGGGATGGTGGCAGATCTTGCCGCGGCCATGCGAATGGCAGGGGTACAAGAGGGGGACACCGTGGGTCTTTGCATGCCGATCTCGATCGAAGCGGTTGCCGTCATGTTCGCAGCCCTCAAGATCGGCGCGGCATGTATGCAGATCGCTGCCCGCTCTGCGCCCCAAGAGGTGGCGGCATCCCTCCAACATGGCAGCGCCAGGCTGCTGTTCATCAATGATGGCTACCCGCGCGCCGGCAAGCGGTTTGATCTTGGAGCCACCGTCAGAACCGCGCTCAAAGAGGTTCCAACCCTCAGGCTGGTCGTTGTGCTGCAACGTATGGGCGATGCCCCTGCGGCAGAATGGGCTGGTAGAGGTGAGGATGACAAGCGGCTGATCGGTTGGCGGACCTTTCAGGAGTCCGGCCGTTCAGCGCCTGAATCTGCCACGGCGGTCCTCGATTCCGAGCACATAGCCCTTATCCTGTTCAGTTCCGGCACGACCGGAAAACCGAAGACTATTGTCCATACCCATGCAGGGGCGCTTGCGCAGATCGTCAAGGAGGTCGGGTATGCCTTCGATTGCCGCCCTGATGACACCTTCTATTGGTTTACCAACATAGGCTGGATGATGGCGCCATGGGAGCTGATAGGCGTCCTGTTCTTCGGCGGCTCTGTCGTATTGTACGAGGGGACCCATCTGTTTCCTACCCCCCACCGGTTGTTTGAGTTGATCGACAGGTACGGCATCACAATAGCCGGGTTTACACCCACAGGAATGCGCAGCCTTGCAAGGCTGGGCGAGGACTATGGCTCTCACAGATTAACCTCGTTGCGCATTCTTGGTTCAACAGGTGAACCCCTGGACCCTGAAACCTGGAGATGGTATTTTCAGGCCTTCGGTCGAGGCAGGTGCCCCATCATGAATATATCGGGTGGGACGGAGCTGATCGGGTGCCTGCTGTCGCCTTTGCCGGTAATGCCTCAAAAGGAAGCGACCCTTGGCGGACCTGGACTTGGTATGGATGTTGATGTTGTCGATGAGGATGGCAGATCGATCCGCGGCAAACCAGGCTATCTGGTGTGCAGAAAGCCCTTTCCTTCAATGACAAGAGGTTTCCTTGGTGATCCGGAGAGGTTCCTTCAGACATATTTTCCGGGTGGGACCGATCAGTGGGTTCATGGAGATCGGGCCCAGGTCGATGAGGACGGCCTGTGGTACATCCTTGGGCGCACTGACGATCTGATTGTCAGCGGCGGCGTCAAGCACGATCCGGCCAGGATCGAGGCCGCCCTGATCTCTTTTTCGGGCGTTCCTCCGATACGGGAGGCTGCCGCAATCGGCGTGGATGATCCTCTCAAAGGCCAACGAATCGTCTGTTTTGTAGTGGCTGAACCAGGACCAGCTAGCTATGTCGTCCAAGAAGCCATTGATGCAATGATCGGCCATGTAGGTAGGGTCTACGACCCGAAGGGCCGCCCGGATTCGGTCCATTTTGTCAGTTCGCTTCCCAAGAACCTAGCCGCAAAGATCCCACGAGGTCTGATCCGGATGGCGTATGCAGGCGAGGGGGTGGGCGATATCTCAAAGCTAGAGAACCCTAAAGCCCTTGATGAGATCGCCGCGCTCGGACAGAGCCGATCAGGAGGGGGAGCAGTGTGAACGATGTTGCCATAGTAGGGACTGGAATGACCCTATGTCGTTCGCGGTGGGTTAAAAACAACCTTCTGGGAACTGGCGCAGATGGCCGTTGCCGAGGCTGTGCATGACGCGGGCATTCACATCCGCGACCTGTAGGCCGGCGTTGCCGGAATCCATAACGACCGCTCACCCAGTCCAGCGCTTTCTGATGGGTGGTGGTCTGCCTCAAGTCGTTGTGGTAGCCGGTGATGATGATAGGCAATGGAAGCCCATGGACTCTCTAAAGACCATTGTGGAGTAGCAACAGGGCGGTTCGACGGCCGTGGATGTGTCGATGGGCGGACGCGTCGGGGTAACTGAAGTGGAGTAGGGGAGTCGGTCATGGCGGTGGGTAGAAGGCCACTGCCACTGGGCGTGTGGCGCCTCAAAATTATTCCACCTGTATTCCACCTCTGATGTGGAACTGATGGATAATAAGGTGTAAGTGATGGGAGAGTACTCCGTATGCCTATTCTAACTCGTTGAAAACAGAGGATTGCGTACGCTATCTCTGGGAGGTCAGACAACTCTGAATCTGCTTATCGAGGTTCGAATCCTTGCCCCCAGCCACCTAGCCGCCCAGCAAGTCCATGAGCCTGCTTGGCAGTTCACTGAGTGGGTTTTGGCTACCCGTGTTTACCCGCTCTGGTACCGCCTGGCGAACCCATCGATTCTGCCACCCGAACCGTTAGCGACTCCTCTCCGTTGGCCTTTTATCAGCTCTTCTCGCGTATCCGCAACTCCTTAATTAGGCGGGAGAGGTAGGTCCGCTGCAGGCCGAGGGCGCTCGCGGCCTTCGATTGATTACCACCTGAGCGGTGCAGGGCCTCTCGGATGATCTGTCGCTTGTAAGCCACCACAGTCTCGTGGAATCCGCGAGGCGTTTCTCCAGCGGGCGACTCCGGTGAGTTGGTGAGGACACCCAGCGGGAGGTCTTCCGAGGTGATCCGATCGTGCGCACTGAGGACAACGGCCCGTTCGATGAAGTTCGCCAGCTCCCTCACATTGCCTGGCCAGTGGTAGCGTTGCAGCAACTCCCATGCGTCGGGTGTGATCTCCTTGATTCGCTTTCCCAGGCGACCACAGTATTGGGCCAGGAAGTGATTGGTGAGGGGGGCGATATCCTCTGGGCGGTCTCGAAGTGGGGGGAGTGAGACGGTGATGACATTGAGGCGGTAGTAGAGATCCTCGCGGAACAATCCCTCGCGGATCGCTTTGTCCAAGCGTCGGTTGGTAGCGGCAACGAAGCGGAGATCGACCCGTATCGGCTTCGTCCCGCCGACCCGCTCAAACTCATGCTCTTGAAGGACGCGGAGCAGTTTCGCCTGCAAGTGCGGCTTCAGGTCGCCGATTTCATCGAGGAAAGCCGTCCCGCCGTCGGCCAGCTCCAGCTTCCCGCACTTGCGCTGGTGCGCGCCCGTAAAGGCTCCTCGCTCATGCCCGAACAGATCGCTCTCAAGCAGCTCTTCCGATAATGCCACGCAGTTGATCACTACGAAAGGTTTGTCACGCCTTGGGCTCCAGCGGTGAATTGATCTCGCGAATACCTCCTTGCCGGTTCCGCTCTCCCCCTGCAGGAGGACTGTCGAACTGCTGGCCGCCGCTCGCTTGGTGACCTCGATGGCGTTCAGGATCGACGGACTGTGACCGATGATCGGCCGATCTTGTCCCCTGGCCTCCCCTGACAGCAGGAGGTTTTCCCGTTTTAACGCCTCCCGTTCCAGCGTCTTACCGATGACCACTTCCAGATGACCCGGACTGAACGGTTTGGTCAAGAAGTCGTACGCGCCCGCCCGCACCGCCTCCACCGCCTTATCGATGGTACCATACGCGGTCATCACGATGGTTGTCGTCTCGATCCCCTCATCGCGGATCGCCTTCAGGACCTCGAGGCCGTTCTTTTTCGGCATCATCAGGTCAAGGAGGGTGATTGTCGGCGAGTCCTCTCGGAGTCGTGTCAGGGCCTGTACACCGTCTGCCGCCTCCACGACTTCGAACCCCATCGCCTTCAGGCGATCACGCATCACCTCCCGAATGTCGGGGTCGTCGTCCACGATCAGGATCTTGCCGTGGCTGGGGATCATCGTGCGTGCTCCGCGTCAGTGAGGGTTATCGTTTCCTGGGGCTGCGCCAGAGGCCGCCGTGACAGGAAGATGGAACAGACGTCAGCGCCGCACGCGGTCGCCGTCTGTTGCGCGATGAGCTTCAAGAGCTCCTGAAGATTGAGCGTGGATGAGACGGCTCGCGCAATGTCGAGCAATACAGCAGTAGGGTCAGGAGAAAGTTTACGGCACATGAACGCCATCAACGTCTCCAATGGAAGGCGCCTTTCCCATCCTCTTTCGTGCGCATGCACAAATCATCGTTGCTAGCCCAATCGCTAACTTGTGGCAGGTGTACACGAATCGGATCCGGTCGCTCCAGATCTTCCCGAAATGCTGACGCGAACTCACTACGCACGTAAGCATCGAACACGATCGGCTCAGCCAGCGATTGACGTAACGGCGTATTATGTTCAGCGGATGGCTTGCGATCGACCTGTGTGGAGGTGGCGTTTGAATAGCCCAAGCGGTCTACGAATGCGTAGAGCTCTTGTTTCCATTTCTCACCGTGCAGACCCGCTAAACCCCCCAGCGTGTATTTGGGGGGCCCCAGCACAGTCCAGTCCAAAAGAGTTGAAAAGGCATTGGCGACCACGCCGACCTTTGAAACGACATCCTGGTTGGCTCCGGTCTGGGTGTTCAAGAGAATTCGGAAGGAGTTTGGGTACCGGGTGTCAACATACGCCTGGCCGATGCTGGGACCAGCAATCCCCAAGACCTTTACCACCGTGTAGCCGTGATGGACCAGGATCCGGGAAGCAGAAGCGCTCCTCTGGACGCCTCCGCTGTGACCAGCTAGGTAGAGGTGGTCATTGTGGCCGACATCCTGATCCATTACATACTTTGCTTCGCTGTAGCCCGGCCCGTGGGATAGATTAAACATCGACCAGACCACATCGATAATGGTACCATGCCGATACGCTGGGCTATACACATCGTAATCTGGATAGGCCAGTTGAGCGAAGCTTACCCAAAGCCCCGTATCCTGACCCCACTTGTCTCCACCATAGATCCCACGTGAGAGAAATAACTTTCGACGTACGACGCCGGAAGATGTCTCCAGATCCGGCTCCGGATGTTCTGGACCAGTATTGAACTGGACCAGATAACCGACTAACGGGGTCTCGGTGAGGAAGTTATACAGACCTGGCAGAAGGCTATAGCTGGGCAAATGGGTGGCCTCGACTTGGATTGCATCCCAGGCGGTCTGAAAGTTCTCCAATGCATAATCCTTCGGAGAGCCCCGCCCAAAGAGAAGCCCAGCGATAGGGCTGAAGGGAACCTTCGCGATTTCGAATGCAGCGTTCTTCAGACCAATGGCCAGCGCGAAAGGATAGCCAGTGGCATATATCCCCTTTTGCCACCACTTCAACTCCCGATCGCGGGCCTCCTTGCAATCCATCGGAACCTGGGTCTTCAGCGTGTCAGGCTTTTCGCGTGGCTCTGGCGTCGCTTCATTCGCATAGAGCAGGGTATACCCTACAAAGTCCGTCTCCGAGCCCCGGTTATTCCTTTCCTCCAACAAATTTAACCTGTCTTCGAAATAGAAAGTGACCCCGTAGCGAACGAGCGTACGCTCTGCGTCCAAAGGGATGTCATAACCGAGAACGAAAAACCGGGTATGTCGGTCGTTTCGGGTTGTTATCTCCTCGATCCGTTTCAAGAGAACAGAATCGATTGGTTGGTCTGGTTTTTGCTCATGGGCCTTAATGTAGTTCTCATTCGTGTCAGAGAAGACCTTGTATAAATGGTGCGGTTTGTTTCGGCAATCTTTCGATTCCGGGTCCGGGTTGCCGCACCACTGCGACGATTTAATATCCGTGACGTCTTCTCGGGAAAGAAAGGTCTCTGTCCTCTTTTCTTCCTCATCAGCTTTCACCGGCTTCTTCTCAGCCAGCACTCGTACGAGGCCCATGGAAATGAGGTACTCTTTGAGTCTTTCAAGCTCCTGATCTGGATCCGTTGCTCCGAGAGAATAGACGCGGAGCCATTTTTTCGACACCTCGGAGGGGCGTAGTTGTTTACATTCTTTCGAGACCTTATTTTCGAGGGCCCGCTCGAAGGCTATCTGGAGCTTTCGGATGTTCCAATCATTTTCTTCTGTGGATTGCTTTTGACGGATATCCTTGAACGGGCCCTGTTTCCCCCCCTTAACGGCATCCATCACCACTTCACCAAGCCGCACAGTTGAAGTGCATGCAGAAGGGTTCGGTAAATCCTTTGCTGCAAGGAAACCTGGCTCGGCAGCAGTGCCACCTAAAGGACTGTCTATCGAGATAAAATAGCCGGGCTGTGGTAACGCGCACGCTCCAAGGCAAAGACTCAACGCCATTGCCATCGTTACCAAGGTACGCATTGGATGGCTCCTCTAGTAAACGTCCACTCGGCCCTCAGATCCGCGCGATCCTGCAAGGCAGCGGTTCGTTAAGCTTTCCGCCCGCTACTTCTCGGAGCGCACCTGGTAATAGCAGAACAGCTCGTGCTCCGCCAGTTTCTTGGCGATGACGCCCGCCGTCGTCTCGAGGACGCTGGCCAGGGTCTCGTTGTTGATGCCCAGACCTCCTCCGCCCCGGATGAGCTCACCGACGTGAGAGGTCGCCGCAGCCTCGGCACGCAGGGCATCGGTGGTGACCTTCGCCAACTCGTCCATCGGGATGGGAGGGTTTGCTGAATCGAACTGAGGGTATCCCTCGATCTTCAGAGCGGTGGCCCCATCGACGGCTGGGACCTGAAAAGCGGCATCGAATAAGGCTTCGAGGAAGATCCGGGTGAGATCCGATGCGACGCGGCGCGAATCCGACGACCCGCTGGGCAAGTGGAAGGGTTTGTTCGCAACGAGCAGATCGGACGAGAGGCCGGGGAAGGCGAACGTCGTGCCGTTGCGGTCCACGAATCCATCGGAGACGCGCCGTACCGCCCCCGTGATCCCCCTCCGTTCTCTTGCCGTCTGGTCGTCCCCCAGCGCCGCTTTAAAGTTGAGCTCGCCGAAGTAGGCCTTGTTGTACGCCACCAAGAGACGTTCGAAGCGCGAACCGGTCCGGGCCATCTGGTCTTCGTCGTCTCGAATCCGCGCGTGCAGGTACTCGACTAACTGCGGCGTGGTCACCAGGTTTATGTAGCGACCGAGCCCGAGGCTTTGTTCCCTTTTCGCTATGTGCTTCTTGAGCAGCCTCCCGAGGGAACCGAGCTTGCTCTCCTGTTCGTCTGTATCGATGAGTTGGGTGAGTAACGCTTTGAGATCTTGCGTTTCCGCCTCGAGTGGCAGGTCAAGGCTTCTCACCACTCGATTGACCAGCTTTTCCGCTTTGACGCGGGCCAACTCCACGCCAGGGTTGCCATCTTGAGGAGCGAGAGCGGCAGGCTCACCAACCGATTGCTCGCCATAGGCCTGGCTGCTGCAGGCAATGAACCGCTTGGCCAGTTCCCGGTCGTCCTGAATCTTCTTATGCCAATGTGGACGTTCGATCAGGGAGAGGCGGGGCAGTTCGCGAAGCGGCTGATCCAGTGAAGCACATCCGGCGGAGAGGCTCAGAACCCCTATGATTATGGGCTGAAGCAGGTTGGAAGTGCAAATTGAAGACCTCTTCGACTGAAATATCTTAGTTGAAACCGGTCTCATCAGACTGACCCTCGAGGGAAATCAAAAACAAAAACGCCTTTGGCATCCTCGCTCACAGATGCTGAAGGCGCTTGACTTTGGCGCCGGGGATCACACCTGGAAAGGTGTTGCAGGGCCACGCTAGCCCTCCCCACAAAACATTGTTAAGCAGCCCACATTGTTGTCTCAACTCGCAGTGAACCCTATAATGACGCTGGTCTGCTGTCAAGCAGCAAGTGGGGGGTGTTAGCAGCAGCAGCAAGGCGCTGCGGTGCTTGACAACCTGGCTGAAATCGCATACGGTTGTCCGGGATGATCGGGGCGGAAGCGTTGCGGCCTTCTGGGCCAAGGAGGGTTGTTGTGGTGGAAAAAACAGCAGAACGGGGGGAACGGAAAGAGCGGGAACGAGCGCTAGATCTGGCAATTGCCCAGATTGAAAAATTGTACGGCAAAGGCGCCATCATGAAGATGGGCAGTTCGGGTGCGCTCCTGCCCATTGCGATTATTTCCACCGGCTCGCTGGAACTGGACGCTGCGCTGGGAGTGGGGGGAGTGCCACGGGGCCGCGTCGTCGAGATCTTTGGGCCGGAATCTTCCGGGAAGACGACACTAGCCCTGCACATCATCGCCGAGGCGCAGCGGGTGGGTGGTTCAGCCGCTTTCGTCGATGCCGAGCACGCGCTGGATCCCGCCTATGCCCGGGCCCTGGGGGTGAACATCGATGACGTGCTGATCTCCCAACCGGACACAGGGGAGCAGGCCCTCGAGATTACCGAGGTCCTGGTTCGGAGCGGGGCCATCGATGTTATCGTGATCGACTCGGTCGCCGCCCTGGTACCTCGGGCTGAGATCGATGGCGAGATGGGGGAGCCGACGATGGGCCTTCAGGCCCGCCTGATGTCCCAGGCGCTCCGGAAGCTCACGGCGGCCATCAGCAAGTCCAAGACCTGCGTCATCTTCATCAATCAGCTCCGAGAGAAGATCGGGGTCATGTTTGGCAATCCCGAGACCACCACCGGCGGCCGGGCCCTGAAGTTCTACTCGTCAGTTCGGCTTGACATCAGGAGGATCTCAAGCATCAAAGATGGTGAGGAGGTGATCGGGGCGCGCGTGAAGGTCAAAGTGGTCAAGAACAAGGTCGCCCCCCCCTTCAAGGAGGCGGAGTTCGACATCATCTATGGCGAGGGGATCTCGCGGATCGGGGGTCTGCTAGATCTTGGCGCCGAGCACAAGGTCATTGAAAAGAGTGGGTCCTGGTTCTCCTATGCCGGGGAGCGGATTGGCCAGGGACGGGAGAACTCCAAGCGCTTTTTGCAGGACAACCCTGCCCTATGTAACGAGATCGAAGGAAAGGTGCGCGCCGCCCTGGGATTGACCGGTGCAGTCGAGGCGGAGGTGGCGCCGCAGGCGCGTTGACACCTCGTGGGCTGAATGGTATCACTTGATGATTGGAGAAATCTCCGCAGAGATGCCTTTCGATCTTCATGAGCTGCTGAGGCTGGCCCTTGAGCGACGTGCCTCGGACCTCCACCTGAAAGTCGGCGCCCCACCTGTTCTCCGGATCGACCACCAGCTCGTCCCTATACAGGACCGACCTTGCCTCACGCAAGCTGACCTCGAGACGACTGTCAGTCTCGTCACGACGGAGCCACAGCGACAGCGGTTTGCGCAACGTCGGGAACTAGACCTGAGCTATAGCGTTGCTGAACTGGGACGGTTTCGGACCAACCTCTTTCAGCAGCGCGGGATGGTGGGAGTCGCCTTTCGGGTCATCCCACTCAAGGTCGAGACGATTGAAGAGCTCAATCTTCCACCGGTCATCGAGAAACTGGCGATGGAACCCAGGGGGATGGTGTTGGTCACCGGTACCGCAGGGAGCGGGAAATCGACAACCCTGGCAGCCATGATCGGTCATATCAACAGCAATAGAACCGGCCATATCGTAACCATTGAGGACCCAATCGAGTTCCTCCACGCGGATAATCGGTGCTTGATCAACCAGCGGGAAGTCGGGATTGATACTGAATCGTTTGCTGACGCACTGCGCAGCGCGCTTCGCCAGGATCCGGATGTGATCCTGGTTGGAGAGATGCGCGACTTTGACACGATCGGCACGGCTATCGTGGCTGCCGAGACAGGCCACCTGGTCTTGAGCACCCTGCACACTATCGATGCGACCGAGACGGTCAACCGCATCATCGCGATCTTTCCGCCCTACCAGCAGGAGCAGATCCGGTTGCAACTCACCTCGCTGCTTCGGGGGGTCATCTCGATGCGCTTGATCCCGCGGGCGAACGGGAAAGGGCGCGTGCCGGCGGTCGAGGTCATGGTTGCAACTGCCACCATTCGGGAGTGCATCGCTGATTCTGATAAGACCAGAAAGATTCCGGAGGTCATTGCGGCCGGGGTATCGGAGTACGGGATGCAGACCTTCGATCAGTCGCTTATGAGCCTGTACCGGCGGGGCCTCGTGAGCTATGAGGAGGCGCTGAAGTGGAGCAGCAACCCCAACGACTTCGCCCTCAAGGTTCGAGGGATCGAGACCGCGGCGGATCAACCCTGGACCGCGGAAGGGAAGAGAGGCCTTCGCGAACGAAAGGCTCACTGAAGGCCACGTCTCCCGACGCGGCGTACAGGGTGGGCGTACGCCTCCTTACTGTTCGGGACAGAACGCGCGCTGAGCTTACTCGCCTCCTTGCGGTCAGGGGATTTGACCGAGCCGACTCACAGGTAGCGCTCGATCGGCTGCAAGAGCAAGGGTACCTGAACGACCGACGATTCGCAACCGTCTGGGCCAGGGGTCGCCTCCGAACAAAACCGATGGGGTCGTATCGGCTGAGTAAGGAGCTCGAGGTCAAGGGGGTTGAGGAACAGCTCGTACGTGAAGTTCTAGAGGACCTTTACGAAGAGGGAGAAGAGCCGGCAGCCCGCCGCGCTATGACAGGTAAGCTCTCGGCGCTTGGGCGTCTTCCGGCTTCAGCCCGGATTATCCGAGTGGGGCGGTTTCTCCACCGGAGAGGGTTTCCAAGCGAACTTATCTGGCGACTGCTTCACGAGGAGCAGCAGGGGTAACGGAACACGTCATGCTGGGGTTGACAGGCGGAGAGATCCGCGAGCGGTTCTTGCGATTCTTTGAGCGGAACGACCATACGGTGGTTGCCAGTTCCTCACTGGTCCCAGCCGACGATCCGACGCTGCTCTTCACCAATGCCGGGATGGTGCCGTTTAAAGGGGTCTTTCTGGGAACCGATCCGCGTCCCTACCGTCGCGCCGCCTCGATCCAGAAGTGTTTGCGCGTCAGCGGCAAACATAACGACCTGGAGAATGTCGGTCGAACCGCCCGCCACCATACCTTTTTCGAGATGCTTGGCAACTTCTCATTTGGCGATTACTTCAAGGAGGGTGCCATTGAATATGGCTGGGCGTTCCTGACGCGCGAGCTCGAGCTGCCTGCGGAGCGGCTCTGGGCCACCATTTACAAGGATGATGATGTGGCGTTCGAACTGTGGCAGAGGCTTGCCGGTCTGCCGACCGATCGAGTCGTTCGCCTGGGGGACAAGGACAATTTCTGGGCGATGGGCGAGACGGGCCCATGTGGGCCCTGCTCTGAGCTGATCTTCGACCAGGGTCCGACGGTGGGCTGCGGGCGGCCGACCTGTAGAATTGAGTGCGGGTGCGATCGCTATCTGGAGCTCTGGAATCTGGTGTTCATGCAGTACAATCGCGATGCCTCCGGAACCCTCACGCCTCTGCCGAAGCCGAGCATCGACACCGGCGCTGGGCTGGAGCGAATGGCCGCGGTATGCCAAGGGGTTAAAAGTAATTTCGAGACCGACCTGATCCGGCCGCTGATCGCGACGGTGGAGGAGCTTTCGCAGAAGCGTTACGGGGCGGACGAGAAGGATGATGTGTCGATGCGGGTAATCGCCGATCACGCAAGAGCAGTCACCTTCGCGTTGGCCGACGGTGTCCTGCCCAGCAATGAGGGGCGGGGCTACGTACTGCGACGGATCCTCCGGCGCGCGCTCCGACACGGCCGCCTCCTTGGACTCGACGAGCCGTTCCTGGCCGCTGCGACTGATAAGGTGATCGACCTGATGACGGATGCCTATCCGGATCTCCCGGCGAGCCGGGCGCATGTAGCGCGCTTCACCTGGATCGAGGAGGACCGGTTCGGTATCGTGCTGCGCGAGGCGCTGCCCCGACTTCATGACCTGATCCAGAATGTTAAGACCCAGACAGCGGAGCGGGCCATCCTTTCAGGGTCAACGCTCTTTGAGCTGTACGACACATATGGAGTGCCTCGGGACCTGATGGACGAGATTGCCACCGAGCAGTCAGTCGAATGCGATTGGGGCGGGTTCGAGACGGAGTTGAGACACCAGCGGGAAAAGTCGCGGGCGCATCTGAAAGCATTTGGAGACGTCCAGGGGGTCGCAGAGGCCTTCTATGACCTTGCGAAGGCGAGGCGAACGGTATTCCTGGGCTACGAGCGTCTCGATCTGCAGGCGTCGGTAGTTGCGGTTCTGGCTGACGGGAAACAGGTCGAGCGGATCGACGCGGGGCAGGAGGGCGAGGTCGTGCTCGATCAGACCCCCTTCTATGCGGAAGGCGGTGGCCAGGTGGGTGATACCGGGTACCTTCGGGGTGAGGCGCTCATCGCGGAGGTCCTGGACACCAAGCGACCACTCACAGGATTGATCGTTCACCGAGTCCGGGTGAAGCGGGGCGACATCAGGAGAGGTCAGCGGCTCTTGGCTTCGGTTGATGTGAGTCGGCGCGATACGACGGTCAAGAACCACACAGCAACCCACCTCGTCCACGCGGCTCTCCGGCAGATCCTCGGAGACCATGTGCGACAGGAAGGCTCGCTGGTTGCGCCGGACCGTTTGCGCTTTGACTTCCGGCACTACGGGCCTCTGAGTCCCGCCGAGATCGCTCAGATCGAGGAGATGGTCAATACGAAGCTCTGGGCCAACCAGCCGGTTTTGGTCGAAGAGATGCGGATGGATGAGGCGCTGGCCAAAGGCGCCCTGGCCTTCTTTGGCGACAAGTATGGAGATGACGTGCGGGTGGTCAGTATCGCCGATTTTAGTATCGAGCTGTGCGGAGGGGTTCACACCAAGGCCACGGGGGAGATCGGCCTATTCAAGATCTCGCATGAGGCCGGCGTCGCTGCCGGCGTACGGCGGATCGAGGCCCTGACCGGCCCTGGCGCCTTTCAGCACCTGAAGCGTGAGGGGGAGGTCCTGCGGGAATCGGCCGATCGGCTGAAGAGTAAGCCGCTTGAAGTTCCGGAAAAGGTTGACCGCCTCTTCGACTCTACCCGCGCCCTCGAGCGAGAGGTCCAGCACCTTCGGACCAAGCTGGGTGCGGAAATGGCGGAGGAGTTACTGAAGAAGGCAACGCAAGTTTCCGGCGTAACGGTGGTAGCGGGTCTGGCCGAGTGGTGTGATCAGCGAGCTCTACGGGAGCTCGCGGATCGACTGAGGGCCAAGATCGGCAGCGGGGTGATCGTCCTGGCAACGTCCTCGGATGGACGGGTAAGCTGGGTGGCGGCCGTGACACCTGACCTCACATCGCGGCTGCACGCCGGCAAATTGGTGAAGGAGGTGGCAAGTATCACCGGTGGGAGCGGGGGCGGCCGGGCCGATCTCGCCGAAGCCGGCGGGAAGGATCCTGACAAGCTGGATCGGGCGCTCCAGCTTGTCCCGGAGTTGGTCAGGCGGTTTCTCGCATGAGCCCATCGTGGACTCCATTTCCCTTGCAGGTCACCACCAGCCATGGTATAAATGAGTAGAATCACTGATCAAATACCCTTCTGTGGGCAGTGTAGATGATGATACCCCTTGCACGGGAGGGGTGGCCATTTATCCTCATACCGCTGAGCCTGGCTGTCATCCTATGGGTTGTAGGGTGGCAGGTTGGTAGTGTTGTGGCTCTTGTTTTGGCCGTATCGGTGGCGTTGTTTTTCCGTGACCCGCCACGCGATATCCCGAAAGGCGAGGGGTTGATCCTTGCCCCCGCTGATGGGACCGTTGTCCAGGTAACCCAGTATCTTGGCCACGAGTTGCAAGAACCGGCCACCCAGATCAGCATCTTCCTATCGGTTTTCAATGTACACATCAACCGTGCCCCGTTTCCAGCGGTGGTCGAAAAGGTTGAGTACAAACCAGGGACGTTTCGGATCGCGTGGCAACCTGAGGCGTCGACAGCTAACGAACAGAACCTCATCGCGCTGAAGGCGCCGGAAGGTCGACTATTGGTGAAACAGATCGCAGGCCTTATCGCGAGACGCATTGTCTGCCGGGTTGTTCCAGGACAAAAGCTTGAGGCCGGAGAGCGGATTGGGATGATTCGGTTTGGATCGCGCGTAGATCTGATCGTTCCGGCGCGTGCGAAGCTTTCCGTGAAACGCGGAGATCGTGTCAAGGGAGGAATCAGTGTGATGGGGACGCTCCGATGAGAAAGGGCCGGCGCCGGCGGGGGGTCTACCTTCTGCCGAGCCTGCTGACCATCAGCAACCTGCTGTGCGGGGTCTACGCTATCGTCGCCGTATATAATGACGAGTATACCCGCGCGGCCATAGCTATTCTCGTTGCGCTGATTCTGGACGGCCTCGACGGGGCCGTCGCCCGCCTCACCAACACCCAGAGCGACTTCGGAGTGCAGCTCGATTCGTTGGCGGATCTGGTCGCTTTCGGCGTCGCGCCCGCCATCCTCTCCTATGCGTGGGCAATCAAACCCTACACCAAGATGGGCTGGCTGTTCGGATCGATCATCCCAACGGCGCTGTTCGTATCGAGCGGCGCCTTCAGGTTGGCGCGCTTCAATGTTCAAACGCAGACTCTCGACAAGCGCTATTTTGTCGGCCTCCCGATTCCGGCGGCCGCAGCGGTTATCGCCTCCTTTGTGCTCTTCACGCGGGAGTCGCCTTCGCTGGTCCTCTTTCAGCGTGAGTTGCTCTCAGATCGGGTGACGTCTGCACTCATGGTCGTCATCGTCTACGCCCTGTCGTTCTTGATGGTCAGTCCTCTCCGGTACCGCAGCCTGAAAGGGATCGAGATCAAGAAGCGTCAACCCTTCGCGCTCCTCATCGGCCTGACACTTGTGGTCTTGGTCATCGCTTCAGAGCCAAGCTTGGTGGCCTTTTCGTTCTTCTCCCTCTATGCCCTGTCTGGTGTCATTCGCATGATTCCGCCAATTAGAAGACACGTGTCAGCTCCGGTGGAGCGCGTGATCGGCGGGGAAGGTGGACCATAGGGCGGCGGGCTCGTTCCGTCGCCGCGAGAGGCAGCAACAGAGGCTCAGTGAAGTGGAGATAGCTGGGGGATAAGATGGGCAAGCGGATTATGATCTTCGACACCACGCTCAGGGACGGCGAGCAGGCGCCGGGCTGCAGCATGAATACCAGGGAGAAGCTGGAGATGGCCCGGCAACTGGCGCGTCTGAAGGTAGACGTGATCGAGGCCGGCTTCGCCATCGCCTCCGAAGACGACTTTGAGGCGGTCAAGGCGATCGCCCAGAACGTGCGGGGCGGACCGATCATTGCCAGCCTCTGCCGGACTCGCGATATCGACATCGACCGCGCCTGGGAGGCGTTGAAAGATGCTGATCGCTCACGGATTCATATCTTCATCGCCACCTCCGAGATTCACATCACCTACAAGCTGAAATCAACCCAGGAGGAGGTCCTGCAGGCTGCCGTTACGGCGGTGAAGCATGCAAGGCGCTATACCGACGATGTCGAGTTCTCGCCGGAGGATGCCCATCGGAGCGAGCAGGATTATCTCTGCAAGGTTGTTGAGGAGGTGATCAAGGCAGGCGCCACCACGATCAACATTCCTGATACGGTCGGCTATGGCCTCCCCTGGGAGTTTGGAGCCCGGATCAAGAATCTGTTCGACCGGGTACCCAACATCGACAAGGCGGTGATAAGCTGCCACTGTCATAACGACCTTGGGCTGGCGGTGGCGAACTCGCTGGAGGCGATCAGAAACGGGGCCAGACAGGTCGAATGCACCATTAACGGAATCGGCGAGCGCGCCGGAAACGCCTCTCTGGAAGAGATCGTAATGGCGCTACGGACGCGAAAAGACCTGCTCGACTTCGAGACCGGAGTCAACACGGAGGAGATCTACCGGTCCAGCAAGCTCCTGACCAGCATCATCGGGATCCCCGTCCAGCCGAACAAGGCCATCGTCGGCGCCAACGCCTTCGCGCATGAGGCCGGCGTACACCAACACGGCATGCTGCAGAAGCCGCTCACCTATGAGATCATGACCCCGGAATCGGTGGGGGTGCCTCAGAGCCGACTGGTCCTGGGCAAGCACTCCGGGCGGCACGCCTTCAAGAAGCGGCTGGAGGAGCTGGGCGTGATGTTGCCTGAAGAAGCCTTAAACAGGGCCTTTACCCGGTTCAAGATCGTGGCCGATAAGAAGAAAGAGGTGTTCGACGACGACCTGCTGGCCATCGTCGAGGAGGAGGCCCTGGCTGCCGGCGAGACCTATACCCTCGAGTATCTGCAGTTCACCAGCGGTATCAACATCGTCCCCACTGCCACCGTGCGGCTCAAGCGGGAGAACGAGATCTTCCAGGAATCAGGCTGGGGCGATGGCCCGGTGGACGCGGCCTACAAAGCGATCGACCAGATCACGAAGGTCCAAGGGCGGCTGGCTGACTACTCGATCAGGGCCATCACCGCCGGGAAGGACGCGTTGGGCGAGGTGGTCCTGAAGCTGGAAGTCAATGGCCATACCGTGATCGGCAGAGGAACCTCGACTGATGTCATCGAGGCCAGCGTGAGAGCCTACCTGAACGCGATCAATAAGATTGTCGGCGCGGTGCGGCCCCCGAAAGATATGGCCGCGCCAAGGGGACTGTGATCGCGAGAACGTGACATGGCCAACAGAACATACACGGTAGCGGTCGCCGGGGCCACCGGCGCGGTCGGAGAGACAATGCTTCGACTGCTGGAAGAGCGGAACTTTCCCGTCCGACGCCTGAAGCTCTTGGCCTCCGAGCGCTCAACCGGGAAGAGCCTCACCTTCAGGGGGGAGGAGATCAAGGTCGAGCGGCTGGGCGAGGGCTCATTCCATGGGATTGAGATCGCCCTCTTTTCGGCCGGCGCCACCCGCAGTCAGGAGTTCGCCCCAGCGGCTGTCAAGGCCGGCGCCGTCGTCATCGATAACAGCTCCGCGTTCCGGATGCAGTCCGATGTCCCGCTCGTCATTCCGGAGATCAACCCGGACGCGCTTGCCGGGTATCAGGCCCGTGGCATTATCGCCAACCCCAACTGCACCACGATCGTCATGCTCATGCCGCTGAAGCCGTTGCACGACTATGGCCGGGTCAGGCGCGTCATCGTCTCGAGCTACCAGGCGGTGTCCGGCGCAGGCGCGAAGGGGATCGAGGAGCTGAGACGGCAGACCTTGGCCTGGGCCAGGGGCGAGCCGATCGAGATCAGCGCCTTCCCCCAGCAGATTGCGTTCAACCTCATTCCTCACATCGATACGTTTCAGCCGAATGGCTATACGAAAGAGGAACTGAAGCTTGTCTTCGAGACCCGGAAGATTCTGGGAGACGAATCGATCGGGGTCTCTCCCACGACCGTGCGTGTCCCAGTCTTTACAGCCCATTCAGTTTCCATGAACGTCGAGACGGAACGAAAGATCGGGGTAGACAAGGCGAAGGAGTTACTCTCGAAGATGCCGGGGCTTGTCGTGATTGATGAACCAGAAGCAGGCCGCTACCCGATGCCGATCTTCGCGGCCGGCAAGGACGACTGCTTTGTGGGTAGGATCAGAGAAGATCTTACGAACGATCATGCCCTCAACCTCTGGGTGGTGGGAGACCAGCTTCGAAAAGGGGCGGCCCTGAACGCCATTCAGATCGCTGAGCTGTTAGTGGACCGCTATCTTTGAACAGCCTCTTCTTGACCTTCAAAGATCATCCGTGGACAGGAGCGCAGAATTGGCGCTCCTGTCCATCTTTCTAGACGGCAATGCCGACGTTCAAATTGACAATCGAATACGATGGGACCGACTATCATGGCTGGCAAGTCCAGCCGGGAATGACCACTATTCAAGGAACGCTACAGAAAGCGGTCAAGCGGATTGTCGGGAAGGGCGTCCACGTCATGGGCGCCGGCCGAACCGATTCCGGTGTCCATGCCCTCGGTCAGGTCGCCAGTCTTCGGGCTGAATTCAGCCATCCACCTGACACCCTCCGGCGAGCCCTGACCAGCGTCCTGCCGCCCGATATCGTCGTGACGGCGGTGGAGGAGATGGACAACGACTTTCACGCCCAGCGATGCGCCAGGTGGAAGCGGTACCGGTACACGCTCCTGACGCGATCATACCCTTCAGCCCTTGAGCGACGGTATGCCTTGTTTGTCCCTCGGCCGCTCCAGATCGAGTCAATGGCCGAAGCGGCGAGGGCGCTGATCGGCACCCACGATTTCAGCTCGTTTCAGGCTGCGCACAGCTCGACCGAACACTCGATCCGTCGGATATTTTTAGCCGAGTTCCGTCAAGAGAAGCATCATCTCCACTTCGAGGTCGTTGCAGGCGGGTTTTTGCGCCATATGATTCGAATCATCATGGGAACCTTACTGGATGTTGGGAATGGGAAACTGACGCCAGCAGATGTTAAAGCAATACTTGAGAGTAGAGACCGTAACATGGCATCAAAGACGCTTTCTCCTCATGCGCTGTGTCTATTTGAAGTTAGCTATGAACCATTTATCACCCCATCGTGTGGTGGTCCGGTCTGACACCAATGACAAGGAGGGTATTATGCTGTTAATGGGAAAGAGCAGATCTGAAGGCCGGGCCATTGCGATCGGTGTAGCCTTCCTCTTATGGGTGGTTCTGTGGGAGCAGTCTGCGTTTGGTGGCGGGCCGCCGGCCAAACCGGTAGATCCGGGAGTGGCTGCAAAGGTGGGTGACCAGGTAGTCACGCTTGATGAGCTTGAGAAGGCTCTGGCCCCGCAGCTTGCCAACCTGCAAGATCAGAAATTCCAGCTCATGGCGTCGAAGCTGGAGGAGCTGATCGGGGAGCGCCTTCTGGCACTCGAGGCCAAGCGGAGTGGGATCACGGTTGAGGAGCTATGGAAGGCCGAGGTCACCTCGAAGGTCACTGAGGTCAGTGACACAGAGGTCACAACATTCATGACGCAGAACAAGGCGCGCCTTCAGGGCGAACCTGCAGAGCTTCGTCTTAAGGTACGCGACTACTTGAGAGACCAGAAGGCGCAGGAGAGGCGGCGTGCCTATCTGGCCGGCCTCCTGCAACGCGCCAAGGTCGAGCGCTTTCTGGAAGAGCCAGAGCCGACTCGGATTCCGGTGAATGCGGAAGGGGCCTTTGCTCAAGGTCCCAAGGATGCGCCGGTCACCATTATCGAGTTCTCCGACTTTCAGTGTCCGTTCTGTAGTCGGGTCATCGGGACATTGAAGGAGGTGGTGCGGCTCTATCCTCAGCAGGTGCGGTTGGCGTTTCGGGACTTCCCAATCGCCAGCCTTCACCCCAAAGCGCAGAAGGCGGCCGAGGCAGCGCGGTGCGCTGGGGAGCAGGGGAAGTTCTGGGAATACCACGACCTCCTCTTTGAGTCTCAGGCTCAGGCGACGACCGCAGACTTCAAACGATTCGCGGGCCAGTTGAAGCTTGATGCCAGCCGCTTCGCTACATGCCTGGACAGTGGAAGGCACGCAGTAGCGGTCGCCGCTGATGTACAGGAAGGGACGCGCCTCGGCATCACCGGGACCCCGACCTTTTTTATCAACGGGCGGCTTGTCGTTGGTGCCCTGCCATTGGAGGCCTTGCGGGGGATCATTGAGCGCGAGCTTCGCCGCTCTTCGAAATAACCGACTCCGAGCCCACACTGGTAGGCTTCGCGTTCAGTCCCGCAAATGTAGCACGAATGTTTAGGAGGTATGAAATGTCGACCGAAGACAACAAGCGTCTGGTGCGTCGCCTTTACGAGGAGACCGATAAGCAGAATTTCGCTGCGATGGATGAGTTCTTCTCCGTCGATCTGATCGACCACGATCCACCGCCGATCCCTAATCTCAAGCCCGGGCTTGAAGGGATCAAACAGGCATTCAGGGTGTTTGCGACCGCGTTCCCAGACGGCACCCATGCCATCCACGATCTGATTGCCGAGGGAGACCGGGTGGTAGTCCGAGTGAGCGGGACCGGAACGCATACAGGGGAGTTCAAGGGTATCAAGCCAACTGGGAAGCCAGTCGAGATGACCGGCATTGTCATCTACCGGATCGAGAAAGGGAAGATCGTAGAGCGATGGGCGCAGTATAACTTCCTTGGGTTCGTCATGCAGCAGCTTGGGGTGATATCCTCTCACGGGCATGAGTCCTCACCCCCATCCTGACCAGCGCCAGCCAAGTGCGCCCGCAAAGCATAACGTTCGAGATCACCCGCCGGGAATGGCGTCGAGCGACGTGGATTGCACACGCAACCCCAACCGCCATGCCCGGCCGGGTACATCGCCTGGATGTGCTGCCGTTGAGACAGGTTGAATTATCTCTTCTAGCAACTGGTACATAACGTCCTTGCTTGATTGAAGGTCACCTGGAAGAGCTGGATTTATTCTTCTTTTCTTGTTTCGCTTTTCGTTTTGCCTTTGGATCAAGCAGGGCCTTTTTCTGCGTTTCCCTTTTGCCTTTATCTTTTTTTCCACTGTCACCCATTGCCGTTTCTCCTTTCGTGAAAATGAGTCGCACCGAACTGTCGCGCCGACAACCATTCTTTGGTCATAGAGAGTAGCAGATACGATCGTTGGGTGTCACCACCAAATACCTCCAACATGCCCGGAACCTCCTCGAAGCACTCTCGGCGGCTTCGTCAGCGAGATTCGAAGTCGAACTGGCCCAACGCAGAAGCTCACCCGCCCGCGCCCAACGGGGAGCTTGAAAAACCAAACGACCTTGCGGGCGCAGATCGGATGGAGCGCAATGTTAGGCACAGTATAAGCCAAATGCCGGAGGAACGGCTATTTCCCCACAAGCCGCTCGTGGATTGCCGCGACCACGGCCCCGGTAGGATCGGGTGGGGTATAAGTCCAGGTTTGGAACGTGTCGCTCAGCGGCTTGGCTGCGCCATAAGCAATGAGTGCGCCGATGATATTGCGATGGTAGATCTCAGTCGCGCAGTCACTTATGTCCACCAGCAGTGGCTTGCCTGTGTGACTTGCTTCGGAACACATGGAGACTGAATCCCCGGTGGCGATAAACACATCGCCATGGGCGAGCAGCGCGTGGTAAAAATCGGGGCCGGTTTGTTGCCAGTCGAAAAAGCGGCAATCCAGGCCCGCGACCTCGTCCAGCAAGGCGGCCAGAGCTTCTTTCGGGGTTCTGCGGCTATTGGCGACCACCAGGCTCCCCTGGAGCGATGTGACGATGCTCGCGACCCGCCTGCCCAAGCCGCGAGCATGGCCTTCGTTGAAGCCGAAGCAATAGCGGGTGTTGCCGCCCACCAGCAAGCCCACCAGGGGCCGGGCCAAGTCGGCGAACAAATCCCGGTGCCGGTGGAAAGCTTGGTCCAGCAGGCGGTCCGTCATCTTGTGCACCACGCCCACAGTAGTGACGACATTGGCGCCGCTCAACTGGGGAGAGGCGACCACATCGTACTCCTGAAGGCGCAGATCGAGTTCATCCGGAAGGATGGAAGCCAGGTACACGTTCAGCAGCCGCCCTTGGAACACACCCTTGAGATCCGCGATAGGGCCGGTCGTGTCCTCGCCGGTGCCGCTCAACAGGATCAAAGGTCCGGGTTCGCCGTCCCGGCAGGCGTGGCCGTAGCGATTTTCCAGCAGCCTGGCGTAAGCCCCGGCGTCGCCGTTGGGCAAAGGAATCGTCTCGTAGCCATAGCCCAGCCGCTCGGCCACGCCGAGGCGGGCGTTTAACTCGCCGGTGTAGGCGCTGTCCACGATCCAGACCAGCGGCGCGTCAAAGCCCATGCTTATGCTCCCAAGTCTTGGGCGATGGCCTGCGCCGCCACCGCGCCGTCGGCGATGGCAGTGACCACAGAGGGATGGTCGGGGTTGGCGACATCGCCGATGGCGTACACGAAAGGCAGCGAAGCGCGCTTCCAGGCATCGACCCGCACATAGCCGTCGCCATTCCTTTCCAGCCCGGCCAAGGGGCCGAGCCCGGCGAGGAATTCCGTATTCGGGGCGAAGCCGGTGCGGGCGAAAATCCGGTCAACCTCAATGCGTTCAGCCTTGGAATCGTTTCGGGCTAAAGCAATTGCGATGCCGCCGGATCCTTGATGAAAGCCGGTGATGAGCGCGCCGCCGTGTTCCTGGACGCGCCCCTGCCGGATGAGCGCTTCCACCTCTTCACGCACCATGGGCTGCGCCATGGGCCGCGAGCGGATTATCAAATGGGTGAGGGCAGTTCTGGAGGCCAGATCCTTAGCGGTGAAATGGGCGTTGTCGCCGCCGCCTATCACAGCCACCCGCTTTCCCTCAAGGGCTTCCATGAGTTCGAGATGGTCCAGAGGGAAAAACGACAAGAGGCCGGATTCATAAAGCGGCAGGGCTCCCGGGATTGGGTGGAGGATTTCCGAGGAGTTTACCCGCAATCCCGTGGCGATGACGAGTGCCTGCACAGGCAGCGATGCCATGCGGTTTTCGCCTTCCCGCAAAACCAGACTGAAACCGGAATCTTCCGCCATAACGGATACGGGCCGGGCACCAAGGCGGACTTCGATGGCTTCATCTACAACATGTCTGCCGTAAAGCTCGGCGAGCGCCGGCCCCGTCCGTCCTGGGATGCCCAATATCCAACGGTTTATCCGGTGAATCCCTAACAATTGCCCGCCCAGCGCCGTGCTTGGCTCGATGAGGACAGGCGAAAAACCCAGATGCTTCAACCATAGCGCGCAGGACATGCCCGCCGCTCCGCCGCCCAGGATGGCGACGTTTCGAGAGGAATGAAGGACGCTATGCATGTGCCGCCCCCCGATTCTCGGACACTGGTCGGCGTGCCTTTTCGCCGAAGAAGTGCGTTAGGCCGGCAACGAAGAGTATTCCTCGTAGCTCCCTTTGAAATCCACAATCTTGCCGTGCTCGAAGTGCCACATCCGCGTGCCCACTTCTTCGAGCAGGTCCTGGTCGTGCGTGACCAGCAGCACGGTGCCCTCGAACTTCTGAAGCGCCACGTTCAGCGCGTTGATGGATTCCAGATCGAGATGGTTGGTGGGCTCGTCCAGGACGAGCACGTTCGGTTTCAGCAGCATGATGCGGCAGAACAGCAGCCTGGCGGTCTCGCCGCCCGAAAGTGCTTCGGTCGGCTTGTGGCCTTCTTCGCCGCTGAACAGCATCTGTCCCAGCAGCCCGTGAATGTCCTGCCGTGACGCATCCGGATCGAATTGGTGCAGCCAGTCTGCCGTCGTGAGCCCCTTCTCGATCTGTCCGGTATGGTCCTGTGGAAAGTAGCCGATCGACGCTTCGTGCCCCCACCTCACCTTGCCGCTGTCCACATCGGAAGGGGAGGCCGGAAAGCCGGGTGCAGCGGCCAGCAGCGCCTTCAGCAAGGTGGTTTTGCCGGCCCCGTTGCGGCCGACGAGCACGATCTTTTCACCCCGATTGACGATGGCGCTGAAGTCTGAAATGACAGGATTGTTCTTGAAGCCCTTCGACAGTTGCTCGAACTCCAGCGCAACTTTTCCAGACGGCCGTTTCATCGAGAACTTGATGTACGGACGCTGAATGTTCGAGCGGGCCAAATCGGTCAGCCGCAGCCGTTCGACCTCCTTGCGCCGCGATGTGACCTGGCTCGCGCGCGTGCCCGCCCCGAAACGCCGGATGAATTCCTGCAACTGCGCGATCTTCTTTCCCCGTTGCACGTTCTCAGACTCGATCTTCGACCGAATCTGCGTCTTGGCGACCACCATGTCGTCGTAGCCGCCGGTGTAGGTGATGATGGTCTGATAGTCGATGTCGGCGATATGCGTGCAGACGTTGTTCAGGAAATGGCGGTCGTGCGAGATGACGATGAGCGTGCCGTCGTACCGGCCAAGGAGTTCCTCCAGCCAGTGAATCGAATCCAGGTCCAGGTGGTTCGTCGGCTCGTCGAGCAGCAGCGCTTCCGGGTGGCCGAACAAGGCCTGCGCCAGCAGCACGCGCACCTTCTGCCCGCCCTGCAATTCCGACATCTTCCAGTCGTAGCTTTCGTAGGGAATGTCGAGCCCCTGCAGCAGCACGGCCGCGTCGCTTTCCGCCGAGTAGCCGTCTTCGTCGCCGACAATGCCCTCGAGCTCGCCGAGACGCATGCCGGCCTCGTGGGTCATCTCTGGCTGCGCGTAGAGCTCGTCGCGCTCCTGAAGAGCCGCCCACAGGCGTTTGTTGCCCATGATGACGGTGTCGATCACGCGGAACCGGTCGAAAGCGTATTGGTCCTGGCTGAGCACACCGAGCTTACGCGGCTTGGACACCGTACCCACCTGCGAATCGATCTCGCCGGTGAGCAGTTTCATGAACGTCGACTTGCCGGCACCGTTGGGGCCCGTCAGGCCGTAGCGCCGCCCGGCGGAAAACGTCGTCGTGACGTCTTCGAACAGGACTTTCGAGCCGAACCGCATGCACACACCGTCCACTGAAATCATAATTCTCCGATTATAGCAGGAATGACGGAGATTTACAGGCTATACAACGCCGCCAGAAGCTTCATGAGCCCGTCACACACGTCCGCTTGTGACACGGGAATCGAGCTCATCCCAGCGGGCGTAGGCGTCGTGAAGTTCGTTTTTCAGAGCTTCGAGGCGCGCGAGCGCTTGTGTGATGGAATCGGCCGGCTGACGGTAAAAGTGGGGGTTGGCGATCGAGGCGGTCAATTGCGCTTGCTCGCGTTCCAGGGCTTCGATCTGTGCCGGCAACTGATCGAGTTCCTTTTGCTCGCGATATGTCGGTTTCTTCCGGGTCGCCACCGTCACGGGCGGTTCCGCAGGGCGTGCCGCCCTCTCCGGCTGCGCTTTGGCCGCCATCTCCTGGGTGCCGCGCTGCCGCAGCCAGTCCTCGTATCCACCGACGTACTCCTGCACGTGTCCGCCGCTTTCGAAGACGAGCGTACTCGTGACGACGTGATCGATGAACGCGCGATCGTGGCTGACGAGCAGCAGCGTTCCCGGCCACTCGATGAGATGCGATTCGAGTAATTCCAGCGTCTCGATGTCGAGATCGTTTGTGGGCTCATCGAGGACGAGGACGTTGGCGGGTCGCGTGAACAGGCGTGCCAGCAGCAAGCGATTTCGCTCGCCGCCCGACAGCGCCTTTACCTTGGCGTACGCTCGCTCAGGTGGAAACAGAAAATCGCGGAGATATCCGTGGAGGTGCTGCGTGCGGCCGTTCACCGTGACCGTGTCGTTTCCATCGCCGACCGTGTCAAACACCGTGCGTTGGGGATCGAGCTGCTCGCGCTGCTGGTCGTAATACGCCACCTGGACGTTGGCGCCGCGCTCAACGTCGCCCGTGTCGGGCGTAAGTTCGCCGATCAACATTCGAAGCAGGGTCGTCTTGCCCGATCCGTTCGGGCCGATCAACCCCACACGATCGCCGCGCATCACGCGTAACGACAAATCGCGGACGACGGCCTTTTCGCCGAACGATTTCGAGATGCCGGTGGCCTCGAACACAAGCCGGCCAGAGCGCTCGCCGATCTCGCCCTGCAGACGCACATTGCCGACCTGCACGAGCCGCGCGGCCCGCTCTTTTCGCATGGCCTTCAGTGCGCGAACCCGGCCTTCATTCCGCGTCCGCCGCGCCTTGATGCCCTGGCGAAGCCACACCTCTTCCTCGGCGAGCCGCTTGTCGAACTTGTCGTTCTGAACGGCTTCATTCGCGAGCCATTCTTCCTTCTTGCGGAGAAAGGTCTCGTAGTCGCCCGGCCACGACGTCAGCTTGCCGCGGTCCATCTCCACAATCCGCGTTGCCAGATTCTGGAGAAACACCCGGTCGTGAGTGACAAACACCACCGCACCTGCGTACGTCTTGAGAAATTCTTCGAGCCAGCTCATGGCTTCGATGTCGAGATGGTTGGTGGGCTCGTCGAGCAGGAGGAGGTGCGGCTGGGCCACCAGCGCCCGTGCTAACAGCACGCGACGCCGCCAGCCTCCTGACAGGGTGTCGACAATGGCCTCGGCCGGGAGGTCCAGACGCTCGAGTACGGTTTCCACGCGCTGCTCAAGGCGCCAACCGTCCCGCTCTTCGAGTTCGTGCTGCAGCGTGCCCAGCTTTTCGAGCGAGATGTCGGTGCCTCGTTCGGCCACCTCCACCGCCGCGTGATGATAGGCGGCCACCAACTCGCCGAGGTTGCCGAGCCCTTCCGCGACGACGTCGAACACAGGGCGGTTGGACGACAGGGGAACATCCTGCACGAGCCGCGCGACCCCAATGTCAGGCTGTCGCCACACTGAGCCGCTGTCAGGGGCCTGATCTCCACTGAGGATCTGGAGCAATGTGGATTTGCCGGTGCCGTTCCGGCCGATCACGCATACACGTTCGCCGGCTTCGACCTGCAGGCTTGCGTCGTCGAGCAGCGGAACGTGTCCGTACGCGATAGAGACGTGATCGAGCGAAACAAGGGCCATTGGTGAACTTAGCCTTGTAGATTGAGAGAGTGAATGAGTGAATCCACTAGGGGTTCTTTCCCCGCGGCTTGCCGCGAGTTCGTCATACCGGCGGAAGCCGGTATCCAGAGGGCCCGACTGGATTCCCCCGTATCACAGTACGGGGCAGGCGTGTCAAGCACGGAATGACAGCACGGAATGACGGGCCAGAACAGAAGACGATACCCAACAGCTTGCTGCGGGGTAGTTCATGACCTATTGCGTATGTGATGCGCCAAGGCCGGCCGCTCGCCCCGTCGCCCACGCCCAGAGGAAGTTGTAGCCGCCGATCGGTCCGAAGGCGTCGAGCATCTCGCCGCATAAAAACAGACCCTTGTGAATCTTGCTCTCCATCGTCTTCGGATCGATCTCCGACAGACGCACGCCACCGCCGGTGACTTCGGCTTTCCCGTACCCCTCGTCTCCCGACCACGGCAGTTCGCCGCGCACGAGGATGTCGATAAGACGGAGCCGCTCATCGCGGGTCAGTTGCGAGAGTGTTCGGCGGAGATCAATCCCGGCGAATTCGATCAGCGCTTCGGCGAGTCGATGCGGCAACTGAGCCGCCACAGCCTTTACCACCGTTCGAGAGCCGCGTGGACCGAGAGCCGATTCCCAATCCTTGTCGTTCAATGACGTCCAGCTCACAACGAGACGTGCGGGAGAGCCCATCTCGGCGCGTGAGCGTACGGCGACATGAGACACATCGAGCACGGCGGGCCCGCTGTAGCCGTGATGGGTGAAAAGAAATCCTCCTGTCGACGTGGACTCCAAGGTTCCTGCGCGGGCGGTCAGCGTGACCGGCAGCGAGATTCCTGAAAGTGTGGCGAACGGCGCGCCACCAGCAGTGTCCGGCTTTAGCCGGACCGTCGCCGTCAGTGGAGTCAGCGCCGGGTAGGTTCGGTCAATCGTGTGTCCCAGCGTCTCGACGATGCGGAGCCCAAGGCCATCGCTTCCCGTGCTGGGAAAGGAAAGGCCGCCCGTGGCGACAACGACGGCATCGGCCTGAAGAGACGGTCCTCCCTGCTGTTCGATCTGCCAGCCGTTACCGGCCGGGACGAATCCGGCGACCAACGCGCCGGTCTCGATCAAGACGCCTCTGGCACGCGCGAGCGCCAGCAGCCTGTCGCGAACATCGCGCGCGCTCTCAGACTTTGGAAACAGCTTCGCCGACTCCGTTTCTTCCATCAGGGGGATCCCGGCTTCGCCTTCGAAGAACGCGATCTGCTCGCCTAGCGGCCAGGAGTGGAGCATCTTTCGAAGGGTGTGGGGTGAAGAATCGGTGACGAAGCGCGACTCATGAACGACGGCTGGCAGAATGTTGCACCGGCCGCCCCCGCTGATGAGAATTTTGCGCCCGCCGTCCTTCGTGCGCTCGAGGAGCAGCGTCTCGGCGCCGCTGGAGGCCGCAAAGATCGCGGCCATGGTCCCCGCCGCCCCCGCTCCAATTACGACAACGCGTTTCATTTTGTTGAGGGTCGATACCCCGCGGCTTGCCGCGAGTTCGTCATACCGGCGGAAGCCGGTATTCAGAGAGCCCGACTGGATTCCCCCGTATCAAGTACGGGGCAGGCGTGTCAAGCACGGAATGACGGGCCAGAACAGAAGTCGATACCCCGCGGCAAGCCGCGGGGTAGTTCATTTGGGACTGTATCCAATTCCATCCACGTGGACAAGTTCAGTCTCAACTACCTACCGCGGGGTTGAGCCGCCGCGAAGCGGTCGGTTTCGTGCCCCTGGTTCTCCCGGAGCGGAGCGGAGGGAGAACGTGAGTTCAGCGGGCGGCGTTTACGCCATCCCTGGAACGATTTGTCAGGCACATCCTCTTTGTGTATCTAGTTTAAATGGTTGCTGTCCCTATTTACCCTATTTACGTTTTGCCTGTACTCAACTCGGGGCCTTCCAGCCCTCCGGAAGTCCACAGGCCTTCAGTACGGCCTCGGCGTAGGGCCAGCCTGTCTTGACCGTGCCGTTCTCGGCCCCGCTCACCATCGCTTGGGACTTCCTCAGCTTCTTGGCAAGTTCAGTCTGAGTTAGTCCGGCGGCCTCGCGAGCCTTACGGAGATCGCGACCAATGCTTTCGCGCACGCTCTGACGGGCTGGAGAAAGGGCCTCGGGCGCGGCCTTGCCCAACAGGCGAAGCCATTCCGCCTTGGGCACGACCACAAACTCCATATTGTCGATCATCAGCGTTCCGACGGTCATGATGTCCTCCTACTCCTCGTACACTTTGCTGCGGTGCTGGATGCGAACCACCAGCACATCGTTTTCAATCCTGAAGATCACGCGCCAGTCACCCATGCGGATGCGGGCATGCCCGTCCACTCGTGCTTTAGCCATTTCACCCCGGAAACCTGGGGCCAGGACGCCAGGCGTTCCAGAACGTCATCCAGCCGGTATTTCATCCGGGTTGGGAGCCGTTCTTTGTCAGCTTCGGCTTCAGGCGAAAGGCGGACTTCGATCATGTCTCAGTAATAGGCTGGTATCAGCCTGTTGTCAAAAGCTTTGCGCGTCCCTCGCCGTCTGTGGTGGATGCGGCCTAACGAGGCTGTAGAAAAAGTCCCGGCCAACTGAAAAAGCGCCCAAATTTGGGGTACCGAAATGGTCCCTCGAACCGAGATCGTCGCTTAAACGTCAAATTGCACGGCGGCGCCACAAGCGCCTGTAAGTCACCGCGTTGAGGATTAGAACCAGCGTCCCGAGAGCCACCTGCACCGGCCGGGTCAGGTTCTGCGGGTAGAGGACCGGCAGCAGATAGTGCTCGATGAAGCCGCCCGCGTACCCCGCCTGGCCACCCAGTTGGCGGAACCGAATCTCAAGGGGGGTGAGCGGGCAGACCCACCCGGCGAACTCGATGAGCGCGCCCCAGAGCGCGCAGGGAAGATGAATCCAGGCTAGCCGTGGCCAACGCAGTACCAAGAGGGCGCCCAAGACGACAAACCCAACAAAGGTAAGGTGCAGGAGTACCAAAAGGTTTGCGATCAGCAGGTACGGCATCTCTGGTTCACCCTTGGCCTGCGAGTCTCAAGCGGCAACCGGCTAACGCGGGGCTGAGCCGCCGCGAAGCGGTCGGTTTCGTGCCTCTGGTTCTCCCGTAGCGACGCGGAGGGAGAACAATGAATTAACCCGGTTACCGGGTTGAATGACCGGTTGGACATTCTCTTGTATTCACTGTCGGTGGATCGGTCTCGAATTGAACTCCTTGTTCTCCAGGAGCAGAGCGCGTTTTTATGTTTCCCTTTCTTATAACAAAGATTGACATTCTATGTTATCATATAGGTCAAAGGAGGAAATAATATAATGAACGTTTCACTGACGCCACAACTTGAAAAATTGGTGAAAAGCAAAGTAGAGAGCGGGCTTTATGGTTCCGCAAGCGAAGTTATGCGCGAAGCCTTGCGCCTTCTTGAAGAACGAGACCGAAGACACACCTTGCGTGTTGAGGAACTCAGGGCCGAAATTAAGAAAGGCCTGGACAGCGGCGAGCCAACAGCCTTAGACGTGGGAGCTATGAAGGCACGGGGTCGTAAACGGCTTGATGCGCAACAAAACAAGACACACGGCTGATGGTGAGAATCCTCAAGAGCCCAGAGGCTGAAAACGACCTTGACGAAATCTGGTGGTATATAGCCCAAGACAATCCAGACAGTGCGGACAAACTTCTTGACGAAATTGAGGCAACAAGCCGGAAGCTCGCTCGGTTTACGAATATGGGTAGAAACCGGGATGAGCTCCATCCCGGTTTGCAAAGTTTTCCAGTCGGCAAGTACCTCATTTTTTATATGCCGATTAGCGGCGGCATTGAGATTGTCAGAGTTCTGCATGGCATGATGGATATCGACGCTTTCTTTTAATATTCCGAAGATGTGCCATCATTAGTTGAGAAATGACGAAGCGGGTTTCGCAAAGAAACCCCACAACCGTACAACAAAAGGAGTTGCTCCATAAAGAGAGTAGTGCGAATTCAGGGACAAGGCAAGGTCAAAGACGTGGGTCAGAACGCGCTCGCCACAGTGCCCGTGCTCGAGAGTATGGACGCCAAGATTGCGCTGATCCAGGCACTCATCCCCCTGGGGCTCGGAATTCGCCTAACGCTTGCGTTCACCAGCGGGCCGCGTAGCGGACCGTCGGATGCAACGCCTTGTTGGCCCGTTTTTATTGTTTGTCAAGCGGCCGCCTGTTGTTGATACAGGTACTTCTGGAAGCCTGCGAAGACACGTCCAATCTCATCCGGCCTGCCCAGATCGGCCACGGCATCGGCGATGGAGTTGTGATACTTGAGCCGCAAGAGGGGAGTGAGCTTGTCCTGATCAAGTTCTTCCACCCCGACGCTGACGTAGTGTGACAGCACAAAATCGAGAAACACCTGCTGCTTACTATTGAAGCGCGTGCTGATGTTAACCTTGGCCTTTGCGGCCCGTTCTTCGCGGGTGAGCGGGGGCAGGGCATAGGCCACATGTGCCAGCACGTCGAACATGTCGCTCTTCTCCGCGTCGATGATCTTTTGCATCTCGGCCAGTTGCTCACCGCCAAAGCCCTTCTCGGCGAGACCCTGCAGGAGCTTCTTCCGCGTCTCCGGCGCGCTCCAGAGGGCGCGCAGTTCGGCCTCGTTCTTGAAGAACTCCGGCAGTCTCCCGAACAGCATTTCCATGAATTGTTGCGCGGACATGGGTGTGCCGTCAGGATGCCAGAAGGTCGTACACATCATGTGCTGGATGGTGCGCGCCTTGCCGTCGGCGAGTTTCACCTTGATCTTCGGGCGTCTGCTGCCGTCCGACGCTGGGTCGCGTACCAGCAAAGGCGGACTCGGTGGAGGTGCCTCGTACCTTTGCTCCTTCGGCTCCGGTTCGATTGGTTCGCCGTCCCATTCCGGATCGCTGAAATGATGATGCGCCTTCACGAAGTCGTAGATCGTGAAGGAGTCCTTACCGTCGTAGAGCCGCGTGCCGCGTCCGATGATCTGCTTGAACTCGATCATCGAGTTGATCGGTCGCATCAAGACGATATTGCGGATGTTGCGAGCGTCCACGCCGGTGGACAGTTTCTGCGAGGTTGTAAGTATCGTGGGGATCGTCTTCTCGTTGTCCTGGAATTCGCGCAGGTGCTGATCGCCGAGATCACCGTCGTTGGCCGTAACCCGCTGGCAATAGTTCGGGTCTTCGCTGCTCTTCATCTGATTGACGAGGTCGCGGACGGCCAGCGCGTGATCCTGCGTGGCGCAGAACACCAGCGCCTTATCCTTCTGGTTGATCTGATCCATGAACAGCTTCACGCGGTGGGCTTCGCGTTCCTTGATCTCGATAATCTTGTTGAAGTCGGTCTCCGTGTAGCGCTTCCCGGTTTCGACCTCGCCCTCGATCAGCGTGTCGTCGGGCGTATAGACATACTCGTCGAGCGTCGTGGAAATCTGTTTCACCTTGAACGGCGTGAGGAACCCGTCGTTGATGCCTTCCTTGAGCGAGTAGACGTAGACCGGCTCGCCGAAGTAGGCGTAGGTGTCCACGTTGTCCTTACGCTTGGGCGTCGCGGTGAGGCCGAGCTGCACCGCCGGGGCAAAATACTCGAGAATGCCGCGCCAGTTGCTCTCGTCGTTCGCGCCGCCGCGATGGCACTCGTCGATGACGATGAAGTCGAAGAAGTCCGGCGGATATTCGCCGAAGTAGGGCGACGGGTGGCCGTCCTTCGGCGGGCCGCTCATGAAGGTCTGGAAGATGGTGAAGAACAGGCTGCCGTTCTTCGGCACCTTGCCCTTCTTGCGGATGTCCTCGGGCGCGATCCGCACCATCGCGTCCTCGGGGAAGGCGGAAAAGGCGTTATAGGCTTGGTTGGCGAGGATATTGCGGTCGGCGAGGAAAAGGATGCGCGGGCGGTGCGACGGCTCGCGGCTCAGGTTCCAGCGGCTGTGGAACAACTTCCAGGCGACCTGGAACGCGATGAAGGTCTTGCCCGTGCCGGTGGCGAGGGTGAGCAGGATGCGCTGCCGACTCTCCGTGATGGCCTCCATCGCCCGCTCGACAGCGATGTCCTGATAGTAGCGGCTGGGGTGCGAGCCGCCCTTGTCCTCGAACGGCACGGTGGCGAAGCGGTCGCGCCACGTGTTCGCTGCGGCGAAGGTCGTCGCCCAGAGTTCGTCCGGCGTGGGGTAGTGCCGTACCTCGCCTTCCTTGCCGGTCCCCATATCGATGCCGTAGATGCCCTGCCCGTTGGTGGCATAGGTGAAGCGGACGGCCATCCTGTCGGCATAGCTCTTCGCCTGGCCCACGCCCTCGGTCAGCTCTTCGTCCCACGCTTTGGCTTCGACCACGGCCAGCTTGTGGTTGCGGTAGACCAACACGTAGTCGGCGATCTCCGGCTTGCTGCGCCGCCCGTGGCCTTCGAGACGGCCTTGCGTGATGCGGTACTCGCGCAGGATCTTGCTCGCCTCGACGACACCCCAGCCCGCCGCCTTCAGCGCGGGATCAATGTGCTCGGCTCTGGTTTCGGCCTCGTTCATGGGCGATTCACAGTTGGCCGGTGAAGGCTTGGTGCAGCAATGACTTCTTCAACGCCTCCAGCGCGGCGAGCTTGCGCTCGTAGAGGCTCGCGAGGCGTTGGGTTTCTTTGGAAAGTGCGTCGAGCTTGGCGACGATCTGTTTCTGTTCGGAAAGCGACGTAGGAAAGGCGACGATCACCTTGCCGATCTTTGTCGGCGAAGTGTGGCGCACTTTCACACCCGAAGCGCTGTCGTGAATTACCTTCCGAACGGCATGGGTATTGAAGACGTGAAAGAAGAATTCGTTCGTCCATGGTACGCCGGGGTTCTTCGTGACAAGGCCGAGTCGCTGGTTGTGGAGAAACTTGCCGGACTCCGGGATTAGGATGGGGCTGCCGAGCAGCCCAGCGGCTTGTTCCGTCATGGCGACGAGCATATCGCCCTCGGAAAGAACGAAGCTATCGGGTATCTCTCCTGAGTAATACTTCTGCTTTTCGCCACGGTCACGGTACCCGCCGGACTCGTAGAAGTTTCCCGGCGTAAGCAAGACGAAGTCGCCGCTGTCGGCGAAGAATTCGCTCTTGAAAGCGAAGCCGTGTTTAATGTCGCAGAGTTCCGAAAGCGTCTTCTCCACCCATCCCGGGCCGCGCTGGGTGAAGACGGATTGGAGGTGGCTTTCGAACAGGGCGCGGGCGTTTCGGAGGTTCTTTTCAGCGTTGGCTTTGGCGGTGGCGATGCCCTCAAACGCCTCGTCGAGGATGCCGGCGATCCGCCGCTGTTCGGGGAGCGGGGGGACTCTGGTTACCTGCGAATAGACTTCGTTGCGGTTGATGCCCGGCTTCACACCTTTGGCGAGCTTCGTCAATTCGAGCATCGTCAAAAGGTAGTAGAGAAAGCGCAAGTCGTGCTGGCTCTCGTCGAAGGTGACGAAGTAGGTCACATCGAGCGGCCAGAACTTTTTCTCGGTCAGGTTAATTTCGCCCGCCGAACCCTTGCGACCCACGATGATGCTCGGTTTGTCGTGATAGAACTTGTCGGTGCGGTCTTTCTCACCATTCGCGCCATAGACTGGAAAGCGCCCGTTTGGCTTTCGGTCTGACTTATCCAGCGGCTTGCCATACTCCAGTTGGAGAATGTCGCCGACAGACTTTTCTTGCCACCCCTTCTTCATAGCATCGCCTTGATATTGCTCAGTACCTCTGCGCTCTCGGCATCGAGCGCGGCGATTTCTTCCATGATTGCCTGCGGGCTGCGGTGGGTGATTTCCTCGCTGCCGTTGGGGTTCTTCACGGAGAGGTCGAACCCTTCGACTTCGCTCAGGGCATGGGTATCAACAGACCAGCTCTTGGGAGAGTCGGCGAACGTCTTTTGCAGCTTCACGAACTCAGCGAGGTCGTCGTCGTTGAGCGGGTTGGTCTTACCCAGATTGCGGCCGGGGTCGAGCTGGTAGAACCAGACCTTGCGCGTGGGCGCGCCCTTCTCGAAGAACAGCACCACGGTTTTCACGCCCGCACCCTGAAAGGTGCCGCCGGGGCAGTCGAGCACAGTGTGCAGGTTGCAGCTCTCCAGCAGGAGCTTGCGCAGGCTCACCGAGGCATTGTCGGTGTTGGAGAGGAAGGTGTTCTTGATGACGATGCCGGCGCGGCCACCAGCTTTGAGGATTTTGATGTAATGCTGGAGGAAGAGGTAGGCGGTCTCTCCCGTGCGGATGGGGAAGTTCTGCTGCACCTCCTTGCGCTCCTTGCCGCCGAAGGGCGGATTGGTCTCGACGATGTCGTACCGGTCTTTCTCCTGAATGTCCGCCAGGTTTTCGGTGAGGGTGTTGGTGTGGATGATGTTGGGGGCTTCGATGCCATGCAGGATCATGTTCATGATGCCGATGACGTAGGCGAGGGACTTCTTTTCCTTGCCGTAGAAGGTGCGGGTCTGGAGAAAGCGATCCTGCGCGACGGTGCGATTGGGATAGGTTGTCCTCAGGTAGTCGAACGTCTCGCAGTGGAAGCCCGCCGAGCCGAGCGCGCCGTCGTAGATGCTTTCGCCGAGTTTCGGTTGCACGACCTGAACAATGGCCCGGACGAGTGGGCGGGGCGTGTAATACTCGCCGCCGTTGCGCCCGGCGTTGCCCATGTTCTTGATCTTGGCCTCGTAGAGGTGCGACAGCTCATGCTTCTCGGCCTGCGAGCGGAAGCGCAGTTCGTCAATGTGATCGATGATCTCGCGCAGGTTGTAACCGCTCTGGATTTTGTTCTTGATCTCGCCGAAGATCTCGCCGATCTTGTATTCGATCGTGTTTGACCCGCCGGCCTTCTGCTTGAAGCCGTGCAGGTACGGGAAGAGCTTCTGATTAACGAAATCGCGGAGGTCGTCGCCGGTCAGGGCCCTGTTGTGGTCGAGCTTGCCGTCCTTCCCCTTGGGCGCGGCCCAGGTTTCCCAGCGGTACGGCTTGTCGAGGATGTAGGTGTACTTCTTCCCCTCCAGCGCGGCCTCATCGGCGCGGTCCTGCTCAAGGCCATCGAGGTATTTCAGGAACAGCAGCCAGGACGTCTGCTCCGTGTAGTCAAGCTCGGTCGTGCAACCCGCCTCTTTCCGCAGGATGTCGTCGATGTTCTTGAAGGCTTGTTCAAACACAGGCACCTATCCTCTAGCGGTCAGTATCGCGTTGTGGTCATGTCTCTTGCGGGCTAACGGCTGCGCATGAGCCGCGGCGCTCAGGCGCCACGCGCTGACGGCTCCAACGCCAAGTTAAGCTGCCTATCTGATGAAACGAAACCCGCGAAGTTCTTTCGCGAGGTCCACAAAAGCGTCTTGAACCCGTTCTTTGACGAACGGAATCCACACCTTCTCTCGATAGTTCGAGGCGAACTGTACAGCGGATTCCTTCAGATAGATGATTCGATCGCCGATGTTCGCGGTCATCTGCAGCATCCCTACTTCATTTTCCACGTTTGGACGAGCACGCTGCTCGTGGGCGGTCGTCTCATCTTCAACGGTTGCCAGAACAATCGCTCCGGTGCAAAGACCCATGTAGGCCCGCACTTTCTCGTTCACTGAAAGGTTGAGATTGGGCATGTCGCGAACCACGACCGGTCCGAGCCCGAGCGCCGCCAAGAAGTCACGCACCAAATACACGTGAGTCAGCGTTGGCCCACCATGCGAAATGAAGATGTACGGAGTGCTTCGAGCAGGCTCCTCCACGGCCAGACGCTCAACAGAATACCTGTAACCAACCAACGAGCTGTGGGCGAACCGTAACCCGCTGTCGAACCAAGTCAGCTCGGCCGTGGCCTTTTCGAGTTCGCTCGCAAACTGCTGCCAAGGCGGCGGTATGAAGAAGATGTTTTTGAAGGACGACAGCGCAGCTGACCGCGAACCGAAGATGGCTTCCACCGTCGATTGACTGGCCTTCAACCAGACGGTAAAGGCGGGCGACCACGGGATGAACTCTTGCACGAACACCGCATGAAGCCGTCCCGCCTCTGCGATCAGCCCGTCTAGAGCGTCCAGCATCTGCTGTCTTGTCAACATGAACTAACCTTGCCCGTATCGGTCACGGCAGACTAACGAGGTTGTAGAAAAACCCCGAAAAACGCATCTTTCGAGACCTCAGCAACAGGCCACGAGTTTTCTTGCTGCCCAATGGCGCCGAGCCTGTGGCCCTCTCTGAGCCGCGAGAGGCCACAATCCCGGCGATGTTGGGCAAAAAGACATCAGATTTCGGACGATCGTTGCTCATATCGCGCCCTATTGCGAGCGCTCCTCGCAAGGGGGTTTTCTACAGCCTCAACGTTTAAGGTAACGGGCTAGCTGGAAGCGGGCGAAGCCCGCTGTAAGCCAGTCCTTGTTGACCGCAATGTTAGGGTTTATTGAGAACCCCCTTTTTGCGCAGTTCACGAAGCAGTTCCTGAACCTGTTTTTTCACTTCAGCGTGCGCTTTCTTGAGAACCTTTGCGTAATTAGTTAATGCGGTGTAATGACTTCCAGCATTGGCCTGATGTATCTGGTTTTGTGTTTCTTGGAAAATCCAGAATGAGTGCTCGTACTTTTGAACAAGGTCATTATTCAGGCGGTAAGAGTCAATAAGTCCCCGTGCTTTGGAGTAAGTGGAAACAATTAATTTTCGAAGATCGTGATCTTGAATGCGACCGATAAAAAACGCATTAGCGTTATATACGGTGAAATATTCCTGAGTAACTGGCCAGTACATGTTCAGTGATTGACCATCTGCCAAGGCTTCAAGCTGGTGCCCGATTCCATCAATGTAGTTGTCCCAGAGAGTCTCGATCTCGTCATGAATCGCCTGAAGAATGCCAAGCAGCATCTGCTGGTCTTTTTCCTCTTGGTGTGACCGCTGCCAGCAGTGCGATAAGTAGGTGGCAAGCAAAGTCAAGGCGCTACCAATAAGAGCGCCTAGACCTGACGACCAGAGGGCATCCCAGTTGATTAGCATGACGATATCGAAACCCTAACTACTGACTATACTGGCCAGCATAGTATGCGAGTACAGCGCGAACACGTCCATGTTTCTCGTTTCGATTCACACACTTGTCAACCGTATCCCCAACGCAGGTATGCAGGACGTTCTTTTTACGCTCACTGAACAACAAGGATCACACGCAAGACATGGCGCGTCGCGCACTATTTCTTGTCGCGTAGATCCGCTTGTTCTGCGTTGGTCGCCTCCTCGCCATCTGAAGTCCCGGAAGCGCCGAGAATCCAGTCGGCAATGCGGGTGAGGCGCTCCTCGTTGAGCTTCCCGATGGTACCATGCAGGATGTCGGCGGAGACGACGGCGATGCGGGTCACGCGAATCACGCTCGTGGCCTTCAGACCCGTGTCGGCAAAGTCCGGATCTGCCTCACGGACCACCTCATCAACACCGGTGACTTCGTGCCGGAGTTGGGAGGAGATCATACAGACAAGCCAGTCGTCATAGGGACCAGGTAGTCGGCGCAGTACCAGTGTTGGGCGCAACCTGCCGACCGCTTGGTCAGTCTGCGGGAAGGAGAGAAGCGCAAGCTGGCCGCTTCGAATCATCGGAAGGCTTCTTTGATATCAGCGAGAGTGTACGGCGTTTCTTCCTCTTCCATCCCCCTCATGGCCGAGTCCAGGGAAAACGCCGACCACGCGACTTCGTCCTTCCGTACAGTGTGTTCCTGTCGGCGAGTTTGGAGAAACTCTACGAAATCCAACACTTCCCGCTGAGCAGATGCAGGCAACGATTTCAGGCGTTGGACAATGGTCTCAGTTGTTGTCATGACGATCACCTCGCATGATTACAATACCACATTGGTTAGGCCGGGGTGCCTGAATGAACCTCGCGCAGAGTCCATGGCTTGATCTTCGCCAGCGTCTTGGCGAGGGAATCCTTGACCTTGGCTGCGTCGTAGTCCATCTGCAAGCCGATCCAGAAATTCTCGGACATGCCGAAAAATCGCGATAGACGCAAGCCCGTATCGGCGGTGATGGCGCGCGCGCCGGCCACGATCTCACCGATGCGCCGTTGCGGTACGCCGATCTCTTTGGCTAACCGGTATTGCGTGATGCCCATGGGTTTCAGGAATTCTTCCAGCAGAATTGTACCGGGGTGCGGATAGGGAACTTTACGCATGATGGCTCTCCGTCAGTGATAGTCCACGATCTCAACGTCCTTCGGGCCTTCCATCGTCCACACGAAGCACACACGGAACCGATCGTTGACGCGGATGCTATGCTGCCCGGCGCGGTCGCCTTTCAAGGCTTCCAGTTGGTTGCCCGGCGGCACGCACAGGTCATCGAGTCTTCCGGCCCGGTTCAGCATTGCCAGCTTGCGCATGGCAACGGATTCGATGTTCACGAATCGCTTGACACGTTTGCCGCCAAACAGGCCTTGCGTATCGGCGCACTTGAACGACCGGATCGGCATAAGCAAATACTAACGATATGCGTTAGTATTGTCAAGAGCTAGTATGGGGAAGTGGCCGCAACATGCAGACGTATGAGGCATTGCTTCACCCTTGCGCAATCGGGCTGCCTATGGTACGTTTCCAGCCGATCTCAGCCGAGTTGTCGGGTTACGCTGCGCTAACCCGACCTACGGCTAACCCCCCTTTGGCAAAGGGGGGGACCCGATGCGGGATTTCGCAAAAGGGGGAATACGGGGGACTTGTCCGAGGCTGACGGCTGAGCGCTGAAAGCTGAACGCTTTTTCTGAGGAAACAATGGCGCGGGGCTACGACTTTAAGACGATCGAAGCGAAGTGGCAGCGGGTGTGGGAGGAGCGTGGCGCCTTCGTGGTGACGGAAGAGCCGGGGAGGCGCAAGTTCTATCTCCTGGAGATGTATCCCTATCCGTCCGGCAGGATCCACATGGGCCACGTGCGTAACTATGCGATCGGCGACGTGCTGGCCCGGTTCCTGCGGATGCGGGGGTACAACGTGCTGCACCCGATGGGCTGGGACTCCTTTGGTCTGCCTGCAGAGAACGCGGCCATCGAGCACCGCACGCACCCGGCCAAGTGGACCCACGACAATATCGCCTACATGCGAACCCAGCTCAAATGGATGGGGTTCTCCTACGATTGGCAGCGTGAGATCACGTGTAGCGATCCAGGCTACTATAGGTGGGGACAATGGCTCTTCCTGAAGCTGTATGAGAAGGGGCTGGCCTACAAGAAGTCGTCTACCGTCAACTGGTGTGAGGCCTGCCAGACCGTCCTGGCCAATGAGCAGGTGGAGGGGGGGCTCTGCTGGCGGGACGGGACGCCGGTAATTCAGAAGGAGATGCCGGGATGGTTTTTCAGGGTCACCGCGTACGCTGAAGAGTTGCTGAGCGGCTTAGATGAGCTGCCAGGATGGCCTGAGCCGGTCAAGGTGATGCAGCGCAACTGGATCGGCAAGAGCGTCGGAGCGGAGGTTCACTTCCCGCTCGTCCAGCGAGACGAGGCGTTGACGATCTTCACCACCCGACAGGATACGCTCTTCGGCGCCACTTTCATGGTCATGGCCCCTGAGCACCCGCTTGTTCTCAGCCTCTCGAAAGGCACGCCGCAGGAGCAGCAGGTCAGGGCATTCGTCGACCGGATGAAGCTGGAAGACAGGACGCAGCGAGCCGTAGCCGACACAAAGAAGGAAGGGGTGTTCACAGGCGCCTACGCCATCAATCCGCTCACGCATGAGCGGATTCCCGTTTGGATCGGCAATTTCGTCCTGCTGGAGTACGGCACCGGCGCCATTATGGCGGTGCCGAGCAACGACCAGCGTGACTTTGAGTTCGCGAAGCAGTACGGTCTGCCGATCCGCCTGGCAGTGAAGCCCGTCGATGCTGATCTGGATGAGAGCACCATGCAGCAAGCGCATGAGGGGGAGGGCGTGCTGGTGAACTCCGGCCCGTTCACCGGCATGGGCAGTGAGCAGGCGCGCGAGGCGATTGCAGACTTCCTGGAGCGGGAGGGGATCGGGAAGCGGACGGTGAACTACCGGCTCCGCGACTGGGGGATCTCACGACAGCGCTATTGGGGCAACCCGATCCCCATCATCTACTGTGATGGGTGCGGGGTAGTCCCGGTCCCGTACCAGGAGTTACCGGTCATCCTGCCTCAGGATGTTGAGATCACGATGAAGGGCGGCTCCCCACTGGCGAAGGTCGCCACGTTTGCCCACGTTCCATGTCCACGGTGCGGCGGTCCCGCCAGGCGGGAGACCGACACCATGGACACCTTTGTCGATTCGTCCTGGTATTTTCTCCGGTTCACCAGTCCTCACGCCGAGGATGGACCGGTCACTCCTGCTCGCGTCAATTACTGGATGCCGGTGGATCAGTATATCGGAGGGATCGAGCATGCGGTCCTCCACTTGTTGTACGCCCGCTTCTTCACCAAGGCGGTCCGCGACCTGGGCCTCATCGCTGTCGATGAGCCCTTCACGAGATTGTTGACGCAGGGGATGGTGTGCAAGGAAACCTATAGGTGCCCGGAGCATGGGTTCCGGCTGCCGGAGGAGGTGGACACCGATCGCGCCTGCAAGGCATGCGGCCGTCCGATTGAGATCGGGCGAATCGAGAAGATGTCGAAATCGAAAAAGAACGTGATCGATCCTGAGGATCTCTTGGCGCGGTACGGGGCCGATACGGCCAGACTGTTTTGCCTGTTTGCCGCCCCGCCGGAAAGAGATCTGGAGTGGTCTGACCAGGGAGTGGAGGGATCGTTCCGCTTTCTGAGTAGAATCGTCCGCCTCGTTGAGGACCAGAAGGCGCTCCTCAAGCATCCTCTTCCACCCATTCCCTTCCCGAGGCTCTTCGCAGGTCGCGACTTGTACCGAAAGGCCCAGCAAACGATCAAACGAGTCACAGAGGATATCGAGAAGGAGTTTCACTTTAATACGGCCATCAGCGCCCTTATGGAGCTTGCCAACGAGATGGGCCGCTTTGAACTGGTGGGCCCTGCCGACGAAGCTGATGAGCGGCGCTTCGCCTGGAGCTATGCGGTCGAGACCCTTCTGCTGCTCCTGTCACCCTTTGCGCCGCATCTGTGCGAGGAACTGTGGGAACGACTCGGTCGTAACGGAAGCATCTTTCACGCGGCCTGGCCGACCTACGACCCGGCCGTCATCACGGCAGAGGAGATTGTGGTGGTCGTCCAGGTGGACGGAAAGGTCCGGAGCCGGCTCTTCATGCCTGCCAACGCCGACGATGGCGCCATGCGTGAGGCAGCCCTCGCGGACGAGCGGGTCAAGGCGTGGCTTGAGGACAGATCGACCCGGAAGGTGGTCGTGGTGCCGAAGAAGCTGGTGAATATTGTGACCGGAGGAGTCCGATGAGGGCGATCATTTGTATGGCGGTACTCCTGGCGCTGGCTGGATGCGGCTATCGACCGCTGGGATCCGGGGAGGTGAGTACTCTTCAGCCCTCCGTCAGGACGATCAGTATCGGGACCCTCAAAAACCGAACCCTTCGTCCCACCATTCAGCCGGCCCTGAAAGATGCGTTGATCCGCAGGTTTGCGGCCGACGGCCGGATCCGAGTTGTGGAGGAGGGCGCCGACGCCCTTTTGGATGGAGCCATTGAAAGGTTCGGCGAAGAGCCCCTTGCCTTCAGTTCCTCAGACCAGGCTAAGCGCCTGCGGCTGAGCATCTCGTTTTCCTTTACGGTGAAAAATCGGCTGGAGGATAAGGTGCTCCTCCGAGACGGCGTTGCAGGTGTAGCCTACTACTTTACGGGGACAGGGGTCACTTCTACCAGGGCGGCCGAGGATGAGGCAGCGCTTCGGGCGGTGGCGGACCTGGCCGACCAGGTGGTAAGCAGGGTGCTGGACGGGGTATGATGGGACGCCTGGTCAAGACAGGTCACTCGGTTGCCGAACAGGTCCGCAGAGGGGAGATTGCTCTCGTCTACTGTCTCTACGGGGAGGATGAATACCGCCGGGAACAGGTACTTAACCAGCTCCTTGATGCATTGCTGACGGAGGGCGAGAGAGACCTGAATCTCGACCAGATTCGGCCAGGGGAGGCAGAGACACAGTCGATCATGGGGAGCGCTCGGACGCTACCGTTTCTGGGGCCGCGTCGGGTTGTCCTGGTCCGAGGTGTCGAGGATCTCTCGCGGGCGCAGCAGGAGGAGTTGCTCGCCTATCTGAACGATCCCTCTCCCACAAGTTGCCTGGTGCTGGCGGGGAGGAGTCTTGACCTCAGGACCCGATTGGCGGCGGCGATTCAAAAGAAAGGATTGGTCCTCCACTTTGATCGCATGAAGGCTGATTCGTTAAAGGAGGCGCTGGTGGCAGCGGCCAAGGAGCGGGGCGCACGGTTGCAGCCGGACGCGATCAGTCTACTCATTGACCTGGTGGGTGACGATCTTCGCCAGTTGATGTATGCCGTGGAAAAGCTCGCGCTTTTCGTGGGGGAGGGCATGGAGATACGGCCGCAGGATATCGAAGTCATGGTTGGTGAGACCCGGGTACGATCAATCTTCCAACTGACCGATACCGTATCAGGAAGGGACCTGGATGGGGCGCTTCACTGTCTCACGAGTCTCTTAGACGCTGGCGAAGAGCCCTTGGCCATCCTCGGGATGCTAGCCCGCCAGATCCGCCTGCTGTTTCAGGCAAAAGCATTACGGGAGCAGGGGACCCCGGTGAGCAGGATGACCCACGATCTCGGCCGCCTACCGCCTCGCGTCGTCGCGGCCCTGGCGGAACAAGGCGCCTCACGTTCCTGGCGACAGCTAACGGGCGCCCTCCAGTCGATCTCACGGGCCGACATGGCCATCAAGACAGGGAGAGCTGAAGCCCCTATGGTCTTGGGCAGACTGGTCTGGAGCCTCTGCAGGACGTGAGCCCTACGACGGAGACGGGAGGGCCTGGAGCTGGAGAGCGAGTCTTGACTTATAGCGGGCCGCGGCGTTCTTGTGGATGAAGCCTTTGCTGGCGGCTCTGTCAATTAACGGCACGGCCTGTATGAATGCCTTCTCCGCAGCATCCCGGTCGCGCTCCTCTATCCCCGCTCGCACCTTCTTGATGACTGTCCTTAAGCTGCTCTTCGCTGCGCGATTGCGCAATCGTCGCTTCTGGCTTTGCCTCATGTGCTTCTGTGCTGACCTGATTATTGGCATCGTTCCGCTTCTCCTTTATGACGTGTCGTGTCCACCCGGTACACGGGAGGGTAAACCGCGTTACTCATTAAAATGGAGCGGCACTCACTTGTCAAGGAATTTCTGATGGAGCAGGAACGTCCTGGGAGGATCGCACGGGCTGCCGGCGTGGTGAGCGGGGCCACCCTGTTAAGCCGTATCCTTGGCTTTGTCCGCGATCTGATCATTGCCAGGGCGTTCGGCGCCGGAACCGCAACCGACGCCTTCTTTGCCGCCTTCCGCCTCCCAAACATGTTACGCGAGCTACTTGGGGAGGGGGCCCTCTCGGCGGCGTTCATCCCGGTCTTCACCGAAGCGTTCACCAAGCGTGGACGCGAGAGTGCCTGGCGGCTGGCATGGACTATCTTGACCCTGCTGGCAGTGCTGCTCGTACTGGTCTCCATCGCCGGTATCTTGCTTGCGCCGTGGTTGATCCGGCTCATCGCCCCCGGATTCCAAGCCATCCCGTCGAAACTTCATCTTGCCATCTATCTCACCCGGTTGATGTTCCCGTATATCCTGTTTATCGGGGTGGCGGCGCTCTTCATGGCGATTCTCAATTCGCAGGGTCACTTCGCCACCCCGGCGTTATCGCCCAGCATGCTGAACATCGCCATGATCGGGTGCGCCCTTTTTCTGACACCCTATGTGGACCCGCCGATCATAGCACTGGCAATCGGCGTCCTCATCGGGGGCGTGGGCCAACTCCTGATCCAAATTCCAGCGGTGTGGAGACGTGGGATGGGCGCCCACCGGGGTTTCGATCTAAGCGATCCTGCCGTCGGGCGTATCTCACGTCTTATGGCGCCAGGGGTCGCAGGACTGGCCATCACGCAGGTCAATGTGTTTATCGGGACCTTGCTCGCTTCGCTGATGGGGGAGGGGGGAATCTCGATCCTTTACTACGCCTTTCGACTGATCCAACTTCCGATCGGTGTCTTCGGTGTGGCAATTGCCACTGCGGCGTTCCCCGCCATGGCCAGACAGGCGGCAAACCGTTCCCTTGGAGAGGTTGGGGCTACTGTGGCCTACGCCCTCCGCCTTGTTCTCTTCGTCACACTACCAGCTATGGTAGGTCTGATGGTGTTCAGGATCCCGATTGTCCAACTCCTCTTTGAGCGGGGCGCATTTGATCGGACCGTGACCCTCGCCACCGCTGAGGTCGTGTTGTTCTACGCTTTCGGCCTTGGGGCCTATGTGTCAAACCGCATCCTCGTTCCAGCCTTCTACTCGCTTCAGGATACGGCGACGCCGGTCAAGATCGGCATGGTGGCCGTCATGGTCAACATTGCCTCTTCTCTCCTGCTGATGCGCCCACTGGGACTTGCAGGCCTGGCCCTGGCGACAACCCTCTCATCCTTCGTGAACCTGGGTCTGCTGCTGATTGCTCTGCGGCGGCGTCTGGGGCAGTTTCCCGAGTTAAGCTTCCGCTCGCTCGCGCAGATAGGCGGGGCTGCCACCGCCATGGCCCTGATTGCCGTATCGCTTGTCCACTTCCGTGATCCGGTGACGGTTGAACCGGTGCTTCGTCGCGCTGGGCTGCTCACGTTCGAGCTTGTGACAAGTTTTACCGTATTCCTCGCTGCGGTAGCCTGTATGGGTTCTGAGGAGCTGAAAGGCTTACTGCAGTGGTTCATTGGCTGGAGGCGACGGGTCTGATGGATACCCCGTAGGGGAAGATTTTCATTGACGCTAAGAGGGGGACGTGCTAGATAAATTGGCAAGTTACCAATCGATGCTGAGCCAATTCGGCGTCTCGAAAAAGCTGTAAGTTTAGGGGGTCAGGGGTACGAGGAGATACGGGAATGAAATTGACGGGATCGGAGATATTACTGAGGAGTCTGGTCGAGGAGGGCGTTGATACCGTCTTCGGCATGCCGGGCGGCGTGATCCTGCATACCTATGACGTGATGACCGATAGTGCCGCAGCCCCAAAGATCCGGCATATCCTCTGCCGGCATGAGCAGGGCGCAACGCACGCCGCGGAAGGTTACTATAAGGCCAGCGGTAAGGTGGGGACTGTCATGGTGACCTCCGGGCCGGGGGCCTGCAATACCGTTACAGGTGTAACCGATGCCTTGCTGGATTCGATGGCGATTGTGGTCTTTACCGGTCAGGTGCCTACGACGGCCATGGGCTGCGACGCCTTTCAGGAGGCCGATGTCGTCGGCACCACGCGCACCTGTACCAAGCATAACTTCCTTGCCCTCAAGACCGAGGATATCCCCCGGATTGTCAAGGAAGCGTACTACATCGCCCGCTCTGGCCGACCAGGCCCGGTGCTGGTGGACCTTCCAAAGAACGTGATTATGGGACGCGCAGAGTATCGCGGCCATCCGCAAGAGCTGAGCATCCGCGGGTACAAGCCAACGACGCAAGGCCATGCCGGCCAGATTAAGCGGGCGGTTGAGTTGATGCGAACCGCCAAGCGGCCGCTGATATACGGTGGCGGGGGGATCATTCACTCGGAGGCGTACGAAGAGCTCCGTGAGCTGGTCGCCATGACTCGCATCCCAGTTGGGCTGACACTGATGGGCTTGGGCGCATTCGATACATCCGATCCGCTCTCGCTCGGTATGGTGGGAATGCACGGGACCTACTGGTCAAATATGGCGATGATACATTGCGATCTGATGATCGCCATCGGGTCTCGATTTAGCGATCGGGTGACTGGGAAGCTGTCAGAATTCGGCAAACAATGCAAGATTATCCATATCGACATCGATCCTACCTCGATCAGGAAAACTGTGCATGTGGATGTCCCGATTGTGGGCGATGTCAAGCAAGTACTCGTTGAGCTCAATAGAGAAGTTTGTAAAGTCGAACGGAACTGGGCCGGCCACTTTGAGGAGTGGTATGCCCAGATCGCGGAATGGAAGGCGAAACACCCGCTACGGTATGGCCCGATGCAGGACATAATCAAGCCGCAGTATGCCATCGACATGGTCTTTGAGGTCAGTGAGGGGATGAACCCGATCGTCTCAACCGGCGTCGGCCAGCACCAGATGTGGGCGGCACAGCGCTATCGAGGTCGAAAACCTCGCCGATGGCTGTCCTCAGGCGGTCTTGGGACGATGGGCTATGGATTCCCAGCGGCCATGGGCGCCCAGGCGGCTTTCCCCGGAGATCTCGTTATTTGCATCGATGGCGACGGAAGCTTCCAGATGACCAATCAGGATCTGATTACCTGCGTTGAGAATAACCTGCCGGTCAAGGTGGTGATTATCAACAACGGCTATCTCGGGATGGTTCGACAGTGGCAGGACCTCTTTTACAACCGGCGATATTCCCAGGTGGACCTGACGATCCAGCCGGACTTTGTGAAGCTCGCAGATGCATATGGGGTGGTCGGCCTTCGCGCCAAGCGGCCGGACGAGGTGAGGCCGGTCCTGGAGAAGGCCTTTGCCACGCCAGGACCGGTCATCGTTGATGTGGTCACAGAGCGTGAAGAAAATTGCTTTCCTATGATTCCACCAGGCGGGGCGATCAAGGAGATCATCGACTACGGTGATCCGATTCCTGAGAAGCTGTTTCAGGGTTTGAGATGAGCGATAAGACCAGGAAGACACCGAAAGAGGTCGGGGCGCGTCATATCATCACCCTGCTCGTCGAGAACCGTGCAGGAGTCCTGGCTCGCATTGCCGCCCTTATTGCCGCCAAAGGGTACAACATCGATAGCCTCACCGTGGGGGAGACCATGGATCCATCCATCTCCCGGATGAGCCTTGTGGTGAGGGGGGACGACTCGGTGGTGGAACAAGCGGTCAAGCAGCTCAATCGGCTCATTGACGTGATCCGTGTCACCGACCTGACCGGTGAGGAGTTCGTCGAACGGGAGCTTGTGCTTGTGAAGGTGAAAGCCAAATCGGAGGCAAAAGCTGAAATTCTCCGGATCGCCGATATCTTTCGGGCCAAGGTGGTAGATGTGGCTCCTTTTTCCTACATGGTGGAGCTGACCGGCGCCGAAGATAAGTTGAACGCCTTTATTGAACTCCTCAGGCCGTACGGCATTCAGGAGTTCGCGAGAACAGGCATGACGGTTATGACCAGAGGTAGCAAGATACTCAGCAAACAGACAGAAGAGACGGTGAAGGGGCCGGACACCAAGCTTGTCCTCGACTCCGATCGGGGAAAGGTGGTTGGGCTCGCCGAGTAGGGGAGAGAGGTATGGAGGGGATATGACCAAGCTGTACTACGACCAGGATGCTGATCTGAATCTGCTAAAAGGGAAGGCGATTGCCATCATGGGGTATGGAAGTCAGGGCCATGCCCATGCGCTCAATTTTAAAGATAGTGGCCTCGATGTGATCGTCGGTCTCTACCGGGAGAGCAAATCGTGGGACAAGGTTAAGTCTGATGGGCTGAAGGTCGCCACCTGCGAGGAAGCCGCCTTAAGCGCCGACGTCATCATGATGCTGCTGCCTGACCAAACCCAGCGACAGGTCTACCAGGAGTCAATCGAGAGAGCGCTCACACCGGGCAAGACCCTGATGTTTGCCCATGGCTTCAACATCCACTTCCATCAAATCCTCCCTCCGCCAGCTGTGGATGTATCGATGATCGCGCCCAAGGCGCCGGGACATCTTGTGCGCCAGGTCTTTACGGAAGGGGGCGGCGTTCCGGCGCTGCTGGCCATCCACCAGGATGTGTCGGGGAACGCGAAAGCAATGGCCTTGGCCTACGCCAAAGGGATCGGATGTACGAGGGCCGGCGTGCTCGAGACAACCTTTCGCGAGGAGACTGAAACTGACCTGTTCGGCGAACAGGCCGTCTTGTGCGGAGGGGCCTCCGCCCTGGTCAAGGCCGGATTTGAGACACTGGTAAATGCCGGCTACCAGCCTGAGCTGGCCTTCTTCGAATGCATGCATGAGCTGAAGCTGATCGTTGATCTCTTGTACCAGGGAGGCTTGGCGTACATGCGCTATTCGATCAGTGATACGGCAGAATACGGGGACTATAGCCGCGGCCCCCGCATCGTTGACGAGCGTGTCAAGGCCGAGATGCGAAAGATCCTTGAGGAGATCCAGAGTGGCGCCTTTGCCCGAGAGTGGATCCTCGAAAACCAGGCCGGCCGGCCAAGCTTCCTGGCGATACGCAAGCAGGAGGCAGAGCATCCGATCGAGAAGGTTGGTAAGGATTTGCGGTCCATGATGACCTGGATCAAGGGACCGGGGACACATTAACCAGAGTGCACGGGTAAGCCTTCAGCTGCCCGCGGTCAGCAAGACTGTGGGCGTTCCTCCTCCCTGCTGTTTTTGCAAAAAGCTGACGGCTCATCGCTGTATGCTTACACACACGACAGGCCCTCGCAGACGGGTGGACAGAGGCGAGGGCCTTTGTATTTAGCGCCCTCTGACAATCATTGGCCGCTCGCATGGTGTTGGCTGCTGTTGCGTTCCTTCACGCGTGGTCGCTTGAGCGCAGACAGCGGTGCAGGAGTAGTGGCTGAGACGGATGAAGATCGTCGACGTGTACGGCAAAGGCAAATTTGGACTGTCCTTCGAGATATTCCCCCCCAAGTCTGAGGCCGGGGAGTCTCAGTTGTTCGCCGCCCTCGAGGCCCTTATGGCGTACCGCCCCTCCTTTGTGTCATGCACCTATGGCGCCGTAGGATCGACTCGGGAAAACACCCTGGAGCTGACTGCCAAGATCAGCACGACATTTGGCGTGACCACAGCAGCTCACCGGACCTGCGTGGGATCGACCGTGGAGGAGATTCGGCAGTGGTTGAAGGACGCCGCCGATCTGGGCATTGAGAACATCGTCGCCTTGCGCGGCGATCCTCCAAAGGGGCAGGCAGAGTTCAAAAAGCCGGAGGGCGGGCTTGCGTATGCCAATGAACTGGTGGCGCTGATTCGGCAGGAGTTCCCCTACTTTAGTATTGCCGTCGCCGGCTATCCCGAAACGCATCAGGAGGCGCCAAGCCCTGCAGTCGATCTGGCGAACCTGATGCGGAAGGTGAAAGCGGGCGCCGACGCAGTGATCACGCAGCTCTTTTATGATAATCGCGATTTCTTCGACTTTCGCAGGCGTTACGAAGAGGCCGGGATTGCAGCGCCTCTGATTCCAGGTATCCTGCCGGTCGTCAACTTGGGCCAGGTTCAGCGTATTACATCCATGTGTGGGGCCAAGATGCCGGCCTCGTTTCTTGCCGAGCTGGAAGCGTATTGGGATGATCCCGATGGACAGGTGGGCGTGGGGGTGCGATACGCCATCCGGCAATGTCGCGAACTGCTTGACGCAGGTATCCCCGGATTGCACTTTTACCTCCTCAATAAATCTGAAGCCACCTTCCAGATCTTGCAGGCATTGAAGCTGTCCGGGTAACAGGTAGACGGACTGAAGGCTGAAGGCTTTTAGGGGTAAAAAGGAGGCAGCATTCTCTTGAGTTCTGTGCCGCTCATTGTGCTGGTGGGTCCGACTGCGGTCGGGAAGTCATCCATGGCTCTCGCCGTAGCGGAGAGGGTAGGGGGCGAGATCATTGCGGTCGACTCGATGCAGGTCTACCGCGGTCTTGACATCGGGACAGCGAGGCCAAGCGCTGACGAGCGATGGCGCGTGCCGCACCACCTCCTAGACCTTGTAGAGCCCAACCAATCCTTCACAGCGGCCGATTATGCGAGGCTGGCTTCTGCTGCCATTGCCGATATCCGCGCTCGTGGACGTCTCCCGATCCTGGTAGGAGGAACCGGCCTCTATCTCCGCGCGCTCTTCCGTGGCCTGTTTAGCGGACCAGGGGAGATGACCCCACTCAGAGAGACACTGTACCAGGAGGCCGAACGGGTAGGTAGCGCGACCCTTCACCAGCGGCTCGAGACTAGCGACCCCGAGGCGGCTGCGGCAATCCATCCCAACGACCTCTTTCGGATCGTGCGGGCGCTTGAGGTGGCAGCCGCAAGTGGCCGTCCCATCTCTACGCTCAGGGCAGAGGCGCGTCGCAACCACAGACCGATCCTGGGGCCCGTGCTGCAGTTTGGGCTTGAGCGGAATCGTCAGGAGCTGTATCAGCGGATTGAGGCGAGGGTAGAGGCGATGATGGTCCAGGGATTGTTGCGTGAGGTCCAGGGTCTGCTCGATCGGGGCTACAGCCCAGCACTACGGCCGCTACGAGCCATCGGGTATCGTCATATGATCGGGCATCTGAAAGGACACATCGGCCTTGATGACGCAGTCGCGTCTCTCAAGCGTGATACACGACGGTATGCCAAACGTCAGCTCACCTGGTTCCGTCACGAAGACGAGATCGAGTGGCTTTCTGTAGAAGGATCGGCGCTGAGCGAGCGCGTGCTTCGCTTGCTCGTCGAGCGAATCGAGACTGCATGGTCAAGAACGGTGTAGGGCGGATGCGGGTTAACCCTATCGGCCCGCTGAAGGGTGAGCTGACCCTTCCAGGCGACAAGTCGATCACCCATCGCGCGATCATCCTGGGCTCGTTAGCTGATGGAGTCACCGAGATTACTGGCGCGCTTCGAAGCGATGACTGCCGTCACACCGCCAAGGCCTTGGGCGCAATGGGCGCAACGGTTGAAGAGTTGGGTGAAGATCGACTGCGGATTCGGGGATGCGGGCTGCACGGCCTGAAGGAACCGGACAAGATCCTGGATGTCGGGAATTCCGGAACAACCATGAGGCTCCTGGCAGGCGTGCTGGCGGCGCAGCCATTCTTTTCCGTGCTAACGGGCGACCAGTATCTGCGCGCACGGCCGATGGCCAGGGTTGCCATGCCCCTGAGGTCGATGGGGGCAACTATCCTGGGTCGTGAGGGCGGCAACTTCCCTCCCCTCGCCATCATGGGAACGCACCTGAAGGCGATCGACTATGTCAGTCCGATCGCCAGCGCTCAGGTCAAATCCGCGATCCTGCTGGCCGGTCTCTTTACCGAAGGGGAGACGACAGTCACAGAGCCATCCCTCTCTCGCGATCATACGGAGCGGATGTTCGAAGCGGTTGGCATACCAATCCACCGCAACGGCTTGAGCCTCCGAGTAGATAGCGTTAAGAGGATCCCGCCGTTTCAGGTCACTATTCCGGGCGATTTTTCAGCGGCTGCTTTCTTTATTGTAGCGGCCCTGGTGATTCCAGGGTCAGAACTGACATTGCGAGAGGTGGGCATCAATCCGACCCGAACCGGCCTGTTGGATGCACTACAGTCGATGGGTGCGGTGATTGAGGTAAGCCGAAGGCGTATCATCTCCGGTGAGCCGGTTGCCGACCTCCATGTCAGGAGTCAAGCGCTGCACGGGACCGAGGTGGCCGGCGCCCTGATCCCCCGGATGCTCGACGAGATCCCAGTGTTTGCTGTGGCTGCGGCGCTCGCTGCGGGCGCCACCATTATACGGGATGCAGCCGAACTCCGTGTCAAGGAGGTGGACCGGCTCGCCGCTCTTGTCAAAGAGCTTCGTCGATTCGGCGTACAGATCGAGGAACGCCCCGATGGCTTGGTGATCCAAGGCGGCGCTTCGCTCTCCGGATGTCACTGCGACAGTTGGGGAGATCACCGGATGGCAATGGCCGTGGCCGTGGCGGGCCTGGCGGCAAGAGAGAGCACCACCATCTCCGATTCATCCTGTGTCAGCAGCTCCTTCCCGGATTTCTGGACACGATTGGACGCCATCCTGCCTGGGGCAGCGATTCCGTGTGAGGCCTAGCGCCGTGCCGATAACCGCTGCATCCCGGCGTCCTCGGGTCGTCGCCGATCCTCACGTACAACCACGTACGCTTCGGTCCGCTCCTCCCTGCGTCCTTGATCTGCTCGGTTCTTGGCACGGCGCAGGTCATAGGAATCGTGCAGATGTTGGGCGCGCAAGCAGCATAGCGCTGAGGGAGAGAACGACTAGTTGAGAAGGATGAGGGACGGCTTGATTATTGCGGTCGACGGGCCCGTAGGAGCAGGAAAAAGTACGGCGGCGCGCCTGCTCGCCAAGCGGCTAGGGTACCGTTATATCGACAGCGGGGCCATGTATCGCGCGCTGGCGTGGAAGGCGCTGCAGGCAGGTCTTGACCTGAACGATGAGCCATGCCTGCGGCGGCTGGTCGATGAAACCTGCATCGCCCTCGAACCTGCTGGCGATCGAGAACTGATTCTTGTTGATGGTGAGGAGGTCAGCGGGCAGATCAGGAAGCGCGAGGTAGAACAGGCGTCTTCGAGAATCTCTACCCACCCGAGCATTCGTTGTGTGATGGTGGCGCACCAGCGACGAATGGCAGCGCAGGGAGGGGTCGTGATGGACGGGCGTGATATTGGTACGGTCGTTTTCCCGGACGCTGATGTGAAATTCTATCTTACGGCTCGTTTAGAGGTACGGGCGAACCGTCGGCACCTTGAGGCGCAGGCGGCAGGTGCGACGCGAGAGGTGGAGGAACTTGCCGAGGAGATCAAGGCGCGAGATGCAAGAGATATGGGCCGACACGCCTCGCCACTGCGAAAGGCCGACGAGGCTGTGACGATCGATACAAGCGATCTGCGAGTTTCCGAGGTTATTGATGCGATGGAAGAGGAAATCAGGCGGAAGATGGCTGTCTGAAAAGACTTCACGTGAGTGAGCTGAATTTGTTCTTGCCTTTGCAGGAGGTAATCCTATATCATGAAAGTTACTTTTTTTCGAGGCCTTTCTCTCAAAAAGGCGATCGCTCATTCCGTTTCTATCATGGGTCGCCTTTTGTGCCTCGGCATCGCAAAGGTTGCGTTCCGCCTCCATATCGAGGGGGAGGAGTTTATTCCCCGTACTGGACCAACGATCCTGGCGGCGAATCACGTAAGCTTTATAGATCCAATCATCATCGCGGTCTCGGTTCGGCGTCCGGTCCGTTTCATGGCCAAAAAGGAGCTGTTCCGTTTCCCCTTGTTTGGTTGGCTGCTTCGGCAGTTCGGCGCTTTTCCAGTCAATCGGCACCGAATCAACCTGCAGGCCTTTAAGCAGGCGACCTCCCTTTTGGAAGCGGGAGAGATCGTTGCAATGTTTCCTGAAGGGACTCGCGGAGATGGAGTTGAGTTGCGGCCTGCCAAGCCTGGGGTCGGACTGATTGCGGCGCGAACTGGCGCACCAGTGATTCCAGCGTTACATCGGGGAACGGAGAAGGTGCTCCCCAGAGGCGCATGGTTTCCCAGACCGCATCGAATCGTTGTGAAGTTCGGGGCGCCATTACGGTTTGTCGAGGGACAAATAGGGAAAAGACAAGACCAGGCCGAGGTGTTCAGTCAGACCATTATGGAGAAAATCGCCGCTCTTAAGACCTGATCAGAGAGCGGTTCTCAATCAGGAGACGATCGGACTTGCGCTACAGGAGACGCTATGCCGACAAGGAAGCGAGGGATTAATGAGTGAACGTGGAGAGGATGAGTATCTTATCAAAGGGAGGAACTAAAGGGTATGATGGCTGAGACGGACAAGTTGGAGGAGGCTATTTACACATCGACGGATGAGCTCGATCGTGAGCTTCACGCCCAAGAGCACCCCCAGGAGTTGATTGATCTGTATGCCCAGAGCCTGTGGGAAATTACCGAAGGAGAGATCGTCAGGGGGACTGTGCTGGAGATCAGGAACGAAATGGTCCTGATCGATATCGGCTATAAGTCTGAAGGGGCCGTACCAATCAAGGAGTTCCAGACGCCCTCTGGAGAAGTCACGATCAAGGTTGGGGATACTGTCGATGTCTACTTGGAGCAGAAAGAGGATAGCGACGGCCTCATTGTCCTCTCGAGAGAGAAAGCGGAGAAGACCAAGGTCTGGGACGATATTCGGCGGTCCTACGAGCAGGGCGAAGCGATCAGCGGAATGATCCTGGGCCGCACGAAAGGGGGCTTGACGGTAGATATTGGTGTGAGGGCCTTTCTCCCAGGCTCCCAGGTTGATCTCCGACCTGTCCGCGACCTCGATAGATTGATCGGGAAGAGCTTTCCGATGAAAGTGATAAAATTAAACCAGCGTCGAGGCAATATCGTGTTGTCCCGGCGGGAGCTGCTTGAAGAAGAGCGGCGAGGCCTCAAGGAGAGGACCTTGCAATCGTTGGAGGAGGGGAAGATTATACGAGGCAAGGTCAAGAACATTACTGAGTACGGCGCGTTCGTCGACCTTGGCGGACTGGACGGGTTGCTTCATATCACCGACATGTCCTGGGGCCGCGTCGGTCATCCCTCCGAGCTCTTTACCGTCGGCGATGAGATCGAGGTCGTGGTCCTTAAGTTCGACCGGGTGGCGGAACGGGTGTCCCTTGGTTACAAGCAGCGCTTGAAGGACCCGTGGGAGGATGTCGATCAGCGGTTTCCTGTCGGTTCCCGTATTCCCGGCAAAGTGGTGAGCTTGACCGACTATGGCGCCTTCGTTGAGCTCGCGGAGGGGATCGAGGGGCTGGTTCATATCTCCGAGATGTCCTGGACTCAGCGGGTTAAACACCCCTCTAAGATCGTCTCAGTTGGGGACTCTATAGAGGTTGTAGTCTTGGATGTGGATAAGGTCAATAAGCGGATCTCTCTGGGGCTTCGCCAGATCGAACCCAACCCATGGTTGTCGATCGAGGAAAGCTACCCGGTGGGGACGCGCGTCGAAGGGACCGTCAGAAACCTTACCGACTTCGGCGCGTTCGTTGAGTTGGACGAGGGGATAGATGGACTGATTCATGTGTCCGACATGTCCTGGACCAAGCGGGTCCGCCACCCCTCTGAGGTCTTAAAGCGAGGGGACAAAGTTGAGGCGGTTATCTTGCACACCGATAAAACGAATCGTCGAATCTCCCTCGGCCTCAAGCAGAGCCAGCCCGACCCCTGGCAATCTACCGTCCTCGATAAGTACCGGGTAGGCATGGACGTGAAAGTCAAGGTGGTCCGTCTGACCGATTTCGGGGCGTTCGTCGAATTGGAAGACGGGGTGGAGGGGCTCCTCCATATCTCCGAACTAAGCCATGAACGGGTAGCTAAGCCCGAGGATGTGGTCTCCATCGACCAGGAGCTCTCGCTCAGGATCATCAAGTTGGACGCCAACGAGCGTAAGCTTGGGCTGAGCCTTCGCGCCTACCTGGATAGCCCGGATACCCCCAACAATAATACTGATCAGCCCCCCACAGATCAGCACCCATCAGATCCCCAGGGGGAGGAACTCGAAGCCTAGTAGGGGCGAGCGGGGCGATGAAACGGACTTGGTTGGTCGCCAGCCTGGCAGTGTTCGTGAGCTTGCTGGTCCTGTTCAGCTTGGCTTTCTCGCTTGGCAGATGGGAGCAGTTGGGCGGGAGCAAGGTCGCGCTGATCACGGTCGAAGGGGTAATCCTGGATTCAAAGGAGGTTATCGAGCAGCTCGAAAAATACCGAACGAACCCATCCGTCAAGGCCATTGTCCTCAGGATCAACAGTCCTGGGGGCGGGGTGGCGCCCTCTCAGGAGATCTATGAAGAGATTCTTAAGAGTCGTCAGGCCAACAAGAAACCTATAGTAGCCTCCGTGGGAAGCCTTGCTGCGTCAGGTGGATACTATATCGCGAGCGCAGCGGATCTTATTGTGGCTAATCCCGGCTCTATAACTGGAAGCATAGGGGTGCTGCTCCAAGTTCCGAATATCTCTGGTCTCTTACAAAAGATCGGAGTGAAGTCGGTGGTCGTCAAGAGCGGCCAACACAAGGATATAGCTTCTCCCACCCGCGAGATGACCGATTCCGAGCGCCAGCTCCTTCAAGGGATGCTTGACGATGTACATAACCAGTTCATAGACGTGGTGGCCAAGGGCAGACAAATAGATCGCAAAAAGGTCGAGGCAATAGCGGACGGGCGGATTTTCAGTGGACGAGAGGCGCAATCACTTGGATTGGTAGACCAACTTGGCAATCTTCAGGACGCTATTGAGCGGGCAGGTGCTCTGGGTGGGATCCGCGGGAAACCGGCAGTGATCCAGGAGCGGAAGCGGCGAGCCTTCCTCCTTGATCTGGTACGCGGCCTGAATCTGTTTGACGTCGAGTTGCCAATTCATCCATCCTTAACCCTCTCTGTAAACTATCTTCTCTGGTGATTAAACCGTACCAACTTGTGCGGGATCGATACAGTTCGCGAATGTGAAGGAGTTCCTAGTGATGACGAAGGCCGACTTGGTAGAATTGGTTGCTGCCCAAGTGCGTCTGACTAAAAAAGATACCGAAGTCGTCATTGATACCATCCTCGAAAGCATCTCGAGGGCGCTGGCTTCAAAGGATGACGGGAAGGTGGAACTCCGTGGCTTCGGGAGCTTTCGCACCAGGCAACGGCGCGCACGGCAAGGCCGCAATCCGCAAAGCGGCGAATCGGTTCACGTTTCCCCGAAGCGTATCCCCTTCTTTAAGCCAGGCAAGGAATTGAGACGGCTCATCGACAGCTAGTCTCCTGGTCTTGAAAGAGCCTGCTGCGCGCCCGTGAAGGGCACACGCTGAGGGAGCCCCAACCCGCGACTTTCCCAACATGCTTGAAGATAAGCGGACGTCGACTTCGCGTTAGGCTGCATCTCTCAGCATCGATGAGCCCCGTGAAGGCGCGCCCCCTTGGGATCAGCGCAGCATCTCACAATTACCGTTTGTGCTGAGCGAGTCGACGCATGAACCGAACGCCGTAACAAGATTCGCCTTCGACACGCTCAGGGCGAACGTAACTGTCAAGCCATTACTGAAACGCTTCACTCGCTCCACTTCGCCAATTTGATTATCTGCCATGATGGCGATGCCGTAAAAAGAGCTTGCGACAGCGAAGATCGAATGTTAGATTTAGTTTGGTAAGGCCGCTGCCAATTCGCGCAGGCATTGATAAGAGGTCAAAAGCCCTCAGTAAGACAGGTTGCTTTCCGATGGAATCGTTGTGGGCGCCATGGAGAATGATTTATGTGGAGAACGCTTGGCCTTCAAGCTGTATATTCTGTGAAACACCATCAACCCAGCAAGATGAGAAGAGCTTCATACTTTATCGGGGTAGGTTCGTATTCATCCTGATGAACCTGTATCCATACAATCCTGGACATGTCATGATTGCTCCATATCGGCATCTCGATGACCTGAAAAAGCTGTCTGCGGAAGAGCAGATCGAGCTTATCCAAGAGGCCGCTAGAAGTACATCGCTTCTGCGCCAGACTATGAATCCTGATGGGTTCAACCTCGGCATGAATCAGGGAAAGGCTGCAGGAGCCGGTGTCGAAGATCATCTGCACTTACATATTGTTCCGCGTTGGAACGGGGACACCAATTTTATGCCCATCGTGGCAGCAACGAAGGTCATCCCGGAAGAGCTCACTGCAACCTATCTGAAACTCGCCTCCGTCTTCCGCGAGACTCAGAAATGAGGAGAGCATGATGCTCATTAAGATGACAGTACGCGGCATTGCCTTGGATCCGATCACGAATATGCCGATTGTGATCTTGAAGGATCCGGAGGATCGCCGCGCTCTGCCGATATGGGTAGGGATCTTTGAAGCGAATGCTATTGCGCTAGAACTCGAAAAGGTATCGACGCCTCGACCGATGACCCATGACCTGCTCAAAAATATCCTGGACGGCCTGGGCATCACTGTTCAGCAGATTACCGTCAATGACCTGAAAGAGAATACGTTCTACGCAACCATCGACCTGAATTACAACGGTAGCGTCGTCAGTATCGACTCTAGGCCGAGCGATGCCATTGCAATAGCTCTCCGCACGAACGCCCCGATCTTCGTCGCCGAGAACGTCGTGGCGCAGGCCAAGAATATCGAGGTCTCAGAAGAGAAAGAAGAAACGGATAAATGGAAAGAGTGGCTTGAGAATCTTAAGCCGGAAGATTTCGGTAAATACAAGATGTGAGTCGCGATTTTCTCTCGTCTAGCCTCGATTTTCGTCACCTTTATCCCCGCCTGGCTCGATCAGCTACACGATACGTTCCGATCATACTCCCGACGTTACGAGAGCAAGTGGCAGAAGTAGAGTAGCCTCATAGGGCTTACGTCGTCTGAGGCATACAGTTCGCGGCGGCGGTTATTCAAGTTAAATATTAGGGTTGACATAATCTTTCTTATACGACGCTAGGCTCCTAAATCCCTAACTCATCTGTAGGCTGTCTTATATGGCAAACTTACGGGGTCATCTCGCTGAGGGACCACAGAGCGGAAGGCGGAAGCTGGATTCTTATCGTGACGTAAGGGTGATCTTGTATAACTCGGCCTGTGCGTTCCGGGCCCAGCCGGTATTGGGATAGGCTACGACGAGCTTCTCGTAAACCGCGCTGGCATCTTTCAGTCGTTTCATTCCAAGATAGGCTCTGGCTAGATGAAGATGCGCCTCAGGAAGCAAAGGCTCCTGAGAAAACTGTTCGATAAGCCGGAAGTACGTCTCTGCCGCCTTCTCATAATTGCGCTGCGCCAGATACGTATCCCCCACCCCGATGCCAGCCGAAAGGGCGATCCGACCCCTCGGGTTCTTGTCGAGATAGGTGGTGTACACAGTTCGCGCCTCGTCGTATTTGCCCCCCGTGTAGTAGAGGGTGCCCAAGCGAAGTGTGGCTTCCACGGCAGCGGCACTTCTGGCATAACGAGTCATCACCTCTTGCAATAATCGAACACCCTCCTCCTGTTTTGTGGCATCCTGGCCGACTTGCGTGCTCGCTTCGAGATGGCTAACTGCCTTACGCAGGAGGGCCCCGGCGTTCGCTTCCTTGCTGCTGCTCCATGCGAAATACCCGGCGATGACGGCTGAGAGAGCCAATAGCCCAATAGCCGCTGCGACAGCCCACTTCCACCTGTCGGTGACGAAAGTCGTGAGCCCTCTCACGCTTTCCATCACTGAGCAGCACAGGCTAATGTGCCAACAAGATTATTTACGCGAAGCCACATCATCAAGCGTTTCAACTCCCCATGGGACGGGAGGGCGCTGGTGCGCCCGACAGGACTTGAACCTGCGACACAGGGTTTAGGAAACCCTTGCTCTATCCATCTGAGCTACGGGCGCCTGGATGCACAGTTCACTCAGCCGAGGCTCGCTGATCAGAACTGGATCAACGAGAAGACTTCCCGATCCTTGAACCGTGTCCTCCCCTGCAAAGACAACAGCTCGACCAAGAAAGCCACGCCAACTACATCGCCGCCGAGGCGAGTAATGAGGTCGATCGCAGCGGTCATCGTGCCGCCGGTGGCGAGCAGGTCGTCCGCCATCAGGATCCGCTGGCTTGGCAGTATGGCATCCTGGTGGATCTCAAGGGTGTCGGCACCGTACTCCAAGGCATAGGTCGTGCGGTGCGTCTTATACGGCAGCTTTCCAGGCTTTCGGATCAACGTCGTTCCCGCATGAAGTCTATAGGCCAATGCAGCGGCAATAATGAATCCCCTCGCCTCTACACCAACCACCAGATCGATATGTCTGTCGTGAAACTGCTCAGCAATCTGGTCGATGGCTGTACGGAAGGCCTTGCCGTCTGCCAGTAATGGCGTGATGTCTTTGAAAACGATCCCCTCTTTAGGGAAATCTGGAATGTCTCGGATTTTCTGTTTTAGCGCTTCAGTCGGCATCCGTGCTGTTCCTCACTGTTGATAGACCTCCCGGGCACATTTTGTAGACCCGATGCTACCGCCTCTGATGTCCTGCATCGCGATCCCCAGAATGGCCGACAAAAAAGCAAGCCCGCATGGGGCTTGCCGTTATTTCGAACTGCGATCTCGGATAGTCTGACCGCCGCCTGCACCCATCAACCGAGCGGTCCACCATATGAGAGAACGGAATGGTCGGGGCGATTGGATTTGAACCAACGACCCCTTGCTCCCGAAGCAAGTGCGCTACCAGACTGCGCTACGCCCCGACATCAACCGTCCCACCCTTGCTCGCCGATCAATTTGACAAATGCACAATCTCCAAGGTCAGTCCAGCGTATGCTCGTCCCGCTCCTCGTGCCTTTCTTGAGAACTTGGTTCCGTAACTGACCGACTGGCACCACGAGACGCCCATTCTCAGTGAGCTGCTCAATAAGAGACGTCGGGATTTGTGGAGCTCCCGCGGTCACAACAATTGCGTCAAAGGGCGCCTTCTCCTTCCAACCGACAGAACCATCCCCAACCCGAATCCACGCGTCGTCATACCCGAAAGACTCAAGACGGCGCCTCGCGCGTAGCGCGAGGGTGCGATTCCGCTCGATAGAATACACCTTCGCGCCTAATTCCACCAGGATGGCTGTCTGATATCCGGACCCTGTCCCAATCTCCAGCACCCGCTGATCTTCTTCCAGCTCAAGCGCCTCTGTCATGAGCGCTACCGTAAACGGTTGGGAGATCGTTTGCTTCTCACCAATCGGCAGGGGATAATTACCGTAGGCGCGCCCCCAGAACGCTTCTTCCACAAACAGATGCCTGTGGACCCTGGCCATTGCCTGCAGTACCCGGTGGTGCGTAATCCCACGTCTCACCAGCTGCTCGGCCACCATCCGCTGCCGGGCAACCAGGTAATCCATTATCGAATCGCAAACCTGTTATTCACCTGAATTGACAGCCACTTCACGCTGTTACGTGGCGGCGACCCGCTGTGGAGGAGGCGTGGGCAGTTCGACGGATCGCCGCGCCTGGTTTTCGCTGGGAGCCGAGATCCGACCGCTGATGCCTGCCTGCTTTTTCATGTGTGTTCCAGTGGAATTTCCACCTTTGAAGATCTTCGACAGCGCTAGGGTTGGTCAGATCTATGTGAAGCGGCGTGATCGAGATAGATCCTGCCGTCACCGCAGCATAATCGCTTTCTTCCGATGGCTCCCACGTGGGCTCCTTCCCTCCGATCCAGTAATAGGCCTTCCCGCGAGGGTCCACCTTTCTTACGATGATGTCGCCATAGTGTCGCCTTCCCTGCTGCGTGATCGCCACCCCTTTAATCTCCGAGGGGCGCAAATTCGGGACATTCACGTTCAGCATGGTATTCCGCGGCAGACCATGTTTCGAAATCAGTTCAGCCACCACAACAGCAACCTGCCCTGCTGCCGTGAAGTTGACCCGTCGCTGAGCCACAACAGACAGGGCAAACGCCGGATACCCCAGCAACGTCGCCTCGAAGGCGGCTGACACCGTCCCGGAGTAGGTGACATCATCGCCCATATTCCCACCAATATTGATGCCGGATGCAACCAGGTCGAACTTCCGCTTGATCATGCCCATGAGGGCCAGGGCGACACAATCGGTAGGCGTGCCGTCGACGGCGAACCACGTTGGCGCAACCTTGGTAACCCGTAGAGGTCGATTGAGCGTAAGGGCGTGACCGGACGCACTCCGTTCACGATCAGGCGCCACCACCCACACCTCACCGAGGCTGGACAGAGCGTCCGCAAGCGTGCGAAGTCCGCGCGCATGAATCCCATCATCATTGGAGATCAGAATGTTCATTCACAACCGAAGAAAAGAGCAGATACGTTATGTATTAGTGGTCGGGGCGATTGGATTTGAACCAACGACCCCTGGCCCCCCATGCCAGTGCGCTACCAGGCTGCGCTACGCCCCGATGATTCAAGACCTTCACGTCAGGGGGAATGTCTGTGCAATAACGAGGAGATATTCTTCAGTTCTTCCCTCACCAGTCGTACAGAGTCTAACAGGGTTGGCTGAGACAGCCCATGCTCTGCCGACAAATGACGCCTGGCGCCCGCAATGGTGAATCGCTTCTGGTAAAGCAACTCCTTGATCTGAAGCACAACCGCGACGTCATTCCGCCTGTACAGTCGCTGTCCACTAGGACTTTTGGTTGGCCGCAGCGTTGTAAACTGCGTCTCCCAGTAGCGGAGAATATAGGATTGAACGCCGGTCAACTCAGCGACCTCTCCGATCTTGAAGTACAGCTTCTCGGGGATCTCGAAACCGCCATCAAGACCTGGAAGAAGTCTTTGTGAGGCTCGCGGCCTCGATCTGGCCAACCTCGTCCGTGCACCAGGCACAGCCTTCCCTCTTCCACTAACTTAACAGCTACCCACCGAGATCGTTTACGGCCTGATGCAAGGCCTTTCCAGGCTTGAACTTCAACACCTTACGAGCCGAGATAATGATCGGCTCGCCGGTCTGAGGGTTCCGGCCTTTCCTCGCCCGCTTGGCCCTGACCTGAAAAGAGCCAAAGCCGACGAGCTGGATCTTCTCCCCTTTCATGAGAGTGTCCTTCAGAATGCTGAGGGTCGCCTCCACTGCTTCCATCGCCTGCTTCTTGGCGAGGCCTCTTTCAGCGACGATTGAAGCTATGTCAGCCTTGGTCATCGTTTCCCTTCCCTCTCAGTGAACACATCCACCCTTCTAGGATTCCGCGGTCCATGTACCACCCCTCGCTTCAGTTCAGAGCGCCTCCTCAGCCCCCCCTCTTAGGGATCGATGACATGATAGATAGCGGGCAGAAGGTTGTCAAATCCTTTTTCCAGGCACACCACACCTTATTACGGTCTCGAATCGTTCCAGCTTACCAAGTTAAAGCGGATTCCATCCCGGCCAGGTCCGAACCAAAAGTTGATCAAGTGTCAGAACAGGAGCGTTTCACAGTTTCTACGAACCACCGGAAAGGATACGGAATGGGTCACTTGCAGCCGGAGGAACAGAGACACGATAGGCATAGCTCAAGGTCCGTGCCATCACTGCGACGTAGATCAGGCCCCCCAGCGCGATCACCAGAGCGCCTAGCTGAGCGACTGCCACCTGAGCCGAGATCAAGCCACCGGCAGCCGTCAGGACACCTGCATTCAGTAAGGAGAAAACTACCGGCCGGCAGCTCAGCAAGGAAAGTTCTGCGAGCGCCAGCTTTGGCCAGCCCCTGCGCTCACGCACGCCGACAACGAATCCCGGAAAGAGTTTATAAGACATCCCGATAATGAGGTTCGTCACCCAGCCGAGCAGTCCCAGGACCCCATACGCTCCCGCCACTCTATTACCAATGGCGCTGCCTGGATCAATCCATAGCAGCGAGAACCCGAGTCCGATGGAGAGCAGTAAACACACGACACCGGCCAGCGCATGCCGCATCGTCCAATCGATCGAAATCCGTCGGTTGCGCGCAAGCGTCTGAAGTACCCCGACATATGCAAGCAGAGCCAACATGATGATGACGCTCCAGATAGACGCCCCTCCACCGATCCAGCCCAGAAGCGAGAGACCTAAGCCGGTCACGCCGGTGGCAAGACTGTAGAGTTGCCACATCGCCACACGCGGAAGCGTCAGCTCCGATAACAGGAACGCTGGAGCCATCCGATAGGAGACGGAACAAATGGTGAGACTCACCCATCCGAGCGCGGCGAGATGCGCATGGCTGGCCAAGTTACTGAGCACGCTGCCAGGGAGGAACCCGAGGGACTTATCCAATGCGAGGACCAGACCGAGAGAAGCAGCAACCAGCAGAAACATAACCGACATGCACATTCCGGTTTCGGCTACACCCTGGTGCCAAGCAGGGCCAAGACAGTACAGCATGTTGACGGCAAAGAACGCCGCACTGAGCACAATCACAGCCGCAGCCATCCAGGTGGGTGCCCACTCTCCAATGAGCATATGCGTAATCAGACCTGTCGCACCGAATTCGAAAAGCCAGAACTGCCAGCGCGCCAATCTTGGAAATCGCAATGGCCGTTTCGTCATGACTGGAACAACGCGATACATGACCCCCATAATCGCAGAGCTGATCCATCCCAACGTAAAGGTATGGGTCACGGCTAAGATCCGTGGCTGATAGAAAAAGTCTACCAGATCACCCACAACCAACGGCACCACGGCCATACCCAGCCCAAAGAGGGCAACAGCAGCAGTGAAGAAGTGTATCGGAAGCCGTGCGATTTTGATGATGTCGCGAGACGGAGCAGGCTCTCCTATTGGTTCGACACCCGTTACCGGCGCCACGTTCGCCCTTTCTTTCGGATCGAGATCGATCCGCAACCTTTCAGATCGGTGCAAGATTATGGTGTATCCCTTTTCTGTTCGTAACCTGCTCAGCGCTCAGCATCCACTAACGAGACAGACCGTTTCCCCATCGCACCAGATAACGCCATATTGCCCAGGAAGAGCAGCACGGCCACGGCGTTAAGCAGTCCGCCTCCCAGTCTCCACGGCCACCACGCCGCCAAATCTCCTACCACTCGCAGTACGAGCGAAAGATGGAGTAAGGCAAGATGGCTATAGAAGGCTGAGCGAAAAGGCAAAGAAATTCCCAGTACAGATGGGAAGATGATCGGGGCGTGCCCGATAATCATAGAGAACACAAAGCCCACGAAGATGGCGTGCAGCGTAGCATCGTAGCCGTCCTGCACGCCATGCTCGTGCATAGCGTGCATGGCAGCATCGTGGTGTATTCCAGCCGCTACTCCGCCCAGGCTAAACATGAGCAGCCCAGCCACTGCCAGCCATACGTAGCCTGAAAGCAGACTCAGAGCGACGAATCGGTGTAACCCTGTCTTCTGCACCGAGTGTCTCGCCATATCGTGGCGTAGTAACCAGATACTCATGGCAACAAGGCCCAGCCCGCTCAGGCGCGACCCAATATCGAAAGCGACCACGGCGAGAAGGAGCCCAGCTACAAACAAACCATTAGCAGCCAGAAACGAGAGTCGGTGTCTTCGAGCGAGAGGGAGAAAGCGGCTCAACTCCAGCCGCTCCCCGGCAATGGTGAGGACCAAAAAGGCGGCCCACCAGCTTACGACGCTGAAAATCGGCCACCCGACAAACCAAAGGGTGTTGCCTACCAGCCACGCGAGCGCCCCAAGCCCCATGGTGACCGTGAACAGGGCCGGTTGGCCACGAATGAGATGGATAAAAGTGATGACCAATACAAGACTGCCAAGGGTCATCAATGCCGGGCCGGCCACACCGGGTACACCTGCAATCAGGATAAGGGCACCCACGCCAGTACACAGAGGCCCGACAGAGGGCCACCACTTCCCAATGGCCACGGTTCGTTCCAACCCGATGAGCGTGCCCAAGAATCCGGAAATCATCAGAGGGCCGTGCGCAGCGCGCAAGGCCGGAGGTATGATCGGCCAGTCCCAGCCCAGGCGGAAGAGTCCTCCCAGCATTGCGGCGAGTAGGGCGATCATCCCTAACACCATCAGCGGAAACCTGAAGGGATGTCGCAACACCCCCGTTGGGCTTTGCGTCGCTCGTTGTGGGTTGGCCAATTCCGCCCACTGCGGAGGCCGTATCGTGAGAAGAGCACTCAGGCTCAGGGCAAAGATCGACGTCATTGTGAAGGCCGAGAGGACGCACCAGAAACAGATCGATTCGATTACGGCGACCTGCAGATAGACCAGCCACACCGACACCGCTATGCCGATTCCGGCAATCGCGAGCATCACCCCCAGCACACGTCGACTGTCGAGCGCCACGGCCATGACCGAGAGCGCAAGTAGCAGCAGATAGGCCGCGACACCGATGGCGGCGAGGGGGATGCCCCTGACCTCGGAGTATGCCCCTTGAGTAACGGCGGCGCACCCCGCCGTAGGGCAAAAGGTCGAGGTCGCCGCACGATGCTGCCAGAGCAGGTAGCCCGAGTCGGCCAGACCGAGCAGGGCGAGCACGGGCAGCATCAGCAGCCACCGCCGAGCCCGGCGGCCGGCGACGGCCTCAGTAGACCTCGATTGGGACATGGGCGCGCCGTCGTGCATACCCGGCAATTGACTCGAGTACTCCCCTAGAGACCGGCGTCAAGCCGGAGTCGGCTGGTACCCGGTCGAGCGTGTAGATCTGGACCCCATTCGGGCGGATCGCAGCTACCCGGTCGGCCCACTCGCGGATCGCCACGGGGGCCGTGTTGGCTACCCTGCCCCACACGAATATCGCTTGCAGCAGCACGCCGTCGAGCTGCGCTAACCCTTGGAGCATCTGGGCGAAGTCACACCCTTTGGCCGGCAGATTGATCCGGCGCATGAGCGCCTCGCTCCCAGCATCTAACTTCATCAACTTCAGGTCCACGCCCTCAAGTGCTGCGCGGACCTCTGGCCGATATACGGTTGAACTGTTGGACAGAATGGCCAGCTTGGCGTGTGGAGCATAGCGATTTCGAAGGACCGACGCGGCCTGAACAATCGCCTGGAGTTCCGGATGGAGCGTCGGCTCGCCATTACCGGAGAAGGTGATGGTGTCGATGGAGATCCTCTCGCGGCACAGTTGCTGAAGCCTTGTCTCTAAGGCATCGGCAACCTTCTCTCCTGCGGGAAAGTCCGCGATCAGTTCGCCGACCTCCAGGGTCGGCTGCGCTGTCCAGCCGCACTGGCAGTAGCGGCAGTTGAAGGAGCAGCGCTTCTCACCGGCGCCAAGCAGATTAATGCCCAGTGAGCGGCCCAGTCGCCGAGAAAGCAGAGGACCATAGACCAAGTCCTCCTTCACCAGCAGGTGATGGCGGACACCCTGCTTCAGCTCCGTCTCTTTACGGCTCACGCCTACCCTTGCTCCCCTTCCCGTTCGACCGAGGCCACGTACGGAAGCGCTCGCCCCTCCCCAGACGCGTCCATGCCATAGCCAATAATCCAGGCATTGGGAACCTCAAAGCCGATGTAGTCAGCGCTGATCGCGATCTGCCGTCGGCTCGGCTTGTCCAGGAGAACGCAAGTACGGAGCCATCTTGGTTCCCTAGCGGCAAGGTGAGCTCGGACCATGCTGAGGGTCCGCCCGGAATCCAGGATGTCATCGACGAGGAGCACAGCCCGGCCCCTGAGATCCAATGCACTGTCCTTGTGGATCTGTACCAGCCCGCTGGAGGCTACCAACGGCCCGTAGTGTGAGACGGCCATCAGGTCTACCTGGGGCTCTATTCCCAGGCGCCCCAGTGCCCGCATCAGGTCGGCGAGGAAGATGAACGCGCCGGTGAGCAGGCCGATCAGGACCGGCGTCGGCTCCGGCAGGTCCTGGGCGATTGCGTACGCCAGATCCTGCACCCGTACCGCAATAGTCCGTTCCTCGAAGAGGACCCGATGTGTCAGCACCCTTCCCCTCGTACGCAACACCAGCTTGGTCTATCTCGTCTGTTCCGTCTGTTTCGTCCCCGACCAAACAGACCAGACAGACCAAATGACCAGATAGACTAATCGACCAAACAGACCATCTCGCCTTGCAAGTACAGGGCGCTAGCCCCTGTGATCGCTACAGACACAACGCTGCCGTCCACCACCCCTTCACCAGAAAAATGGACAATTTTATTCTGCCTGGTCCGACCGGAGTGGCGAACCGAGTCACCCTTGGCATCTTCGCGATTCACAAGCACCTCCACTGATCGGCCGAGATACGCACGGTTGTGCTCAAGCGACAGCCGGTTCAGGAGCGCAAGCGCTTGTTCCAACCAGCGGCTCTTGATCTCCTCGGAGAGCTGATCAGGCATCTGCCCCGCCTCGGTGCGAGATCTCGGCGAATACTTGAAAATGAAGGCGCCGTCAAAGTCGACCTCCTGCATCAGATCCAGAGTTGCCTGGAAGTCCTCTTCCGTCTCACCGGGAAACCCGACAATAATGTCCGTCGTGATAGCGATCTCGGGCGCCTTGGCCCGTAGCAGTGCGACCTTCTCCATGTACTCATCCCGATCATAGCCGCGCTTCATTCGATGAAGGATCCGATCAGAGCCCGATTGAACAGGCAGATGGATCTGTTCGCACAGACTCGGGAGCTCGGCGAGCGCCACTGCCAACTCGTCGGTGACATCGCTAGGGTGTGGGCTCGTAAATCGAACCCGCATTTGACCGTCCACGAGGTGATCGATTCGACGGAGCAACTCCACAAAGCTGATCGGAGGCGTGAGCTTCCTCCCATAGGAGTTGACTGTCTGACCCAAGAGCGTGACCTCGCGGTACCCCTGCCGCTTTAGCCCACGGATCTCCTCCACGATCTCCTGAGGGGGTCGGCTGCGCTCGCGGCCCCGAGTGAAAGGGACCACGCAAAAGGTGCAGAAGCGATCGCACCCCTCCATGATGCTGACCCAGGCCCTGATGCTGCTTCGGCGCTGAACCGGCGCGTCCACTGGGTAGGAATAGCCGGGTGCTCTCGCCGTCGCAAGTCCCCTCGCGGTCCCAGCTTGGAGCAACGGTGCAATGGCCGTAAGCTGTCCAGGGCCGACCACAAAGTCCAGGTACGGAAAACGCTTGAGAAGCGCCTGCCCTTCCTGCTGAGCGACACACCCACAGACGCCAATCCTCAGTCCGGTGCGCTCCCGTTTCAGTACCTGAAAGGACCCGAGGCGGCTGTAGACCTTATGCTCCGCCTTCTCGCGAATAGCGCAGGTATTGAGGAGAATCAGGTCGGCCTCTTCCTCACGCTCGGTGAGGGTATACCCCTCACGGAGAAGCAGCCCAGTGATCCGCTCCGAATCAAGTTCGTTGGCCTGACAGCCATAGGTGATCAACTTCAGCTTGGGCACCGCAAACCTCTTTCCTGCCTTTCCTGAGTGGACGGGACCGGCGTCACTGCGTCAACCTCAATAGACTCAACGACTCACAGACTCAATAGACCTTCCTCAGCGAACAGGGTTGGCATGGGCGCGTCAGCCACGAAGCGCGCCAAGGGCATGCTCTATCCGCTCTGCTCCCTTTCTGATGCTATCCATCGACGTCGCGTACGAAAGGCGAAGATGCGCATCGCTTCCGAATTCGCTCCCTGGGACCGTTACGACATTGGCTGTCTGCAAAAGGTGGGCTGCCATCTCGGCGGAGTTTCGAATAGGGACGCCGTTCACTACAGCTCCGTAGAAGCTGGAGACATTGGGAAACAGATAGAACGCGCCTTCAGGGTTCGTGCATGTGATGCCGGAAATGGTATGCAGCCGGCTGAGGAGATACCTTCGACGTCGATCGAATTCAATGACCATGGTGATCAGATCATCATGCGGACCGAGTAAGGCGGCCACCGCGGCTTTCTGCGCGATCGAGGTGGGATTCGACGTAACCTGACTTTGGATAGTGCCCATCGCCTTGATGATATCCGCCGGACCTGCCGCGTACCCGATTCGCCATCCGGTCATGGCGTACGCCTTTGAGACGGTATTGACAAGAATAGTTCGCTGCTTCACCTCTTCACCGAGCGAGGCGATGCTCATGTGGGTATGCCCGCTGTAGGTCATAGATTCGTACGCCTCGTCGGAAATCACCAACAGGTCTCGCTCCACCGCCAGCGCGGCAATCGCCCGTAGCTGCTCCGGCGGAATCATGGCGCCGGTCGGGTTGCATGGGCTGTTGAGCAGGATCGCCTTGGTCTTTGACGTAATGGCCGGCTCCAGCGCCGCCCGGGTCAGGTGAAAACCCTCGTCCTCCCGCGTCTGCACGATGACCGGTCGCGCATCGACGAGCTGAATCTGTTCGGTGTAGGTGACCCAGTAGGGCGCCGGGACTATCACCTCGTCCCCAGACTCAAACAGTACCTCGGCGATGTTGAAGAGCGAATGCTTCGAACCGCACGAGACGATCACCTCTGCAGGGGTATAGGAGAGGCCATTGTCGCGCTTCAGCTTGGTGACGATCGCCTCCTTCAACTCGTCGATGCCGGCGGCGGCCGTATATCTCGTGAACCCCTCCCGAATGGCGGCAATCGCCGCTTCCTTGACGTGGGCCGGCGTCTCGAAATCCGGTTCACCGAGCCCAAAGTCCACAACATCGATCCCGTCTGCCTTCATCTGCTTGGCGACAGCAGCAATGGCGAGAGTGGCAGAGGGACTGGCATTCCTGGCGCGACTTGACAGATGCACCGTCATTATCCTCGTCTCCGTTCTCCTGTTCCACGCAGGGCGATCCGCTCTTTGAGCATCCTTGCGACCATTGGCCTCACAAATTGGGAGACATCCCCCCCAAGCAGGGCGATCTCTTTCACCAGTCGAGAGCTGAGGTAGGAATACTGCTCGTGGGGCATAAGGAATACCGTCTCGATCTCTTCGTTGAGCTTCCGATTCATCAGCGCCATCTGGAATTCGTATTCGAAGTCGGAAAGGGCGCGGAGACCACGGATGACAACGCGCGCTCCCCTTCGATGCATATAATCCACCAGGAGACCGTCAAAGGAGTCGATAGAGACACCGCGCATAGGTCGGATGGCGTCCCGAATGATCCGCTGACGCTCCGCAAGGCTGAAAAGCGCGGATTTCTCTGGATTTGTGCTCACTGAGATGACAAGGCGAGGAAAGAGGCGGTGGGCTCGCCTGGCGATATCGATGTGTCCAAAGGTAAACGGATCGAAGGTCCCGGCGTAGATAGCCAGCGTCGTCACGTTGCCTCCCGTCGATAGAGGTGAAGAGCTGTGGCGCCATGCCGGACCTCACGGATGAGCGCCAGCCCCGTAGGGGTTTGGACAGGGGTGGCCTTTGTAGATCGTTCCAGAATCGCCATACCGGTCGGTACGAGAAGCCCTGTGGAAACGATCATACAGAGCGCCGCCTCTGCATCAGTTCGCTGGTAGGGAGGATCCAGAAAGATCAGATCGAATTGTCGTGATCCATAGACCGTCCGGCGCAGGAATCGGAGAACCTCCATCGGGACCACCTCGACCCGCTCACGGAACCCAGACGTTTCGATGTTCCGGCGTAGCATCGCAAGGGCCAACCGATTGTACTCAACGAATACCGCCCTGGCGACCCCACGGCTCAAGGCTTCGATCCCCACGGCTCCGGTCCCGGCGTACAAGTCGAGAAAGGTCCTGCCCTCCACCTGCTGTGCCAGTACATCGAATAGAACCTCGCGGAGATAATCCGAGGTTGGCCTCGTTTCCCTTCCACGAGGAGCCTGAATCCGTCGCCCCCTGGCGAGACCGCCGATCACCCTCATCGGTTGCATGCAGCCGTCATATGCTTCTGCGCTTGATTTTGCCGGGCCGTTATCATATAATTGCACTTCATTGCGAACGATCACTTAATAGCCATAAACCATCGGAGGTCATGCCATGCCGGCCACACATCCCTCGCAGTGTGAGATATGCGGGCGAGGTCCGCGAGTAAGCAGCCAGGTCAGTCATGCCCACAATGTCAGCAAGCGCCGCCAGCAGATCAACGTCGCACGTCATCACGTTGTCATGAATGGAACCAGACGCCACATGGCGGTCTGCACACGCTGCCTGCGATCCGGCCTCGTCCAGAAGGCCGGACGACAGCAGGGATCCGTGCGCTAGCCACGAATGCGCTCTACTCCCATCACCCCGTCGATCTGGCGAATTGCCCCCATCGCTGACTGAAGCTGCTTCAGATCGAACACCTCGAGCGTGAAGGTGTTCAGTCCCTTCCCATCGTCCGTCACGCGTATATCAGCCTGAGCGATGTTAATCTTGCTCGCGGAGATTGCCGAACTGATCGCGGCCAGGATCCCGGGTCGGTCCGTCCCGATCACCACGCGGATCTTGACCTGGTGGGCGGTCTTCGGTGCCGCATCCCAGGAGACGTTGACCTTTCGATCCACGTCGTACAGGAGTTGGTTCACATTAGAGCAGTCCGTACTGTGAACCGAAACCCCGCGCCCACGAGTGATGAATCCGACGATCTCATCACCAGGAAGCGGGCTGCAACACCTGGCGAACCGAACGAGAAAATCGTGTGATCCCAGAAGAGTCACGCCCTCATCCGGCTGCTGGCTGGCCTTTCGCTCCGGCTTTACCTCTCCTTCTTGCTGCAGTTCTTCTGCAGGTAAGAGCTTTGCTATGGCCTGGCGAGGGGAGAGCTGGCCAAATCCGACGGTGGCGAAAAACTCGTCGGGGGTTGCATATCCATAGCTGGTGAGGACCTTCGTGACCGCACTTGGCTTGAGGATCTGAGCGGGGCTCTTGCCCAGCCGCCGAAGCTCCTTCTCCAGCAGGTCTTTCCCGAGGCTAATGCTCCGGACCTTCTCCTCGTTTTTTATCCACTGCTTGATCCGTCCTCTCGCCCGCGGAGTTTTCACGAGTTTCAGCCAGTCACGGCTTGGATGGTGCTTTGAATCGCTTAGGATTTCGATGATATCGCCATGTTGCAGTTCGTACCGCAGGGGGACCAGGCGCCCATTCGCTCTGGCTCCCACGCAGGTAAGGCCGATATCGGTGTGGACACCAAAGGCGAAGTCAATGGGACAAGCCCCCTTGGGGAAGCTCTTCACATCCCCTTTTGGCGTAAACACGTAGACTTCTTCAGGGAACAGGTCCACCTTCACCGTTTCCAGGAACTCCCGGCTGTCTTTCAGATCGCGCTGCCACTCCAGGAGCTGTCGAATCCAGGCAAACCCTTTATCAGCCGTGTCAAGCGCTGCCTTCCCCTCCTTGTACGCCCAATGGGCCGCAATCCCTTCCTCCGCCGTTTTATGCATCTCACGGGTTCGAATTTGTATCTCCACGGGTTCGCCGACCGGGCCAATGACTGTCGTGTGCAGGGATTGATACATGTTCGACTTTGGCATCGCAATGAAGTCCTTGAACCGACCGGGGATCGGTTTCCACTGAGAGTGGATGACGCCCAGCGAGCCATAGCAGTCCGTGACTGATTCGGTGATCACCCGGACCGCGGTCAGATCATAGATCTCATCAAATTCCTTTTGTTGATCGCGCATCTTTTTGTAGATGCTATAGAAATGTTTGGGACGGCCTATGATCTCGGCCCGGATGCCGACCTCGGTTAACTTCTGCTGAAGGATCCCAATGACCTCATTGATATCCTTCTCCCGCTCCTGCCGTTTCTTCGCGATCCTTGCTGCCAGATCCTGGTAGGCGTCGCGTTCGAGGTGGCGGAGAGCCAGGTCTTCGAACTCGGCCTTCATCCAGTATATTCCGAGGCGGTGCGCGATGGGGGCGTAGATGTCGAGGGTCTCCCTGGCAATCAGTCGACGCTTCTCCTCCCTCAGCGGTTCAAGGGTTCGCATATTATGGAGCCGATCAGCCAGCTTGATCAGAATGACCCGGATATCTTTGGACATCGCCAGCACCATCTTCCGGAGACTCTCGGCCTGATGCTCGATGCGGCTTCCAAAGGGGAGTTTGCTGATCTTCGTGAGGCCGTCCACGAGATCCCCGATCTCGCTACCAAAGACCTGTTTGACCTCCTCGAGCGAGGCGTGGGTATCCTCCACCACATCGTGCAGGAGGGCGGCGGCAATGCTCTCCACATCCATCTTGAGGTTCAGCACAATCTCAGCCACGGCTATCGGGTGCGACAGGTATGGCTCTCCCGATATCCGTTCCTGGCCTCTATGCACCCTGGCGGCAAAGTCGTAGGCCCGTTGCAGCAGGGTCACATCCGCGTCAGGTAATGCTGCGCGAATGCGTTCAATAATCGGCTCGATCCCCATTGTTCCTGTACCTGGCGTTGCTAATTTCTTCAGCCAATCTCCCCTAACCCTTCATAATACTCTATTTTCGCATACTTTCCTGGACGTTCCAAAAGCTTTCAGGAGGCTTCACTCTGACGCCCGACCTGCCTTCTTCATCAGGTGCGCCTAGAGTTCCAGCAGGCTAAGGATTTCCTCTTGCCGGACGGGACCCTGTCTCACAATGACGGGTGGGCTTATAGTGACGTCTACGACGGTTGACGGACTCCCACCGGCCACGGGACCTTCATCCAGGACCAGGTCGACTCGATCCCCAAGCTGGCGTAGCACCTCATGAGCGTCCAGGGGATCTTTGCCCCCCGAGCGGTTCGCGCTTGTCCCGGTCACAGGCCTGCCGAAATGGCGGATCAATGCAAGCGCAACGGCCGCATCGGGGACCCTGAGGCCGATCCGATCGGTCCCGGCGGTAAGCAGCGTACAGATCCCATGAGGAGCCCACAGCACAAGGGTAAGCGGGCCAGGCCAGTAGCGCTTGGCAAGCCGAACGGCCGCATCGGGCAGTTCACCGACCAGTTGGATCGCCATCGCGACATCGGCTACGAGCAGCGGGATTGGACTCCTCCGACTACGGCCTTTTGCGGCAAAGAGGCGCTCGATGGCCAAGGGGTTCGAGGCGTCGGCTCCAAGGGCGTACAGGGTGTCGGTGGGGAATGCCACCAGGCCACCTTTGCGGAGAACCGAGACGGCTCGCGCCACCGCGGCAGATGACGGGGCCTGAGGCGCGACAGTAAGCCTTATTGCTTGGGCGTTCGGTCGGTCACCTGTTCGAACCATCCTTGAAAGCTGCCCCCTTTCTTCACCCGGTAGATCACGTATGGCGGCTTGAGCAGATCCCCCTTAGGGTCCCACCGGAGCCGGCCGAGGGCGCCCTTGTAGGTCATCCGATGCAAGATCTGCGAGACCCGAAGCAAATGAGGCCGTGATGGCGCCTTTGGCTTGGCGCCGGCAATGGCCGTAAAGAGGGCGCCTGCTGCGTCGTACGCGTACAACGTGTATGGGCCGATGGCGCCATAGCGATCTTGAAAGCGCTTCATGGCGGCCTCGGCCGATGGCAGCAGCATGGGGTCGGGGGCAAAGGTCAAATAGGTTCCTGTGGCTGCAGCCTCTCCGGCAAGATTGATAAACTCCGCCCCGACCACTCCATCCCCGCTGACAAGGGTAGCCTTGACACCCTGCTCTCGGAGGCTTCTCGCCAGCAAACCGCCCTCGCGATAGAGCCCCCCGAAATATAACAGGTCCGGCTCTTTCGCCTTGATCTGTTCGATCACAGGGCCAAGATCCTTTCCGTCTGATGAAAGCGTCATTGTGGTCACGCTGAGGCCACGCCGCTCACGCGCGATCCGCCGTTCGAAAGCCTCTGCAAGCGCATGACCGTATGGCGTCTGATCATGCAGGATCACCACCCGTCGTGGGTGAAGCGAGCCAAGGACGAACTCTGCCGCCACCCGCCCCTGCTGATCGTCCCGCCCACACGTGCGAAAGAGACCCATAAACCCCTGCTCTGTGAGTCGCGGGTCGGTGCTTGAGGGCGTGATCTGAGGAATGCCGGCCGCGTGGTAGATCGCCGAGGCCGGAAGCGAGCCGGCTGACGTCAGGTGGCCGATCACCCCCCAGACCCCTGCCCGCACCAGTCTTTTTGCTGCGGCAACCGCCTCAGCCGGATCGTTACGATCGTCCTCCAGCAGGAGTCGAATGCGACGCCCCAGGAGTCCCCCCTTCTCGTTCCATTCCTCGGCAGCAAGCTCCACCGCCTCACGGACATAGCGGCCCTGGTGCGCGAGATCGCCCGACATCGGACCGACAACCCCGATAGTGATCTCAGGAGGAGTAGTCTCCGACTCGCCTTCCGCCCTCCCGGGTGAAGTCCACGACAGGGCCAGCGCGAGCAGGCTCAGGATAACAGCGAACGTTGAACATTGAACGTTGAACATCGCCCATTGAACATTGAACATTGAACGTCGCACATTACTCCCCAAGGTAGGCGTTTCGGACATCCTCATTTGCCATGAGGTGTTCGGCCTCATCCGTAAGCACGATCCGGCCGACCTCCATAACGTACCCCTTGGCCGCGACCTGCAGGGCCATATGCGCGTTTTGCTCGACAAGCATGATTGTGGTAGATTGGGCATTAATCTCTCGAATCACCTCGAAGATCGTCTCCACCAATTTGGGGGCCAGCCCAAGCGAGGGTTCATCCAGCAGCAGGAGCCGTGGGCGCGCCATCAGGGCGCGGCCGATGGCCAGCATTTGCTGTTCGCCGCCCGAGAGGGTTCCGCTCAGTTGGGACTGGCGGTCTTTGAGCAGCGGGAAGAGCAGAAATACCCGATCAAGGTCCTGACGGATCTGCGCAGTATCAGCGCGGGTATAGGCCCCCATCTCTAGATTTTCCAGGACGGTCAGTTTTGGAAAGATTCTCCGCCCCTCTGGGACCTGCGAGATGCCACGCCTGACGATAGCATGTGATGGAAGGTGAGTCAGGTCCTCCCCCTCGAAGATGATCCGTCCGGCGGTTGGTCTGATGATGCCGGAGATGGCCATCAATGTAGAGGATTTTCCGGCCCCGTTGGCGCCGATAAGCGTGACGATCTGACCCTCCTCCACTTCAAGGTTTACGCCCCTCAGGGCATGGATGGCGCCATAATGGGCATGCACCTCTTGCAGCCTAAGCACGTATCGACTCCTTCCCCAGATAGGCGTCAATCACTCTGGAATCTGCTCTGATCGCCTCCGGTGTGCCTTCAGCAATCTTGACCCCATGGTCGAGAACCACTACCCGCTCGGAGATGCCCATGACCACCTTCATGTGGTGCTCGATGAGCAGAACGGTGATGCCGCGGGCGCGAATCAAATGGATCAAGTCCATGAGGGCGTTGGTCTCCTGGGGATTCATCCCTGCGGCCGGCTCATCCAGGAGCAATAGGGTCGGATCGCTCGCCATCGCTCTCGCGATCTCAAGCCGACGCTGATCGCCGTATGGGAGCTGGCTTGCCCACAGATCGGTCTTTTCCTCGAGACCCACGAACCGAAGCAGGTCACGCGCCTTCGCTACCAACTCCTCTTCTTCTTTGATCACGCCTTTCGGTCTGAAGATGGCGCCAACAACCGCAGCGTGCATCCGACAGTGGCTTCCCACCATGACGTTCTCGAGCACCGTCATATCCCGGAAAAGCCGAATGTTTTGAAAGGTGCGGGTCACCCCTTTTGCCGTGACCTGGTTCGGCCTCAGACCAACCAGGTTCTGCCCGCGATAGAGAACCTCTCCAGAGGTTGGAGCACAGAGGCCCGTCACACAATTGAAAAAGGTGGTTTTGCCGGCTCCGTTGGGGCCGATCAGACCGACGATCTCCCCAGCCTTCACGCTCAGATCGACCATATCAAGCGCTCGGAGACCACCAAAATCCACTGACAGCTTTCGTGTTGCAAGGAGGGTCATGCTCGCGTCCTTCTGGAGCTGTACAGTCGGACCGACCTGCCCTGAGCCCGTCGAAGGGGCCTGGGGCCCGCTCACCACCGTGGCGCGAGAAACCTCCTTGCGCCACAGGGGGATCGCGCGCCGACGTGCAGCGAGCAGCCCCTCCGGCCGCATCACCATCATCCCCACCATGGCCGCTCCAAACACCAGCATACGGTACTGCGCAAACTGCCGCATCAGTTCAGGCAGGATCAGCAGCATCGCCGCCCCCAGGATCACTCCTGGCACGCTTCCCATCCCGCCGAGCACCACCATACACAGGACGATGACCGATTCGAAAAACGTGAAGCTTTCTGGGGAGATAAATGTCATTTTACTCGCAAAGAAGACGCCCGCGAGTCCTGCCCAGGTCGCGCCAAGACTGAACGCGAGGAGCTTCGTCTTAACCAGGTCGATCCCCATCACCTCAGCGGCGATCTCGTCATCGCGCATCGCGGTCCAGGCGCGACCAAGACGCGACTGATTAAGTCGATTAACCACGAAGATGGTCAGGAGGACAATAGCCAGGATCAGGTAATAATAGTGGATTGGGTGAAAAAAGGTGAACCCGAAGAGGCTTGGACGCGGGATTTCGATGATCCCGTTGGGCCCTCCCGTGAAGCTATCCCAATTGTTCAGAACGATACGGATCATCTCACCGAATCCAAGGGTCGTAATAGCCAGGTAGTCTCCCCGCAGACGCAGGGCCGGAGCGCCGAGGAGGACGCCGAAGATGGCCGCCAAGGCCGCTCCCAACGGCAGGACCTCCCAGAACGAGAGGCCGACCCGGGTTGCGAGAAGGCCGTAGGCATAGGCGCCTACCGCATAAAACGCGATATAACCAAGATTCAGAAGTCCGGCCAGGCCCACGACGATGTTGAGCCCGAGCGCCAGCGTCACATAGATCCCTACCTGGGTCAGCACATCGATGTGATACCGGTTCAGACCAAGAGGGATCACGACCGCGCACGCCAGGGCCAAGGCGTAGAGCGGGCGACGATCGACCCGCTGGGCAAGGTTACGGATTGTAGCCCCACCGGCCTCCATCATGCGATCCATCCACACTGGCGATGCTCTCCGCCACTGAGACACGAGCCACTGCATGAAGCCGAGCAATACCGCGACGCCGGAAACCATGAGGGGGCGTCCCAGCCCAAAATAAGGGGCCTCCATCTCCATCATGAGAGGCAGCGACAGAAGCCCCAGCCAAAGGCTGATCAGGACGATTCTCGGCAGAGGGCGTCGGTACAATAGAGCGGAACGGGATGGGGCTCGCATGTTCAGCCTAGACACGCTTTGAGCTATCCTCGCCCAAGAGGCCACTAGGACGGAAGATCAGCACGAGGACCAGGATGGCAAACGCAAACACGTCTTTGTACTCGCTGGAGATATAGCCCGCCCCAAGGCTTTCGATGAGACCTAACAGCACCCCGCCGATCATCGCGCCCGGAATGCTGCCGATCCCGCCCAGGACGGCGGCGGTAAAGGCTTTGATACCGGCCATGTAGCCGATATAGAAATTAATCAGGCCGTAGTACATCCCGACCATGACCCCGGCCACTGCCGCGAGCGCCGAGCCAATGAGGAAGGTCACACTGATCACCTGGTTCACATCGATGCCGACCAGGCTGGCCATCTGCTTATCCTGAGCGGTTGCACGCATCGCCTTGCCGATCTTTGTTCGACGTACCAGCAGGTGAAGCGCGAACATCATCAGGACCGAGGTGGCCATGATGAAGAGCTGGATCGCGCTGATCCGGCCACCCGGCAGGTCTATCCCGCCTTGGATGAACAGCTCAGGGAATCCTTTATCCCTGGGTCCCTGCGCCAGCATGACGAAGTTCTGGAGAAAGATAGAGACCCCTAGGGCGCTGATGAGGGGAGACAGACGCGGGGCAGTGCGCAGAGGTCTGTAGGCCAGCCGTTCAATAGTGACGCCGTAGGCGCCGCAGAAGAGGATCGCCACAATCATCATCAGCAGGAGGGTGACGCCGGAGTCAGGGGATGTCAGGTGGAGGGCGGTCAGGAGGCTGAAGGTGACGATCCCCATGTAGGCGCCCAACATGTAGATTTCACCGTGGGCGAAGTTGATCAGCCCAATGATCCCGTAGACCATGGTGTAGCCTAACGCGATCAGCGCATAGACACTACCGAGCGTCAGCCCGTTCACCAACTGTTGAAGCAGCATCTCCGCTCAACACAAAGGGAGGGAAGAGATTGCTCCCTTCCCTCCCTCACATGACGCGTCACCTCCCACCTACTGGAGTTCCACGAACTTTCCGTCCCTCACCTCCCAGATCACGTAGGGCGACACGAGGACGTCGCCCTTCTTGTCGAACTGGATCGGTCCGAGGGCGGTCTTCCACTTGGTCCTCCTGATATGGTCCGCGATCTTGATGCTATCGGTAGACTGGGTCGTGGCAATCGCTTCAAAGAGGAGAGTGGCAGCCACATAGCTATACACGGTGTAGGCTCCCACCTCAGTGCCGAACTTTTCTTTATGCCGCTTGATGACTTCCTGGGCTTCCTTGATCTTCGTTTGGTCTGGGGTAAAGGTGATGAAGGAGCCCTCCGCTGCCTTGCCGGCAATGTCGATGAACGCTTTTGCCCAGACGCCGTCGCCGCTGATAAAGACCGTCTTCATTCCCAGCTCACGCATCTGCTTTGTAAGCAGAATGGCCTCTGGATAGATGCCGCCATAAAAGAGGACTTCAGGATCGCTCGGCCTCACTGCGGTGAGCACCGGTCGGAAGTCTTTTTCTCCCTGCGTAACGCCCCCGTAGTAGACAGGTTTAATCTTGGCCTTCTCAAGGGCTTTCACGGTTTCATCAGCCAGTCCCTGTCCGTATGTGGTCTTGTCGTGCAGAACCGCGACCCTTCTCTTCTGCAGCTTCCTCACAATGAAGTTGGCCGCCACACCACCCTGCTGGTCGTCTCTGCCGCACACGCGGAAGACGTTCCACAAGCCGCGCTCGGTGAACTGCGGGTTGGTGGAGGCAGGGGTAAGCTGGACAACCTTGCCGTCACGATAGATGGTGGAAGCTGGAATCGAACAACTGCTGTTGAAGTGGCCGATCACCCCGACGACCCCTTCATTCACGAACTTGTTGGCGACTGCGACGGCCTGCCTTGGATCGTGTTGGTCATCACCCCACACCAACTCGATCTTCCGTCCGAGGAGGCCTCCCTTGGCATTCCACTCCTCCACGGCGATGATGGCGCCGCCCTTCAACTCCTGTCCCAAGGTAGCCTGATCGCCTGTCAGCGGACCAGCCACCCCAACTTTTATGGTACTGGCCGCCTGGGCGTTCGCGGCTATAATAGAAATGTGCAGAGTTAGGGCGAACAAGCAGCCCAGAGCCTTCCAGAGCGACATCCACCGCCGTCCCATCCTGTCCTCCTCAATCGAGGTAATGGCAGCATCATCATAACACTCAAACAACCCGCATCCCAGCGAACAGCGTGCCTACGAGTAGTTACAAGCGCAACCTTAGAAATAACGTTAAGGGGCTGTCAACGACCTGCTAGCGTGTTAGCGCCATCAGCGGCCTTGTTCTACCTGCTCAATGGCTGTCACGAAGGCCCGCGTGGCTGCTGTGATGTCATCGGTGTCGCCGATCGCCGAGATCACCGCAACTCCAGTAGCTCCGCTCTGAATGACCTCTCCGACGTTGCTCAATCTGATGCCGCCGATGGCTACAATCGGGATATCGATCCTGGCCCGTAGTTGTCGAATTGTGTCGCAGCCAACCGGTTCGTACCCGGTGGCTTTCGTAGCTGTCGCGAAGATCGGCCCGATGCCGAGATAATCAGCCCCCTGCTCTGCGGCCCTGAGGGCCTGCTCCAGGGAGTGGGTCGAAACACCCAGGATCTTGCCTGCCCCCAGGAGCGCACGAGCGTTCCTGGGGGGCAGGTCATCCTGTCCAAGGTGGACCCCGTCGGCATCAGCCGCGAGCGCGAGATCCAGCCTGTCGTTGACGATGAAACAGACCCCACGCTCCCGACACAGTTGGGCGATCTGGCGTGCCTCACGCAAAAGCTGACGAGGTCCGGCCGCCTTGTCCCGGAGCTGGATCATCGATGCCCCACCCTGCACGGCTTGCGCCGCAATGTCAACGTGACTCAGCCCGCGTCTCAGCTCACGATCGGTGATGACGCACAAGCGGCATGTCTTCCAAGGGATCAAGGAGCTATCTCGGCGAGAAGCCAACTGTTAGCTGATTTTGAATCCACTGGGGGTTCATAAAATCACCGCAGGATACCCCTCAGCTTGCTGAGGGGAGGAATGCGTCTTTCTCAGGTTTGTTCTTTCACGAAGATGCCCCCCAGCTTGCTGGGGGGTAATTCACTCCCCGCGGCTTGCCGCAAGTTCGTCATACCGGCGGAAGCCGGTATCCAGAGGGCCCGACTGGATTCCCCCGTATCAAGTACGGGGCAGGCGTGTCAAGCACGGAATGACGGGCCAGAACAGAAGACGATACCCCGCAGCTTGCTGCGGGGTAGTTTATTGAGATGGTCCTTAGGCTCGCTCCACATAGGTACCGGAACGTGTATCGACGCGGAGGAGGTCGCCGACGTTAATGAATAGCGGCACCTGGATCACGGCGTTGGTCTCGAGTGTCGCCGGCTTGGAGCCGCCGGAGGCGGTGTCGCCACGGAAGCCAGGGTCGGTCTCGACCACCCTAAGCTCGACAAAGGTCGGGAGCACAACATCGACGGGTTCGTCACGATAGAACAGGACCGAAATGATCATCCCGTCCTTGAGGAAGCCCGTGGCCCCTCCAAGTTCTTTCTCGCCCATCGTGAACTGGTCGAAACTCTGCGTGTCCATGAAGTGGTAGACATCGCCATCCTGGTAGAGGAATTGCACCTTCCGATCCTCCACCTCCGCCTTCGAGAGCTTCTCATCGGTCCTGAAGGTGCGGTCGCTGATGGCACCGGTCTTCATATTCTTCAGCTTGGTGCGCATGAAGGCGCCGCCTTTGCCAGGCTTGACCCACTGATAGTCAGTAACGACGTATGGGGTTCCGTCCAGTTCGACCTTGACCCCAGAGCGAAGATCTCCTGCAGCGATCATCATCTCTTTTCTCCATGAGTTAGCGAGACCTAAGCCTTCATCTCACGATCCCTTTTTATCAAGCAGGTGAAGAGCGGCCTCTATCCCGAGCCGATAGCTAAAGGCGCCGAAGCCTGTGATTTGTCCGGCGGCAACGTCGGCAATGAGGGATTGATGTCGAAACTCTTCTCGTCGGTAGATGTTCGACAGGTGCACTTCGACCGTCGGGATGGCTGCGGCAATGATCGCATCCCGCAGCCCCACACTCGAATGGGTCAAGCCGGCTGCGTTCACAATCATAGCATCAGCCCATCCGATAGCCTTATGGATCACATCGATAAGCTCGCCCTCGTGGTTTGATTGAACGAAGCGGATCTCGGCTGCTCGCGAGGCGGCATAAGACCTGAGATCATCCTCGATCTCTTTCAGCGTTGTATGACCATACTGGTCCGGTTCGCGACGGCCCAACAGATTCAAGTTGGGGCCGTTCAACACCAGAACCCGTCTTCCTCCAGAGCCGCGCTTCGCACTACCCATCTCACAGGCTCCACGCTGCACGGATGGCCGTCCGCAGCTCACCGGGATCCGAAATGGCCGCCAACGCAGCATGGCCGATCCCCTTTGTTAAGACAAAATAGATCACCTGATTTCTCACCTTCTTGTCATAACACATTGTTTGTAAAAGGCTGGCCGTAGTAGCAGATGCCCTTATCGGGAGCCCAATCCTCGCAAGGAGCGTACGCAGCCGATTCAGATCTTCGTGCTCGCAAAAGCCTCGATTTACCGAAAGCATCGTCGCCACCACCATGCCGATCGCTACCGCCTCACCGTGAAGAAGTCGTTGGTATCCAGTAGTAGCTTCGAGGGCGTGACCCACGGTATGCCCGAAGTTGAGGATTGCGCGCATCCCCTCCTCTCGTTCATCCTGTTCGACGACTTCCGCCTTGATCGCACATGAGCGGGTCACGAGATGGGTCAGGGCCTCTTCCTCTGCGCGGAGGATTGAATCCAGGTGTGTTTCAACGTACACGAAGAGTTCCCGATCGGCGATCATACCGTATTTTACCACCTCGGCCAGCCCGGCCCGCATCTGTCGCGACGGCAGCGACTTCATGGTCTGGACATCAGCCACGACCAACGACGGCTGGTGGAAGGCGCCGACCAGGTTCTTCCCTGCGGACAGATTGACGCCGACCTTCCCGCCGACGCTGCTGTCCACCTGGGCCAGGAGGGTGGTCGGAACCTGAATCAACGGGACACCTCGAAGGAAGGTTGCCGCCGCATACCCTGCCAGGTCGCCGATCACCCCACCGCCCAAGGCGACCACGGCAGAGCGGCGATCCATCCGGTTGTGCAACAAGGCCCGATACAGGCTGGCCGCCTGGCGCAATGACTTTGCCCGCTCCCCCGCTGGAACCTCTGTGGTCCCCACCTGGAACCCAGCCTGTCGGAGCGAGGCCGCAGCCTTGGCCCCATAGAGGCGACCCACGACTGGATTCGTGACGATCATGACTCGCCTGCTCAGGAGCAGTTCACCGCATAGCGCGCCCAGTTGCTTCAGCAGTCCACTGCCGACGACAATCTGATAGCTCCTGCTGCCGAGCGTCACGGGAACCCTGGCTATACTCTTCATCGCCATGTATCCACGCTCACGGCCGCCTGCATGCGGAGATGCTGAACAATACGATCGACGATCTCCTCCACATCGGCCCCGCTCGTCTCAATGGAGAGATCCGCCTGGGCATAGGCAGGGCCTCGCTGCTCCAGGAGCTCCCGGATTCTGGCAAGCCGGTCCGGACTCTGCAAAAGGGGACGACTGGCATCGGTTCCCAGCCGCTGCAGGATGACAGCGGGCTCGGCCACGAGGCAGACGAGGAGCGCGCCTGTTCTGAGGTTCCGGACATTCTCGGGATCGAGCACGGCGCCGCCACCTGTAGCAACTACACAGCTCCCGCGATTCGCCACACTCGCAATCAGCTCTCGTTCTCTTCGCCTGAAGCCGGACTCTCCCTCCGAGGCAAAGATCTCCGGGATCGCCATGTTCGCCGTCGCTTCTATGGCGTCGTCCAGGTCGACAAAGGGCAGCGCAAGCCGTTCGGCCAGACGACGGCCTACGACGGTTTTCCCTGTCCCCATGAACCCGGTGAGCACAATCTTCATGTCAGCGTTCGCGAACCGACGTGAGATATCCCTGGTAATTGCGTGTCATCTCCTCCAGGCTGTCGCCGCCGAACTTTTCCGTAAATGCCCGGGCAATCTCAAACGCCACCACGGCCTCTCCGATCACCCCGGCGGCGGGGACAGCGCAGATATCCGATCGTTCGATACTCGCTTTAAATGGCTCTTTCGTGCGGAGATCCACTGAGGCCATCGGGGCGTACTGCGTGGAGATCGGCTTCATCGCGCCTCGAACGAGAATCGGCTCGCCGTTCGACATCCCCCCCTCCAGTCCACCGGCTCGGTTGGTCCTCCGCATGAAACGACCATCCTCGTAGAAGATCTCATCATGGGCCTCGGATCCGAATCGCCGGGCGCCCTCAAACCCCAGACCGATCTCCACGCCTTTGATCGCCTGGATGCTCATGACAGCCTGGGCAAGCCGGCCGTCAAGTTTCAAGTCCCACTGAACATAACTGCCGAGCCCAACCGGCGGATTGAGCGCCACCACCTCGAACACGCCTCCGAGGCTCGTGCCCTTATTCCTTACCTCGTCGATCTTCCGCATCATCGCCTCACCCGCCTGCTGATCCGCGCACCGCACTGGGGAGACCTCGGCACGCTCTCGGATCTCCGCAAACGAGAGGCCGTCCGTCTTGGCCACGACGGGACCGATCCCAATGACATGACTGAACACCTCAACGCCAAACTGCAGCATCAACCGCTTGCAGACGGCCCCGACAGCCACACGGGCGGCCGTCTCCCTGGCGCTGGCCCGCTCCAGCACATTGCGGATATCTTGCTGCCCGTACTTGAGAGCTCCAGCCAAATCCGCGTGTCCCGGTCTTGGACGAGTCACGGGCCCTTTTGGGTCAGCCTCTCTCCCCGTCGGCGTTGGGTCCATCGTGAGCTTCCAGTTTTCCCAATCGCGGTTCGCGATCAGGATCGCGATCGGCCCACCCATGGTCAGGCCGTGGCGGACGCCGCCGACGATCTCGGCCTCGTCCTTTTCGATGCGCATCCTGCCACCGCGTCCATACCCCTGCTGCCTTCTCGTGAGGTCGAGAGTAATCTCCTCGGCGGCAAGCGGAAGATTGGCCGGGATACCATCCAGGATCGCGGTCAGCATCGGGCCGTGAGACTCACCCGCGGTCAGATAGCGCAGCATCTCATCGCTCCAAGATGGGTTCGCCTGACTTCTTGACGGGCTCTATGCGTGAGCGCTGAAGCAGATACTCGACGCAGTTCTGTGCGAAGAGATCCCGGTCTTTCCAGTCCCCGGTGAGTGTCATGTCCATCGCAATCGCCAGGATGGTTCCGGAACCGATACTGCGCTCAGCGATGAGCGGCCTTGGACGACGCCCGCCCCCTTGAATCTCTCCGCCACCGGGGTTTCCCCCACCAGCAAAGGCGGCCTTGGAGCCCTTGCGGTACTGAGCGATCTCCACCGCACCGGTGCCTAGGTCGAGTTCGTTAAAGAAGGCCATTGTCAGGATTACGACTCCTCTCAGGATCGGATGGTCAGGCTGCAGGATCAGCGTCGGACCGAACGGGTGAGGCAGCCAGTCATCCCGCGACGGCTTCAGCGGCAAAAGGTCCGCTAACGCTGTGCCGACATACCCTCCACTCCCGTAAGACTGTTTGCCGCCGCTGACAAGCAACGAACCCCCGTGCGCCAGATAGTCTGCAAGCCCATCGCGCACCGCCTCCGGTAGGCTGTCGTAGCCCACGTTCGAGAGGACAACCACCGAGAACCCTGCCAGTGGAGAATCTCCGAGTTCGCGTCTGACGACCGCGCCAGTTCTCGACTCCACTTCCGGCCAGGTGACGTAAGAGTCATCACCCAGCGAGAGGATCGTCGGCCCACCGTCAGCCAGGAGGTTAGGCGATGGACTGAGGGCCCAACCCAGCAGTGTCCCAATCACCACAGTGAGAATCCTGACGGTCAGAGGCACAGGCTTCCTTGGTCCACTCACAGATGCTCCTTTTCGCCCTGCATTCTACCCCAACTGCCGAGTGGAAAAAAGGGAAAACCTAGGCGCCACGCGCTTTGGAGGAAGGACAAGGGGGGGATCCGCTTATAGAAAGGGCTCTGGTGGCCAGTGCTCACTTTGGGGACTGCATGGTAGGCAGTTTCTCAGCTGGGCTATTTTGTTGCTGTCTTCACCTTTCGATAGCAGATCCGAACGCCAGCCTCGGCGTCCTTGAGCCGCTCCAACTCTTTGAGAAACCGGCCATCCACCGCGGAATTCATTGAAGTGCTCTCATCAGGAGCAAGAACGTTTCGATCTTCCACTTCGAACTTTCCCAAAAAGCGGCCTTTCACTCGGACTTCAACGTCAATCCATGGGCGTCACGGTTCTTTCGAAAGATTTGTGATGGCACCTAGGAGATGGCCTTCGACCAACTCGATTAAGCTGACCGCAAATTCAATCGGTTCCCCTGGGCCAAAGCCCCTCACCTGACCGACTCTTTGCTACACTTTCAGGGGCAATCTCGATGACGCCTCGTCGATTGACCTTGGTCAGCTCATCTCGTTTCAGCCCATGGACCTCAACGCCCTTCTCTTCAACAACCTTGGGTTCACAAAGCTCTCGCCCCGATTGGTAATCAGGTAGTCTTTCAGGGGCATGGTGGCACTCGATGGCTTGATCGGCGGGAGGCTTTTTGTTCCGAAGATGGCATAGACATCGTCGGCGTTCACCTCTCCCAAGTTCCCATTGATCGTGCTCCAAAAGATTTAGCCCTCCGGCTTCGCCTTTGTGCAGTCTTCCGTGAGGATTGACCGCTCATCAGCCTCAGGAGCTTTCCCAACCTTCTGGCGAGTCCCAAAGGTGCAATCATCAGCCACGATGAAATGCCCGCCCTTGAGGTAGATGAGGTATTCAGTATCCGAGGTGGAGGATAACCCAAGCAGGAGCGGAAGGGTCAGTATTCCGATCCGACGTCTGTTTATCGAAAAGCTTGATCTCACAGTCGCGACTCCTGAAGTACAGATGGCGTGAGGAAGATCAGGAGCTCTACACGTTCATCGGGTCCGAGCGACCGCCGCTTGAAGAGCCAGCCTAAACCCGGGATTCGGCCAAGAAATGGAACCTGATCCATGATGAGCGACTCAGTTGATTGAAGGAGGCCACCGATAACCACAGTAGAACCGTTCTGAACCAGGATATTGGTCGTGGCCTTGCGCGTGTTGATAGGGAACACAAATCCGTCTTTAAAGTCAACCCGGTCCCCGGGGAAGGAACGCTCCGCCTCAACCTTCATCGAGACCCGGCCGTCGGGTGTGATGTGCGGCTTCACCTTCAGTTTAATAAATGCATCCTGGAACTGGACAACCGTCCTCCCTGAGCTATCGATAGTGGTATAGGGGACCTGCGTACCCTGCTTGATCTCCGCTTCTTCGTTGTCCTGGGTTGCCACCCTCGGCGACGATAGGGTCTTGATCTTTCCCTCCCGTTCCGCCGCGGAAAGCTGTACCCCTACGAGGAACCGATTCGCGAGGCTGGCGATGGTTGCGCCAATCACGAACTGGGGCGCGGCTGCCGGGAGATTCAGGGCAAGCGGCACCGGACCGCTAAAGGGGATTCCGCCTCCCGTAGTGGTAGGAAATGGCCCAGGAGTCGACGTAGTCGCGGGGAATTGAATCGTCTGGCCAGCGCCTCCACCGAAAACCGTCACCCCTGTACTACTCCCTGCAGTTGTAGGAATCCCCATCCCACCCCATTGGATCCCGATGCTCTGGGAGAAGGCGCGAGAGGCCTCGACGATGCGGGCCTCGATCAGGACCTGGGGGGTCGGAATGTCGATCTGCTTCAAAAACGTCTCTAATCTCTCGACGGTCTCTGGGAGGTCCTTCACGATGATTCGGCTCGACCGCTCATCGATGACAATGCTCCCCTGCGGCGTCTTCAGCGCGGCCAGATGTGTTTTCAGATCGGCCGCCTTCGCATAGTTAAACTGCAGCAGCTTGGTCATGAACTGATCTTTCGGTGGTGTATCGAGTTCACTCGCAACCGCAGCCATCTTGAGGCAGGCAGATTGAACATCGTTTACAATGACGGTGTTTGTCCCCTCGTCCAGATCAACGCTCCCCAGTCGCGTCTTCAGCCGGTCCAGATGCTTTTTTACGTCAGGGGCTTTCGTATGCGCCAAATGAATCACCTTCGTACACGGGGGCTCCGCCGCCTCGATATCCTTCGCCCGCTCTTCCTTACCCTTTTGGATCTCGGCCTTTGAACCCACATAGAGCACATTGCCATCCTGCTCGTAGCTGAGACCCTTGGCGCGGAGGATGACATCAAGCGCCTGACGCCACTCGACATTTATCAGGCGTACAGTGACGTCTCTATCTTTTCGCTCCTTCAGGCCATGAGCCGCGACGATGTTTAGGCTGCTGACCTCAGAGATGAGGCGCAGCAGATCATCAAGATCGGCGCCCTTAAAATCCAACGACAACCGCTTATTGTCGGCAGGGATTTTTGGCGAGACCGATGGTGGTGCAGTGATCTGTTGCTCAGCAGAACCGGATGTGAGGGGTTCAGCCACCTTCGGCGCTTCTTTCACCGGCGTTGGTTTCCGTTCTCCACCGGGCTGCTGAGCAATTGGCTGGGGCAGTGGCTTCTCCGAAGTCGTCGGTTGTATCTTCAGAGTTTCCTCTTTTTGGGCGGGAGGTGAGGCTGTCTCCTGGGCCTGCGCATGGGGAGCTCCTGGTTCCGCGAGATCGGATGACATCTGAAGCCCGGAAGGCTCGATCAGGCCTTCTGCTACTGCCGAATACCCAGGCAGGCACACCGTGAGTAGCAGCAGAGCGGCTGCCCAAATCAAGCCGTCTCGTGATGAGATCGCTCTCCGGAGCGTCTTCATCTCGATTCTACTGGCAGCATATGTTTTTCTGCGTAGCGGGTGAGCAACTTCCCTTCCGAATTCTTCGTTTGCACCTCAAACACGACACTATCATTGGTGATCTTGACTACTTTGGCCGAACCAACCATGTCGTTTTCTCGGATGACGTACCCCATGCCTGGTGATGACTCCGACTCCACCAACGCATAGTAGGAGTGGACTTCCCGGATAATACCCGTCAGCTTGAGATGCACCGTCGGGGGCTTTTCTGCCGTCATGACTCGAGGCAGCCGAAACGGATCGCGGCGCCCCCGGGACTGGTACACAGCGGGACCCTCCTTCTCCTCTTGAGGTAAGGAGGCGATGGGGGGCGCAGGCGGGGACAGGCGGCTCTGGGCAGGGGAAGACGTGGGCTGCGGCGTATCCCTGCCGCAGCCTAGGGCAGTCATAAGGATGAATATGCCCACACTGCCAACAGCCGTCTTGCGCAGGGGCCTATTTTGCCGCGCTCGCAGCCTCGCCACTCTTCGCTCCCGTAGCGCTTGAGCCTGTCCTGAGCGCTGTCGAAGGGTAGGTGTAGGTCACCACGCCAAACTCGGCCTGGATGCTGGCCCCAGCCTTCTGGCCTTTCGCTGATGGGCGGATGGTCAGGTCGGCCACGTTTACGATCCGCTCCAACCGACCAAGCCGCTCAAAGAGTAGCCCGAGGTCATGGTATGTCCCCGCAACCTTGAGTTGCACTGGAACCTCAGTGTAGAACTCCTTCGTCACCGCGGTGCCGGGCTTGAACAAGGCGACGTCCAGATCCGCCTCCTGGCCGAGGCTGGCAACCCGTTTCAGCAACGATGCGATCTCCTTTTCAGCCGGAAGCTGCTGAACCGCACGCTGGAGGCGTGCCTCCAGGAGCTTGACCTCTTGTTCCAGGTAAAGTCTTTGGCTCGCGATCTGCCTGGTCTGCTCCACCTCTGTTCTCAACCGAGTGAGTTCAGCTTGGGCCTCGCTCCGCGCAGCCCACTCCGATCTAAGAAAGAATTGCCAGTAGACCACGGCCACAAGGGTACCCAATATGACGCCGATAGCAACCTTTTGCTTCCGCGGGAGGTTGGCAGTGTAGGCCGACAGATCAATAGAAGGCAGCATCCCCCTCCTCCAGTCTACCCCGACAGGGTTGTAATGATCTCGAAACGTTCGACTGGCCTGCCTTCGTACAGCTCAAGCTCAGAAAAGTTCAGCCCAACACCACTGATGATCGATTTGAGTCGCTCAAGCGCCAGCATCAATTCCGCGACGGCAAAGTGTGAGGAGGCGTATCCCTGAATGATTAGCCTCCCAGAGACTTTACTGATTCCGGTGAGCCAAGCACCCTCAGGTAATGCCTGGCTGATGCCATCAAGCAGACGGACCGGGCTGCTTTGAGCGGTGGCCAATCGTTGAATGAGTGTCAGCCGGTCCTGAAGCTGCTTCTTATCACGAGTGTACTGCTCGACCAATCGGACGACCTGTTGGTTCCGGGCGATCTCGCTTCGTGCCGCGACGATATCCGCTCGGAGTCGTTCCACGTCCCGCTTCACGAAATACCAGTACCCCCACATCCCGCCAGCAGCGAAAATCGCCACCGCAACGATCGCTGCCTGAGGGACCTTTACTTGAACCTTTCTTCGTCGCTCCTCACGCGAGAGGAGGTTGATCCTGATCATCCGACATCATCCTCCGGCTCGCGAAGGGCCAATCCCACGGCGACCGTCATCCGGGGAGCGATAAGGGCCAGGTATTGAGGGTCGAACTTCTTCGGGTCGACAACAATGTGCTGAAAGGGGTTGGCGATCTCAACAGGAAGCTCAAGCGCCCGTGAAAGGGAGGGCGCCAGCTCTGGCAACAGCGCGCACCCACCGCTTAACACCACTCGGCGGATCGTATCACCTTGGGTCGTCGAGTGATAAAAGTCGAAGGAGCGTCGTATCTCTCCGGCCAGCTCGCCATTGGCCATCTCGATCACAGGCATGGCGTCCGCGACGCTATGCCCCTCGACCGGCTCTCCCCTTTTTAACGCCTCGGCCTGCTCGAAGCTTAAGTCTAAGCTTTTCTGCAGCGACTCGGTGTGTCGGTTGCCCCCCAGGGGGCTATCCCTGGTAAAGTCCGAAATCCCGCCGTCAAGAATATTGATATTGGTGATGGACGCTCCGATGTTCACGAGGGCCACCACCTCGCCCGGCTGGAACTTCTTGGACATCGTGAAGGCATTCTCGATTGCGAAGGCGTCCACATCAACGACTGCGGCGCTCAGCCCGGCCGCAGAAATTACGGCGAGATAGACATTGAGGGCGTCCTTTTTCACGGCGACGAGCAGCACATCCATCTCCCGCTCGTCAGGACCGGCCTCTCGCAGGATCTGGAAGTCAAGGTTGACATCCTCGATCGAGTAGGGAATGTGCTGCTCAGCCTCCCACGCGATCCCTTCGCGGAGTTCTGCCTTCTTCATCTTGGGAACTTTAATCTTCTTACTAATCACCGAGTGGCCAGAAACAGAAAAGGCCACGTCCTTGATGGCGATGCTATGCTCGTCGAGGAGTTGCCGGATGGCGGCGCTGACTATGGCGGCGTCCATGATGATCCCATCCACGATCGTCTCAGGATGGATACGGGCGATGCCAAGTTCAGCTAATTTGTAGGCGCTTCGTGATCGTTGAAGATGCACGGCCTTGACAGAACTAGTCCCGATATCCAATCCAACCAGCTCCTTTTGACGCGTCATCCATGAAAACAATGCTATTCCCTATGTTTGGCCGTGATTCGTTATTGAGAGGTGACTTTATTGAGCTTTCATACGACGTTAGAGGCGGCTTGTCAAGCAAAATGGCGAACCCAGGTGTCACACCCAAGAGCAGCAGTAGATACCGACGAGCATAAGTTCGTTAGTATCTACTCGATTGTCGCCGCCTTCAGCGACGCAACGAAATCACCAGCGCATTTCAACTGATCTGGCTGCCCGGCTGTTTGTTCCAGTAGCGAGACGATGGCGCTTCCTACGATCACCCCATCCGCCACCCTCGACACCATCCGCACCTGTTCCGGTGTTGAGATGCCAAATCCCACCGCAAGCGGCAGGTCGGTCTCCGCTCTGATCATCCGAAGACTGACCTCAAGATCCTCGCTGAGTCTGGAACGAACCCCCGTCACGCCCCGCAGGGAGACATAATAGATGAAGCCTTTCGAGGCGGCCGCGATCGTCCGCACGCGCTGCTGCGGGCTGGTTGGGGCGATCAGGAACACCGTGTGAAGGTTATGAGCGGCTGTTGCCTCAATCAGCTCGGCCGCCTCTTCGGGTGGAAGATCCGGCACGATCAGCCCATCGACGCCGGCCGCTGCAGCCTCCTTGGCGAATCGAGCATAGCCAAAGTGAAAGATCGGGTTCACGTAGCTCATCAAGAGCAGCGGCAGCCGGCAGTCCGCGCGAAGATTCCCTACCATCTCGAGGATCCGCGGGAGCGTCGTGCCCCCCGCCAGTGAGCGTTGCGACGCCCGCTGGATGGTAACCCCATCGGCCAAGGGATCGGAGAAAGGGACGCCGAGTTCCAGGAGATCCGCCCCTCGCCTCTCGAACTCCAGGATCAGCGAACGGGTGGTAGCAAGATCAGGATCGCCGGCAGTCAGGTACGGCATCAGGGCCCGCTCTCCGGCCTGCTTGAGACGACGGAAGCGCTCGTCGATACGATTCATCCTTGTGCCTCGTACCCTAACAGCTTGGCGACAACCTCTACGTCTTTGTCCCCTCGGCCCGAGAGGTTGATTACGACAATCTGATCCTTACTGAGTATCGAAGCCAGCTTCTTGATATGGGCGATGGCATGCGCGCTCTCCAAGGCCGGGATGAGACCCTCGAGCTCGCTCAGGAGCTGAAAGGCTTCCAGCGCCTCCGCATCGGTGACCGAGACAAAGTCGATCCGTCCGAGGTCTCGGAGGTAACTGTGCTCCGGACCAACGCTTGGATAATCAAGTCCGGCAGAAACCGAATGGGTCTCCTGAATCTGGCCGTCGCCATCCTGCAGGATGAAGCTCATCGTTCCGTGCAGCACGCCCAGCTCGCCGGTCACGAATCTGGCCGCATGGCGACCGGTCTCGATGCCCAGACCGCCAGCCTCCACCCCGATCATCCGGACAGCGGGCTCGTCAAGAAAGTCGTGAAACAGGCCGATCGAGTTGCTGCCGCCGCCGACGCAGGCCACCAGGTAGTCCGGAAGTCTCCCCTCCAGCTCCAGGATCTGTGCCCTGGTCTCCTTGCCGATGACCGATTGAAAGTCCCGAACCATCATCGGGTACGGATGGGCTCCCAGGACCGAGCCCAGGATATAGTGGGTCGTCTCGACGTTCGTGACCCAGTCACGCATCGCCTCGTTGATCGCATCCTTGAGGGTCCGGCTCCCCGACTCGACCGGGGTCACCTTTGCGCCAAGCAGGCGCATACGAACCACGTTCAAGGCCTGCCGCCGCATATCCTCGGTGCCCATGAAGACTTCACAGGCAAGACCAAACCGCGCGGCAACTGTGGCTGTAGCCACCCCATGCTGTCCGGCCCCCGTCTCCGCAATGACCCGAGACTTCCCCATGCGGCGAGTGAGGAGGATCTGGCCCAGGGTATTATTGATCTTGTGCGCGCCCGTGTGGCAGAGATCCTCGCGCTTGAGGTAGATCCGAGGCCCTCCCAAATATTCCGTCAGCCGGCGCGCGAAATAGAGGGGCGTCGGGCGTCCCACATAATGCCGGAGATAGCCGTGCATCTCGGACTGAAAGGTGGGATCGGCCTTGGCCTCGAGATAGACCTTCTCCAGCGCCGCAAGCGCCGCCATCAAGGTTTCCGGAACAAATTTCCCCCCGTATCTGCCGAAGTGTCCGCGGGCATCGGGAAGCTGGCCCTGATGTGGCGCCTCAGCGTGCATCGGCTTTTCTTGCTTGCTCAATGAACTCCCTCACCTTCTGATGATCTTTCCGGCCTGGGGAGGCTTCGACACCGCTACAGACATCGACAGCATATGGCCTGACCTGAGTCACCGCGAGAGCGACATTGTCGGGGGTCAGCCCACCGGACAGGATCACTCTGGCCTGCCGGACGGCCTTGGCCGCGATCTCCCAAGGGAAGGTCCTGCCGGTCCCGCCCGGTCGGTCAGCAGCGTAGGTGTCCAGCAGGAACGCCCTCGCCTGCGGATAGGTGCGTAGGGCCTCCAGGTCGTACTCACCTTGGACCCGAATCGCCTTTACGAAGGGGACACGAAGGCGCTGGCACTCTGCTGGGCTCTCGTTCCCATGCAGTTGTGCGAGGCTGATACCGGTCGCGCTCATGATCCGATCAATCTCCTCGGGCGTCCGGTCGATAAACACCCCCACGGTAGCTACAAATGGCGGCATCTGGGCGGCGATGACGGCCGCTGTCTCGGGCTCGATATGCCGAGGCGTCCCCTTCACGAAGATGAAGCCAAGGGCATCGGCCCCTGCCTCCACGGCGGCCCAGGCATCTTCGCGCGAGGTGATCCCGCAGATCTTGACCCGGATCATCCGTTGGCATCCAGCAACAACTCGCGAAGCCTGCCGCCAGGATCCAGACTCGTGAGCAAGGCTTCGCCGACCAGGACCGCATCCACAGGCGACGCAGCGAGCCGTCGCACCTCTTCGGGGCGGCTGATGCCGCTTTCGCTCACGACCACCGCCTTCGGGGGAAGGTATGGCAGGAGCGCAAACGTGGTGTCCAACCGTGTCTCCAAGGTGGCAAGATCCCGATTATTGATCCCGATGAGCGTGGCCCCCGCCTTTTTGGCGGTCTCAAGTTCTGCGAGGGTGTGGACCTCAACCAATGGGTGCAGGGATAGCGACGTGGCCAGCGAATAGAAGTCCACCAGTTGCGAAGCATCAAGGGCCGCCACGATAAGCAGAATCGCGTCTGCCCGATGCGCGCGACTCTCGTAAATCTGGTAGGGGGTAATGATGAACTCCTTCCTGAGCACCGGCAGATCGACCGCCCCTCTGGCTGTCGCGATATCCTCCAGGCTTCCCTTGAAGAACCGGCCATCTGTGAGAACCGAGATCGCGCTTGCGCCCGCCGCCCGGTAGGATGCCGCAATCGAAGCTACGTCAAGCGACTCGCGGATCACCCCCGCGGAAGGCGAAGCGCGCTTAATCTCGGCGATCGCCTTCAGAGGCTCACGCGTCGCCGTCTCCCTTCGCCTCCTTGTCACGGCCGACGTGAAATCGCGCGGGGGCGGTGAGTCGAACGCTTCCGCCCTCAGCTCCGCGAGCGGGATTGCCGCCTCCCGTTCGGCCACCTCTTGACGCTTGTACTCAAGAATACGACACAGCATCAATGCTCCAGCTCACTGCCGACAGTGTCGTCGGCTAAACTCCACCAAGTGACAGAGCTTCTCCATGGCGGCGCCGGTATCGATCGAACGAGCAGCCAGTCCGGCCCCCTCCTTGAAGTCATCGGCTTTGCCGCCCGCCACGATGGCCAGGGCGGCGTTCATCACCACCACATCGCATTTCGGCCCCTCTTTCCCTCCCAAGATCTGCTTGATGATCTCTGCGTTCTCCGCGGCACTGCCGCCCTGCAGGTCGCGAAGCGTTGCCCGCTTGAGACCGAAATCCTCCGGCGCGATCATATACGTGTGAACGTGCCCCTCCTTGACCTCGGAGACCCTACTCTCTCCCGTAGGTGAAAGCTCATCAAGCCCGTCCAGGCCAAACACGACAAACGCCCGCTTCGACCCGAGATCATTCAGCGCTCTCGCTAAGAGTTCGGTGAGGCGCTCCTCATACACGCCGACCACCTGAGCCGATGCACCGGCAGGATTGGTCAGAGGGCCAAGGATGTTGAACACCGTCCGGATTCGTATGTCTAGGCGAGCCGTCATCACGTACCGCATAGCCGTGTGCAAGAGCGGCGCGTACAGGAACCCGATCCCGACTTCGTCGATGCAGTCCCCCACCTGCTCTGGTGTGAGGGTGAGATCTACGCCCAGCGCCTCCATGACGTCGGCGCTTCCGCACAGACTCGACACCGAGCGGTTGCCATGCTTGGCCACCTGGACCCCTGTTCCGGCCACCACGAAGGCAGCCGCCGTTGAGATGTTAAAGGTGTGGCTAACATCGCCCCCGGTGCCACAGGTATCGACCAGTCGCGCATCATCAGTGCCAGAGAGCGAAGCCTCGACTTGGCTGCGCACCCTAACCCGGCAGACCTTCTCCCGCATCGCCCTGGCAAAGCCGGTAATCTCAACCACCGTCTCGCCCTTACATCGAAGCGCCGTGAGAAAGGCTGCGATCTGCGGGTCAGACGCCTTCCCTGACATCATCTCTTCCATGGTCATGAAGGCCTCTTCAGGGCTGAGGTCTCTTCGCTCGACCACCTTCTGTAACGCCTCCAGGATCATCATCTATCCTTGTACTCTTGCTGCCCTTCAGGAGAGGGAGAGGAAGTTCCTGAGCAGGGCCTTGCCTTCCTTCGTGAGGATCGATTCGGGGTGGAACTGAATCCCTTCGATCCGATGTTCCTTGTGGCGAACCCCCATGATCTCTCCTTCGGCAGTCTCGGCGGAAACCTCCAGGCAATCCGGAAATCCCTCCCGATCCACAAGGAGCGAATGGTAGCGCGTTGCCTCAAAAGGGTTCGGGAGTCCCGAGAAGATGGTCCGACCGTCATGGTGGATCGGAGAGGTCTTGCCATGCATCAAACGAGCCGCCCTCACGATCTGGCCGCCAAACGCGGCACCGATGCACTGATGACCGAGGCAGACGCCAAGGATCGGGATCTGCCCGGCAAACTGTAAGACCAGATCGCAACTGATGCCGGCTTCCTTCGGCGTCTTCGGTCCCGGAGAGATCACAATCCGATCCGGGTGAAGCGCTCCGATCTCCTTCAAGGCGATCTGATCGTTTCGGAAGACGCGAGGACGTTCGCCGAGCTCGCCCAAATACTGGACCAGATTATAGGTGAAGGAATCGTAGTTATCGATAACGACCAGCATCTGAGTTTACCCCGCACACCCGATCGAGAGATCGCCTGATTCGGCCATCTCGATCGCCTTGAGCATCCCCTTGGCCTTATTCATCGTCTCCTCGTATTCCCGCTCCGGGTCGGAGTCGGCGACGATCCCGGCGCCTACCTGGACATGTGCGGTCCCGTCGGTGATGACAACGGTGCGGATGGTAATACAGGTATCCATGTTGCCGGAGAAGCCAAAATACCCGACCGCGCCCGCATACGGCCCTCGGCGCACCGGCTCCAGTTCCTCGACGATCTCCATGGCTCGTATCTTCGGAGCGCCGGTCACTGTCCCAGCGGGAAAGCAGGCGCGCAGCAGATCGAAGGCATCATACCCCTCAGCGAGCATCCCTTTGATGTTGGAGACGATATGCATCACGTGCGAATACCGCTCCACCGTCATCAGCTCCGAGACGGTAACCGATCCGATCCGGGCCACCCGCCCAACATCGTTTCGTCCGAGGTCTACCAGCATGATGTGCTCTGCACGTTCTTTGGGATCGCCGAGCAGCTCTTGCTCCAGGGCCAGGTCCTCTGCATCGCTCTGTCCCCTGGGGCGGGTGCCGGCGATCGGACGGAGGTCGATCCTGCCCTCCTCCAATCGGACGAGCACCTCAGGCGAACTCCCGACCACCTGGAAATCACCCAACCGCAGGTAGTACATATACGGTGACGGGTTGATGATCCTGAGGGCCCGGTAGATATCGAAAGGATCGGCTGTGGTTTTGGTTGACAGACGCTGAGAGATCACCGCCTGAACAACATCTCCAGCTCGCACATATTCCTGAGCGCGCTGTACGGCCTGGATGAACTCCGCATGGCTCATGGTGGAGCAGAGTTGCAGCTCCCCCGCGCCTCGGCCCTTCGTATGGCTTACATCAAGTGGACGCCGCAGCGCCTCGATCATCCCATCGATCTTCCTGGCGGCGGCGTCGTACGCCTCCCGGAGCCGCCGCGGAGTAGCCTCGGGAACAAGGACATTGGAGACCACCTTGATCCGGTGAGAAAGGTTGTCAAAAATCAGTAGGGTATCGGGTAGGAGGAAGAGGGCATCGGGCAGGTCGAGATCATCCTTGGTCATCGCCGGAAGCCGCTCGAACTGTCGAACGACATCGTAGGCCAGAAACCCTACCATCCCCCCATAGAATCTGGGAAGATCATCCGTCCGCACCGGCCGATACCGCGTGAGGATCGCCTTCAGTGGCTCCAGTACGTCTTTCTCAATGGCGTGAGATTGAATTCCAGCCTCGGTGATTACCTCAGCCGTCGATCCCTTTGCTTTAAAGACAAGGCTGGGGTTACTGCTAAGAAAGCTATAGCGGCCCCACTTTTCTCCCCCCTCAACGCTCTCCAGCAGGAAGGCATGCTCACCGAGATCGATCTTCCGAAAGGCCGAGACCGGAGTCTCCATGTCAGCGAGGATCTCACGATAGACGGGGATCAGGTTCCCGTCCTCGGCCTTTCGCGTAAATTCATCGAACGATGGGTGCAGCATCTCCGCCTCGTTTGGGCAATATGATGCAAGACTGAAAAAACAGGATCTTACCGTACCATAATGAAGAAAAAGCGGTCAAGGACAAACCCGGAACGGGGGTCGCGGGGGATCGCAGGCGGGGGTTGACGGGGTATCCGATGAAGCAGTAAGTTATAGGTGCTGTTGGACCTTTGTCTTAATGGCGGATTTTGACAGGGCGCCGATGACCTGCTCGACCTGCACCCCATCTTTGAAGAAGAGGATGGTCGGAATGCTTCGGATGCCAAATCGAGCCGAAGCCTGTCGATTCTCGTCCACATTCAGCTTGGCGATCGTGATCTGCCCCTCGCACTCGACCGCTAATTCTTCAAGGATCGGAGCGATCATCCGGCATGGACCGCACCATTCAGCCCAGAAATCAACCAGGATCAGTCCCGTCCCTTTGATAACTTGTTCGTCAAAATTGTGGTCAGTGACCTCAACGATCTTACCCGACGCCATACATCCCTCCCGATTCGGTATAATGCAGCAATGCCCTCGCCGGGCTCTCCAGCAAGGGCAAGAATTGTACGTTGAGGTTTATATTAGAAGAGAGGAGATCGGCTGTCAAGCAGTTTGAAAAGGTACGATACATCGCTCACATTGACGCCACAAGCCAACTATGCTATTCACTACTTATGGTCGATTCGTCACGGGTAGCCGCGCAACGTGTTCCTACTGCCATCTTCGGCCATCAATTCCGAGATCTGACGCTCCTGAAAGCAGCCTTAACACACCCCTCCTCAACCGACACGTCGCAGGCGGACGTACGCCTTCGCTACCAGCGGCTCGAGTTCCTGGGAGATGCGGTCTGGAGCCTCTATGTGAGCGACACCCTTGTCTCCCTGCTTCCGACAGCCTCGGAGGGCGAACTCACCATATGTCGAGCGCGCCTTGTGAGCGGCGCTGCGCTGGCCGAAATGGCGCGGTTCCACGGCCTTGCGCCGCTGCTCTTACTGAGCAAGGGAGAAGAGTTAACGGGGGGCAGGCAAAAAGCTAGAGTCCTCTCAAGCGCTTTCGAGGCAGTGATAGGGGCGATTTACCTGGACGGTGGCGCAGAGGAAATCCACAGCCTGGCGCGTGAGGCGTGCGTCAAGGCCCTCAGCGGGGAAACGTTGGACCACGATCCGAAAACCGCCTTGCAACAGCGTGTCCAATCGCTCCTTCGCGCGACCCCACGTTATCGTCTCGTCTGTCGATCCGGACCTCCTCACGCCCCGACGTTCGAGGTCGAGGTGGTAGTAGAGCGGTCACCGATTGCGAAGGGAAAGGGGCGAAGCAGGCAGGAGGCCGAGCAGGAGGCTGCTCGAGCCGCACTCAAATCACTGCCTGACCTAGCATCTACAACATCTAGTAGTCAAGTATAAGTTAACCACTGAGACTTGTATTTTGTCTTGACAAATGGGGAGCGGGATTGGTAATTTGTGTGGCAACGCTGGGTCGTTTCTGAAATCAGTTCTTGGAGGTCTCACCATGAATCACGGTAGGGCGGCGCTAGTAGCTGTCGGCGGTCAGCTTAGGCGATGAGGCTTCTGCGATTAACCGCTTTCGGCTTCAAGTCGTTCGCTGAAAAGGTCGAGGTGGCCTTCGAGCCTGGCGTCACCGCCATTGTCGGCCCGAACGGCTGCGGCAAGAGCAACCTCTCCGACGCGATTCGGTGGGCCCTCGGCGAGCAGCGCGCGAAACTGCTGCGCGGGGATCGAATGGACGACCTGATCTTCGCCGGGAACAGCGTCCGGAAGCCGCTTGGCATGGCGGAGGTTTCTCTGATCTTCACGGATAACTATGGGAACATCCCGACTGAATTTCACGAAGTGACGGTCACTCGCCGATTGTACCGCTCCGGTGAAAGTGAATACCTCCTAAATCACGTTCCGTGCCGGCTGCGTGATATCACCGATCTGTTCTTGGATACCGGGTTCGGGTGTGAGCCCTATGCCCTGATCGAACAAGGCAGCATCGGTAATATCGTCAGCGCCAAGCCCTCCGAGCGTCGGCTCCTCATCGAGGAGGCTGCCGGCATCATGACCTACAAGGTCCGAAAGAAGTCTGCTCTCTCCAAGCTGGAGGCGGCGGAGCACAACCTGCTCCGGGTGAGCGACGTCATCCAAGAGGTAGAGCGGCAAAAGAACTCCCTCAAACGGCAGGCGAGTAAGGCGGAGCGCTACCGCGCCTACCAGGACCGGGTGCTTGAGCTCAAGGGCTTTCTGAAGTTCTCCGAGTTGCAGCAGTTGCGGCAACAGCTTACGCTGCTCCAGGACTGCACCCTGGCAGCGCAAGGCGAGGTGGACTCGATGCAGGCCGCAGTGGTCGCCGTAGAGGCTGAACAGGAGGCCATACGGATCCGCGAGCTGGAGCAGGAACAGGCGAGGGCTGTCTCGCAGGAGCGGCTCCACGAATTGAGGAGCCACCTGTCTCGCGATGAGGCCGAGCTCAACCATTTGCGACAGATGCTGGATGAATCAGCGCTTCGGAAAAAAGAGCGGTGGGACCGCTCGGCACACCTGCAGAGTCGGCGTGTCGCCCTGACGCAGCAGGAGGCTGAAGCCAGAGAGCAGGAACAGCTCCTGTCCGGCGAGCTTCATGTCAGCCGCACGCAGCTCGATCTCAAGTCTTCGCAACTGCGTGCGCTGGAGGAGACGATCGCGACAGCGGCGCGAGCGCTCGAGGCCAAGCGACGGCGTCTCGTCCAGGACGCGGCAGCCCTGGCAGACCGTCGCAATCACCTGGCTAGCCTCCGGGAGCGAGAACGTCTCTACGGCACACAGCGTGATACGGCTACCCTGCGCACGGCTCGGATCGAGCAGGAGGATCGCGACCTCGTCCCCTTGGAGGAGGCACAGCGCGCCGTCCTCGAGCGGGCGGTCGAGCAACTGACCCTCCTACAGGCAGAGCGGAAGGAGCTGACACAACAAACGGCGGAGGAGGAAACCGCGCGGGAGGCCAGCAAACCTACACTAGAGGCGCTCCGGGAGGAGTCGGCCAAGCTCCGCAGCCGCTTGGCCTCACTCATCGAGCTCAGTCAGAGCTTCGAAGGGTACGCCGACGGCCACCGGTACCTGCTCCAGCAAAAGGCTCAAGGTGAGGCGAGGCTCCACGGGTTGCGGGACTCGCTGGCCGAGTTGCTTGAGGTGCCTGATCGCTACGAGCGCGCCATCGAAGCGCTGCTCGGCGATGCCTTGCAGGGTCTGGCGATGCAACGGGCGGAAGACGTCCAAGAGGCCATACGGTTGCTCACCGAGCGAGGACGGGGTCGCGCAACCTTCCTCCTTCATCCGGAAGCTCTCAGCGGTCAGGACGGGACGCCGACCGCTCGGCTGTCTGAGATCCTTCCTTCCCCAGGCGCCTCGGTCGAGGGTCTTGCGCTTGATCTGATCCGCTTCGCCGAAGGCGATCGACCGCTGGTGGAAGCCCTCCTTGCCGACGGGATCATCGTCAGGGAGCTTTCCGATGCGCTTGCTCTCAGCGCCTCCCTCCCCTCTCCGTTTGCGATAGCGACACTCATCGGCGAGCTCGTCACCAGTCGGGGAATCATCGCCGGTGGCCCGGGAGGAGGTCCAGGTATCCTCTCGCGGCGACGGGAAATCGCCAGGCTTCAGGGTCGCGTCCGAGAGCTGCACGACAGCCTTCAGGCTGTCGAAGCCTCATGGGAGGCGTCCTGTCGCCGCTCAGCCCATTTTGCGGAATCGTTGGAGTTGCTTAACCAGCGTCTCCACGAATTGGAGATTGAGCGCCTCAAGGCGGAGGCTACGTGTTCCCATACGAGTGGGGAACGGCGACGCCTCATGCAGCAGATCGAGGTGCTGACCTATGAAGCCAGGAGTCATGAAGAGGATCTTCGCGTGCTCGCCGAGGAGATCCGCACGATCGAGAACTCTCTCTTGGAGCTCGAGGAACGAGACCAGGCTACTCAGATCGAGACCGTGAAGCTCGAGGCCGAGGCAGTCGCCCGGCAGCAGGAACGGGACGGCTTCATCCGGGAGGTGGGAGAATCCCGCGTCCAACTCACGGCGCTACTAGGCCAGCGCGAGATCCTGACCCACGGCCTTACCAGGACTGTCGAAGAGCTAGCCCAGGTGGGGGGCGAGCTGGATTCGCTTGAAGGCGAGCTTGCCGAGCAACAGCTTCGGGAGACCAAGATGGAGGCCGCCGTGATACAGCTTCAGAAGCGGCTTACTTCCCTGGTTGAGGAGGAGCAAGCGGCGCAGCGGCTCGTCGTCACACAGGACGAGGCACGCCGGGAGCTGAGTGAGAGGCGCCAGTCCATTGACGATCGCCTTCGAGGGCTCAAGCAGTCGCTGGCAGAAAAGCAACAGGCCTGGAGCGACGCGGCGATCCGGCTCGCCGAACTGCGAAACACCATCTCGCTCCTTGAGGAGGCGCTGAGGAAAGAAGGGCCTCAAGATGTGGAGGCCATTGCCCTGCGACTCTCCAGCAGCGGCCTCGAGGTCGAAGCGGCCAACAGTGAACTTGACAATCTGACGACCAAGATCGCGGAGCTGGGCGCGGTCAATATGGCTGCTCTGGAGGAATATCAGGAGCTGGCCGAGCGGCACCGCTTCCTCTCCGCTCAGGTGGAAGACCTTTCATCGTCAGCTCACTCTCTCCGGACAGCCATTTCGGAGATCAACCATACGATTCAGCAGCGGTTCAACGAGACCCTCAACACCGTGGCTGGCCATTTGGATCGACTCTGGAATTGCCTCATCCCGGGAGGCCAGGCGTCTCTCAGCTTGGCCGAACTCGAGCCAGGGGAGGAGGAGCCAGGCGTCGAGATGGCAGTTCGGATCCCCGGCAAGCGCGCCGCCCTCAATCTGCTGTCCGGAGGCGAGAAGGCGCTGGCGGCGCTCTCACTTCTGCTGGCGTTGTTTCACACCCGTCCCAGTCCATTCTGCCTACTGGACGAAGTCGATGCCCCCCTCGACGACGCGAATGCCGAGCGCTTCGCCTCCCTTCTGAAGGAAATGGCAGCAAGCGCCCAGTTCCTCCTCATCACTCACAACAAGCGGACGATGGCGGCCGCCGACCTCCTGTACGGGGTCACTATGGAGGAGCACGGCGTCTCGAAGCTCCTCTCTCTTCGCATGAGCCGAGCCGCTTGACATGAGGATTGACAGGTAGGTCTGAATGCTCACGAACGACTCTTCACGCCAAGGCCTTTTCGGGCGGTTCGTGGCCGGCCTCGCTCGAACCCGCCAGGGACTGGTGGGGCAGATTGAACGGCTATTTGGCGCGAGTGTCCCAAGTGCCGCTCATCTGGAGACACTGGAAGAGCTCCTGATCGCCGCCGATTTCGGGCCGGCGCTGGCGCAACAACTCATGGCGCCTCTTCAGGAGCGTCTCGGCCGTCGTGATCTCAGCAACCTGGATCAGGTAGAGGCTGCGCTCAAGCAAGGCATCCTCGCTATCCTGAACGGGACCGCCCCGCCACCTTCATCCATAGACCATCAGACTCGGCCGCAGGTTTTGCTCTTTCTCGGAATCAACGGTTCCGGCAAGACCACCACCATCGGGAAGCTCGCGAACCGCCTTATCAGCAACGGCGGGCTCGTGGTGTTAGCCGGGGCCGACACCTTTCGGGCGGCGGCCATCGAACAACTTCAACTGTGGGGCCGGCGCGTGGGCGCCGATGTGATAAGCCACCAGGCCGGGGCCGATCCCTCTGCTGTGGTGTTCGATGCCGTGCAGGCCGCGTGCTCACGCGGCGCAAGCCACCTGCTCATCGATACTGCAGGCCGCTTGCACACCAAACGGAACCTGATGGAGGAACTGAAGAAGATCCAGCGAGTGGTTTCCCGGCAGATGCCGGACGCGCCTCACGAACGGATCATGGTTCTCGATGCCACTTCCGGCCTGAACGCACTGGTCCAGGCGAGGGCATTTCACGAGGCTGTGGGACTGACGGGTCTGATCTTAACTAAGCTGGACGGCACCGCAAGGGGGGGCGTCGTAGTCGCTATCGCCGATCAGTTGAAACTCCCGATCACCTTCGTCGGTCTGGGCGAGGGCGTTGACGACCTGCAGCCGTTCGTGCCAGAGGCCTTCACGGACGCCCTGTTCGCACGATCCTAGCACCCCATCGGGCCAGTTTTCAGCTTGACACCCCCTTGACCCAGTGCTAGGGTAACTGTGTGTATTTCCTCATAAAGTCCGCTTTCCCTTATTGAGGCGAGATGTTAACTACTCAGGTAGATAGGCTGAAGGCTGAAGGCTTTTAGGGGTAAAGCAGTGATCACACAGAATTTCTGGCAGTTGATTCGTGCCTTGCGAGATCATGTATAGCCTTCAGCCTTCAGCCTAACCGCCTAAGTAGTTACACGAGATGTTTAGCTCTGACGATGAACTGTTCATGCGGCGCGCCCTGGTTCTTGCGGCAAAGGGGCGTGGGCGCACAAGCCCCAATCCGATGGTGGGTGCGGTGGTGGTGCGGGGTGGCAGCATCGTTTCCGAGGGGTACCATGCGCGAGCCGGTGAGCCTCATGCGGAGGTAGTAGCGCTACAGAATGCGGCCGGGGCGGCGAGCGGCGCCGATCTCTTTGTCACTCTTGAGCCGTGCTGCCATCATGGTCGGACCCCACCATGTACCGATCGGATCATTCAGGCCGGCATTCGTCGGGTCGTCATTCCAACTCTTGATCCCAATCCGCTCGTCTCCGGCGGAGGCGTACAGACGCTGCGCGAGGCAGGGATTATAGTCGAGCGGGGGCTGTTGTCAGAAGAGGCGGCGAGCCTCAACGAAGCCTTTACAAAATTCATCACATGCCGTACCCCGTTTGTGATCCTCAAGGCGGCAGTCAGCCTTGACGGCAAGATTGCCACTCGGACCGGAGACGCTCGGTGGATATCCGGCGAACAATCGCGCGAGCATGCGCACGAGCTGCGGGACCAGGTGGACGCGATCATCGCCGGGATCGGTACGATCCGGCGCGATAATCCCAGGCTCACAACCAGGCTTCCAGAAGGCGGACGCGATCCAATCCGTGTCATCGTGGATGGACTCGGTCCGCTTCCGCTGGAGAGCCAGGTCTTTCAGGCTGGAGCCGCCTCACGAACCTGGGTAGCCGTGGCCGCCGATGCGCCCGCTGAGCGAGTCGAGACCCTGCTGGGCCGTGGGCTGACGGTGCTCGAAGCAGGCGGCTTCCATGGACGGATCCGCCTTGAACACCTCCTGAAGCGCCTCGGCGAGCGCGAGGTCACAAGCGTAATGATCGAGGGCGGAGAGGGCATCTTCACCTCCGCCGTTGAAGAGGGGATCGTCGACAAGTTCCTGCTATTCGTGGCCCCCCTGCTGGTGGGAGGGAAGACCGCTCCAAGTCTTCTTGCGGGAGCAGGTGTTGAAGAGATCGGTCAGGCCTTACGGCTGTCCCGCTTGCGTATCGAACAACTGGGGGATGACCTGCTGATTGAAGGATACCGCTCGAGACGTGAAGGGACCTGCTAGGCAAACGGGATGTTTACCGGACTGATCGAAGAGGTAGGTCAAGTCGAGCGGGTGCGCCGGAAAGGCGTCATCGCGAAGCTTGCCATCAAAGGGCAACAGACCACCTCTTCCCTCGTCATCGGGGACAGCATCGCGGTCGATGGGAGCTGCCTCACGGTCACGATGACGGCACATGCCCTGTTCGAGGCCGATCTGTCCGAGGAGACCCTTACGCGTACAACCCTGGGAGATCTCCAGGTCGGCGATCCCGTGAACCTGGAACGGCCCTGCCGGCCGACGGATCGACTCGGAGGCCACTTCGTCACCGGCCACATCGACGGGGTCGGAACCATCCGCGAGATTCGGGAGACCGGGGGGATGTGGTGGTTCTCGATCGCCTACCCTGAACTACTGCGGCCTCTGCTTGTGGAAAAGGGATCCGTCGCGGTGGATGGAATCAGCCTGACGGTGGCCGATCTGAATGACCGCTCCTTTGGGGCGGCCATCATTCCGCACACCTACCACGATACCACGCTGGGAAGGAAGCAGGTCGGGCGGCGCGTTAACCTGGAAGCTGACCTGCTTGGAAAATACGTTGTCCGATATCTCGAGGGACTCGGACCCATCACGAGGAAGGCAGCGCTCACTGAATCGCGACTCCGGGATCTGGGGTTCGCTTAAGTCGAGTGTACGGAGTAGCCATGGAGAAAACGATCCATTTTCACACCATCGAAGAAGCGATCCGGGACCTGCGCGATGGCCGGATGGTAATCGTCGTCGACGACGACGGTCGGGAGAACGAGGGCGACCTCACGATGGCCGCCGAGAAGGTGACCTCGGAGGCGATCAACTTCATGGCGACGCAGGGGCGGGGGTTGATCTGTATGCCCGTCATCGGCGAACGGTTGGATGAACTCCGCATCCCTCCGATGGTCACGGACAACACCTCCCCCCACGAGACCGCCTTCTCTGTTTCCGTCGATGCCAGGCACAAGGTGACAACCGGAATCTCGGCCTACGATCGGGCGATCACCATCCACACCATCATCGACCCCAAAACAACAGCCGACGATTTAACCAGCCCAGGACACACCTTTCCGCTCCGCGGACGAGACGGTGGGGTGCTAACCAGGGCAGGACATTCCGAGGCCGCTATTGACCTTGCCAGATTGGCTGGCCTGTACCCTGCCGGGGTGATCTGCGAGATCATGCATGACGACGGGACGATGGCCCGGACGCCAGAGCTACATCGTTTTGCTCGCACGCACGGTTTGAAGCTGATTACCGTCAAAAGCCTGATCGAGTTTCGATTGAAGCGAGAACGATTCGTCAGTCGTGTTGCCACGACTACCTTGCCGACCCCATACGGCCGATTCACTGCGATCCTGTATCACAGCCAGGTCGAGAAGAAAGACCATCTGGCCTTGGTCATGGGAGAGATCAACGCCGTCGAAGAGACGCTGGTGCGAGTCCACTCCGAGTGCCTCACCGGCGACGTCTTCGGCTCTCTTCGGTGCGATTGCGGACCGCAGGTGGACAAGTCGCTCGAGTTGATTGCCAACGAGGGAAAGGGGGTCTTTCTGTATATTCGACAAGAAGGCAGGGGCATCGGCTTGGCGAACAAGCTTCGGGCCTATGAGCTGCAGGACGCTGGCCTGGACACGGTGGAGGCCAATGTGCAGTTGGGGTTCAAGCCAGATCTCAGAGAGTATGGGATCGGCGCCCAGATCCTGTCTGACCTTGGATTGTGCAATATCCGGCTGCTGACCAACAATCCACGTAAGATCGTCGGGCTCGAGGCGTACGGTCTCCATGTGGTGCAGCGGATTCCCATCGAGATTCACCCAACCGCTGAGAATCGTGCGTATCTGCAGGCCAAACAGGAGAAGCTGGGCCACCTGCTCGAAACGTTGTAGGGAAAATCAGCGGTCAGCGTTCAGCCGTCAGCTACGCACTGACCGCTGAACGCTACAGGGTTCCTTTCTAGCACGGAGGTGTGCGTTGAAAACGACCGAAGGAATATACCTGGCTAAAGGATTTCGATTCGCCCTGGTGGTAGCTCGCATGAATGAGTTGATCGCCAAACGGCTGCTGGAAGGGGCGCTTGACTGTCTGCTCCGCCACGGCGCGGAGGATGCTGACCTGCACCTGGTAAAAGTACCAGGCGCCTTCGAGCTGCCATACGCGGCCAAGCGCCTGGCCGCCTCGAATCGCTATGACGCCATCATCGCGCTTGGTGCGGTCATCCGAGGCGCTACCGCCCACTTCGATTACGTCGCGGGGGAGGCAGCGAAGGGGATCGCCGCGACCAGTCTCGACGCTGGCGTGCCCATTATCTTTGGCGTCATCACCGCGAACACGCTTGATGAGGCGATCGAACGGGCCGGGACGAAGGGCGGCAACAAGGGGTTCGACGCGGCGCTTTCAGCCATTGAAATGGCCAGCCTCTTCGCCCAACTCACATAGTGTACAAGCGGGAGGGTTGTACCCCTCACACGAGCAATGGATAAGCGTCACCGAGCCAGGGAGCTTGCGCTCTCACTCCTGTATCAACTTGAATTTTACCCGCTAGAGGCCTTTGAGGAGCAGTATCAGGCCTTCTGGGTAGAGCACCCTATCAAGCCAGAGACCCAGTCGTTGGCTGACGAGCTCGTCCGGGGAACCCTCCACAATCGGAAGCCGATCGATGATCTGCTCTCCTCGCACGTCGAACACTGGATCCTCTCGCGGCTGGCCCTCGTAGATCTCTGCATCCTTCGCTTAGCCGCGTTTGAGCTGCTCTTTTGCGGGAATACACCATGGAAGGTCGCAATCGACGAGGCGATCGAGCTGGCGAAGGCGTTTGGTGGGAAGGACTCCGGCGCCTTTGTCAACGGTGTCCTGGACAAGCTTTCCACCCTCGCGAAAGATAACTCCCCTGCTCCGCTGGGCTAAAAACCGGCAATGAACTACCCCGCAGCAAGCTGCGGGGTATCGTCTTCTGTTCTGGCCCGTCTTTCCGTGCTTGACACGCCTGCCCCATACTTGATACGGGGGAATCCAGTCGGGCCCTCTGGATACCGGCTTCCGCCGGTATGACGAACTCGCGGCAAGCCGCGGGAAATGAACCCCCAGTGGATTCAACCATCAGCGGCAGACAGCCAAGAAAACCGCTGAAGGTTTCTTGCTGACCGCTGCATGCCTTACGGATACTGTTTGAACACCAGGGTGGCGTTGGTCCCGCCAAACCCGAACGAGTTGTTGAAGGCGACCCGCACCTTAGTCCGGCGCGCCTTGTTCGGGACGTAATCAAGATCGCACTCAGGGTCCGGCTCATCATAGTTGATGGTCGGCGGGATCACGCCATGGTGGAGGGTCAGCACCGTGGCCACCGATTCGACGCCCCCCGCGGCTCCCAGGAGGTGTCCGGTCATCGATTTGATGGAGCTCACCGCCAGGCGATAGGCGTGATCCCCAAACACCTTCTTGATCGCCTTGGTCTCGGAAGCATCGCCCGCTTGCGTCGATGTTCCGTGGGCATTGATGTAATCGACCTCTTCCGGCTGAAGCCCCGCAGCCTCCAGCGCGAGGATCATCGAGGCAATCGCGCCGGCCCCTTCCGGCTCTGGCGCAGTTATGTGATAGGCGTCAGCCGACATCCCGTAGCCTTTCAACTCGGCATAGATCTTTGCGCCACGCTGTAGTGCATAGTCCAGCTCCTCGAGAATCAGGACGCCCGCGCCCTCCCCCATCACGAAGCCATCGCGTCCTTTATCGAACGGTCGGCTGGCGCGCTGTGGCGCGTCATTTCTGGTGGACAGGGCCTTCATGGCACCGAATCCTCCGATCGTCAGCGGAGAAATGACGGCCTCGGTTCCACCGGCAAACATCACATCAGCCATCCCTCGCCTGATGAGTTCGAACGACTCGCCAATCGCATGATTCCCGCTCGCGCACGCCGTCGAGACGCATGAATTAGGTCCGCGGAGTCCGAAGCGAATAGCGATATGGCCGGAGGCCAGGTTCGTGATGATCGAGGGGATGAAAAAGGGACTGATCCGGTCAGGTCCTTTTTCCAGCAACGTCTTGTGCGTTTCCTCCAGGGCGGGGATTCCTCCCATGCCGGTGCCGATGAGAACACCGATGCGACTTCGTTCAACATCCTTGACCGTAAGTTGGGCGTCATCGACCGCCATAATGGCGCCGGCCAAGGCATAGTGGATAAACCGGTCCATCTTCTTGACCTCTTTCTTCTCCATATAGAGAAGCGGGTCAAACCCCTTGATCTCTGCGGCGATCTTCGTATCGTGCCGACCGGCGTCGAACCGGGTGATGCGGTCGATACCTGAGACCCCATTCACCAGGCTCTCCCAGAAGGTTTCAACACCGATGCCGTTGGGCGCCACTACGCCCAGGCCTGTCACGACGACTCGCCTCATAGCTTCATATCCCCATCGCCTATGCGTGGCTCATGGAAGCAGGCCCGGCCCGTTACGCGGGATGCGACTTGATATGCGCGATAGCGTCTTTCACGGTCACAATCTTCTCGGCCTCCTCGTCAGGAATCTGAATGCCAAACTCCTCTTCCAAGGCCATCACCAACTCCACCGTGTCAAGCGAATCGGCGCCCAGATCTTCCACGAAAGAAGCCTCCGATGTCACCTCTGTCGCATTGACGCCCAATTGGTCCACGATGATCTTCTTGACCCTCTCCTCGATCTCCATTACGTCAGCCATCATCCCCTCTCTACGGCCCCTGTCTGCCGCCAGGCAGGTCGGTGCCGTCTCATGGATTACGCTCGCATCTTACGTTCGCAACCCGCCATCGATCGTAATCACCTGACCGGTAATATAGCTCGCCGCTTCTGACACCAGGAACGAGACCAGGGCAGCCACCTCCGTCGGATCCCCGAATCGACCAATGGGGATCTGGCTGAGGTAGCTCCTCTTACGATCCTCAGGCAGGACCGCGGTCATCTCTGTTTCGATAAATCCAGGAGCCACCGCATTCACCGTGATCGACCTGGAGGCAACCTCCTTGGCTACAGCCTTGGTGAAACCGATCAGACCCGCCTTCGCTGCGGAGTAGTTGGCCTGTCCAGGAATCCCCATCGTCCCTGCGACCGAGCTGATATTCACGATTCGACCGCTCCGCGCCCTGAGCATCGGTCGAAGTGCCGCTCGGGTCGTGAAGAATGCCCCCTTCAGGTTGACGTCCAGGACCGTGTCCCAGTCCTCCTCCTTCATCCGGACCAGGAGCCCATCCTTGGTAATGCCGGCGTTATTGACCAGAATATCAAGACGACCAAAACGCTTGATGCCGGCCTGGATCAGCGCCTCAGCCTCCGACTCACGCGAAACGTCCGCGGCAACTGCGACCCCTGCCGCCCCGGCCGCCTCGATCTCGGCAACCACTCGCTCGGCTGTCTCCAGGTTTCTCCCGCAGATGGCCACCTTCGCACCCTCCGCCGAGAGCCTCAGGGCGATTGCCCGCCCAATCCCCCGCGAGCCACCGGTGACGACAGCGACCTTCCCTTCAAGTCCGATCGCTGTTCCCATCGCTATCAGAGAAGCGCCTTCACCTGATTCACCGCAACCCGCAACGAACCCAGATCCTCCGCGTAGAGCGCGGTAGCCTCCGGGGCAATCCGCTTGATCAGCCCAGTGAGCACCTTTCCTGGGCCAAGCTCCAGAAAGAAGGTGACACCTTCTTTCACCAGCCTCCGCACCACATCCTCCCACCGCACTGGACTTGTGACTTGGCGGACGAGACTTCCGGCGATCGCTTCCCTGCTCGTCAGGAGCTCGGCGTCAGCATTGTTGACCAATGGGACCAGCGGGTCGGCAATCGGAATCGCACGGAGCGCACCGGCCAACCGCTCACCCGCCGGCCCCATTAAGGAGCAGTGAAAGGGCGCGCTCACCTGTAGGCGCACGGCCCGCTTAGCGCCCCGTTCCTTGGCCAACTCGATGGCTCGGTCGACCGCCGCTGTCTCCCCGGCAATCACCACCTGACCGGGGCAATTGAGATTGGCGACCTCGACGACCCCGTAGCGAGCAGCCTCCTCACACACCGCATAGACGCTCTCCTTGTCGAGACCCAAAACGGCTGCCATCGTGCCGGCGCCAGGGATCACCGCCTCCTGCATGAACTCGCCTCTTTTTCTCACAATGCGAATCGCGTCTTCGAATGTGAGGCTCCCGGCTGCCACGAGCGCTGAATACTCGCCAAGCGAATGGCCGGCCACATAGTCATACCTTACCCCTTCACGCTGCAACGCGGCAAAGGCGGCCATACTGACCGCCATGATGGCCGGCTGCGCATTTGCGGTGAGCGTGAGCAGATCATCGGGCCCTTCGAAGCAGAGGCGAGCCAAGTCGATCCCCAGAGACTCACTCCCCTTCTCGAAAAGCTGACGGGCTTCAGGGACCTGCGCCCAGAAATCTCGTCCCATGCCAACTCGTTGAGAACCCTGACCGGGAAACACGAGCGCGATCGCACCCATCAGCGACAGGCGTGCCTACTCACCATCGGATGAGCGCCGATCCCCAGGTGATCCCGCCCCCGAAGGCCGTCAGCAGCAGCAAATCACCACGTTTGAGCCGCCCTGCCCGGACGGCTTCGTCTATGGCAATAGGGATCGAGGCGGCAGACGTATTCCCATAGCGGTCAATATTCATAAAGATCCGATCCCGCGGAAGATCCAGCCGCTCGGCCACCGCATAGATGATTCGGGCGTTAGCCTGGTGGGAAATAAAGAGGTCAATGTCAGAGACCTCTACCCCATTGGTCTTCAGCGCGGCCATGGCGGCATCCTCCATTGACCGGACTGCCGTCTTGAACACCTCGTTCCCATTGGGCATCCGGATCGTGACCAGCTTCTCGTCAATGACCTTTTGGGAGGCAGGCTGGCGGGAGCCACCCCCCGGAATCATCAACTGCTTCCCCTTTGATCCGTCGGAATACAGATGCGTGGAGAGGATGCTGGAATCAGCAGTTGTCCGCTGGACGAGCACCGCTCCCGCCCCATCGCCAAAGAGAACACAGGTGCCCCGATCAGTCCAATCAACCACCTTGGAGAGGGTGTCTGCCCCTATCACCAGGATGTTTCGCATGAGGCCGGCCCGCACATAAGCATCGGCGACTGATAGGCCATAAATAAAGCCGGCGCACGCAGCCAACAGATCGAAGGCCGCCGCCCGCGACGCGCCAAGTCGCTCCTGCAGTACGCACGCGGTAGAGGGGAAAAACATGTCGGGGGTCACCGTATTCACGAGGATCAGGTCCAGGTCATGGGGGTCAACAGCAGCGGCCTCCAGCGCGCGTCGAGCCGCCCCCTCAGCCAGATCCGAGGTTGCCTGGTCGTCGGAGGCGATTCGCCGCTCCCTGATCCCGGTTCGGGTGACAATCCACTCATCGCTGGTGCTGACCATCTGCTCCAAATCAGCATTGGTCAGGATCCGATCCGGAACCGAGGCCCCCGTGCCAGCGATCCTGCTGCCGTACATCACATGCATCCTCTCGCTAACTGACGGCGATCCCTTCTATGATATGCTCGATCACCCTGTTCTCAACGGACTCGGAGGCCGATCGGATTGCATTCTTGATGGCCTTGGCGGTCGAGCGGCCGTGGCAGATGATACAGACCCCTCGGATCCCCAGCAGTGGCGCGCCGCCGTACTCCGTGTAGTCAACCAGCTTCTTGAAGCGCTTAAATGCGCCTCGAGCCAATACGGCGCCGACCATCCCCGCCAACCCCTTCCCCAGTTCCTCCTTGAGCAAGAGCGTAAAAAACTCCGCGGCGCCTTCCATGATCTTCAAAGCAATGTTCCCGGTGAAGCCATCGCAGACGATGATATCGGCTGTCCCCATGAGGACCTCACGGCCCTCGACGTTCCCGATGAAGTTAAGGGACGGCTCCTCTTCGAACCCCCTGAAGGCCTCTCGAGTCAGCTCGTTCCCCTTACTCTCCTCCTCCCCGATGCTCAGGAGGCCGACGGTAGGCGATGGCTTCCCCATGATTTGACGCGCATAGACATCCCCCATAATAGCAAACTGCAGGAGATGCCGCGCTTTACAATCAGCATTGGCGCCGACATCCAACACGAGCGACTGACCTTTTAGCGTTGGAACGATGAGGGCGATGGCAGGACGCTCAACACCAGGAAGCGGACCCAGAGTGATCAGCGCGGTGGCCATCACTGCGCCCGTATTCCCGGCGCTGATAAAGGCATCGGCCTCGCCACTCTTGACCAGCTCCAGGCCGATCCGGATTGACGACTGCTTCTTCTTTCGCAAGGCGGCAGAAGGGGACTCTTGCATCCCGACCGTCTCTGGGGCGTGTCGGATCGTAATGCCAAGGCCGTTCGTGGCGTGCTGCTTCAGCCTCTGACGGATTTCATCTTCGTTCCCGACCAGCAGGACAGAAAGGTTGAAATCACGGGCGGCTGCCACTGCGCCCTCAACGGTGACGATGGGGCCTTGGTCGCCGCCCATTGCGTCAAGGGCTATACGGGTTCCCATATCTGTTGCCAATCGGGAGCGGTGAGGACTAGGCCTCCTCCCGCTTCACAATCTCCCGGCCTCGATAATAGCCACAGGCGGAACAGACGCGGTGAGGAAACTTCTGCTCATGGCAGTTGGGGCACTCAGCAAGACCAGGCATGGAGAGGGCGTGATGGGAGCGCCGTTTTCGTGTCCGGGCATTGCTGTGACGACGTTTCGGAAGGGGCATCGTTAATCCTCCTGGACTTCAGTAGGCTAGAGTAAATGTTGAAGGGGAAGAAGCCTTGGATCGCCTTCCTGAACCTGGCACTGACACGAGGTCTCGTTCAGGTTGATCCCGCAATGGGGACAAAGGCCGCGACATTCAGCCCGGCAAAGGGGCTGAAGCGGCAAGCTCAGCAACACATTCTCGCGCAAAAACCGGGACACGTCGAGGCGATCGTCTTGCATTACATCGACATCCATCTCGGCAGCGCTGAGTTCGCTCTCCTCTGTGCGAAAGGCTTCACTGGCTCCCGTAAACAGAATCGCGAACTGATCAGAGATGGGAACAGAGACCGACTCAGAGCATCGGCTACACAGCACGACTGCCGTTGTTGTGAATGCTCCGCTCGCAAGAATGCCATTGGCCTTCCGCTCCAGATGAAATGAGGCCTCGATCGGAGCAAGTGAAAGCCATAATCCTTCAACATCCCCCCATGAGGGTTCTTCATAAACTTCAAGATCTAACCCTTCTGGAGGTATCTGTGACCGCTCCACCAGCATTGCAAATACTCCGTCAAATCCAGTCGCATTCTACAAGTGGGATACTCCCAAGTCAAGGAATTTCCTGACAGGACAGCCATCGATTCCAGTTTAGGCTAAAGATATTTCCCCCCTTCCGACTACGGGAAAGATCTCCAATCGACAGAAAAAGTACGGGATTTCAAGGGCCGCCGATGCCGCCGAGTCGGAGCCATGCACAACGTTCTTCTCAATGCTGGTGGCAAGGCTTCGCCGTAACGTCCCCTCGTCGGCCTTGAGTGGATCGGTAGCACCCATGAGCGTCCGAACGCGCCGTATCGCCCCTTCCCCCTCGAGGACCATCACCACACACGGGCTAGAGGCCATGAAACGCGTCAGGCTATCAAAGAATGGTTGCTGCCGATGCGCCTGATAGAATCCCTCAGCCTCTTTCTGCGCCAGCCCCACCATCTTCAGCCCACAGACCACAAGCCCCTCCGCCTCAAACCGACGGATTACCTCACCGATAAGCCCCCTGGCCACAGCATCCGGCTTCACAATGACTAAGGTTTGCTCCATTATTCTACTCCACAGTCAAGAAAGTCCGCCACTAAAGCCCTTTTCACCTCGGCTCCGATCTCCGCCGGGTTTTGTACCACAGCGATACCAGCTCGCCGCAGGGCAGAGATTTTCTCTGTTGCCGTTCCTCTTCCGCCGGAGATGATCGCCCCCGCATGGCCCATGCGTCGCTCGGCAGGGGCGGCAAGCCCAGCGATGTACCCGATAACTGGTTTAGACACATGCCGCTCAACGAATACTGCCGCCTCCTCTTCAGCGGTACCCCCGATCTCACCAATCATGAGAATTGCCTCGGTCGCCGCATCGTTTTCAAACAGCGCCAGACAATCGACGAAGGTGGTGCCGATAATCGGGTCCCCACCGATCCCAATGCAGGTGGACTGGCCAAGGCCTAGACGAGTAAGCTGATTGACCGCCTCATAGGTCAGCGTACCGCTCCTTGACATCACACCGATCTTACCACGCTTGTGGATGTGTCCGGGCATGATTCCAACTTTGGCCTTGCCCGGAGAGATAATCCCCGGGCAGTTCGGGCCAATCAAGCGGGTACCAGACCCACGAAGGACACGGGCCACCCGCACCATATCCAAGATCGGGATCCCCTCCGTAATGCACACCACCAGTGGGACTGTCGCATCGATCGCCTCCAAAATGGCATCGGCGGCGAAGGCGGCCGGGACAAAGATCATGGCGGTATTGGCGCCCTCCTTATCCACGGCCTCGCGCACGGTGTCAAAGACCGGAATCCCCTCGTGGCGTACCCCTCCCTTACCTGGGGTGACACCTGCGACCACGCTGGTCCCATAGTCACGGCACGCCAGGGTGTGGAAGCTACCTTCCTTCCCGGTAATCCCTTGGACTACCACGCGCGTTTTCTTATCTACGAGAATGCTCATGATTCGTTAAAGAAGTTCATAGTTCAAGGTTCTTAGTTCATAGCTGAAACTTACAATTGCCGTTCGGCGCCTGCCTACGATGAACTCTCAACTATGAACTCTGAACGACCTATTGGGCGGCCTTCACCGCCTTCTCGGCGGCTTCCTGCATGCCGTTCGCGGTGATGAAATTCAGGCCGGACTCAGCAAGCATGCGCTTGCCTTGGTCCACATTGGTCCCTTCCATCCGGACCACGATCGGCAATGTCACCTGGAGGGAGCGAACCGCCTGAATCACTCCCTCCGCCAACCGGTCACACCGGAGGATCCCCCCGAAAATATTGATAAGTACCACGTTCACCGACCGATCTGAGATCAGGATGCGGAACGCGTGTTCGATCTGTTCGGCGCTGGCGCCACCGCCGACGTCCAGAAAGTTGGCAGGCTCACCGCCGACAAGCTTCACCAGATCCATAGTCGCCATGGCCAAACCGGCCCCGTTGACCATGCATCCCACGGTGCCGTCAAGCTTGATGTAGCTCAGTCCGAACCTCGAGGCCTCAACTTCGAGAGGTAACTCCTCGTCCAGATCGCGGAGCGCCTCCAGATCAGGATGACGAAAAATGGCATTATCGTCGACAATGAACTTGGCATCTAGGGCCAAGAGGCGACCCTCAGCAGTGACCACCAGGGGATTGATCTCGACTAATGAACAGTCTTTTTCCTGAAAGAGTCGGTACAAGGCCGGAAATAGCTTGGCAGCCACACTCTGGACCGGCTGCGACAGCGCAAACCCCAAGACAAGCCGACGGATGTGAAAGGCCTGAAGTTGCGTGGCCGGATCCACGACAACCCTGATGACCCTCTCCGGACAGTTCGCCGCCAGCTCTTCAATCTCTACCCCGCCGGTTCCGCTGGCCATGATCACGGGCTGTGCCGCCCTGTGATCCAGGATAATCCCAGCGTAGAGCTCGCGGCTGATGGTCACCCGTTCCTCTACCAGGACCCTTTTGACTACTCTCCCTTCAGGACCAGTCTGATGAGTAATCAGGCGGGAGCCAATGAGCCGCTTCGTCGCAGCCTCTGCCTCTTGCGGTGAAGATGCCAGCACGACCCCACCAGCCTTACCACGGCCGCCTGCGTGAATCTGGGCCTTCAGCACCACGGCGCCGCCAAGCCGCTCGGCAGCACGTCCCGCCTCGACGGGCGTCGTGACCACCTCCCCCTTTGGAACGGGCACCCCGTAGGCGGCAAGGATCGCTTTCGCCTGAGATTCGTGGATCTTCATAGCTTACCTTCGGCGCAACCCCTTTACTGGATCGATCCCCTTCTACCACGCACACCACCGGCGTTTACAGCCTACCGAGGAAACCCGGAGTCGGTGGCAAGGACAACGCGCACCAACGGCCGCCAAAGATCGACGGGAAGCATTGGAAGCGGGACCCGAGAAGGTCAGGCAATGAACGAGACGGTCAAAGCCTTGCAATCAGAATGTAGAGCTGTATGACGTTTTCGGATGACGAACCGATACCATAGTGCAGATAGTGTCGTCAAGTCTCACGGCATGGCGCTAAGCTGCGACCTTTGGTTGCCGTCAGGTTAAGCAGCAGGTTGGACGGAAATTTCAATTTCGTCTTTGAACATAGAGAGGTATGCCCTCCAGCCGGATGAGCTCGACGAAACGGCTTTTCGTGGACAAGTCAACGACATCGACCGGCTTGGATAGGGCGCACAGAAGCTCGCCGTAGAAGGTGAAAAAGTCTTTTTCCTCAATACCTTCCACGCCGATGTCGATGTCGCGGCTCTCCTTGTCTGGGGATAGACTGGACCCAAAGAGTACCACGTGCTTGACGTGGTACTTCGCGGCTATTTCCTCAATGATTCGTTTGTCCCTATCGGCAATCATGCGCCTAGGAGCCTGTCGGAGAAATCCCCGCAGGCCGGTTTTGGCCACTTCTTGAGCCACCTGAAATGGTGGACCGAATCGAGATCGCAGATCCTGAGCCAATTGTGAGGCTCGGTTTTCTTGTCCCTGAGCGCTAAACCGAATTCTCCGACAGGCTGCTAGTGTAGTGTCTCTTAAATAAGTGGATTTATATTGTGAAGTGTGATAGATGATGTTCATGTCACGACGCGCTATGCAGGTAACCATCAATGAATCCGATCATCGGGAGTTGGAGCGCTGGGTGAG
>Ga0209515_10000154_pt1 | contig 128381 bp, 119 predicted proteins | sample Subgroupgradi54m_FD_187454 | JGI IMG/M metagenome (GOLD analysis project Ga0209515, IMG submission 187454) | Subsurface groundwater microbial communities from S. Glens Falls, New York, USA - GMW60B uncontaminated upgradient, 5.4 m (SPAdes)... ... | reverse complement strand
TCACTTCGTTCGCTCGCAATGACGGGCATTTTCAAATTAGCGAATCAGACATTTCTTTAATTCACACTGCAGAATCCAGTGCTCAACATTTTTACGAACTGGCTGAAAAGAGAAACCAAATTTTTGCAAATCGAATTGAACAGGAAATGAACCGCAAGAAAAAAGATCTTTCCGTTGTCGTCATCGGCGGTTTCCACGAAAAGGGATTAAAAACATTATTGGAATCGAGGGGAATTTCAACGTCCGTGGTTTCTCCTAAAATTGGTAACGCGCTTTCCGACATTCCCTATATGGATCGAATGCTCAATAAACCGACTCTGCTTCAATCGATTTTGATGCAGGCAAGTACACTTGAAAAAGCGTTAATCATTTCTGGAATCATTTCTGAAAACGAACGTCTTGCAGACGGTCAAGAATTTAAAGTAAGAGCAATCTTTTCAAAGTTGAGCCAAACATCGGCAGTCAGCCAAAATCTCATTGATGAATTAGGCCGTTTTCTTTCAGGTTTTAAAATCAAACAAAAAAATGGTGAAAATGAAAGCGGACATTATACGTTGTCGCTTCAAGGCAATACTGGATCCATTGATTTGAACATTGAACCGAGCGGCGAATTAATCGCCCGTGCTGAAATGCGAAATGAACGTGAAGCAAAGAGAAAGATAATTGAAGAAGAATTTCGTCATCGCGACATCCGAATTATTTTTATGGATTTTGATGGAACCTTTAGTGATTCAAGAGAAATTCCAACTCCTGCGGCTTTCGAAACTGTCAATCGGTTGGCGGCAGATCACGGAATCAAAATTGATTTTTTGAGTTCGGGAGGTCTTCCTTATCTCCAAAAGCAGCTCGTCGGCGGGTTAAAGTCGGATCCAAAAGTAAGAAAACAATTTATCATTGCAGGTGAAGCCGGTGGAAATATTGGCAGTTTTGACGAAAACGGAATCTTTCATAAAGATTTAGAAAGAAGTATTCAAGTCTCTGATTCTGAAAAAAATCTTGCAATTCAAGTTCTTCGAAATGCGGTCAATGGATCTCCACTAGCACGACAATTGCGGGAAGGAGCTCAGTATAACTTTCGAAATCGGGAAACTTCGGTTGCTCTTTCTGTAACTGATTCCAAGCTTCAGCCTTTTTTACAGCCGCTAATCAATTCAGTCAAAGCTTCGATGCAAACTCTTTATCATCAGGGAAAATTTTCGAGCGAGCCTTATTCTGCGCTTTCAAATGTCGCAATTGACGTGACATTTTCAAAAAAAAGGAATTGGGTCTTCAAACGTTTGCAAGAATTGGGATTGCAGCTCGATCAAGCACTTGTTGTTGATGACAGTATATTTCCAAATGGCGGAGGCCGGGATATATTTGAGCTTCCGGGCCTAATGAAACTTAACGCCGGTGCCAAAAGAAATGACAATCCTAACGGCACGCTTGACACTGAGATCGAAGGGCCGGAAGGAACGACTCTTGCCATGCAACTTCTTTATGATGTCATCAAAGAGAAAAGAAAAAGCTCGGCACTTAATAGTTTACGATTTTTTTATGACAAGACATTCCCAAAAGGAATTCCTTCCGAACTGACAGCCCTCAGCCGAAGAATTTCTAAAGCCATTCAAGTTTTGGCTAAAAGTGGGCCGATTGAGATAGCTCAAATTTATGAAGCTGAACAACTCGTAGAAGAAAATCAGACCACCCGCGCTGAAGTGCGCGCGATTACAACTCCTGAAATATTGATGTACGGTACCAGCGCCATTATTTTAAGCGCCGCTGTGGCAAGATCAGTTTGGAAATTGATTAAGGAACTGAATGATTATCGATTTTATCAAGACATCTTAGCGCGATCGAAGGAAGGCAGTCTTAAAGATATGATGACTTCAAAAACTCTCCGCCGTATTTTGGATGGAACTCAAAAATATATTCAATATCAAAATTATGAGGATGTCTTAACGCGGTTGGAGGAAGGTGATCTTGAAGAGGTGATAACTCCTGAAACGATCCGCCGTATTTTGGATCGAGCTCAAAAATATATTCAATATCGAGCGAGTTCTCAAAGAGAACCAAAGATTCAACTTCCGACCCAAACAGGGATAACAGCGTTTGAAGCGCTTGAGGTTTTTCTCGGACAAATTAAGTCAGCACCAACATCAGAAGATCTTGAAATATTTGATGCGGCTATGAATTATCCTTACCCCCAATTGAACGGACATCCGGATATTTCGCAGGAATTTTATGAACAAGTTGACAATTTATTCCACAACTTTTTTTGGGAATTAGCCAATAATTCGGATCAACAGATTGCAAAAGAAGCAATGCATCTTTATCAACAGTTTACTCATCGCGCACAAAAAATGGATTGGGCGGCAATCGAAGAGCTTGGCCCAAAAATCGATGCACAAGGTTTGAATTTTGAACTTTTACTAACTCAATATTTGGGACGTCTCTATACTGCTTTGCCAGCGTCGGTATGGCCGCAATTTAACGATCTTGCAAAGACACTACAGGAAACAGTCAGAGAAACTCAATCTAGTAAGGATGACATCAAAAATGCAAGACAAAGACTCGAAACGTTTGTCAAGGAACATCAAATCATCCGCGCTGAAGCGCGCGCACCCGAACAATTTCCGCAGGTTGAGAAAATTTTAGTTCTTGGAGTTAATGAAGAACGGTCCAAGGAGCTTCTGGCTCCGCTTTATAATCCAAAGAATAAAATATTTTCTCATTTAATCCAAGAAATAATCCCCGTATTGGTTAAAGAGGGATTGTCTCAATTTGTTGGCGATAAAGACCTCCTGTTTGTAAGTCAAGATTATTACAAAAAAAATACAGCTGCAATTGAGGGAATTTTAAAAGAATATTCCAGTCCCGTGCTCATTCAATTTGATGACAAACAACCGTTAACCGAATCAGATCTTCTTAAGAAAATTGATCAAGCGTTCCAGCCGGCTAATCTTGAGGGTGAAAACAAAATTATGATTAGGCCCAACCGATCGTTTGAATTTATTGCTTTTGTTGAGGAGCTTTTCGAGATTTCTTCCCGCGAAAAAATTCAAGGGAACCAAATAACAGAAAGGGAATTTTTTAAGATAAATAAATACGGGGAGTTGATTACAAGTTCTTATGATGCTCCTGAAGCGCTTGTATCCAATCCGCATAAAGGAAAATATTACGATATTAAAGTTAGATCCCGAAAAGGAGCGACTGTGAATGTGATCATCACAAATAATAGTGATCAAGATGTTGTCATTACTCCTTTCCGCTCCGAAGCTCGGAGCAATGATTTGGGATATGAAATAGAGCCGTTGCCAAACGATCTGCTGGGCCGGTTGCCAGCAATCACGGTTCGCGAGAGAATTGATGAAATTAGAAAAGTTCGGAACATCACAAAAGCTGTTATGCTCCGCAAGGCAGGGATCCTAAGTTCGACCGGCAGTTATCTGATCAATAAAGATATTCGCCGCCCCGGCCAAAGTTTCTTTAAGCTTGCCCAAGCATTAAATGTCGATTTGATTCTCATTCTTAAAGGAAGGCCGCTTGATCAAGCGCTTAGCGAAGTAAATCTTGCCGAAAAAATGGAATTATTGAGATTGAGAAAAGGATGGACGCAAAAGAAAACAGCCGACGAATTTGAAAAGGCCGGTTTAAAATTCATTTCCAAAACTGGCAGAATTGAAGAGAAGCGCCCCACGATTACACAATGGGAAAGAGGGCACCTTCCTTCCCCCGAGAAGTGGGATATCATTGCAAAAGTTTTAGGATATCCAAGATTATTTGAGGGAGTTGAATTCCGCGGTGGAACGGCCTATAAAAAAGTTCCGGCTCAAATTTCTTCAGCTGAAACCAACTATCAGGTAAAAGTTTCTTCGCTAGAAAGATCCGTTACTGCCATGCTTATATTGGCAAAACGACAACAGGATATTTCAAATGTTCTGTTTGATGATTTCTTTAAAGCTGTTCAAAAGACAGTAAGCGTTGCTGAAGAATTGGAAAAAACAGGTCAGTTGAAAGGTAAAGTAATGAAGCCGGCCGGAACCTTCCGTCAAGCGATTGAAATCTATACCAAAGCAAAAACTTTGAGCGGAGAAGAGCATAACCAGCTTTCATCTTTAGAAAACAAATTTAATGTTCTTGTTAAACGAAATCGTTCAGAAGTGCGGACTGATAGGCAGTCTTCGGCGAAGGAAAAATTAGAGAATTTAGAAATGATTATTCGACATTCTCCCGAGAAACACGTAGATCGTTATTTGCAAATCGAAACTTTATTGGCCGTTCTCTACGGTGGTGATGTTCAATATTATGAATCTCATCATGAAAGTAAAAATAAAGACAAAGCATATCTTTGGAAATCTCATCGCTTTGACAATTTAACAGGATTGCTGGAATTGGAAAATTCGCAGAAATTAACCAGCCGTCAGTTGAAGACTGTCAACACTTTGATTCAAGAAGTCAAAAGAAAATTAATTCATTTAGGGTTTCGAATCGATCTGCAAGTAAGCACGGGAAGATACAAAACGATCGGCGAACTTTTAACTAAGGAACCTTATTTTCAAAATCCTTTCTTTCATTTATTTTTTGGACGTTCATCGCAGTTAGCAACTGTTACAACTGCTCAGAGCCGCCTTGAGCGTGCCATCGAGGTTGGAGGTTTTACATCTGAGGATGAGAAATATTTCCGAAGGTTTGACGACATTTTTCAACCGAAAATAGAGATGACCGGTGTTGAGCCATTTACTGTAAGAACCAAACATAAAGGAGTTTTAGGGCCCTATAAAGGCGGAGACCGTTTCGTCTATGAGAATACAATTAAATGGGATGATGTATTTATGGAACGGTTTAATAAACTTTTGAAATTTCGTCTCAATCTCATTGAACTGAGATATTTTCTGAGAAAGTGGGACAAAGAAGGAACGCGCGCTTTGGCATTTCTCATGACCGGAAAGAATGCAGTGGCTGAATTGCCGTACGGAGGGGCAAAGGGCACCATTCTTTTTGCGGATGTCTTTGAAGAAGAAAATGGTCGAATGGTTATTCGGGATCTTTTCAGCGGCGCTTATGCGGAACAAAATAAAGCTGCACTTGAAAGAAATTACACGCGTTCACTTTTAGAAGCGGGAAAAGTTGGAGCTCTGATTGATATTCCGGCGACGGATGTTGGAAGCCGGCCCGCTGATATGGCACGAATGGCTGATGAAGTGATCGAATATGTTTACGAAAAAGCAATTCACGATAAAAGTATCAAGAATTGGGATCAGCAGTTGGTGAGGGACTTTGACAGCGTTCCAAAAAATACATTTGATGCTACGGTGCTTCCTCTTTATCTGCAATTGACAATCAATTATCTAAATAAACTTCGAAAACAAAATAAAACCGTCCCGTCATGGGCTGTGTCATTGACCCAAGCTGTAGCATCTTACACATCCAAGACTATTGAAAGCGGAGGTTCCGTTTTGCGTCAGGAAGCTACTGGCATTGGCGGTGTTTATGATTTGGAACGAGTTGCTGAAATAGAAGGATTTGCAATCGATAAAGATCAGCCTCTTAAAGGACTAAGTGCAAAGTTAGAAGGATTCGGTGTCGTCGGCAGACAAGTAGCGGTTGAATTGGCCAAACGCGATTCTCCAGTTCAAATCATTTCAGAAGGTCCCGGAGGAGTAGTTTATAAAGAACAAGGTTTTTCGGTGAATGAGCTTGAAAAACTCGCTGCACTGAAAACTCGCACGGGCAATCTTTTAGCGTTAAATAAAGAAATCGGAGAAAACGGAGAATTTGCGATCGAAAATGCAAGATTAGTGGACGACGCATTTTTCTTAAGCACACATACCAACATTATGATCATCGCCTCTAAAGAGAGTTCGATTAGGAAGAAAAACGTAGGCCAACTTGAAACAGATATTATTTTGGAATTAGCCAATGGAGGAATAACGAATGAAGCTTTCGACGAACTTTTAAAGAGAAATAAAATCGTTATTCCTGATGTTCTAGCAAATATGGGCGGCGTCATTGTTTCTTTTTTTGAGTGGCAGCAAAATTTAAAAAACGAACATTGGTCAGAAGATGAAATTGCTCACCGGTTGAAAGAGAAACTTAAAGAAGCTGTCGAAAGCGTTGATGCTGTACGCCGTGAATTTAATACCGACTGGCGAACGGCGGCCGATATTTTAATGATGCGAAGGATTCTCGCCGCCAGAGATAAACAACTGCCAAAAAATGAGGCACCTACCCGCCGCGCTGAGGTGCGGAATATAACTTCAAATCTAGAACCGGATGAACCTTACATCGTTGGCGGTCCTATTCAAAACCCAACGCCTGAGAATATTGAAAAAACTGACCAAACTAAAAAGTCTTTGGAACCATTGGAAGGCTATCGTTTTCTCTCCGACGATTCCTTCGACGATTTTTTTGGAGCCCCTAATACGACTGAAATAGAGCTTCCTGATAACTTACCATCTCGCGCTGAGACGCGGATGTTTGATGAACAAAAGGTGGTAGCGGATCTTGTAACGATTGCTCGAGGAGGAAAATCAACTGAAGTTAAAGAAGCTCAAGAGAGGCTGAAACAATTAACCCAAAACCGCCAAGATTTTTCAGATTTAAGAGGGCTTTATACGCGCTTATCAAGTCAACCGAAGTCTTATGAGTTTGTCATTCCTCGCGAATTAAGACCCGAGGTTATAAAAATCCTCAGGAAAACACTGACTACCAACCGCGCTGAGATACGGAATTTCATTTCCATGGATATTGCTGCAGTGGGCGATGAGATTAGAAATACGACCGAACATTTGCGTTATGATCAAAAGCTTATTGAACCAATTGAAAAAATTCTCCAAAGGTTAGAATTTGCTTCAAGACTTTCTAATCGACTTCGGGAACCAAATCAAAATTTTCCTGTCCAACTGTCCAAAATTTTGAATGAAGTCTCTACTCAGCTGCCCAAGGATAAAATATTTGACGAAACTCGACACGATTTAGAAAGAATTAAATTACGTCTTGTTTCGAATCCAAATCGCCGCGCTGAGGCGCGAGCAAGTGGTAAACAGTGGAATGCCAATGCGCAGATACAGACATTAGAAGAATTGTTGAACAGTTTCGAACTACTTCGAAATTCAAGCCGCGAGGGTTTCAAGAATTTTGACATTTCACATTTTCTGGCTCATTTAGAACATTTTGAAGCTTTGCTCGCAGTTAAACTAGAAGAAATAAAAGAAGGTAGAGAGACGGAAGAGAAAAATCAGAAATTTGTCGAAGATTTGATTCGATATTATGAAAGATTAAAAGAGGTTCAAGCAGAGGTAATTAGCCGTGCTCGGGCAAACTTCTCAAAATTGGGTCCCACAAAGGATTTTGTTACCGAACTTATAACATTTAACATTTTATTAGAATCGGCTGTCAGTAAGTTTTCAGAATCCAAACGCGCTGAGGTGCGGGGAAAGAATCAAGAAGCAAAGAGAGTTTTGAATTCACTTCAAATTTTATATGATCAATTGACGGTTAGCAGCAAAAGTGTCATGGGTCTCATTGAAGGAGAACGGCTCAGCAATATTTCAACTGCTATTAAAAATTTGAAGGAATTTCCTACTTTTAAAAATATTCAAGCCGGCAAAAAATTGCTGGATGAAGAAATTGCATCAGAGCCGGCCACATTTAACCCGGAGCTTCCACATGTCATCGCTGAACCACATGAGGATCGATTTGTTTTGAAAAATTTAAACGATTCGCAGCCGGCTTTAACTGCAAATGATCTTTCCGGCAGATCTGAAGCGCGAACCATTGTGGATAAACAAGCGATCGAAGTTCCGCTTGATGATCAACCTGCCGAAGTTATTCGTAAAAGAGCGGAAAATCTAAGAGCTCAAAGAACGATTCAGGTTGGAAGCTTAAATATTGAACAAGGCGTTCTGGCTTCGGGTCTAAGTTTGGAAAAAGCAGCGGAAGAAACCGCGACTGCGTTATCTGCACAAAAGGAGTCTAAATCAATTTTTGAGCGGCTTACTGCTGATGAGATCGCAGCATCGATCGATATTAAGAATGAACGAGTGAGCGAAGCATTTAAAACTTTTGCCAACATTACTGCGCTGGGACATAAACTTATCTTTTTGGTGCCACGAGATAAAGAATATGACTTTAAACAAATTCTTCAGCAATTTGGAATTCGCAAAGGAGTTTCTGTTCGAACTTACGAAAAACCCACTCTTCTCGTTCAAGAAATGAACATGAAACACAGATACACGAGTCAAGTTTCTCTTCTGACTGAAAACCTAGATGAAGTTGAGCGGATGTCAACCATCGAATCGGTTAGAAATATGAAACCTTACTTGATTGTTGTTGATCGATCAGATGAAAAGAATTTAAAAGTTGAAGATAGTTTGTTGGGTAAAGCTCGTCTTGCGATTGAAGCTGTAACGCTTAGACAAAATGTATTTATTGCACTTAAAGGCATTGAGAATGGATATCGTCCTGATGCTTCCATCTTTTCAAACGTATACGCTACATTAGTTGCGATCAATCGCAATCTCAAACTCTTGGCGACCCAAGCCTAATATTTATATTTCCTTTCGTTTGTTCCGGGGTTTCTCGCTTGACTTTTTTGCTCACTCCTCATAAGATTACTTCTTTAACGCATTCCTCGTAACTTGCGTTCACCTAAGGGCTTATTTAACGTAAGTCCGTCCTTAAAATGTCAGATGAATTAAAGTCGGAAACGGTACCAAACGAAAGGCGGAAAGTTTTTTTCGGCCTCTTTGTTTTTCCTGCTTTGATCGCAGTTATGATGGCAGTGCTTTTAAGCGGCATTGTTCTTTTGACACATGAAGATGAAACGCCTGAGTCATTGATCACGTCCATTAAAACCGGTGCGCCGAGCAAACGTTGGCAAAAAGCGTTTGAACTTTCCAATGAACTGAATCGGGAAGGCGGAATGCTTCGAAGCGCGGGCATCATGAATGAAGTCATTCATATTTTAAATGACAAAGAACATTATGACGGCAAAACGCGCGCTTATATGGCCATGGCGCTCGGCCGGTTTCATAATGATGAAGCTGAGTCAGCATTAAAAGCGGCTTTAAGTAAAGCGGATGATGAAGAAGATCCGAAGCTGACTTTATTTTTGATGTGGGCTTTGGCGAATTATCAAAATCCAAATGACGCCAAAGACATTCTTCGATTTTTACAAAGCCAGCATGATGATCTGAGAAAAACCGCCGCTTATGTTTTGGGCGCTTTGGGCAATAAAGAAATTATTCCCCAACTTCAACGTTCTTTGGAAGATTCGGTTGTTGATGTTCGTTGGAATGCGGCGCTCAGCCTTGCGCGTCTCGGAGATCATTCAGGAAAAGATATTTTGTTTCAAATGCTCGATCGAAGTCGTTTGAAATCCGTTCATGAATTAAGTGATCCGGCCATTGAGCAGGTGATGGTGAATGCCGCGAAAGCATCGGGCTTAATTTTTGATGCACAAATAAAAGAAATTTTGGACAATCTTTCTAAAACAGATCCCAGTTTAAAAGTTAGAGAAGCAGCCTTAAATTCACTTCAAAATCCGTCATTGCGAGGAGGCCAGAAGGCCGACGAAGCAATCTACGGGCAAAATGTTAAAATATGAACGTAACATTTCAAGATTTAATTGTTAAATCGGGATTGCTTCGCCCCTTTGGGGCTCGCAATGACGGTGCGTTGTGAGTGATCAGCCTCAAACACCCAGCACGCCGCCGAAACCAGCAACTCCGCAAGTTGCTGCGGCCGCTCCAGTGAAACCAGTTGTCAAAAAAGCAGATGTTCTTTCATCGCCCGGACGAAGACAATTTCTTTCCTGGTTTACGATTGCGTGGGTCAGCTTCGTCGCGGCAACCGGCGGCGCTTTGTCCTTGTGTCTCAGGTTCCTGTTTCCCAACGTTCTGTTCGAACCCAAAAGTACATTTAAAGCTGGAATGCCGGATGAATATGAAGTTGGTCAAGTTGATGAACGATGGAAAGACAAATACGGCGTTTGGATTGTCCGCGTCGCCGAAGGAATTTATGCACTTTCGACGATTTGTACACATTTGGGCTGCACGCCGAACTGGCTTTCGACGGAGCAAAAATTTAAATGCCCATGTCATGGAAGTGGTTTTTTTAAAACCGGAATTAATTTTGAAGGCCCGGCTCCTCGGCCGCTCGAACGATATAAAATTAGTCTTGCCGACGACGGGCAAATTTTAATCGACAAAAGTAAAAAGTTTCAGCAGGAAAAAGGCGAGTGGAATAATCCTGAATCATTTTTAACCTTGTAGATTATTCCTTCCCCCTTTATGGGGGAAGGTTAGGATGGGGGTTGATTCTGTTTTAACCCCCCACCCACTTAGTCCTCCCCCACAAGGGGGGAGGAAATAGGAGATTGCATAAATGAAATTTCCGAAATTTAATTTACCCAAATTCAACTGGGAAGAAATTAAAAAATCAATTACCAAAGGTCAAATTTGGAAATCCATGTTTCGGCATGGTTACACGACGGATGATCGCGATCGTGCACTCACAGTTCTCACCAATGTTTTTTTTCACCTTCATCCCGTCAAAGTCAGAAAGTCAGGCGCCCGTTTCGGATTTACTTGGTGCGCCGGAGGACTTTCCTTTTTTGTGTTTCTCACTTTGGTTGTGAGCGGAATTCTTCTGATGTTTTATTACCGGCCGACCGTTGAATATGCGTACAACGATATCATTGCATTGAGAGAACATGTTCCGTTTGGAATCATGCGAGAACTTCATCGATGGGGAGCTCATGCGATGGTGATTACCGTGTGGCTTCATATGTTCCGCGTGTTTATGACCGGATCTTATAAACCGCCGCGTGAATTTAATTGGGTCATCGGCGTGATTCTTCTCGTGCTCACGATGCTGCTCAGTTTTACCGGATACCTTCTTCCTTGGGATCAACTTGCGATTTGGGCGATTACAGTCGGAAGCAATATGGCCCGCGCAACACCCTTTTTAGGACATGAAGGACCCGGTGCATCACTTCTTTCCATCGGCGATATTCATTTAGTGCATGCGGGTGATGATGCTCGTTTTGCTTTGCTGGGCGGACGTTTTGTCGGTGCGGCGACTCTTTTGCGTTTTTATATTTTGCATTGCGTTGCAATTCCAACCGTTGTCGTCATTTTGATGGCCGTTCACTTTTGGCGCATCCGAAAAGACGGCGGCATCAGCGGACCTTTATGATCAACGTAGAAAATTCAAGCACACATTCCTTCCCCCTGTTATGGGGGAAGGTTAGGATGGGGGTTGATTCCGTTTTAACCCCCCACCTTAGTCCTCCCCCACAAGGGGGGAGGAGAATTTGATATGGCGCAATTCATCGAAGAATTAATTGATTCATATTCTTCTCCGGTCATTATTTTTACGCTGGCGACCAGTTTTCTTTTCCTTTTTGTAACCTTCCCAAAATTTTTTACATCCAAATGGCCGAGCATCGCCCTTTTGGTTTTGGGTCTCGGGTTTTTTCTGTTTGGTTTAACGGATCAACATTTTAATGAAATTGTAACCACGCCGGACAATGTTCCGATCGTTGGAATGCTTTTTGTGATGGTTTATTTTACGTGGTATGCCATGAGAAAAGCGGTCATCAATGATGATCGGCTCGTTGAAGGAAAAGCTCCGATTGAAAAAGAAGAATCGGATCAAAAAGTTTTGGTTTTTCCGTATTTGATCTTCATTGAATTTGTCGTCGCACTTTTTTACGCCATTATGCTGGTTGTTTGGGCCATTGCTTTAAAAGCACCGCTGGAAGATCCGGCCAATCCGACCATTTCTCCAAATCCGTCAAAAGCTCCGTGGTATTTTCTGGGATTACAGGAATTGCTCGTTTACTTTGATCCATGGATTGCCGGGGTGTTGCTGCCTACATTAATTATTGTTGGTCTCTGCGCCATTCCTTATTTAGATCGAAATCCAAAAGGCTCCGGATATTATTCATTCAAACAAAGACAAGTTTGGATTTCCGGATTTTTGTTTTGTTTTTGGATGCTTTGGATTGTGCTCATTATTTTCGGAACGTTTCTCAGAGGCCCAAATTGGAATTTCTTCGGGCCGTTTGAAGAATGGAACGTTCATAAAGTGGTGCCTTTGCTCAATGTTAATCTTTCCGATTACATTTTTATTAAATGGCTGGGCAAGGGTCTTCCGAAACAGTGGTTTATCCGTGAGGCTCCGGGATTTTTAATTTTATTTGTTTATTTTATGTTTCCACCGGCAATTGCTGCGGTGACATTTTGTAAAAAAGCGTTTCAAGAAATGGGCGCGGCCCGTTATGCCGTTGCGGCTTTTTTGATTTTGGTGGTGATTGCCGTGCCGATCAAAATGTACTTGCGCTGGACATTTAACTTAAAATATATCGTCGCCATTCCCGAATTTTTCTTCAACATTTAAATTTAATGTCATTAACCAACGTCATTGCGAGGAGGCCGGAGGCCGACGAAGCAATCTCAGAACGTAGATTGCTTCGGCAACGTTTTGGCCGCTGCCTCGCAATGACGGAATGAATTATTAATTAATGCCACAAGATCCAAATAAACTATACAGCATTTATAAGACAACCATCTGGTTTGCGGTGGCCAGCATTGTTCTGACCATCTCACTTGTGTTAATGGTAGGCCAGGATTATGGACGTGAATGGAAAAGATGGCAGAAAAAATTTGTTGAACTGGAACGCAAGCAAGTTGAATCGCAGCTGAAGAAAGTTGAAGAATCGGTTGACCCGAAGCAACTCGAAACCCTTAAGAAGCAGCAAACAGACGCTCACGAAAAATTTGATCAAAACAAAGTTGCTTATAATCAAACCTTGAAAGAAAAAAGCAATATCGAAATTGAACTTGTTAAGGCGAGAAGACATTACCAGGATTTAAAACAATTTTACGATTCTTATAAATTTTTCCTCGAGGAAAACCGTGCCGAGGGAAAACAAAAAGAAGCAAAAAAATATGAAGAAAAAATTGCGAAGCTTGAGCCAAATTTAAATCAGGCGAAACTGGAACAGGATAATGTTGAGAAAAAACTTGATGACGTTAATGCCAAGCTTGCCGGGTTTGAAACAGAAGGGAAACGTCTCGATAAAGAAATTGCCAAACTGCTTCGAGATGAAATCCAGCTTCAAAATCGGCTTAAGAAACTCAAGCCGTCCGCGGTTAAAGAAGTGCTCAACGCCCCAATGGTGGATTTTGTTGCGCCGTCACTTCAGATTCAGCAAGTTGTTTTGGAAGATTTGCACGATGATTTTTATTTCGCAAAAGCTCAGAAAGTAGATCGCTGTACGACCTGCCATCTTGCGATTGACCGGAAAGGTTTTGAAGATGCGCCTCAGCCGTTTCGGACTCATTCCAATCTAGATTTGTTTTTGGGCAACAATTCCAAACATCCTTTGGAAAAAGTGGGTTGCACGGTGTGTCACAACGGCGGCGGCCAATCGCTTACTTTTATTCATGCTGCACACACGCCGCAAAATGAAGAACAGAAAAAAGAATGGCAGAAAAAATATCATTGGCATGAACTTCACAAATGGGAAGCCAAAATGCTGCCGCTTCAACATACGCAGGCTTCCTGCACAAAATGTCATCAAGGTGTCATCGAAATTCCTCAGGCGCAGAAATTAAATGAAGGAAGAAGACTCGCTCAAAAATACGGATGTTTTGGCTGCCACACGGTAAAAGGTTTTGAGAATCGGTGGAAGGTCGGTCCTGATCTTCACAGAATTGAAAGCAAAGTCGATCGCGATTGGGTGGTCAAATGGCTTCAAAATCCAAAAGCATTTCGGCCCAGCACACTCATGCCGCAGATTTTTCATCTGGAAAATACAGATTCACCGGAAGACAGAACCAAATCTTATGTTGCCATTGAAGGCATTGCTGCATATTTATTTAAAAATTCAGAATCCACGGAAATTGCACGGGCACCGAAAAAACAGGGTGATCCTGAAGTTGGAAAACAATTGGTTAAAAGTATGGGCTGTTTGGGCTGTCACAGTGTTGAAGGAGCTAGTGCCAATAATCATGGGCCCGAACTTGTTAATTTAGGAAGCAAAGTTTCGCGCGATTGGTTGTTTAGCTGGCTTAAAAATCCAAAACATTTTTCACCCGATACACGCATGCCGAATTTACGTTTAAGTGATGAGGAAGCGAACAATATTACAAGTTATCTTCTTTCCAGCAAAAATCCAAAATTCGAAGAAGCCAAACTTCCAAAAGTGGAAGAAAAAGACGTTGATGCTTTCGTTCTGGATTATATGTCTCGGAAAATGCACCGTTCAGAGGCCGTCGAAGAAATGAAAAAAATGGATCTTCAGAAAAAATTTGAATTTGTCGGCAAAGAAGCCATTTCTCAACAGGGCTGTTTCGGCTGTCATTCTATTCGTGGCTTTGAAGATGCAAAGCCAATCGGTACGGAATTGACGAAAGAAGGTCAAAAGGAAGTTGATAAACTCGACTTTGGATTTATTCCGATCGAAAAATCTCGTCAGGCATGGTTTTTCCAAAAATTAAAATCACCGCGGATTTTTGACAAAGGAAAAATCAAAGCCTATCACGAAAAATTGCGCATGCCTCAATTTGGTTTTACGGATGATCAAGCCAATGCGCTTACGACTTTTATTTTAAGTTTGCGCGAAGAAGATATTCCGCTTCAAATGAAAAAGCAGCTTAATTTAAAAGAACAGGAAATCGAAGCCGGCCGGTTGTTGGTAAGCAAATTTAATTGTCAGGGATGTCATACTTTGGATGGAACCGAAGGAAGAGTTCGAACACTAATTGAAGATAAAGGAAATGCGCCGCCGGTGATTGATGGAGAAGGTGCGAAAGTTCAAGAAGCTTGGTTGTATCACTTTTTACAAGGTCCAACTCCGATTCGACCGTGGCTCAAATACAGAATGCCGACATTCGGCTTCGATGAAGATCAAACCAACACGATCATTCACTATTTTCATAATTTATCGGAACAGAAAACGTCTTTTGCTCCCACCGGCGCTCAGGGAACACCGGAAAATATTTCAATAGGTAAAGAGTTGTTCATTAAGTTAAAATGTATCCAGTGCCATCAGGGAGTCGCTCCCGGCATGACCGCATCATTTTTAGCTCCGGATCTTGCGCTTGCCAAAGAACGGTTGAAACCACATTGGGTCCTCGAATGGCTTAAAGATCCACAAGCGCTGCAACCCGGCACGATGATGCCGACTTTTTTCTCGGAGGGGGCCACGCCGTTTCCTGATATATTAGAAGGAAAAACGGAGAAACAAATCGAAGCGATTAAAGATTATTTATTTACTTTTACACCGGAAGAAGCTGCAGAGATTAAAGTAGCCAATGCACCGGCAAATGGGTCTAAGAAAGGAACCTGACATGAAAACTATTAACGATCCGTCATTGCGAGGCAGTAATTCAAAGTGTTGCCGAAGCAATCTCAGATTTAGATTGCTTCGTCGGCCTTACGGCCTCCTCGCAATGACGTTTATGTTTATTTTATCTCACAATCTTTTTGCTGCAGCAGTAACGGGGAAAATAAATTTTACCGGCACTGCGCCACAGATGGAAAAAATTTCGATGAATGCCGATCCGGTTTGCGCTTCACTTCATTCTGAACCGGTCATAGAAGAAACGGTTGTTGTCAATAGCAACGGAACGCTCAAGAATGTTTTTGTTTATGTGAAGGAAGGTCTTGAAGGAAAAACATTTCCAGCACCCACAGCGCCTGTTACGATTGATCAAAAAGGTTGTCAATATCATCCGCATGTGTTTGGCATTCAAGTGGGTCAGCCGCTTGAGATCTTAAATAGTGATTCAACGCTTCACAATATTCATTCGTTGGCTGAAAAAAGCAAACAGTTTAATTTGGGAATGCCAATTCAGGGAATGAAGATGACCAAAAAATTTGATAATCCTGAAGTCATGGTGAAAATGAAATGCGATGTTCATCCTTGGATGAATGCTTACATCGGAGTCCTGACTCATCCTTATTATGGTGTCAGTGGTGATGACGGAACTTTTGAAATCAAAGATTTGCCGGCCGGAAATTATGTGATTGAAGCTTGGCACGAAAAATACGGAACACAAACACAAAGTATTACCGTAACAGATCAACCAACATCAGTTGATTTTACATTTAATTCTTAATGCGGAATTTGGAGTTAAAGAATGAGAAGGTTTTTTCTAAATGAAGCAATTAATTCCTTCTCCCTTTACGGGGGAAGGTTAGGATGGGGGTTAAAGTTTTTGTCCCCCCACCTTAGTCCTCCCCCACAAGGGGGGAGGAAATATTTGTGAGATCGTCTCCTATGTTTCGCGCTTCCTACTTGCTAAGCATATTTCTCGTTTTATTTTCAATTCCTGTTTTTGCCGGTTCCATAACTGGAAAAGCGTTGTTTGACGGGACGCCAGGTGAGAATCCAAAAATTGATATGACGGCAGATCCGGTTTGTCGTTCGCTCAATCCAGGCAATGCCTTTCAGGAACGAATCGTCGTGAATTCCAATCATACGCTTAAAAACGTTTTTGTTTATGTGAAGGGTCTTGAAGGGCAAACTTTTCCGGTTTCCCAAATGCCTGTTCAATTAAATCAGCACGGCTGTGCTTATCACCCCCGTGTTTTGGGCATGCAGACCAATCAAAAACTTCAAATTGTAAACAGCGACTCAACCTTGCACAATGTTCATGCATTTTCAAAAAAAAGTCCGGAGTTTAATCTTGGAATGCCGCTTCAGGGAATGAAAGTGGAAAAAACATTTTCAAATCCGGAAGTCATGGTGAAAATGAAATGTGATGTTCATCCTTGGATGACGGGTTATATCGGAGTTCTCAACCATCCCTTTTTTGCGGTTACTGGAGATGATGGCAGCTTCAAAATTGATAATGTTCCGCCAGGCGATTATGTCGTTGAAGCCTGGCATGAAACATACGGAACCAAAACTCAAAACGTAACCGTCACTGATGCCGGAACGCAAAGTGATTTCAAGTTCAGCGCAACAGAAATTGCTGATGAAGCAAGCGGACTTAAAATTAAAGCAGGCCCTGCCAAACCGACTCAACAATTTGACGACTCCGCCGCGTTAAACGTTCCGCGTCCCAAAATGCATTGGTGGCTTCCGCCCTGTATTTCCACATTTGGAAAAAAAATTGACCGGATGTTTTATGGGATTTTGATTCTGACAGGTCTCATTTTTTTTGGTGTTCAAGGAACACTTCTTTATTTTCTTTTTAAATATCGGGAGCGGTCAGGGACAAAAGCGCTTTATACTCATGGAAATCAACGATTGGAAATTATTTGGACGATCATTCCTTCCATTATTTTGGTTATTTTAACCATTTTTAGCCAACAGCTTTGGTCTGAGATTAAGATGGCAATTCCGGCCGGTGCAATTCCGATTGAAATTCATGCGGAACAATTTGCTTGGAACGTGATTTATCCGGGTCCGGATGGAAAATTTGGGACTGCCGATGACATTAAAACAATTAATCAACTTCATATTCCAATTGGAAAACCGGTCAAAGCGACGCTTTCTTCAATCGGAAAAGATGGAAAGCATCCTGTTATTCATAGTTTTTTTCTTCCTGAGTTTCGGCTGAAACAAGATGTCATGCCCGGCATGAATATTCCGGTTTGGTTTGAAGCCACAAAAACAGGGAAGTATGAAATTGCGTGTGCGGAATTCTGCGGCCTGGGCCATTATCGCATGAGAGGATTTTTATCGATTCATTCTCCGGAAGGTTATGAAGCTTGGCTCAAAGAACAAGCAGGAACGAGCGCCTGACACGAAATTGGTCATTCCCGCACGCTTTTTAGGCGGGAATCCAAAAAATGGATCCCCGACACATTTTCGGAGAAGAACGACAAATTCTTCCCGAATACTTTCGGAGATGAGCGACAAGCTCATCTCCGAAAGTATTCGCGCAAAGGCGCGCAGCGAAGTGCTTCGCGCATTAAGCGCGAGCGTAAAAACATTCGGGGATGACAGAAGTTAAAAAATAGAGGTTATTATGGACACAGTTTTAGAAACACACGGGCATACCGAATCTGCACATGCAGAACACAAATTAAATTTTTTGCAAAAATATGTTTTTTCTCAGGATCATAAAGTTATCGGAATTCAATTTTTGTTTACGACGCTTTTCTTTTTCTTCGTTGGCGGAGCGTTAGCGCTTCTATTAAGGTGGCAGCTTGCTTTTCCCGGAAAGCCGATGCCGGTTTTGGGTCAGCTGTTTCCGGACAGTATGATGGTGGGCGGAATCATGCTGCCCGAATTTTACAATTCACTGTTTACAATGCACGCCTCCGTCATGATTTTCTTCGCAATCATTCCGATTTTGGTCGGTGCATTCGGAAATTTTGTAGTGCCTCTTCAAATTGGAGCGCCGGATATGGCTTTTCCAAAACTCAATATGCTTTCCTATTGGTTTTTTTGGCCGGCTCCATTTGTTGCGCTTACCGGATTTTTCATGCAAGGCGGAGCTGCGGCAACAGGATGGACTGCTTATCCTCCAGTCAGCGTTTTGGAACCAATTGGCCAGACTCTTTGGATTGTTTCCGTTATTTTGGTCGGAACGTCGTCCATTATGGGAGCGCTTAATTACTTAACCACGATTTTAAATATGAGAGCGCCGGGAATGTCAATGTTTCGGATGCCGATGACGACATGGTCCATTTTTATTACTTCGATTCTTTCGTTGTTGGCAACGCCGGTTTTAACTTCCGTGATGATCATGCTGCTTTTTGATCGCACACTGCACACTCATTTCTTTTTGGCCGAGGGCGGGGGGCACGCGCTTTTGTATCAACATCTTTTTTGGTTTTATTCTCATCCGGCTGTTTACATCATGATTCTTCCGGGAATGGGAATTGTTTCAGATGTTATTTCAACTTTTTCCCGAAAACCTCTTTTTGGTTATCATGCCATGGTCTATGCAATCATGGGAATTGCATTTTTGGGATTTATTGTTTGGGGACATCACATGTTTCAAAGCGGAATGAATCCAACGGTCGGAACGAGCTTCATGGTTTCTACTATGTTAATTGCTGTTCCTTCTGCCATTAAAACATTCAACTGGCTTGGCACGATGTGGCGCGGCTCAATTCGATTTACGCCGCCGATGCTGAATGCCATTGCCTTTGTTTCGATGTTTGTGATCGGCGGCTTAAGCGGAATTTTTATGGCCTCAACCCCAGTTGATATTTTTATCACCGATACTTATTTTATTGTCGGACACATTCATTACGTCTTGTTTGGTGGAAGTATGTTTGCCGCGTTTGCCGGAATTTATTATTGGTTTCCAAAAATGTTTGGACGAAAGCTCAATGATTTTCTTGGAAAACTTCACTTCGCCGGAACTTTTATTTTTTTCAATTGCACATTTTTTCCAATGCACATTTTAGGAATCGGCGGACACATGAGACGAATTTATGATCCGACTCAATATGCTCATCTCCAGCATCTTCAACCAATTAATGTGTTTATTACCTTCAGTGCTTATCTGCTCGGAACCTGGCAATTAATTTTTGTGTTTAATTTCATCAAAAGTTTATTTTGGGGAGAAAAAGTAGGCCGAAATCCGTGGCAGGCGAACACGCTTGAATGGGTGGCGCCATCGCCGCCGCCGCACGGAAATTTTGAAACGATTCCAACTGTTTATCACGGACCTTATGAATACAGCGTTCCCGGAAAATCAAAAGACTGGCTTCCACAAAACGAGCCGTAATTTAACGATGAATCAAATTTGGATTTCACGATATACGAAACTGCTTGCCGGAATTACTTTTCTTTTAATTATTGCTGGCGGTTTGGTAACGAGTACAAAATCGGGACTTTCAGTTCCGGACTGGCCGTTGTCGTATGGAAAATTGATGCCACCGATGGTGGGAGGAATCCGATTTGAACATACACACCGAATGATCGCCGCAACAGTGGGATTTATGACACTCATTTTAGCAGTGTGGGTTGGATTTTCGGAATCCAGAAAATGGGTTAGATGGATGGCGATCGCTGCATTTGGAGCTGTTGTGCTTCAAGGTATTTTGGGCGGGCTCACCGTTTTATTTCTTCTTCCGGCTCCGATTTCAATTTTTCACGCTTGTCTTGCTCAAACATTTTTTACATTAATCGTGAGCGTTGCTTATTTCACTTCAAGAGAATGGTTTTCCAGCGAAGCAATTCATCAGGATTTGTCTGACGTTAAACAACCGCTTTTTCTGTTAATTTTATTAACTTATCTGCAACTCATTTTGGGTGCGACGGTCCGACATACCGCTAATCATTATATTTTGATTTCTCATATCATCAGCGGATTTCTGGTTTTGATTCACGCAGTGATTGTGATGAACAGAGTAATCAAAAATCATGAAGGCGAAGAAAAATTGATTTTTCCGGCAATCGGATTGGGCTTGATCGCACTGTTACAAACCACACTTGGAATTGGCTCGTACATTTTTACCGTGGCACTCCGGGAAACGATACAACCCGCGCCAGCCAAAATATTTTTTGTCACTGCTCATCAGAGTTTGGGCGCTTTATTATTAGCAACAAGCGTTTTTTTATTTCTTCGAATCGTCAGGATTGAAAAATGAATATTCCGTCATTGCGAGGAGTTCCAAAGGAACGACGAAGCAATCCACGTTCTGAGATTGCCCGCCTGCCGGCGAGGCAGGCTTCGGCTTCGTCTGTAATGTTGCCTCGCAATGACGGCGGTGTTTTCGGTCTGAGAAGGACATGGGTTGGTGACTATGTTCAACTCACAAAACCGCGGCTGGTGTTCATGGTTTTGTTAAGTACGATGACAGGTTATTATTTGGGTTCATTTAATTTCGCTGCCGATTCACTTAAGTTTTGGATGATGTTAATTGGCACGGCGTTAGTCGCCTGTGGTTCGATGTCATTAAATGAAGTCATGGAAGTTGAAACAGATTCAAAAATGATTCGGACGCAGAATCGTCCGCTTCCCTCCGGCCGGCTTTCCGTCAAAGAAGCTTTGATTTTCGGAGCTCTTACTTCCGTTCTCGGATTTTCAGTATTTGTTTTTGGCGTTAATGAATTAAGTGCTGTTTTGGCCTTTGCGACATGGGCAGGATACTTATTTATTTACACGCCACTTAAATCCAAAACGTCACTTTCCACCATTGTCGGTGCGATTCCCGGAGCGCTTCCTCCCTTAATCGGATGGGCGAGTGCCGCCAGTCATGTGAATTTCCAAGGTCTGATTTTATTTTTTATTATTTTTTTCTGGCAGCTTCCGCATTTTCTTGCGATTGCGTGGATGTACCGGGAAGATTATGAACGGGCCGGACTTCCGATTCTTTCTGTCATCGACCATGAAGGAAAATTTGTTGCGCGTCAAATGATTCTGAATATGTGTGCTCTGATGCCGGTGAGTTTGCTTCCGACGATGTTCATGTTAACGGGGAGCTTGTATTTTTTCGGTGCATTTTTGCTCGGGATTTTTTTTGCGGGAATAATTATTTTTGCCTCATCCAATTTGGATTTACGGGCACGTTATGTACTAAGAGCTTCTGTGGTTTATTTGGCATCGTTACTGATTCTCATGGTTGTGGATAAAATATAAAACGAGGTTTTATGCAAACAACTGCAGCACCGATCGGACGTTTGGGAATTGACAGCCGAAAACTTGTGATTTGGCTTTTCCTTGCCTCAGAAATTATGTTTTTTACCGGTCTGATTGGATCCTACATCGTTCTGCGATTCGCTAATTTAGATGTCTGGCCGGTTCCTTCGACTGTACTTAACATTCCATTGACCGGATTAAATACGTTTATTCTCATTTGCTCAAGCATGACGCTTGTTTTGGGTCTCGCCAGTGTTCAGCGAGGTTATCAGGAAGGTATGCAGGTCGGACTTTTCTTAACCGTGCTGCTTGGTTCAATTTTTTTAGCCATTCAAATGCACGAATATCATAATTTAATTCAGGACAACTTTACGATCTCAAGCAGCATTTTTGGTTCCTGTTTTTTTACGCTGACCGGTTTTCACGGGGCGCACGTTTTTGCCGGTGTCGTGTGGCTGTCCATCGTAACTGTTAAATCATTTAAGGGCCGTTACACAAGCGAAGATTATGCTGCGATTGAACTCGCCGGTCTTTATTGGCATTTCGTCGATTTGGTCTGGATTATTTTATTTACCATTCTTTATTTGATATAAAGGTGAATCATGAGTGAATCAGAAGCGGCAGTTCATAAGCAACCCAATTACGCGGCGGTTTTTTGGAGTCTTTTGATTTTGACGATTTGCGAAATCATTGTTGCCAATTTGCATTTTGCAAAACCACTCATCGTTATTACACTTGTCTTTCTTGCCATTGTGAAAGCCTCATTGGTCGCTCTTTTTTACATGCATCTTAAATTTGAGAAATACATTATTTACATCATCGCTTTGTTTCCTATTTTTCTAGCGGTCATTTTGACCGTCATGGTACTTTCAGATAGATCGATTTCCTGATTTTTTAATATGAAAATTTTAATTACTGGTGCCACAGGCTTTATCGGTAAAGCCCTCGTGAGGGCTCTTCTTCAGCACGGCGATACGATTATCGTTGTCAGTCGTTCCTCTCGTGTGTCTCAATCCTCCGAAGGGCGAGTCCGTCATATTCAATGGAATCCTGAAGATGAAAAAACCGTTTTAAAAGAAATTGACGGCGTAGATGGTGTCATTAATTTGGCGGGAGAACCCATTGCCCAGCGTTGGACAGAAAAACGAAAAGAGAAAATTCTTAAAAGCCGCGTTCAAGCCACGCGAATTATTCATCAATCAATTAAAGAAGCAACCGTAAAGCCAAAGGTTTTAATTAATGCTTCAGCCATTGGATTTTACGGTCCGCATCAGAATGAAGCTTTGGCCGAAGAAGCGCCGGTGGGCGCCGGATTTTTGGCTGAAGTTTGTAAAATTTGGGAAGCTCACGCCATTTGCGTAGAAGATTTTAACATTCGTGTCGTTCGGCTTCGAATCGGAGTTGTTTTAGATCAAGAAGGCGGTGCGTTAAAGAAAATGCTTCCTCCGTTTCAAATAGGTTTGGGCGGCTGGCTGGGATCGGGTAATCAATGGTTTAGTTGGATTCACAAGGAAGATCTTATCCGCTTAATTCTTTTTTGTCTGGATCATGAATCTATAAAAGGACCTGTCAACGCAGTTTCACCTCTTCCGGTCACGAATAAAGTTTTCTCTCTCGTTCTGGCTCAAGTTTTGAAGCGGCCCTGCTTGTTTCCGGTTCCGGCTTTCATGTTAAGATTAATGATGGGTGAAATGTCTGAAATGTTATTGACCGGTCAACGAGTAATTCCGAAAAAAGCGCAGGAGTTTGGATTTTCCTATCAATATCCGGATCTCCGCCGTGCACTTGATGAAATATTTCGAGGATCTTAATGATAGTAGATAACACCGTCATTGCGAGGAGGCCGTTAGGCCGACGAAGCAATCTACGTTCTGAGATTGCTTCGACTTCATCTGTTATGCTGCCTCGCAATGACGTCACAAGGTTTTTTGTTATTGTTCTTATTTTTTTAACATTATTCTGCACGACATTATTCGCTGCTAAACTCCCAATTTTTGGAAAAGTTCCGGAGTTTTCATTTGTTGATCAAAATGGAAAACCATTTTCAAATTCTGATTTGAAAGGGAAGGTCTGGATTGCGGATTTTATTTTTACGCGCTGCCAGGGAATGTGTCCGTTGATTACCGGAAAAATGGCGGGACTTCAGGATAAACTCAAAGCACAAGACATCAAATTGGTTTCTTTTAGCGTGGATCCGGAACATGACACCAGTGAAGTGCTTTCAAAATATGCGGTTTCCCACAAAGCCATTTCCGGAAAATGGTTTTTCATTACGACCAATCAAAAACAGACAATGTGGGATTTCATCATGTCCGGCTTTATGCTTGGCGTTGGCGAATCAACACCTGAAGATTTAAAACAGGGCGCTGAACCGGTGATGCACAGCAGTCGTTTTGTTTTGGTCGATCAAGACGGAAATATTCGTGGATATTATGACAGCGAAGACGCAGAGAAAATGGAAAAACTTGCTGAAGATGCGCAGAACGTTGAAAAGGAATCTCATTAATGGATCTTACTTTTTTTCCGGCGCTTAATGCGGGCTTGAATGCCACGAGCGGATTTTTAATTTTGCTTGGTTATATTCTAATTAAACAACGTGCATGGACGGCTCATGCACTTTGCATGATTCTGGCCATGGTGACCTCTGCTCTTTTTTTTGCGTCGTATATTTATTATCATCTTCATCACGGTTCGACGCACTTTCCACATCACGGATGGATTCGTCCCGTTTATTTTACGATTTTAATTTCTCACACGATGCTGGCTGTGACGGTTCCGCCGCTTGCTATTGCGACACTTTATCAAGCTTTGAAGAGCCGGTTTGACAGGCATGTGCGGATTGCGAAAATAACATTTCCCATTTGGCTTTATGTTTCAATCACCGGCGTCATCATTTATTGGATGCTGTATCGGATGAAATGAAAATAAGACACTTTTTATTCACTTTTTTCTGTTTTCTATTTTCTGTTCGTTCTGCTTTTGCTTGCCCTTTCTGTAAAGAGGCTCTTTCTAGAATGGGTCAGATTTGGACCATGATCGGATTTAATTTGAGTATTTATTTAATGATTGCGACCCCTTTTTTATTGGTTGGTTCATTTGCGCTGGTTCTTTTTTTAAATTACCGAAGGTGTAAACGATGATGAAGTTGGTTTATTACTTCGGCCGGTTTCTTCAATTGATGGCGCTCATGATCATGCCGTCTGCCATTTGGATTGGACATTTCCGACATAGTGAAGCGGGCGCCATTACCATTTTTATCGGCTCGATGTTTATGTTTTTTGTGGGTTGGCTCATCTGTGCGATTCGATCCTTTTATGAATCCTAACTTTTGATATAATCCAGTTATGCCAAAATCTAAAAATAGTTTTAATACACAAGCAGTCCTTAAAATCGGTTCGGAAGAATATCTCATTTACCGCCTGAATCGTTTGAAGGATTCAGCTCTTCCTGATCCTTCGCGTTTGCCGGTGACGCTTCGAATTCTGCTTGAAAATCTTCTGCGGCTTGAAGATGGTCGGAATGTAAAACCCGAAGACATTACAGCGCTCACTCGTTGGAATCCAAATGCAAAACAGGATAAAGAAATTGCCTTCATGCCGTCGCGCGTATTGCTTCAGGATTTTACCGGTGTTCCGGCTGTGGTTGATTTCGCCGCGATGCGCGATGCCATTAAAAAAATGGGCGGTGATCCCAATAAAATTAATCCGCTTCAGCCGGCTGATTTGGTAATCGATCATTCCGTTCAAGTTTATTCGTTCGGAACTCCGGATGCTTTTCGGGAAAATGCAGAACTGGAATTTACAGCTAATCGTGAACGGTATCAATTTTTAAAATGGGGCCAGCAAGCGCTCAAAAATTTCCGCGTGGTTCCACCGGACACGGGAATTGTTCATCAGGTGAATTTGGAATACCTTGCAAAAGTTGTTTTTTCTCAAACCAACGGAGAAAAATTTTTGTATCCGGACACACTGGTTGGAACCGATTCACACACAACGATGATTAACGGACTGGGTGTTTTGGGTTGGGGCGTTGGCGGCATTGAAGCTGAAGCTGCGATGCTTGGCCAGCCGATCTCGATGCTGATTCCAGAAGTGATCGGTTTTAAACTTTACGGTCAATTAAAGGAAGGCGCCACCGCAACCGATTTGGTTTTGACGGTGACACAAATGCTGAGAAAAAAAGGAGTGGTCGGAAAATTTGTTGAATTTTTCGGAATGGGTCTTAATTCACTCAGCTTGGCAGATCGAGCGACGGTTGCAAACATGTCGCCCGAATACGGTGCAACAGTTGGATTTTTTCCGGTAGATCAAGAAACCTTGAACTATCTTCGTTTAACCGGCCGTGATGAAGAAGTGGTTAAGCGCGTTGAAATTTATAATAAAGAACAAGGTTTGTTTCGAACCGACCAAACACCTGATCCTATTTTTACGGACACGCTTGAATTAGATTTAGCGAGCGTTGAAGCAAGTTTGGCAGGGCCGAGAAGACCTCAGGATCGTGTTGCGCTGAAGCAGGTGAAAGAATCTTTTCAAAAAGAATTGGACGCAATTTTAAAAGAACGGAAAGCTCAGGTTTCTCCAAATCGAATTGAAAAGTGGGCGGATGAAGGCGGAAGTGTCAGAAGTGGAAATAATGCAATTGCGCCGGCCGTTCCTGAAGCACCGATTGATCACGGTTCCGTTGTGATCGCTGCAATTACCAGTTGTACGAATACCTCAAATCCTGCCGTGATGATCGCCGCCGGCCTTCTAGCAAAAAAAGCAGTCGAGCGTGGATTAACGACGAAACCGTGGGTGAAAACCAGTTTGGCACCGGGATCAAAAGTGGTGATGGATTATTTAAAAGAAACGAAATTGATTGAAGCGCTTGAAACATTAAAATTTCATCTGGTTGGTTTTGGTTGCACGACTTGTATTGGAAATTCAGGTCCGCTTCCTGAACGAATTCGAAAAGCGATTAAGGAACATAATTTAGTTGCTGCCGCAGTTCTTTCCGGAAATCGGAATTTTGAAGGACGAATTAATCCTTCTGTTCAGGCCAATTATTTAGCGTCTCCGCCTTTGGTGGTGGCTTATGCAATTGCCGGTACGATAAATTTAGATTTAGAAACAGAGCCGATCGGAAAAGATCGATTTGAAAAACCGGTTTTTCTTCGCGACATTTGGCCCAGCCAAAAAGAAATAAGTCAGGCCATGAAATCCGTAACTTCTCAAATGTTTCAAAAGCAATATGCCCGCGTTTTTGATGGCGATGAGCGTTGGAAATCGCTTCAAGTTCCTTCGGGTCATACGTATGCATGGGATCCGAAATCATCTTACATCAAAAATCCGCCGTTTTTCACTGACATGCCGAAAGATCCTCGGCCGCTCAACGATATTACGAATGCTCGTGTGTTGGCTGTTCTCGGTGATTCGGTAACCACCGATCATATTTCCCCGGCCGGATCCATTGCCAAAGAAAGCCCGGCAGGAAAATATTTAATCGAACACGGAGTTGATCCGAAAGATTTTAATTCATACGGAGCTAGACGTGGAAATTATGAAGTGATGGTCCGTGGAACTTTTGCCAACATTCGGTTAAAAAATTTACTTGTTCCTGGTGTTGAAGGCTGGTGGACACGGCATTTTCCAGACGGAGAAAAAATAACGATTTACGATGCTGCCGCGGCCTATAAAAAAGAAAATGTTCCTTTGATTATTTTGGCCGGAAAAGAATACGGCGCTGGATCTTCCCGGGATTGGGCAGCGAAAGGGCCGGCACTTTTGGGTGTGAAAGCGGTGATTGCTGAAAATTTTGAGCGCATTCATCGAAGCAATTTGATTGGAATGGGAATTCTTCCGTTGGAATTTGAAATGGGCATGAGTTATAAATCACTGAGTCTCACCGGAGAAGAAATTTTTGAAATTAAAGGGATTAAGGAAAATCTTTCATTGGGCAAAAAATTAATTGTTTCTGCACGAACTGATTCTGACAAAAAGGATTTTACAGTTATTTGCCGAATTGATACCCCTGCCGAACTGAGTTACTATCAACATGGTGGAATTTTACAGTATGTCCTTCGCTCACTCCTGCGTTTTTCAAAGTAACCTTAATATAGTGAGATATTTTATTTCTTTCCTTCCCCCTTTGTGGGGGAAGGTTAGGATGTGGGGTGAAATCTTTTACCCCCACCTCTGTCCTCCCCCATTGAGGGGGAGGAAGTTATGCGAATTATGAAATTACTCATTGCTGTTTTTAAATTTTTCGCTTCTTTAAAATTAGCGGTTGCACTTTTAGTCCTGCTGAGCATCGCGTTTGGCGTTGGAACCTTTAGCGAATCTTATTACGGAACCGACGCCGCGCAAATGATTGTTTACCGAACTCCTTGGATGGCTTTTCTTCTCATTTTGCTCGCCTTAAATTTACTCGCTTCTGCTCTAGACCGAATTCCTTGGAAAAAAAAACACATCGGTTTTTTGACCACTCATTTGGGAATCATTTTAATTTTATCCGGGTCTGTAATCTCTCAAGCATTTGGAATTGAAGGGCAGCTCGCCATTCAAGAAGGAAAAACCGGATCTCGAATGACACTTTCAGAACCTTTGATTCAAATTTTCTCCGTTGATTCCGATCAAAAATGGACCTATTTTTTGAAACGCCGGCCATTTTCATGGAGGGGCAAAGAAGACTTAAGTTCCATCGACAGCCCGCTTCAAATATTTCTTCTAAGTGATTATCCAAAAGCCAAAGCCAGCGAAATTGTCGAACCATCGGATTCAGGATCTCCGGCCGTTCATGTGAATCTTCAGGGATCAATGGCTTCGATTGATCAATGGCTTTTTCTGGACGATTCATCCCGAAATGTTTCTAATTTAGGACCGGCAACTGTTCGATTTAGCAAAGAGCCAATCTTACAAAATGAAAAAAAAGACGAATCGGCAGGTGAATTTGGAACGCTTCAATTTAATTTTGAGAGCGGCCAGACATTTGAAATTAAACTTAATTTGGAGAGTGTTGGAAAAATGGTTTCAATTGAAGGCACGCCTTTTAAGGTTGAGATAACTCAAATTTTTAAAGATGCCCTTGTTGAAGGAAATAAATTAATAGAAGGCTCTCAAGCTTCTTTGAATCAGCAAGCATTTCCGGAAAAAAATCCCGCGATTGAACTTGTGCTCAAAGGAAACGGTTTGTCCGAACGACATACGGTATTTGCGCGATTTCCGGAATTCCCAACACTTCATGGAATGAAGCCGAGTGAAGCTCATGTCCGAATTGCTTATCAAGTTCCGGAATTTGAACAGGAGAAGGTAAAAAACGAATTGAGATTTATTTGGCAAAATAAACAACTGCCCAAGTTTCAAATCAAAGCTGGTAAAAAAATAACAGAAAGCAATCTCGAAATCGGTAAAGAAATTGAGACCGGCTGGATGGATTTTAAATTCAATGTGGATCAGTATTATCCTCATGCGAACGCCAAAAAACTTTTTTCGCCTTTGCCGTCTTCTTCTCAAAGCGTTGATGCCATTCCGGTTGTTCAAGTCGAGTTTGCAAAAGCGGGGGAAAGAAAATCTGTTTGGCTGGAGCAGGGTGAGATTACACACATCGCAGTCGGAGGATCCGATTATCACGTTCTTTACGGACTGAAAACAAAACCGCTTGGTTTTCAAATTGAACTTCAAGATTTCATGATTGAAACTGATCCGGGCACAGACAAACCTGCCAGCTTTAAAAGTTTGGTGAAATTAAAGGACGCTTCAGCCGGAATCGAACGAGACCAATTAATTCAAATGAATCAGCCGCTCAAGTATCGCGGTTTTAAAGTGTATCAAAGTGCCTATCAACAAACTCCGGGCGAAGCGGACATTTCAATTTTTACCGTAGCGCGCGATCCGGGTAACGGACTTAAGTATGCCGGCGCTATTATAATGATTGCTGGCATTGGCATGTTATTTTACGTAAAATCACTTTCTACTCTTAAAGGAAGCGACCCCAAACTTCGGAGTAAATAATGAGTCGAGTTAATGTAAATAAAACTTTTATTTCCTCCCCCCTTGTGGGGGAGGATAAAGGTGGGGGGTGTAACAGAATTTTAACCCCCATCCTAGCCTTCCCCCATAAAGGGGGAAGGAAGAAGTTAAATTGCTTTACGATAATAGTATTTTTTTTAAGCATTAATTTATTTCCTCATTTTCTTTACGCTCAGTCTGCTAAATCAATCGAAGATATTCTTGGCAGTATTCCGGTTCAAAACGGAGGACGAGTAAAGCCTTTTCGCAGTTTTGCCAAAGAAAGTCTTCTTTTGGTCACCGGAAAAATGTCCTGGGAAAAACAAGATCCGACCATTGTCATTTGGAAGTGGCTCGCGGAACCGCAAGTTTGGGCATCAAAACCACTCGTTCCGGTTCAAAATGCAGAGCTCAGAAAACATTTTTCTGCCGATACCATCAATAATCGTGTAGCGCCAAATTTAATTTTGAATGATCTTGAATTTCTGAAAACGATTAGGGCACTTCAACAAAGACAGGAGAAAGAAAAAAATTTAACTGCGAGTGAAAAAAAACAACTCGAATTTTACCAGCGCGCCAGACTTTTTGATGAAATATCGAACGGCCGAATTCCGGGATTCATTCCTCATCCTGAGGATCCAAAAATTTCCTGGCTTCCTCCGGAAGCGCTTATTCATCAGGAGGGAACCGAAATTTTAACCAACGTTTTTCCAGTTTCTGAAGTTCGGCAACTTCAAACGGTGTTTCTGCACTTTTTGGATCGCATAAAAGAAGGAAATTTGGAAGCCGCTTTTCCCAGTGCGCAAGAATTTGTTTCTAATCTAAACGAACTTCTTCTTTCGAGAGAAATTATTCTCGATCGATCAAAAATTAATGAAGAACTTCTCTATTTTAAAATAAAACCCTTTCAACTTGCTCTGGCATTCTATTTATTAAGTCTTTTCATCTGGGCTGCACCGAATAAGAACCCAAAATTAATTTTGGCTGCTTTGGTTTTATTTTTTATCGGTTTTTTTACTCATACTTTTGGATTTGTTCTGAGAATTTTGATTGCCGGAAGGCCGCCCGTTACGAATATGTACGAGTCCATTATTTGGGTTTCTTGGGCCGCTGCTTTGTTTTCAGTTGTTTTGTGGTTTTTTTATCGCTCGTCGCTTCTTCCTGCGATTGCCGCTGCGGTGGCAACGTTCGGTCTCTTGGTGGCTGAAAGTTTTCCCACCTTGTTGGATCCTTCAATTTCTCCTTTGGTTCCAGTGTTGAGAAGTAACTTTTGGCTGACGATTCATGTTCTCACAATCACATTGGGCTATGGCGCATTTGCATTGAATTGGGGAATCTCGCATGCGCTCATTTATTCACTTGCGTTTAACGGCAAGAAAAAAACAATCGACAATTTAACTGAATATGTTTATCGCTCTCTTCAAATCGGAGTCATTCTTTTGTCCTGCGGCACGATTCTCGGCGGTGTTTGGGCCAGCTATTCTTGGGGGCGATTCTGGGGATGGGATCCGAAAGAAACTTGGGCGTTAATTGCAATTTTGGCTTACTTGGCGGTTCTTCACAGTCGAACAGCAGGATGGCTTGACACTTTTGGAGTTGGATTTTGGGCGGCACTTTGTTTTTTAACCGTGTTAATGGCTTGGTACGGCGTCAATTTTGTTTTGGGCGTTGGGCTTCACAGTTATGGATTTGGAGGCGGAGGACTTCATTATGTATTGGCTTTTGTTGGCGCTGATCTAATTTTTCTTTTATTTTTAGAGAAGCAGTTTAAAATGAACACTCATATTATAGAAAGGTAATGATGACAGACAATACCGCACGCAAAGGAGAACGTCCTCCTCACATTGCCAAGAAGCCGCCAAGAAAAAGAGAACCGAACATTCTGGCGGTGATTGATCAAAGAGGTTGTACGGGCTGTGAAGCGTGTATTATTTTTTGTCCCGTGGATTGCATCGAAATCGTGCCAGGTGTTGACTTTACTCAATTTCAGCAATTGGTTGAGGTGGATATTGAGCGCTGCATCGGATGCGCGCTCTGTGCAAAAAATTGTCCTTGGGATACGATTCCCATGCTGCCCTATGCTGAAGGAATTCAAAAAGCCCCGGACTTAACTCTTCGAAGCATTTGTAACCAAAAAACATGCCAAGATATCGAAGCTGTTTGAAGTTAGGCGAATTTTAAAAATCCTCCGACATACTTAGCTCTTTCCTTTGGTAAAGTTTTTTTAAGTCTTCACAAATCCATTTCAATCATCGTAAAAATCTCGCATTTTTTTCAGAAAATAGAACAAAAGAATGGTGTGTTAAATATAACAAGCGTATAATTATTTTCAGATTTAGTAAACGATACTTTTTCCTACAGAGTTTTTTCCTTTTCAGATGACAGCCTCGAAGGGTTTTAGCCAACCGGAAGGGAATCAAGCAAGTGGAGAATAAAATGAAGGGTGAATATTTTAAAGATGAAGACGGATATTTCGACACAACTGAACCGTTTAGAAAAAAGAGATCAAATCGAAATGCTAATTTCGCCGTGTTTTTTGCCTCAAGCTCAATTCCTGCCCCGGGCAAATTTATCGACGTGCATTACGGTTTGGTAAATTACGCTGAAGAAGTTCGCAGAGCAGGATAATTACGAATTACGCGGAATTGCCGTCAAGTCTCAACCAAACCTTTTGAGTAAAATCAGGCGGGTGTGTGAGATTGGTTGGTTCAAGAGCCACAATATCCCGTGCTTGAAAAGTAAGATTCTGCTGGTCATAAATTCCCAATAATTCTTTCTGCTCCGAAATAAAAACGTTCTCCATTTTCCGTCCGTCTTTTAAAATAGCTGTGACCAAATGACCGTTCTTAATCGTCCGCGGAATTTTTCTCAGTTGTTCACTAATCTCTGGCGATAATTTTCTTTGCGCGGGTTCAATAAAGACAGCCTTAATTTTAACAGGATCTTTGTATTTTTCTGAACGAAGCTCACGCTTGATTCGCACATCCTCATAAGCTTTGTCTACTTTGTAATACATGAAAATCATGAGTGGAATAAGAGCCACAAGCCAGCTTCCGAATACCGCAATAATCCATAAGAGTGAAGTGGTTGAATTTCTGACCGAACCGAACCGACTAGAAATAAAGGGCGTCCAAAACCAGACTGCTGCAAAAAAAGATCCGATGGTCAGACTAATCCAAATGAGCCACCACGTTACGGTGGATTCGTCTCGTTTATCCATGTGGCCCATGACCATTTCTTTTTTCTTCATGAGCGGAATTAACGTGATGAACCAAGTTCCAAAGACAGCGACCATCCAGCCAATGGCAATCTGAGGATTTTTAAAATCAGCTTTGAGATGGATCAAGAAAAGCCAATTCCAGAAAACTACGGAGACTGTAAAGCCGCCGATGGCGAGCAAAATCCATTTAAGCCAAAACCATATTCCTGCTGCGTTATTGGAACGTAATTTTGTTGCCATTTGAGCCTGCGTCCTCTTTCTTAAAGATTAAAATAAGAGTTACATTTTAAAGGGTTTGCCCGGTTTTTTCAATGTTTTAAGAGCTTGCATCTTGAAATCTGAAACTCAGGTGGTATTCTTCCTTTTAGATTTAGTTGTTTCTTTGATAGCAGTAGATTGAACGACAAAGGCAAACCATTTGAAAGGATGGGGCGCAAAGCTGTGCACCTAACCCCGCAAGGGTATGGTCGGCAGGCCGCCGAATTCAATATGAATTCAAACAAGCATTTAGCTTTTGCATTACTCACAATTTTCAGTTTCGGTTCGTTTCTCTCGCCGGTTGCTTTCTCTCAGGATAGTTTAACCAGTTCTTTTTCTATTTCTGTAAATGCCCCTTCTGTCAGTTCGCCGCAGGATAAACTGCACGCTCTTGAGTCAACGCGTTTTCATTTTATTACGTTAAAACAGTTCCATTCCTCTTTGTTTACGAATGACAAGGCGAGCGATCACAAAATTTCCGACATGGACGCCCGGCTTTTAAATGGAGCTTTAAACACCTTCTTAACTCGAGCGGGTCGTGAAACGCTTTTACTTGAAGCTCTTCGTCAAAATCGTTCTGTGAGATTGAAATTCAACATTCCGCAGAAGACCGAAGAATACAAAATCATCGACAATCCCGACAAACCGCTGGCCTATCGTTTGGAACCGGTGGTTCGATCAGTTCCTGCAACGATTGAAATCAAACCGCTATTGGATAAACCAGTTGCATTTGAAATTACTGTGAAGAAGGGGAAAGAACGATATCTTTACGATATCAATTGGTCAGGAAAAATTATTTGTATTACCTGCTTAAACAGCAGCCTCGCTTAAATTCCATCAACGCGTTGAAGCCGATTGATACTCTTCCCGATAGATATTTGCCAGCACAAAAAATAGCGACAAAATAATGGGTCCTAAAAAAAGACCGATAAAACCGTAAACCTTAACACCGCCAAGAATTCCCAGAAAAAGAAGTAAAACTGGAAGTTGCGTTTTTTCTCTGATCAACATTGGCTTTAGGAAATTATCACTCAAACTGATGACGAAAATCCCAATCAGAAGCAGCGAGATCGCTTTTGCAATTTCATGCCTAATGAATAAATAAATTACTACCGGGCCCCAAACCGTGGCCGCTCCCGTTACCGGAATTAAAGAGGCGATGAAAGTTAAAAAAGCGAAGAAGAAAGGAAGTGGCACAGCCAATATCCAATAGGTGAACCCCGCAAGAGTTCCCTGAACAATACAGGTTACAAATTGACCTCGGAGTACAGCTGCAAACGTCTCATTAATTTTTTTTCCAAGCACTTCTTTGTTTTTTTTGGCCATTGGTACCAATTGATAGATAAATTCATAAATGGATTTTCCGTCCCGGAAAAAGAAAAACAATAAAAAGGTAATAAAAATAAGATTGATAATCCACAAGAGCAGATTTTTGGTTAACGTTGCCAGTTGAAGCGCCGCGAAATTACCCAATCCCTTTGCGGTGTGAAGGACGGTGTCGGTCAATTCTTTTTGAAGAGGATCCCACTTCAGCCAAAGTTGCTGCGTCCATTCATTTCGGGCTGCTTCACGGATTTGCAAGATAAACTGCTCCAGTTTTCCGCTCGTGATGTAATCACTGACATTATTATAAAGATCAATTGCTTCCTGCATTAAACTGATCAAAACCATTGCAGCCGGAAGAACCACAATCACGATGACGAGACAGGTCACTAAAAAGGAGGCAAGAGAAGAATTCATTTTCGTTGTCTTTAATAATTTTTGATAGACAGGATAAAATGCAAAAGCCAGAATCGCAGCCCATGAAATGGCGAAGAAAAAAGGAGAAAATAAAAGAATGATCTGATAGAGAACAAAAAGAAATAGGGCAACAAAAAAATAGGATACAATTTGTTCTTTTTGCATCGAGTTCTAGTTTAACCGTACATGAGAGTCCAGATCAATAGAATTTTTGCTGTTGCTTCTGCTATTGTTGAGTCGCGCGGCGGGTGATATAATGCTCAAAATTTAACAACAAGGAGTTATTGGATGAAAATTTCTGTCGGATTTTATGATGAGACCAAAACAAAAGCCGATCTTTTAGTCTTTGGCATGTTTGACGGCGAAACAAAACCGCCGAAAGCACTCTTAACGATTGAACCAGCCGCTTCAAAGATATTAAGCAACGTTATTCAGAAAAAACGTTTTCAGGGAAAAGAAGGAGAGCAATACAGCACTTATAATGACCAATTTAAACACACGAATCAAATTTTGGCTTTAGGTCTTGGAAAAAAAGACGCCTGGTCACGTGAAAAATTCAGAAGAAGAATCGCTGGCGTTTTAAATTACGCAAAAAATCAAAATGCTGCTTCAGTACAAATTATCGCCGAGACCTTTGCGGCGAATTCCATCCGGCTTGAAGAAACTGCCGAAATCATTCCCGATACCTTAGATCGCGCCGAATACCGGTTCGACAAGTATCTTTCCAAGAAAAAAGATACTCCTAAAAAAGAAGTTGCTACCGTTGAATTGCTTTTTTCCAAAAAAGCCCAGAAAAAATCGTTGGAATCCGCAATTGAAAAATCCCGAATCATCGCCGACGCAGTCAATTTTACCCGCAACTTAATTAATGAACCGGCGAATGTGATGTCTCCGCGGGAATTGGCTCGTTATGCCCGTGAGGTTGCGCGCGAAGGGAAGATGAAATGCCAAGTATTGGGAACAGCTGAAATTAAGAAACTTAAAATGGGTGGCGTGATTGCCGTTGGTCAAGGTTCGCATGAACCGTCACAATTTATTATTTTAGAATATGGAAGCGCTCATAAAAATAAAGGAACGATTTGTATTGTCGGAAAAGGCGTCACGTTTGACACGGGGGGAATTTCAATTAAGCCGTCGCGAGACATGGAAAAAATGAAATACGACATGTCGGGTGCTGCTGCGGTCATCGGAATTTTTAAAGCGATCAGCCGTCTCAAACTTCCCATTCATGTGGTCGGTCTTGCACCGTGCGTTGAAAATATGCCGGGTGGTGGTGCGCAAAGACCCGGTGACATTATTAAAATGTACAACGGAAAGTCGGTGGAAGTAATTAACACAGACGCCGAAGGCCGTTTAATTTTGGCTGACGCTTTGGCCTATACTGAAAAATTTAAACCCAAAGCAATTATTGATATGGCCACTTTGACCGGCGCTTGCGCGGTTACCTTTGCCGATAAATGCATTGGGTTAATGGGAACCGATCCAGTTCTTGTTGAGAAAGTCAGAAAAGCAGGCGAAGCGACCGGCGAAAGATGCTGGGAACTTCCACTTTGGGATGAATATTTTGAAATTATCAAGGGCCATCACTCCGATATCATGAACGCCGGGTCAGGATACGGTGGAACCATTACGGCTGCTATGTTCCTTAAAGAATTTGTTCCGATTAAGCCATGGGTTCATTTGGACATTGCAGGAACAGCGTGGGTGGATTCAGACAAGCCTTATAATTCTCGCGGCGCCACAGGCGTTGGGGTGCGTTTGGTGCTTGAGCTTTTAAAAAATTGGAAATCATAAAACGTCAGAATGACAAAAACCTTTGTTTCATCTTTGATCAAAGGAATCCGCGCTCGTCAGATTACCTATTTAAGTCAAGCAGTTTCCCTCCTTGAAAATAATCACCCGTCAAAGTCTAAAATTTTAAAAGCGCTTTCCGCTTCAAAAAAAGAAAAATCCTTCATCATTGGAATTACCGGCTCGCCCGGCTCCGGCAAAAGTACGTTGATCGCCAGACTTGCAAAATTAATGAGACAGAACGGAAAAAAAGTGGCGATCATTGCAGTGGATCCGAGTAGCCCCAAAACCGGCGGTGCTTTTCTGGGCGATCGTGTGAGAATGCAAAATTTAACGGAAGATCCCGGCGTTTTTATTCGAAGCATGGCCAGCCGCGGCGCCCAAGGCGGAGTGGCCAAAACAACAAAGGACATTTCACTTTTATTTTCAAGGGCGGGATATGATTATGTTTTAATTGAAACCGTTGGAGCCGGGCAGCTGGATTATGAAGTAACCAAATTTGCGGACTTAACCATTTTGGTTTTGACTCCCGAAGCCGGTGATGAAATGCAATTTATGAAAGCGGGCCTTCGGGAATTAGCCGATTTGTTTGTGATTAATAAATCAGACCGGCCTGGTGCTAAAAAATTGGAAGCGTTTTTAAAACGCAGCGAGCAAAGCAGGATTTCAATTTTTAAAACCATCGCAGAACAAAATCAAGGCATTCAGGAACTGTATGAATTCATTTTGAAAGTAATTCCTTCCCCCTTTATGGGGGAAGGTTAGGATGGGGGTAAATCTTGATTTGTGAACCCCCCACCTTAATCCTCCCCCACAAGGGGGGAGGAAATAATTTATATGACATTTTGAATCTATGAAAAAACAAATTCCTAAAATTCTCTACACGCCTAAAGACACTCGGCACATTCGTTACCTAAAAGATCTGGCTGATCCGGGAAAATTTCCCTTCACGCGCGGAATTTATCCAACTATGTATTCTGAGAAACCGTGGACGTTCCGTGAATTTTCAGGCTTTGGCCTTGCCCACGATACGAATAAACGATTCCGGTTTTTGCTTGAGTCCGGACAAACTGGACTCTCCGTTGCTTTTGATCTTCCAACACTCATGGGTTTGGATTCTGATGATCCTAAATCGACGGGAGAGATTGGACTTGGCGGCGTTGCAATTGATTCACTCGAAGATATGGAGGAATTGTTTCGAAACATTCCGCTCTCTAAAGTGTCAACTTCGATGACGATCAATGCGCCCGCTGCGATTATTTTTGCGATGTATCTTGCTTGCGCAAAAAAACAAAAAGCCAAGCTTAGTTCGTTGAACGGAACCATTCAAAACGATATCTTGAAAGAATACATTGCGCAAAAGGAATGGATTTTTCCACCGAAACCTTCCATTCGATTAATTGTCGACTCAGTTGCATTTGCAACCGCACAAGTTCCGAAATGGAATACGATTTCAATCAGCGGATATCATATTCGTGAGGCAGGCTCCACGGCCGTTCAGGAACTGGTGTTTACATTGGCAAATGGATTTACTTATGTTGAGGAAGTATTAAAGACCGGCGTGAAGATTGATCGGTTTGCTCCGCGGTTTTCTTTTTTCTTCAATGCCCATCAAAATTTTTTCGAAGAGATCGCTAAATTAAGAGCAGCCAGACGAATTTGGGCCCGCAAAATGCGTTACACTTATAAAGCAAAAGATCCGAAATCGTGGCGCCTCAGATTTCATGTGCAAACGGCCGGCTGCAGTCTTCACGCGCAGCAGCCTGAAAATAATATTGTTCGCACGGCTTATGAAGCGCTTTCAGCGGTTTTAGGCGGCGCACAAAGTTTACATACCAACGGATTTGACGAGCCGCTTTGTCTGCCAACAGATGAATCAGCTCAAATCGCTTTGAGGACTCAGCAAATTCTGGCTCATGAATTGGGAGTGACCGAAGTCGTTGATCCCTTGGGCGGATCTTATTATCTTGAACAGTTAACCAATGAAATGGAAACACAAGCCGGGAATTATTTCAAAAAAATTCGTTCTTTGGGCGGTGTGTTGAAAGGGATTGAAGAGAATTTTTTTCAGCACGAAATTGCCAATGCTTCCTATGCTTATCAAAAAGAAGTTGAAGAAAAAAAACGAATCGTTGTCGGAGTTAATCAATACACAACTTCAAAAGAATTATGGAATGTCCCCATTTTTAAAATTGATCCGAAAAGAGAAAGCGAACAAAAAGCGCGTCTTAAGCGGCTTAAAAAGAAACGGAATCGTTCAAACGTGTTAAAGTCGCTTGAGCGGCTTAAAAATAAATCTAAAACCAAAGAAAATTTGATGCCCTATATTTTGGAATCGGTTGAAGCTTATGCCACGCTCGGCGAAATAGTGAATACCTTAAAGGACGTTTTCGGTGAATATCAAGAACCGGCCAGCGCATTATAAACAAGACGTCATTGCGAGGCAGTATTACAGGGGAAGCCGAAGCAATCTACGAACCTGAGATTGCTTCGTCGGCCTTCGGCCTCCTCGCAATGACGGACAGATTATGAAAAAACAAAAAATCAGAGTTTTATTGGCTAAAGCCGGACTTGACGGCCATGACCGCGGAGTCAAAGTCATCGCAAGAGCTTTGCGCGATGAGGGAATGGAAGTTATTTATACCGGACTTCGTCAAAGTGTTAATTCCATCGTCATCAGCGCGATTCAAGAAGACGTAGACGTTGTGGCAGTCAGCATTTTATCCGGTGCTCATATGACAGTTTTGCCGCAAATCTGGAAAGGTTTGAAAAAATATGGGCGCAAGGACATTTTATTAACGGGTGGCGGAATTATTCCGCTTGAAGATCAAATCAAACTGCAAAAACAGGGCATCGGAAAAATTTTTGGGCCTGGCGATTCAATTTCCAAAATTCTTCGGTACATCAAAAATTCAGTCAAGTTGTCTTGAAGAAATCTTACTGAAATAAATGTAATAGTTGGCTCGTTAAAATCCCCACGTAATTTCCAACAGCATTTCCAAAAATGGCAAGCAATAACGCTACTGGAACCAAGCTGGAATGATACGTCGAAGCGACAATCGGCGCTGAGACAACGCCGCCCAAATTTGCTTGAGATGCCGCTGCACAAAGACCGATGGGAATTCGCAAAACTTTTGCGTAAATAAAAAATAAAACTCCTTGGATCACCATCCAGACAAACGCAACCAGAAGAAAAAGCGGTGCTAAAAAAACGGCCAGTAAATTTGCTTTTGCTCCGGTTGAAGCCAACACAAAGTAGAAAAGAAAGTAGCCGATTTTATTGGCGTTCCGTTCTTCTGTTTCTGCAAAAGAGGTCATCGACAACAAAAGACCCGCTGTGGTAATGATCATGATAATCCAAGTCGCTTGATTAATGCTTGGCCGCGATTGAGAAATATATTTGCTGGCCCACGTGCATGCAATTCCGACTCCGAATCCAATGATCAAAAGCTTGATTAATGAAGCAAATGTTAATTTATCTTTTCGAGATTTTTTTCTTTTGTCTTCATATAAAATTGTTTCAAGTTGTTTTCGATCCGCTTTCATCATGTGATCGATTTTTTTCTGACTTCCCGAAATAATCATCAGAAACGTCATCCAAATGTAGACCATCGTAATGTCCGAAATAAAAAGCGGTGTAAAAAGTTGATCTGAAAGTCCGGTGGCTTCTTTGACGGCCAGTTGATTTGCTGTTCCGCCGATCCAGCTGGCCATTAAGGTACCGATGGCTTTCCAGCTTTCAGGGCCGATTAAATGTTTGAATAAAAAGAAAACCGTTACTCCACCGATAAAAACACAAATCGAAGAACCAGCCATGGCAATGGCCGCATACGTTCCAATTTTTTTCAGGCTTTTCAAATCTGACGTCATGAGAAGCAAAATAAGACAGGCGGGAAGAATATAAATGGAAATCCAATCATAAACTGGTGATTTGATCGGAAGAATTCCGATTGTTGTCAGAAGCGTTGGTGGAATGTAACACCAAACCGGAGTGGGAATAATCCGCATTAATTTTGAATTTTTGAAGCGAGAAGACCAGAAATCAGCAATGACTACGACGGCGAGAAGAATAACCGCGATTGAGACCGGGTCTTGAATCGTGGCGATTCCCGTCATCCCATCACCGCCTTGTTTCGCCATTTAAAATGGCGAAATTTCTTAAAAAATAAAAGAACGCGCTGGCGCGTTCTTTTCCAAGGAGGTGGTGGGATCATTTATCTCCAAACCAGTCGAATTTGTCCGTAATTCGCCGGAGCAGATTTTTTCCTTTGGGACGGGAATATTTTTTTTCGCTTTTCTTAACCCGACTTTTTGGATTAATCTTCCAAACTTTTCGCGGTTTCGGTTTGGTTTTTTTCGCGCGCGTTTTTCTCATAATAATTTTTTAATAATCTCGAGCATTTCCCGGTGAATCAATCCGTTTGAAGCAAGGGTTTGTCTACCATAAATATTCATCGGCTTTCCACGGAAGTCACTTAACTGGCCTCCGGCCTCTTCCACCATTAAAGCTCCGGCCGATTGATCCCAAGCCTGAAGGTTAAATTCCCAATAGCCGTCGAATCTTCCGCAGGCGACATAACATAGGTCAATTGCCGATGAACCCAATCTTCTGATGCCATGTGTTCTGAGCATAAATTCTTCGATAAATCTTAAGTAATATTTTGCTTTTTCGCGCCGGTCATAAGGAAAACCCGTGGCAAGCAAAGATTCCCCAAGCATTTTTACTTTCGAAACCTTGATTTTTTTTCCGTTGAGACTCGCACCTTTTCCTTTTTCCGCCCAAAACCATTCATTCAAAAGAGGATTGAAAACGCCGCCCAATTTGACAATGCCGTCTTCTTCAAATCCAATGGAAACGCAAAAGCAGGCAAGACGATGGGCAAAATTGGTGGTTCCATCTACAGGATCAATGATCCATTTGTATTTTGAATTTCCGGAAGGTTTTGATTCTTCTGCAAAAATAGAATGATCTGGAAAATTTCGTTTGATGATTTCGATAATTTTTCGCTCTGCTTTTTTGTCGGTTTTGGTGACCAAACTAACCGGACTCTTGTAATCAATGGAAATCGGTTTGGTGGAAGCGGTTTTGATGATTCGCCCAGCTTCAATTAATGCTTTTTCGAGAGTTTGTTTGATTTTATTCATCCCACTACCTGTTTGACAAGAGCGCATCAATTTAAGAAATGCGCTCTTGTATTTCTAAAGAGATCCACCGCCTATGGCGGTAAACAAACAGGTGGTGGGATCACGATTTCCGTTCCTTGCAAAAGCGCTTAAGCTTTGATAGGATAACAATTTATTTCATACAACGCAATAAATCCCAAATCATAACTTGGAAGGAATTTTAACAATGGCACACAAGGTTACTTTAATTCGCGGAGATGGTACGGGTCCGGAACTTGCAGACGTGACCAAAAAAGTTTTGGACGCGACCGGAGTTCAATTTGATTGGGACATTCAAGATGCCGGAATCGACGTGATGGCAAAAGAAGGAACGCCGCTTCCAGATCGAGTTTTAGAATCCATCAAGAAAAATAAAGTTGCGATCAAAGCTCCGATCACAACTCCTGTGGGAACCGGCTTCAGATCCGTAAATGTTGCTCTTCGAAAAGAATTTGATCTTTATGCCTGTCTCAGACCTTGCAAATCCTATGTGGGTGTCCGGTCTCGTTATCAAAATATTGATTTGGTGATTGTTCGGGAAAATACCGAAGATCTTTACGCCGGAATTGAATTTCAAAAAGGAACTCCGGAAGCAAAAGAAGTCATTGAAGTTTGTTCCCGGCTTTCCAAAAAATCAATTCGGCCGGATTCAGGAATCAGCATCAAGCCCATTTCGGTAAGCGGCACGGAACGAATTGTGAAATTTGCTTTTGAATATGCTCGGAAAAATAAACGCAAAAAAGTCACAGCTGTTCATAAAGCCAACATTATGAAATTTTCAGACGGACTTTTCCTTGAAGTTTCCCGCAAAGTGGCAAAAAAATATTCGGATATTGAATTTGACGACCGCATCGTTGATAACATGACCATGCAGCTCGTTCAATCTCCGGAGCATTATGACGTTCTTGTTCTTCCCAATCTTTACGGTGACATTTTGTCTGATCTCTGTGCGGGTTTGATTGGTGGTCTTGGCGTCGCTCCCGGAGCAAATATCGGAGAAAGCGGTGCTATTTTCGAAGCCACTCATGGTTCTGCTCCAAAATATAAAGGTCTCAACAAAGTGAATCCCACGGCAATGATTCTTTCAGGAATGTTAATGCTTCGCTATTTCGGAGAAAATCAAGCTGCCGATCGTCTCGAAAAAGCAGTAAGTGAAGTCATTCGTGAAGGAAAAGATGTGACTTATGACATGAAAGAAACCAAAACGGATCCGACAGCAGTCGGCACACGCGAAATGGGCGATGCGATTATTCGAAAGCTAAAATCATGATTGCTCCGTCATTGCGAGGAGGCCGAAGGCCGACGAAGCAATCTCAGATTCGTAGATTGCTTCGGCAATGCTTTGGACCATTGCCTTGCAATGACAAGAGATTCTTATGAAATTTCCTAAAGTTACGGTTGTCGGCGCTGGATTTGTTGGAGCGGGGTGCGCTCAGCGGCTTCTTGAAAAACAATTGGCCAATGTTGTATTGGTCGATGTTGTTGACAGTTTGCCGCAGGGCAAGGCGCTCGACATGATGGAATCTGCGCCCATCGAAAAATTTCAAACGTCCATCGTCGGAACGAATTCGTACGAGGAAACAAAAAATTCAGACATTGTGATTATTACGGCAGGTCTGGCGCGAAAGCCGGGCATGAGCCGAGATGATTTGCAGGCGAAGAATGCCGAAATTGTCGGTGGAATTGTAACAGAAGTTTCTTCGCGCTCTCCGCAAGCTATTTTAATTATCGTTACCAATCCCCTTGATGTGATGACTTATTTGGCCTGGAAAAAATCCGGGTTCGATCATAAACGTGTCATTGGAATGGCCGGCGTTTTGGATTCAGCGCGTTACGCTTATTTTCTTTCACTTGAACTGAAATGCGTTCCGAGCGACGTTGAAGCAGTTGTTTTAGGTGGCCATGGAGATTTGATGGTTCCGGCTCCAGAATTTTCTACTTTCAAAGGCAAGCCCGTTACTCAATTAATTTCAAAAGAAAAAATCGAAGCCATTAACCAAAGAACGCGCGACGGCGGAATTGAAATCGTGAATTTGCTTAAAACCGGAAGTGCTTATTATGCGCCGTCTTCTTCAGCGGTTGCGATGGCCGAGGCTATTTTGAAAGATTCAGGCCGCGTTCTGCCGTGCTGTGTTTATTTAACCGGCCAATACGGAATTAAAGATACTTATTGCGGAGTTCCCGTTAGTTTGGGCAAAGAGGGAGTTAAAAAAGTGGTTGAGCTTAAACTTTCTGCCGAATCGGCGGCGCAGCTGAAGCGTTCGACGGAACATGTTCGCGAACATTGCGCGAAATTAAATTTATGAAGCAAACAGCAACTTCAATTTACTACTTTCCTCCCCCCTTGTGGGGGAGGACTAAGGTGGGGGGATTTAAAACGGAACGAACCCCCATCCTAACCTTCCCCCATAAAGGGGGAAGGAATAAAGTGCATTAAATGTTATCTCGGACATTTATTCTCAGAAGACTTCATTCGCTTTCCGGTGTATTTCCGATCGGTTTTTTTCTGCTCGAACACATGTTTTCAAACGCGTTTATTTTATTCGGAGCTGACGCGTGCAATCGTCAAATTGAATTTCTGAGAAGTATGCCCTTTGTCGTTTTTCTCGAAGTAACCTTTATAGCACTTCCGATTCTGTATCATTCCATCTATGGGATTATGGTCACCATTACCGGAAAAACGAATTTAAGTTCCTATCCCCACACTCAAAATATTCTTTATACACTTCAACGGATTACCGGAATCATTGCCCTTATTTATATTACCTATCATGTTTATGAAACTCGGATTGTAAATGCCATGTATGGAACTGAAGTCAGTTACGCCAGGATGCAGGAAATCATGTCCCATCCAGCCATGTTTTGGTTTTACGTGATTGGTCTTGCCGCAGTTTGTTTTCATTTTGCGAATGGGGTTTGGGGATTTTGTGTGAGTTGGGGCATTACGGTAACCGATCAATCTCAGCGAAAAGCTGGAATCGGATTTGGCGCATTGGCTTTTCTTATTTTTGTAATCGGAACATTTTCGCTCATTAAATTAACCTAAGACAATCTTCATGAATCAAAAATTTATTGTTGTCGGCGGCGGGTTGGCCGGTCTTATGACAGCCATCAAATTGGCTGAAGCCGGAAAACATGTTGAAATTTTTTCCATCGTTCCTTGCCGAAGATCTCATTCTGTTTGTGCGCAAGGCGGAATCAACGCTTCCGTTAACACACAAGGCGAAGGCGATTCTCCTCAAATTCATTTTGAAGAAACCATTTTCGGCGGAGATTATTTGGCCAATCAGCCGATGGTTCGCGATATGTGCGCGGCGGCTCCGGAAATTGTTTACATGTTTGACCGGCTCGGTGTTGCGTTTAATCGAACGCAAGACGGCTTAATCGATTTCAGGCGATTTGGCGGAACCAAATTCCACCGGACTGCTTATGCAGGTTCGACGACCGGGCAACAATTAATGTATGCGCTCGAGGAACAAGTTCGGCGCTACGAAGTTGATGGATTAATTAAACGCTTTGAAGGTTGGGAATTTTTATCCTGTGTTTTGGATGACACTCAAACTTCCCGCGGAATTATTGCGATTGATATTGTTTCACTTGAATTAAAAGTATTTCGAGCGGACGCTGTTATTCTGTGTACCGGCGGAATCGGAATGGTTTATGGCCGCAGCACCAATTCCACAATTTGCACGGGCTCGGCTGCAGGAAGTGTATTCAAACAAGGAGTTTGGTATGCGAATGGTGAGTTTGTTCAAATTCATCCGACGGCGATTCCCGGTGAAGACAAACATCGACTGATGTCTGAGGCGATTCGCGGCGAAGGCGGCCGGGTTTGGACATACAAAGATGGAAAGCCGTGGTACTTTCTTGAAGAATGGTATCCCAAATATGGAAATTTAGTTCCGCGTGATATTGCAAGCCGCTCGATTTTTAAAGTTTGCCGCGAATTAAAATTAGGAATCGACGGAAAAGATTTGGTTTATTTGGACATTTCCCATCTTGATCCGAAAGCACTTCATGAAAAACTCGGCGGTGTGATTGAAATTTACGAAAAATTTGTCGGAGAAGATCCAAAAAAAGTTCCGATGCGGGTTTTTCCGGCCGTTCATTACACCATGGGCGGAATTTATATTGACCATGAACAAGCGACCAATCTTCCCGGAATTTTTGCGGCCGGTGAATGTGACTATCAATATCACGGCGCAAACCGGCTCGGCGCCAATTCTTTACTTTCCTGTATTTACGGCGGCGATTTGGCCGCACAAAAAACTATTCGTTACGTAGATTCTTTGAAAACAAGTTGCAATGACATCAACACTCGATTTTTTGACAGTGAACTCAAACGACAAAAAGAAATTAACGATAAATATTTAAAACCTCGCGGCAACGAAAATCCGTATGTGATTTGGGAAGAAATGGCGAAGTGGATGTCCGACAATGTAACGGTCGTCAGAAAAAACAAGGATTTGAAAACGACGGATGAAAAATTAGTTGAATTGACTGAGCGCTTAGAGCACGTGAGTTTGCATGATACGACGAATTGGCTGAATCAGGCTTTGATTTTTACGCGCGAGCTGGAAAATATGCTGGTCTTGGCAAGAGTGATTACGCTCGGCGCGCTGGCGCGTGACGAAAGCCGCGGAGCTCATTACAAGCCTGATTTTCCGGAACGAAACGACAAAGAATGGCTTAAGACAACGGTTGCGAAATGGACACCGAAAGGAATCGAGCTTTCCTACGAGAAAGTCGATACGTCACTTATTACACCCAAAGAAAGAAAATATTAAGAGACATGAAAGACTCTATCATTATTAAAATCAAACGTCAGGCAAAGCCGCGCTCCAATCCTTATTGGGAAGAATTTCATCTTCCGTATCGGCCGTACATGAATGTGATTACGTGCCTCCAGGAAATTCAAAAAAATCCAAGAACGTTTGACAGCCGGAAAACGACTCCGGTTGTTTGGGAACAAAGTTGTCTGGAAGAAATTTGCGGATCTTGCACGATGATCATCAACGGCCATGTGCGCCAGGCCTGCAGCGCACTAGTTGATCGGCTCGGAGATAAAATTACGATTGAGCCCATGACAAAATATCCGGTGGTCCGTGATTTGGTCGTGAATCGAAAAGCACTTTTCGAAAGTTTCAAACGCGTTAAGGCTTGGGTACCAGCTGAGAAAAATGCAACGGGTCCGGGCCCAAAAATTTCCGCCGAACTTGCTTTGAAACGTTACGAAATGTCAAAATGCATGGCGTGCGGCTGTTGTATTGAAGCCTGTCCTCAAGTGAACGAGCGATCCGAATTTATCGGAGCAGCTTCTATTAATCAAGTCAGACTTTTTAATTCTCATCCGATCGGCGCTCAGCTTAAGGACGATCGTCTTATCACCTTAATGCAAAAGGGCGGAATCGAAGATTGTGGAAATTCTCAAAACTGCGTGAAAATTTGTCCGAAGGGAATTCCGCTTGTGACTTCCATTATTGAAACGAACCGCGAGCTTTCTTTGAATTTACTTCATCTGATTAAGAAATGATCCCCCACCACTTTTTGCAATATAAGAAGAAACGATTCAATAAAAATATTTTTTCTAAGGTTTTGATTCCTGAAACAATAAATAAAAATGGTGGGGGATGAAAATCTTTCAAAAATCTTTTGCGCCGAAAATCGGAAAAAATGTTTTTATTCATCCAAGCGCAGTCGTGCTCGGAAAAGTGGTATTGAAAGATTATGCCAATATTTGGCCGGGCGTTGTATTAAGAGCCGATCTCAGCAAAATTGAAATTGGCAAATACACAAACATTCAAGATCTTTCAGTCGTTCATATTGAATCTGACCGCGGCACTTTTGTTGGCGATTACTGCGTGGTCGGTCACCGAGTAATTTTACACGCCTGTACTGTTGGAGACGGTGTGTTAGTGGGAATGGGCGCAATCATTTTAAACGGTGCTAAAATTGGGAATGGTAGTTTAATTGGAGCGGGATCGCTCGTGACTGAAAATACCAAAGTAAAACCCAAATCCCTTTATTTCGGACGGCCTGCAAAGTTTATTCGGAAATTATCAAAAAAAGAAATCCATGATACGATCAATTGGGCCAAAAAATATGCGCATACCGCCAAAGAGCATCAAGAAGGTTTGTATCAATCAGCGAATTCTGTCTAAACAAGTACTTTATGTTGTGAAAGAGAAAAAACTATTTCCTCCCCCCTTGTGGGGGAGGATTAAGGTGGGGGGCTAAAGCGGAACGAACCCCCATCCTAGCCTTCCCCCATAAAGGGGGAAGGGAGAGATTCATTATTTTGGGAAAACAAACCTATGAACATTCACGAATATCAAGCGAAAGAAATTTTCCAAAAGTTCGGAATCAAAATTCCGAAAGGAAAAGTATTTGATCAAAAGTCTCTTGCGCTTGATCAAATTAAATCGCTTGGGTCAGGCTCTTTCGTTGTCAAAGCGCAGGTTCATGCCGGCGGACGGGGAAAAGCCAGCGGAATTAAAATTGTAAACACAGCAGAACAGGCATTCGAAGCGGCGAAAAATTTACTTGGAAAGTCGTTGACGACGTACCAAACCGCCGGAGTTGCAAAGCCGATTGATTATGTGTTAGTCGAACCCGCGAGTCATATCAAAAAAGAAATTTATCTGGCCATCACGATTGATCGCGAACAGGCGCTTCCTTGCGTGATTTGTTCCGAAGCCGGCGGCATTGACATTGAAACCGTAGCTCACGAAACGCCTGAGAAAATTATTAAATTTCATTTTGATCCGGATGCCAAACTAAATCCGGAATTATTCAGGTCAGTCGCCAGAAAATTAGTGTCTGTCTCCAAAGAATTAATTCCAGTCGAATCAGTCGTATCGGATTTAATTTCAAAGCTCGCTCAACTCTTCATTCAATCGGATGCGTCATTGGTTGAGGTAAATCCGCTCGGCTTCATGGAAGATGGCTCAATCGTTCCGATTGATGCAAAAATTAATTTTGATGACTACGGACTCCTCCGGCATCCTGAAATTGCCGCGCTTCGCGACCCACGGCAGGAAGATCCGAGGGAAAACGAAGCCAAAAAATTTGATCTGAGTTACGTCGGTCTTGATGGAAATATCGGCTGCATGGTGAACGGAGCCGGTCTTGCGATGGCGACGATGGATATCATTAAATTAGGCGGCGGAGAACCAGCCAATTTTTTGGATGTGGGCGGCGGTGCAAGTAAAGAAAAAGTAAGCGCCGCGTTTAAAATTATTTTAAAAGATTCGCAGGTCAAAGCAATTTTGGTCAATATTTTTGGTGGAATCATGCGCTGCGACGTGATTGCCGAAGGAATTTTAGCCGCGGTTGAAGAACTTGATTTGAAAGTGCCTCTCGTGGTTCGGCTTGAGGGAACCAATGTGAAAGAAGGGAAAGCACTTTTAGCCAAATCAAAACTGAAAATCATTGCTGCCGATAGTTTCGAAGACGGCGCACAAAAAGTCGTAAAGGCAATTCGCTAACGATGTCTGTTCTCGTCGATCAACAAACAAAAGTGATTGTGCAGGGAATTACCGGATCTCATGGTTCGTTTCATGCGCATCAAATGATTGAGTACGGAACGAAAATTGTGGGCGGAGTAACGCCTGGAAAAGGCGGACAGCTATTTGAAAATAAAGTTCCTATTTTCAACAATATGAAGGAAGCGGTTCAAAAAACCAACGCGAATGCCAGCATTATTTACGTACCCGCAAAATTTGCAAAGGATGCAATTTTGGAAGCTGCAGACAGCGGAGTCAAGCTTGTCATTTGCATCACCGAAGGCATTCCAATCCTCGATATGATTCGAGTGAAAAAAATTCTTCAAGAGAAACCCGTTCGTTTGATTGGCCCCAATTGTCCGGGTATAATTACACCAGGCGCATCAAAAATCGGAATTATGCCAGGTTACATTCACAAGACCGGCCGAATCGGTGTTGTTTCGAGAAGCGGCACTTTGACATACGAAGCCGTTTGGCAGATGACAAGCCGTGGAATTGGACAATCAACCGTCATCGGGATCGGTGGAGATCCCATTTCCGGAACCAATTTTATTGATTGTCTTGAACTCTTTGAAAAAGATTTGGAAACAGATGCCGTTGTATTAATCGGAGAAATCGGTGGAAATGCTGAGGAAAAAGCCAGTGAATTTATTCGAAGCCGAGTTTCAAAACCGGTGGTTGCTTTTGTCGCAGGAATGACGGCACCAAGCGGAAAACGAATGGGTCACGCTGGAGCGATTATTTCTGGCGGAACCGGTACGGCGAAAGAAAAAATCAAGGCCTTGAAAGATGCAGGCGTTTCGGTTTGTGAAAGTCCGGCACAGATTGGACAAACCGTTTCTGAAACTTTGAAAAAAAGGAGAACGAGTGGTACAGCGAGCTTCCATTGATACAACGCGAAACATCGATTATTCTTATGAGCAGTATCTTCTGTCTCATGAGAAAAAAATTATTGATGCCATTCAACGATTTGAAGACAAACTTCATCACAGTTATGTCAAGTACGGTCGTTTCACGATTCCGACTTTTTTTAAACCTCATTTCATTACCGCCAAACAGGCCAAATTAATTCATTCCGTTTGCGACATCATTGCCCGAATGGTGGATCGTGTTGCCAATTTGTACATGATTGATCCAGCCGTGAAAGAAACATTTGCTTTAAGTCCCGAAGCAGAGGAGTTAATTAAAATTGACCCGGGATATTCTAGAGTTTTGGCACTTTCCCGTTTCGATTGTTTTCTGGAAGGTGAATCACTTAAATTCATTGAACTGAACGGAGATTCTCCGGCCGGCATGGGCTATGCCGATACTTTGGAATCTTATTTATTGGAAGTCAGCGAACTCCAGGATTTTTTTTCAGAAGTTCATATTCAAAGAGAAGCCCGTTCTCAAAAATTACTCGATGCGCTCTTAAGCGTTTATGAAGAATTTGGCGGACTTGAGACTCCACAGATTGCGATTGTGGATTGGAAAACGGTTAGAACGCGTCCAGAATTTGACATTCTCAAAATGTTCTTCGAGGAAAAGGGATATAAAACCACCATTGCCGACCCGAGAGAATTGCGCTACAAATCCGGAAAACTCTATCACGGAAATTTCCGGATCGATTTGTTGTACCGGCGTGTGATTTTCAATGAGTTGCTCGAAAAATTAAGGGACGTCGGTGATTTAATCCGCGCGTATAAAGACCGAGCTGTATGTGTGGTGAATCCTTTGAGATCACGCCTCGCTGCTTCAAAAGCACTTCTTTCCATATTAACGAATCCGTCTTACGACCATCTTTTTTCGAGCAAAGAAAATGAAATTAAGCGGCAGCATATTCCGTGGACAAGACGGGTGATTGATGCTGAAAATTTCTACGGCGGGAAAAAAGGATATTTGATTGATTTTCTGAAAGATGAAAAGGAAAGTCTCGTCTTAAAACCAGCCGATGGATATGGCGCTAAAGAAGTAACGGTTGGCTGCGAAACTCGCGATGAAGAATGGAATCATACGATTGATAAGGCGCTTAAATCAAATTGGGTCCTCCAGGAATATATTAATCCTCCCTTTATGACAATTCCCACAGTGATTAATCACAAAATCGAATTCTCCGCGAAAAAAATGAATACCGGATGTTTTGTCTTCAACGGGATGTACGGCGGAAGTCTTTCCCGTCTCAGTGATGAAACGATTATCAATGTTTCTCGCGGCGGAGGATTAATTCCGACGCTCGTCTGCGAAAGTGAAATTAATCGATAGGTTAATCATTCCGAATTTTCCCTTCTCCCTCTTTAGAGGGAGAAGGCTAGGATGAGGGTGAAAAAATATTTCCCTCACGCCAACCCTCTCCCAAAGGGAGAGGGGACTTTTTTAAATATTATGGCAATAATAATTTAATGATCATCGACTTTCATACTCACATCGGCCGTTCGCGTGACGGCGCTTCGCAAACTATTTCCGATACGCTTTCTACCATGAAAAAGTGTCGTATTGAACGCAGTTTTGTTTTTCCAATCGATGAAGCAAATCCGGGGCCTTCTTACAGAAAACTCAATCAAAAAATTGCCGGGATTACAAAACGTCATAAAAATATTATTGGATGTGCCCGGCTCAATCCAAATGAGTTGGACGCTTCGTTTGATGAAATTGAAAAGGCGGTGAAAAATGGATTCCGCGCTGTTAAATTTCATCCCAGATCAGATGAATTTTGTGCGGAGCAGGCAAAGCCGCTTCTTCCAGTGATTAGTCAAAACCGGTTGATTGTGATTTTACATACTGATCACCATTCAAATTGTCATCCACAGGATTGGTTTTCGATTTTTAAAAAATTTTCAAAAACGTATTTTGTACTCACTCACGCTGGAAAAGATGTATTTCATCAAGCTGTTACCGCAGCAAAATTTCCAAATGTCTATTTGGACACTTCTACAATTTCTTATTACCGAACCGGCGTGATTTTAAAACAGGCCGGAATTAAAAAAGTGGTCTTCGCTTCAGATGTTCCTTATTCTCATGTTGAACTTGAGATCAAAAAATTCGAGTTGTTGCTTCCGGCTTCAAAACGAAAGTTTGTCTTCCGCGAAAACGCCCGAAAAATTTTGAGTTTGTAAAAAACGCGTCATTGCCCCGAAGGGGCTATCCCGATTCTAAGGAAAAAATTCATAAAATGGGATTGCGAGGAGCCCGCAGGGCGACGAAGCAATTTAAGACTGAGATTGCTTCGGCTTCGATTGGAACGTTGCCTCGCAATGACGGTTGCACTTACGTATTTTTTTTGTTAAAGTTAAGGTCATGATTCTTCCAAAGAAATGTTTTCTGACGAAGGGCGTCGGAATGCACCGCGAAAAATTAACCAGTTTTGAGTTGGCGCTGCGCAATGCCGACATCGCTTCTTACAATCTGGTAAAAGTTTCCAGTATTTTTCCGCCTTACTGCAAAATGATCACAAAAGAAGTAGGTCTCAAATATTTATCGCCCGGTCAAATTGTTTTCTGCGTCATGAGTGACAATGCCACCAATGAACCGAACCGCCTCATTTCAACTTCCATCGGAATTGCGATGCCGAAGAATCCAAACAAACATGGATATCTATCGGAACATCATACGTACGGATGGACGGAACGCAAAACCAATGATTACGCCGAAGATCTTGCGGCTGAAATGTTGGCTACGATTTCGGGAGTTAAGTTTGATCCGGATTCCAGTTATGACGCAAAACGGGAAATTTGGAAAATTTCGGATGAAATTGTTAGAACCACTGCCATTACCCAGAGCGCCGAAGGAGACAAAGACGGCCGCTGGACCTCCGTCGTTACCGCCTGCATTTTTATTGTCTAAAACGATTTACCGCTGGCAGGAGCCTTGAATAAATTTTCGGACGAGTTCTTTTGCTTCGGTGTCGGAAATTTGTTTCGGAGGATGTTTCATCGTGAAAGCAGAAATGGAAGTGAGCGGCCCGCCAATTTTTCGGTCGCGCGCCAACCGGCAACAGCGAATGGCATCAATTGCAACTCCTGCGCTGTTCGGTGAATCTTCTACCGAAAGACGGCATTCGAGTGATACCGGAAAACCTGCAAAACCTCTGCCTTCGATTCTGAGATAACAAACTTTATTGTCATTCTGCCACGGAACATAATCCGACGGTCCAATGTGAATATTGTCTTCTTCAAGCGGAACTTCAAGCTGGCTTTGAACCGCCGCCGTTTTTGAAATTTTTTTCGATTTCAAACGATTTCGGTTAAGCATATTCAAAAAATCAGTATTGCCGCCTGTATTTAATTGATACGTCCTGTCAATTTTTACGCCGCGATCCATAAATAATTTTGCAAGTGTCCGGTGCGTAATCGTTGCACCGATTTGAGCTTTAATGTCATCACCGATCACGGGAATTCGTTTGTCTTCAAATCGTTTGGCCCAAACAGGATTTGAAACAATGAAGACGGGCATGCAGTTAATTAAACTAACACCGGTTTTAAGACAAACTTCGGCATAATACTGAGTCGCTTTTTCAGAACCAACCGGAAGATAATTCAGCAAAATTTCAGCACCGCTGTCACGAATGATTTTTTCCACGTTTGCCGATTTTTTGTTTGACATTAAAAAGGTACGATCGGCCGGATATTCATGCATGTGTTCTGAAACGCCGTCCAGGATATGACCCATTTGGACAATGACTTTGCTCTTTGGAAGGTGATTGTGCAGAACCATGACGCAATTCGGTTTGGCATTGAGAGCTTGATCAAAGCGCATGCCCACTTTGCGTTTGTCAATATCGAAAGCCGCGACTACTTCAATATCTTCAGGAAGATAACCACCGAGATTATAATTCATAATCCCCATGTTATCTTTGGATTTGCCGTTTTGGCGGTAGTATTCGAGTCCCTGAATGAGGGAGGCGGCGCAATTACCGACGCCGACAATCGCGATTTTGATTTTGCTCAAGAAGTGTATTCCTTAACTAAAGATTGGTGATGATTAATGAAGACGGAATTATAACAGTTTCCGCCTCGAAATCAAGGGAAATTAAATCACCGAAGTTCTTTTGATTTAATGATTTAGATATAATTTATCTATGCCAGAGACATCTCAATCTCTTTATGTTAGAATGCCAAAATTATCAAACGATCCGATGATTCCCATCACTGATTTTCAGAAACTAGAGTTTCGCACGGCGGAAATTTTGGAAGTCAAACCTCATCCGAACGCCGACCGGCTTTACGTTCTTCAAGTTAAAGTAGGAGAGGTTACAAAGCAGATTGTTGCCGGAATAAAGCTGCATTATCAAGAATCAGATTTAGTGGGTAAAAAAGTTATCGTCGTTAATAATTTGGAACCGGCCACAATCCGCGGCGTTGAATCTCAGGGCATGCTTTTGGCTGCAAGCAATACAGAAAAACTCACCTTGGTTATTCCTGAACGGGACATTCCATCCGGCGCTCAAGTTCGTTAGATGGCTTCTGTAAAACCCTTTCACGCGCTTCACTATAATCCAAAAAAAATTTCGATTGGAAATGTTATAGCTCCTCCGTACGACGTTATTTCAGCAGATGAAAATAAAAAATTGCATGATCGAGATCCATACAATGTTATTCGTCTTGAACTCGGAGTTCCGGATCCAAAAAATCCACCGAACGATTCTATTTACGAAAATTCAGCCAATTATTTAAATGAATGGACAAAAAAAGAAATTCTCATCAAAGATCAAAAACCGGCCTACTGTCTATATGAAATGAAATATCAGCATCCATTTCAAAACAAAACTCTTAGCCGACTTTCTGTCTTTGGCGCTTTAAAGCTGGAACCTTTTGAAAATAAAATTGTTTTTCCGCACGAAAAGACACATTCCACTGCAAAAGTAGACCGGATGAAATTGCTCAAGAAAACCAAATCCAATTTTTCACCCATCTTTGGTTTGTATGAAGATTCTTCAAATACTTTGGATTCGATTTATGATTCGTTCAAAACAAAATCGCCTTTGTACGAATTTCAGGACGAGAAAAAAACAACTCATAAACTTTGGGTGATTGAATCCGAAAAAGAAATTAATTCCATTCAGAATGTTTTTTCCAGGAGCAAAGTTTTTATTGCGGACGGCCATCACCGGTATGAAACGGCGCTTCATTATGCACTCGAAAAAAATGGAGGAACAGTTTCAGGTGAGCATTCTTGGGATTACGTGCTGACGGCGTTTGTATGTTTTCACGATCCCGGTCTTTTGATTTTACCGATTCATAGAATCGTTTTGAATACGGTTTCTATTAATAAGGAAGCTTTACTCTCCGGCCTGAAAAAACATTTTGCGTTACATTCCGTTTCCAAAGATAAAATTAAAAAAGCTGCAGAAGGAGAAATGAGAGAAGGGTTTGGAATGGCATTTTCAGAAAGTGAATGTTATTTGCTGGAACTTAAAGACAAAAAAATTGCTCAAGAAGAAATGCCTGCCGGAAAACCTGCGGTGTGGTATGGACTTGATATGACTCAAGTTTCCCATTTGATTTTGGAGCCGCTTCTTAAAGTAGACGGCGCCCATTTGGAAAAAGCAATTTCCTATACGGCAAATACGGAAGAAGCGTTCAGTCTTCTTCGAGAAAAAAAATCACCATGCGTTTTTTTTGTCCGGCCGATTAACGCATCGGTGATTAAAGAGATTTGTGAGTCCGGCGAGCTCATGCCGCAAAAATCCACATACTTTTATCCTAAATTTCCAAGCGGACTTTTAATTTACCAACATTAATTAAGTTGTTCCGAGGGATTTAATCATGAAGGTCAATCAAATTCCATATCGCACTATTTGGGTAAAACCAAATAACAGCTGCACGATTCAAATTATCGACCAGCGTTTTCTGCCGCACCAGTTTGTCATTGAAGATCTCACCAATTTGGAACAAACCATTTGTGCCATTAAAGAAATGCACGTCAGAGGAGCTCCGCTGATTGGAGTGTCTGCTGCTTACGGAATTTATTTGGCGCTTCTTGATGCTCCGAAAAATTCTTCTTTTGATTCTTATTTCAAAAAATCAATTGAACAATTGAGAGACTCCCGCCCTACTGCCATCAATTTAGAATGGGCGATTCAGGAACAATTAAAAGTCATTGAGGTGGCTGAATCGATTGAAGAGAAAGTGAAAATTGCTTTCGAAACAGCTGGCAAAATGGCGGATCAAGATGTCAAGACTTGCCAAAAAATTGGTGAATACGGTCTTGAACTCATAGAAAAAATTCATCAGGAGAAAAATGGAACCGTAAACATTCTCACTCATTGCAATGCTGGCTGGCTTGCCTGTGTGGATTGGGGAACTCAGACTGCGCCTATTTATAAAGCGCATGACAAAGGAATTCCGGTTCATGTTTGGGTGAGTGAAACGCGCCCACGCAATCAAGGCGCAAATTTAACGGCGTGGGAACTTTTGGAACAAGGTGTGCCGCATACGGTAATTGCGGACAATGCTGCAGGACATTTGATGCAGCATGAAATGGTAGATATGGTAATTGTCGGTACGGATCGAACGACTTCTTACGGAGATGTTGCCAATAAAATCGGCACTTATTTAAAAGCATTGGCCGCGAGAGAAAATAAGATTCCGTTTTATGTGGCGGCACCTTCCAGTTCTATTGATTGGACCATTCAAGACGGCGTGAAAGAAATTCCGATCGAAGAACGAAGTCAGGATGAAGTTAAATACATTGAAGGTTTGTGTGATGGAACCATCAGAAAAGTTTTAATCACACCGAAAGGAAGCGCAGCCAAGAATTATGCTTTTGATGTCACGCCTGGCAAATTTGTGACGGGTTTAATTACAGAAAGGGGAATTGCCGAAGCAAATCGCAAAAGCATTCTAAAATTATTTCCTGAAAGAAATTTGCGAGATGAAGGAGTAATTAAATTCCGCTGTCATTGGATTAAAACCGAGCCTTTAATCAACTCGGTATCCAAGGAATTAAACAACATGCGAAACCGGTTGTATGAACTTGGATTGATCGGTGAGTATCAAGATAAGATTGGATTTGGAAATATCAGTATTCGGCTCAATCAAAATCAGTTTCTGATTTCCGGAACACAAACAGGTGGTATTCCTCATCTTACGGAACAACATTACACAAAGGTCACTGATTTTAATCTTAAGAAAAATGAAGTGACTTGCGAAGGTCCTGTTAAAGCGTCAAGTGAATCGTTAACGCACGCGATTCTTTACAAGTTATCAAATGAAATTAACGCCGTCATTCATACACATCATCGCGACCTGTGGAATCATTTACTTCATCAGTTGCCGACGACTTCCAAAAATATTTCATATGGTACACCGAAGATGGTTTTTGAAGTAAAACGTTTGTTTGATGAAACTGATTTAAGCAAAAGCCAAATTTTTGTAATGGCCGGACATAAAGATGGAATCGTCGCTTTCGGAAAAAATTTAAACGAAGCCGTTGAACGACTACTTTCTTTATTTCATCGTCACCAAAAAGTCGAAACAATTAAATAATCAAACATTTTAATTTAACTAACTAAAGGGAGCACATGAACCTTAAACGATGGTTTCTGGCAGGATTGGCGGCTTTTGCGGTGTTATTTGTTCTTGATTTCATTGTGCACGGTAATCTTTTGGCGGGACTTTATCAGCAGACTCTATCGGTCTGGCGGCCGCAAGTAGAAGCGCGCAAGTTGATGCCGCTCATGACACTTGGTCAATTTATTTTTGGAATGGTTTTTGCGTGGTTTTATACGTTGGGGTATGAATCGAAAAAGCCAGGCATTGGTCAGGGGCTTCGATACGGTTTTTATGTCGGCCTTCTGCTTGTGGCGGAAAAAAATTTCGTTTGGTTTGTTGTATTGCCGATTCCGTTTGCTCTCAATTTTGCATGGCTCGCTTCCTGTTTTGTGAATAGTTTAATTTTGGGCCTCGTCGTGGGCCTCATTTACAAATCTTAGTTGAAAGCGGTTGACATACGATTGAGCAAGTCGTAATCTTTTTGCGATTCCGGAGGAATTATGCCGAAGAAGAAAATCCTTTTTTCATTTTTAATTCTGTTTTTGTTCTACGCTGCAACTTCATTATGGGCTGCGAGCGCGTCTATGACGAATAACGGAAATATGACAGTTCGTGTTCAATATCGTGAACGGGAAAGCAATTATAATAGATGATAGTTGCGAAAAAAAATTTCTTATCTGTTTTTTTAATTCTATTATTTCTTTTTCCGAATCCGCTTTCTTCTCAAGAAATATCCTCCCGCGGACTTTTTGTCACCGTCATCCAAGATCCGCCCGTTCTTGGGAGTCGCCAAGAAATTCTGAAGCTTGTTGATTTTGCCAGAAAAGCCCATATTCAAACTCTCTTTGTCCAAATCTACCGTGCCAATAAAGCATGGTTTCCTTCAAAAATCGCCGATTCCACTCCTTACGCATCATCTTTGAAAAATGTTTCAACGGATCCGTTTGCGCTTTTAATCAAAGAAGCGCATGCTTCTGGAATCAAGGTGCATGCGTGGTGCAATTTATTGAGTCTGAGCGGTAATGCTGAAGCAAAACTTCTTAAAAAATACGGAAATGAAATCTTAACAAGAAATTTGGAACAAAAGAAAACACTTGAGGACTATAAGATCGACAATCAATATTTTCTTGAACCTGGAGATTTGCGTGTTCGGGAAGAACTTTCAAACATTGTTGAAGAAATTCTTCTCACGTATCCAGATTTGGATGGAATTCAATTTGATTACATCCGGTATCCCGATAAACATCCAGCTTATGGTTATACCAAAATGAACATGGATCGTTTTAAACAAACCACCGGTTTTAAAACCATCGATGATGAAAGCCGGATCTGGAAAGATTGGAAACGTGATCAAGTGACCGGTTTACTCGAAATGCTTGTCAAAAAAGTACGTTTACTTCGTCCCAATATACAAATTTCAACCACAGGATGTATGTCCTACAGTCGCGCTTTTCATGAAGCTTATCAAGATTGGCCGTCCTGGCTTAATCGCGGTCTCGTCGATTTCATAACACTGATGTGTTACACCTCAAAGCCGGAGGAATTCGAAAAATATATTTCGGAAGGTAAAAGTAAAGTCGTGGATTTTAAAAAAGCAAATATTGCAGTCGGGGCTTATAATCAGATCAGTTCTCCGGAAACTTTTAAGCAAGAGTTTGAGTTTTGTGAAAATTCCGGCGGCGGCGCCTGCGTGATTTTGCATTACGGAAGCCTTCTGGAAAATTCAGCCCTCGTCGATCCCTTGACAAAACCAATTAATTTGAGGCGGTAAAATGTTTAAAGACGGTGATATTTTACTTTGCAAAGGCAGTGGCATTGTTCCTTCATTAATTAAATGGGGAACGGAAAGTGTTTATTCTCACGTGTCCGTGATTGCTTCTGCTCAGCTGGGTTTGATTATCGAAGCAATTCCCGAAGGCGGCGTTCGTGCGATTTCTGTCAAAAATTACAAAACGCCTTACGATATTTATCGTGTCAAGTCAAACCATCAGTTTAATCTTATCGGTGTCATTTCTTATCTCATTAAAATGCTGGCTCGAAAATATGATTACCCGATCAAATTGGCTGCGAAGCTGATCATGCGAAAATTCCAGCTTCTCAAATTATTCGGTCTTAAATTATTTGGAAATAAAAATGCGGCCGATCAACTGCAAGAAAATAATGATTTTTTTTGCAGCGAACTTTGCTACGATGCTTTTTTTGTGGGTGGCGGGCTTGATATTGTCCCGCAAATCGGCGATGCCGAAGTTACCTCTCCCAGCGACATTGCAGAAAGTCCTGTCCTGGAAAGAATTTCTTAAGGACGGAATAAAACCTCGTTTAAGCTTAAAGCCTTCTTTTACCCAGCGGCTGCTTATTTTGGATTTCAGCTTTTCATGATATCATCATCTACCGTATGTTTTTAATTCCGAAGACAAAATTAAAGTTTTGGTACGAAAAAGGCTCGATTGTTCCTCTTGCCACTTCATTTAAAAGTGCCCTCGATCTATGGCAGATTGCAAAGCATGTTCTGTCCAAAAATAAATATGCTTTTTTTCTGGACAGTGTCCGTTTCCAGGAAAAAACCGGCCGTTATTCCTATTTGGGTTGGAATCCTTTCCGAATTTTTAAAGCAAAGGAACCTTACGGAATTATTGAAAAGTTAAGAAACCTGCTTGACCGTTATCAAGGCCGAAAGTGGAATGAACTTCCTTTTTTTTCAGGCGGAGCGGCAGGTTACTTCAGTTATGAATTGGCTCACGCTTTTGAGCGTTTGCCGGATTTGGCTCATGATGATCTTAAATTGGAACCGGCTATTTTATTATTGATTCGCGATCTTCTAGTTTACGATCATAAGGAAAACATTTATTATCTCATTTCCAATTTAATTCCTTCCAAAGACGGTTCATTCGAAAAAGCTTTTGGACGAGCGGTACAAGCCATCGATGAGATGCGTTCTTCGCTAGATCAAGTTTCCTCTTTTGTCAACTCAACCGGACATGTTCAGATTCGAAATTTTCGCTCAGACATTTCAAAACAAAAATTCAAACAAGCGGTTTTGAAAGCCAAAAAATATATTGAAGCGGGTGATATTTATCAAGCTAATCTCTCGCAGCGTTTTTCCTTTCAGATCGATGGATCTGGCGAACGAATTTATGAAACGCTTCGCGACATTAATCCGTCACCATTTTCAAGTTTTTTAAAAATGGGCTCCCTTGCCGTTGCGAGTGCTTCACCCGAACGTTTAATTCGATTAGAGGGCAGGAATTGCCAAACACGTCCCATTGCCGGCACGAGACCGCGTGGAGAAAATTTAAAGGATGAGAGGCGTCTTAAACGCGAATTAATTATGAGCCCAAAGGAACGGGCGGAACATATTATGTTGGTCGATCTTGAGCGAAATGATTTGGGCCGCGTTTCCGAACCAAGCAGTGTGTTTGTCGATGAACTGATGACTATTGAACGCTATTCACATGTGGTTCATATTGTTTCCAATATTTCCGGCCGTTTGAAAAAAAATTGTGACCGGTTTGATTTACTTCAAGCGGTTTTTCCGGGCGGAACCATTACCGGCTGCCCAAAAATTCGTTCGATGGAAATTATCGAAGAACTCGAACCCTTCAAACGACATCTTTATACGGGATCGATCGGATATTTGGATTTCAACGGCGATTTGGATCTGAACATCGTCATTCGAAGTTTGATCTTAAAAGGAAATAAAGGTTATCTTCAAGTGGGTGCCGGAATTGTTTACGATTCAGATCCGGAATCGGAGTATTGGGAGACGCTTCATAAAGGAAAGGCTCTGATTGATGCGTTGTCTGCACATGCATAACGGCTATTTCGTTTCAATTTCCTCTCCCCTCTGGGGAGAGGATAAAGGTGAGGGAGAAAAATTTAACCCTCGCCCTAGCCCTCTCCCAGAGGAAGAGGGAATATATGAGAGAGCCGGTTTTTAATTCATGACAACATTTAATTCCGACGTAAAAATTTTTGTGAACGGCAAACTCGTTTCATCTCCAAATGCTTATCCACTTCCAAATGAAGACACAAATTTGGTTTTTGAAAGTTTAAGAAGTTATCACGGCGTTATTTTCAGACTTCGCGAACACTTGAAGCGGCTTTCCGAATCGGCGCACACCATTCATCTGAAACTTCCGAAAAGCATTCTTCAACTGGAGCGCGAATTGAAAAATTCACTTTCCGAATCTTCCCAAAAAGAAGCGTTCATTCGCATTTCGGTGGATGAACACAATAGTTATATTTTAGTCACGGCTCGAAAACGGCCGGAATGGATTTATGAAAAGGGAATTGATTTGAAAACAGCAGTGATGCGAAAAAACATTCCGAATGGAGTGCCATCTGAGGTAAAAACCAATGCTTTTTTAACCAATGTGTTGGCTACTCTTGAATTGAACCCCTCACCCTACCCTCTCCCCCAAGGGGAGAGGGAAAGGGTGAGGGAAATATACGAAGTTATTTTGCTCGATTCAAACGGATTTGTGACCGAGTCTACCGTATGGAATCTGTTTATGATTAAGGAAGGCCAAATGTTCACAGCCCAAACCGGTATCCTTCATGGAGTCACCCGTCAATTTGTGATAGAATGTGCTCGTTTGGAACATCTTCCGGTGATCGAATCAAATCTAACGCGACATGATTTATGGAACGCCGAAGAGGCTTTCTTGACCAATACCTCGGGTGAAATTGTGCCGATCAGAACTTTGGACGGCCGGAGGATCGGAGCTAAAATTCCGGGAGATTTGACCAAAAGATTGATGGCGCGTTTTAAGAAAGAATTGAATGAGGAAATACACAAGACGTCATTGCGAGGAGGCCGTAAGGCCGCCGAAGCAATCTAAGATTGAGATTGCTTCGGCTACGTTTGGAACGCTGCCTCGCAATGACGAAGGTGAATGAACATGAAAATTAAACGAGCGATTGTAAGCGTTTCCGACAAAACTGGTTTAATTCCTTTGGTCAAAGAATTAAGAAAACACGGAGTTGAAATTTTTTCAACCGGTGGAACTCTGGTGTTGCTTAAAAAAAATAAACTTGCCGCGCAGTCAATTTCCGAGCTCACCGGGTTTCCTGAAATTTTAGACGGCCGCGTTAAAACACTTCATCCAAAAGTTCACGGCGGACTTTTATTTTTGCGTTCGGATAAAGCTCATCTGCGCGAAGCAAAAGCACACGGAATCAAACCCATCGATATGGTCATTGTGAATTTATATCCCTTCACCGAAACTATTCAAAAACCGAGCGTGACTTTAAAGTCGGCTGTGGAACAAATTGACGTTGGCGGTCCTTCGATGCTTCGTTCGAGCGCCAAGAATTTTGAATCTGTGACTGTTGTGTGTGATCCGGCTGATTATCCGAAAATCATCGAAGATCTCAAAACCCATAAAGGCAGTGTCTCAACGGAGCTGCGCCGTTTGCTTGCAGTGAAAGTATTCCGTCACACGGCAGCCTACGATCGTGAAATTTCAAAATATTTATCAAAGCAGTTACCCCTCACTCCAACCCTCTCCCCTTCAAGGAGAGAGGGAAGGGTGAGGGGCGGAGTGAACAAGGGTGCACTTCCCGAAATTTTTGAGGAGGTGTTTCGGCGCTCAGAGCCGCTTCGTTACGGAGAAAATCCGCATCAGCGGGCCGCCATTTACAAACCATTAAATGACAAAAACGGATTTTGCTTTAAACAATTTCAGGGAAAAGAACTTTCCTACAATAACATTTTGGATTTTGAAGCCGCAGTGGATGTTTTATCGGAATTCAACAAACCCGCAGCTTGCGTTGTGAAACACAATAATCCCTGCGGAATTGCATCAGGCGAAAAAATAACCGAAGCCGTAAGCCTAGCTGTCGACTGCGACCCGCTTTCTGCTTTTGGCGGCATTGTCGCGATTAATCAATCATGCAGCTTGGATGTTGCCAGCGTTGTTTTACAAAAACTTTCTTTTTTTGAAGTTTTGATCGCTCCCCATTACACAAAAGAGGCGCTTGAAGTTTTAAAATCCAGAAAAAATTTAAGGGTGCTCGAAATCAGCGGGTTTGATCATGTTGAGCCTTATGATTTTCGGTTTATGAAAAGCAGCCTTTTGGTTCAGGATCACGATCCGTCTATTATAAATGATGAGAAGAAACTTAAAAAAAATCTGAAATGGGTTACGAAGGAAAAAATAAAAAATTCTGAGATCGATGATTTAATTTTTGCCTGGAAGTGTGCCAAAGTGGTTCGTTCCAACGCCATTGTTTTGACGCGTGGAAAACAGACCGTTGGGATTGGTTGCGGCCAAATGTCTCGCGTTGACAGTGTGCGCTTGGCTTGTATGAAAGCGCAGGACCGAACGAAGGGCACATTTTTAGCGAGCGACGGTTTTTTTCCAATGCCTGATAATATTGAAGTCGCTTATGAATATGGAATCCGCGCCATTATTCAACCAGGCGGTTCCATTCGAGATCAGGATGTGATTAATGCCTGTGACCAGGTTGGAATTGCCATGGCGTTTACGGGCAAGCGGCATTTTAAGCATTAAGAATGACTTATTCATCTGCTCTTCATTATCTTTCCTCTTTTCTCAATTTTGAACGGATTCCGTTTGAATATCAACGCCAGTTTAATTTAAAGCGCATGGATCAGCTTTTATGCTGGTTCGGTTTTCCCCAATATTTATTTCCGTCGGTGGTTGTGGCCGGAACAAAAGGAAAAGGTTCCACTGCGAATTTTTTAAGCCACATCGTAAGTGAAAATGGTTATCAGAGCGGTTTATACACATCTCCTCATTTAAATGATCCAAGAGAACGGATTCGAATAAACGGCCGGGTTATTTCAAAAATGGATTTTGCCCGGTTCATGATGAAGATTCGTTCGGTCGTTGAAAAAAGAAAAAAGGAAATTAACTCACTTGAGCCCATGACTTATTTTGAAATTTTTACGCTTCTTGCAATTCTTTATTTTGCGGATCAAAAAATTGATCTTGGAATTTTTGAGGTTGGGATGGGAGGACGTCTTGACGCGACCAATATTTTACATCCCTTGATTTCAATCATCACTTCGATTAGCCATGACCATGAAGAGCATCTCGGAACAACCCTTTATGAGATTGCTCATGAGAAAGCAGCGATTATTAAAAAAAATGGATATCTTGTTTCTGCTGATCAGGTGAGTGAGGCCCGAAAAGTGATTCAGGCCGTGATTCGCAAACAGGAAGCGAAGGGTTATTTTTATAACGATCAATTTAAAACATTCAATGAAAGAATAACCGATCAAGGTGGAGAATTTGATTTTGTCATCGATGGTAAAAGTTGGCGGAATTTTACGATTCCGCTTACCGGACGGTTTCAAATCCAAAATGCTGCTTTAGCCCTTGAGACCGCGAGTATTCTGGAAAATCGCTACGATTTTCACTTTAAAGAGAAACAAGTAAAAGACGGTTTAAAGAATGCTTTTTGGCCGGGCCGATTTGAACGCCTAAGCCGGTTCAATCGAACCTTTGTCCTGGACGGAGCTCACAACGGCGCTTCCATGAAGGAACTCTCCTTGACGCTCAGGCAGCTATATAATAGAAGAAGGCCGGTTATTGTGATTTTTGGAACTTCTAGGGAAAAAAAATTGATGGATCAGCTGAAACCGCTTCTATGTTTAAGTCCTCGTTTTGTGGTGACGAAAAGCGCCAATCCGCGGGCTCAAGATCCAAAGGTTATCGTTGAAGCAATTAATGAACTGGGATTTAAACATCCATCCTTTATCGCCAAAGATTTGAAGGAAGCGATTAATATTGCTCATCACATATCCTCAAAAAAAAATATTTTAGTGATCACCGGCTCTTTGTTTTTAGTTGGAGAAGCAAGAGAGATTCTCAAATGCCCCAAATTCATTTAGAAGATACCATCGTTGCCGTTTCTACTCCTCCAGGTGAAGGAGGAATTGGGGTAGTTCGGATTAGTGGTCCCAATGCCATTCAGATCGGCTCAACGATGTTTCGAAAAAAAGATCTTCATGCGTCGTCGCTCGAAGAAGCGCAATCCCACACAGTTCATTATGGTGCCATTATTGATCAAAATGAAAACGTAATCGATCATGTGCTCGTGAGTGTTTTTAGAAAACCGAAATCCTACACCGCCGAAGATATTATCGAGATCAGCGGACATGGAGGCGCTCGTGTGATTCAAAAAATTTTGGAATTGGCATTATCACTTGGTGCAAGACATGCAGAACCCGGTGAATTTACGCGCCGGGCATTTTTGAACGGACGAATGGATCTGACACAAGCTGAAGCCGTTTTAGATTTAATCCGGGCCAAAACAGATAAGTCCGTCGAAGTTGCGCTCAGACAACTGAGCGGAACGTTATCCAACGAAATTCAAACCATCAAAAATCAATTAATGAAAATTTATGCTCATTTGGAAGCGTATCTTGATTTTCCCGACGAACATCTTGAAATTTATTCGAACCAAGATTTCAAATTGCAATTCGAACAAATCATCGGCCGATTAAAAACGTTAATCGCCTCATTCAAAAAAGGCGAAATTTTGAGAGAAGGTGCATCAGTTGTGCTTTGTGGAAAACCCAATGTTGGCAAGTCCTCTCTCTTGAATGTCCTTTTAGACCGGGACCGGGCTTTGGTCTCCGAAGTGCCTGGTACGACACGGGATATCTTGGAAGAATCGGTGGAATTAGAAGGCATTTGGGTTCGGCTGATTGACACCGCTGGGCTATGGAAAAGTCAGAATTCACTCGATCAAGCTGCGATGGAGCGAACCAAGCGTTATTTCGAACAAGGCGATCTTTTTCTGTGGGTTTTGGACTCTCAAACCGGGCTTCTCGAAGAGGACCTTAAAATTTTTGAGACGATTCAAAATAAAAAAACAATCGCTGTCTTGAATAAAATTGACCTCGGCAAAAAAAATTCGAATGGGCTTGGAAAATATTTGGCTGATGATCACATTTGTTTTGTTTCAGCAAAAACACGTGATGGAATTAAACAGCTTGAGAAAAAAATCGTGCAGTTAATTTTAGAACACGAACTAGGTCAAGAATCAGTTTTGATTACACGCCTCCGGCACAAACATGCGCTGGAACATTCACTTGATGCGCTTGAAAAAAGTTTTGCCGCTTTTTTAAAAAATGAGTCACTTGAATTGATTGCGCTTGATTTAAAACAATCACTAGGCGCGCTTAAGGAATTAGTAGGTGAGATTTACAGTGAAGATTTGCTCGATGTGATTTTTCAGGAGTTTTGCATCGGAAAATAAGCGTCTTATTTTTTTAATTGACAGCGATCTCGTTCTTGATTAAAATTTGGCCGTACGAAAAAACGTAAGGTTCTTTGAGCGAGTAAGCGCAGTAAATAGACAAAAAAGATAAATTGACTCGAAGTAAACGGGATACAAGCTGGCATTTCTAATAATGAAACGCATAAACGATAGAATTTAATGACAACAAAGGTGGCGAAGTGCAGCCACCTTTTTTTTGTCTCTAAAATTCCCGTTTGAAAACTTCACAAAGCGCTTCTCTCTTATCTTTTTTTCAAAAAAGGGACGTTCAACTAAAAAGTTTTAAAATGTTCCACACATGTTTTTACATGTGCACTTCAAGGACAAAGAATTTAGTTTCCTAAATTTACTCAAACGATAAATATAAAAATTGAAATATTGGATTAAAGTTTGATCCAAGGCGTGCCGATTTTACGCCTAACGGCACTAGATATTGTAGAAATAACGTTTTTTGGTACAATATATTGGTAAGCGTAGATTGAGAAGAATGAGTTGAACGCTTTCGAACATAGGGAGCCCGCGATGCGAGCCAAACCGCAAAAAACAAAAACACAGACCAAAGAAAATCAAGTTGCAGAAAGTTCCATTTCTCATTCTACATTTTCAAACGCAACTCAGGCTCAAACATCAGGACGCGGTTTACATGTATCGCGGCGTTTCACTCGTCCAGGTACACATCCCTATGATGAGCTTGAGTGGGTCCGGAGAACTTCCGTTATTACAAATCCGGATGGATCTGTTGTTTTTAAAATGGAAGATGCGGAAATTCCGGCTTCTTGGTCACAATTGGCAACGGACATCGTGGTTTCCAAATATTTTAGAAAAGCGGGCATTCCAAATACCGGAAGTGAGACAAGTGTTCGACAAGTCGTGAAACGATTGGCTCATTCTATTCGTACTGCGGGTGAAAAATTCGGCGGCTATTTTGCAACGAAGGAAGATGCTGAATCATTTGAAGCTGAATTAACACATTTGCTTGTCAATCAAAAAGTTGCTTTTAATTCTCCCGTTTGGTTTAACTGCGGTCTTCATCATGAATATGGAATTAAAGGAAGCGGCGGAAATTGGTACTGGAATCCCAAAACTGGTGCAATTGAACAAACTGCTGATAGTTATTCGCATCCGCAATGTTCTGCATGTTTCATTCAATCAGTTTCAGATGATTTGATGTCCATTTTTGAATTGGTCAGATCTGAAGCACGCCTCTTCAAATTTGGTTCAGGAACCGGAACGAATTTTTCAGCGCTTCGCGGCAAACAGGAAAAACTTTCCGGCGGTGGAACTTCATCTGGACTCATGTCTTTCCTTGAAGTGTTGGATCGCGGTGCCGGCGCTACCAAATCAGGCGGAACCACACGCCGGGCGGCTAAAATGGTTGTTCTGGATATGGATCATCCTGAAATTGTTGATTTCATTGATTGGAAATTAAAGGAAGAGAAAAAAGTTAGGGCTTTGATTGCGGCCGGTTATCCTTCTGATTTTAACGGCGAGGCATATCGAACCGTTTCCGGCCAAAATTCAAACAATTCCATCCGAATTACCAATGATTTCATGCATGCTTACGAGACGAGCGGCCAGTGGAGTACGCATTTCCGAACTACCGGCGAAACCTCCGAAACATTTCAAGCCAAGGATTTAATGGATCGGTTGTGTAACGCGGCTTGGGCTTGTGCTGATCCCGGCGTTCAATTTGATTCAACCATTAACGATTGGCATACCTGCGCGACCACAGACCGAATCTACGCTTCCAATCCATGTTCCGAATATATGTTTTTAGATGATACAGCTTGCAATCTGGCCTCCATTAATTTAATGAAGTTTTTGAATGCGGATGGAACTTTTGATGTGGAAGGTTATCGTCATGCCTGCCGGATTTTTATTATTGCGCAGGAAATCCTCGTCGATTTCGCGTCTTATCCGACGCAGAAAATTGGTAAAAATAGTCACGATTATCGTCCGTTAGGTTTGGGATACGCTAATTTAGGAACGCTTTTGATGGTGAGCGGAATTCCATATGACAGCCCTCAATCATTTTCAATCGGCGCCGCTCTCACGGCAATTATGACGGGCTACGCTTATCGTGTTTCCGCAGAAATGGCTCAATCCAAAGGCACATTCCCCGGTTATGCCAAAAACACGGAATCCATGCTTCGCGTGATGGGAAAACATCGTGATGCTGCCTACAAAATTAATCGCGACACATGTCCTTCCTATTTATTAAAAGCTGCGCAGAAAGATTGGGATGAAGCTTTGGCTTTTGGAAAACGTTACGGTTACCGAAATGCGCAAGCCACGGTGATTGCCCCAACCGGAACCATTGGACTTTTGATGGATTGTGATACGACAGGAATTGAACCTGATTTCGCGCTCGTAAAATTTAAAAAATTGGCCGGCGGCGGATATTTTAAAATTGTGAATCAGTCTGTTCCAGCTGCTTTGCGTAAATTAGGTTACAGCGAAAATGAAATCAAAGAAATCATCGAATATATTTCAGGCACAGCTTCGCTTAGAAATTCTCCGTGGGTGAATGAGAATGCGCTCCATTCAAAAGGATTTACGGGGGAGGACATTGCTAAAATTGAAGAGAAACTTCCGTCCCTCTTTGAGCTTTCTCATGCCTTTGCTTCATGGGTGCTTGGCGATGAAGCCATGAAGCGCTTGGGTTTTAAAGCCGAGGAATATAAATCTCCAAAATTTAATTTACTCGAAGCGCTTGGTTTTTCTCAAGCTGAAATTGAGGAAGCCAACCGCGTTATTTGCGGAACCATGACGGTAGAAGGCGCGCCGCATCTAAAACAGGAACATCTTGCGATTTTCGATTGTGCTAACAAGTGCGGAAAAATCGGCGAACGGTATATTCAGCCGATGGCGCACGTTCATATGATGGCTGCCGTGCAGCCATTTATTTCAGGTGCGATTTCAAAAACCGTCAATCTTCCAAAAGAAGCAACGGTTGAAGAGATTCGGAATATTTACGTTCAAGGCTGGAAACTTGGACTTAAGGCTGTGGCGCTTTACCGCGACGGTTGCAAAGCTTCTCAGCCGCTCAACACTTCTTCCTCAGAGAAAACGGAAACAAAAGAGAAAGTGGAAGCTCCGGTGTTAAAAAGAAGACGGCTTCCGAAAAAACGAAGTGGATTCACACAAGAAGCGGCTGTCGGTGGTCATAAAGTCTACGTCAGAACAGGTGAATATGAAGATGGCGGATTGGGCGAAATTTTTATTGATATGCATAAAGAAGGTGCTGCGTTTCGAAGCATGATGAACTGTTTTGCGATCGCCGTTTCCCTCGGTCTTCAGTACGGCGTTCCGCTTAAAGAATTTGTCGACGTGTTTACCTTCACACGCTTTGAACCGCAGGGCGCTGTCGAGCATCCGAATATTAAATTTGCAACTTCCGTGGTCGATTACATTTTTCGTGTCCTGGGAATGGAATATTTAGGCATGACGGATTTTGTTCACAAAAAACCGATTGATAGTGAACCTCTTCCTCAATTGCAAAAAATTCCCGCAAGAGTGAAAATCATCGAACGCAATATTCCTGCACCTGCTCCAACCAGTGGAGATATGATTGCTCCGTTTAAGAATCAATCGCCGACTCAAGCGCCCGCTACAAAAATTGGAACCAAACTGGCGCTTGTGAACACAGCCAGTTTAACCGAAATGGTGGAAGTAGAAATTGGCGGCGCTGCGGTGCTTTCAACTCATCTTTCGACCATGATGGGCGATGCACCGATGTGTAATCAATGCGGACATCTTACCGTTAGAAGTGGCGCTTGTTATAAGTGTCTGAACTGTGGCAACTCCATCGGCTGCTCGTAAATTCTGTTCTCAAAAGCAGGCTTGAATACTTGCTCTGCTTTTCTTGACACTGGAAGGTCTCTCCACTAAACTATCTTCGTTTCCTTCAATCACTTATGGCAAAGCGGGGTGTTGTCCCCGCTTTCTTTTTCTCTGACATCTCATTGGTGATGCATGTACTCAGACCTTTCACTTAAAAAATACATCAGCGAACTTGCAAGCGAGAAACCTACCCCTGGCGGCGGCGGTACATCTGCTTTGGTGGCATCTTTGGGAATTGCGCTTGAGACCATGGTCGGCCGAATTTCTTTAAAAAAACAAGAGGGTGAGCGTAAGAAAAATCTCGAAGAAACGATTAAACAATTGGAAAAGCTGCAAAAGGATGCGGAGCAGGTGATTGATTTAGATCCCAAAATTTATCAAGAGGTAATGTCCAGTTACAGCGCACTTAAAGGAACGAAGGATCAAAAACAGGCTGAAGAAAAAATTGAACGTGCGCTTTCGAACTCGTTTCGGCTTCAGGCTGATTTGGCGCTTTTGGTCCTCATGGCAAAACAATGCTTAAACACGGTTGATTCTTTTGCGAAAGGTTCAATTCGAAATGATTTAATTGTCTCAGCCGCTCTTTTGGACGGAGCTTTTAAAGGAGCTGTTGCGACGGCTCGAATTAATGTGGTCTATATGAAAAATCAGAAACAAAAAGAACATTCTAAAGATGCGCTTAAACAATTAGAAGATCGGTACAATAAAATTCATTTTTCATAAATTATGGAAGCAAAATTATTAGAAGGTAAGAAAATAGCAGAGAAGTTAAGACTCGAAATTGCGCAGCAGTTAGAAACCTACAAAAAAAATTTCGGAGTCATTCCTGTGCTTCGCGCCATTCAAGTAGGCGAAAATCCCGCTTCGCAGTTGTATTTAAAGTCTCAAAAAAAAGCGGCTGAATCGGTCGGCGCTCTTCATGAAGTCACCGCTCTTTCCGCAGAAGCTTCCGAAAAAGATTTAATGGGTGAAATTGAGCGGGCCAATCGGGATCCGAAAGTTCACGGCATTATTGTCGAGATGCCCCTTCCAAAACATTTTCAGGTTGATCGTATCCTTGATCAAATTCATCCGGACAAGGATGTTGAGGCCGTAACAACTCGAAGTCTCGGACGGCTCGTGGTTAATAAAGAAGGGCTTGCTCCGTGCACGGCAAGGGCTTGTGTTCGATTGCTTGAAGAGACAAATGTTGATCTTCTCGGAAAAGAAGCGGTCGTGATTGGTTCCAGCAAAGTTGTGGGTCTTCCTGCATTTTTACTTTTAATCGGAAAAAAATTAACGACCATGATTTGTCATACGGGAACGTTTAAAGCCGGAACGCTTGAGTCACATGTCCGGAGAGCTGATGTTTTAGTCGTTTCTGCCGGAAAACCGAATTTAATTCCCGGTGCGTGGATTAAAGAAGGCGCGATAGTCATTGATGTCGGAATCAATCGGGTGGACGGAAAAACGGTGGGCGATGTGGAATTTGAAACGGCAGTGAAAAGAGCCAAATTCATCACGCCGGTTCCGGGCGGCGTCGGACCTCTTACCGTGATGACGCTTATGGAAAATTTGCTGCGCGTTGTCAAAATTCAAACCGGTAAATGATTAAACAAACTGCAGCCGGTCTTCTTCAGAAAAAGAAAAAAGGAAAAAAAATCGTTGCGCTTACCGCTTACGATTTTCCGTTTGCAAAACTGCTGGATGAAGCAGGTGTCGACGTAATTTTGGTTGGAGATTCCGTCGGAATGGTTTCTTTGGGATATGAGAACACTCTTTCCGTGACGATGGAAGAGATGATTCATCATCTGAAGGCTGTGAGAAGAGCGGTTAAAAATGCCTTGTTAATTGTAGACATGCCTTTTGCGTCATACAACGGAATTGAAACTGCGCTTAAAAATGCGAGACAATTAATCAAAGCAGGTGCGGAAGGAGTTAAATTAGAAGGTGGAAGACGGATTATGAAAGAAGTAACAGCGCTGACTCAAAACGGAATTCCGGTGATGGGCCATTTGGGAATGACGCCGCAAAGCATCAAAGAAATCGGCGGTTACAAAGTACAGGGTAAAAGCAGAGAAGAGGCAGAAACAATTTTTGAAGATGGCGTGGCTTTGGAAAAAGCCGGAATTTTTTCGCTGGTTTTGGAATGTGTTCCTGTTTCATTATCAAAACGAATTACAAATGAATTAGAAATTCCAACCATTGGAATCGGAGCCGGCCCTCAAACGGATGGCCAAGTGCTCGTGCTTCATGATTTGCTCGGGTTTCCATCACCCGTGCGTCCTCGTTTTGTCAGGCAGTATGCTGACCTGAGCGCCGTTGTGAAGAAAGCCGTTCTTCGATACCGTGAGGATGTGTTGGCCGGTAAATTTCCTTCAATGAAGGAGAGCTTTAAAGATTGACGACACATAAAATTTTAATTGCCGAACATAATCTACCAACACTCAATCTCGTCGAGACTAGATTGAAAGCACGGGATTATGAAGTATTTGTCGCCACTCACAGCGACGAAGCCATGCGGCTCGTTCAGAAAATTAAATTTGATTTAGCTTTAATCGGATCTACCATGGAATCCATTGAAGGAATGGCACTGTCTTTAAAAATAAAACATAGTTTGCTTGCACTTAATATTCCCATTATTTTATTGGCCAATGAAAACGAGCTCTGTGAATTAATTTTAAGCCGAGAACACGGCTTCGATGATTTTCTGATTGAACCCTTTGATGCTTTTTCGCTTCAGCTTCGCGTAGAACTTAATTTAACGCGGGCGCGCGAACGTCTTCAGGCAAATCCGCTGACAAATCTTCCGGGTAACATCGCGATTGAAGAAAATCTTAAAAAAAGAATCGACAAAAACGAACTTTTTTCAGTTTGTTATATTGACATCAATCATTTTAAATCCTTCAATGACCGTTACGGTTTTGACCGCGGCGATCGTGTTCTTCAACACGTTGCTCAGTTAATTTCGAAATGTCTTGAGAAAGCCGGTGCCTCAAAAAATAGTTTTCTGGGCCACATCGGCGGCGATGATTTTATCGCGGTTATGGATATCGATTATGAAGCGCATTTTGCGCAGGAATGTCTTCAGGAATTTGACCGGATTATTCCAACCCATTATGACGATTTCGACCGAAAAAAAAGACAGGTGATGGTCAAAAATAGAAACGGGGTTCCGACGGCATTTCCGCTCATGAGCCTTTGCATTGCGGGAGTTAGTAATCAATATCATTCTTATCGTAACTTGGGCGAAATTGCCCGCGATGCAGCTGAAGTGAAGTGCTATTTAAAAACCCAACCCGGCAGTCATTATCTGCAGGACCGAAGATCAAAACCACTGGCTTCTTTGGAAGAGTCGATTCAGATTCTTTCTACTCCTCAGGAGAAAAAAATTCCACAGAAACCCCTCGGCCAAATTTTGCTTGAAATCGGATTAATTACCGAACATGAATTAAACCAAGCTGTGAGAATGCATATCGAAACTGGTGAACGTTTGGGGCAAATTCTAATTCGAATGAATGTTGTGACCAGCGCCGAAGTCGGTCGCGCACTTGAGATGAAATTGAGCGTCAGTTATGCCGATCTTAAAAATCATATTCTTTCTGACGATCTTATCCATGTGTTAAGCGAAGAATTTATCAGGATGCAGCAAGTGATTCCGCTTTCGATAGAAGAGGGAAAGTTGACGCTTGCGATGGTGGATCCTGTGAATCAAAGCACGATTCAAATGGTGGAAGAAATGAGCGGACTCAAAGTAATTCCCAAATTTATCTTGGAAAATGATTTTCAGGATTTTTTAGAACGAAATCATTCCAAATTAATTTAAATGATTTATTATCCGGCATTTCTTGATCTAAAAGAAAAACAAGCGCTGCTTTTCGGAGCTGGAGAAGTGGCGTTCAGGAAAGCCAAAGTATTAATTCAAGCCGGAGCCAAAGTTTCCGTTATAAGCCGCGATTTTTCCAGCGACTTTATTCGATTGGCCAAGCAAAAAAAAATAAAATTAACGCGCGGGAGTAAAATTCCAAAACAATTAAAAAATATTTCACTCATCATTGCGGCAACTTCTGATTCGACTTTTAACAAATCGATCTATAAACGGTGCAAAAAAAGTGGAATTTTAGTCAATGTGGTGGACGATCCGGATCATTCCACTTTTATTGTGCCTTCCGTTATCAGGCGCGGAAATCTTCAAGTAGCGATTTCAACGGGCGGAGCGAGTCCTTATTTGGCCAAGCTACTGAGGCAGAAATTTGAAGCAGAATTAAGTTCCAAATATGCCGATCTCGTCCGGTTTTTTAAAAAAGAACGAATCAGAATTAAAGCCGGCATTTCAAATTCAAACCAAAGACGGGAATATTTCTATCGATTGGTAAAATCGAAATTAAATCAATTGAATCAGAAAAGAAAATAGACATGAATCTAACTCTTTTTTTAATGTTCATTATTGTTCTGCTGTACGGGTTTTCATTTTTCGGTTATCTCTTTAAATTGTTACGCGCCGAAGGCGATCAACCTTCCTGGGTTGGCCATCTTTTGGAAAGCGGATTTATGGTTCACACGCTTTTGATTTTTGCACAAACATTTGCCGTTAATCAAGCTCCTCATCCGGTCTTTCATTTGCCCGTGACAAGTGTCGGCGAAGCTTCCGGTTTTTTTGCTTGGTCGCTTGCATTTATTTATTTAATTTTACTCAGACAGAATAAAACACAAACCTTTGCTGTTATTTTGATTCCGGTTCTGATTTTATTTTTGCTTCCGGCTTTTTTTCCATTTCGTCCGAATTTGTCGCTGCCCGTTTATTTTAATGATACTTATTTCCTGCTTCACATTCTTTCCGCTTTTTTCAGCTATGCGAGCTTTGCTTTGTCGTTTATTGCGGCCGTCCTGTACTTAATGTTAGATACTTCACTTAAGAAAAAAAATTCGGGGCTATTTTACAAAAAATTGCTTTCGTTAGAAGATTTGGAACATTTTATCTTTCGAACAATTTTTTGGGGCGTCGTATTGCTTGGGATTGGAATTTTATCCGGAGCTTTTTGGGCGAAAAGCGCTTTTGGAACCTTTTTTTTGCGCGAACCAAAGTCGTTTTCAAGCCTCTTGACGTGGTTCGTTTATCTTGTCATTATTTATTTGCACGGCATTCGTAAAATAAAAGGCAGACGAATCGTGCTTATGTCTTTGTCAGCATTTATGTTAGTGCTGATTACATTTTTAGGAACCAGTCTTTTCCAAACGGGTTTTCATGTCAGGATTGGGTGATTAAATGGATTTAGTGTGTGTGGGACTCACTCACAAAAAATGTCCTGTTGAGGTTCGAGAGAAAACCGCGTTTTCTCAAAGTTTGCTTTCGCAAGCGCTGATTCAAATGGGCGAGATCGAAGGCTTGAGAGAATGGTTTGTTTTGTCGACTTGTAACCGCGTCGAACTTTACGGGCGCGGCTTTTCCGGAATTGAAGAAAGCCTAATTAATTTCCTTTCCGAGTTTCACGGTTTAGAAGGCTGCTCTTACCGCTCTTACTTGGATCATTATCACGGCCGAGAAGTTGCGCATCATTTATTTCAAGTCGCAAGCGGTTTGGATTCATTGGTCGTCGGGGAAAATGAAATTTACGGTCAAATTAAACAAGCTTTTAAATTGGCCAATGAACATAAAGCGCTTGATTCTATCCTGTATCAATTAGTCGAACGAGCGCTGAGAGTTGGTAGAAGAGTTCGTTCAGAAACGAAAATCAGCGAAGGGGCTGTGAGCGTTTCATCCATTGCTGTGGAGTTGGCTGAGAAAATTTTTGGGAAATTAACCGGCGAGCGTGTTTTAATTTTAGGAACCGGAAAAATGAGCGAGCTCACCATGAAGCATCTTGTGAAATCAGGCGCCGGTGAAATTACGGTTGCAAGCCGCACCTATGAGCGCTCACTTGAACTTTCTCAAAAATACGGCACTCATCCCATTGGATTTGATCAATGGCTGCGTGCATTAAGAACGAGCGACATTGTGATTTCATCCACGGCTGCGCCGCATCCGATTGTCAAATTTGACGATGTTCAAAGTGTCATGAACGAACGGCGCCACAAACCGCTTTTCTTCATCGATATTGCTGTTCCTCGTGATATAGATCCGCGTGTCGGTCAAATCGACGACGTTTACTTGTACGATATTGATGATTTGAAAAGTGTCTCTGATGCTAATTTAAGATCGAGAAAAAAAGAGATTGCGAAATGCGAAACAATCATTGAACGGGAACTGGAATCTTTTGATCAATGGTATGAATTTTTGGAGGCAGGACCAGTCATTCAAAAATTAACGGCCTATTTCGATGAAATTGTCGAGAAAGAAGTTTCCAAATTAGCTCCGAAATTCAAAGGAAAAGAAAAAGAATTGACGACCTTAATCCAGCGGATTAAATCAGGTCTTCTTCATATTCCAAAGGAAAAATTAAAAGAGTCAGCCAAAAGCGGAAGCATTGAGCGATATTTAGAGACGCTTCATTCGCTCTTTCGACTTGAAGAGCGAAATGAGAACCCAACGTCATTGCGAGGCAACGATCGGAGCAATGCCGAAGCAATCTCAGAATCGGGATTGCTTCGTCGGCCTCCGGCCTCCTCGCAATGACCATTAAGATAGGAACCCGCGGAAGCAAACTCGCACTTTATCAAGCCGAACTGGTTCAATCGAAATTAATTAATTTTTTTCCCGGTCTTGAGATTCAATTAATCAAAATTCGAACGAGCGGCGATGTAATTCATCACGGTCCGATTGAAGATCTTGGCCCCGGAATTTTTACCCGTGAAATTGAAAATGCTCTTTTGAGCCGCCAGATCGATTTGGCAGTTCATAGCGCAAAAGATATGGCAAGCAATCTTCCGGAAGGTTTGGAGATCGGTGCTGTTTTAAAACGTGAAGATCCGTCGGATTGTCTCGTTGCTCTGAACGGAAAAAAACTTCGCGATTTACCAAAGCGCGCAAAAATCGGAACGAGTTCCATTCGGCGGAAAGCGCAGCTTAGGAAATTAAGATCAGACGTTCAGATTTCTGATATTCGCGGGAATGTAGACACGCGAATCAGAAAAATTCAAGATGGAGAATACGCTGGAACCGTAATCGCACTTGCCGGCCTGAAGCGTTTAGCACTTCAACATTTGGTGACAGAAATATTTAATCAGGACGATTTTCTTCCTCAAGCTGGTCAAGGTGCGCTTGCAATTGAAATCAGAGAAGAAGATGGCGAAATAAAAAAAATGATTCAACAGTTGAATGATTCAGAAACAATGATAACGCTGCAAGCGGAGCGAAGTTTTTTAAGAGAACTGGAAGGCGGCTGCCAAGTACCAGCTGGAATCAGTTCGAAATTGGAACAAAACAAACTCACATTATTCGGCGGCATTTTTTCCTTAACTGGAGACCGGGAAGTACGGCAATCTATTTCAGGATCTTCAGATGAGGCTGAAACGCTGGGTAAAAAATTAGCGCAGTCAATATTAAGCGCCGGCGGCGAAGAAATTTTAAACGAGATTCGAAATGAAAAACAGAAGTAAAAAATCATCGTCATTGCGACAACATATTTCCTCCCCCCTTGTGGGGGAGGAAAAAGGTGGGGGGATCAAAAAAAACAAAACCCCCATCTTCGCCTTCCCCCATAAAGGGGGAAGGAAGAAATTAATTCTGTCTCGCCATAACAAGCTGGGTTTTGTTTCTTTGGTGGGAGCAGGTCCGGGAGATCCGAAACTGTTGACTCTGCGTGGCAAGGAAGCACTTGAGCGTGCGGATTATGTGATTTACGATCACTTGGTCCATCCCGCAATTTTGAAACATGCCCCAAACGCCAAACATATATATGTAGGCAAAAAGGGTGGCGATCCCAACTCGACTCCTCAAGAATCCATTGAATCGCTCATGCTCAAACTTGTGAATAAAGGGATGCGGATTGTTAGATTAAAAGGTGGTGATCCGTTTATTTTTGGCCGTGGCGGAGAAGAGGCGCTTTATCTTGCCGAACACAAAATTCCTTTTGAAATTGTTCCCGGAATTACCGCAGGAATTGCGGTGCCGGCTTATGCCGGAATTCCAGTGACGCACCGAACACTTGCCGCGGAAGTTACTTTTATTACGGGACACGAAGATCCTCTTAAGGAAGGAAAGGATATTAATTGGAAGGCCATCGCCGAACTGAAAGGAACGATCGTTCTTTTTATGGGTGTCAAAACACTTCCTGAAATTACGGAGGTTTTGATTCGTTATGGAAAATCACCCGATACGCCGGTTTCAGTGATCCGGTGGGGAACAACGGCAGAACAACAGGTGGTGACAGGAACGCTTGAGACGATATCGGAACAAGTGGAAGCAGCAAAATTAACGCCGCCGGCTTTGACCGTGATCGGAGGAGTCAATCACCTTCGAAACAAATTAAAATGGTTTGAGGAAAAACCGTTATTCGGAAAAACTGTTTTAATCACGAGATCCAGAAAACAGGCTTCGCAATTGGGCGAACAATTGGAATCTCTCGGAGCGCGTGTCTTGGAACTGCCGACGATTGAGATTTCGCCGATCGAAAAAAATCCCAGACTCAATCAAGCGCTGAAGAAATTAATTGATTACGATTGGATTGTATTTACAAGTGAAAACGGCGTGGAAGTATTTTTTGAACGTCTCAAGCAGCTTAAAGGCGACGGCCGTATTCTCAGCCGCTTAAAAATTGCAGCAATCGGGCCGGGAACCAAAGCAAAATTAAACTCCTATTTTATTGAACCGGATCTCGTTCCGAAAATATTCACGACAGAAGGTTTGATTTCCGCTTTGAAGAAATTAAAAATTTCAAATAAACGCTTTCTTCTTTTAAGAACCAATATTGCGCCTCAATTGTTGAACCATTCGCTTGAAAAACTTGGTGCAAAAGTGACCGAAATTCCAATTTATAAAACTGAAAGGCCGAAAGATCTTTCCAAAAAAGCAACTGATTTGGTTCATAACAATGTAATTGATTACATTACCTTTACCAGCTCCTCGACCGCTGACAATTTCTTTAACGCTTTGAAAGATCTAAATGGTAATACCCCCTCACCCTCCCCTCTCCCCCTGAAAGGGGGAGAGGATAAAGGTGAGGGGGTTGCTAAAATACTTTCCATTGGCCCGGTGACTTCTAAGACCATCCGCGAACATGGGTTCAAAGTTGACCGCGAAGCGAAAGAATCAACCATTCCCGGTTTGGTCGAGGCTTTATTGAAAGAGGCCACAAAATGAGTTCGGATTATCGTCCCAGAAGAATGCGCGCAAACGAAGGATTCAGAAAATTAATCCGGGAAACAACACTTTCTTTAGATCAATTAATCATGCCTTATTTTTTAGTGGAAGGAACAGGCATTAAAGATGAAATTCAATCAATGCCGGGCCAATTTCGTTTTTCAATCGACCAATTCTTGTTTGAATTAGAAGAGCTTGAAGATTTGGGTGTCGAACATATTTTACTTTTTGGTGTTCCGGCTCGAAAAGATCCTCAAGCCACAGGTGCTTATGACCCAAACGGTGTGATTCAAAAAGCCGTTCCAGAAATCAAAAAAAGATTTCCGAAATTCACCGTCATTACCGATGTATGTCTTTGCGAGTACATGAGTCACGGTCACTGCGGAATTGTGGAAGGCGAGAAAATTTTAAATGACCCAACGCTTTCGCTTCTGGCAAAAACGGCACTTTCTCACGCGGAAGCCGGAGCGGATATCGTTGCGCCAAGTGATATGATGGACGGCAGAATTCGGGCCATTAGGCAAAAATTAAATGAAAGCGGATTTTCAGACCTTCCGATTTTAAGTTATGCCGCAAAATATGCCTCTGCGTTTTACGGCCCGTTTCGAGATGCTGCCGATTCAGCCCCACAGTTTGGTGACCGGAAAAGTTATCAAATGGATCCTGCCAATTTGGAAGAAGCGCTCCGCGAAATCAAACTGGATTTAGAAGAAGGAGCTGATTTGATTATGATTAAGCCTGCTCTTTCCTATCTCGATGTGATTTACGCTGCCAAAAAAACCTTCCAGATTCCCGTTGCGGCCTACAATGTGAGCGGGGAATATTCCATGGTGAAGGCTGCCGCGCAAATGGGTTATTTCGATGAGCGTAAAATTGTTCTTGAAATTCTGAACTCTATCTCTCGAGCTGGAGCCAACGTAATACTTAGTTATCATGTTAAAGAAGTCGCCTCCTGGATGAAAGAATTCGGAAAATCTTTCGGCAATCTCCTCTCCTCTATTTGAAAAACACCACCCCTTCAGGTACCTTTTACTGGGGATAATAATGCCCCATTTATAAGCAGTAAATAAAAGCGATTAATTAAGGGCCAAGTTTTATAACCTTGGAGGTCAAATGGAACCAAAGATTTTCGGTTCTTCCAAGCAAGAAAGCAGGCCGTTTCGTTTTTACATCGTTATTTTCTTCGTCGGTCTTCTTTTTACCGTCACACTCTGGGATGCTTATTACAATGGCACCCGCCCTTTTGATAAAGAAATTTCAAGCTGTCTCATTTTGATTATGGGCAGTCTTTTTTCTGTTGCCGCCGGTTTATTTTCATGGTCAATTGAAACCCGGAAATCATTTCTTGAAAAAGAAGTTGAATGGCGAACCAAAGATCTTCACGAAAAAAATAAACAGCTCATTCAAAAAAATGAAGAGGTTGAAAATTTCATTCATATCATTTCTCATGACTTAAAAGCGCCGATTGTTTCCATTCAAGGATTTTCATCCATATTAAAAAATGAAATTGGTTCTTCGTTGGATCAAACCCATCTTGATTATTTGAATCGCATTCAGATAAATGCTCAACAAATGAATACCCTCATTCTTGATCTTTTGGAATTTTCACGCGTTGGCCGGCTGGAAGACGAGAAAGAAACCGTAAATATGATCTCATTAATCCAGGAAATTACCGCGGAATTGAAGCCCATCATTGACCGCAGTCATGTTGCCATTAATTGTGAGCAGCAGCTGCCAGCTTTGTGGGGTTCTAAAAAGCGTTTGAGTCAGGTATTTACCAATTTGATGACCAATGCCATTAAGTACATGGGTCCAAATCCAAATCCCAAGATTACGATCGGGTATTCCCAAAACGGTTCAAGCGCTTCCACCCTATGGGTTAAGGATAATGGAATTGGAATTAAAAAAGAATATCAAGAAAAGATCTTTCAAATCTTTCAGCGTGTGCCCAATCAATTAAAAGTTGAAGGAACGGGAATCGGACTCAGCATTGTTAAGAAAATTGTTGAACTGAACGGAGGAAAAGTTTGGGTTCAGTCGGAAGAAGGAAAGGGAAGCCAGTTTTTTATTTCGTGGCCGACAACCAAAATCTCTCCTGCTGAAATGCCGGTAGAAAGTGAAATTAAACGATGAGACGAATTTTCATGATTGAAGACAACGAAGATCACGCACTTTTGATCCGGCGCGGTATTGAAACTTCCGATTGTCAGGTTCGTCATTTCACAGACGGTCTTGAAGCGTTAAAAGCCTGTGAACAAGTTCAAACATATGACAATCGTCCGGATTTAATTCTCTTGGATCTGCAGCTTCCGGGAGTGAACGGTTTTGAAATTTTACAAGCCATTAAAAAAATGGATGAGTTGTCACGTGTTCCGATTGTTATGTTGACTACCTCAGCCCGCCGGGAAGAAATCGAGAAGGCATATCAATTGGGAGCCGACGGTTATGTTGTGAAATCGGATGATTTTTCCGTTCTCATTACAAAATTAAAATACATAAAAGATTATTGGTTTTCGGCCGTCGAATCGCCTTTTCAATCAACATCAAAAGTGAGGAACCCGCCATGTTGAGTGCGGCACTCCGCGTTTTGTTAGTCGAAGACAATCCTGATCATGCAGCGTTGGCTCAGAAAGCAATCATTAATTCCAAAGATCGAAAATACAGCGTGATGCTTTGCAACACAGTTGAAGATGCGATTGAAATGATCAAAACGAGCCACGATCAAATTAATTTGATTCTCTCGGATTTTCATTTACCCGGAAAAAGCGGTCTGGAATTCCTTGAATGGTTGACCTCTGAGAATATTAATATTCCTTTTGTTATGATGACGGGAGCCGGCGATGAAAAAACGGCGGTTAAGGCCATGCAGGGCGGCGCCTACAATTATATTGTTAAAGACGACGTTTATTTAAGCGTGCTGCCTCACGTCATTGATGAAACGTTCATTAAATATTTGGCTGAAAATGAAAAGGCCCGTTATGAACGCGAAATCCGCGAAAAAAATGTGGCGCTTGAAAAAGCAAACCGGGAACTCAAAAAATTGGACCAATTAAAATCAGATTTTATTGCTTCCGTCAGTCATGACATTAGAACACCACTCAATTCAGTCCAAGAAAGTATCGCGCTCATTTTGGACGGTCTTGTCGATACGCATGAGGATAAGGGAAAACGTGTTTTGGAAATTGCCAAACGCAGCATCAGACGACTCGGTTCGATGATTAATGATCTTCTTGATTTTTCAAAGTTGGAAGCCGGCAAAATGCGCTTACATATTGAACCATCCGATATTCAAATTTTAATTGACGAAGTATTGGGATCTCTTAAGAGTCTTGCGGATAAGAAAAAAATCAAACTCAAGTTTGATCCGATTAATTCATTTCCAAAAATTCCATGCGACGGTGAACGAATGATTCAAGTTTTAACCAATTTGATCGGAAACTCGATTAAGTTTACGCCGGAGAACGGAACTATTTCAATTCAGCTTGAGCAGGCATTGAATGATCAAGTTCATATTGTGATAGCGGACACGGGAATTGGAATCGCGAAGGAAGATTTGGGCCGGATTTTTGAACGATTCGAGCAAGTCAAAGGCGCAAATCCGAAAGATATTAAAGGAACCGGTTTGGGACTTTCTATTTGTAAAGAATTAATCAGGCTTCATAACGGGACTATTTGGGCGGAAAGTGAGTTGGGAAAAGGAAGCCGCTTCATTATTTCATTACCGATCAATCAAAACACAACGAAACAAAACATCTCCCTCGTGGGAGAAAGGTTGGCCACATGAACAAGGGAACCGTATTTGTTGTTGATGACGACGAAGAATTGCTTGAGCTTCTTAAAATCAGAATCGAATCATCGGGTTATCATGTCTTATGCACGACCGAGGGAGAAAAAGCATTTGATCTGATTCAAAAATCGATGCCGGATGTCATTATTTTGGATATCTTTCTTCCGGATGTCGACGGTCTTACGATTTTGAAACGGTTAAAGTCGCCAATTGATATCGAAACCGGAAAACCTTCCAAGACAAAAGATATTCCGATCATTGTTCTGACCGGAAAAGCGCCCATGATTGAGAATATGACGCGTGTCGAAGGAGCGGTTGATTTTTTCATAAAACCGTTAGACACGGATAAATTAATTCACCGGCTCTTTGATTTACTGGAGAATGTTCATTATGAACGAAAATCCAAAACAGGATGAAATATTAATCGTTGACGACGATCCGGATTATTTGAATTTAATCAAAATCAGACTGGAAACCTCGGGTTATCAGGTTTCTTGCGTTTGCAACGGAAGCGAAGCCTTAAAACTTTTGGAAGCGGATTATCGTCCTCGGTTAATTATTATGGATATTGAAATGCCTGATCGGAATGGATTAACAACTTTGATTAATTTAAACGTTCGTCAAACTCGGAATGAAAAAAAAGGTGTTGATCGGATTCCAGTCATTGTTGCAACGGGACTGCAGAGTGATCGTGTTCGAGATCTCATGATGGGACAGCAGATCGCCGGTTATCTGAAAAAACCTTATTCGGCAGAGGAATTATTGGATAAAGTGCAGGCATCCATTCATGGAAACTAAACCTACAGTTAAAAAATTTCCGGCTCGGATTTTAATTGTGGAAGATGATCAGGATCATGTGCTTTTAATTAAAAGTGCACTTGACGGTTGGCTGCGCCAGCACAAAATAAAAATGGAAATTGCTGGCTCCGTTGGTGAGGCGATTAATCAGCTAAGCGCTTCTCATTTTGAATTGATTGTGACTGATTACCGCCTTCCTGACCGGACAGGACTTGATTTTCTGGCCGAAATCAAAAGCCGGAACCTCCGTCTTCCGGTACTCCTCATGACGGCAATGGGGGATGAGTTGCTAGCAGTGAATGCTTTGAAATCCGGTTTCATTGATTATATTGTTAAATCGGATATATCCTTCCGCGAACTCCCGCATATCATAGAAAGCGCGTACGAAAAATTTTTAAGCTTGGAACGTGAAAGCCATCTGAAAGAAGAATTGGCGTTAAAAAATAATCAGTTGGTTGACATGAATCAAAAATTAACCGAACTTTCCATTCGCGATGAATTAACCAATCTGTTCAATCACCGCTATTTTCAGGAAAAAATGTCGGAGGAATTTGCCCGCGCTTCCCGTTATCATTATCCGTTATCATGTTTGATGATCGACATTGATTATTTCAAAGCAGTAAACGACGCTCACGGCCATCCGATCGGTGATAAAGTTTTAAAGCAGCTCGGCGCTTTTTTGCTCGCCCATTTAAGACAGTCCGATACGGTTGCGCGTTACGGCGGCGAAGAATTCTGCGTGTTGCTTCCGCACGTGGGTTATGAAGGAGCGCATTTACTTGCCGAGCGGCTTCGAAAAAAAATCATGGATGAAAATTATAAAGCTGATTCAGATGTAATCAAAATTACGATCAGCATCGGAGTTTCGTCTTATCCGGAAGATCCAGTTGATCGGAAGGAAACGCTTTTATTTTATGCTGACAAAGCCCTTTACCGGGCAAAGGGAAGCGGCCGAAATCGTGTTTATGTTTATCGAGAATTGAGCAAAGAATATACGGATCAAATTCCTGAACTTAAATTCAGTGATGATAAAGTTTATGAATTCAGGCAAAGACTTTTTGACGTTTCGGAAATGGCAAAGCGCGCTTATATCGAAGCAACCAGAGCATTAATCAATGCACTTGAATCAAAAGATCCTCACACGATGGGTCATGCGGCCCGCGTGGGACATTATTCAGCGATGGTGGCAAAAGAAGCTGGAATGGGCGAGGATGATGTTCGAATTATTGAGCATGCCGGACTGTTGCACGACATCGGGAAAATTTCGATATCGGATGAAATATTATTAAAACCCGGCGCATATTCTCACGAAGAATATGAAAAAATGAAAGCTCATCCCATACTCGGTTATCAGATCGTTAAACCCATCAAATTTTTATCCGAAGAAGCTCTCATTATTCTCCATCATCATGAATGGTTTAACGGCGAAGGATACCCACACCGGTTGAAAGGAAAAGAAATTCCGATTGGCGCGAGGATCGTTGGCGTTTTGGATGCTTATGATACGATGCGCGCCGCTGGAGGTCGTTATAAAAGAACTTTAAATTGTGAAGAATCAGTTCGTGAGTTGATCACTCATTGTGGAACTCAATTTGATCCGGAAATCGTCACTCATTTTATTAACGTGCTGATCAAGCGCGGAGATCTTGATTCCAAAGCTTATGACCGTCAAAAATTACAACAATCCCTCAAATTATCCGCTGCTTAAATTGTTCTTCCCGCCGCGAAATTTTAGTAGTTAAATTTTCCATTCTTGCATTATAATGCCTGCTACACGAGCCAAACTTCATGGGCATTGAACAGTTTCCAGAAATCGAAACCTTCCAAAAATTACCCCGAAAAGTAATTGTTAAAGGTGGAAGTTCGAGCTTCGATTCCAAAGGCCGGCCTGAGTTGAGAGGGATTGTCATTAATAATGCAGGTCATCCAATCCGTGACATTAAAGTTTCCCTGATTCTTTTTAACGAAGATGAAATCCCAATTTTAAATAAAAGTACAAATCCGGATCCATTGAATTTACCTCAGGGCGCGATCGGTTCATTTACCTTTATTCTGGATGACTATCAACAGGAAATAAAAAATTACTATCTTTACGCGAATTGGAAGTACGACGATTCATCCAATTGGTAATCATGAAGTCTGATCTTAAATCCGAAACGATCAGCGTTTTTCTGGAAGAAAAACGAAATTTTAAACCTTCCGAACCATTCCGCAAAAAAGCAAACATTCAAGACCCCAAAATTTACGAGACCGCTGCAAAAAATCCGGAACAATTTTGGGCTCACTTTGCTGAAGAGCTGAACTGGATCAAAAAATGGGACCGAATTCTTGAATGGAATCCTCCTTATGCCAAATGGTTTATCGGCGGAAAGTTAAATATTTCTTCAAACTGTGTTGACCGCTGGGCAAAATCAGATTTAAAAAATAAAATAGCAATCATCTGGGAAGGCGAGCCCGGCGAACAAAAAACCTTAACTTATTCCGATTTATACCGGGAAGTAAATCGATTTGCGAGCGCGCTCAAAAAACTCGGAATTAAAAAAGGCGATCGTGTTGCTATTTATCTTCCAATGATTCCCGAAGCTGTGATTTCGATGCTGGCTTGTGCACGAATCGGGGCGGTTCACAGTGTTGTCTTCGGCGGCTTCAGTACGGAATCGCTTCGAGACCGGATCAATGATGCTCAAGCAAAATTATTAATCACAGCCGATGGCGGTTACCGTCGTGGAAAATTAATTACGCTGAAACATGAAGCTGATCAAGCTTTAAACGGTGCTCCTTCGATCGAACATGTTGTTGTCGTTAAGCGCGGAAAACTTCAAGTTGGAATTAAAGGCGGCCGCGATCATTGGTGGCACGATCTTATCGAGAAAGCTGAATCTTATTGCGAGCCCGAAGCAATGGATTCAGAAGATATGTTGTTTACATTATATACTTCCGGTACAACCGGAAAACCAAAAGGAATTATTCATACGACCGGCGGTTATTTAACCGGTGTTTACGCGACAACCAAATGGGTGTTTGATTTAAAGCCCGAAGATGTTTATTGGTGCACGGCCGATGTCGGCTGGGTGACGGGACATAGTTATGTGGTTTATGGTCCGCTGGCAAATGGTGCTACGGTATTTATGTATGAAGGCGCACCTGATTGGCCGGATAAAGATCGTTTTTGGAAATTAATTGAAAAATATAAGATCACCATTTTTTATACGGCTCCGACTGCGATTCGAGCGTTTATGAAATGGGGAATTGAGTGGCCGAAGAAACATAATCTTTCGAGTTTGCGACTTCTCGGCTCAGTCGGTGAACCGATTAATCCCGAAGCTTGGATTTGGTATCACGAAAATATTGGAAGAAGTAATTGTCCGGTGGTGGACACTTGGTGGCAAACGGAAACCGGAATGATTTTAATTACGCCGCTTCCCGGAATGACAACTTTAAAACCAGGTTCAGCGACAAAAGCATTTCCGGGAATTGAAGCGTGCATTCTAAATGAAAAAGGTGAGAAGATTGAAACAGGCGGCGGATATTTGGCGATTGCAAAACCTTGGCCGGCAATGTTGCGTGGAATTTACGGAGATCCTGAACGTTACGTAAAACAATATTGGTCGAAATGGCCGAATACCCCCTCACCCAACCCTCTCCCCCTTAAAGGGGGAGAGGATAAAGGTGAGGGGGTTAGTGGAATTTATTTTCCCGGAGATGGCGCGAAATTGGATGAAGATGGAGATTTCTGGCTGCTCGGAAGAGTTGATGATGTTTTAAATGTAGCGGGACATCGAATCGGAACAATGGAAGTGGAGAGCGCTCTTGTGGATCATCCGTCCGTTGCTGAAGCGGCTGTTGTCGGAAAAAAACACGAGATCAAAGGCGAAGCGCTCGTCGCTTTTGTGACCTTAAAAGAGGGAACAAAAAAAGATGATCAATCGATTCAAAATCTAAAAGATCACGTGGCAAAAAAAATTGGATCCATTGCACGACCTGACGATATTATTTTTTCTGCTGATCTGCCGAAAACCCGCTCCGGAAAAATCATGCGCCGGCTGCTCAAAAATATTGCCGAAGGAAAAGTTCTCGGAGACACAACAACACTTGCCGATCCAGAAGTCATCAACCGCTTGAAGCAGCAATACGAAGAAGAAGGCTAAATTCCCACCTGATATTTTATGAATCAATCAGAAAAGTTATTTCAAAAAGCTCAAAAATTAATTCCTGGAGGGGTTAACTCTCCCGTACGTGCATTTCGCGCTGTCGGAGGAATTCCAAAATTTATTGAAAAGGGAAAAGGTCCGTTTGTTTGGGACGCTAACGGAAATCGTTATCTTGATTTTGTGATGTCCTGGGGCCCTCTCATTTTTGGCCATGCTGATCCCAAAATGGTTAAGGCCATTTCAGATCAAGCCAAAAAAGGATCGAGTTTCGGCGCACCGACCCGAAAAGAAATTGAACTTGCCGAATTAATTCATTTCGCCTTTCCTTCAATTGAAAAAGTGCGTCTGGTTTCATCTGGTACTGAAGCCGTGATGAGCGCCATTCGATTGGCGCGTGGCGTTACGGGAAAGAAAAAAATATTAAAATGCGACGGCTGCTATCATGGTCATGTGGATTCCTTGTTGATTAAAGCTGGATCGGGCGGCGCAACTTTTGGAATTCCAAATTCGGCTGGAATTCCGGAAGAATTAGCAAAACTGACAATCTCAATTCCTTACAATGATGTTGAAGCGTTGGAAGAGACATTAAATAAATTCGGAAGTGAAATTGCGTGTTTTATTTTGGAGCCGGTTCCAGCCAATATGGGAGTGGTTTTACCGAAACCTAATTATTTGGCCAAAGTTCGCGAACTGACGAAAAAATTCGGAATCATTTTAATTTTCGATGAAGTGATCAGCGGGTTTAGACTTGCGTTCGGCGGTGCTCAGGAAGTGTACGGAATCGAAGCCGATTTGACTTGTCTGGGAAAAATCCTGGGCGGAGGACTTCCCATCGGAGCATTCGGCGGCCGAAAAATATTTATGGATGAACTTGCGCCCGAAGGAAAAGTTTATCAAGCCGGAACACTTTCCGGAAATCCAATTGCAACTTCAGCCGGAATTGCCACGTTGAAACAATTAAAGAGTAAAAAAGTTTATGCGCCACTACAGAAAAAAGCGGATGATTTATGCGAATCAATCGAAGCTGAAATTACTGAAAAGAATTTTCCAATCACATTGAACCGGATTGGATCTTGTTTTACGATTTTTTTTACGAAAGGACCGGTCAATGATTTTGCTTCGGCCAGTCGATCGGATACAAAAAAATATGCCGAATTTTTTCACGCGCTTTTATCCAAGGGAGTTTATACGGCGCCCTCTCAATTTGAAGCGAATTTTATTTCAACCGTACATCAAACATCCAACTTGAAAACTGCAAGGAAAGTCATTCTCGAAACTTTACGCCCCCTGTTTTAATCGGATGTTCGGAAATTATCTGATATGCCGATACAATCAATAAATCCAAATGGGTGAAATGTGGGTGACGATTCATCAGCTTCTTTAATTAAAAAATTTTTCGAGCTCAATCCAACCGACGCTGCTCACAGTCTTGAAGCTCTCAACGCAGAAGAAGCCGTCTCGATTCTAAAATCTGTTTCACCCGAACTTGCCTCACGCGCTTTCAATTCACTCAATGCCCGCTTCGCTGCCGATCTGATGCTTAATTTGTCTAATCAAAGTGCGGCGGATATTTTGGCCAGAATGAGTGTGACTCGCGCAGCTGAAGTTATTTTATGCATTCAACGCAAAGAAGACCGTGAAAAATTGCTGGAGCGAATCGAACCCAAACTATCCAATCAAATCCGGGAATTAATTAGTTATCCGGAAGACACAGCCGGCCGAATTATGACACCCAACTTTCTTTCGTTTCATGAAGATGCCAAAGTCGGCGAAGCTATTTTAGTTTTAAGATCCATTGCTCAAAAAGTGCCATTCAATTATGTTTACGTGACGGACGCCGAAAATCGTTTAAAAGGCGTGCTGAACATGCGCGAACTTTTGCTCGCTCATGAAGATGTTAAACTTTCTTCCGTGATGATTCCAAATGTATTTCGTGTCGAAGCGACGATGGATCGTGAAAAAGTCATTCAAGAATTAGGAGGACGATCTTTTCTTTCCGTACCGGTTGTGGACGCAAACGGTCATTTACTTGGAATTATTCGAACGGATGAAATCATTGCCTCTGCTCAGGAAGAAGCCACCGAAGACATTCAAAAAATGTTTGGTGCCGGCGGCGATGAACATGTTTCGTCATCCATTTCGTTTTCCATCAAAAAAAGACTTCTTTGGTTGAACATTAATCTCGCAACCGCATTTCTGGCTTCTTCTGTTATTGCACTTTTTCAAGATGTGATCGCAAAAATATCAGTGTTGGCAGTTTTTTTACCAATCGTTGCATCACAGGGAGGAAATGCCGGTGCGCAATCACTCGCCGTTGTCATTCGTGGACTTGTTCTTCGTGAAGTAGAACCGCGCATTGCAAGAAAAGTAATTATTAAAGAAGGAATACTCGGATTGGTAAATGGAATTGTAGTGGGAATCGTTGCTGCCGTCGCGGCTTGGTTGTGGAGTCGAAATATTTATTTGGGTCTTGTGATTTGTTTTGGCATGGTGATTAATATGTTGGCTGCAGGAATTTCTGGTGCTGCCATTCCGATTTTCATGAAAGCATTAGGAAAAGATCCTGCTCAATCATCCAACATTATTTTGACTACAGTCACAGACTGCGTTGGTTTTTTTGCATTTTTAAGTCTCGCCGTCGCCTTCCGAAAATTTCTTGTAAGTTGATTGTTAACAACAACTTATATCGTTACCATACCACCACATAGACTTCACCTGTAATTTTGAGTATACTAATTTGCTATGGAACCACAGGAAACCATTATCAGACGAGGGTTTGGGTTAAAAAAAGAAATCCTCCCGCTTCTTGAAGAAAGTTATCATAGTTCTCTGATCGAACGCATCAAAGCTTCCAGTTATGAGCTTGAAATCGGCGATTTAACAATTTGTCTGGCTCAGGAATTTGGATTTTGTTACGGCGTTGACCGAGCCGTGGATCTTGCTTATGAAACAAGAAAACGGTTTCCGGACCGGAAAATTTATCTCACCAGCGAAATCATTCATAATCCCCGCGTCAATAGCAAACTGCGTGAATTGGGAATTGAATTTATCAAGGGCAATGAAACATCTTCTCCTTCATTTGATTTCATCACGAAGGAAGACGTTGTTTTAATTCCGGCGTTTGGAACACCGACACCGGAACTCGAACTTTTGAAATCAAAGGGTTGTGTTTTGGTTGACACAACTTGTGGTTCTGTTGTGGCGGTTTGGAGACGAGTTGAACGTTATGCACAAGATGGTTTTACGGCGATCATTCACGGAAAATATGATCATGAGGAAACGCAAGCGACCAGTTCGCGCGCAACGCAATATCCAAACGGAAAATTTTTGGTTGTAAAAGATAAAGAGCAGGCGAAAAAAGTTTGCAATTTCATTTTAGGAAAGTTGTCCGCGGACGAGTTTCTTGGTGAGTTTGGTGAAACGGCTTCTCCAAAGTTTGATCCTGAGAAAGATTTAGTTCGAGTTGGCTGTGCCAATCAAACCACGATGCTTTCGAGTGAATCTCTCGAAATTGCCGAGATGATTCAATCAGCCATGAAGGAACGCTACGGCAGTGAAGAAATTCAAAATCATTTCCGTCATTTTGATACGATTTGCAGTGCGACACAGGATCGTCAAGATGCTATTTTAAAACTCGCCGGCTCGGGAGTGGATTTGATGATCGTTGTTGGAGGCTATAATTCAAGTAATACTGGCCATTTATGTGAAATTTCGCTACAATTTTGTCCCGCTTTTCATGTCCGAGATGCGGATGAAATTATTTCAAGAATTGAAATACGTCATAAACTTGCAGGCAAGCCTGATATTTTAATTACCAACAGCTGGTTGCCGGAGGGTAAAACGCGAATCGGTGTGACTGCTGGTGCTTCTACGCCGAATCGCGTGATCGAAGAAGTGATTTTAAAAATTATTTCCTGCGCCGGCTATTCTTTAGAAAAAAGTCTGGCGTAATCTGTGTTAAAGGGGCGGGTTTTTAAACCCGCCCCTCCGTATCTCTAAAAGTCATCATTAAAGAACAGAGGTGTCTAGTGAAATTAAAGGACATACTCACCAAAAAAGGTTCTGCAGTTTGGACCGTGAAAGCCAATCAAACGATCCGGCAGGCTTTAGAAATTTTAGTCGCGAAAAAAATCGGCTCTCTTGTTGTTCTGGATGAAAGCAACCGCATCGCCGGAATTATTTCAGAACGCGATATTGTTCGCGGTTCCTATGAACATCCTCGGGAGATTTCGGATTTGCCCGTGAGTAAATTGATGACCAAAAAAGTCATCATCGGTTCTCCTGAAGATGAAACGAAATATATTATGGGCATTATGACGCAAAGTCGCGTCAGACATATTCCTGTAGTTCATGAAGGAAAATTAAAAGGACTTGTTTCGATCGGAGACGTGGTTAAATCGGTGATTGATGATTCAAATTATGAAATTCATTATTTAAAAGAATATATTTATGGTCCAAGTCAAGACAGTGAATAAGAGAGAAATGAAAAAACAGGGTCTTTATGATCCCCGATTTGAGCACGATTCCTGTGGTGTGGGTTTTGTGGTCAATATTAAAGGGAAAAAATCCCACACGATTGTCAAACAAGCGTTAACCGTTTTGAACAATCTTCGCCACCGCGGCGCCTGCGGCTGTGAAGCCAATACGGGTGATGGTGCCGGCATTCTGCTTCAAGTTCCTCACAATTTTTTAAAAGAAGTTACGTCCAAAGACGGCGTTAAACTTCCCGGACCCAAAGAATACGGCGTCGGAATGGTTTATCTTTCTCCGAAAGCCGATGAACGGCAAAACGCCGAGAAAATTTTTGAACAGATCATCAAAGAAGAAGGCCAGTATTTGCTGGGATGGCGGAATGTTCCGACCGACAATAGTTCTCTTGGCGAAACAGCCAAATCCGGAGAACCATTTGTGCGCCAGATTTTTATCGGCCGCAGTTCAAATCTTCAGGATGATTTGGCTTTTGAGCGGAAACTCTACATCATTCGCCGCCGCGCTGAAAATGCAATTCGATTCGGCAATGTGAAAGGCGGAAAATATTTTTACATTCTGAGCCTTTCCTACAAAACCATTATTTACAAAGGTATGTTAATGTCGGAACAAGTGGAGCCATTTTTTCCGGATCTGATGAATCCGGCCACGGAAAGCGCGCTCGCCTTAGTTCATTCACGTTTCAGCACGAATACATTTCCGACGTGGGAACGAGCTCATCCTTATCGATACATTGCACACAATGGGGAAATCAACACACTTCGCGGAAATGTAAATTGGATGCATGCACGCCAATCTATGTGTGAATCAGAGCTATTCAAAGACGATATCAAAAAAATTCTTCCAGTAATTGATCAAGAAGGAAGCGATTCAGCTATGTTTGACAACTGCCTTGAATTTTTGGTTTTGGGCGGGCGTTCACTTCCTCATGCTGTGATGATGATGATTCCTGAGCCGTGGTCCAATCACGAAAGCATGAGCGACGATAAAAAAGCCTTCTACGAATATCACGCTTCATTAATGGAACCTTGGGACGGGCCGGCTTCAATCGCATTTACCGATGGAATTAAAATCGGAGCAGTGCTTGACCGTAACGGCCTTAGACCTTCTCGCTATTATGTTACTAAAGATGATTTGGTTGTGATGGCTTCCGAAGTCGGTGTTTTGGATATTGCGCCGGAGCGGATTCTTCAAAAAGGAAGACTTCAACCCGGCCGAATGTTTTTAATTGATACTGAAGAAGGAAGAATTATTTCAGATGATGAGCTTAAGAAAAAAATTTCTACCGAACATCCATACCGGACGTGGCTCAATGAAAATTTAGTCTCGCTTGAAAAACTACCGGATGCGCCTCACGTTCACGAACCGGACCACAAAACCGTCATTTTAAGACAGCAGGCTTTTGGTTATACCTTTGAAGATTTAAGAATTATTATGGCGCCGATGGGAAAAGACGGCGTTGAACCCGTTGGATCGATGGGGACTGATACGCCGCTTGCCGTTTTATCCAACAAATCTCAGCTTCTCTATAATTACTTTAAACAATTATTTGCTCAAGTGACAAATCCGCCGATTGATTGTATTCGCGAAGAAATTATTACTTCGACTGAAACGACCATCGGTCCGGAACGCAATTTGCTCAAGCCGGAGCCGAAGAGTTGCCGTCAAATCAAACTCAAAAGTCCGATTTTGACCAATGAAGAATTTGAAAAATTAAGACACATCAAACATCCTGATTTTAAATCGGAAACGATTTCGATTCTTTATCCATTTTCGCCCTCACCCTTACCCTTTCCCAAAGGGAGAGGGAATAATAATTCACTTCCTCCTCTCCCCCTTAAAGGGGGAGAGGAAAAAGGTGAGGGGGTTGATTTTCGTCGAGGAAAAACTTTGGCTGGAGCGCTTGAGAAAATTTATGAACAAGCCAGCAAAGCCATCCAAGGTGGAACTAATTTAATTATTTTATCAGATCGTGGAATTGATAAAGACAATGCCGCGATTCCGGCACTTCTTGCGGTTTCAGGTTTGCATCATCATTTGATTCGTGAAGGCACTCGTACAAAAGCTAGTCTCGTACTTGAATCTGGCGAGCCGCGCGAAGTTCATCATTTTGCCTTGTTGATCGGTTACGGCGCAGGTGCCATTAATCCTTATCTTGCGTTTGAAACGCTCGATGACATGATTCATCAAGGAATTCTGAAAGACATTGACCACAAAGCCGCGATTAAAAATTATGTGAAAGCAGTTGCAAAAGGTGTTGTCAAAACCATGTCCAAAATGGGAATTTCAACAATTCAAAGTTATCGGGGCGCTCAGATTTTTGAAGCCATCGGACTCAATCATGAACTGGTAAATAAATATTTTACTTGGACGGCTTCACGCATTGAAGGTGCTGGCCTTCCTGAAATTGCGAAAGAAATCGAAGTTCGTCATCGTCATGCGTTTCCGGATCGATCGGTCAATGGTCGCACACTTGATCCGGGTGGACAATATCAATGGCGGCGCGACGGCGAGTATCATTTATTTAATCCGGACACTGTTCACAAACTTCAGCTGGCTGTTCGGACGAACAATTATAAAGCGTTCAAGGATTATTCAAAGGCAGTCAATGAACAATCCCAAAATTATTGTACGCTGCGCGGCCTTTTAGCTTTTAAACCAGGTACAAAACCAATTCCAATTGAAGAAGTGGAACCAGTTGAAGCAATTGTGAAACGTTTTAAAACCGGAGCGATGTCCTACGGCTCAATCAGCAAAGAAGCGCATGAGAGTCTTGCCATCGCGATGAACCGGCTCGGCGGAAAAAGTAATACGGGTGAAGGCGGTGAAGATCCGGCTCGTTATGTGCTTGATCCGAATGGTGATTCCAGAAACAGCGCGATCAAACAAGTGGCTTCAGGACGTTTTGGGGTCACCAGTCTTTATTTGGTTAAAGCAAAAGAACTTCAAATTAAAATGGCGCAGGGCGCAAAACCCGGTGAAGGCGGACAGCTTCCGGGGGCTAAAGTTTATCCGTGGATCGCAAAGGTTCGTCTCTCCACTCCTGGAGTTGGACTCATTTCGCCTCCACCACATCACGATATTTATTCCATCGAAGATTTGGCGGAGCTCATTCACGATTTGAAAAATGCGAATCATCATGCCCGAATCAGTGTGAAATTGGTGGCCGAAGTTGGCGTTGGAACAATTGCTGCCGGTGTTGCCAAAGCTCACGCCGATGTGGTTTTAATCAGCGGATATGATGGTGGAACCGGTGCATCACCACAATCGAGCATTAAACATGCCGGAATTCCGTGGGAATTGGGACTTGCCGAAACACATCAAACTTTGGTGCTGAATAATTTAAGAAGCCGGATTGCGGTTGAAACAGACGGGCAACTGAAAACCGGTCGCGATGTTGTTGTTGCAGCGCTTCTTGGTGCCGAAGAGTTTGGTTTTGCAACGGCACCACTCGTTGCGCTTGGCTGCATCATGATGCGCGTTTGTCATTTGAACACTTGTCCCGTTGGCGTGGCCACACAAGATCCGGTTCTTCGTAAAAAATTTGTGGGCGATCCGCAACATGCTGTTAATTTTATGCGTTTTATCGCCGAAGAAGTCCGCGAGATCATGGCTCAACTTGGTTTTCGCACGATCAACGAAATGGTCGGGCATACAGACCGGCTTGATCCGAAAAAAGCAGTGGATCATTGGAAGGCGCAAGGTCTTGATTATTCAGCCATTCTTTATCAACCGGAGGCAGGTCCGGAAGTGGGGCGTTATCAACAAATTTTACAAGATCATGGACTGGATAAGGCTCTGGATAATACAAAACTTCTGAAACTTTGTGAACCGGCACTTTCTCGCCGCGAAAAAGTTCGTGCGGAACTTCCGATTCAAAATGTGAATCGTGTCGTCGGAACGATTTTGGGAAGTGAACTAACACGCAAGTACGGCGCTGAAGGACTTCCTGAAGATACGATTCATCTCAAATTCAAAGGTTCGGCCGGACAAAGTTTCGGCGCTTTTGTTCCCAAAGGAATAACGCTTGAACTTGAAGGTGATGCGAATGATTATTTTGGAAAAGGACTTTCCGGCGGAAAAGTTATTGTTTACCCGCACAAAGAATCCACGTTTATTCCGGAAGAAAATATTATTATCGGAAACGTCGCTTTTTACGGAGCGACCAACGGTGAAGCTTATGTTTACGGAATGGCCGGTGAACGTTTTTGCGTCAGAAATTCAGGTGTCAGAGCGGTTGTCGAATCTGTCGGAGATCATGGCTGTGAATATATGACCGGAGGCCGAGTCGTGATTTTGGGTTCAACCGGAAGAAATTTTGCGGCCGGAATGTCAGGCGGAGTCGCTTATATTCTGGATGTGAAAGGTGATTTCCCGACTCGCTGCAACAAACAAATGGTCGATCTTGAAAAATTGGATCAGCCGGCTGAAATTAATGAAGTCCGTTTAATGATTGAGCGCCATGTTCAGTATACCGGCAGCAAAAGGGCGAAACAAATTTTGAACTTATGGGAAGACATGTTGCCGAAATTTGTGAAGGTCCTGCCGAAAGACTACAAGCGAGTGCTCCAGGCGCTCGAACGCGTCAAGAGTACAGGTCTGAGTGGTGATGAAGCAATCATGGCTGCTTTCGAGGAAAACGCGAAAGATCTTTCGCGCGTCGGCGGTAATTAATTCAAACTAATCGAAACAAATCCCGAAACCAAATCAAAAAAGGGATAGGAATATAAATAGTTATGGGTAAACCAACCGGATTCATGGAAATTCCACGCGAACTGCCGAAAGAGCGTTCGCCTAAGGAACGGATTAACGATTGGGGTGAATATCACATTCACATGCCTGAGGAAAAACTTCAGGCTCAGGGCGCCCGCTGTATGGACTGCGGCATTCCATTTTGTCACAACGGAACGTTGATTGCCGGAATGGCTTCCGGCTGTCCCGTGAATAATTTAATTCCGGAATGGAATGATTTGATTTACCGCGGTCTTTGGCGCGAAGCGCTTGAACGACTTCACAAAACGAATAATTTCCCTGAATTTACCGGACGGATTTGCCCCGCGCCTTGCGAAGGTTCGTGCGTTCTTGGAATTAATGAACCACCGGTTACGATTAAAGCTATCGAATGTTCCATCATTGATAAGGGTTTTGAAGAAGGCTGGGTGGTTGCCGAGCCGCCGAAAGTTCGCACTGGAAAAAAAGTAGTCGTTGTCGGTTCCGGTCCTGCCGGGCTTGCCTGTGCTGCGCAGCTCAATAAAGCAGGGCACACTGTTACCGTTTTTGAGCGAGCCGATCGAATCGGCGGACTTTTAATGTATGGAATTCCAAATCCACACCTTGATAAAAATGTAGTTCAGCGCCGGATCGATCTTTTAGCCGAAGAAGGAATTAAATTTGTGACAAACACAGAAATCGGAAAAAATCATCCGGCTGAAAAACTTTTGAAAGAATTTGACGCAACTGCACTTTGTTGTGGTGCGACGAAAGCGCGAGATCTTCCGATTGAGGGAAGAAATTTAGGCGGCATTCACTTTGCCGTTCATTTTTTAACGCAAAATACAAAAAGTCTGTTGGATAAAAAACCAACCAATGAATTTATTTCAGCGGAAGGAAAAGATGTGATTGTGATTGGCGGCGGCGATACCGGAACCGACTGCGTTGCCACTTCAATGCGCCACAAATGTAAAAGTTTAATTCAGCTTGAAATCATGCCGAAGCCGCCCATGTCGCGTCAGCCGGACAATCCGTGGCCGCAGTGGCCCAAAGTTTACAAGATGGATTACGGTCAGGAAGAGGCCGCCGCAAAATTTGGTGCTGATCCAAGACAGTATCTGACAACCGTCAAACGTTTTATCGGAGACGAAAAAGGTAATTTAAAACAAGTCGAACTAATTCGTGTGGAATGGCAGAAGGATGCAAATGGTCGGCCGGTTTTAAAACAACTTGAAGGAACTGAGCAAATACTGCCCGCACAACTCGCTTTGATCGCCATGGGATTTCTGGGTCCGGAAGATTTGGTGCTTAATCCATTGGGCATAGAACGCGATGAACGTTCCAATGCAAAAGCCGAATATGGAAAATATTCAACGAATGTAAAAGGGATTTTTTCAGCGGGCGATATGAGGCGTGGTCAAAGTCTTGTGGTTTGGGCCATTAATGAAGGCCGCGGCTGTGCGCGTGCGATTGACGAATTTTTAATGGGCTCAAGTGATCTTCCCTAATATTTCGATTGAAAAATCAAAATTTGGCGCCTGATAATTTTTACTGAGACAAAGGATGTTCTTTAAAAAATTCCCACATTACTTCATTTTCAGAAATGTCGTAATTAAGAGTTCCTACCACTTCTTATAGGAAGCATTAAGATATGGCCGATAGTTTACACAAAGAACCGTGGTATTTAAAATGGTGGACAGTGGTCGTTTTACTTTTGACGATTGGTCCTTTCGCCTTCCCACTTTTGTGGAAATCAAAAGATTTTAATTTATTCTGGAAGATTTTTTTAACGGTTTTATTTTTAGCGCTGACAGTTGCTCTTAGCTGGGGAACCTTGGAAATTGTAAAAACAGTAATCAAACAGTTCAAAGATTTAGGGCTGTTGTAATCCATGAAATCCGCCATTGTAGAAACAATAAAAGTTCAGTCTGTTCCGAAATGCGAAATTTTCGGAACCTGCGGCGGTTGCTCCTATCAGAATTTCTCCTATGAAACACAGCTTGAACTAAAATATAATTTAGCGGATGAGACTTTATCCCCATTTAAAGACAAGTTTGAATTTACAATACAACCCACACTTCCATCGCCCAAGCCTTACGGTTATCGCCATATGATTGCTCTTTCAGTAAGACGCCGTCATGGAAAACTTCAGATGGGATTTATAGGGCAAGATCGTAAAACTTTTTTACCCATCGAAATTTGCCCCATTTCAGACAGCAGAATTAATCAATTTTTGTTTTCAGCACTTCAAAAACTTGAAGAGCTGCCGCCCGAGCGAAAATTTAATACAAGTCAGGTAGTTCTTCGCGTGGGAACGGAAGGAGAAGTAGTAACTTCCATTAGGAGTGATCGCGGCAAACAATTAGAATGTCATATTTTAGGAAAGACGTTCTCTTTTTCAATGTCTTCGTTCTTTCAAAATAATTTTTCTATTTTGGAGACATTTATTTCCGCTCTTTTAAAATTTCTGAATCCAAGCGGGCGAGGAACTCTCTTTGATCTTTATTCGGGCGTAGGCTTAATCGGAATTTTACTTGCAGATCGTTATCAATCCGTGATTGGAATTGAAGAAGGTTATGAAGCTGTCAAATTGGCGAAAGAGAACGCCCTAAAAAACAAGGCCGAGAACGTTTCATTTTTAGAAGGGAAGGTGGAAAATCTCTTATCCGAATTAATGAGGAAATCACCGAGCCCACTTCATGTGGTCGTGGACCCGCCTCGCATTGGGTTGAAACCAGAGGTAATTGATTGTCTTCAGAATTTGCCGATTGAAAGACTGGTTTACGTATCCTGCCATCTTGAATCGCTGAAGCGGGATCTGGATCAGCTTACCCACCGCTTCAAAATCGTAGGCGTGCAACCGCTTGATTTTTTCCCGCAAACAAAGCATATTGAAAATCTCGTCGTTTTAGAGCCAATTTAGAAATATTATCCCAATTGAATAGTTAAATATTGAATGAAAACGGTAAATTATATCGAATTTTATGGATATTTTATATACGTTATCCCAATAATATAGAGTTTTATTGAAAATTAAAGATTTTTGAATTATAAGGTGTTATTGAGCTATAATAGAAAATATCGGTTGTTTGGTTCCAAAACGCTTGCCCATTTTGATCCAAGCCAATGGCTGCAAATTTTCGGTGCCGTTCTTTTGCTTCTTCAAACGTTTTTCTGAAGCTTTTCTCAAGACTTTTCCAATCAGTTGCTCGCATAACTAAAGTGCTTGCGAGGGATTCATCAACGATATCTTCGCCAATTCCCGTGGCAGAACAGGCAGCATAATGATTTGCAAAATTTCCAGCCGGAGTTGCTGAATCACTGACTCGGCCGATGCATTCCATCCCTCGTCCTCCGGTTGAAGTTGCTGCGGCGAGATATCCGTGACGGTCAAGTGCGCAAGCTCCAACGGTTCCGTATTTGTGTTGAAAGACAGGTTGCGTATTATGGCGTAGCAAATCTTTCCATCTTTCGATGCTTTTTTTCGTTCGTGGATCAAATGATTTAAATCCTTTTTTTCTCGCAAAACCTTGAGCGCCCTCATCAGACAGTACCCGATCTTTTTCCATTTGAAGGAGCTTTGCGACTAAAATTGGATTTTTAATTTTTTCAATATTGATAACTCCTGAAAATTTACCCTCTTTTCCGTCCATTAAAGATGCAGATAATCGAGCGGTTCCGTCTGATTGGAGCATGGAACCTGTTCCGGCATTGGTTTCCGGCCAATCTTCGAGCCACCGCACAATTTCGGCAACCGTTTCCACTGCAGTGTGAGTGCGAAGATATCGATATCCTTTTTGACAAAGTTGACCAAGCTTTTTCTGAATTTTTTTTGTGCGGTCAAGATTTTTTGGATACGTTCCGGCCCCTGCGTGGATGCTCAGCGCAATTTTTTTAGCAGGCATATTTAGTTCGGTCTTCCATTTTGGCTTCACGGAAAGCTTTTTTTCTCTCAGCACATTTGTTGCATTTGCCGCAGTGATTATTTCCAATAGGAGAAAGACACGAAAAAGTCAAATGAAGCGGAAGATTTTTTCCAAGTTTCATGACTTCATTTTTAGTTTTCTTCAAAAATGGGGTTTTGATTTTAAGTTTAAAATTAAGTCCATCAGAACATATTTTCTCAAGATTTTTAAAAAAGGAAGATTTCGCATCAGGAAAGGGGTTGGTTTTTAGTGGTCCGAGTGCAAGCATCGAAATGTGATTAAGCGAACAATAAACGGAAGCTTTGGCGATCAACAAAAGATTTTTTCCGGGAAGGTAGACCTTGCGATCATCTGAGCGCTCGTCCGGCGTCTTTTTTCCGGTCAGACTCCAATGCCCCTCATATAAATCACGGGTTTCGAAAGATAAAGAAACCAATTGTCTCAATCGTTGGTCGGCAATTGCTTTGAGGTAGCGTTTCAACCAAAAAAATTCCGTCTTTTCCCAAACATGTCCGCTTTTTAAATAAATAGGCTGAACGAACGAATGTGTTTTAAGAAGATGCGCTGTCAGAATGGCGCTGTCTAAGCCGCCACTTACCAAGACGGCTATTTCTTTTATTTTTACCATGGTTATGAATTGTTTTAAGAGGAGATTACGATTCTTTTTTTGGAGTTGTATTTTTCGTCAATGTTTTCAAATCATCCATTAAGATTGGGTCGTGCTCATGCGACAAAATCTCTCTTAACTGAGATAAAAGTTTTTCGTTAGGCTTTAATGCTAGATTATCAAGCGCAAAACGTCTCATTTCAAGAGAGTTTTCTGGTTTGGAAACAATTGACAGGAAAGCTTTTTGCAGGGTTTCTTCTGTAATAATCGAACTTGCGATCAAAATAACGGCCTTCCTAAGCTCAGATTCTTCCAATGGATTTTCAATAATTGTGACTAACATGTTTTCGCTCTGACTAAATAAGCCCAAATCTTTCATTCCATTCATGGCTTGAATTCGCACCGGAGTCGGGTTGTCTTTTCTTAAAAAAATATTTTGCCAGAATTGTGGCGGCCACTTGCTTTTTTCTGTGCGCAAATAATTAAGTGCTGCTACACGAATGTCTGCGGATTCATTATTGTCTTGTGCAAGGTTGATAAGTTCCGGCAGCATTCCCTGCGGGTCTTTTTTCCATAAAGCATAAAGAGCCAAGATTCTGTTTTCTGTTGGTACGCTTGAATCCTTTAACATTTTTTTTAACTCTAAGCTGGCCCATTGATCGTTTGATCGTTCCAATAATTCCATGACATGAGCCCTTAAGACAATCGGTTCTTCGGGATCACGAATAATTTGACTCAGAGCGGAAATCATTTCTGAATCATGAGATGTTTTTAATTGATCAATAGCTTTTATCCGATCTTGGACACTTGCAAGATGATTTTTTGCAATTTGAAGTGGATTTTCTTGAGATGAATCAACCTCTGACCATCCTGGCGGTGAATTGCTCATCATTATTGTTATGAGAAATAAAGTGACCGGAATAATTTTTTTCATCATGAATATGTATAAGCTGTGTTCTGCGTGTCTTCCCAAGATACAAGCGAATAGTTGCTCGTAGGAAGATTGGACAATACCGAAGAACTGTAGTGAACTTCTGCAGAACCATCTCCAGTGGTTTGAGTTGATGTTTTCGCGATAACACCACCGATGATCAAAGCGGATCCATTGATATGAACAACATTATCGGCAATAATGACTCCCTTAAAAGTTCCATGGGCGTTTTTCAAAAGCGCATCTGCAGTAGCATTGTGAATAATTAAAATTCCTGTGCTGGGATTTGAAGTAGTTCCAAAATCAGGAGCCGTAATATTATTTCCTGTGTAGTAAACGATGCCACTCATTGGGAAACTTGGTGTGCTTGATGTTTTATATTGATCCAGGCTGCCGGCACTAACGCCAAGCAATTGTTCCGGAGTAGTCCAAAGATTGTCTGATTGGTTTTGCTCAATCGTTGCCGGATTAGCAGGATTTGCCGGAGCAATGCCATTGCCGCCGATATTAGAGCTTCCGCCCTGACTCACTGTTCCACCGCTGGAAGCGCCATAAGTTCCAGCGTCTCCCGTAAGGTTGTCGGAACTATCATGATCTCGGCCATCGACGTTGATGTTACCAAGAAAACTTAAATTTCCAGCTGATGTGAGTGCGCCCTTAACACCCGGAGGAAGCGTTTTTACAACTTTAGCTTTTACAACACGCGATACATTGTTGTAAGTTCCAGTGGCCGTAATTAATTTTGAACTCGCATCATAAGTTGCAGCATACGTTCCGTCCGAAAATGAAGTGCTCGAGATATTACTTAAATTGGAAGCTCTGATTTCTTGTAGTTTTTTATCAAGCCCGGCTTCTGCCAAATAGAATGCCTGGCTTCTATATTTGTCGATCTCAACCAATTTTGATTCTTGGAATGAAAGCCCATAAATTCCGCCGCTTGTAATTAAAAGGATTATGATCAATAGGAGAAACCAGATCAGAACCATTCCTTTTTCATTATTTGTTTTCATGTATCCTCCTAATTCCTCACTTTAACTTCAGAATCTAGAGTTGAAGTAACAACGCCCGTTCCGCCAGTTATTGTTTTTTGAGTCTGAAGAGTCGCATGATATACGTTTGTTGACGGATTCGTAAATTGTAGTACTTCTGCGTTACGGCCTAGTACGGTTGTTGTAACGTCGTTAACAGTTCTTCTTACTTCTTTAGTTGTGGGGTCCTGAAGAAATTTAATTTTTATCCAGGAAACAACACCGGTGCTGGAAACTTGATTGGGAACTCTGAACGTAATGTCCTGAGAATTTCCCGATCCTCCAATAGTTATTCCGCCGGCGGCTGAAGGATCTGCTTCGCGAAGTTCTTTCATCATCGCTTCCAAAATTTGTCTTGCTTCAGCTCGCACGGGAACCGTTGCATTTTGAACTGCCATTGTATTTTGCGAAGCCATAACCAAGTTGACTAAAAAAATGGAAAAAATAGAAATCAAACTAACTACCAGCATTAGTTCAATGAGTGTCATCCCTTGATTACGATTTATTATTCTCATCGCTGTGTCACCATCGTGTTCAAAATATAAGTTAACGTCTGACCTTTTTGAGTCCAGGATACCGTAACACGAACGGGCAAAGGATCAGCGTTATTGGTCAATGCATTTCCGGACAAGTCTGTTACGGCTATCGTTCCGCTCCGAAGAATGGTGTTGCTTAACGTTTCGTTAAAATTGGTTGATGCAACAGTTGCTAATCCACTTGAATCTGCAACCCGTCTTACATTTTCGAGCACTCGTCTCGCTTGATTTGCGGCGATCGTTCGATTGTCCGAATATTTTCCAAAAGCCATTGAATCACCCATTAATGCCAGCGTTCCGAGAAGGGCAATGGCAAAGATGCCGATAGCAACCATTACTTCAATTAATGTAAATCCTTTTTTGTCGAATCTTCCGTGTTTCATTTTTTCTCCAAAATAAAAGCGGCCTATTTTAACTACTTTGATGTAGTTGAAAAATAGGCCGCAGCAATTGCGTTTCATTTATCATTTGAAATTCGGCAACTGACAACCATGCCCAAAATGGGTTTAGGCTCTTAAGCTTTGCGTCCTAGTTTTTCAACTAGTTTGCTCTTTCGTTTCAGTAAAGAACAATAGGTCTGAATAAAAGGTAACTGATACCCCTCGTGTTTACAAGAGAAATAGCCTTCAAAACTGGACTTTTGACATTTTATATCACCCCAAAAAGTGTCTTGACGGTATGCTTATTATCTATTAAGATTTAGTCCAATTAAGACTTAATCTGAATTAGACACGATGACGATGCATACCAACGGCACTGAACAATTTCAGGCTCTTCTGGAAGAACGAGGCCTGAAGTATACCTATGAGCGGAAGCTTATCTTCGAGGAAATTTCTCACCTTAAAGAACATTTTGATGCCGACAGTCTTTACGACCGGTTTAAGAAAAAAGGTCTCAGAATTTCCCGCGATACGGTTTATCGAACTCTTCCGCTTCTTTTAGAAGGTCATATTATTCAGAAATCAGCAGGAGCCGGAAAGCGGGAATTTTTTGAACGCATCGGCAGAAAAGGTCATCACGACCATATGATTTGCATCAAATGCGGAAAAATTATTGAATTCCAATGTGAAGGAATTGAAAAAATGCAGGATCAAGTTTGTGCCGATCATGGTTTTAAACTGACTTTTCATGACCATCGGCTCTTTGGAACTTGTAAAGATTGTGCTGTGCAAGGAACGCATCATGAATGAAAGTCAAATTGAAAAGGACTCTAAAAAAGTGATTTCATCCGAACAGTTATTTCAGGGCAGTCGCGAAATCATTATTGAACATTGTTCGGAAAAATACAGACTGTTAATTACAAAAGCAGGGAAATTAATTCTCAATAAGTAGCCAGGTAAGAGTAGCGATCTCAATACCCAGCCACAACAACAATGAAAAGGGAGACAAAATGAAGAAGCTGGGAATTTTAGGGATCATTGTATTGACTGTATTTGCATTTAATATGAAGAATGCTTTAGCACATTTAAGAACTTACGCTTTCACGGAAGAATATAAAACAATCCCTCAAGGTAATTTCGAATTTGAAGATTGGACAACGTTTAAAGTTCCGGATGGAACTGAACCTGCGAATAATTCTTTTGATTATCAGGGCGAACTTGAATACGGCATTACTGATCGTTTGACCATTGCTCATTACGAGCGCTGGCGGACTAAAAATGTGAAAGGTCCGGATGATTCGACAGTTTACCGCGGTTTCAAATTTGAAACGAAATACAGATTCGGAAATAAAGGCCAATTCTGGCTGGATCCTCTAATTTATGTGGAATGGGCCACCGATCCGAGAGAACGTGATCATTACAATACGATTGAATCGAAACTCGTACTTTCAAAAGACATCAATAAATTAAATGTGGTTTACAACCAAATTATGGAAAATCAGCTTGCACGCGACGGACGAACGAATCATGAATTTTCAACCGGCGTCAACTACGAAATTTTTTCGGGAGTTCACGCAGGAGTAGAATTTACGGGCCAGTTGTGGGCGCCCGGAAGTCATCGCAACGAATTGTCAGTGGGCCCGACTTTGGCCTGGGAAAATAAATATTTCTGGGTGGTTGCCGGTGCATTGTTTGCTGTGAATCATGCCGCAGATGATCATCAAGTACGGCTCATCGTGGGAATTCCTTTTCCGTTTGATGCCGATTCAATTTTTAAAAAACCATCTACCATTAATACTTCCAAGGTGGCTGCATAATGAAAAAAATTTTTAAATTATTAATTCTTTTCTATTTATCATTCTTGATTTTAAGTCCCATGGCAACTTTTGCACAGATGGTGCCGAATACTGTTTGTCCGGTAATGCCGGGTGAACGAGTGAAACAAAAGTTTTATGTTGATTATCAGGGCGAGCGGATTTATCTGTGCTGCCGCAATTGCGTGATTGCTTTTAAGAAAAATCCGGAAAAATTTATGAAGCGTCTCACCAAAATGCAAGCGAAGGTTCAATAAAAAATGTTGCAAGCATTTATCATCGTGCTCCGGGAAGGTTTCGAAGGATTTTTAATCGTTGCCATTATTTTGTCCTATCTTAAAAAGTCGGCCGACAAGTGGTTGATTCCTGCGGTCTATTGGGGAATTGGTTTTTCGATTCTTGCCAGCGCGCTATTGGGATATCTTCTGCGTGAAGGCGTTCATCAGTCCTTGTGGGAAGGAATTCTTGGAGTTGTCACGATTGTCATGGTTGGTTCGCTCGTCTTTCAGATGTGGCGAGTTGGTCCTCGTTTTAAATCCGACGTTGAGAAAAAATTATTTAAAGCCTCTACAAAAACTTCCCGCACGGCGGCATTCTTGGCAGTTTTGTTGTTTTCCGTTCTGATGATTACGCGGGAAGGTATGGAAATGGTTGTGATGTTAATTCAAGTTCGTCAGGGGCGTTTCATTACTGGAATGTTTTTGGGCATGCTTGCTGCCGCAACTCTTTCTTATGCCTGGGTTCGATTTAGTTATCTTATTAATTTGAAACGATTTTTTAAAGTGACAGGAATTTTTTTGGTCTTGTTTTTATTTCAAGTTGCAATTTATTCCTTCCATGAATTTTCAGAAGCGGGAATTTTTCCGAATAGCACGTTCCTTCATAATGCTACAGAACAATTCTCTCCAGTAGGTCTTTACGGAAAATGGTTCTCACTTTTGGTTGTTCTCCCTTGTATTATTTGGCTTATCGTTGGATGGATCAGCGACCGTTTTTCCTCTTCCAATAAGCAAGCTGCATCGTAACTCTGTTCTCGGTCATTGCGAGCGAACGAAGTGAGCGAAGCAATCTCGCGAGATTGCTTCGTCAGCCCTTCGGGCTTCCTCGCAATGACAGAATAAAAGAACTTTTTTCATTCTTCAAAGTTTGGTATCATGAAATCACTTAGAGCTTTCATGAAAATCAGATCTACTTTTTCAAAACAAATTCTATTCGGATTTTTAATCGGTTGCCTCATTTTATCAGCGCCCGAATTTTCCTTTGCCCGAAATGCAAAAATTCAAATTGGAAAAATCGGAGCCAGCACATCCCCCAACACTTTAGTCCAAGCCGAAAATCTTTTCTTAGAAAAAGAATCCATGATGCCGGCAATATCGAAGCAGCCGGTTCTTGTATCGGAATTGGATTATCAGAATGTTTCTTCACCGGAATATCCGGATCTTGCCCGTAAAAAAGGATGGGAAGGAACTGTCTTTTTGAAAGTTCTTGTTTCTGAAGATGGCAGTCCTTCAGAAGTAGTTGTTGAAAGAACGAGCGGTTATGAAATATTGGATCGTTCGGCATTGAATGCTGTTAAGAAATGGAAATTTTATCCAGCCCGTTATGAAAATACTCCATATTCCTCGTTAATTCTGGTTCCCGTTCGATTTGCTTTAAGCGATTCGGATCACCGCCTCTAAATATTAGTTCTAAGCCCTTCTTTTTCCAGCTATAATGCACGTTTATGAAATCTCTTTTCAAAATTATTAGTTTTGTTTTTGTTTTCTTTGCAATTATCTGGCTGCTGGATTTTGTTCTCTCTTCTATTTTCCACAAAGACACTGATCTTCTCTTGCATCATGGAATCGGACAAATTACTTTTTACGTGCTCTTCATTTTGAATGTTTATCTCTTTCAAACTTATGTGAACCAAGAAAATTTTATGTCGTTGGGATTAAAACCTTATCCGGGCGTGTGGACTACTTTTTTAAAAGGTTGGCTGGCTGGGGTTTTGGCTTTTGTATTTTATACCTTGTTAATGAAAATCTCCGGCGTGATTGATCTTCAGGCTAAATATAGCATCGGCCGAATCGTAACCGCATTTTTGGTTGCCTTCAGTGCCTTTGGAATTGCTCTGACGGAAGAAATTTTATTTCGGGGTTTTTTCCTTCAAACGTTGCTGAAAGATCTTCCCAAGTGGGTCGCCATTGTGATTACCGGCATCATGTTCGTTTTGTTTCATGATCTTGCCAAAGTTTCCAATTTCTGGACGGTTCCGAAACACATGATGCTGGCCGGTGGACTTTTTTGTCTCAACATCCTTTTGTGTTTTGCTTATCTTAAATCAGGTTCGCTTTATCTTCCGGTTGCGATTCATTCGGGTCTTGTTTTTTCAAAAATTTTCTTTCGGAAAATGAAAATGATCCACATTCTCTCCAACTCTTATTTATTTGGAATTGACGGCGATGCGCGGCGCGGTCTTTTGGCGTGGCTTCTTTTTTTGAGCGGAATTTTTATTCTCAAATATTTGATTACGAATCCTAAAAGCCAAAATAATATCTCTTCGTCATTGCGAGGTCGGCGTTCCTAGCAATGGCCGAAGCAATCTTAGAACGTAGATTGCTTCGCTCACTTCGTTCGCTCGCAATGACGGTATGACTAACCCATGAAACTTGCGACACTGTGTTACCTAAAACATAACGGCAGCACGCTGATGCTCCATCGGAATAAAAAAAAAGAGGATATCCACGATGGAAAGTGGAATGGGCTGGGCGGAAAAATTCATCTGGGTGAAACTCCGGAAGAGTGCGTGATCCGCGAAGTCCGAGAAGAATCCGGTTTTACCATTTACAATCCGTCTCTCCGGGGAATTATTACCTTTCCTGCTTTTAAAGATGAAGAAGATTGGTACGTCTATGTTTTTACGGCCGAACAATTTTCGGGTGACTTGAAGATAGAATCTGAGGAAGGCGATCTCAAATGGATCGACGACGGTCAAATAGTAAGTCTCCCGCTTTGGGAAGGGGACCCCATTTTTTTGAAGTGGATTGAAGAAGGCCGTTTTTTTTCCGCCAAATTTATTTATCGAAATGGAAAATTTATGGGTCACGATGTTGTTTTCCATAATTGGGACATCAATACCGATGAATCTCGATGAACGTTTCATCCGCGGCATTGAACTTTTTAACGACGAAGAATTTTTTGAATGCCATGAAGTCATTGAAGATTTATGGCTGGCTACTCAAGATGAATACAAAGATTTTTACAAAGGCGTGATTCAAGCTGCCGTGGCTTTACATCACTTAACGCGCGGAAATTTGAGCGGAGCAAAAAAACTTTACGGAACATCCAGTAAGTATCTCAAAAAATATCTTCCGAAAACTCTCGGACTCAATGTTGAAAAATTACTCCAGGATATGAAAATTTGTTTTGAAGACGATCAAAATTTAATTCCAAAAATAGAATTCAAAAAGGAGATCTGACATGGCTTTGGTAGAATCAATTCCGATTGCGCTCAATACAAAAATGCCCGACTTTGAATTGAAGGATTCAAATGGTAAAAAATTTAAAAGCAGCGAGCTTTACGGAAAAAAAGGTCTTTTGGTGGCGTTTACTTGTAACCATTGTCCATACGCTCAGGCCATTTGGCCGCGCTTAATTCGATTGGCTCAAGGCGCGGCTTCATTTGGTGTGAACACGGCAGGAATTAATCCCAATATTAATCCGGCTTATCCGGATGATGCGCCGGAGAAAATGAAGGAAAAAATAAAAGAATGGGGTATCAGCTTTCCTTATTTGGTGGACGATACTCAGGAAATAGCGCGAGCGTTTCAAGCCCAATGCACGCCTGATCTTTATCTTTTTAATTCAACTCATCAGCTTGTTTATCACGGCAGGCTCGATGACAATTGGAAGGAAGAGGCGAACGTTAAAAAACAGGAATTAAAAGAAGCAATCGATCAATTAGTTGCCGGAAAGTCCATTTCTCAAAAACAAGTTCCATCCATGGGCTGTTCCATTAAATGGCGCGAATGATCAGGAGAGCGACATGGCTGAGATCACAATCTACGAAAAACCAACTTGCACAACTTGTCGTCAAGTCCATTCAGCGTTGAAGGAAAGCGGAGTGAATTTTGAAGCGGTTAATTATTATGTCGATGCAATTCCGAAAACAAAATTAAAAGAGTTAATTAAAAAAATGGGAATTTCGGCATCAGAACTGATTCGAAAAAAAGAGCCGATCTATAAAGAATTAAAATTGGATCAGAAAAAATTAACCGACGATCAAATTGTTGATTTAATGGTCCAGCATCCGGATTTAATTCAGCGCCCAATTGTCGAAAAAGGTTCAAAGGCGATTTTGGCACGGCCGGCCGAACGTCTCAAAGAAATATTATAGAGCGATGAGAAAAAAGGAACCGTTCTCCATCATCGGAAGAATTAAAAGTCTTTCTCATGCTTTCCGCGGTTTGTTTGACATGATTTCAACCGAGCACAATGCTTGGATTCATGTCCTTGCGACTATTCTCGTCATTGATCTTGCTTGGTGGCTCCATTTAAATTCAACCGAATTTGCTTTCATTATTATTTCCATTGTTTTGGTTTGGATTGCGGAAGCGTTTAATACGGTTTTGGAAATTATGGCTGATCTCGTTGTGGGTCAGCGTTATTCGCGTGTTGTGAAACGGGCAAAGGATATTGCGGCTGCTGCAGTTTTAATTGCTGTTTTCGGAGCAATCATTATCGGCTTTGTTATTTTAGGGCCTCATTTATGTTTGAGGTTAGGTTTGTCATGAACAAAGATACGAATCCAAAATCATCTGTGGAAAAAATAAAAAAATTTTTAGGGGAAGTCGGCCGAAGCGATGAAGCATTGGTTGAAATGATGCTCGTTTTGGTTCGGGCGCTTGAAGAGCGCGATCAATATACGCGCGGACATTCAGAACGCGTGGCAAAATTGTCTGAAGCCATTGGCCGTGAGTTAAAATTTTCGAAATCTCGGCTCGAAATTCTTTATCGAGGTGCGTTGCTGCATGATATCGGAAAAATAGGAATTCGAGATGAAGTTCTTTATAAACCTGGCAATTTTACGCCTGAAGAACGAGCCCGCATGAATCAGCATCCGGAAAAAGGTCATTTCATTGTTCTTAATTGTCATCTTCTTTGGAATTTAATTCCAATGATTCGAAATCATCATGAAAATTTTGACGGTAGCGGTTATCCGGATGGATTAAAGGGAGAAGCTATTCCAATTGAATCAAGAATCGTTTCACTGGCGGATTATTTTGATGCGCTCGCAACAGCCCGGCCCTATAAGGGCGCACTTTCCAAAGAAGAATCTATTAGTTACGTAAAAAAAATGTCGGGAACGAAATTTGATCCTCAGGTGGTTGATGCCTTTCTCAAACTGGCAGATGATTTTTACAACAAACATATCCGTCTTTTATGATTCCATCTCCTGCTTTTCAAGAGCGCATATTTATTTTAAATAGATGCGCTCTTGAAACTTTGCAAGTTCTCGATGCAAGACATCGAGGAAAGCAGGTGATGGGATGAGACAGAAGACCATTACGATTAAGAGCAATCCAAAATGGCTAAAAACCGTTCGAAAAAAATTAAGATCATTTCTTGCCAAATCCGATTTTTCCAAAAAAGACCGGTGGCAATTTTTGCTGGCTGTGGGGGAAGCGTGTACCAATTCGATCTGCCACAGTTACGGTAAAAATAGGAGCGGTTTAATTCGGATTCAAATTACAGAACTAAAAGATAAAATTGTTTTTAAAATTCGTGATTACGGTGAAAAAATCAGTCTTAAAAAAGTGAAAGTACCGAAGCTGCCGCCCCGGAAGCCGCATGGTTTGGGAATTTATTTTCTCAAGACAATTATGGATGAACTTAAGTATAATACGACTCATCAAAAAGGAAACGAACTTACCTTGGTTAAATATAAAGAGCGTGCCTAAATGAAAATTCAATTAAAAAGCAACGCCGAAGCCGACAGCCTGATTCTTGAAGGTGAACTTGATTTTCAAACAGTTCCTGATTTGAGACGGGAATTTCTCAAGCTGGTTGAGCGCAAGTCACCCAAAATTCTAATTGATCTTAAAAAAATAAGTTATATCGACAGCTCGGGTCTTGCGGCCTTTGTTGAGCTTCTTCAGTCCATCAAAAGTTACGGAGGTAAAATCGCTTTTTTTAATTTGAGCGAAGGGGTTAAAAATGTGTTTCGTATATCCAAACTTGATTTGGTTTTTTCCCTTGCTCCAACCGAAAAAGAAGCATTATCACTTTTGGTCTAAACTTGCTTGAAAACTAAGAATCGAGCAATTTCCAATCGCCTCCTGATCGTTTTTCTCGTAAGCAGCATTATTCTGCTGATCGATTTAATTCCTTCCGTTGATATCCTCGAGCGTCGAATTCTAGATCTTCATTTTCAAATTCGCGGCTACGAATTTCCAAATCCGGATATTGCAATTATTGATATCGATGATGAGAGTGTTCTTAAAATGGGCAGCTGGCCATGGCTTAGAAGTCGTCATGTCGATTTGATCAAAGTTTTATCAGCTCAGCATCCAAGCGTTATTTTTTACGATGTCATTTTTTCAGAATCATCAAATGCTCTGGAGGATCAGGCTTTTGCAGAGGAAATTAAAAAAGCAGGAAATGTCATTTTGCCATTTTATTTTTCCGGCGAGGATCCCAAATTATTTACGGAGCAGAATGCTGTTTTTCCGCTTTCTATTTTTCGCCAAAATGCATTAGCAGTTGGTTATGTCAATTTGATTTCGGATCAAGATGGACATGTCCGGCAAATGTTTCCGAATCATTCGGGCTTTGAACATGCAAGTTTGGTCATGGCTAAAAAACACAATCGAAATCTTAAAGAAATTGCATCGCTTGTTGAGCCGATCTGGATTAATTTTCCGGGGCCGTATCCATTTTTCAGACGAATCTCATTTATTGATGTCGTGGAAAAATACGAAGATCCATCCGTTCAATCATTTCTCCGGTCTCTTCAGAATAAAATTGTATTGGTTGGATTTACGGCAACCGGTACCGCCATGGATTTAAAACCCACGGTCTATTCACCTTTGTATCCCGGTGTTGGACTGCAAGCGAGCATGGTTCATACTTTTTTATCCGGACGATTGATTCATAGACTGGGCCGGTTTTATCATTGGCTGCTTCTTTTCTTATTTTCTTTTTTAATTTTGCGTTTAAATACAAATCGAAACCCCATCAAAGCTCTTCTTTATACACTTGCAAGCCTTATTCTTTTTTTTCAGATCACTCAAATTCTGTTTCAATACGGACATCTTTGGATTCCTTTTTTTGGATTTTTGCTGGCAGCCATTTTCTTATATAGTTTACTGACTTTTATTCAACTGGTGAGGATTAGAATCAGACAGGAATTTTTTTCGCGCGAACTGGCCTTGGCAGCGGCCATTCAACAAAATATGCTGCCGACGGAAATCCCGCAAATTCCAGGTTTAGAAATTGCAGCAATCAGCGTTGCCGCAAGACAGGTGGGAGGAGATTTTTATGATGTGATTCCTCTCGGCGAATCCAAATGCGGAGTTTTGGTGGGCGATGTTTCCGGAAAAGGAATTCCCGCCGCGCTTTTTATGGCAAAATCACTCAGTGAATTCAGACGTGAAAGTGATCTCAGTTCACCGGCTCAAACGTTTCAAAAATTGAATACCAAATTTGTCGTTGAACATTTTAGAGGTTTATTTCTTACACTTCTCTATCTGGTGATCGATATGAAAGAGAAACAAATTACATTTGCGAATGCGGGCCATGAACCCATTTTCTTTTATCGAAAAAAAACAGAATCGGTTCAGCTGATCGAAACGTCTCAAGGTATTCCGCTGGGCGTGGATATTAATGGACGGTTTGAGCAAAAAAACGAGCCTATTGAAAAAGGAGACATTCTGGTTTTGATCAGCGACGGCGTTCGGGAAGCCATGAATCAGAAAAAAGAATTTTTTGGAATCGAGCGGATAAAATCTGCTATTTCGGAACGCGCAGAGTCTTCCTCTAAATTGATCATCGAAAATCTAGAAGACCGGATACGAACCTTTGTTCAAGGGATGCCTCAGCATGACGATCTCACCATCCTTTGCGTAAAAATGCATTCATAATTTTGCGCAAATGCCGAAATTAATTGAGAGGTATTAATTTCCATGAAGAAGATCGTTTATATCCTGCCTTGTCTTTTTTTTCTCGTTTTTGCTTTTGATCAAGCGAGTGCCCAACCCATTGCTCGTGAAAAAACTTCGGAAGAACTTTTTTTGAATTCCCCCGGCGGCCAGGCCCTAAAAGAAAAAAAATTTGATGAAGCGCTTAAGGAAATTAACCGCTTGATGGGCGTTCGGAAAAACGACCCCTATTTGTACAAAACAAAAGGAATTATTTTAATCCGCATGGGAAAAAATTCTACGGCGGAAAAATTTCTTAAAAACGCATTGAAACTCAATCCCTTTGACCGGCAGAGTCGGTATTATTTGGCGCAGCTTCAATATGGGCGGCGAGATTCAGAAAAAGCAAAAGAACAGCTTCGTTTCATCGTTGAAAACCCGGATGAACTTGGTTATTACGAAGACAAGGCGCAACGAGCGCTTGGCGTTATCGAAACCAAACAAATTCGGGAACCCAAAAAAGAAAAGCTATGGAAAATATACGGATCTTCCGGGATTGAATATGATGACAACGTTCCCCTTCAGTCGCTCGTAAAAGGTTTTAAAGTACGCGAAGATCGAAACGCAATCCGCTTTACCCTCAAGAGCGGAGTCAATTATGAATATTTACGGGATGCATCGAAACGAGCAGGATTCGGTTACGCTTTTTCTCAAAGTTTTCATACGGATAATTTGGATGAATTTAATTACCGCAATCACATCATTCAAAAATATTTTTCTTACTTCACAGAAATTTTTGACCATCAAGCCGCAATGGGAATCAAATACAGTTTTTCTCATGGAACTCTAGACACCAAGACGTTTTCGAGTTCGAACTCACTTCTTCCTTGGTTTTCGATTGAGTTAATGGAAAATCTTTTGTTGTCTCTTTATGACAATGTTTCTGTCATTAATTTTAGAGACAAAGGTTTTAACAACAGCATTTCATCCCGAGACGGTTGGTACAATACAAGCGGCGTCATGAGCACTTATTATTTCTCGCAGAAAAAAAGGTCCCTCTCTTTGGCTTATGAATTTGGCTACAATCAAACAGAGGGTAATAATTTCGACGCTCGCGCCAATACGGGCAGGGTTATTTTTAAATCTTATTTATTCAAAAAAATCAGGGGAGAAGTTTATTTCTCAGTGATCGATGATAATCATTACAATTTTGCGAGTCTTCCGCATCGTCATGATGTTCATTACGATTTCGATGCTCGCCTGGTTCGGCCGATTACAAAATATATGGAATTAAGATTCCACTATACCTATTCGAAAGTAAATGATTTTCATGCGGGTCTTCTGGGTCAATTTCAGTACGATCGACATATTGTCGGCGGCGAACTGTCATTTACTTATTAAAATCGTAAATTAACTTAAATTACATATTACCGCTCTTGTATAAGTGAATTGTGAACGGGTACACTTTAATCAAATGGCCATGATGCGAAAAAACATTTTCTTTTTCAGTATTTTTTTTATTCTACTCCTCATCATTACCCCAAGTTTAATGGCCTCCGTTGTCCTTGGCGAACTCAAAGGAAATGTTCAAATCATTCCGGCTCATGAGACTGAAGGCCGCGCTGCTGTTCAGGGCGATTCTTTAAATCCAAATGATAAAGTCCAAACCGGAAAAAACGGTTCTGCAAAAATTTTGATTGAAAACACAGGTGAAATTCAATTAAGTAAAGAGACGACATGGTCTTATGATCAATTCGTTTCGACGAATGAGAAACGGGATTTTTCCGCTTATCTTGCAATCGGAAGATTGAAAGCAGATGTTCAGAAACTTCCGGCTGGTTCTTCTTTTCAAATTAAAACGCCGACTTCGGTTGCGGCCGTGCGAGGAACTTCGTTTGGACTTTTTGTTTATGCATTCGAAGGGCAAGTTTTTACTCAGCTTGAAGTCTTTGAAAACGCGGTACAATTTTCTAATTCTTCCAATGATCAATCCTATGTGGTGGAACAAGGTAACAGCGCCATTGCCAATGAATCTGGCGCCATTACTCCTCCTCAATCATCCGGAGCTGAAACCGAGAAGGCTTTAGAAGACGACTCGAAGAAAGTTCCAAGTGGAAATGGTCCGGGAGGCGGAGGAAATGATGGATCACGTTTAAATGAGCAGAGCGTGAATGATTCGCGAATGAATCCAATGACGAAAAATGATTCAGTAGCAAATGATTTTCCTACACCTGATACCATGGGAGCTGGAGTTCCCGAAACTCCAGACAAAATGAGTTCGATGGAATCAATGCAAGTTTTTAATGTTACAGATCCCACCAGCAATGCAATGCCCGGTGTTCCGGAAAATTTATCACCCACCTCAGGAGGGGGAGGAGCGGGAGGCGAAAGCAAAGGAAGCACGGAAACTCTCACAGGCATTTCCCCGGAGAATCAAGCTGCAAATAATACTAGACAGACCACCACTCTCCAATGAAACATTTCTGATTCAATCTTCCGAAACAATTTTCTTTCTCCTGTGATCTTAATAATTTTTCTTGCCTAATCTTCATTTTTTTTCGACAATCATATCATGATTGATCGAAAGAAGTTCTCAAGGATATTTACAGTTCTTGGTATTTTTCTATGTTCCGGATGCGCTTATTTAAACCCGGTTATTCAAAACTTCAACATTGTTTCAGTTGAAGAAGAAAAACAGATCGGTGAGAAAATGTCAGCCGAAGTGGCCAAAGAAATGCCGATTGTGACAGATCCGACTTTAAATCTTCGTGTCAAACAGCTCGGCGAACGTTTAGAAAGTGCGCTTCCGCAGCATTCTTTTGATTATCAGTTTTATGTGGTTGATGATCAAACACCCAATGCTTTTACGATTCCCGGCGGATCAATTTATATTCATTCCAGCTTGCTTAAATTTGTGGATGACGATAATGAATTGGCCGGCGTTTTGGCTCATGAAATCGGACACATGTATGAGCGCCATCCAGCCAAAGCGCTTTCCCGATCCTATGGACTCGAAACTTTATCGAACATAATTTTTAAAGACAATAAAAGTCAAATTCGAAATATTGCATTGCAATTTGCCGGCGGAAGTCTTTTAACAAAATACAGTCGTGAAGATGAAAACGAAGCTGATTTGGTGAGTTTTTATTTAACCCGAAGAGCCGGTATGCCGACCGATGGCCTTTTGCGGTTTTTAATCAAATTAAACCAGCTTCAAAGTTCCGGATTTTCCATACCGTTCATGAGTACACATCCTCCGACTCCAGAACGCATTCAACGTCTCACTGCGCTTCAACGCGGTGACGTCAAGCAAAGTCTATTCGAATCCTCCACATCTTAAGACTAAACCTTTCGAGCTTCCTTCGCGTCTAATCTGTAGATTTTCGAACCTTTAATATTTCAGAAAACGGAGACAAACAAATGAAAAAGATCATTGCCAGTTTAATTGCAGTAGGTTTTATGTTCGCTACAACCAGTGCTTTTGCATATGGCGAACATCAAACATTCAGATACGAACAGAAAGAAAAAAGAAAAACATTTTGGGCGGGACAAAAAGCTGAAAATAGAGAATTTAGAGGCGGTTTAAAAAATTTACCGCCGGAACAACGAGCTTCTGCGATTGCCCAACATCGTAAAGGTCAATTTTCCGAAAATAAAGCGTTCAGGGAAAAACTTCACAATGAAAACATGACGTATTTAAAAGACAAGCTAGCCAACAATAAAAAACTAAACGACGCTCAAAAAACCGATTTGATTAATTTTATGGATAAACAATATCAGGAAAATACCTCATTTCGAGATCAGCGTCACAGTGACAATATGGCTTTTTTCCAGCAGGTTGCCAATGATGCTACTTTGAGTCAGGAACAAAAAAAGCAGGCGATTAGAGAGCGCATCGAGAAACAGAAATCAGAGAATAAATCTCATTGGCAGGAACAAAAAGCAGAACGCAAAGATTTCAAAAATTCCCTCAAGCCTCAAACATAATCGTGTTGAATAGGAGCGGGCTTCAATCCCGCTCCTATTTACTTCCAATCCGAATTATTTAAAAGACTGAGCATTGTGCCGGGATTCAAATGAGGAAATTTTATTTTGAAATTGAAGTGTTTGTTCAATTTCGTCTAGCCCACGGACCAAATGTTCTTTGATGGACGAATCAATTTCGAAATGAAATGAAATTTCCTCAGGCAAGTGAAGCGTGATTCGCTGATGTTCTAAATTAACTGTTGCTTCAAGTCCTTTATATCGATTGACCATCTGAAAAATTTCTTCCACTTCAGATTCTTTAAGTTCCACCGTAAGCAGTCCATTTTTGGTGCTGTTGTTTCGAAAAATATCAGCAAAAGCAGGAACTCGTGAATTCCCGCGTTCTTGAGAAGGTGCGATGACGGCTTTGAAACCATATTGTTGAACCGCCCAAACAGCATGTTCTCGACTCGAGCCGCAACCAAAATTATTTCGTGTCACCAAAATCGTTGCATTTTTAAAACGACTTTGATTGAGTTCAAAATTCGGATTTGGTTTTCCGTCGGCAAGATATCGCCAATCATGAAACAGATTTGATTCAAATCCCGTACGCTTGATCGATTTTAAAAATTGCTTGGGAATAATTTGATCCGTATCGACATTGGCCCGGTCGAGCGTTGCCATTAATCCGCGGTGATTTTTAAACGCTTCCATTATTTCCAGCTCCGGATGTCCACAAAATGTCCGGCGATGGCCGCAGCAGCAGCCATTTCGGGACTGACGAGATGAGTTCTTCCGCCTTTTCCTTGCCGGCCTTCGAAATTTCGATTCGATGTAGAGGCGCTTCGCTCGCCGGGTTTTAATTGGTCCGGGTTCATCGCAAGACACATGCTGCAACCGGACTCGCGCCACTCGCAGCCTGCTGACTGAAAAATTTTATTCAAACCTTCAGATTCCGCTTGTTTGCGAACTTGTTGTGAACCGGGAACAACCAGAACGCGAACTTTCGGCGCAACTTTCCGGCCTTTAAAAATTTGAGCGGCGGCGCGCAAATCTTCAATTCGCGCATTTGTGCAACTTCCGATAAAAACCGTATCAATTTGAATGTCAGTAATCGCGATGCCGGGTTTAAGTCCCATGTAAGTGAGTGCTTGTTCCACATCTTTGCGGTTATAACCCGGAACTTTGTCGGCTTCAGGAATTCGTCCAGTCACATCCAAAACCATTCCTGGATTTGTTCCCCAAGTGACTTGCGGTGCGATTTCAACGGCATCAATGGTCAACGTCCGGTCGTATTTGGCATCTGGATCCGTCGTCAATGTTTTCCAAAATTTTACGGATTCATCAAATTCTTTTCCTTTAGGTGCGTAGGGTCGGCTTCCCGTTGAAATATATTTGAATGTAGTTTCGTCAGGCGCAATCATTCCGGCGCGCGCTCCGGCTTCGATGCTCATGTTACACATGGTCATGCGTGCTTCCATCGAAAGATTTCTGACAGCAGCTCCGCAATATTCCAAAACGTAGCCAGTTCCTCCGGCTGTTCCGATGACGCCGATCATTTTTAAAATCATATCTTTTGCAGTGACGTAAGGTTTTAAGGCTCCGGCGAATTCCACTTTAAATGTTTTCGGACGCTTCTGAATCAGACATTGCGTTGCCAAAACATGTTCGACTTCGGAAGTTCCGATTCCAAATGCGAGCGTTCCAAACGCACCATGAGTGGAAGTGTGTGAATCACCGCATACAATCGTTGTGCCGGGAAGTGTAAAACCAAGTTCGGGCCCGATGATGTGAACAATTCCTTGAAGATCACTTTTCAAATCGTAAAGCGTAATTCCGAATTCCTTACAATTTTTGGTTAATGCCTCAATCTGAGCTTTTGAAATCGGATCTTTGATGACCGTCCGATCGTCCGTTGGCACATTGTGATCCATCGTGGCGAAGGTAAGTTTTGGTCGCCTCACTTTCCGTCTGGAAAGACGAAGACCTTCGAATGCTTGAGGACTTGTTACTTCATGAATCAGATGACGATCAATATATAGAAGCACAGTCTCATTTGAAAGAGTTGTGACGATGTGACGATCCCAAATTTTTTCGAATAATGTTTTTGACATAAGTTCATTAGTATAACGAGAAAAACCAAAAAAGGGAAGTGCAGGACAGTGTGGTAAAAACGCTAATTGCAAAGTTAACTCAAGAGGATTATATTGTGGATCTAAACTAAATTGGAGATCCGCATGAAACGAACAATCCTTCTATTGTGTTTTCTTTTTTCCTTTCATATCTCACTCTATGCCGGCACGACGAGTGTCACCAATACCGGAAATGTTCCGGTCCGTGTTGAATATAAAGGTGACAAGGGAGATTATCAGGAAGCACATTTGAAACCGGGTGAGTCCAAAGAATTGCCCGGTGGAATCGAAAAAGTAAAACTCTCGCGTGAAAATAAAGGCGAATGGGCCAAGGGAACAAAGCCCGGTGAAGATATTAAAGTCGATGTTAAAGACGGCGATAAAAATGTCGGCACGTTAAAAGGCTACGGCGATAAACTTATTTTCGATCATTCAACAACGGCTCCGCTTCAAACTTCGGTTCAAATTAATTCTCCAATTCCTGTGCCTGTGCCCACCAAGCCGGCTGACAAACCTATAAATAAACCAACCACTTCGCCGCAGGGTCAAGTTCAATTGAATGATAATGATGTTAAAATTGCGACGGATACAAAACCAGCCGAACAAAAACAAGAATCTCAAAAAACTGATCAACCGCCCGGAACGATTCAAAATACCAGTCAATTAGCGATTCAGGTTACCTATAAAGACATGGATGGAAAGGAAATTAAAACCTCGGTCATACAGGGCGGCAGAACTGAAAAAATTCCGGACGGCACTGACAGCGTTGGTCTCAGTGAAAATATGATTCAAAGCGGTATTTTATGGCCGGACTTGGCACGCGATCCTCAAGTGACCATTCATCATCAGGACGGAAAAATTGAAACCGTCAAAGATATTCCGCCCGGTTATCAGCGCCAGCCCAAGTATGTTGAAATTAAGCATACCGATTATTTTAAAGGAGCAAAATTCCAAACCAATCCTTATCGAGATTCAATGAAGCTGGATTATAAACTTGGTTCATATAAATATAATTCAGATTCTAATCAAGATTCTAAACCAGAGCAGCCTTCTGGAAGAGATATGGATTCAAATTCTAACGATCTTAGAACCCAGGTGCGCTATCAGTTTTAATTAGATTCATTCAAATGTACGCGGTTACCAAAGAAATTTACTTCTGTTATGGACATCGTCTCATGAATTACGGCGGAGCCTGCAGACATCTTCACGGTCATAACGGCAAAGTGGAAGTGGAACTTCAAAGTGAACATTTGGATGAACGGGGAATGGTGGTTGATTTTAGCGACATCCGCAACGTCATTAAAGATTGGATCGACAAAACTTTAGATCATACGATGCTGCTCCGAAAAGACGATCCGTTAATTTCGGTTTTAAAAGAGAAAAATGAACGATTCTACGTCATGAATGAAAATCCAACTGCGGAATCGATCTCAAAATTAATTTATGATTATGCACGTTCCAAAAAATTGCCGGTGACTCGCGTAACACTTTGGGAAACCGAAAGTTCCTTCGCGACTTATCGAGAGAAGTAGTCGTTCGGCTCGAAAGACTATGAATAAATTAAACCAACCCAAGCTCATTCTTCTTCTTGGCCCTGCCGGTTGCGGTAAAACCCAGTTTTGTACCGAAGCATTTGAAGAATCACTCAAAGAATCCAACGATCCTTTAAAAGATCATCTTTTATTTATCCTGCCTACAGCCGAGCACCGCGCGCGCACCATTGATTTGATTTTGCGAAAAGGCTTGGGCGGTTTTTTCCAACGGCGAATCACAACCTTTGATCGCGCGCTTAAGGAATTTCTGAAACTAGGCGGCGTTGATTTTGCAACTGATGTCACAAGAAGAATCATTTTAAAAGAAATTCTTGGCCGGCTCGAGCTCCAATATTTTAATGACGCTCAAAAAACGAATGGATTTTTGGATTTGATTGCCCATACCGTTATCGAACTGAAAGAATATTTAATTCGGCCGGAGGATCTTCAAAAAAAACTCGCCGTTCTTAAAAAAGAATTTCCGGATTTCAGCGAAAAATACGATGATTTGGCTCAAATTTATGAAGCCTATGAACAAGAATTAAAATCGCGCAATTTAACCGATCAGCGGGATTCTCTGCGCCTTCTCGAAGAAGGTTTATCGCGGGGTGAATTTGAAAGCCCAAATTTGGCCCACGTGTGGATTGACGGTTTCTCTGATTTTTCGAAACTTCAACTTTCATTTATTGAATTTCTCACTCGTCATGCGGATGAAATTACCATTACGCTCACACTTGATCAAGATCCGCTCCGCGCTTCACTTTTTGAATTGCTTTCCCAAACCCGCGCTGCTTTGGAAGATATTGGTTTCAAGACAAAGTGGATGGAAGAGAAGAATCATCGCGCTCAAACCGATGAATTGCGGCATTTGGAAAAGAATTTGTTTCGTGCTAACTCATCATTGCAAGGCCGCGGTCAAAGCAAAATCGAAGCTGAGATAACGGAAAAATCTTCACCGCATTCCATCCGAATTTTTGAAGCCACCGGCCTTGCCGGTGAAATGGAAATGATCGCGCGCGAAATTAAAAAACTCATCCGGGGAAATCAATATCATTTTAGCGACATCGCACTTTTGTTTCGAACTACGGATCCTTATATTCAAGTGATTCAAAGTATTTTTCGAAAGTTTGAAATTCCATTTGAAATTCACGAACGTTTTCGGCTGCGGACAACGCCGATCGCAAGAACACTGAGCAGTTTTTTCGAGATTTTTTTAAACGGCTGGAATCGTAAAGATCTCTTTAATTTTTTGAAATCAAGTTACGTCAAATTTCCCTCTTCGAAAAATAAAGTATCCGCTTTTGAATATCAAGCTATTTGCGATCTTGAACTCGCTGCGCTGCAAAAAGGAATTTTTAAAGACCGAAATTATTGGCTCAAGAGTTTTCCCGAATCAGAGGAATTAAAAATGATTTCAGTTTTCGAAGATGAATTTCTGAAATTAAAAAACGTGAATCAATTTACAAAGTGGGTCAAAAACGTATTAATTTCGTTTGGTCTTCTTGAATTTCCCAAACGTTCAGACGAAAAAACACATTTTGATCGTCAAAGTGTTCGAAGAATTCTTCTTCTTTTGGATGAATTAATTCAAAAACATCAAAACGCTAAATCGGAAAAGATAACCGCGCTTGCAGAAGAGTTTCTTTCTCTGATGGAAGTCGATTTATTTTCCATACACGGCCGCGATAAAAATAAAGTCCAAATTTATAATGTTTCCCTGGCACGGCAAAAAGAATATAAAGCCGTATTTGTGGCCGGGCTTTTGGAAAAACAATTTCCGATCCTGATCAAAGAAGATCCGGTTTTATCCGATTCTGAACGGCGCGCGCTCAATCAAAAAGGAGAAGTTTTGAAAGAACGTCTTCCGCGTCAAACGTTTGAGCGATATCTTTTCTATTTGGCTCTCACGCGCGCAAGCGAACATTTGATTTTAAGTTATCCGCGTTTTAATTTGGAGGGAAAGGAGGCACTTCCTTCATTTTATGTGGATGAGGTAAAAGATCTTTTTCCTTATGAATTGCCCGTCAAGCAACAGCACATCACAGATGTTCTGCCGGATTGGAATGACATTGGAACCTTTGCAGAAGCCGAAGCGCTGACTGTGTGGGATTTGTGGCAGATTCCTTTTGAAAAACAAAAAGAGGAAGAACATTCGCTTACATTTTCAATTTACAATCATTTAATCCAAGATCCGGAATTTCAAGCTTTGATCGAGCGTCTTCGTCAACCGATTGAAGGCGTCATTTACGATGATCGGATTCGTCTTCAATTTAAAAAAGATGTTTGGAGTCCGACCTGGCTTGAAGAATACGCCGAATGTCCGTTTCGTTATTTCGCCGATCGTCTTTTGAAACTGGAGTCTCAGATCGAAGGAATCGACATTAAAAGACGCGGGACGATTTTACATGATGTGCTCGAGCATTTTTTTACGTTTAAACGCGATTCAAAAAAAGAAATCAGTTTTGATGAAGCGAAACAATATTGTTTGAATCAATTTGAAGAATTATGGAATAAGGAACCACTCACAGGTGACCGATTCTATAAAATTGAACTGGAACGCAAAAGAATGGAGCAAATGATCATTCAAATCCTTCGTTTGGAATTGATCGATCAAAAGCCGCCGATTCCGGGTCTTGATCCGGCTTATTTTGAATTTGAATTTTCCGACGTTATCTTAAAAGGAAATCGCCGTGACATTAATCTCCGAGGAAAAATCGACCGGATCGACATTGATCCGAAGAAAAAATTTGCTTTGGTGATTGATTATAAAAGCGGAAAACCGTTTCATAAAAATTCACTGGATAAAGGCACTTCATTGCAGCTGCCGTTTTATTTAATTGCGGTGAGGGAAAAATTAGGACTCAAACCTTTGGGCGGCCATTTGTATTCACTCAAATATGCGGCATCCACTGGATTTCATCATCATGAAAATCTTGTCGACGCAGGTGTTTCGACTCGAAAAGGAGTCAGCTTGTCCGGCAGCGAATTCGAAAGTTTGATTCAAAATTCAGTTCAATTTGCCGAGAAATTTGTGGAGGGAATCGAAAAGGGGGAAATTCCTGTCCGTCCTCGCGACTGTGTTCCTTATTGTTCTTATTCCACAATTTGCCGGATTGAAAAATGGCGCCTCGAACACATCTATCGCGAAATTGCAGAAGAGGATAAACAGCAGCCTCTTCCTTCCGAAATTCTTTGAATATTTTCTTCTTCTCTCCCGTCTAAGCAGTCAGAGAGAGAGGGGTGAAGACATGAAGAAATTTTTTCCCGTGGTTATTGTTATGCTTTTGGCATTTCAAGGGATTGCAAATGCCAAAGAAATCAAAGGCACGGTAACTGCCATTGATTCTGCAAATAGCAAAATAAGTATTAGTTACGCAAGTCCTGAAGGTGTGAAAACTCAGGCGGAAGTTTCGGTAAAACCTGAGACGGTTTTTACGGGTCTTTCTTCCTTGAATGAACTTAAAGGAGGAGAAGAGGTGACCATTGATGCGTCAGAAGATGCGAGCGGCGCCTTAAACGCTGTATCGATTGCCGTATCACAAGCGCTTTCGGAATTACCGTTACAGAAGGACGTAAAAAAAGTAGAAGAAGCAGTACCTGCCCCATAATTTTTTTGGGGCCGCCTAATTCCTAGGTTGGAAGCGGGAAACTTATTTGGGTGAATCTTCTCGAGCTTGAGCAGAAGGGCTAATCTGCAGCCCCAACCCAAAGCTAACCTCGCCGGCGTCGCAGATGTTTTATCTTGTTTTCAAAACCGCCGGCTTTGTTCTTTTATCCTTCCCGCCAAGTTGTTGTCAATTTTCCGGAAAATATGAAGTAAAATGCTAATTCATCATGAACGATCCGGATCAAGATTTAATTGCTCAAGCAAAAATTGGCAACAAGCCTGCGTTTGGCAAACTCGTTTCCAAGTATTATGAGCTGGTTTACGCTGTTGCCTTTGGTATTCTTAGGAATCGTGAGGAAGCTTTGGATGCAACGCAAAATGTGTTTCTAAAAGTGTTCCACGAAATCCAAAGATTTCAAGGCGATTCAAAATTTAAAACATGGCTCTACCGTGTTGCAGCAAATGCGGCCATTGATGAATGTCGCAAGAAACGTCCGGTTGAGCCGATTGAGGATGAAGCGACGTTTGAAACGCATGAAGTGAGTCCGCGTGAAGCGGCATCGCGAAAGGAAATTCGTGAGCTCATTGAGAAAACAATGGATACGCTTAGTCCCGAACAAAGAGCAGTATTTGTGATGAGAGAAGGCAATTACTTAAGCTATGATGAAATTGCCGAAACGCTTCAAATTGATATCGGCACTGTGATGAGCCGACTTTTTTACGCGCGAAAAAAAATGGCTCACGCACTTGGATGGAAATTAAAGGACGAACTGAAATGAATCATGAGAAAAAAATAACGAAAGCATTCAAAGATTTCTTGTCGGATGAGTTTTCAAGCGCTCAAGTGAAACGCGCGAAGAAAGACTTGCTTCAGCAATTTTCCGCGAGACCACAATTTGAGTGGAAGCCGGTCATGATCGTTCCGGTTTTGAGTTTGATGTTTATGGTTATTCTCATTTATCACATGTATCCTCTAGTGAAGCCAGAAATTAAAGTTCCTCCTGTTGTGCCGGTCATCACGGAACAAACGAGTCCGATCAAGGTAAAAAAAGTTAAAGTTTCATCCATGACCAAACAAATTGAAAAAATCATTCACACCGGCGTTCCTTCAGATGTTAAAGTAACACGGGTTTCAAGTGATATTGGACCCGCGATGGTTTATCAAAAAAATTATCGCGATGCACCCATAACAATCGTATGGGTATTTCCAAAGGAGGTGAAGCAATGAAAAAAGGATTCATGTTTTTATGCTTTTTTTTATTTTGTTCGAATCTTTTTGCTGCGCCGCTTGCGACAAAAATTACAGTTATTGTTGCTTCCAATCAAGGTTCTGATTTTGATCTGGATAATGATGTTTATCGTGATCAATTGATCAAATTATTTTCATACACCTCTTATAAACAAACAAATCAATATTCTTTACGTTTAGAAGAGGGAAAGCAGGAAATATTAACGATTGCCGACGGTTATCAATTAATATTGACCTTGTACAAACAGGGAAAAAGAAATGTTCTTCGGGCTCTAATTCAAAAAGATAATAAGCAGTTTTTGAATACAGAACTTTCTCTAACTGCCGGCCCGGTTTTCTTAGGAGGTCCTCCTGCCAGCTCAGGCGATCTCATTTTTGTTATCGAGCCTCTTCCTTAATTGAATTAAATAGTTTGAATAAATTAATTCCCGGATGCGTCTTATTATCAGAATTAAAACAGGAGGTTTTCCAATGAAACGCTTTGCTTTATTGTTTTTAGTTCTTGCTTTTAGTGCTTCCGTCTCTCAAGTGAGCTTTGCTGCAAATGAAGGGGTCATTCCTGCTGCTCTCCCCAAGAAAGCCCCAGCTCCCAATGCCGGAGGCGAATTAGTACTTGCTGATTTCAA
>Ga0209515_10000153_pt1 | contig 128573 bp, 112 predicted proteins | sample Subgroupgradi54m_FD_187454 | JGI IMG/M metagenome (GOLD analysis project Ga0209515, IMG submission 187454) | Subsurface groundwater microbial communities from S. Glens Falls, New York, USA - GMW60B uncontaminated upgradient, 5.4 m (SPAdes)... ... | reverse complement strand
CGTCGCCCCCGGTGGCACCCTCTCACTACCCAAGCCTGGCGGCGTCCTCCCGTTCGTGGTCGAGGAGGTCCGGCCGGTCGAAGCGCCGGTGGCGTTCCCAAAACTGGCGGTCGCCGAGGTACTCATTCGTTTCGTGGTTCGCCCAGAGATCCTCGCTCTAGTGAAAGTGGGGGATGTGGATCAGCCGGCCTTCGCTGCTGGGGAGAAGCAGATGTCCACCTTGATCGCCCTGAAGGAAAAACAAGAGCTAACGAGTCGGAATACGATAGACGTGGGCATAGGTACCACGGAGGTGGAAGAACAGCTCGCCGCCTTCGAAGCGGTTCTGCGCGTGCTTGTTCAAGAGACTCCTGCTGGCTGGCAGTACAAAGCAAAACCTGTGAAGGTCGGGGCGGCATTTACTTTTGAGACGTCCCTTTATACCATGCGTGGCTGGATCTTGCGGATCATCCCCCCGCAGTCGGGCACTGGGGCGTGGCAGGGCAGACCGTGAGATGAACGTGTTCGTCGAATCAAGCCTGGTCATCAGGTGGCTCCGGCGGGTCGTGAGCACCAGTAAAGTCTGCGCCTTCCTTGTGGCCCTTGCTCGTCCCGTGCTGCGTGCTGCGCATCGATTGGAGGGAATAATCGCGCGAGGGGTTACGTCCCGCGATGAGACTGCGGCCCTTGCCCGTGTCACGGTCGTGGTCGAGGATAGCCGTCTTCTCACGTCGGTGGAGAGATGCCTTACTCTACCTTCCGTGGCGTGGAGACACGCCACAACCGGTGGATGCGTGGAAGCCGCTCTTCACCAGGCACGTGCGTTGGAACCTTGGCAGCGAGTGCGCCTAATCGGCTGGATGCTCTTCGTTGCGGTGCTAACCTATCGGCTCCTGGTCGGCTTTAGCGACCCTTCCATACGCTCAGTGGATCTGATCGTCTGGGGTGGCATGCTGGCACTCGCCCTCGGACTGATGTGGGGGTGCAGGGACGTAGCATTGGCGTGGGTGCACTGGGTTGACACGCGCGCTTGCGGGCGCGCTGAGCGTCAGCCGCGATAGGCTTCCTCCTCCTGAACGATCCCGGCCGGGGAGATGGGGACTGAGCGTCTCTTTCCATCTTTCTGCGCCCGCTACGGTTCTTGCGTCGGGAAATGGGCTACCGACGCAAATAGCGGGTTCAGCCCTCAAGAAAAGCAGGCCATCGGCGCCACACGCGAGAGCTTCCTCCGCTACATCCATCCCCTCGATGAGTCGTTCTTTCCCGGAAAGGTCGGCCTCGATGCGGGGTGCGGCTCCAGCGCTTGTAGGCCTCTATGACTGCTGCAATCCGCTTTAACAACGAGCATGACTTGAACGGGCTGCTGGGACCCCGAAAGCTTTCTCGGAGGATTGTACCCATGCCCGTCTCGTATTACTGGAGGTTGAAGCGAGAGCTACAGTGAAGCCCGTGAGGATTCTGGCGCTGTCTCCTGTTCCGGAGGAGGGGGCCTCGGTCCGCTTCCGGGTTTATCAGTACATCCCTGCGTTAGAGGCCAGCGGCTTCCAGGTAACAGTGAGCCCATTTTACACGCCTGCGTTCTTTCACATCCTCTACGAGAAGGGCAAATATGGGCGGAAGGCCCTGACTTTCATGCTGCTGGCCTTGAAGCGATGGCGAGTACTCTCCCAAATGCGAGACTACGATCTGTTCTTCATCCACCGAGAGGTTCTGCCGATCGGACCTCCTGTGATCGAGATGAGACTGTCGGTGGTCGAAGGGCGGGCGCTGGTCTATGACTTTGACGACGCGATCTATTTACCCAACGTGAGTGAGGCGAACAGGTTTATCAGGCTCCTGAAGTGGCCCCAGAAGGTGCCACGGATCATTCGAGTAAGCGATTGTGTTGTGGCTGGGAATCAGCACCTTGCTCAGTATGCGCGGTCGTACAACAAAGCGGTAACAGTCATTCCTACCTGTATCGATACCAACAAATTCGTGCCGCGGGCCGGCGGAAATTCAGAGGGAGATGACCCTGTAGTCGGGTGGATCGGGAGCCCCACCACCGTGCCCTATCTCCTCAGCCTCCGGGAGGTGCTCCGTCGGGCAGCGGCCTCTCACCGGTTCACGCTTCGTGTAGCTGGCGCAGGAGGGGTAGGGCAGGTCCCCGGGGTGAACGTGGCGAATGTGCCCTGGTCGATCGAGCAAGAGGCGTCCTTGTTCAACACCTGCGATATCGGCGTTTATCCGCTGTGGGACGATGCGTGGACGAGGGGGAAGTGTGGGTTCAAGGCCATCCAGTTCATGGCCTCGGGGATCCCGGTGGTGGCGTCAGCCGTGGGGGTGAACCGAGAGATCATCCAAGACGGGGTCAACGGGTTCCTGGCGGCCACGGAAGAGGAATGGGGGGAGAAGCTGGGATGGCTCCTCTCGGACCCTCTCATGCGGGAAAAGCTCGGACGGGCGGGGCGTGAGACGATTGTGGAGCGGTACTCCCTTGCCGTTCACGCCCCGACCTTGGCGGCAGTGTTCCGCTCGGCCCTCGAAGCCGTGTGATCCTTGAACCAGCACCCGTCCTACTTGGGTCTCCGCTTGGGCTCCTCTCTCGAGATTTCTGGCTCAAATAGGATGGCCAAGGTCTCTTCGGTGCGCTGACCGGGGATCTTTTTTTTGGAGATCCACTCTGCCTTTCCAGCCTGCCGGCAGATCGGGTCTTTGAAAGGCAGATGACCCATTATTGCTTTGGAATTCGGCCCAGACCGACCTGAGCTCCGCCATTGAAGCGTTTCTGGGATGCCCTGACCTTCGAGGTGTTTGCTCTGGAGCCTGCCTATTAGATCGTTTATATACTGTAGATCTTGCCAGGATGATGAGCCTGAGGTGATCGATGCCTTTGCCCGTGGACACCGAGACTGGGAGTAGCTCTGCCACCGCGGTCCGACGCGCGTGGTGGGATTACGTGTCGGTCCTTTCCTCCCAGGGGATCTTTGCCCTTTGGACGGTTCTTGGGGTGGTCTTGTCCGCTCGGATCCTCGGCCCTGAGGGGTATGGGACCGTAGCCCTTTTCATGGGCGTCATCCAACTTCTCTTTATCGTTGGGGTGAAATGGAGCTTCCCCGCGATACTCAGGTTCGGTCGAGAAGCACTGATCCAGGAAGGGGCCGGAGGGCGAGTATTCTGGGCCTGGATGCCGCTCTTTGCCGGATCCCTCCTTGTGTGTTCTCTCATCCTGGTCCTTCTGTCCAGAGAGGCCGGACAGCTCGTGGCTCTCCACGATAGCCACCCCTGGCTTTTCATCTTCTTCCTTTCACTGACGGCCATGGCTATGGCTGCCGTCCAGCTCCTCCAGATGAGGGGCAAGATGCGAGTTGCGGCTTGGGTTCCGGTCGTGGGCAGGACCATCTTCGTAGGTCTTCTGGCCGCGTTCGCCCTCTGGGGCGGTTGGCGGATCACCCCTACCGCGGTCATTCTTCTCTCTGCAGTGGCGCTCGCCGCTCAAGCCGTTCTGAGTCTTCCGTATATGGGCACGCAGGTAGTCTGTCCCTTGAGAACAGACTGGGGCCTGACACGAACCATGACGCGATATTCCCTCCCCCTTATTCTGGGGTTCCTTGGGGCCTACGTCTCGGATTGGGTCGATCTCTTTTTCCTTCGACTCTTACGGGATCATGCCGAGGTAGGGGTCTACCAGGTCTCTTACCAGGCGCTGCTATTTGTGGCAGGCGGGTTGGTCGGGATCAACACGCTGGCCTTTCCGGTTCTGACGGCATGGCGGGCAGAAGGGCGAGAAGACCGAGTCGTCCGATACGTGGTCCGTCTGATTCCCCAGGTCGGGGTCCTCTGGGGTCTGTATGTCTTAGGCATCGGGATCGTCCAGGAGCTTCTGTTCTCAGTGCTCCTCGGCTCCGAGTTCACGCGAACCAGTCACCTCTTCTCCTTTTTGCTGATCGGTTGCGCGTTTCAGGCCATTACCTATCTTTATAGTCCGCTCTTTCTCACCCACGACATCCCCGGACGAGGTACGTCGATCGTGGTGCTTATGGCGGCAGTCAACGTGCTAGGTAACTTCCTGCTGATCCCGACGTTTGGCGCGGTAGGGGCGGCGTTCGCGACCACGGCCAGCTTCGCGGTGTCGGCGTGGCTCCACCTCCGCTGGGGGAACCGGAGGATCGGCGTGGATCGGCTTGCGGCCCTCGTGCCCCCGAGCTTGGTGGCCCTCGCCTTGCTGGGCGCTTCGGGACGGAGTCTCGGATTCCGAGCCGTCGTCCTCTTTGGTGCATCGGTAACCCTTATCGGGTGGGCTCGTTGGTGGCGAATTTTCAGCGTAGAGGATCTCGACTTCCTTGATGAGGTTCAGCTTCCACAGCGAGTTAGTGCCATGGCGACCAGGGTCTACCAGTTCCTTTCCTCATGAGACTTCCTAGATCTTGAACACCGATTGGGCCATTCACTTTTGAGTGACACCACGGGCATGAGGCGCCGGCTGCAGGGCCTTTTGTGTTGCCCGGCCTGTCGGGGGACCTTGAGTTTAGAAGGGTTTCACATGGGCGACGAGGTCGAAGAGGGGGTTTTGGTCTGTGGCGGGTGCGCCCGGACGTTCCCCGTGATCAACGGGATCCCACGGCTACTCCCGGACGAGCTCGCGCACTTGGTGGTTGGTTTTCATGCTGGGTTCTTCCGGCGGTATGCCGGTCCGATGACGTCATACCTGGAGCGGTGCCGCGCGCGGTCTCAGGAAGAGTGGTGGCGTGTTGAGTGCTGGACGGCGAAGAGCTATAGCTACCAGTGGCGGAAGTTCAAGGTGATGATTCCCCAGTGGAAAGAGGTCTTCGGCCGATCTATCGCGCCCATTGAACCGAGTTTTTTCCGGGGCAAGCTGGGGCTCGACGCCGGATGCGGGTTCGGCCGCTCCCTCTCCTATGCGGCCTCCTACGGGGCGGAGGTGATCGGGATGGACCTGAGCGAAGCCGTTGAGGTAGCGAGGGAGAATACCCGACACTTGCCGAACGTGCACGTGATCCAGGCTGATATTTTCCACCCTCCCCTACAGGAACGCTCGCTTGATTTTGTCTACAGCATCGGAGTGCTCCACCACCTGCCAGATCCTAAACGAGGGTTCCTCGCTTTGACCCGGCTCTTGGCCCCAGGTGCTCCCATTTTCATCTGGGTGTACTCGCGGGGGCGAGGGCGACAGATCGCCCTTTTTACCCTCATCCGAGCGCTCTCAACCCGCCTTCCCCTTCGCCTCCTCGACTTCCTCTGCCTAGGGCTTGCAGCAGGGCAGTGGGTCCTCTGGATCGCGCCGTATCGCCTCCTCAGCCGGTTCCGACCAACTCGGGGTCTCGCTCAGCGCCTGCCCTTCACCTTCTATGCCCAGTATCCTTTTCGGGTTCTCCATACCGATTGGTTTGACGGGCTTTCGGTTCCTCTCGTGAATTACTACAGACGAGAAGAGATTTCGGAGTGGTTCCGGGAGGCGGGCCTCGAGCAGGTGCGGATTGACTCAGACTGGGGAGGCCGGGCTCTCGGCTACGGCCCTTCTTCCGTCCATTCAGCGGTTGTCCGGTGAGGCCTCCAGGTGTCCTGATGGTTACGGGGGCATACTACCCCGAGCTGAGCGGGGCTGGGCTTCAGTGCCGCGAGCTAGTCCTCAGGCTTCGGGATAGCGTGATCTTTACAGTCTTGACCACCTCCGCGGATCCCTTGCCTCCCCCAGTGGGAGAAGTCGATGGCACGCCGGTCTACCGCGTGGTGGTGGATGTGGGACGGTTCGGTTCTAAGCTCAGGGCAGCCATGTGCCTTGCCTCGGTGTTCATCAGGCTTCGCGGGCGGTTCGACATTGTCCATCTCCATGGCTTCTCCCAGAAGTCTTTGCTGCTGATCGTGCTGGCAAAGCTTTTCCGGAAGAAGCTGGTGCTTAAGCTCACTTCGGTGGGGCACGATGACCCCCTTTCGATTCGCACACGAGGGCGGGTGGATTTTTGGTGTTACACCCAGGCCGATCTCTTTTTGGGGGTCAGCCCTCGGTTGCAGCAGCTCTACTACGACTCCGGGCTGCCTCGAGAGAAGTTCTGGCTCATCCCTAATGGGGTTGATCTGGAGCGCTTCCGACCCGGGGACCAGGAGGAGCGGCAGGCCCTCAGGCGGGAGCTGGGGCTCCCCGAGGAACTGCCGCTGATCCTCTACGTGGGTTTTTTTTCCCATGATAAGCGCCCCGACGTGCTCTTTGAGAGCTGGACGCGCATGCTGGTCGGGGATTCGCCCACTACAGGACTTGTCTTCGTGGGAGCCACTCGGTCTCGTTACTACGAGGTGGACCCAGGCTTGGTCCAAGAGATTAGAGAAGAGGCTCAACGCCTTGGAGTGGAGAAACGAGTGGCCTTCGTTGAGGTAACCCACGAGATCGAGAAGTACTACCAGGCTGCAGACATATTCGCCCTGCCCTCCAGCCGGGAAGGCCTTCCGAACACCCTGCTGGAAGCGATGGCCACTGGCCTTCCCTGTGTTGTCTCAAGGCTCCCCGGAGTCACAGATGAGGTGATTGACCACGGGATCAATGGGTTTTTATTTCCACCCGGAGATGGAGTGGCACTTGAAGGCGCACTGCGGCTCTTGTTATACGATCCAACCCTCGCTCAAGAGCTGGGTAGGAGGGCGCGAGCAACTGTAGAGGAACGGTATTCGATCGCACAGACGGCCTCGCGCACGCTTGAGGCTTACGAACTCCTGGCTGGACAGTCCGGGTCAAGGAGATGAAGCTCCGGCTCCTTGAGTCCATTCGGTGCCCTGTCTGCCGGTCGGTCTTCAGACTTCAGAATCCAGCCATTCAGCGAGTGGAGCGGGCCCCTGGATTCAGATTGGCGCAATGTCGCGGTCTTTGCCCGTTCCCGGCGGTCGTCGGGCGCCCGCGGGATTGCTTGGCTTGCATCGGGTACGAGGTAATAGCAGGCCTCCTTCTCTGTCCGGGCTGTAGTCAGCGGTACGCCATCAATGGGGGTGTCCCGCGGCTCTGCCATCCGGATGCCGGGCCTGCCACCCGAGCAAAGGTCAGGACCGCCTCGAGCTACGGGTACCTCTGGGACCGCTCAGCGGTCATGCCTAAAGCCAATGAACTCACGTCCTATCACTTTGACAGGATGGAGCGGGCACTATCGCTTCCATCGCCCAATGGATTCGTGTTAGACGCAGGGTGCGGCGATGGGATTGATCTGGTCAACCTAGCCCGGCGCGCAGGAGTAGAGATTGTTGGAGTCGAACTCAGCGACGGTGGCTGCCGAACCAGCTTTGAGCGCTGCATGGCCTTTCCTGCTGCCCATGTGGTCCAGGCCGACCTCTGTCGGCTACCGTTCGAAGACAAGAGCTTCGACTTCGTGTACTCATATGGGGTGCTCCACCATCTTCCCTCGCCCAAGGAGGGGCTTCAAGAGCTGGTCCGGCTGCTCAAGCCTGGTGCTTGCGTGGCGGCGTACCTCTACGAGGACTTCAGTGACCGAGCAATCGGCTGGCGGTGGCTCCTGGCCGGGACGAATCAGCTCCGTCGGATCACCCTTCGCCTTTCCCCTCGCGTCTTATATCTGCTATGCCAGGCCGCTTCTCCGGCCGTCTACGCGCTTTTCACGATCCCGTTTCGGATCCTCCGCTACATACCGGGTCTCGGGTTCCTTGCGTCCGGTTTCCCCTTCCGCCACGCTACGAGGCCGTTCAGCTTGGTGGGGGATCTCTATGACCGGTTCTCAGCCCCGGTCGAGTGGCGATATAGCCGGGCCAAGGCTGAGGCCCTTTTCCAGGAAGTCGGGCTTCAGGCCTTAACAACGGCCAATGACCGTGGGTGGATGGTTTCCGGGATCAAGCTTTAAGCCGGAACGTGTATGTGCGGGATAGCAAGAGTCGTTGACTTTACTGGAGGACCTGCCGACGAAGGGCTCTTTCCGCGGATGGGCGAGGGCATCTGTGAGAGGGGCTTGAACCAACGCCATGACCCACTTCGTCCCTGCTTTGGTCCACTCAACACCAGCGTCGTGCTGGCTCTCGAACATCGTGCGGGATGAACCTTCTCACGCAATTGTACATAAAAGAGGGCACGACTGCATCTGGGATGCGGTCGGTTCGGGAGAGGTAGAGAAGTGGGAAAGGCAAGGATCGTGGCGGTCATGCCGGCCTATAATGCTGAGGCCACCCTGGAGAAGACCTGGCGGGACATCCCACCAGGAGTGGTTGATGAGGTGATCGTCGTCGATGACGGGAGTCAGGACCGGACCGTGGAGATCGCCCGGTCAATGGGGCTCACCGTGGTTCTCCACCCCGAGACCCGGGGATATGGCGCGAACCAGAAGACCTGCTATGACGAGGCCCTCCAGCGCGGGGCGGAGATCGTGGTCATGATCCACCCGGACTACCAGTACGACAGCCGCCTGACCCCCTTTCTCACCGGGTTCATCGAGGCGGGGGTGTGTGACGTGGTCCTCGGGAATAGGATTCGGACGCGACGCGAAGCTCTGGCCAACGGGATGCCCGCCTGGAAATATGTGGCCAATCGGGTGCTGACCTTCATCGAGAATGTGGTCTTGGGCCAAAATCTTGGGGAATTCCACTCTGGGTTCCGGGCCTACGCTCGGCGGGTGCTTGAGACCATCCCGTACCACCGCAACTCTGATGATTTCGTGTTTGACACTGAGATCCTGGTCCAAGCGGTCCACTTCGGGTTCCGCCTAGGGGACGTCCCGGTCCCTGTGAGGTATTTGCCAGGATCGTCTTCTATCAATTTCCGTCGAAGTATCACGTACGGTGTGCAGACCCTTCTGGTGCTTCTCAGGTTTATTGCGCAGCAATTGGGAGTAAGGCAAGATCCGATCTTTACCCGGAGGCAATAGCGGTCCGGGCGCTATCGTTATGGCGAGCCCGGGGTGGGCTCACGAGGGATTCGGTACAGTCAATGATCTCGTCTGGACGGCTGACCATCGGATTTATGATCGTATATATTGCCGCTTTGCCCCTCCTGTGGCCGCGGCCACCGCTGTCTGCAATCTCTGGAGCGGGGAAGGTGATCGTCTTCGCCGATTTTGCGTTTGCCGCCCTGCTTGTCGTTCTGCTCGGATCTTCCGCTCACCGGCTTCTGCCGATTCGGCGAGACGCGGTGATCTTCTCGCTATCCCCCATTGCCGCCCTCGTGATAGCAGGCATCTCTACTGGCGTAGGAACGAGGGCGTTGCCGGACATTCTTCGGACTGCCTACTCCATCTGCGTGTTCTTGCTCTTTGCACATTTTCGTCTGACTTTCTCTGAGACCGTAGTCCTCGTCCGGAGCTGGGTCGTTGTTGCTCTCCTGATTTCTGTGGCAGGGTTCCTTTCCTTCCTCGGTGTCACGCTCTTCGGAATGCCGCAGAACCCTCTAGCGTATGCGAATTCTCCGAATCTGGGCGAGCAGGTCGTCCGGGTCTCATCGACATTGGGCTCGAACGCGCTTATCCTCTACATCCAGGCGACCATCGCGTTCTGCGTGTTTCTGATCGGTAGCGGCGGCACTTCGGGTTGGCAACGGCGCGCGCTTCAGTATGCTCTCGCGGCGCTCCTTCTTGTGTCGCTTTTCACGATTTCTCGAGGGATCGTCGGGCTCGTGATCTCGCTTGCCCTCTCTGCCTACGTTTCGAAAGATCGGGTGTATGCTCTCTGGCGGGTGAGACGCGCCCTGGCGTGTGCGGCGGGACTCCTTGTGGTCGGCGGAGCCATCGCTACGATATGGGCTGTCTTCCCTGTCGAGGTCCGCCTGGATCGTGATCGGGAGAGGTTTCGAGTTGAGATCAATACCCAGAAGAATGCGTATTACGTTTTACATACCGCGGCACTGCGGATGTTTTTAGCCAGCCCGCTTGTCGGCGTAGGACCGGGGAACTTTGGGGGAAACGTCGCGAGGTTTACCACACCCGATGAGAGAAGGTCTGCATGGCCCTCCATCGGCGAATCCATCGACTATGATCCGCACTCGGCTTGGTTCGGATGGGCCGCCAAGGGTGGTATTGTCGGGATTGGTGGGTGGGTGGTTTTGTACGTGTGGATACTTTGGCAGTTGATCCGGCGGCGCCCTTCGGAAGACCCGTTCAACGTGCGGCGCCTTGTGGGGATCGCACTGATTGGCATTCTCCTGAACGGATTTTACGTAGAGATCAGCCACCTCAAATTCATCTGGGCATTTCTTGGCATTGGGATGAGTGCCAGCCAAAGCCCGGGAGTGGCGGTAATCTCCAACGCAAGCGCGGGACGCCAGAGGAGCTAGACGTGGTCCAGCACGGAAGCCAAGAGGGTCCAATCATGCTCCCTGCTAGGGACGTCCTCTGCATCTCCTCCATCGACTGGGACTTCATCTGGCAGGGGCATCAGGAAATCATGGCGACCCTTGCGAAGCAAGGAAACCAGGTGCTCTTCATGGAGAACACCGGGGTACGGTCTCCTAAGTTTCGGGACCTGCCACGGCTCTGGCAACGGATCCGCAATTGGTGGCGGGGGATCAAGGGGTTCCGGCAGGAGCGGGAGAACCTGTTCATCTACTCGCCACTGATCTTGCCGTTCCCCTATTCCCGCGTGGCCCGTCGGCTCAACCGGGCTCTCCTTCTCCGTGCCCTCCAACGCTGGATGAAGGCGACAGGGTTTGGGCGACCGGTCATTTGGACATTCCTGCCCACACCCTTGGCGCGCGACTTGATCCAGGCGCTGGATCCAGAGCTGACGATCTATTACTGCATTGACGACCTGGCTTCGAGCTCGCCGGGGGCCCGGCGAATCATCCGTAGTGAGGCCCAACTTTTCCGGGAGGCGGACCTGGTCTTCGTCACCTCCGAGAAGCTTCGGGAGCAGGCTGGCCGCTTTCGCGACCGGGTCCACCTCTTCCCCTTTGGCGTCAATTACGAGGAGTTCGAGCAGGTCAGGAATAGTTCCGACGAGGTTCCTGCTGATCTCCGAGTGCTAGCGCATCCGGTGGTTGGCTATGTGGGCGGTGTGCACCAGTGGGTGGATCAGGAATTGCTGGCGACGGTGGCCGGGCGCCTCCCCAAGGTGAGCTTTGCTCTCGTGGGACCGCGGCAGACTGACGTCTCCCGGCTGGCTCAGTGCTCGAACGTTCACCTGCTAGGGGCCCGTTCTCATACTGAGGTGCCGTACTACATGAAAGGGTTTGACGTGGGGATTATTCCTTACCGGCTGAGCGAGTACACGGCCAACGTTTACCCGACCAAGCTGAATGAGTACCTAGCCATGGGGATTCCCGTGGTGGCGACCGACCTGCCAGAGATCCGAAGCTTCAACGCTGAGCACGGGGAGGTGGTGGCAGTGGCCCGGGACGCCGACGCCTTCGCCGGGGCGATCCGGGAGGCCATCCAGCAGACCTCCTTGTCGGAGCGTGAACGGCGGATCGAGGTGGCGCGACAGAATAGCTGGGAGGAACGGATTGCTCGGATGGTGGCATTGATCGAGGAGGCGCTGGCGGCCCGTCGGACCGCTAGGGAGCGGTGGGAGGAGACCCTCCTCCGGCTGTACCGAACAGCACGCTGTCGGCTCGTCCGGATCACTGCAGGGATGATGGCTATGTATCTCCTCCTGTTCTACACCCCCTTCTTATGGCTCGTGGCCGAACCTCTGCGCGTAGTGGACCGCCCCAGGCCGGCTGACGCTGTCGTGGTGTTCGCCGGGGGGGTGGGAGAGTCGGGCAAGGCGGGCGGTGGCTATCAGGAGCGGGTCAAGGAGGCCGTAGACATGTACCGGGCGGGAAAGGCCTCACGGCTGATCTTCTCCTCCGGGTATGTGTTTGCCTTTCGAGAGGCCGACGTGATGAGGGAGCTGGCGGTTGCCCACGGAGTGCCGGCCTCGGCGATTATCCTGGAGACGAAGGCCGCAAACACCTACCAAAACGTCGCCTTCGTCAGGGAGATCCTCCATCGGGAGCAGTGGCGGTCGATCCTCCTGGTCAGCTCCACCTACCACATGCGCCGTGCGCTCCTGACCTGGCGGAAGGTGGCGCCGGAGGTCACGGTAATCTCCACGCCCGTCCCCAAGAGCCAGTTCTACGCACACGCCTGGGGAGCAAGCCTAGAGCAGATCCGCGGGATCCTGCATGAATATCTGGCCATCATCGCTTACTGGTGGCGCGGCTGGATTTGACCTAAGATCATTTGGCGTGTTATATTTTTTGTCTAACGCATAGTCTTGCTCCAGGAGGAGAAGTATGTCTTGGTGGGCACGGGCGGGTGATCGGGTAGGCATTTTGGGGGAGTTTATTATGTTCCTGTGGGAGCGGAAACTCTGGTGGATGATCCCGATGGTGGTGGTGTTGGTAGGGTTTGGCTTGCTTCTCATCTTCGCCCAAACCTCGGCCATCGCCCCGTTCATCTACACCCTGTTCTGACCATGGACCAGCTCCTCACGCGACTCTGGCAAGGCTGGAAGCGAGTCGCCCGGCGGATCGGCGAGTTTCAGAGCCGTGTCGTTCTGACCCTCCTCTATTTTCTCCTCATCGCTCCCCTCACGCTTATCGTCCGAGCCAAGGATCCGTTAGGGTTGAAGGAGCCTCCATGCTGGCGGCCGTACCACAGCCATTCCGCGGATCTCCCCTCCGCCGTGAGACAATAGGTGTACATCCTCGGCATTAGCTGCTTCTATCATGATGCGGCCGCGGCCCTCCTACAAGACGGCCTGCTGGTAGCTGCTGCCCAGGAGGAGCGCTTCACCAGGGTCAAACATGACCCCGGCTTTCCCGTCAACGCCATCGCATTTTGCCTCCAGCGTGGTGGCATCGCCGCCGCTGATCTCGACTATGTGGTGTTTTATGAGAAGCCCTTCGTGAAGTTCGAGCGGCTTCTCTTGAGCATTGCCGCCACCTTTCCCCGCTCCTGGAAGGTCTTCCGGGAGGCCATGCTCGTCTGGCTTGGTGAGAAGCTGTGGATCAAGGGCCTCATTCGTGACCGGCTGGGGATCTCCAGGGAGCGCATCCTCTTCGTGGACCACCACCTCTCCCATGCCGCTAGTGCCCTTTACTGCTCGCCATTCTCCGAGGCAGCCATCCTGACCGCCGACGGGGTGGGTGAGTGGACGACCACCGCCCGGGGACAGGGGACCGCTAACTGGAACGGATCCGGGGACAACCGGCTGACCCTGGATGAAGAAATCCGGTTCCCGCACTCCCTCGGTCTCCTTTACTCGGCTTTTACCGCCTTCCTCGGCTTCGAGGTCAACGAGGGCGAGTACAAGGTCATGGGGATGGCCCCCTTTGGGGCACCGAAGTATGTGGACAAGGTCGAAAAGCTGATCCGGATCAGTTCGGATGGAAGCTTCACTCTGGACATGTCCTACTTCAGCTACCACTACCACCCCGAGCGGGCCTTCACCCGGAAGTTCGAGGTCCTCTTTGGAGAGCCCAGGAACCCCAAGGCCAGATTCGTCACGGCCAAGACTAGCCTCTATGATGACCCCACCCCCCCGAGCCAAGCCGAACTGGAGCGGAACCAGTATTACGCCGATGTGGCGGCGAGCTTTCAGAAAGTCCTCGAGGAGGCGATGGTAAAGCTTGCCCGACGGGCCCACGAGGCCACGGGCCTCAGCCGACTCTGCCTGGCCGGTGGTGTTGCCTTGAACAGCGTGGCCAACTATAAGATCCTCACTCAAACTCCCTTCGAGGAGCTGTACATCCAGCCGGCTGCGGGAGACGCGGGCGGGGCCCTTGGGGCCGCCCTTTACGTGTACCATGTCCTCCTCGGTCATCGGCGGCGGTTTATCATGGAGCATGCCTATTGGGGCGAAGCGTACGGGGAGGAGGCTATCGTGGGCTTCCTCAAGGAGCACGGGCTGCAGGCGGAGCGGTACGATGACGACGAACGGCTCCTGGAGCGTGTGGTGGATGGCCTCATGGCGGGGAAGGTCGTCGGGTGGTTTCAGGATCGGTTCGAGTGGGGGCCCCGGGCGCTCGGCAACCGCTCCATCCTGGCTGACCCTCGCCGGGCGGACATGAAGGACCTCGTGAACGTCAAGATTAAGTTCCGCGAGCCGTTCCGCCCCTTCGCCCCTTCCGTGCTCTTAGAGCGGGCCGGGGAGTTGTTCCAGCTTGGGGAAGCTGCCAAACACTATCCCGCTCGGTTCATGCTGTACGTGGCTCCGGTCAAAAAGCCAGACCTCATCCCCGCCGTGACGCATGTGGACGGCAGCGGCCGCCTTCAGACCGTTCACCGTGAGGCCAGTCCCCGCTACTATCGCCTCATCGAGCTGTTCGGGGAGGCGACGGGGGTTCCGGCCCTTCTGAATACCTCGTTCAACCTCAAGGGCGAGCCCATCGTCTCCACACCTGCTGAGGCGTTCGCGACGTTTTCCCGCAGTGGGATGGACTGGCTAGTGCTGGGCCAGTACCTCCTAACGAAATAGGACTCTACTGAGTCCCGCTTCCCGCCGTTCTAATTTCTAACTCTCCGGACTGCTTCGCAGGATTTCCGGCTTGCAGCACCTCAACCTGAACTCCTTAAGAGCTCCGTAGAACACTTTTACCTGTAGAATGCCTTTTCTACTTTCGGGGGAAGGTAATGAAGCTAGAAAAGGCTCCTGAAGTTGTCTATAAACCAGATGCCCAGAGCCGGCTCTATGCCTATGGCCGAGGGCGAGCTTGGATCAGATCAGTGGGAAGTCCAAGGATACCCGGCTATCGTTTACTACTACTAGAGAGAGGGGAAAGAGGGAGGTATGTGTGGGATCGGCGGGAAGCTCTACTTTGATTCTGCCCGATCGGTGAACCCGACGCTCCTGGATCGGATGAACGCAGTCCTTGTCCATCGGGGGCCTGACGACGGCGGGGTCTACCATGACGGGCCGATCGGCCTGGCCCACCGGCGCCTGAGCATCATCGACCTGAGCCCGGCCGGGCACCAGCCGATGTCGAATCTCGGTGGGACCCTGTGGATCACGTTCAACGGGGAGATCTATAACTTCCTGGAGCTCCGCAGCGAGCTGGAGCGTGACGGCGTGATCTTTCGCTCCAAGACCGATACCGAGGTCATCCTTGCCCTCTACGAGCGCCATGGCGCGGAGTGTCTCCGGTACCTGCGGGGGATGTTTGCCTTCGCCATCTGGGACGAGCGGGCCCGGACGCTCTTCCTGGCCAGGGATCGGTTGGGGAAGAAACCGCTCTACTACTACCAGGGTGCCGAGCAGTTCCTTTTCGCCTCGGAGCCGAAGGGGATCCTCCAGGATCCCGAGGTCCCGGTGGAGCCGGATCTAGAAGCCATCCACCACTACCTGACCTACGGTTACATTCCGAGCCCCTACTCGGCGTTCAAGGGGTTCCGCAAGATTCCTCCCGCACATTATCTCATCATCCGGGAGGGCAGGGTCCACCTTGAGCGCTACTGGCAGCTTCGCTATCATCCGAAGTTGCAGATAACCGAGGGGGAGCTGTGCGAGGAGCTCCTGGCCCGCCTCCGGGAGGCCGTGCGGCTCCGGATGATCAGCGATGTCCCTCTGGGGGCCTTCCTGAGCGGCGGGATCGACTCCAGCACTGTGGTGGCCCTGATGACCGAGTGCTCCTCGGGCCCGGTCAAGACCTTCTCCATCGGCTTTGAGGAGGAGCGGTATAATGAGCTTCCCTACGCCCGGCTCGTGGCCGATCGGTACGGGACGGACCATCACGAGTTCATCGTAAAGCCCGAGGCCATAGAGGTCCTGCCCGAGCTGGTCTGGCACTACAACGAACCCTACGCCGACTCCTCGGCCATCCCCACCTACTATCTCTCAAAGATGACCCGCGAGCACGTCACGGTCGCGCTGAACGGCGATGCCGGGGATGAGAACTTCGCTGGCTACGAGCGGTACCTGGCCAACCAGCTTGCCACGCGTTACGACCACCTCCCCCGTCTCCTTCGGCGCCCGCTCGAGTGGGGGATCGGGGCTCTCCCCGATGTGGGCCCCTATCGGGGGCTCTACCGACGGGGAAAGCGTTTCTTCGCCGCCGTGGCCGAGGAGCCCAGGCGACGCTACGCGCGGTGGATCAGCTTCTTCCCCAACGCCTTGAAGGCAGAGCTGTACACCCCGGTCTTTCGCGAGACGATGGCCCGTCTTGACTCCATCGACCTTCTGGCCCAGGCCTACGGGGCAGCGGAGACTAACGATTTTGTGGATGCCACCCTCTTTGTGGACGTGGCCAGTTACCTGCCGGATGACCTCCTGGTGAAGGTGGACATCGCCAGCATGGCCCACGGTCTGGAGGCGCGCTCGCCCATGGTGGACCATCTTTTCATGGAGTTTTCCGCCTCGATCCCGTCAGCGCTGAAGCTGAAGGGTCGGAGCAAAAAGTACATCTTCAAGCAGGCGGTCAGGGACCTCTTGCCGTCGGCGGTGATCGACCGGCCGAAGATGGGCTTCGGCGTTCCCATCGACCGCTGGTTCCGACGGGAACTCCGGGAGATGGCCTACGAGACCCTTCTGAGCCCTCGCTCTCTGGACCGCGGGCTCTTCCGGCAGGAGGTTGTCCGACGGCTCTTGGATGAGCACGTGCAGGGACGCGCCGAATGGCACTCGCACCTCTGGAGCCTCCTCTTTCTGGAGTTGTGGTTTCAACGGTTTATTGATCGAAGTTGCGACTCCGCCCCATAGACCGCTCGATCGGGTGTGAATTACTTGTGATAGTCAAGATGCTTTCCGGACACTCTGGGTGCGACGGCCAAGGTGGGGTTTGCCAGGTAAGTTCTTCATCATGAGCTCGAAGACATTTTGTATCCGGCGCCCATTTGATTTCGCGACTGTCACGTACACCGTGACTCTCGTCCTGTTAGTCCCTACCCTGCTCAAAGGATTCCTGAGTCTTCATCTGGCTGATGGCACATATGATTTCGCGGTGGCCCAGCGGTATCTCAGCGGCGATCGAATTTATCAAGATTTTGACGAATGGCGCACTCCCCTTTCTATTTACTGGAACGCTATGCTACTCCAGCTGCTGCCCAGATCGGTCGCAGTGATTAGCCTGGCGACGCTCCTCTCCTGCCTCATCATGACAGGTCTGCTGACCTTCGTAGTGTATCGGGAGACAGCTGGGAGTGCCGCACTGACGGCACTCTTCTTCTACTCAACCATGTATATGGGTGTCTACCACTGGCCTAGGTCAAGTTATAGCTGGAACGCGGTACTTCTCTCGGCCTTCGCCGTTGCAGTCCTCGTAAACAGTTCAGCATGGGCAGATGACCGGGTGAGGGGTAACGCCCTTTGGACATTTAGTTTGATCGGGCTATTGCTTGGCACTGCGGTTGGAGTGAAACAGAATATTGGAATTTGGATGATTGTCGCCTTTCTTGGCTGGACCGTTTCCCGCGGGGTCCTGAGCATCGACTTTTCTCTCCGGCGAATGGCCTGTCAGGCATTCGCGCTGGCTTTTGGAGCCTGTGTCGTTCCAGCAGCCCTTGTAGTTGGCTTCTATCTTCAGGGATCTTTGGGCGACTTCATTAAAATCTTTACCGAGAAACCTAAATTGTATTTGGAACAGATGTCGATCCCATACTTCGGTGACGCTCCGATACCCCAATCGGTCCGCTCTCTCCCAAACTGGGTACTGGAACGGCTGGTTCTTGTCCTCCTGCTCGGTGGGTTTCTCGTCAGTGTCCTGTGTGTTGTTGTTCTATTAAGTAGACGATGGACAGGGCCCAAGGGAGCCCTCGGTTGGTGTACTGCAGAAAACGTCGATAGTCGCTTGGGTTTTTGGGCAATTCTCTATATAGCATCGTTCTTGTCTATTTTTCCCAGTGCAGACTACTTCCACGTTGCAATGGGACTCCCACTTTGTCTCGCTCCCCTCTGTGTTTTCCTTGGCCGTGTGTCCGGGCCTGCTTCCGCTCCGTGGGTCCGTCATCTCGTCCGACGCATTTCCACCGGCGCATGCCTGGTCTATAGTTCTGCAATGCTGGTCGCGCTTGCGAATTTCACATTCCAATTCGTTGCCGGAAACATGGTACTCGTCAGAGAGTTTCCTGCCCAGGGGATGATAGCCACGTCAGAAACTGTCACGTTCATCGCGAAGGTACGTGAAGCGGTTATCCGCAATGTCCAGTCTGATGATCGCCTTTTGATCGCGCACCCGTACGCTTGTTTTTTATACCCCTTTCTGGGTTTGCGGAACCCTACGCCCTTTGAGTATTTCCATTATGGTGTACTGAGTCGACCCCAGATTCTCTCCGTCGTATCCGCCCTCGACGCAGGGGAAATCAAGGCACTGCTCATTGAGGCGCCGGGTAGTGGATCTAACCCATTTCAGGTTCTCTACGGCTATGCAACTCGGAAAATGGAGTTGAGAGCCACCATCAATCTTGCTAATGGGTTTCATCTATTCGTGAGGCGATGAACGGTCTCTCTTATAGAGGGCTCAAGTGCGGCTCGGAGAAATTGTGGGTCTCCCCCGGTCAAGCCCACATCTGGATGCACCTCTTTGCCGGGCGGTTCATGCGCCAGAAGTGGGAATTTTGCATCGGCCTTGACGTCCTTGGCGTTCAGCTCCACCCGCTGCACGTGCCGGGGCCTCTGGACTCGCAAGATCGTGGCATACAGGCTCCAGTAAGGCACGGTCCCCCCTCTCTTCGGACCGCCCATCGGCCTGGAAGAAGTGTCGCTTACCCATATGAAACCGGAAAGAGCCCCATTGCTTATGCGAGTGTTAAATAGCCCCTTCATCCACTGCCAGGAACCCCACGACTGAATCCCTGCCTACCCCGGCTTCCGCGCCTTGAAGATCATCTCGCAGAATCCCACGTACCGGCAGTCCAGGACCTCAAAGCCAATCCCGCGAAGCCTGCTTGCTAACTCCTCGCGGGTGAAGTGTGTAATGTGCTCATGCGCGTATGCCCCGGGCAACAGCTTCCCGTAAACCCACTCCAGCACCCACCAAAGCCGGCGGCCGTAGTCTGGGGTCCCAATGATCAGGATTCCCCCTGGACGAAGGATCCGCCACAGCTCTGTCCAGATGTCCAGAACGTCGGGCACATGCTCGATCAATTCCGAGGAGATCACTGCGGCGAAGCGCGCATCGCGGAACGGTAGCCGCTCGCAGCTCCCTCGTACCAATAGGCGGTGGCGCGACGACAGCCAGCGCAGCTTGTTCTGGAGGATGTCCATCCCCACCGCGGCCGGCAGGTCCAGGATAATCCGACTCGAGCCACAGCCGACGTCCAGGATTCCGGCGCGCCTTTCCAGATACCCCAGGATGATCCGATGTCGTGTTCGCTGCCAGTATCGCTGCAGCCAGATCGGGCTATCGAATGCCCGGTAGTCATAGTCGGCGGCCGCTGTTGAGTTGCGGAGCCGCCACATCCGAAGGAAGGTCTTCAGGAAGGCCCATCCGAACTTAAGGAGCCGGACGTGGGACCGGCCAGAAGCCCGCGCCATGTAGTGGAAAGGAATTTCCTGGATCCGCCAACCTTCCGCGTGAACCCGGATCAGGATTTCCTCGAGCACATCGAAGTCCCGGGCCTCCACCCTTAGGCCGGCCAGGATATCGCGCCGGTACATCCGAAACCCGCTGGACAGGTCCCGAAACGGCAGGGAAAGTACCCGGGCATAGGTCCTATTGAGGATGTGGCTCAGGACGCGGCGCAACCAGCCCATGTCCGCACGGCCACCAGCCACGTAGCGAGAGGCGATCAGCACCTCCGCCTCGTCCCGTCGTTTCCAGAACTCCTCGAGGAACACCGGTCGGTGCGAGAGATCGGCGTCCATCGTGACAACGAACGGAGCTGTCGCGGCGGTGAAACCAGCCAGTAGGGCGCCACCATATCCCCGCTCCTGCTGAACTACCACCCGCGCCCCGCGGCGCTCAGCCGCCTCGCACATCCCGTCATTCGACCCGCCGTCGACCACTACGATCTCGGCTTCGAGGTTGAGATCGCTGAGCGTCTCCTTCAGGGCCGGGAGAAGGAGCTCCAGATTCTCCCTCTCGTTCAACGCCGGGATGACCACCGCAAGATCCGGTCGCGACGGTTGCATACTTGGGGAATAGGGTCGCACTTTAGCCACCACATTTCACGGGTCGAATCAGCAGATTCATGAGGCGTCGAATCTGGCTAGAGTGTATCTATGCCCTCAGGAATAAGGGATGATCATTTTTGGCAAGCGCCAACACAGCACCCATTCAAAACAGTCAATCGGAGCTCATCACGTCGGCACGTCCATTGCCCAAGTTCGGTTGGCATGATACCACCGCACCAGCGCCGCCACCCCATCCTGGAATGTGGATCGAGGTCGCCAATTCAGCAACCGCCACGCCTTGCTAATGTCCGCCCAGGTTGCCAGCACATCGGCTGGGTGGCGAGGAGCGTATACGACATCCGCCTTCTTCTCGACCAACTCCTCGATGAGCCGGATGGCATCCATCAGGACTATCGGCGTATCGGAGCCCAGGTTGATCACCTCATAGCTCATCGGCTTCAAGCCCCCAACCGTCCCTCGAGCGATATCGTCCACGTAGGTGAAGTCACGCGACTGTTGGCCGTCGCCGTACACCGTCACTGGCCGCCCTTCGCTGATCCACTGCACGAAACGGAACAGGCTCATGTCGGGCCGCCCGGCCGGGCCGTAGACAGTGAAATACCGGAGGATCGTCATGTCAATCCCGTACAGATAGTGAAAGGTATAGCACAGTGCCTCAGCGGCCTTTTTGGAAGCGGCATAGGGCGAGAGGGGGCCATCCGTGTTCGCATCTTCCCGATATGGCAGCGGGTTGCCCTGGCCGTACAGGCTAGAGGTGGACGCCAACACAAACTTCTTTACGCCAAATTCCCTGCAGAGTTCCAGGAGGTTCAAGGTGCCGGCCACGTTGGTTTCGAAGTAGGCCCAGGGGTTTTCGAGGGATTGGCGGACGCCGGCGCGGGCAGCCAGGTTGATGACGGCCGCCTGTCCGAAGTCGTGAGTCCAAAGTCCTGATTCAAAGACCGCCCTCAGCGGCGCACGGAGGGTAATGTCGAGTTTGTGAAACTGAAACTGCGGATGGTCTTTGATTTGGTCGAGGCGCCAGTACTTGAGGCGGGGATCGTAGGCGTCGTTGAGATTGTCGATACCGACAACCGTATACCCATCAGCCAGCAGGAATTCGGCGACTTTGGAGCCGATAAATCCTGCACAGCCTGTCAACAGGATCGTTCCAGGTTTCAAGGTTTGGATCCTTTTGGCCTCAGGGGCGTCCCGTTGCTCCTGGCTTGCGGGATGGTGTCGTCGGCGTGCACGAGGTTGGCGCCGATTGGCTATCAGATCATGACCAGCTTGAACGGGCTTCCCATTAGGGCCTGTGTCCTGTCACCCGCAATAGTGGCGATTTCATTGGCTTCACCCTACCCAGATCCAGATCGCATTTTCGCCTGCACCCACGACACCACCTCCCGCGCGAGGGCCACGGCGCCCTGTGCCGCCTCCGCCGTGTAGACGCGGGCGGGGATATTGCCTGGGATGCTATTGGGATAGCGGGTCGGCACGTAGTAACTATCCAGGACTGCCCAGCGGCGGGCGTCCTTTTCAATAGTTGGTTCCCACTCTGCCGCCTCCTGGCTGAGCCGCTCCACAGAATGGCCGAGGACGATTTCCAGCCCCCGGCCATAGAGAAAGCCTTTTAAAGCCTTTTCGGCCACCTGTTGTGCTAAAAAGCAGGCTAGGTAGTATCCACCGCGCTTCGCGAGCTCCTCCGCCCAGTGCAGGTCCACTGTGGCCTGCTCCAACCATCGTCCCCCTTCTTCCAGGTTATCTTCTCTCATAGAGGACCACTTCGGTTTGCCGCGCATATCGCCAGAATGGCTGATGCTGAATCCGCTCCCACTCGGAGGGGGTGTAGCAGAGGAGGTCGTAATCGACCGGAAGGACCAGGAGGCTGTAGAGGCGCCTCAGTCGCTCCACGAAAGCGACCTGGGTTTCCATAACAACGAGCAGGTCCAGGTCGGTGAACAAGTCCCGCCGCCCACGGGCATACGATCCGAAGAAGCTCACGCGGCGAACCTCCGGTAACGCCGATAGGAGCTCGGTCGCCGTCTTGACGGCTTCCTCCAGGTTCAGTGCGTATCGCCGGCGCGCGGCCGCCAATGTTTTCGTTTTGTCCATCTACCCGTACCTTACGCCTCCCTGGCTGTTTCCGCAATGTGATGTTGAGGTCACTCAACGCCCGGCCTTGGCGCTCACCGTCGAGCAAGCCTAGTGCCGTTCCAACTATTTACGCCGAAACAATGAGGCTTCGGGGGAACCGACGTATGTGCTTCATACCCCTCTGCCATTAGCCGCAACAAGTCGGAACGGCACTAGTAGGCGGTAGAGCGGGGCGCCCATATCTCATCCCCTTTTTGCAATACCCTGGTACCGTTCCAGATCCGCCTTTACCATCATCTCGATTAAGTCCTGGAAAGCGACTTTAGGTCTCCAGCCCAGTTGTGTCCTTGCCTTGGTGGCATCGCCTTGTAGCAGCTCGACCTCGGCAGGCCGCAGAAGCTTCGGTTCGACGATGACGTGCTGTTTCCAATCAAGATCTGCGGCACCGAAGGCGATCTCCACCAGATCCCTGACGGAGTGGGTCTCCCCCGTGGCGATGACGTAGTCATCTGGTATGTCTTGTTGGATCATCAGCCACATTGCCTCGGCATAGTCCCTCGCAAAACCCCAATCACGCCGGGCCTCGAGGTTGCCCAGTCGCAATTCAGTGGCCAGGCCGTGCGTAATGCGAGCGACGCCATCGGTCACCTTCCGACTCACGAATTCTTTGCCCCGGCGGGGCGACTCATGGTTGAAGAGGATCCCAGAACAGGCGAAGATGTGATGACTTTCCCGGTAGTTTACGGTCACCCAATGTCCATACGCCTTAGCCACTCCGTAGGGGCTTCGCGGGTAGAAAGAGGTGCGCTCATTTTGAGGCACCTCCACGGCTTTCCCGAACATCTCGCTGCTGCTGGCCTGGTAGAAGCGCGCGTGCGGACACTCCCGTCGGATCGCCTCAAGGACCCGGGCGACGCCGAGGGCCGTAAACTGGGCGGTCGCGATCGGCTGCTCCCACGAGGCAGGGACGAATGACTGGGACGCCAGATTATAGACTTCGTTAGGCTGAACCTCTCTCATAATCGATATCAGAGACGATTGATCGAGTAAATCGCCGGGCTGCAGTGTGATCTGCCCGAGCAGGTGCTCGATCCTTGCCAAGCGTTCAGTACTAGAGCGGCGGACCACGCCGATGACCTCGTATCCTTTCTGGAGGAGTAATTCGGCGAGGTACGACCCGTCCTGTCCGGTGATCCCGGTCACGAGTGCCCGCTTTTTCATCTGCCCCAGGGGCTTGCCCACCGTGTGCGATCCACGAGGAGGGGAAACTTTGTCCGCAGCCAGTGTTGTACTCTCCCGGGCAACAACTCTCTTGCCGGCCACAGCACCCATCGAGCGAACGGCCAGGAGAGATCCACGAGTCGGTAATAAGCGCGGCAGACTCGCCAATATGGTGAGACGTGGCCGAACGATCGTTCGGCCACGGCGTAGATCTCCTTGAACAATTGATCCCGGTGAGAGAATGACTTCGTTTCGGGATAGCGGCGGGTGTTGGCGAGAAACCGGTTGATCCGGTCGATGCGGAAACGACGACCCAGTTTGATCCAGAGATCGTAATCCATACAGTATCGGAGAGCGGGATCCAGCAATCCTACTGCTTCGAGTGGCGCACGTCGAATAAAAGCGGCCGGCTGACAGATAAGACACGCCTCAGCCATCCGGCCCATGTCGAAATCCTCGGTGGGGTAGGTCCCAATCACCGTATTCTTCTCGTCGATGTAGTAGGCATCTCCATAGACGACAGCGGTGTCGGGATGAGCGGCGAGGTATTCGACCGAAGCCTGGACCGCGCCAGGATGATAGGTGTCGTCGGAGTTCAGCCAACCAAGGATCTCACCTTTGGCCATGCGGAAACCGGAGTTCACAGCGTCCGCCTGCCCCAGATCAGGCGCTGATCTCCAGGTAAGCCGGCTGCCGTAGCTGCGCAAGATATCAAGGGTATCGTCGCCGGACCCGCCGTCCATGATAATGTATTCAAACCTGGGATAATCCTGAGAGAGGACGCTTTCGATGGTATCCCGGATAAACCGTCCTTGATTGAGCGAGGGGGTGATGATCGATACCAAAGGCGGGTTGCGTTCCACGATCATGGGCGAGTCTTGGTGGGGTGCGTCCCGATGGAGGCAGCTTCTTCCAGAACCTTCAGGGTCTCGCGGGCTGTCCTATCCCAGGAAAATTGAAGGACGCGCTCTCTCCCCGCTTTCACCAGCGTGCGGCGAAGTTCCTCATCAGTGAGTATTCGATGCATCGAATCGGCCATCTCTTCAGGATCCTGGGGATCGAAAAGTAGCGCGGCGTCTCCGACGACCTCAGGGATGCTGGCGACCTTGGAGCAGAGCACAGGGCAGCCCGAGGCCATCGCCTCGAGGAGGGGGAGGCCGAAGCCTTCGAATAGGGATGGGAAAATCAGGAAACTGGCGCCTCGATACAGCAGGGGCATCTCACACTTCTCAACGTACCCCAGAGAGTAGACCTGGGCAGTAAGGCCATGCTCTTCAACAGATCTCAGAAAAGCTTGGTGTCCCCCCCGCTCGACGCCGGTGAAGACACACGGCAGGCGCGTGCGATATTTTGTTTTCAGTCGGTGCAGGGCCTTGAGCAGCGTCGGATGGTTCTTGTGTGGCCATGTGTTGGCCGGGTAAAAGGCGTATTCGGCTGGAAGGCCGTACCTTGCCTTGACAGCCTCAATGGCCGAGTCTTCCGGAGGAAGGCGGAATTCGTCACTCACGGCGAGAGGGATCGCGTGGACCTTCTCCGGACGCAGGCCATACCGCTCGATGATGGTGGCCCGCGAAAACTCTGACAGGGTGATGATCTTCGTCGCATCCCGGCAAGATGCTGGATAGCGTCGCCGCAACCACACGAGAAGATCCTTTGGGAAAAAATCAGGATAAATTTCGGGTTGCAGGTCAGCGATGGAGACGACACTGGGCAGATGTATGTGGGGGGGTGCCAGATAGAACAGAGGGCAGAACCAGAGATCGATCCTATGCCGCCGGATACTGTACATCATATGGGTGCTGGCGACGGCGTTGACCAACCATCGCGATAGATAGGGAAGGCGCCGGCCCACGAACCCGCCCAACCTCGCTACCGCACGTTTGGAATATCGCAAGCCCTGCAAACTCAGTGTCTGGACCCTGAACACATTGGCACGTTGGGACTGGGAATCGAATAGAGCTCGATTGTAGCCCGCCACAAAGAGGTAGTAGCGATGTTGGCGGTCGATCGCCGTGAGGTGGGTCAGGAGGTTCGAGGTGTACATCTCCATCCCGCCGATCTGGCCGGGGTAAAGAGGGATCGTGTTCACGCCGATGCGCATAGCTTGTGCCCTCAAGGGCCGTGCTGGCCCTAGAGCTGAGTCGCCTTGAACCAATCGATGGTCTTGCGCAGTCCCTCTTCAAGGGGGACTCGGGCCTTGAACCCGAATTCCCGTTCTGCCCTGGTGGTATCGAGCCGCCGCCGGGGCTGCCCGTTAGGCTTTGTCGTATCCCAAACGACGTGCCCCTCGAACCCTGTCAAGGAGGTGATCAGCGACACGAGATTTTTAATGCTGATCTCTGAGTTGGAGCCGAGGTTGACCGGATCGGGCCCCTCATACCGTTCCAGGCTCAGCACGATGCCTTCAGCCGCATCATCGACATAGAGAAATTCGCGGGTTGCAGTGCCATCTCCCCATACGACGAGCTCATGACGCCCATCCCTAATGGCGTCAAAGCACTTCTTGATCAGCGCCGGGATGACGTGCGACCGATTGGGATCGACGTGGTCGCCTGGGCCGTAGAGGTTCACTGGGATCAGGAAAATTGAGTTGAATCCATACTGGGCTCGGTACGCCACGGATTGGACTAGGAGCATCTTTTTGGCGAGGCCATACGGGGCGTTCGTCTCTTCGGGATAGCCGTTCCAGAGATCCTCTTCCTTGAATGGGACAGGGGTGAACTTGGGATAGGAACAGACGGTGCCGACAGCCACGAATTTCTGAACCCCAGCGAGGCGAGCATGCTCCATCAGGAAGGCGCCCATGAGCAGGTTGTCATAGAAGAACTTTCCAGGATTTTGTTGGTTGGCGCCGATTCCACCGACCAAGGCGGCCAGATGGATGACCACGCTGGGGCGAGTATCGCGGTAGAGCCGGGTGACATCGAACTCTCGAGTCAGGTCATACTCTGCCTTTCGAGGAATGAACAGTCTTGTGAAGCCTCGATCCCTCAAGGCCTTGACGACCGCGGACCCAAGAAATCCAGCCCCACCAGTGACGAGAATGGTCAGATCCCTTTGGCAGAAGCTTGAACTCATTTGGGATTTATCTCTCTCTTTGCTCGGTGCCCACGTCTGAGTCCGGGAAAACGTTCAGGTGAGCGGAGAAGGACCTGAATACATACCCTTAAGTGGCAACGACGTAAAACGAGCCACCTTGAGAGATTTTGCCTTATGAAAGACCTCTAAAAAATATCCGCCTGGCCCAATAGTGTCAATAAGTTTTTGGACGAGCCTTGGTCATCGATCTAAGCTTGGAAGTGGGTGGCCGTTATCGGGGAATTCTGGGGGATGGCTGGACCTCGGCCGCCAGTCGCCGGATGCGGCATCTGGAGCGGCGCCCCGCACTGACCTCGGTCTGGTTCAGCCTCCTGACCATCCTCTTTAAACTCAACCGGTAGCGGTAAGGGCACCCTGTGCAAGTGCCGGAAGACGCCCGAGCTGGGGACGTCCCAATCAACCCCGGCGGTGCTCCGTGGTGTAAAGCCCTTGACAGTGTCGCCGAGGCTGGTCTAACATTCGTTGTAGCTGGAATCTTCCCTGAGTACTGATGTCGAGACTTGCCACGTATCAGCAAGTTTCGGAAGGAAAGTAGATCGCACAATGGTGAGTGGAAAGAGTGGCGTACCGCACGAACCGCTCGGCGAGATCCTGATTCGTGAAGGATCGATCACCCGGGATCAGCTCCAACGGGCATTGGTCCGCCAGCGGGAGATCGGCAAGCGGCTGGGCGAAGCCCTCATGGAACTCGGGTATGTGTCGGAGGAGGACGTCGTCAAGGCCCTCGCGCGGCAATTCGCGCTGCCCCACCTTTCCATCGCTTCTCTCTCGATCACACCTGTCCCGATCCGGGACCGCCTCTCGTCCAAATACCTGCGTGAGCACAAGGTCTTCCCGATCGAGGTCAAGGACGGCGTGCTGACCGTGGCCATGAGTGATCTCACCGATCCATACACGCTGGACGACCTGCGCCTCAGTACCGGGTTCGCCATCACAGTCTGTTTGGCCAGAGAGCGGGAGATCCTCGAGGCGATTGATCAGTATTATGGGGACGGCCAGGCGACGATGGAGAAGATCGTCAGGGGGTACAGTGAGGATGAGGGCGGGGCATCTGGCGAGGATCGGGAAGATGTCGATCACCTGCGTGATTTGGCCTCCGAGGCCCCCGTTATCCAGCTCGTGAACCTCTTGATCACTCGGGCAGTCGAGGCTCGGGCCAGCGACATCCACATCGAGCCGTTCGAGGACACGCTTCGGATCCGCTACCGGGTTGACGGGGTCCTGTTGGATTATGAGTCTCCTCCGAAGCGGTTGCAGAGGGCCGTCATCTCGCGGGTCAAGATCATGGCGAAGATGAACATCGCCGAGCGACGGCTCCCACAGGACGGCCGGATCCGTCTCCAGATCCTGGGCAAGGACCTGGACCTCCGGGTCTCCACGATCCCGACGCTGTACGGTGAGAGCGTTGTAAGTCGGATCCTGGACCGGAGCAGCCTCCTCCTGAGCTTGGGGGAGCTGGGCATGGCCGACGATGTTCGCCTACAGTTCCAGCGTCTGATTCGAAGGCCTCATGGTATGCTCCTGGTGACCGGCCCGACGGGGAGCGGGAAGACGACCACCCTGTACACCGCGCTCAACGAAATCAATTCCGTCGACAAGAAGATCATCACCATCGAGGATCCGGTGGAGTACCAGCTTCGAGGCGTGAATCAGATCCACGTGAAACCTAAGATCGGCTTGACCTTCGCCAACGGCCTGCGCTCTATCGTCCGCCAGGACCCCGACATCATCATGGTCGGGGAGATCCGTGATGCCGAGACGGCGGACATCGCCATCCATTCGGCCCTGACCGGCCACTTAGTCTTCAGCACCCTGCATACGAACGACGCGCCAGGCGCGATCACCCGGCTCCTAGACATGGGAATCGAGAACTTCCTGGTCTCAAGCGTCCTGGTGGCGGTCATGGCGCAGCGCCTGGTCCGTGTCATCTGCCCCGAGTGCCGAGAGTTGTACCAATTGGATGTGGCCGCGGTCCGCAAGATGGGGATCAAGACCCAGGTCGATGGCGCGCTGCAGGTGTTTCGTGGCAAGGGGTGCGCCGCCTGCAACTTCACGGGGTATCATGGTCGCACCGGCATCTACGAATTCCTGGTGATCGGCGAGGAGATCCAGCGGTTGATCCTGGAGAAGACCGATGCCAACGTGATTCGGCAGGAGGCGCTGGCGCTTGGCATGAAGACGCTCTGGGATGATGGTTGGCGGAAAGTCGAGTTAGGGGTGACGACCCTGGAGGATCTGCTTCGGGTCACGAAAGAGGAGGGGTGACAAGGCGCATTCCCTGATAGAAGGGGTCTCAACTCGGCAGGTAGGTGCTTCCTATCTGCTTTTTTTGTGCCCCTTTCGTGGGATCTGATGGGTCCATTTCTGTTGACAGAGCATGAATAAATGCTATAGTCCTAAACCTAAATGCGAAACTCGGTGTCAATAAAGGAAAAACCCGCGTATGGGCACGTATCAGTACACCGCCACTGACAGGACTGCCAAGATCGTCCAGGGGAGCATGGAGGCTGCCGACGAACGGGCTGTGGTGACCTGGCTTCAAGACAACGGCTATTATCCGATCAAGATCGGGCAGCCCGGTGCAGAGGCCGTAGCGCGACCAGGCCTCGTTCGCCTCCCGATCCGCTTTGCCAGGGGGCCCTCCGCCCAAGATGTCCTGGCCTTCACCCAGCAACTCGCCACCCTGCTGGAGGCGGGTATGGAGCTGGACCGAAGCCTGGCGATCCTCCTGGACCTGACCGAGAATCCGAGGTTCCGGTCGATTCTTCGCAGCATCCTGGCCGACATCCAGGCGGGCAGTTCGTTCGCCGATAGTCTGGCCAAACATCCACGACTCTTTTCCCGGCTCTACGTGAGCATGGTCAAGGCGGGTGAGGCGAGCGGCTCGCTAGAGGTGATCCTCTCTCGCTTGGCGGGGTTCCTGGAGCGGTCCAAGGCGGTGCGGGATGAGGTGACCTCCGCACTGATCTATCCGCTCTTGCTACTGCTCGTGGGCGGGGCCGCGATAGTGTTCATGATGAACTTCGTGATACCGCGTTTTGCCCAGATTTTTGCCGACACCAAACAGCTCATGCCGCTCCCAACCCGGATCCTGCTGGCGATCAGCACCTTCACGACCAGCTACTGGTGGATCTGTTTGGGAACCATCGTAGCCGGCTGGATCGCTCTTCGAGTCTATCTACAGACGGAGCAGGGGAGGGTGCGGTGGGACCAGTGGAAGCTAGAGCTCCCGCTGCTGGGTAGCCTGATCCGGGAGATCGAGGTCTCTCGTTTTGCGAGGACATTCGGCACCTTGCTTCACAGCGGCGTCCCGGTGCTGGCCGCAGTCTCCATCGTCAAGGAGACGATCACCAACCGGGTGATCGCCGGCGCCATGTCACGGCTGCAGGAGGGGGTGAAGCGCGGAGAGGGAATCAGTGGCCCACTACGCGCCACCGGCGCCTTCCCCTCCTTTTCCATCCATATGACCAAGGTGGGGGAGGAAACGGGAAAGCTGGAAGAGATGCTGATCAAGGTGGCCGACACTTACGATGAGCGGGTGCGGCGGACGGTCAAGCGCCTGACCTCATTGTTGGAACCTGTTCTCATCCTTTCGCTCGGAGCGATCGTCGGCTTCATCGTGCTGTCGATGCTGCTGGCCATCTTCAGTATTAATGAGCTTCCGCTATGACGTTTCGAGTTTCGAGTTTCGAGTTTCGAGTCCCTAAAAAGAGGAGGACCTCTCAGGGTTTTCAACCCGAAACCCGCAACCCAAAACCCGAAACTGGCGACCGGAAATACCGTCGCCAAGCGGGGTTCACGCTGATCGAACTTCTGGTCGTCATCATCATCATCGGGCTGCTAGCCGCTCTTGTCGGCCCAAAGCTCTTTGGCAGGGTGGGCAAAGGAAAGCAAGCCGCGACCCAGGCGCAGATCGAGCTATTCGGCGCCGCGCTTGACAACCTTCGACTTGACGTCGGTCGTTACCCAACCAGCGATGAAGGATTGAAGGCGCTCCTGGTCAATCCGGGCGCGATCGAGAACTGGGATGGCCCCTATCTGAAGAAACAGGAGATTCCCCTGGATCCGTGGGGGCACCCGTATCTCTATAAGTCGCCGGGGGAACATGGAGATTACGACATCACCTCCTATGGCGGAGACGGCGCGCCCGGCGGGGATGGGGAGAACCAGGACATCGTAAGCTGGAAGAATATCAAGCGGGCGCAGGAGCGGATTGAATAGCAAGATAAGAATAAGTTCCAAGTTCCAAGGTCCAGCTTCCAGGTTGGAGAATCGGGAGAAAAACCCGGAACCCGGAACCTGGAACAGTTCCCGAACCAGGGACCCCGAACGCCGCCATGAAGCGGGCTTTACCCTCCTGGAGCTCATTGTTGTCCTATTCATCCTTACCATGGCGACTGCGCTGGTCGCCCCGGGCTTCAGCCGCTCCTTTGGCCAGCTTCGACTGAAAGCGGCAGCACGGGATGTCGCCACCCTCTGTCGCTTCGCCAGGACACAGGCCATTACCAACCAGGGCGTGGTGGAGGTAGTGCTGGACCGTCGCACCAACAGCTACTGGCTGCGGGGACCCGACTGGATCGTCAGTCGGCTTGGCGGCGTTGAGGAGGGGGCGACGGCAGAAAATCCCGAAGAGCCATGGCGGGTTCGGATGCAGCAGGCTCGAGTGCGGACCCTCCCGACCGGGATAGTTCTGAAGTCCGTTGTCCTCAACACGAGCCCTCTCCGTGAAGATGAGCGTGGCGGGATCGCCTTCTTCCCACAGGGGAGTTCGAGTGGTGGAGAGGTGGTGCTGTCGGACGAGAAGGGACGAGGATATCGAATCGTCGTGGACCCCTCGATCGGACTCGTTCGCATTCATGTGGTAACAAACGCGTAGGCGCGAGCGTGCAATGTTCCAGGTGCCGGGTTCCAAGTGCCAAGTGCCAGGTTTCAGGTTCCAAGTTTCGAGCTCCGAGTTGTGGAACCGGAAAGGTCCTACTATATTCAAAAACCTGGGACCTGGAACCCAGAACCCGGGACATCGGCGTGAGGCAGGGTTTACGCTCCTCGAGGTCATCCTCGCGTTGGCCATCCTCGGCATTACATTCGCTTTGGCCATAGAGTTGCTGGCAACGGGGGTGCGTTCGGCCAAAGCTTCGGGGGATTACACCCAAGCAGTCTTGCTGGCTCGCCAGAAGATGGCCGAGATCGCGGTAACGCGCAACCTCGAGGGTTCGGCTGACGGCGGAGAGTTCGAAGGGGGATTCCGTTGGGTCTCTGACATACGGCCGCTCCCTCAGGAGGAAGACCTCCCCGCTCAGCTCTTCCAGGTTCGGGTCCGCGTCACCTGGCCTGGACGTCGCGCAGAGAAGTCATTGGACCTCTATACGCTGAGGATGGCTGTGGATGAGAAGAAGCTCGGACACATGCGTGCCGTCCAGCCATCCGCCCGTGGAGGCGGAGGTCGGGATCAGTGATGTTCCAAGTTCCAAGTGCCGAGTTCCAAAAGTGTTCCAGGTTCCAGGTTCCATGTTCTAGGTCTTCAGCAATACCAACTTCTCCCTCATCGTCCAACTCGGAACTCGGAACCCGGAACCCGGAACGGTTTTTCAATGCGGAACCCAAAACGCGGAACCCGGAACGATCCGGCGAAGCCGGATTTACCTTGCTCGAACTCCTCGTTTCCATGACGATCCTTGCCCTCATCTTTGTCACGATTCTGGGCGCCATCCAGGTTGGCAGCAAGTCGTGGGAGAGCGGGGAGCAGCGGGCGGAAGAGAATCTGCGGACCCGCACCCTCTTTGACACCTTGGCCCGCGAATTGACCATGCTGTACCCGTTGCGCGTCAAGGATCAGGATAAAGAAGTGGTCGCCTTTCGCGGCAATTCCGATTCCCTGTCATTTGCCACGCTTCCCGAGAGCTATGGAGCCGAGCCATTCAGTCATATGATCAGGGTCGTGACCTATGCAGTGGAAACTGAACGTGGGTTGGTTGCGACTGAGACCTACCCGCTCGTTGGCGGTGGGGACGCCTCCGGTCCCCAGGAAGGGCGGGTGAAGGGGCTCGATGAGCGGGTCTCGGAAGCCCGCTTTCGATACTTGGTGCCGGAGGGGAAGCCGGACGAGAAACTTCCCCCCACATGGCGCGATTTCTGGGATCCTTCCCAGGATGAAGAGGTTCCATTGGTTGCACGGGGTTTGCTTTCCCTCGCGGGCCGACGGCCTCTGCAAGGTTCAGATCGGTTGCCGTTGGCCGTGGAGATCACCCTTACTATCCGCCAGACGAACCAGCGGGGGGGCCGCGATCTGATCCTGCCACCGCTGGTTTTCCCTGTGCAGGTGGGACGGGCGCTATGAAAAGGTTCCAGGTTCCAGGTGCCAAGTTGGTGAACCCGAAGGGCCCTACCATTCTCAAAAACCCGGAACCCGGAACCCGGAACCCGGAACTTTCTTTTAACCTGGAACGCGGGATGGCGCTTATGGTCGTGCTCTGGATCCTGGCCTTCCTGGGCGTCGTTTTCACAGCCTTTATGTTTTCTATGCGCACGGAGCTGGCCGCTGCTGGCAACTTCAAGGAGGAGGCGGAGGCCCACTACCTGGCAGAGGCGGGCGTCTATCGGGCAGCAGCGGAGATCATCAACGCAGATCGAAACGCCCTTCCCGATTCGATATCGTATGATTCGCTCGATGAGCATTGGCATACGAATCCTGCCGCCTATGAGGGTGTTCCTTTAGGACGAGGCAGGTACTGGGTTAGTGTCACGGATGAGGAGAGTAAGATTCCTCTGAACGCGGCGACCGATCCGGTCCTGCGCCGACTCTTCTCGAACTCCGGCGTCAAAGACGAGCGACTTCTGTCGGTGATCGTCGATTCGATCCAGGACTGGCGGGATTCCGACAATTTCCATCGCCTCAACGGCGCCGAGGACGACTACTACCTCTCGCTTCCGACTCCGTATCGGGCCAAGAATGGCAATTTCGAGGCGATTGACGAACTGCTCCTTGTGAAGGGGATGACACCGGAGATCCTGTACGGCAATGTCGTCGGCCCGCAGCGGGGGGCCGAGCTGGAGACACAGCTTCCCTGGGAACGGCAGCCCGGGTCCGGCGGATATTTAGGCGTGGCCCGGCACCTCTCGGTTTTCAGTTCGGGCCAGGTGAACGTCAACACCACTAGCCCCGAGGTATTGATAGCTTTAGGTTTGACGGCTGCAGAGACTAAGCTCGTTCTGGATCGGCGGAAGGAGGCACCATTCCACAATGTGGGCGAACTCACCAACCTTTTGACCTCCGTTGCCGGGGGAGGCCGGCAAGGGTTCGCGCTCGTTCCAGGGGGCAACCCGGGTGCGGCCGAGTCACAGCAGATTCTCGCAAGCCTCACCCAGATCGGCACGATCATCTCACGGACCTTCTATGTCGAATCTTCGGCCCGCGTGACTGGGTCGAGGCTTACCGCACGCATCGCCGCCATCTTGCAAAACATGGGATCCCCGGGTCAGCCGAAGCTCTCTATCAAGCTCTGGAGCCTGGACCCGAGGCAGGGCGCCTCATGACGCTGGGGGGGCTGATCCCAAAACGGAACGTGAGCCTGGGCATCGACATGAGGGGTGGGCTTCTGTGCCATGCCCTGTTGTGCAAAGTGCTGGGCCGCGTGCGGCTGCTCGATTGGGGCATCGAGGAGCTCCCGGCCGAACAGGAGGCGAGAAATCAGGCGCTAAAAGAGAAGCTGGCGGGCCTCTTGGCTCGATTGCCGAAGCGCCCCACTTTGGTCACGATCGGTCTCCCGCGGAGTCTTGTCACGATGCGCTCGGTGAGCATGCCGGCAGTGGGCGAAGAGGAGCTGAAGGGAATCCTGGATTACCAGGTCGAACGGCACATTCCCTTTCCCCCGGAGGAGGCCCAGTACGACTTTCAGGTGCTGGAGAAGGATGCCGAGAAAGCAACCGTCCTGTTGGCCGCGGCCAGAAAAGATGAAATTAGTAAGTACCTAGGTCTCCTGGAGGAGGCGGGAATCAAACCGACAGCCCTTGGCGTCTCCACCTTCGCCTCGTTCAACACGCTCGCCTATAACCAGGGCGGAGCCGCAGTGCCGCTGTCGGTGCTGATTGATGTGCGGGACGGGGAGGCCGAGATGGGCGTGGCCAAGGACGGGACCCTTCGATACTGCCGATACCTTAGCCTTGGCCCGGCGACGCCGCTCGATGTGCTGCTGCCGGAGCTCTCCGGCCTCCTGGCCCACCTTGAAGGCGGGGGCGATACGCGAATGGGGCGGATCTCCCTCTCAGGATCTGGGGCGGGCAGAGGAGACCTGCTTCACCACCTGGCCGAACGGACCGGGCTGGAGGTGGAGTTCCTCCACCCTTTCCGGCGGATCCAGGCGCGGGGCGTGGACCCCCAGACGGCCTCGTCCCTCGGGGCGGCTGTTGGACTGGCCTTGAACGGGCTCGTTACCCTCCCGCTCGATATCGATTTGCTGCCCAAGGAGTTGGCCCCCCCTCGCCAGGACCCAGACCTCGGCATGACGTTCAGGCTCCTGGCGCTCATCGTGGCCCTCGGTCTTGCCTACGGGGTGAGCGAGGCAGTCCGCGAGCGCCGCGCTCTCGCCGAGCTGACGGCTAAGGTCAATCAGGTGCAAACCGAGGCGGCTAAGGTGGAGCAGCTCAAGGGGGAGGTCGCCGCGCTCGGCAGCCAAATCGCCGCAATTGAAAAAATTGACCGACAGGAGGTCAGGAAGCTGGACGTGGTGCGCGAACTCGTTCAGGTCCTTCCCAAGGGCGTGACGCTGACGCTCTTTTCAGTGGAGGGTCGGGAAGTCCGGATCGGCGGCTCCATCACTGGCTCCGCCTCGGATCTGATCTCGATACTGGAGCAGTCGGCGGTCTTCGAGAATGTCCAATTCACTTCCCCAGTGGCCAGCCGAGGGGAGACTCAGGAATTTCAGATCAGGGCCTTCCTTGAGGGCCGCAAGGAGAAGCGGTTGTGACCATCTCCCCACGTGAGCGGAGGTTTCTGGTGGGGGGCGGAGCTGTCCTCATTGCCTTTCTCGCCATCAATTACGTCATCGCTCCTGCTGTCTCGAGCCAGGTGCAGGTCCGGAACCAGTACCGAGAGAAACTCCAGGCCCTGGAACGATATCAACTGGTTGTGGAGGGGAAGAGGCGGTACGAGAAGAAATTCACCGATGCCGGACAGCTCGTCACACAACTACACCAACTCCTCCTCACCGGTGAGAAACTAACGCTGGCGGCGGCCGATCTTCAAGCGATGCTGCACAAGGTGGCGGGAGAGAGTGGAGTGACGATCGTCAGTGAAAGCATCCAGTCCCCGAAGAAAGCGGAGGGACTGACGCAGGTCTCGGTGGAGCTCTCCGTGAATGCAGACCTGAAGAAGCTCCGCGACTTCCTGTACAAGATCGAAAGCTCCGGCAAGCTGCTTACGGTGCCAAAGTTGTTTGTGAACGCCGCCTTCCCCAGGCCCGGTGCAGAGCTGACGGTGGTGGTAGTGGTCAGCGGGTACACATGGGCTCCGGAAGAGAAAAGCTGAGATGGGCAGACCCCTGCGCCTGCTGAACCTGGCCCTTGGCTTGGTGGCGGTGCTGATCGCGGGCACCCTGGCAAAGGCATGGGTCTCGCCCGCGCCTTTGACCACGAGTCCTTCTGTGGCGAAGCCTTCTCAAGAGCCGACCGAAGTGGCGTTCAGTCGGCCCACGCGCCCGCCCCTGGCGCAGTTCGACGTATTGCTCGAAAAGAATCCGTTCAAGCAGGCCCCTCCCCAGCCGGTGATGTCGTCCAGAACGAATCCTCCTCCGCCCCCACCTCCCCTTCCGACCCTTATGGGCACCATCCTGGTCGATGACGAGCGCCGGGCGATCCTGAGCGACAAAGGGAAAGCGAACATCTACTCGATTGGCCAGGACGTGGCGGGAGGGACAATGACCTCGATTACAGATGATCGTGTGCTCTTCAAACGGGGAGATGCGGTCTCGGAGCTCACGCTCAAGGCGCCCATTCAACCTGGGGCCACGCCGTCCCCTCCGTCTGCTCCTCGGCCTCAGGAGGCCGCGCCAGCGTTTGTGTCCCCGCCTCTGCCTCATGGGGCGATCGAAGGGGCGCCGTCCCGGTGAAAGCCTCAGTGAGCAGCGGAGAGCACCTTGAGGCTAGACTCCTTTGGCAGCAAAGACTAGGGGGGCTATCCCAGGAGATACGGGAGTGACACCTGCCCGCGGTATCGACCGATTCGAATGGTACGAGGAGGGGGTGGGAATTGCCTAACCGTAGAGATATCGTTGTCATCTTAAGCGTCGTGGCTTGCCTTCCGGCCTGTGCCGTCCTCGATACGTTGGGACTGTCCGAGCCGAAGGCGTCGCCTCCAAAGGTAGAGGCTCGGGCGCCGGCGCCCGCACCAGTTTCTGCCGCCCGGGCCATCACTGCTGCGCCCCCACCAGTGGTGGAGGGAGGGGTGCCAGAGTCGGAGGGGGCACCCTCCTCGGCAGGGGCAGAGTTAGTGCCCGCCCCGCCGCCCCCGACAGACTCGAAAGAAGGTCCTCCTGCCTCTCCGACAGGAATCACGACCGTCCCAGCCGGCCTCTCAGGGGCACCGGCCGCCCAGCAAGGAAAGACGCCGTACGTGTCCTTAAATTTTGACAACGCCGAGTTGGAATTGGTCCTTCGCTCCATCGCCGACATCACCGGGATCAACTTCATCATCGGTCCCGGCGTCAAGGCAAACGTCACCATGCGGACCACCACGAAGGTTCCGGCCAGCGAGGTCTTCTCCATCATGGAGTTGGTCTTGGCGGTGAATAACCTGGTGGCGGTGAAAGAGGGCTCATTTTACAAGATCGTCCCGATCGCGGTCGCCCAGCAAGAACCGCAGGACGTGCAGGTGGGAAAAGAGCGCCTCGAAGAACGCGACCGGTACATCACGCAGATCGTCAACCTCGACCACCTATCCGCCGATGAGATGTCGAAGATCCTTCAGCCGTTTTTGGCTAGGGGCGCGAAGCTGTTGGTCCACAAGGAGACCAACAGCCTGATCATCGCGGGCTTCAGCTCGACGGTGAAAAGGCTGCTCGAGACCATCAAGGTCCTGGACATCCAGACCAAGCGGGACAATATCCAGCGAATCTTCGTCTATTTCGTTGAGAACGTGAAGGCGACACAGCTCGCAAGTCTCCTCAACACGCTGTACGGCCGGCGACCCGTCTTGCCGGGAGTACCAGCCCCGGGCGCCAGGCCGGGACAGCCCCTTCTCAGACCGGGGCTCGGCGTCCAGCCACCGCTTCCACCGCCCCCTGTTCCTGGCCAACCCCAAGTCGGCGTCCCCGGCGAGCCACCGCCCATCACGCCGTTTCCGCCCGGCGCCGAGTCCGCGCCAGGCGAGGTGGTGGGCGACGTGACGATCGTCTCCGATGAGGCGACCAATGCGTTGGTTATCAAGACCTCGCCACGCAACTACGAGCTCATCGAGGCAACGATCAAAAAGCTCGACATCGTGCCAAAGCAAGTCTTGATCGAGCTTCTTATCGCCGAGATCACGTTGACAGACGACTTTAATCTAAGCCTGGAAGAGCTCGTGAGGAGTGGAAGTTTTGCCGTTTCAGGTCTTTTTGGAGGCCCTGGGGTGGCGGCGGTCAATGCCTTTCTCAACCCGAGTACGGTCGTCCCCCCCACAGGTTTCACCGTTGCCTTCGTACAGGGTGATAAGTTCCGCGTTGTTCTAAACAATCTGGCGAAGTTGACGAAGGTGAGCATTCTGGCGAGCCCACACTTGCTGACGGCCAACAACAAAGAAGCGAAGATTCAGATCGGCAGCGAGGTGCCGATTGTCACGAACGAGCAGTCCAGCCTGACCAGCGTGACGAGTGGCCAAACCGGTGTCTTTCGCACGCTGCAGCAGAAGGATATCGGCATCCTTCTGGGGATCAAGCCCCATGTGAACGAGAAGCGATTGGTCACACTCGACATCGAGACAGAAAACACAGAGATCGATAAGCCTTCATTTGGTGACACCCAGTCCCCTTCCTTCCTGAAGCGCACGACGAAGACAGCGGTTGTGGTTCAGGATGGCCAATCGCTGCTGATCGGAGGGATCATCCAAGAGACAAAGAGCAAGTCGCGAAGTGGCATCCCTTTCTTGAGCGAGATCCCTCTGCTCGGCTATCTCTTCCGAAACACTGCCGATGAAGTGAGGCGGACCGAACTGCTCATCTTGATCACGCCCTATGTCATCGCGTCTCCAGAAGAGGGTAGGGCGCTTACCGAACAGTTCAAGGGAAGGGTCGAATCGCTGGAGCCACTTCTGAAAAGCATGCCTCAGTTTCCGGCACTCAAGCCCTGAGAAGAGCGCACGTGGGTCGGACGGCTAAAGTTTTCCCATTCCCACTAAAGGAGGGCATTATGATCCGAGCAGCCAGCGTCCTCTTGCTGGCAGTGATGGTGTGGCTGACGGCAGCAGCTTCCGCGCAGCCAGCTTTACCTGCCGTGACCCCTACGCGGCAGGCGTTTCAGGCGCTTGAGCTGGGTATGACCCGAGAGCAGGTCTCGAAGCTCGCCTCCTCCCCTGGCCCCATGGACCTCAAGCAGGATATCTGGGGGCGATGGGTCCCCGGGGCGAAGCCAGGAGAGATGGAGGCGTTGCGGGTTCACTTCTTCGACAACCGGGTCTACTGGATCGAGTACGACGCTTTTGGGCAATCCTGGTGGCGCGAGGAGAAGGGGGGCTGTAGCGAGTGGATCAAGGCGCCGATCAGGCGATTAAAGGACAGCTTCCAGATCAAATAGGTCTCCAGAACTGCCACCTCGATCAAGTAGTTATGAGGAGCCCTAAGCCATCATCTTTTAAGCGGGCGCGGGCAGCCGACCCGGCCACGGCGGTTCGCGAGGTTGCGGCGGCCGCCAGAAGGGCGAAACCCGAGCTCCGCGCCTTGGCCGCAGATCCTCTCGCCTCCATTCTGCCCTTCTCGCTCCGGGTCGCCCACATTTGGGCTGTCGCGATTCTCAGTGCAGTTGCCCTCGCAGTCTTCCTGAACTCCCTTGGCAACCGCTTTGTTACGGATGATAGGCTCATGATCGAGCAGAATCCCGTGATCCGAGACCTCGCCATCTTAAATTCATGTTTAACAGCTCCTACTGGCCTAGAGAGTACGTGGATGGCATGTATCGGCCTCTTCTCGTTGTCACCTATGCCCTCAACTTCGCCGTGAGCGGCCTGCGCCCATTCGGTTATCACCTGGTAAACATCCTCCTGCACGCCGGGAACAGTGCGCTGGTCTACGGCGTGGTGTGGCAGCTCTTCCGCCAACAAGGGCTCGCCGTGCTGGCTGCCGCCGCTTTCGCCCTGCATCCGATCCATACCGAGGCAGTGGCCAGTGTGGTGGGCCGCGCAGAATTGCTGGCCGCGACCTTCGTCTTGATCGCCTGGCTGCTCTACTTGCAACGCGACGCCGGCTCGACCCAAGGCTTTGCGCAAGGCCGGAGTCCCTTCGCCCGGCCCCTCCTACTCGTAGGCTCAATCTTCAGCTTCGCCTTGGCCCTCCTATCGAAGGAGCGCGCCATCGTTCTCCCCGGCCTCCTGCTCCTTTCCGATGGGCTCCGCGTTACCCAACGTACGCCCACTCCCTCGTTGGCTGTCCTTTGGCGTGCGCTCCGGAGACCGCTTATGACCACATACCCTGCGTACCTCGCCGTGGCAGGAGGTTTTGTCCTCCTGCGGAGCGCGGTCCTCGGGACGCTCACAATGCAGACCATTAATTGGGTGTTGAATCCCCTGGCAGATGCGGGGTACTCGACACGGCTGCTCACCGCAGCTAAGGTCCTGGGGAAATATCTGTGGCTGCTACTGGTTCCCCTTCGGTTGTCCGCCGACTACTCTTATAACCAGGTGCCACTGGCGACCTCGGTCCTCGAGCCAGACGTCCTGCTCCCACTCCTAGGGGCCGGAGCGGTCGCCTGGCTCCTGAGGCGTCGAGCCCCCGCCGTGGCCTTCGGCCTCCTCGCATTCCTCGTGACCCTTGTCCCGGTCTCGAACATTTTCTTCCTGATTGGCAGCATCATGGCGGAGCGACAGCTTTACCTCCCCTCGTTCGGCCTCTGCGTGGCCCTTGCGGCAGTGGTCGTGCTCGCCACTGAGCGCCTCGCTACCCTCTACGCTCCCCGTTGGGTTCCCTCCCTGCCGGTGGGCGCCTTCGTGCTCCTTCTTGTGTTCTATGCCGGCAAGACCGTTGACCGAAATCAGGTCTGGGCGACGGATCTGAGCATCTGGCGCGCCACCACCGAAACCAGCCCGAACAGTGCAAAGGCTCACTTCAGCCTCGCGTGGGCACTCGAGGAGACAGGCGATCTCGAAGGGGCGAAACACGCGCTTGAGAGGGCGCTTCGCATTCACCCAGGGTGGTTTGATCCCCAGCACCTCTACGGAGTGATCCTGTCGACGCAAGGTCGATGGGATGAGGCGATCGACGCACACCGGGCTTCGATCCGACTCAACCCGGAGGTGCCGGAGCCGTACTACAACCTCGCTCGGGCCTACGAAATGAAGGGGATGCTCTCCGAGGCCAGAGGGGAGTTGGAGCGGGCCGTGGCGGCTGCTCTTCCTCGGGATAAGACGCTGCTGTACCTTGGGGTCGGAGACTTTTCGTTCCGGCACGGCGAACCGTCCGATGCCGAACGCTGGTTCGAGAGGGCGACGCGATCCTACCCCGACGACGTCAATTTGCATCTGTATCTTGGGAAGGTGTACTGGAAACGGGGACGGTTGGCCGAGGCCAACGCCGCCTTCGAGCGGGCGTTGCAGCTCGACCCGAGTTCAGCGAAGGCCCACCAGGGCCTTGGTCTTGTTCTTAGAGATCAGGGAAGGGAGGCAGAGGCACGGCGGAGTTCCAGCTTGCAGAGCAACAGAGGCGGCGCCCTGAGAATGAGCAGCGTGAAGCGACCCGCGGTCGAATTGCTCCACGCGGGCTGCACCCGCGATAGCGCGAGAAGGCGAAGCCTGGAGGACGGGGGGCGCCGTCAATCGGATGCCAGAGGCGTGAGCGGTGGCCGCCAAACTCGAAGACCCGCGTCTCTCATTCGAGGGATGGGGCTGGCAGGACTGATTATAGCGGACCAGCCAGCCCCTGCTCGGATAGGAGTCGTGGCTCAGCGATATGACGGGGAAGTGTCAGCTCCACCTGGAAGGCTCATGAGGTCTCATGTGTGATTTTCGACCAACTAAGGAGCACAGGGGCGTTCAGTGAGGAGTTTGGAACCGTCTGGCATCGGGCGTTGCTCTGTTACGCCGGCTGGTGTGGGGCGGCTAAGGGATAAAGCGGGGTTACGTGTGAGTCAAGTACGGAACAAGGGCAAGGGCGAGCCCGGAATACGGAAGGCTGTATCGACGTCGGTCACAGGGCCCGGCAGAAATCAAGCGACGGCGAGGTTGGAGATTGATCCCGATCCGCTGGCCTCTTGGCTTCCGCATCGGCGCAGTGATCACTTTGCCGCCTGGGCCATTGCGATCCTTGGGTTCCTGGGCTTTGTGAACACGCTCTGGAACGGGTTTGCCTACGATGACTGGGATATCATTCTCGACAACCCAGCCGTCCGTCACCTCTCGAACTTCCGCTCCATCTTTGCCGCCGGCTATTGGCCGGATCCAGGTTTCAATCTGCTCTATCGCCCGGTGGTCATCTTCTCGTACGCCCTGAACTACGCCGTGGCTGGTGACAAGCCATTCAGTTACCATCTGGTGAACGTCCTGCTGCACGCCGGGAACAGCGCCCTCGTCTATCTTCTCTTCGTGGCCCTCTTTCAGATGCGCGGCCTGGCCCTCGTCGCCGCAAGCGCGTTCGCGCTTCACCCGATCCACACCGAGGCGGTGGCGAACGTCGCGGGCCGGGCTGAGCTGTTGTCGAATGCGTTCCTCTTCCTAAGCTGGTGGTTGTATCTGAGATGGGACGAGGCCCCCGCGAAGACCAGGACCCGATGGCTTTCCGCCTCGGTAGCGGCGTTCGCCCTGGCCCTCCTGAGCAAGGAGCACGCCGCCGTCCTCCTCGGACTCCTGGCCTTGACCGATCTGCTGCGCGCATCCGAGAAGGGCCTGCCGCTTGGCCGGATGATCTGGGAAAGATGTCGAACTGCGTACGGCTGGTACCTTGGTGCGCTCGTCGGTTATCTTGTGGTCCGCGCGATCGTCCTCGGAGTCCTACTGACCTCGCATGTACACTTCGTTGCGAATCCGCTCGTCCGCGCAGACCCCTGGACGCGCAGCTTGACTGCGATAAAAGTCCTGGGCAAATACCTTTGGCTCCTACTGGCCCCCGTCCGCCTTTCCTCTGACTACTCCTATAACCAGATCCCGCTCAGCGGCTCCTTTATCGAGCCGGCCGTCCTGGCGGCAGTGCTTGGCCTTCTGGCCATGCTTGCCCTTGCCATCTGGGGCTGGCGCCGCCAGCCGGGCGTGAGTGTCGCCGTCGCCATCTTTGTCATCTCGATCCTCCCGGTGTCGAACCTGCCGTTTCCAATCGGGACGATCATGGCGGAGCGAGTACTGTACCTTCCCTCCCTTGGCTGGTGTCTCCTCTTCGGGGTAGCGGTCGCGACCCTCGCGGGCCGCCGGGGCTGGAGCCTTGTCACAGTCAGCGCCTTTGTGCTCCTGCTCCTGGGCTATGGAACCCGGACGGTGATCCGGAATCGGGACTGGCGGGGCAATCCCGAACTCTTCGCTGCTGCAGCGCGAAGCAGCCCAAACAGCGCGCTCGCGCAGAGTCACCTGGGGAACATCTTGCTGCAGCGTGGAGATCTTGCTGGCGCCAGGCAGGCGTTAGAGAGAAGCCTGCAGATTTATCCCGAATTCAGTGATGGTCATAACAGCCTTGGGGCTGTCTTAGAAAGGCAGGGGGAGATCGACGCGGCCCTCTTGGCGTACCAAACGGCCATCGATCTTTCCCCGGATTATCGCCCGCCGCATCTGAGCCTCGGGTTTCTCTACATTCGAAAGGGGATGACCTCGGACGCCCTCGGAGAGTTTCGCCGGGTCGCCCAGCTCGGCGCATTTCGTGTGGATGAGTTCAATCGCCTCGCGAAAGGGTTCTTTCTGGTCGGATCCCTTGGTGAGGCCCGGCAGAGCCTTGAGAAGGCCAGCTACTATACCCCAGACTCCTTTGTCCTCCGAAACAACCTCGGTCTCATCTACCTTCGCCAGGGGCGGTGGGAGGATGCCCAACGGGAGCTGGAGGTGGCCGCCCGCCTGATGCCCAATTCGCCCGAGGTCCAGATGAATTTGGGGCGAGTGTTTGCCGCTCGGGGACTGCTTGCGCAGGCCGAGGCTGCCCTCAAGGCCTCCCTCAAGATTCAGCCTGTAAATCCCAATGCACTGAACTTCCTCGGCCTGGTCCTTGCCGATCAGGGTCGGCTGGCAGATGCGGAGAAGGTGCTGGAGGCGGCTATCCGCTTGCGGCCTGAGGGACCTGACGGGCATTACAACTTGGGGGTCGTTCTCGAGAAACAGGGCAGGCTGCTCGATGCGCAAAGAGAATTCGAGGCGGCGGGCCGGCGGGAATCGGAGCACAGGAAGGGGGAGAATTTGAGACGGTTACCGAAACTCTGAGGAAACTGTCTCAATGGTGTCCACCAGATCCTCCCATGTGAAGCTATGGGCAAGTTGCCTGATCCGTTGTCTGAATGGTTCTTCTAGGCGATCCCGGTAGAATCGGATAATCGCCTCCGCCAGGGCGACTGGGTTGTGCGGATCGACCAGTAGGCCTGTTTCGCCGTCCCGGACGGCCTCGGGCAGCCCCCCCACGCGGGTTGCCACGACTGGCCTCTCGAAGGCGTAGGCGATCGGGACGATGGCGCTCTGCGTGGCCGACTCGTAGGGGAGGACGACCAGGTCGGCCGCCGAGAAGTAGAGGCCCACCTCGTCGTCAGGAACGAACCGATCGATAATCCGGACGGCCGATGCGAGGCCCAAAGTGTTGATGAGATGCAGGCAGTGGTCCTTGCCCTCGTAGAATTCTCCGACAACAAGGAGGCTGCACTTCAGCTTTTGGAGGACGAGGGGCATTGCCTCGAGAAATTGCGGAAGCCCCTTGTAGCGACGGATGAGCCCGAAGAAGAGCAGGATGTTTCCGGAAAGACCAAGACGGTTCTTCGCTTCCTCCTTGTCCAGCGGGGTCCCAAACCCTCTCCCCGGAGGCTGGGGGGTCATGACGATCCGGCCCCCCAGGCGGAGCGACTCCAGATCTCGCCGGTCAGCCTCGGAGTGGACAAGCCATGCGTCGCCGGGAGCCAGCGCGTACCTGGTGAGGCCGCGCGTTCCAGGAAACGGTTCATGGGGAAGGACGTTGTGGCAGATGAAAGCGAGGGCGACTCTGCGGTGCCTCTTCGCCATACGGAGTGTGGTGCCGATGCACGGACCAAAGAATGGGTTCCACCAGTGGACCACTGTCAGGTCGGGAGAGAGGTCGGCGATCCGGCGGCCGGCTCGGAGCCAGCTCAAGGGATTGAGCGAATCGAGGAGCGGCTCGGCGGTCAACCCTGGGGTTTTGGAGCTCGGGTCGAACTGCGTTTGCCCCGGGAAGAGAAGCCCAGGATACTGGCGTGAAAAGGAGATGAGGGTGACCTCATGGCGGCTTGCGAACTCGGTGGCGAGCTGCCCGTTGTAATGGGCGATCCCTCCTCGGAGCGGGTAGGCGGGACCGATCAGGCAGATCTTCATGGGCCGCCGGGCGGTTCCTCCTCGTCGTCAATAAGCTCGCGACCTTCGCGGCCGGTTCTGGCGGAACCGGCGGGCGCAAGGTACTGTACACGGAAGGGCGGGAAAACGCAATTCGAGGTCAGGAAGAAAGGACGCCTCACGTGACACAACCTCGAAGGTATAGAACTCATCTGGTGCTTGGATGGCTTCTGCCCCTCGTCGTCTTACTCGTGGTCTTTTCCTTTCCCGCCGAGGCCCAGGTGTACGTGGCGAACAGTTCGACCGGAACGGTTTCCGTGATCAGCACGCCCAGCAACACAGTAGTCGCCACGATCCCAGTCATGAATCTACCTCGAAGGGTAACGATCACCCCGAACGGCCTATTCGTCTATGTGATCAATCATAACAGCGGCACCATGTCGAAGATCGACACTGTTAGCAACACGGTGGTCGCGACAATCAACGTGGGAAGTCTCCCCGAGGGAGTAGCGGTCAGCCCGGACGGTAACTCGGTCTTCGTGGTGGTCGGCAACTCGTTAAACAGGTTCAGTGTCGCAACCAACGCCCAGACGGGGACCTTTTCATTGCCGGCCGGCACACCCGTGGACGCCGCCATTACGCCCGACGGGCAGCTCGCCTATGTCGTCGATAGGAATCAAAACATCTGTTCGCTCTACCCGGTCAACCTTGCGACCAACACAATCCTGAACAACAGTATTCAATGCCCAGGATCCACTGGAGCCGTGGGCGGGAGCTTTCCCCGGGGAGTGGCCGTCCGCCCAGACGGCCAGTTTGTCTACGTGACCGCCTTTCAGGACGGCGCGCTCCAGGTCGTGCGCGTTTCAGACAACCTCCACGTCGGCGGGGGGTGCGTCAGCGCCTTCGGCTGTCCTTTCGGCGGTCCTATCGGGGTTGCCATCTCGCCGGACAACAAGTTTGCCTTCACCGCCAACAGCAGCAAGGAGAACACGGTTTCGATTTTCGCGCTAGACGCGACAACGGGTCTGCCAGCGATACCCATCCGTGTCTCGCTTCCCGGCAGCCCCTCCTATCTCGGCGTCACGCCGGACAGCAGGCTTCTCTATGTGACGCACGGCACCAACTCTGTCTCCGTGATTGATCTCAAGGCGAGCCCGCCCTTGGTCGTCCAGGCGATCACCGTGGGAACCGGCCCACAGGGGATCGCTGTTTCTCCGCTTGCCTCGTCCGGTACGCCCCCACCCCCCCCTGCTTCCCTGAGCGCCTCTCTCGCCGCCACGCCTGAGACGGTAATGGTCGGCCAGAGCATCACCGTCACGATGACGGTGAGCAACACCGGTGGGTCGGCGGCGACTGGCGTCAGCGCCTCGCCGCTCACTAAGACCGGAATCGGAGACGCCGCGCTGACCAGCGGGCCGAGCCCCGGCCCGACGACAATCGGTCCCGGCAGCAGTCAGGCCTTTACGTACACCTACTCGGCAAGCGCGGCCGGAACCGTGACCTTCATGGGAAGCGCGAGTGGGGGAGGGGTCAGCTCCAATAGCGCGACGTCGAACGCGGTGACCATCCAGCCGCCCCCCTCGCCCCCGACCCTCTCGGTTGTTCCCGGGAGCCTGAGCCTTACGGGAGAGGTGGGCCTCGCGGACCCTGTCTCCCAGTTGGTCCAGATTGGGAATAGTGGTGGGGGGACGCTTGCCTGGTCGGTCACCCCATCCATTATCGGGGACGGCAACTGGCTGAGTGCCAGCCCCGCTGGAGGGTCAGCCCCGCCGCCCGCATCGGTTTTGGTAGCCGCCAGTACATGCGGCCTTCCGAGCGCCGTCTACAATGGATCAGTTCTCGTCTCGGCCACCGGGGCGAATGGCAGCCCTAAATCGATCCCGGTGACGCTCACGGTGACCCAGCCTGTCACGCCGCTCCCCTCGCCCGGGGCAAGGGTATGCACCGACCGCCCGGCATATCGGACCGGGGACATCCTTCGGCTCAGCGTGTCCCTCCGGCAGGGGAGCGCCTCGAACACAGGAGATGCCTACTTGTTTGTTCTGGTACCGGGGACGACGGCCTTTGTCTCTCTCGTGCTTTCCGGAGGTCTGATCGTCCCTCAGCTTGGGCCAGCTCTGGTTCCCCTTGGCAGGAACTTCCAGGTCCCCGATTTCGCAGGGAAGATCCTTGAGCGAGGCTTCGACGGCTCCGAACCCCCAGGGACATACGTGGTCAAGGCAATCTTGGCCGTGCCCGGCACCGACCCCACGGTTGCAGCTAATCAGATTCCCGTCGCCATGGGGAGCTTCACCTTCGTCCCATGATGTTTTTCCTCGGGGGCGAAGTCTCGTAGAGAGATCCGTCGTCGCTCTTGTTCTTGTCAACGGAGCAAACCTCTGTTATGAAAGTGCTGGAAGCCTGGATGTCTCAACGACAGTGTGGGACAAGTCAACCCCGCGTGGCAAGGAGGTACCGCCCCGATGTCCTTTCGATCTCTTCCGCTCTTGCGCCTGCTCGTCATTAGCATGATGGGGCTTTCGACGGCCTGTGCGCTTCAAGAGACCCCTCCCTCCAAACCGCTGGCGGAAGGGGTGCTGAAGCCTAAGGCATGGGAGGCCAGGCGACTCGATTTCTATGCCCCTATCGTTGCATTGGGAGGGGACCGTGACGTCTACCTCATCTGGGCGTCCATCGAATCCGCCGGAGCCCAGAAATTGTTTGACCTCTTCTTCTCCCGGTCGCAGACCGACGGGGAAACATGGCTTTCCCCCGCGGTTTCGCTGAAGCCGGATAGCTCCCGGACCACTGGAGCGAGGCATATCCTTGCGGACGAAAAGGGGAGTGTGTATGTCCTGTGGGGAGCGGGGCTGCGCACGACGAGTCGCCGGGTGGTCTTCACACGGTCTGAGGATCGAGGGGCGAATTGGAGAGGACCATTTGCCATTAATTCTCCCGATGAGCTTCATGCCCCAGGATTAATCCGCGACCCAAGGGGCGTGCTGTACGCGGTCATGCCTTACGGGTCAGAGAGCAACTGGAACCTGGCCTTTGCCCGTTCGTCCGATAGGGGCAAGAGCTGGGAAAGTCTTCCCTCGCTCGTGAACGCCTTGGGACCGCGGACGATCCTTGGCATCAGAAACTCCGTGGTCGTGGCGGACGAGCAAGGCCGGCTCCATGTAGTCTGGGACGAGAGAGACGAGCCCGCGAAAGAGAGGATCTTCTACAACCGCTTTACCCCATCGACTGGCGCTGGAGGAAGCTGGCTGTCGCAGGCGGTCCCGTTGAGCGCCGGAGGCGCGGCCTCCTACGGGGCCACCCGTCCACAGGTCAACATCGATCGTGAAGGCCATCTTTTTGTCGTGTGGGTCGAGGCCTGGGATCCTCGGTTGGAGGACTTCCGCGAGGGGAGGCTTCCCCAAGCTGTCTACTTCAACCGCTCTATGGATTCCGGGGAGTCTTGGCTCTCAGAGCCGAAACGGCTGAGCCAATCCGGGCCGGGTTCGATTAAGGTAGTAGCGACGTGGGTCGACATAGCCAACAACGGGAAGGGGCAGGTCTACGTGGTCTGGAAGGAGGAGGAGGGGTATCCCCGGACCGAGCGAATCATGTTCGTCCATTCGCCCGATTACGGATTGACCTGGGCCTCAGAATCCCAGCGCCTCCATCAGGGTCCTCAAAGATCCTTTATCGCTGAGCCGTTCCATATGCGAAGTGGTGGGGCCGACAATGTCTATCTCCTCTGGCAGGAGGTGGGTGGCCCTAGCTGGAACCTGCTCTTTACCCGCTCCAGCGATCGAGGCCGGAGCTGGCTTCCGAAACCGGTTCGATTGGCCAGCCTCCCCCAGGCCAACCATGGGGCGCACGGTCTCTCATTCGACACGAACGGCCGGTCCCTCTACGTGGCCTGGGAGGGCGGGCCGAAGGAGCCGAATGAAATATTCGTCAATCACTCTGTGGACTTCGGCGGGACGTGGCTTCCCGAGGAGATCCAGGTCAGCAGGCGGTAAGGTTGGAGCGTTAGGAAAGGCCGTCATGGTCAAGCGGAGGGTGAACGAGAAATCAGTGCCATGGACACCTGGTTCGTCCCTGCCACAGGTGGGAGCGATCGTGATGATAGCGGCGGTCACGGCTGTCGTCTACGCCAACTCTCTTCACAACCCGTTCCTGTTCGATGACGTTCAGACCATCGTCGAAGTGCAGACCCGAGGAGGCACAGCGGAGTTCACCCAGCTCTTCAGTTTGTTGAGAGGCAAGCCGGCATACCGTCCCATCCGGAGCGCCTCGTATGCCTTCGATTACGCCCTCTCGGGCCTCGACCCGTGGGGATACCATCTGAGCAATATCGCCTACCATACCCTGTCGGCGATGTTCGTTTTCCTGATCGCCCGGACCCTGTTCGACCGCGTCCGTCCGGCCCTCTTCGGGGCCCTCCTCTTTGCTGTCCATCCTATCCAGACCGACGCCGTGACCTACCTGTCCGGGCGGCGGGATGTCCTTTCCGGGCTGTTCGTGCTCGCGGGCTTTTACGCGTTCCTTCGATACCGGCGGACCGGTCGGAGTGGCTACCTTGGCCTTGCTCTTGTGGCCTATCCCCTGGCGTTTTTTTCAAAGGAGAGCGGGATCATCCTTCCCCTCCTCTTTTTCGGCTATGATGTCATCGCTCAGATCCGGGTCAAGGTGCTCGGCGCCGGCGTCCCGCTCCTTCGGGAGGTCTGGGCCGGCGTACGGGCTGCCTTCCGTGAGGCCCGGCTGTTCTATCTCTCATTCGTCATCTTGGGAGGAGGGTTGACCTACTACGTCCTGTTCCTCGTTCGCGGGACCTGGCAGCGGGCCTATCATGGCGGGAGCCTCTGGTTCACCCTGCTTACAGAGGCCAGGGTCTTCCTGCACTACATCAAGCTCTTGCTCTTCCCGCTCACGCTCAGCGCCGACTACTCCTACAATGCCTTCCCTGTCACGACCTCCTGGACTGACCCGAGGGCCCTGGTGGCCGTCCTCATCCTAGCTTCGCTTGCGTATGGATTGCTTGTCTGCCTGAGAACCCGGCCGATGGCGGCGTTCGGCGGCGCCTGGTTTTTCGCCGCGCTGCTCCCCGTCTCCCAGATCGTCCCCCACCACGAGATGATGGCCGAACACTACCTCTACGTCCCTTCGGTCGGCTTCTTCCTGATGGTGGCAGGACTCGTGGACCCGTTCCTTGAACGCCCGCGAGTCGCCCCGGCGGTCTACGCAGCGGGCCTGTCAACCTTGCTCCTTCTCTCTCTCCGCACGGTCTGGCGGAATGGCGACTGGAAGGATGACCTGACCCTGTGGAGCAAGACGGTGCAGGCGGCGCCGCAGGCGGCCAGGGCCAGGAACAATCTGGGGGGGGCCTACCTCCGTCGCGGGCAGCTTGCTCTAGCCCAGGAGCAGCTAGAAACGGCGCTGGAGATCGAGCCGGATTTTGCCTTTGCGCGAGCGAACCTCGGAAAGCTCTATCTGGACCGAGACGATTTGGCGCGGGCGGAGCAGGAACTGCAGACAGCCCTGCGGCTGAAGGGGGACGAGGCGATCCCATCCCTGTGGCTCGGGGTGGTTTACGCGCGCCAGGGGCGGTCGGCCGAAGCGGAACAACAGTTCAGGGTGGCGCTGACCAAACCTACTGCCGATCCTATATCCGACGCATATGCGTACAACAATCTCGGTGCCCTGTTTGCCAAGAGCGGCAGACTGACGGAAGCGGAGTCGGCGTTCCAGGAGGCGTTGCGCCGGATGCCCGACATGCGCGAGGCCCGGGAGAACCTGGTCCGATTGCGCCGCCTCCAGGGACGCTCGGGGCTGGCGGTTGAACCGGTGAAGGGGGTTCTGCAATGACGGAGGGCCGGCTGGAAGTCTCTCTGGTGATCCCGCTCTACAACGAGGCCGAAAGCCTGCCCGAGCTGCATGCCGCCCTCGCGGCGGCCCTGATGCCGTACGCCGACCGGTGCGAAATGATCTTTGTGGACGACGGGAGCACCGACGGCTCATTCGAGCGGTTGAAGGCCCTGCGGGAGGGGGACAAGCGGGTGAAGGTCGTCCGGCTCCGGAGCAACCAAGGGAAAGCGGTAGCGCTGGCAGCCGGGTTCCGGGCGGCGCGGGGCAAGAATATCGTCACGCTGGACGCCGATCTTCAGGACGATCCCAAGGAGATCCCCCGATTCCTCCAGAAGCTAGAGGAGGGGTACGACCTTGTCTCAGGGTGGAAGGTGATGCGTCACGATCCGTGGTTGCGGCGACTCCTCTCGGCGATCTTCAATCGGGTCACGTCCGGGCTGACCGGGGTGTGGCTCCACGACTTCAACTGCGGGTTCAAGGCCTATCGCCGGGCGGTGATCGATGAGCTGAGATTGTACGGTGAACTTCATCGGTTCATCCCGGCGCTGGCCAAGTGGCGCGGCTTTAGAATCGCTGAGATCGAGGTGGAGCACCATCCCAGGAAGTACGGCCGGTCTCGGTACGGCGCCGAGCGGATCCCTCGAGGCTTCTTCGACCTTCTCACGGTCCTCATGCTGACCCGATATACGACCCGCCCGCTTCACCTGTTCGGCCTCTTCGGTATGGTTGTGGGGCTCGTCGGCTTCGGCATCGTCGCCTACCTGTCGATCGGCTGGCTGTTCGGGAACTGGATCGCAGGGCGCCCCCTGTTTCTTATGGGCGTCCTCATGCTCATTGCCGGAATCCAGCTCGTCTCTTTCGGACTGCTGGCCGAGATGATCGTCTACGGGTCGAACCGGGAGGGCGACCCCCCAATTGAATCGGTCCTCAAGTGAGACGCGCGCTGGGACTGTCCGAGCGTCTGCCCCTGTGCGAAGCGAAGCGTCTGTTACTTTTCTGGCTGTTCACCACTTGCTGCTCGCCTTCTTCCAGTCGTCCGTACGGCGTTGCTCCCGCGCCGGGGCCACCAGAGTCCTACCACCCCGATCCACACGAGAATGGGGAATAGGCCAAACCCAATGACCGAGAAGAACGCGTACAACCATTCGTAGAGCTTCACGGTCGCAGGAGAGGCCGCTTCTGGGACAACGCCGTACAAGCGGAGCCCTGGGTAAATGGCGGTCCACTTCAGCTTGACGTAGAGGTCTGCGAAGTGGAGAGACGCGAGGAGGGCCAGGCCGAGACCAAGGGCCTTCGCGGTCGCCGACCAGCGGAGAGAGGGGGTTGCCACGATGAGAGAGGCGAGCAGCACGCAATTGAAGTAGGTGGCGTCGTCGAGCACATTGACACTCGCCAATCCCCGAGAGCCATCGACCTTGGTGACCGGCCGAAAGATCCAGACCCTCCGGTCTCGAACCTCCAGATGACTTCCCGACGGCAGCAAGGAGATCGTAACCAAAAGCTTCCCCCCTGCGGTGGCCATGGTTCGGGCGTAAAGGGGAGAGACGAAAGGCCAAAGGACAAGGAGAAGCAGAAAGGTCAGGGTGAAGCGAGCGGCAAACGGCAGGAGTCTAGCGGCTACCGTTGCGAACAAGCGTTCCTGCCCAGTAGATCCAGAGGCCGAGGGCGAAGACGATGAAGAGCGATTGCCAGACATAGATATGGCTTGCATCGAAGTACTGGCGAAAGTGGCTCCCGACGTAGATCAGGCTGAGCACCCGCACCAGGTTCACGATGTAGAGAGCGACGAAGCCTAGTAGGACCCCCCAGGCCCGTTGCCGCCAGGTGGCCGGATAGGCCAGGACAGCCGCGGCGAACAGGGCGATCTCGTAGATGGCATTACAGTTGTTTTGGATCGCGACCGAGAAGGTGGGGGTTCCCACCACTTTTCCCGAAGCCCACGCCTGAGTCCCGGCGAGGGTCAGCACGAGCTTGGTCAGTTGGGCGATCCATCTGGTAAAGGGGTCTACCACCTGCCGATCTAATCCGTACAGGAGCCCGAAGAAGCCCAGGGTGTAGAGCGCGAACAACAGCCATCCGCGAAACACCTCGCGAGCCGGCCAGGTCCGGGATGCGATCGTCTGTCGCCCCTTCATGACATCTTTGTAAGCCATTTGCGAAGCGAGGTCAAGCGATTTTCAGGGGCGCACGACGATCAGGCGCGTGCCATGAACTTCTTGACAATAATCGGACGGTGAGGTAGAAATCAAGACTGACTGTTCGAGCCACAGCGAGGTGGAAAACCAATGGAAGAGTTGACCAGGCGCCGCTTTCTGCGGGCTGCTGGCGTATTCGCGGCTGGCGTGGTCCTCTCGGAGCGCCTGCCCTCCGCGATGGCGGAGCTTCGCTCACCGATACCCGTACCCTCGACACTGGGCGGGACGGCGTCGATCCTGAAGGGGATCATCCACGAGTACGCGCGCCTTGACGACGACCCCTGGGCCCTGATGCACGCAGTGCGGGCCATGGGGCGCGACTTCACCATCAAGGGGCAGAACGCGGTCGATTTCCTCTGCTCGGGGTTCTTGAAGCACAAGACAGTGGCCGGGAAGGCGTACCTCTATATGCCGGTCGAGCAAGAGGGGCACACGAATACCTTCTTGAAGACCATCTTGGAGGCCGGTGTGTCACCGAGCCATCCCTTTCAGTTGGATGGCAAGCGCTACACCGTCGGTGACCTCGTCAACAGTGCCAAAGCGCTCTTCACCTTTGATCCCAAGACCATTAACCGGGACGACCTGGCATGGAGCCTCATCGCCTTTTCCCTGCAGATCCCCCCCGGCGCGGATACCTGGACCAACGTGGATGGGCACCAGGTCCGCTTCTCCGATGTCATCCGGCTCGGTTTTGATACCCTTGACGACACGACCCGACAATTCAGGAGCGCGAAGGAGCGGGGCGTCATGCCCGACGCGAATGACAAGATTGTGGACTTCACCTGCGGCGGCACACACCTGGTCTATGGACTGGCCTCGTGCGTCGCGAACGGCCATCGGGAGGACCATTTTCCCAAGCGGTTGAAAGAGCATCTGGACCTGATGGTCTGGCGGCTCGAGGCCGACGGCTATCTGATGGAGCGGTTTTATCGGGAGGCGCCACCACCTCAAGGCAACCCGCCAGGTTGGGAGAAGGTCTATGCCCTCTATCACAACGACGCCAAGATCAAGTTCTACGGGCATAGCTTCGAAATCCTGAGTTACGTCAGGCACCGGCGCCTCTTCACCCACACCCCTGCCCAAGGACGTGCCATTGAGAAAGCAGGAACGACGCTGGCCAACGCAGTCAGGGCGATCAAGGGCGTCGATCTGTTCGAGGTCAGGAGGACCAACCGGAGGCTATTCCACCTTCTGGTCGGCGACTGCTGTCATGCCTATCATGGCATCCACCTGGTACCGGGGGTGAATGAAGTGTAATGGGGGGCGCGAGGTGCGGGGTGCGTAATGACACGAGATGAATCGAAGACTGCTGAAAGAGAAAGAGCGCCAATGACGACTGAAACGATGGTTCGGATGCTTCGGGGGATGCGGTTGTTGCTGTTGCTGGCGGTTGCAGCCGGCTGCGCGGCGCCACGGGTCCAGAAGAGCGCTGACCCCCAGGCCCGGCTGGTCGAACGGGCCAAGGAGTACTGGGAGGCCCGGGTCAGGGGAGACCTCATCGAGACCTATCGGTTTCACGAGCCGAACTTCCGGAAGAAAGTCACCTTGACCGCTTTTCTCCAGGGCCGTGGCGTTACGACGGTCCTCGATTATGAGATCAAGGGCGTCAAGATCGAAGGCATCAAGGGGTTTGTCACCATGCGGATCTACTTCACGATAAACCATCCGCTGTTGGTGAAGCCTGTGGAGCCTCGGTGGGACGAGGTCGAAGAGCAGTGGAGATGGGTGGATGGGGAGTGGTACCGACGGTTCCGCTTCCCGGTCGGTGACCCGTACCCCGAGTCCGCAGGGTGGGACCTTCCTCCTGCTGAGGCCGCGGGCCAGCCCGCGCCACCCCAATCCCCTCGCCAATGACCTCCACGCCATTGACGGTCGTTCTTATGGGGAGGGTGCGCCTGACGATGGCTGGCCGGGATGATCTGCCGGGACCACAATGGCTGGGATGATCAAGAGCCAGTCGCGCGGAATGGGGTGCCAGCTATTTTTTCCTTGACAACCGGACCGAGGACAGGTATATAAAAGCGACACAATGGTCCGTATAGGGCAGACGAGACGGGGGAACTGCCCGACAGTCCAGGTGAAGTTTTCGGGTCATTATCCTTGACAGACGCGACGATAGGGGGCATTTTGAAGTTTTGAAAGGAGGTGGCGCTGGCTAGAGCACGCGAAGAGAGAAAGGATCTGCTGATTCAACGAACGAGATGTAGTGCAAACACTCACTCTCAGGAGGACAGTTTATGATGCGATCTCTGTTTCGCGGGACTTTCGTAACCCTCGCCGCGCTCGCCCTGGTGTTCGGGATGATGGCGCCGGCATTCGCGAACACGAACCTGGTGCCAGCGAGCCGGTTGGTCGCCCCGTTCTTCGACATCAGTTCGGGTCGCGATACCTTCTATCTCTTCACGAACGTCAGCGGGAACGTCAACCTGACGGGGGCAAGTTTCAACGCCAGCCCCACCCTAGGTCCGTGGGGGGTCCACTTGGAGCACTATGGTCAGAGCTGTGACCGGATAGACGAGACCGACTCGCTCACCCCCTTCGACATCGATCAGTTCGATCTGCTCGTGAACTCGGTCGTCCGCAACGCCATCAGCGCGGGGCAGGCCATCGGGTCCGTGACCGCTTCCGCCACCCAAAGCGGGGTCGCCGGGCGAGGCTATAGCGATATCGACGTCCGGTTCGGTGCTGGCGTCCTGACCAGCAGCAAGAGCATCCAGGCGAATGTCCTGCTGGGCACTGTGGTCATCACGGATGGGCCGTCCGACTTTGCCCTGGCCTACCCGATGACCTCAATCATCGGGACGGCCTTTAGTGGCCTGATCGGGGGTACCATCGTTCAACGAGATTCCAACGGGACCGCAACGGCCTGGTCCGGCCGGTACGAACCCTTGCCGGCCCGCCTGTTCGTCCCCGCCTTCTTCGCCGAGGGGACCGATACCAGCGGGAGCAACGCCAACCAGACCTTCGCCGCCTTCTTGGCCATCGCTGGCCCGCCAGACGGCAACTGGAGCGGCACCGGGAATGGCGAGGCCCCGGGGCAGGCCACCAACGGGAACATCTTGCAACTGAACATGCTCGTCTTTGATGGCTGCGAGAAGAACGTCTCCTTCAACTTCCCCAGCCACTTTGTGAACAACTTCTACACGAACCTGTTCGGCGCCAACACCAACCGCAGCACCTGGACGACGGCCCTCTGCGGGGTCGCCTTCGCCGGTCGAGATGAGCTGTCCAACCAGGCGGTCGGCTGGATCGACATCACGAACACGAACAACTCCTGCGGCAACTCCACCTCGTGCACCTCGACACTCGCCACGCCTGGTGTAAATAACGGCGTGGGCCAGAAGCGCGGGATGACGGGGATCACGATCGAGAACGTCGTCCAGACAGTCGGTGGGAGCCTGAAGATCGGTGACGTGGTCCGGCTGTCGGGCGATCCCTCCCCGTGGGGCAAGGTTGGAGGCGCGTTCGCCTTCACGGCCGTATGTGCGGTCCCAAGCACCTGCAACTTCAGCCTGGTGGATTTGGTGAATCACAGCGATATCGCCCAGAACGGGACATTGACCACCTCGAACAGCACCAACGGGACCCCGTAAGCCTACCTGGTATTTGGCACGCAGAATGACGGGCTAGACATCGGCCCGCGGTTGTAAAAAGGCAGGGGCCGGGAAGCGATTCCCGGCCCTTGTTTTTTTGCTATCCACAACAGGCGAGGTCGTGAAGCGACAGGGCGTGCGGACCGATGAAGGTTGGCCTTCCTGTGGAGGGGAGAGGCATCAGTGGGGCTTGCCGAGACCCACGCCCACTGGCGCGACAACGATGGGCAGGCCTGCTCGAAAGCGGCGGCGAGGGTCGCGGGCTACGGGGCCAGCCCCTCCAACCAGATGCTCGTGTCGTTCAACACCCAGGTTGTCGCCTTGCCGGCCGTGACGGTGACCGGTCTCGCCCAGAGCAGCGTCGAGAACTTACCAGGCAATTCTGCGGTGAGTAGCCAGCGCCCTTCCGGGACATCGGAGAAGACGAATTTCGCCTCTTTCGCGTCGGTCGTGGCGGTTCGAATCAGCTCCCCATACCCTGACTCTTTGGTCTGGACCGCAATCCGCTCGAGAAGACCGCGTGCGTGCTGGAACCGATCGGCGGGCAAAGGCTCGCTCCCGTTCTTGACATACCGCTCCTGCGCCTCGCTGATGGCTGCCTCCTGATCAGGAGAGAGTGGGAGCAGGGTGACCGACCAATCGCGGAGCAGGGTTGGAAGGCCAGGATGGACCAGGTACAGATTGCCTTCAATCGTCCCGGTCCTCCATGCGGCTCCGGCCTCCTTCAGGGAACGGAAGAGCGCGGCGGTATCGGGGCGATGGGTCTCCTGGGCGAACCGTCCGCACCCCGAAAGGACCGCAAGGCAGAGAAATGCAGAGGCGATCGTGTTTCGAGAGCGTCTGAACATGGCATCTCCTTTATCGTGATGCCGTGGGCCAGCGTTGGTGTGGCGCGTGAATCACTTCAGTATACGCAGTGCGACCGCCCTGTCAACCGGAAAGGTTGCCTGTGACCCCCTTTGGTTGCCGCCTCGTTCAGCTTGACATCCCGGACCACCCTCCCTATACTTTGATCCGCACATTCGGCAGGCCCGGTAAGGCCGGACCCGGTATGGTTCGTCCGATGTGTGTACCAGGGGAGCCCCAATGAGCGGACAGCAGCGAGTCTTGCTTCGACGGCGTTTAGGTCTGTCTCGAGCCGGGGTCGTGATGGCTTTTCTTGGCCAGGTGGTCTTCCTCTTGGTCGTCTGGGTCCTTCCAGCCGGCGGCGCAGACAAGGTCGCGGTTGTGGACACGCGGACGGTGGTAGACGCCTACTATAACGTCATGGCCGGTCCGGGGCTCGATCCGAAGACCCCGATCGGACCCGACTCTCAAGAGGTCCGGAAGGTCGAAGACGAGCTCCAGAGGCTAAAAGCGGAGTACGCCCGCCAGCGCGCCGGCCTGAGCCCAGAGGCCAAGGCCACGTATGAAAAGGCATTGTTGGAGAAGTCTGCTGCGCTGCAAGCCCTGTATGCCAAGAACATGAGGGATATGGCGGACTTAGTGAAATGGCGCTCCCTGGACGTGTTGATACCTCACCTCATGGGCCGGATCGAGGAGTATGGCCGGGAGCAGGGGTTCGCCCTGATTCTCGAGCAGCAGACTGGCGGCGCGCTGTATCACCGGGAAGGGTGGTCCGGCCCTCCATCGGACCCGATCGATGTCACCCAGCCACTGATCGAATGGCTTCGTCGGAAGGAGGAGTCAGCGCGGCCCCCGAGGCCGGCCCCTCCGTCATCTGGGCGATGAGGCTGGCTTCCATCCTTCTTCCTCCTATCATTTAAACGATAGCCTGCGAAATGCTGGCGCTACCATGAAGCGACAGTTTCCCTCTCTCCTTGTGCCTCTTCTCTTTTGCCTGGTCGCGACGCCCCAGGGCCTAGCCGGCACCAACAGCGAATTGGTACCAGGCTCGCGGATCGTCTTCCCCTATTATGACCTTCGGCCTGGTTTCGCGACCTTTCTCTTGTTCACCAATGTTAGCCTCGATTCCACCTCGGTCCAGCTCGAATTTTATGATGTGACCTGCGTCCGCCGAGATTCCAGTCTCAGCCTCTCGGGGGCTGACATCGATCTCCTGGATCTGGCAGGCGTGCTTGGGAGCGATCCGTCAGGGACATTCCGGCAGGGCTTCGTCGATGCCGTGGCGGGGGGTGATGTTCTGATGGGCACCGCACTGATCGTTAACATGGTAGAGGATTGGGCAATCATGTACCATGGGGCGGCAGCTCGGCGGAAGCCGGGCGGAGCCACGCCTTTCGAACCCTACCCCTCTCGCCTCTTTTTGCCAGGGTTCCTCACACCGGGGAGCCTGGGGGCGGCTGGGTTCACTGACGGTGTGTTGGTCCTGGCCGCGCCCCACCCTACACAGCCAGGTGGGGCGCTGCCGGAGCAGCCGATACAAGCGGCATTCCAGATATTCCTCAAGAGGGAGGAGACCACCCCCCGCGTGGCATTCCAGGGTTTCGCCACCGATGGCAGCCCGATCTCTGGCGGTGCCGCGGGCCATCAGCTCATAATTCCGATCGGGCAACTCACCGGGTCCCTCCCTCCGCCGAGCTTGGGCTGGCTTTCGGTCACCAATACCGCGGTCGATGATGCTGGAATCCCTTTTGGCATGGTAGGGCTCTACATTCAGACCGTGCTCCGTCCGGAGGGCGGCTTCGGCGTCGCGACCCGGCTCTGGGCCGACCCGGCCGCCGCGCCTGGTCCCTAGTGCCGTTCCAACTTGTTCGGACAAATGACAAAGCTTGGCGACGGCCGATCCAGATGCCTGCGGGTCATTGTGGTGTTGGGCGGATAAAGTTGGAACGGCACTAGCCATGGCGGGACGTGCGGGACTCCTGAGCGTTGTCATCAGTGGCGATGAACGGGGCCCGTTCGCCGAGACCTGCCGCGAGAGCCTCGTCAGGTTCACGCCAGAGCTTGAGCAGGTCGTTCATGTCGCAGGCGACACCCAGTTGGGCTCGGTGCTCAGCCAGACCACCGCCCCCTTCGTGGCCTTCCTGGACCATCGAGTGGCCGTCTCGCCGGGGTGGGTCGGCCGGCTGATCCGCGCCCTGGAAGGCTCTGGCGCAGGGGCGGTCGGCCCCCTCTCAAATGGCGCGACAGGCCCACAGTACCGGCCGGTTGACTACCAGGATATTCCAGGGTATCTCACCTTTGCCGAGCGGGTCGCGGCAGACCATGCTGACCAGGTTCAAGCGGTTGAGGCCCTTGAAAATTTCTGTGTCCTGAGCAGGCGAGAGCTCCTGGCGGCGCTTGATCCCGCTACGCGCTCGGATGAACTGGTCGGCGCGATTCGGGCCGCAGGGTATCACACGGTGGTCGCGCTTGACGCCTACCTCCACTCATTCGCCGGGTATCATGAACATGCCCGCCTGGAACTGATGGCGCTGATCCCGAAAACCGCCTCCCGGGTCCTCGACATCGGGTGTGGCGCGGGCGCCCTCGGGGCTGAGCTGAAGCGGCGAGGTCCGGTCGAGGTGGTTGGGGTGGAGGCGGATGCCTGCGCGGCTGAACGCGCGCGACAGGTCCTTGACCGGGTGCATCAGGGGGACATCGAGGGCCTGGACCTGCTATACGGCCCGGGCTCGTTCGACTGTATCGTACTGGCCGATATCCTCGAGCATCTACGCGATCCCTGGAGCCTGCTGAAGCATCTGGTCCCGCTGCTCCGCGCTCGAGGTCGCCTCATCGCCAGCATTCCCAACGTGCGGCACTGGTCGGTTTTGCGCGGGCTCCTGGAGGGCGAGTGGACCTACCTCCCGGCCGGCATCTTGGATCGGGGGCACCTGCGCTTTTTCACTCTGACAAGCGGTCGGGCCCTCCTCGAGGCCGCCGGCCTGGCGGTCGTGGAGGTCCATCCGGTGTGTTCCGGGTTGGTGCCGGACCTGACGCCTTTGATTGACGCGAGCCACGCATTGTCGCTCGACCCCTCGACCCTGGCCGAGGAGGCCCGCGTGACCCAGTTCCTCTACGTCGCTGAGCGTCGGGGATGAATGCGGCTGAAGCAGTTGACCTTTCTGTCATCATCGTCAACTACAATGTTGCCCCACTCGTCCTGAAGGCCGTTGCGTCGCTGGAGGGACAGAGGTTCGCCGGACAATCTGGGGGCGACGGACGTCTCGAGATCCTGGTGATCGACAACGCCTCGTCGGCTGACGATCTTGCGTGCCTGGAACAACTGCCGTCTTCGGTCATCCTCGTGAGGAACGACCGAAACGTGGGCTTCGCCGCGGCCAATAACCAGGGCATCCAGCGCGCCGCCGGCCGATTCCTCTGCCTGCTCAATCCCGACACCAGGATGTGGGACGGCGCGCTGGACGCGTTGCTGCAACACCTCTACCGGCATCCTGAGGTCGGCGCGGTCGGCCCAAAGTTCTGGGCCGATGACGAGCGGACCATCCTCCTTCCGCCCGGGGATCCCCCCACCCTCTCCTTTCTGCTCTTGGGGCTGGTGGGGGGTGCCATGCGGACTGTGGCAAAGCGTCACAGCCGCGTCTGGCATCGCCGCGCCATGGCCTTCTGGCGGGGCCGCGCGGCCTGCCCCGTGCCAATGCTGTCCGGGGCCTGCCTGCTGATGCCCAGGGCTGTCATGGACCGTGTGGGAGGATTCGACCCACGCTACTTTCTGTATTATGAAGATGCCGATTGGTGCCGGCGCGTTCGGCGGGCGGGGTATCGCTTGGCCTACGTCCCGGATGCGGAGATCATCCACTACTACAACCAGAGTGCGAAGCAGGATCCCCAGGGCGCCCGAGGACATGCCCTTCGGTCACAGGCCCGCTTTGTAGGTGCCCATTATGGATGGCTGGGGACGCAGGTCTATAAGGCTGCGCAGGCCGTCAGCGGCCGGGTGGCCCGTTGTCGGGCCGCCGGTGCGCTGCAACAGTTCATCGATCTCGGTCGCCCGGAGAAGCCCCCACGAATCCGGTTAACTGATGATCGCGTGCTGGCCCGTGAACTCGCGATCCAGATCGGCTATGACTGGGGCTTTGTGCCATCGGTCGCCGCGTTTGTCAGCGCGGCTGATTTCGAACTCTCGCCTGCCGTCTGGGACCGGATGCAGCCGGGGCGATACTACACCAGGTTAATCGACCCGGAGACCCTTACGCCCCTTGCCCTCTGGTCGTGGGAGAAAGGGTGAGAAGTCTCGGCAGTTCCCCCGGATCTGATCCATCCCCACTTCCTCGATCCTCCGATGTTCCCTGTCCCACCGGAGCACCCTGGCCCCATCGCTAGACGGGGGCACGCCAGCAGCGGATTGGGCGCATGGCCTCAGAGGCAGGTTGATGACCTGAACCCCAGCCGGGATCTTCGCAAACGGCGGGCCGGCTGCCACCTCCAGCGCCCAGCTATTCATGCCGAACAGCTCCGCCCCAAAATAGAGATCCGGGTTGCCGATCACGAGCACCTTTTCCACACCGGGCCTGTAGGCCACGCGCTCGATCGTCTGGACAATCTCCCTGGTGATCCGGGCAGCCTGGATCCACGGAAGGCTGTTGATTGCGAGGAGGCCTGCAAATGAGCAGACGAGGATCAATCCCAAAAATCTGGCGATCAAAACAGGTGCCTTGACGAGGAGTGCGGCTAGGAAGAGGCAGAATGCCACAGAGGGAAGGTAGTAGAGCCTGGCCAGCTCGATCGGCAAGTTTGTCTTGGCCAACAGGCTCAGGAGGGGAAAGGCGAAGACGAGCATGAGGCCCAGGCAGAACCAGGTGCGCCGGTCGATTCTCACGGCAATGACGAGCCCGACGATCGCGAGCAGCAGGATCCAGGAGAGGGGGTCGATCAGCCGCCTCACGGTCTGGCCAACAAGCGCATCCCCTGCCGACGTGAGCAGCGCCCCGCCTGTGGGACGGAGTTGGTAGGCCACCAGGTGAACGATCCCCTTCGGAATTAAGGAGGGGACGAACGGTTCGGTCCCCGTATTTCCGTATTGGCCGATGAGGTGGCCCGTGATCGCTTTTCGAAACACGAAGTAGGCGCCAAGCAGAAGGTAGTATGGGGTTAGGTGAACTGCTGCGCGAAAGGGGGAGCGCTCGGACCCGGAGGCGGAAAAGCACAGCAGGTGAAGTGTCACGGCAAACGGCACCACCACGGCGGTCTCTTTCGAGCCGAGCGCGAGAAGGAATGCCATGAGCGAGAGCATCCGCCACACCGGGCGCTGGCGGTCGAGAAACACGGCAGAGAACAGAATAGAGAGCAGGCTGAAACAGGCCGCGATCAGTTCGGTGCGGCCCACAAGCCAGTAGACGGGCTCGGCATGAAGCGGATGCAGTGAGAAGAGCAGTCCTGCCAGCAGCGCGAAGCCGCCGGCTGGTGAAGGCGGCAAGGCAGCCGCAATCCCATACACCAGGAGACTGTTGACCATGTTGAAGCACAGATTGGTCAGGTGGCCGCCGAAAGGGTTCGGGCCCCAGAGGCTGTAATCGAACGCACCGGAGAGTGTGATCATCGGCCGGTAATAGGAGTGCGTCGGGTCGCCCCGGTAGACGGCGTAGAAGTCGGAGAGGACATTCGGCCAATTGACAGCGGTCCGCTCGGCGTTCAGGAGCGTCACGATATTGAAGTCATCGGACAAGAAATAACCACTGAGCGACGCGGCATAAGCGGCTATGCTGACTGCCGCGATGGCCACAATATCGACTGCCATCCTGTTCCACGGTCGTGAGGACTGCACGCGCTCCTCCGGTCTTCGCCTCAAATTCGCGGCATATTACTCGATATGGGGAGCGTCCGTCAATCCCCGTCGGGCCGCCGACCGCCCCGTTTTGTCCTTGACGCTCTCGGATACCGTCAGTATACTTTCATCCATTGTTTTTACTGAATTCCGCGGCTCAGTCTTGGCTTTCCGGGGGGAGGGATGATGACGGGTCTCCTTGCGCTCTGCCGGCACAGGGTCTTGATTCAGAGTTTCGTCAAGCGCGACCTGCAGGCGCGCTACAAAGGGTCCGCGATCGGTCTGTTCTGGTCGATCATCCATCCCCTCATCATGCTCCTGCTCTATACCTTCGTGTTTTCGACGATCCTCAAGATCCGGCTCGGTGTCGGGGAGGGCACCGAATATTTTGCCATCTACCTGTTTTGCGGCTTGCTGCCGTGGAATGCGTTCGCCGAGGGGCTGAGTCGCTCCACCGGCGTCATTCTGGAGCACGCCAATTTGATCAAGCGGGCTGTTTTTCCCTCTGAGATCTTGCCAGTCTACCCGGTTATCTCCGGGATTGTCAACGAACTGATCGGATTTGGTATCCTCCTGGCGGGGCTGGCCCTGACCGCTCATCCGTTTACCCCTCGAATGCTGGCCCTTCCGGTTGTTCTGCTCTTCCAGTTCGCCCTCACCATGGGGTTGGCCTGGATCATCGCGGGCGCCACGGTCTTCATCCGGGACCTGGGTCAGATGCTGGGCGTGATCTTGACCCTCTGGATCTTCCTGACGCCGATCTTCTATCCGCCTTCATTGGTTCCCGCAGATATGCGGTTTCTCCTGACCGTGAATCCTCTGTATGCCATCGTGGAGGCATACCGAAGCCTGATCCTCAGGGGGCAGGTCCCACACTGGGGGAGTCTCGCCTATTTGGCCCTGTTCGCCGTGGTCGTCTTCGTGGTGGGCTATCGGGCGTTCACTCGGATGCAGCCCGCCTTCGCCGACGTGATTTGATGTTCGCCATCGAGGCCCACCATCTCTCGAAGGCGTACCGGATCTACGCCAACCCTAGAGATCGCCTGAAGGAATACCTGTCTCGAGGCCGTCGGACCTACCACCAGGAGTTCTGGGCCCTCCGCGACGTGAGCTTCCGGGCGGGGGTGGGCTCGACCGTTGGCCTGTTGGGAGATAATGGCGCCGGCAAGAGCACCCTCCTCCAGCTTGTTGCTGGCACCCTGCGGCCCACCTCTGGCAGCGTGGCGTTGAGAGGCCGCGTCTCCACGATCCTTGAACTGGGCGCCGGTTTCAACCCGGAGTTCACGGGCCGGGAGAACGCCCTGATGAGCGGGACCATCATGGGCATCCCGCCACGGGAAACGGAGCGAAGGTTTCCAGAGATCGCAGCGTTCGCGGAGATCGGCGATTTCATCGATCGGCCCGTGAAGATGTACTCCAGCGGCATGTACGTCCGCCTGGCGTTTGCTGTGGCCACCAGTGTTGACCCCGATGTCTTGATCATCGACGAAGCCCTCTCGGTCGGGGACCAGTACTTCCAGAAGCGGTGCATCGACCGGATCGAGAGCTTTCGCAAGGCCGGGAAGACCATTCTCTTCTGCTCCCATAATCTCTACCAAATTCGGTTGATCTGTGATGAGGCGATCTGGCTGAAAGAGGGCCGGATCGCCCAGGCGGGCGACGTGTCGCGGGTGGTGGGGGCCTATGAGAACTATCTCAGAGAGCGCGAGCTGCCAAAGGCGGAGAGGCCGGCCCTAGCTGGCGAGCCCAAGGTTTTCCCCTGGGTGTCACGGGTCCTCTTGACCCGAGGTGATGATCCCGTCGAGCGGGACCAGTTCATGACGGGAGACGATCTGGTCATTACGGTTCACTATCAGGTCCCCCAGCCGCCCGCCGTGGTCCATGTTGGCATCGTCCTCTTCAGGAACGATGGGGTCCAATGCTTTGGGACCGGCACCCACGTGGCCGGGGTGAAGCCGCCCACGTCGAGTGGCAGTGTCCGCTTGCGCCTCCCGGCGCTCCCTCTTCTTTCTGGGGACTACGCCGTGACCGTCTACTTGCTTGACGAGCACGGGCTCCATGTCTACGATCAACGGGAGCGGGAGTTCAAATTCCAGGTCGTGCAGAATCTCCAGGCCTTGGGAATCAGCTATCTGGATCACCGGTGGGAGTTAGAGGTGCCGCCTGTTCCTGAGGAGCCACGGCCGTTCCAGCCGGAGGCGGCGGGTGGGTGAACGGCTCGTCACGATTCGGGAAGGTGAGGTCTACCGGGACCCCGCCGGCCGGTGGACCATCCGCCCGTATCGGCCCGGGGATGAGGTCGCGATCTTGAATCTCTTCCGGCGGGTATTCGGTGTCGATCGGTCCCTCGAGCATTGGCGCTGGAAGTTCCAGCACAACCCGGTAGGCCGGCATATCCGGCTGGCGGAAAACTCCAGCGGGGTCTTGGTGGCGCAGTACGCTGGTCTTCCGGCCCTGATGAAGTGGGCGGAGACGACAGTGGTGGCGACCCAGATCATCGACGTGATGGTGGACCCCGGTTTCAGACAGGGGCTGAAGCGGCCGGGCCTTTTTGCGCGCCTCGCCAGTCACTTCATTGAGGGCTACGAGGGGGCTGACCGGGTATCGGTCGGATACGGCTTCCCCACCCCGCTTGCCCTGCGGATCGGCCGAGAGGTCGCCGGCTACACCCCCCTTCATCCTGTTGTGGGTCTCGTTCGAGATCTCGGCCAGGCCGGTCCGAAGGAGTCCGGACTCCCGCGGGGCAAAGAAGGGCCTCCCTGGAACGCCAGGCTTTTTCGGATCGAGGCCGTCGATCGATTCGGCCAGGAGATCGACCGGCTTTGGGAGCTGGTCAGCCCGGAGCTGGCCGTGGCCACGATTCGCACCGCTCGGTATCTCAATTGGCGATATGCTGACTGCCCTGATGTCCGGTACCACAAGTTAGTGGCCGTCCATCGCCTGAGCGGTGCAGTGGCCGCGGTGGCCATCCTGCGACTGGGCGTTCGGGAGCAACCGGTCGCTGCCTTGGTGGATTGGCTGATGCCAAGCCGCTCGGCTGCCGCCGCGGCGGCGCTGATGGCCTGTTGCGAAGAGATGGCGCGGGAGGCGGGAATGGACAGGCTGGAGGCCTGGTTCCCATCCTACACCTGGCCCTATCGCTTCCTCCTGACCCGCGGCTTTCGCCCGGAGCCGACCAGCTACTCCCTGGTGGCCTTGTCCGGAAACCCCGTGGTTTCGCTCGACTGGGCAAAAGATCGGTGGTACTACACGATGGGGGATTCCGATATCTATTGAAGAACGTGCGAGGTGCGAGGTCCGAGGTGAAGGGTTCCGGGTTCAGGGGGGGGCGTTGATGGCGTCTGCTCCTCCCATTGGCTTGACGGCCCCGCCCAGAGGGTCCGTCCTGGTTCTCGCGCCTCACGCAGATGACGAGAGCTTGGGGTGCGGCGGTGCCGTCGCTCTCCACTGCCTCCAGGGCGATCGTGTCAAGGTCGTCTTCGCGACGGACGGGGCGGCCGGAGACCCACTGGGCCATTACGCCAACTGCGACTACCGGGAAGTACGGCGGGCTGAGGCGAGAAAAGCAGGAGAGATCCTTGGGGTGCATGACCTGGTCTTTTGGGAGTATCAGGACGGAAAGCTTTCCGAGGCAAAGGATTTGGCCGACCGATTGGGGAGGCTGCTCACTGCGGAGAGGCCAGACCTGATCTATCGCCCATCGGCTCGGGAGGTTCATCCCGATCACTGGGCGCTGGCGAAGGCTGTCGATCAGGCGCTTGAGAATTATCAGGGTACACTGGTGGCCTATGCCTACGAGATCTGGGCCGTCGTGCAGCCGACCCATGTCCTCGACATCACCGCTGTCTGGGGTGTCAAGTGCAAGGCCATCGAGCAATACGATAGCCAGCTTCGCTACAACGACTACCTCCACAAGGTTTCCGGCCTGAACGCCTATCGCGCCATCCATCTGCCATCGGCCCGGTACGTGGAGGCCTTCGAGGCGGGATAAACCGGCATGCGGATCCTCCAGATCGTCCACGAATTTCCACCGGAGTCCATCGCTGGGACCGAGACCTACTGCGAGGTCCTGAGCCGACGCCTGTTGGAGCGCGGGCACGAGTGCATGGTGTTGGCCGGCTCGAGGCGATCCGCCCCGGAGGCGACCCTGGCCACCGTGGAGCAGGACGGCCTGCTGGTTACCAGGTATTTGAAAGCGGCGGGGCACCCGGACCGGTGGACGGAGGAGTACGATCCGGAGGCCGAGACCCTGATCCGGCACCTGTTGGCCCTTGTCAAGCCGGGCGTTGTCCATGTGCACCACTGGCAGCGCCTGACGAACAACCTGGTGGCGATCTGCGCTGACCTGGGGATCCCAGCCGTTGTGACGATGCACGATGTCTGGACTTCCTGTCCTCGAATTCATCGGATCCGTTGGGACGGGGCCTTCTGTATTGACCCGCCGGCCACTGCCCCCTGCCCGAGCTGCGCCGAATGGGGCCCGTGGCAGGGCGATCAGGAGATCGCCAGCGCGCTGGCGCTACGCCGAGAAATGATGGAGGCGGAGCTTGCCCTGGCCAAGGCGATCATCGCGCCGTCGAAGGCCCAGCGCACGTTCCTCCTCGATCTGCTCGATCTGCCGGGGGACCGTCTGAGCGTCCTGCCGCATGGCAGCCTCCTCACGCTCACGGCTGGGCAGGGACGAGGGGCGCGAGGGGGATTCCCCAGTCGGCCGCTCCAGATCGGCCATTGGGGCTACCTGGTCTACCCGAAGGGGACCCACCTGATCCTGGAGGCGGTGCACAAGCTACGCGATCCATCGGCCGTTCAGATCCACTTGATCGGAACCGCGATAGAGCAGGAGTACGAGCAACGGCTCCGGGAGCTTGCGCGAGACATCCCGGTCCAGTTTCACGGCGCTTATCTACCGGCTGACCTGCAGACCTTCGACCTCGATCTCGTGGTCTTCGCCTCTATCGCCAGCGAGTCTTATTCATTTGCTCTAGATGAGGCGTTGCGCCTGGGGCTGCCGGTCCTTGTGTCAGACCGCGGCGCCCCCCCGGAGCGGATCGGGGCTGCCGGCCGAACATTTCGGGCAGGAGATGCGGGTGATCTGGCCCGGCGGCTCCAGGAAATCCTGGATACGCCGGAGGTGTTGGATACGATGCGCAGCAACGTCCGACCTGATACACTCTTTTCAATGGAGGCCCATGTCGTCATGTTGGAGAAGATCTACGAGGATGCCGGCCAGGACAACGAGGCGAAGCGAGAGTCGCCCACCCCCTACCTGAAGTTGATCGCGCACGCCAAACAGCAAGTCCGGGAGCGGGAAGCCGTTCTTTCCGATCTGCAGCAGCGACTTGAGCAGGCGGAGCAGGCGATTCACGACAAAGAGGCCCTCTTGCACCAGGCGATTCACGACGAGGAGACCCTCCTACAAGGAAAGGAGATGCTCTTACGGGAGGCCCAGCAAAGCCTCGAAATCCTGCAGGGAGATTACGCAGAGCTGGAGGCCCGCCTGCTGGACCTGAGGCGGACCCCATTGTTTAAGATTCAGGAGATGTTGACGAAATTGTCCGGCCTGCCGGAATATCTCCTCCGGGAGGGGCGGCGCAAGATTTTCAGCAGGGAGTCGTCGTCACTGCAAAAGTGGCGGGTCTGGCTGCGCCGTTCGAGTAGTTACCTGGAGGTGCTGGCATATCTCCTCCGGAAGGGGCGGCGCAAGATTTTCAGCAGGGAGTCGTCGTCACTGCAAAAGTGGCGGGTCTGGCTGCGCCGTTTTTCCGAGGAATACGCCCGACTCCGTCTTTGGCATCGCGAGGACACAGGGGTTAGGGTTGGCGGCCCCCTGACGGCGTATGACGCGTACATTGAGAACAATCGGATCACGCCGTGGCTGTGTAACGCGCTTTCCTGCGCGGTGCGAACGTTCGAGTACGAGCCAAAGATCAGCGTTCTCATGCCGGTCTACAATGTCCAGCCAAAATGGCTGAAGGCCGCCGTCGATTCAATCAAGTGCCAGATTTATCCTCACTGGGAGTTGTGTATCGCGGACGATGGCTCTACCATGCCCGACCTGCTGGCGTATCTTCGCAGCCTAGAACGCGATCGGCGCGTCAAGCTGGTTTTCCGTTCGGTCAACGGCCATATCAGCGCCGCCAGCAATTCTGCGGCAGAGCTGGCTACGGGCGACTTCGTTGTTCTCATGGACAACGACGACGTTCTTGCTCCCAACGCGCTGTTTGAGATCGCCCGGCTTCTGCAGGACCATCCCGACGCAGACCTGATCTACTCCGATGAGGACAAGATCGACGAAGATGAACGCCGCTACGATCCACAGTTCAAGCCAGACTGGTCTCCCGAGATGCTGCTTGCCTATAACTACATCAATCACCTCACCTGCATCCGCCGCGAGCTTTTCGAGCGCATCGGCCGCTTCCGCATCGGTTACGAGGGCTCGCAGGACTACGACCTGATTTTGCGGGCCGTTTCCCAGACCGACCGCATTCACCATATTCCCAAGGTGCTCTATCACTGGCGCGCGCTGCAATCCTCTACCGCTTCGGATGCCGCGGTCAAACCCGTTGTCCACACCTCCGGTCGCGCCGCTCTAGAGGACCATCTTAAGAGGGTCGGCATTGCGGCTGAATCGTACGTGCCTGGCTTCGCCCGGCGCTTGCACCTGCCGATCAACCAGCTCGACTGGCCGGACACGGGGCCCTCCGTGGCGATCATCATACCCACATGCAATCAGGGCAAGCTGCTGAAAAAATGCGTGGAGTCGATCCTCACCAAGACCACCTATGTCGATTACGGCATTCTCGTCGTGGATAATGATTCCAGCGACGCGGATACCTTGGAGTACCTCAAAGGACTCCTCAGTAAAGGCGTCCGGGTCGAACGGATTTCCAACCAAGGAAGACCGTTTTCGTTCAGCCGAGTTAACAACCTGGCCGTCCAGCGCGCCGAAGATGAGTTGGTGCTCTTCCTCAACGACGACACCGAGGTGATTGACCCGAAGTGGCTGTCGCGCATGGTGGGGTATCTGAGTTTGCCGGGCGTCGGAGCGACGGGGGCGCGGTTGCTGTCGGCACACGGAACGCTGCAGCATGCGGGTGTCGTGTTGGGCTTGCAAAACGGGATCGCTCCGGGACACGCCTTTTTCGAGCGTCCCGCCGATGAAGTCAGTTATTACTTTCAGGCAGAGATCGCGCGCCCCTGCGCGGCCGTGACAGGAGCGTGCCTGCTGACCCACCGCCGGCTCTTCCTAGAACTGGGCGGGTTCGACGAGGAGCACTATGCCGTCAGCATGAACGATGTGGATTATTGCCTGCGTCTCGCTCAGCGGGGTTTGCGCATAGTCTACGTCGGGGGGGCGGAGCTTCTTCACTACGGATGCCAGACCCGTAGCAGTCAACAAGATGATCCGGCTGAACTCGCCCACTTCCGGCGCATCTGGGGACACGCGCGGGACATCTATTACAACCCGAATCTTTCCAACGTCTGCAGTTACCGCATCGATACTGGGTGCCACCTCGACTACGAGCTCTATCTGAACCGCCCTGTCCGGGCGCTGATGGTAACTCACAACTTGAACCTAGAGGGAGCGCCGAAGTTCATATATGAACTCGCGGCAGGACTAAAGAAGCGTGGGCGGGTTCAGCCGACGATTCTCTCCCCAGTCGGCGGCATTGGGGAAAAATGGTACCGCGATGCGGGAATAGACGTTCGCGTCCAAGAACTGGCAAATTGCCGCAATGTCCTGGAGGGATGGCCGTCTAAAGCCGATTACCAGGCATCCATCGAACGAGTCCTACGACTGATTGAAAAAGAGCAGCCCGATGTCGTCATCGCCAACGTCTTGAACAGCTTTTACGTCGTGGACGCCGCCACCCGCGCGGGAATTCCCTCGATCTGGATCATCCATGAAAGTTATACCCACGAGCTGATGCTGCGGTCGCTCAACGCCTTCGCGTTGCCGTTCTGCGAACGTGCGTTCGCCGATGCCTATCGGGTGGTGTTCGTCTCGACCGACACGATGCGCCTCTATGAGCGCTACAACACCCGACATAACTTCCTCGTCGTGCACAACGGGCTCGATGCCCGATTGATCGACGAATTCGTTGAGCAGATTGACAAGACCGAAGCCGCGAAGATCATCCAGGCGCCAGCGGACAAAAAAATCGTGACGACGGTTGGAACCATCTGCGAGCGCAAGGCACAGCACACCCTCGCCCAGGCGGCCGCTCTCCTGAAGAAAGAGCGCGACGACTTCTGCTGCTACATGGTTGGCTTGCGGGAAGGCGATGCCTATTACTCGGAAAAAGTGAAACGCATTATCCGGGAAAACCATCTTGAGGACTTTGTGAAGCTCGTTCCCGAGACCGATGAAGTTCGTCCCTACTTCCGGGCCGCCGATATCTTTGCCTTCACCTCGCATATCGAGGCGTTCAGCCGAACCATTCTCGAGGCCGAGGCGTTTGGTCTTCCCATTGTCACGACCCCTTGCTGCGGCATCAATGAGCAGGTACGTGAGGTCAATGCGGTGCTGTTCGAAATGTCGGACGCCCCCTCGCTGGCACGGCACATCGCGACTCTTCTGGATGACGACCAGAAGCGGATCTGGATGGGACGGAATTCCCGCAAGGTTTTCGAATACCTCCAGACCTATGATGAGATGCTGGAGCGCTACGAGCGGCTAGTTCTCAGCGCGTGGATGCGCGGACCGTTAAAGAGGTGATTCGAAGTCGGTCATTGGTTATGATCATCCACAGATCGGAAGGAATGGCCCGTATGGGACAAGCCCAGTACTTGCGTGAGGTGCCAACGCATATGGGGTTTCTTGACGACCTTGAACTCGGGCGGGGCTACTTCGATGGGATCGCGTCTGTCGAAGGTGGCTTCCTCGTCAGCGGATGGATGCTCCTACCGGATAAGGAACTCGGTTCTTTGCGCGTGTACTGGAACAGGGAGCTGCTTGGCTCCGCCGATGTTGTGACCCGCCAAGATGTGGCTAACGCCTTCCGGTGGATCCCCCATGCAAACCGGTCGGGGTTTTCGTTTCTTTTTCCCAAGCCGATTGCCGAGACTACGAGGGTTGGTCGGTTTGACTTGCTCGGCTGTCAAGACGGGCGCCCGACCGCCCGGATGAGCACTCTGTTTCGTGCGGATCTCGACACCGCCGTTCCCACTCCCCCGCAGGAGCTGATGAGCATGGTTGCGGCCACAAGGGATGCCTGGTTCTTCAAGATCGGGGGCCTCAAGTCCTTCGGCGAGTTCCTTGATCCGATCTGTCGGCATCGCGAACTCCGCTCTGTCCGTCGCTTGCTCGACTGGGGCTGCGGCTGCGGCCGAGTGGCCGTCCACTTCCTCTCGGAGCCTGACGTCGCAGAAGTGTTTGGGTGCGATGTACATCAAGAAGCCATCCAGTGGTGCGGCGAAAATCTCCGGCCGGGGAAATTCTCGCGCATTGAACCCTGGCCGCCGACGCCTTATGAAGACGCGGCCTTCGATGTCGCCCTTGGAATTTCTGTCTTCACCCATCTTGCGAGAGACGTTCAGAACGCCTGGTTGGCTGAAATGAGACGCATCATTGCTCCCGGCGGGCTTTTCCTGGCGTCCACCCACGGACAGTTTGCCACGAGGTTTGAGTTTCCCGAGACCTTCGCCCAGTTACTTCGTGACGGGATCTTTGATGGGGTTCATGATCCGTCGCTGGGTGGAATCTTTCCCAAAGGATACTACCTAAATGTCTACCAAACACGTGAGTACACCCTGCGTGAATGGTCCAAGTACTTTGAAATACTTGAGTACATCGAACGTGGTTACGGGAATCACCAAGACCTGGTAGTGATGCGGCGCCCAGCGTGAGGCCTGGGGGGGGGGATGGGTGTAGAGGCAGCACCATGAGCCGCAACAAGTTGGAACGGCACTAGTGTTCGGCGCGTAGATGCGCGGACCATTAGAGAGGTGATTCTAATTTGCTAATCATTGGAATGATCCACGTGTCCGATGAATCCGACGATACTTTCCGTCGAGTAGGTATTTCCCTATGCGTCACGAGGCTAGGAGACACGGTGTTCTTCGGGGCATGTGGTATCTTTCTGAGGGAACCGTGGAAGAACTGATCCTCGCGATCAAACGGCGAATCAAACTGGGCAGAGGATAAAGGGGAGAACTGATGTCGGAATGCGTGCTGGTTACAGGTGGTGCCGGATTTGTTGGATCCTTCCTGGTCGATGAACTGATCGCGCGGGGCCATTCAGTAAGGATCTTTGACAGGCTTGAGGTTCAGGTGCATGGGATAGAGAGGCGCAAACCGGGATACCTCAACCCCGATGCCGACTTCATATGGGGCGATGTGAGGGACCGAGAGGCCCTCAAAAAAGCGATCCAGGGCGTGGACGTCATCTTCCACCTCGCGGCAAAAGTCGGAGTTGGCCAGTCGATGTACGAGATCTTTGAGTACGCCGAGGTGAATACCTTAGGTGGCGCAAACCTCCTTGACATCCTCGCGAAGGAGAAGCATCGCGTTCGGAAAGTGGTCGTTGCGTCCTCGATGTCAGTGTATGGGGAGGGTGCCTACTTGTGTAGGCAATGCGGTGATGTCTCCCCAAAGCTTCGTTCGCGCGAACAGCTTAGAATCCGGGAGTGGGAGGTTCGGTGTCCGACCTGTGAGCTAACCGTAGATCCGGTCCCGACCACTGAGCAGAAACCCCTCCTTCCAACCTCCATCTATGCCATTACGAAACGTGACCACGAAGAGATGTTTCTCAGCGTGGGACTGGCTTACAGCATTCCGACCGTCGCCCTGCGGTACTTTAACATCTATGGTCCGCGTCAAGCTCTTTCGAACCCATATACTGGTGTGGCCGCGATCTTTTGCGGGCGGCTTCTGAATCAGAAAGCCCCGATTATCTTCGAAGACGGATTACAGAGTCGGGATTTTATTCATGTGTCAGATATCGTTCAAGCCAATCTGCTGGCGATGGAGAAACGCGAGGCCGACTACGAGGTGTTCAATGTCGGGACCGGTCGGCAGACGACAATTCTCGAAGTTGCGGAGGTGCTGAAGAAGAAGTTAGCGCCTGGGTTGAATATCCAACCGAAGATCGAACACGCGTTTCGACAGGGAGACATCAGGCATTGCTTCGCTGATATCGCGAAGATTCAGAAACGTCTCGGTTTCGAACCCCGGATCCAGTTCGCCGACGGGGTTGATGACCTCGTGCGCTGGGTGAGGGAACAACAAGCAGGCGATACCTTTGATCGTGCCCATATCGAGTTGAAAAACCGAGGCCTGATTAGTTAGGAAACGATGGCAAAGGGCTGCTCGCAAGCGCCCGGTTTGCTTGGGGCGGGAAAGTTGCCTCGCCTTCGGCTCACTGTAGCCAGCCAGTCCGGCCTCCTGCGATATAGCCGATCGCCGATTGAGGGGCAACGGCAGGCACGCCACACCGTCTTGGACCACCGCCGCGAGAGGGCGAGGGTGAGCCGGATCGGCCAGCCTGCTCATCACGGATGTCGAGTTCAATCAGGGACGTGATACTGGGCGCGCACGTATGACTACGCTCCTGATCGGCGCCAACGGGCAGTTGGGAAGCGAAGTGCGGCAGGTGTTCAACGATTACGACCTGGTGCCGCTGACCCATGCTGACCTGGAGCTGACGGACCGCGCTCAGGTGACCGAAATCGTTGGCAAGTACCGTCCCGCCCTGATCATCAATACCGCTGCGTACAATCGGGTCGATGAGTGCGAGGACTACCCGGAGCGAGCCTTCGCCGTCAATGCCCTGGCGGTAAGGGACCTTGCGCTCGCCGCCAAAGCGGTCGAGGCGGCCCTGGTCCACATCAGCACCGATTACGTCTTTGACGGGCGTCAGCATCGCCCCTACCGGGAGGCCGATCCGCCGGGCCCCCTGAGCGTGTACGCGACCTCCAAGCTGGCGGGGGAGTACTTCATCCGGGCGATCCACGAGCGGCACTTCGTGATCAGGACCTGTGGGCTGTACGGCCTGGCGGGCAGCCGCGGCAAAGGGGGCAACTTCGTCGAGACGATGCTCCGGCTGGCCGAAGAGGGGAAAGAGATTCGTGTCGTAGGGGACCAGGTGCTGACCCCGACCTCGGCCAAGGAGTTGGCCCGGAAAGTTAGAGTACTGGTCCAGACAGGTGCTTATGGCCTCTACCACATCACCAATCAGGGGGAATGTTCGTGGTTTCGGTTCGCCCAGGCGATTTTCGAGCTTTCTGGCATCCGCCCGGTTCTCACCGAGACGACCAGCGCCGCCTTCGGCGCCCGCGCCAATCGACCGGCCTATTCTGTCCTCGACAATACGAACCTGCGATCACTCGGCCTCGATGACCTGCGTGACTGGCGAGACGCCCTCAAGGAGTATCTGGTAGATCGGGACCGGGCTAGAGGTGGGTTAGACTGAGATTGTGGAGGGACCCCCGGAGTCCGGAGAATGCGCCCAAGGCTACCTCAGCGCGCCTTTGCGATTACCGTGTCGATAGAGTTCCTTCTTGATACTCACGTACCTGAGTATTAGAGTGTTATTGGAGGTGACGGTTTCATGCGCACGACCATTGAACTGACGGACGACCAACGGGCGAAGCTGCTGGCGCTGGCCGCTAAGCGACGGCTCCGAGGGTACTCAGCCCTGATTCAGGAGGCGTTGGAACGCTACCTAGAGGAGGCGCCGGACAGGGGGCGGACTATGGCGGGAGCGAAGGCGGGGTGGGCCGCCAGGAAGGTGCGAGGTTATATTTCGGAAACGGAGGCCGAGCGGATGCGGCGACGCATCGAAGCGCTCTGGAAACGATGGCGATAAGCTTCGTCCTGGACAGCGATGTGTTGATCGACCTGTTCGCTGGCCGCGAGCCCGCAGGGACGGTCGTCCCGAACCTGCTAGAGATGGACTTAGCTGGCACGACGGCCGTCACCGTCTATGAGCTATACTCTGGTGCGGGGCGTTCGAGAGATCGACGGGGCCTCGACGAGTTCCTGGCAACCCTGACGATTTTTCCCTTGGACGCCCGATCGGCGCGGCACGCTGGGGCTGTGGACCTGTCTCTCAGGAGTAAGGGCCAGGCGATTAATCCGGGCGACAATCTGATCGCCGGCATCTGCCTGGCGCACGATAAGGTGTTGGTCACGCGGAACATCAGCCCCTTCCAACGAGTAGCCGACCTTAAAGTTGTCACCCTGAAGGAAATCTCCGGGTAGGTTGGGGAGTGGGGGGCAAGGCTCACTCTCGCCTGCGAGCCGTCATCGGTAAGCCGTTCCCGGCCGTCCTTCTGGCAACGATCTCGCCCCGGTCCCATCCTACAGGCATTGTCTGTCGGAACGGCCTCGCCTTGACAATGGCCGGAAAACCGTGCTAAGAGGGGTGCAATCGTCCTCTTGAGAAGTCGGATCCCCCGATTGACGTTTGGTGGTAATGGACATCTGCTGTTGACAGGGAGAAGCGATTGTGTCTACTCCCCGGGTGGCGGTCGGGATCATCAATTACCATGACTACCGTCATTTGCCTGTCTGCCTGGACAGCGTGAAGCGGCAGAGTCTCAGGCCCGATCGTATTATTCTGCTCGATAACCAAACCAGCGCCCACGAAATCGGGTCGATTGCGAGCGCCTACCCGGAGGTGGATCTCCTGCTATTGCGGGAGAACCTGGGTTACAGTGGCGGAGCCAATCGGATCATTCGGGAAACGGGCGGGTGTGAATACATCTTGCTGCTCAATCCTGATGCAGTCCTCGACCCTCGATGTTTGGAAGAGATGGTCCTGGCGATGGAATCGGCTCCGAGCGTGGGCTCCGTTGGTGGCAAGCTCCTGCTGGGCGATTCTAGACTCGACGGTGGGCCAGCCGGCAAAACGCCACGCCTCCTGGACAGCACCGGTCACCTCATTTTCCGAAGTCGGCGAATCATCGACAGAGGATATGGGGAGTTGGATGTGGGCCAGTATGAAACGCCTGAGGAGGTCTTCAGTATCTGCGGAGCGGCCGTTCTCCTCCGCAGGGCGATGCTGGAGGAGGTCCAGATCGATGGGGAGTACTTCGATGAAGACTTCTTCGCCTACAAGGAGGATGTGGACATCTGCTGGCGGGCCCAATTGCTGGGATGGGGCTCTTTCTACACCCCCGCGGCGACCGCCTATCATCTGAGGGGATGGAGCCGTCGAGATGACCGTCGGAAGGTGCCCTGGATCCGGAAGTATCACTCCTTCAAGAATCACTACTTAATGATGATCAAGAATGAGATTCCTGCCCTGTTCTGGCGCGACATCTTGCCGATCCTCTGGCTGGGCATGGGGGCGATCGGCTACATCTCCATCATGGAGCCCGCCCTCTGGAGGTCCCTGCTGGATCTTCGGAAATACATGCCCAGGGCCCAGTACCACCGTCGGATCATTATGAGGCGCCGCCGAGCCTCTGCGGAGAGGATGGGCCGATGGTTCGTCTAGGTCGATGAGCCTGGCCCGGCGCGCCAGCCTGAATATCGGCTTCAAGGCGTTGGGTGAGCTTAGCCGGTTTGCATGGGCCGTCCTACTCATCCTGGTGGCCAGACGTCTAGGGGGCGAGTCGTTTGGACGGATCTCCTTTGCCTACTCCTTTACCTACCTCTTTGTGTTGCTCACGGATTTCGGTCTGAACATCCTCCTGGTCCGTGAGGTGGCACGAGATAGGGGCGCGGCCGCCTGTTATCTCGGGAACCTCCTTTCCCTCAAGCTCCTCTCTGCCCCTGTCGCATTCGGATTGATCGCGGCGGCAATTGTGCTGTCGGGTTATTCCGCCGAGGTGGTGGTAGTTGTCCTGCTCTTCGCGGGGGTGAATCTTGTGCGGGGGATTTTGGAGCTATATGGTGCCGTATTCAGCGGTCTTGAGGTGATGGGGCGTGAGGCCGCCCTAAAAAATCTGCATCAGGTCTGCCTCCTACTCTCGGGAGGGATCGCCCTGGCCCTTGGATGCGGTCCATTCGGGTTGGCGGTCGCTCTTCTGATCGCGAGCATCCTTGTCGTCGTCATCGGATCCGAAATGGTCCGGCGCACCATCCCATTGTTGCGCCCACTATGGGATGGAGGCCTCTGGCTGGCGCTGCTGCGGCGAGCCGTTCCGGTAGCGATGACCAGCATCTTCATCGTCCTGTACAATGAGAGCGATATCGTCCTCCTTAGCTACCTCGGGCAGGGGGAGCGCGAGGTCGGCTGGTACGCGGCGGCAAGCAAGATCCTGAAGATGCTCCAATTGATCCCGATGCTCGTCGTCAGCGGCGTCTATCCGGTGTTCTCCGACCTCGCCGGAAGACTAAAGGGTGCGCTTAGCACAGCCTATCGCGGGACCCTGAAGCTCCTTTTGGTAATCGCGATCCCGGTCGCGATCGCGGTTGCCGGCTTTGCCGAACCCGTGGTCCGATTGATCTACGGGGAGGGCTTCGCCCCGGCTGCGCTGCCGCTTGGCCTTCTGGCGTACTCGATCCCATTCCTCTATCTGGGGTATGTCCTCGTGAACGTCCTGGTCTCTTCGGATCACCTGACGTGGGCCGCGCTGGCCACAGGCGGCGCGGGCGTCTTGAACATCGCGGTGAACCTTTTGCTCATCCCTGTCTTCGGAATCGCCGGCTCGGCCCTCGCCGCAATCGCTGCACAAGCCAGCTTAGTCGTCATCGGTGGAATTGCGGTGGAACAGACCGTCGCCCAGTCAAGATGGGTCCAGCTTGCCTTGAAACCCATAGTGGCGGGCGCTGCCATGCTTGCGGCCATTGCCCTGGTCGGGCGGACAAGCTGGGTCGTCGCGTTCCTCGCCGGCCTTAGTATCTATCTCCTCGTCCTCGTCCTGACCGGGGCGCTGCGGGAGGAGGAGTTCCTCGCGGTGAGAAGGCTCTGGCGCGGTGGCGAGCCGAACAGGGTCCTTAAGCGATGACGAGCCCAACCGCTCCCTTTTCCAGGCCGCTGGGGGGCAGGGCCGGACCGTATCAGCTTAACCTTGATGGTCCATCGACCGCTCACGCGCTGGTCCTCCGGCTGGTGGGTCGAGACAAGGCGGTGCTGGAGATCGGTCCCGCCTCGGGATACCTGAGCCGTCGCTTGGTGGAGGCCGGGTGCCGGGTGACGGGGATTGAAGCCACTATGGACGTGGTCCGATGTGCCGAGCAACCGGGCGTCCAGCTTATCTGCGGGTCCGTCGAGGACGAGGGGGTGCTACGGCAGATTCAAGCCACGTTCGACGTCATTGTCCTGGCGGACGTGTTGGAGCACCTGAGGCACCCGGAACAGACACTGATCCGAATGCGGGACTTCCTGAATCCTGGTGGCTATGCTGTTGTCTCCCTCCCGAACATCGCCAACTGGAAAACCAGGGTCGGTTTGCTCTTTGGCCGGTTTGACTATGGTGACGAGGGGATCCTGGATCGGACCCACCTCCGCTTCTTCACGAAGCGGAGTGCCGAGGCGATGATTCGGGAGGCCGGATACGAGGTGCTCGAATTCCATCCCGGCGCCACACGAATGCCAGGGATCTTTCTCAAGGTGTGGCCGACCCTCTGTGCGGTCCATTTGGTTTTCAAGCTCGCGCCGCGACGAGACGGGCCATGATCGCTGAGCCGAGGGTCGCCCTCGTCCACGACTGGCTGACCGGAATGCGAGGGGCGGAGCGCTGCCTGGAGGTCTTCTGCGAGCTCTTTCCCCGGGCGGATCTCTTTACCTTGCTTCACATCCCTGGAAGCGTCTCGAGCATTATCGAGTCGATGAACGTGAGTACATCCTTCATCCAGCGGCTCCCGTTCCTCCAACAGAAATACCGCTACTACCTCCCCTTATTTCCAGCAGCTATCGAACGCTTTGACCTGCGCGGCTACGACCTGATCTTGTCCAGCAGCCATTGTGTTGCCAAAGGGGTGAAAAGACCTCCTGGTGCTCTTCACCTCGCGTACGTGTACACCCCCATGCGGTACATTTGGGATCTTCACGACGAGTACGTTGCGCCTGCGAGGATGGGCGTGTTGTCGCGCACTTTGCTGCGCGCCGCAGCTCCTCGCCTCCAGCGATGGGATCTGGCCTCCAATAGCAGGGTTGATTACTTTATCGCTGTCTCTGGACATGCGGCCGCTCGAATCAGACGACACTACGGCCGGGAGGCGGAAGTGATCTACCCCCCAGTCGATATTGCTAGATTTTACCCTTCGAAGGAGGTTGAGAACTATTACTTAGTGGTGTCGGGCTTTGCGCCTTACAAGCGGATTGACTTGGCCATCGAGGCGTTCAATCGATTGGGACGGCCACTGTGGATTGTCGGAGGAGGGCAGGAAGACCGGCGCCTTCGGCGCCAGGCCGGCCCCGGTATCAGATTTTTGGGCCGACTCCCCGATCCGGACATCGCCGAGCTCCTTGCGCGATGCAAGGCCCTTGTCTTTCCTGGAGAGGACGAGTTCGGCATAGTTCCCATCGAGGCCATGGCCTCCGGCCGACCGGTCATCGCCTATGGGCAGGGCGGCGCCCTGGAAACAGTCGTCCCGCTGAACGGTTCCAAGTCACAGGTTTCAGGTTCCAGTTCGAAAGACTCTCTCGACTTGGAACCCGGAACCCGGCACCTGGAACTCGGCGCGCCAACGGGCGTCTTCTTCTACGAGCCGACATCCGAGTCCCTGGTTAACGCCCTCCGCCTGTTCGAGGAGCATGAAGGGGTGTTCCAGACGGAGAGGCTCCGAGAACATAGCCTCCAGTTCGATCGGGCGATCTTCAGGGCACGGATTGAATCGTTCATTCAGAGGATGTCCAAGGAATGGAGGGAAACACATCCACTCGCTGAGAGGCCAGTCGCTTCATGTTGAAGGAACGATTGGAGAATCTCAGGCGGGTAGTCATCACGCTGGACCTGATTCTTACGGCGGCCTCGTTGGTGATCGCGTACCATCTGAGGGATTTTCTGTTCCGTGGATACCGAGCGCCGCTCTACCCGTTGTCGACGTACCTCTGGCTGCTTGTCGTCATTCTCCCCTCGTGGTACTTCTCCCTCAATCTGGCAGGGGCATACGTCTTAGAAGAACCCAGATCACGGCGTCGAGTGGCTTGGGATATCGCCAAGGGGGTATCGTTGGGGATCGGTTTCTACGGCGCCGTGACATTCCTTGTGCGCATCTATTACGTTAGCCGGCTGTTCATCGGGCTATTCGCCATCACCGATTTCTTGCTCCTCACCTCCGCTCGCCTTGTGATCTCCGCCGCCCTCGAAGCCTATGCGAGGAAGGGTGTGTACTGGAAGGCGATCCTCATCTTCGGTGCGGGCGAGAAGGGTCGGACCCTCATCTCAACCATCCAAGCCCACCCAGAATGGGGACTGCACATCGTGGGGTGCCTGGACCTCGATCCTGCAATGGTAGGAAAACAGGTGCTAGGCGTTCCCGTTCTAGGGACCTCTTCCGACCTCGGCGACGTGCTTCAGAAGGAGGTCATCGATGAGGTGATCTTCGTCCTCCCATTAGACTCTCTCCATGAGGCCATCAGGTTGATAACTGTTTGTGAGGAGGTCGGCGTGCGCAGCCGCATCCTCACCGATTTCTATCGACCTGCCATCGCCCGGATGCACTTCGATGAGTTTCAAGGGATCCCCATGGTGAGCTTCAGTCCCACGCCCATTCAGCACGAGATGCTGTTCTGCAAGCGAGTGGTGGATCTACTTGGTTCCTCCATCGCCCTCGCCCTTCTCTTTCCGGTCGCCATCTTGATCGCCCTCGCCGTCAAGCTCACGACGCCTGGCCCTATATTTTTTATTCAAGAGCGCTGTGGTCTCAACGGGCGCCTGTTCAAGCTGCTGAAATTTCGTACCATGGTTCGCAACGCCGAGGAGCTGAAAAGCAGCTTGAGTCCCTATAATGAGATGTCGGGACCGGTGTTTAAGATGAGAGATGATCCTCGGGTAACGTTCGTCGGGCGGTTCTTACGCAAGTTCAGCCTCGATGAGCTGCCCCAGTTGATCAACGTGCTCAAGGGCGATATGAGTTTGGTTGGGCCACGCCCCCCAACGCCCGATGAGGTGCGGAAGTACGACCGCTGGCAGCGGCGACGCTTGAGCATGAAGCCGGGGCTCACGTGCCTCTGGCAATGCAGCGGCCGCAGCCGAGTCGATTTTGATGAGTGGATGAAGCTCGATTTGGAATACATCGATCGGTGGTCGTTAGGCCTCGATCTTAAGATTCTCCTCAAGACGATTCCTATGGTCATTCTGGGGATCGGCGCCCGATGAGCTTTTGAGCGTCTCCGTTCCAGGGGAAGTGGGGCTGCGAGGTCGGATCATGCGCGGCTTGTCGTGCTGGGCGAGAGACCCTGACACCATCACCGGACTTTCGTATCCTGAGGGTGGCCCCTCAGGTGGCTCCTGCGGAAATACCACCGTCAGCGAGGAATCCACCTGGATAAGGATGGGATGTCTCCGACGATGGCCATGACAAGACGAAACGCTTCGCTGAGATACAAGAAGGCTCCCGGGTACTGCGCCTTTGGGACAAGGACGCGCCGGCGGATGCTGACCTGATGTTGGAGAAGATCGCCGAAGGGGTCACCGACGCTTACCAGAGCCCTCTCGCTACAGGGCGGAGAGGGAAAGAAACAGCCAAACAAAAGCCTGAAGAACCTCTACAAGGAGACACGTGAAGATTTTAGTCACGGGAGGGGCTGGGTTCATCGGATCGCACGTGGTGGATGCGTTGGTGCGAGAGGGCCATCAAGTCGTTGTCGTGGACGACCTCTCGATGGGCCGGCGGGAACAGGTCAGTCCAGCCGCTCGCTTCCACCAGGTGGATATCCGCCAGCGAGACGCCATTGGGGAGGTGTTCCGAGCTGAACGCCCGGAACTGATCAACCATCACGCGGCCCAGGGCAACCTGCGGCGATCCATGGAAGAACCGTCATTCGACGCCTCCGTGAATACCGTGGGTTCGTTAATCCTGCTCGAGCTGTCCCTGGCCTATGGGGTCAGGAAGTTTGTCTACATCTCGTCGGGCGGGGCGGTCTACGGCGAACCGCAACGTCTGCCCGTGGACGAGTGTCATCCGATCCGCCCGCTCTCCGCCTATGGGGTGAGCAAATACAGTGTGGAGCAGTATCTGGATCTTTTCGGGGGCGCATCAGGGCTGGACTATACGATCCTGCGGTATGGCAATGTCTATGGCCCGCGACAGGACCCCCGGGGCGAAGCCGGCGTCGTGGCGATCTTTAGCAGGCAGATGCTCGCCGGCCAGCGTCCCACGATTTTTGGCGACGGCACCAAGACTCGGGATTATGTGCACGTGGACGACATCGTTCGGGCGAACCTTCTCGTTATGGGGGAGACGCGGGCCGCCGGTCGGGTCTACAACCTGGGTCTCGGGCGCGAGGTGAGCGATCGGCAGATATTTGAGCTGGTACGATCGGCGGTGGGCGTCACGGTGGAGCCGACTCTGGCGGCCAAACGTGCGGGGGAGATCGACCGGATTTGCCTCGACGCCTCACGCGCCAAGGCTGAGCTCGGCTGGGAACCGACCATCCCACTCGAGGAGGGGATCGCCCGCACGGTAGCGTTCTATCGGGGTGAGGAGGGATGGGTTCGTAAAAGAGATTGAATTTTCCTGCAAGTTGCGATAGCCTAAATAGGTTAAATTTCAGGATTTTCCTTACGAGAGGTGTGACTATCTGGTACCAGGAGATTTTGGCTCGTTTTCCTGACCAGCAGCTCCTCGTCCTTGGGGATATCATGGTGGATGAGTATATCTGGGGCAGCGTCTCCCGGATCTCTCCAGAGGCTCCCGTCCCGGTTGTGGAGGTGAAGGGTGAAAGTTTCCGCCTGGGGGGAGCGGGCAACGTCGCCGCCAATATCCGATCCCTGGGTGGAAGAGCGATCTTGGTGGGAGTGGTCGGCAACGACCCGCCGGCGGAGCGACTGATTGATCAGCTCGAGGCTATTGGAATCAAAGGGGACGGGGTGGTGGTGGACCGGACCCGCCCGACCACGATCAAGACGCGGGTCGTGGCTGGCAGCCACCAGATCGTGCGGTTCGACCGGGAGAGCGCGCTGGACATGTCGAAGGAGGCAACAGAGCGGCTGCTGGAGGTCGCTGCGGAGCGCCTTCAGGAGGCGGATGGCCTGCTCATTTCGGATTATGCGAAGGGGGTGATCAGCAAGCTGGTGGCCAGACAGATCGTCCCCCTCGCTCGACGGCGAAAGAAGATCATCGTTGTCGATCCGAAAGTGCACCATTTCCACCTCTACAAAGGGGCGACTGTGGTGACCCCCAACTATCACGAAGCGGCGGCCTTTGCCCGTTTCCGCCTGCGTGAGGAGCAGGATCCCCAGGAGGTGGGGCGCGAGCTTCAACAGAAGCTTAAGGTCAGCGCCGTTCTGGTGACCAGGGGAGAGCAGGGGATGTCACTCTTCGAGGAGAATCGTGTGACCCACATCCCGGCGGTGGCCAAGGAGGTCTACGACGTCACAGGGGCAGGAGACACCGTGGTCGCCGCGCTGGGCCTGGCGCTGACATCTGGTGCCTCCCTGAAGGAAGCTGCCGTAATCGCTAACCATGCGGCTGGTGTGGTGGTCGGGAAGATGGGGACCGCGACCGTCAGCCGGCAGGAACTGCTCGACGCAATGAAGGAGAGGGTCTAGGGTCAAGGGTAGAGGGTTGAGAAAAGAAAAATCCTTACTCGACCCTGTACCCTAAACCCTCTACCCTGCTCTAGAAAGGAGGTGCGATGCCGACGAAATTCATCTTTGTGACGGGCGGGGTCCTGTCGTCGCTCGGCAAGGGGCTAGCCTCGGCCTCCATCGGCTGTCTGCTGAAGAGCCGTGGCTTCAAGGTGACCCTGCTGAAGTGCGACCCGTATATCAATGTGGATCCCGGGACCATGAACCCATTTCAGCACGGGGAGGTTTTCGTCACCGATGACGGCTCCGAGACCGATCTTGACCTGGGCCATTACGAGCGCTTCACCGACCTTGTTCTGACCAAGGCCAACAATGTCACCACGGGTCAAATTTACTACTCGGTCATCACGAAGGAGCGCCGCGGCGACTACTTGGGCGGTACCGTCCAGGTGATTCCCCATATCACCGATGAGATCAAGCGCGCGATCCACCGCGTGGCGACGGGTGTGGACGCGGTGATCGTGGAAGTGGGCGGGACGGTCGGCGACATCGAGAGCCTGCCGTTCCTCGAGGCCATCAGGCAGTTTAGGGGGGACGTCGGGAAGGAGAACGTCCTTTATATTCACCTGACGTTGGTCCCCTACATCGCGCCAGCTGGCGAACTGAAATCGAAGCCGACGCAGCACAGCGTAAAGGAGTTGCTCCAGATCGGGATCCAGCCAGATATCCTGCTGTGCCGGACGGATCGGTTCCTCCCCAAAGAGTTGAAGGCCAAGGTCGCGCTGTTCTGCAACGTCTCCGAAAAGGCCGTCATCACCGCTAAGGACGTCGCCAGCATCTACGAGGTACCGCTGGTCCTGCACAGTGAGGGGCTGGATGCTATCATCGTGGACATGCTGGGCCTGCCGAAGACCGAGGCAGATCTCGCGGCATGGGAGGTCGTCGTCCGCAAGGTCAAGGAATCCACGGCCAGCGTGACGATCGCTGTGGTCGGGAAGTACCTGGAGCTGAAGGACTCGTATAAGAGCTTGACTGAGGCCATCATTCACGGCGGCATCGCCAACGACTGCCAGGTTCAGATCAAGGCGGTGGACGCTGAGAAGGTGGAGCGCGACGGCCCGAAGGAGCATCTGCACGATGTCTCAGGGATTTTGGTTCCTGGAGGCTTCGGGAGCCGCGGGATCGAAGGGAAGATTGCCGCCATCACCTTTGCCCGCGAGGAGCGTGTCCCATTCCTTGGGATTTGCCTGGGGATGCAGTGTGCCGTCATCGAATTTGCCCGACATGTCTGCGGCCTGCAAGGTGCCAATAGCCGCGAGTTCGATCCGAACACCCCGCATCCGGTCATTGACTTGATGGCCGAGCAGCGAGGTATCACCAACCTGGGTGGGACCATGCGACTTGGAGCCTACCCGTGCCGTGTCGTCGTGCCGTCCGTGGCCTACCAGGCCTACGGGACCGATGAGATCAGCGAACGACATCGACATCGTTACGAGGTCAACAACGATTACCGGGATATCTTGGAGCGTCACGGCATGCGACTTTGCGGATATTCGCCCGACAACAAACTGGTGGAGATGATCGAACTCCCGGATCATCCCTGGTTCGTTGGCGGACAGTTCCACCCTGAGTTCAAATCGCGCCCTAGGCGGCCTCAGCCGTTGTTCCGGGAGTTCATCAGGGCTTCGCTGGCACGGCAAGAAAGCAGGGTATAGGGGACAGGGTATTAGGGTATAGGGTTAAGGGTAGAGGTTCAGTGAAGCCTTTCTCAACCCTATACCCTAGACCCTCTACCCTGATTCTTTCGCACAATGGCATTGACCAAACGGATACGGATCGGTGAGCTGACTCTCGGTGGCGGGGCACCGCTTCTCCTAGTAGCTGGTCCCTGTGTCATCGAGAGCGAGGACCACCTGCTCAGGACCGGCGAGGCGATCAAGGAAACCTGTAATGACCATCAGGTTCCCTTTATTCTCAAGTCCTCGTACGATAAAGCCAATCGTTCATCAGGCCGTTCATTCCGCGGTCCTGGCCTCCAGGAGGGGCTCCGGATCCTCCAGCGGGTCAAGGAGAAGCTGGGTGTGCCAGTTCTCTCCGATGTCCACGAAGTGGACCAGGTACTCGCCGCTGCGGAGGTCCTGGACATCATCCAGATCCCGGCCTTCTTATGCCGCCAAACCGATCTCCTCCTTGCGGCTGCGCGGACCGGCAAGCCGGTCAATGTCAAGAAGGGGCAGTTCCTGTCGCCATGGGATGCAGGCAATATCGTCGAGAAGCTGCGGTCCGCGGGCTCAGAGGAGATCATTCTAACCGAGCGTGGAACGAGCTTCGGATACAATAACCTGGTGGTGGACATCCGTTCGCTTCCGGTCATGCGCAGCCTCGGCTATCCGGTGTTGTTCGATGCCACCCACAGTCTGCAATTGCCCGGGGGGGCGGGTCAGGTCTCTTCGGGGCAAGCTGAATTCATCCCGTACCTCGCTCGTGCTGCGGTGGCGGCAGGGGTTGATGGTCTCTTTATGGAGGTCCATTCCGACCCGGCGAACGCGCCCAGCGACGGGCCAAATATGCTTCGGCTCGATGCGCTCCCGGGACTCTTGAGGCAGGTGATCGGGATTCAGCGGGCGGTGGCGCCTTACATCAACTTTTAAGAGAGGGTCTAGGGTTAGGGTGAAGGGTCTAGGGGAAATGATGAGTGAAGAATCTTTCTCTCACCCCTAAACCCTCATCCCGAGAGGCATGCAAACCCCCATTCAGCAGTTCATCCGCCTCCTTGAATACGCCGCCCCCTATCGGGCGCGGGTCATCCTTGGCATCTCTTGTCTCTTCCTCATTGCCATCCTCAATGCCGTCTCCATAGGGTCGCTCCAGCCGATCTTCGACGGCCTCTTTGCCGGGGAGGGACCCGGTTCCGGGATCAGCCTCCCGGGCCCGGTCAAAGCGGCGCTGGGTGACCGGCTGGTCCAGTTCCAGGAGTTCCTCCGAGCTCATCAGATCAGCGTCCTCACCTTTATCGGAGCCGCCCTGTTTCTGGTCTTTCTGGCCAGAGGCGCGCTAGCCTATCTGCAGCAACTCCAGATGCGGTACGTCTCGGAGCGGGTCCAGCGGGACATCCGGAACAACCTCTACGGGCACCTGCAGGCCCTATCCCTTGGCTTCTTTACCCGTCGCTCAACGGGCGAGATCATGTCTCGTCTCAGCTCCGATGTGGAGAGCCTTGGCGACGCCTCGACCGAGCTCTTCCGGAACGCCCTCAAAGAGCCGCTCAACATCGTGGGACTCATTGCCTTGCTTTTCCTGATCAAGTGGCAGCTCGCGCTCCTCTCCCTCCTCGTCCTGCCGGTGGCCATCCTCCCCATCGTGAAGTTCGGGGCGAAGATCCGTCGCAGAGGAACACGGGTCCAGGAGCGGCGCGCGGAGCTCAACACTATCCTCCAGGAAACCATCTCCGGCATCAGGATCGTGAAGGCCTTCGGCATGGAGGAGTACGAGAAGGGACGGTACTGGGAGGCGAGCGACCAGGTCTTCAGGGCAATCATGCGGATCGTCAGAGTTGACGCGCTCACCTCACCGGTCCTTGAGATCCTCGGGTCGGTGGGGATCGTCGTTGCCGTCTGGGTCGGCGGCTACTTGGTGTTTAGCAGGAGTCTCACCCCCGGAGCCTTTATGGCCTTCCTCGGGGCCCTGGCGTCCCTCTATCAACCGGTAAAGCGGATCAGCCAGATCAATAACAATATTCAGCGCGGCATGGCGGGCGTGGCGAGGGTCTTCGAGCTCATGGACTTCCCGTCGGACGTCGCGGAGCGGCCGGACGCCGTGACGCTCGGGCCGATGCAGGAGGGGGTCCGGTTCCACAATGTCTGCTTCGCTTACGAGTCCGATCGGCTCGTGCTCCAAGGGGTGAGTTTCAGTGCCAAGCTGGGCGAGATCGTCGCCATCGTTGGGAGCAGCGGTGCCGGCAAGACGACCTTGGTCAACCTCATCCCCCGCTTCTACGACCCGACCTCCGGAGTCATCACCATCGACGGGATCGATATCAGCCGAGTCACCATCCGATCGTTACGGGAGCAGATGGGGATCGTCACCCAGGATACAATTCTCTTCGACGACACCGTCTTCAACAATATCGCCTACGGCCAACGCGGGGTCCATCCGAAGCAGGTCGTGGAGGCAGCCAGGATCGCCAACGCCGAGGAGTTCATTCACGCGCTCTCCGAGGGGTACAGCACCAGAATCGGCGAGCGGGGTGTCCGCCTCTCGGGCGGCCAGAAGCAGCGGATTGCGATCGCTAGGGCTATCCTCAAGAACCCACCCCTCCTGATCCTGGACGAGGCGACCTCAGCCCTCGATTCGGAGTCGGAGCGGCTGGTTCAGGAGGCCCTCGACCGGCTCATGCAGAACCGGACCACATTCGTGATCGCTCACCGGCTATCCACCATCATCCGGGCTGATAAGATCCTTGTGCTGGACGCCGGCCTCGTCGTCGAGCAGGGGACCCATGCGGAGCTCATTGCGCGAGGCGGGGTCTACAGTCGGCTGTACGAGATGGAACCGTGGGGCTGAAATAGGATGGCTGAGCTCACGGCAACGGTCATCACGTACAACGAGGAAGCAGCTATCCGGGACTGTCTGGACAGCCTCTCGTGGGTGAAAGAGATCGTGGTCGTTGACTCGGGCAGCCGCGATCGCACCTTAGAGATCTGCCGTCGTTACACGGATAAGGTCTTTACTCATCCGTGGGTGGGTCACGTCGAGCAGAACAATTTCGCTATCACGCTAGCCTCTCACGATTGGATTCTGAGCATCGATGCCGACGAGCGCGTGCCGGAGGAGCTCCGGCAGGCCATCGAAAGGGACCTGTCGGCGCCTCGACATGACGGCTACTGGATCTCCCGCAGGAACTACTTCTTGGGGCGATGGATGCGCCATGGGGGGTGGTACCCCGATCGGGTTCTTCGTCTTTTTGACCGACGGAAAGGACGGTTCGGAGGCGAGAATCCTCACGCCCGGGTGGTGATTGCGAACGGCTCCGTCGGCCTGATCGATAGTCACCTGATCCATCTGACCTATAGGGATTTCTCGCAGTACATCCGAAAGCAGGATTGGTATACGGGGATTTCGGCCGTGGGGCGCGTCAAACATGGCCGACGGCCCGGGTCGGTGACCGGGGCGGAGCTGTTGGTGCGGGCCACGGTGAAGTTCGTCCAGGCCTACGTGCTCAAGGGGGGCTTCCTTGATGGATTTCACGGGCTGATTGCCGCGGTCGGCGCGTCCTATTGGAATTTCATCAAATACGCCAAAGTGTGGGAGCAGGGGCTCCATGAGGGAGCGGGGCCCAGCTCAGGGTGGTCGTGGCCGCCGTATCGATAAGCGGGTTCACCTTCTGCCGGAACGCCGTCATCTTCGATTACCCTGTCGTCGAATCAATTCGATCGATCCTCCCGATCGTCGATGAATATGTGGTGAACGTGGGTCGATCGGACGATGGGACGCTCGACCTTATCCACTCCATTGGGAATCCCAAGATCAGGGTCATCGAAACCGACTGGGACGAGAACCTCCGGCAAGATGGCGTGATCTTCTCTCAGCAGACCAACCTGGCCCTGGGCCACTGTAAAGGGGACTGGGCGTTTTACCTGCAGGCTGATGAGGTGGTGCACGAGGATGATCTCGACTCGGTTTTGCGGTCTCTGGAGCGCGTCCACCCGCGTCGGGAGGTCCTCGGGCTGGTGTTCCGCTACCTGCACTTTCATGGTGACTACTGGTCCATCGATCCTTGGGCCTATCATTGGGAGGTCCGCCTTATACGCAACGATGGGCGGCTCCGGTCCATTGGTGATGCTTGCGGATTCGGGTGCGTCGGTGGTCCCGTGGAGCGCAACCTGAAAGATGGGCCCAGGCGGCGATTGGTGAAGTCGGGTGGGCGGGTCTTTCATTACGGCTATGTCAAGGATCCCACGGTCTTGGTTCTGAAGAAGCGGTATCAAGCATCCCTGCACCACGAGGTGGTCCCGGAACCAGAGCGGAAGATCCTGGCCCGCTCGGCCTGGAAGTTTGAGACCTATGACATCCTGAAAGAGTTCAGGGGAACGCATCCGGCGGTGATGGCCGCCCGCGTCTCTCGGAGCGCCAGAATCGGGCCCAGGAAGAGCCGCTGGCTGAACTGGCGCTTCTACAGGGAGGTCTTCGCTCATGGATTCAAGGGGTGATGGGCTGAAATTGTCGGTACTTGTCATCACCCGCAATGAAGCGGAGAACATCCGGCAGTGTCTCGAGAGTGTGGCGTGGGCGGATGAGATCGTGGTGGTGGATGCCTTCAGCGAAGACGGGACGGTGGAGATCAGCCGGCGATTTACGGACAAGGTCTACCTGAATTCCTGGCCCGGCTTCTCCGCTCAACGGAACTTTGGCCTGGAACGGACGAGCGGAACGTGGATCCTGGTCCTTGACGCTGACGAGCGGGTGACGCCGGAAGCCAGAGATGAGGTTCTGGCCTGCGTCGCGGGGGCAGACCAGGAGAGGGTGGTGGCCTACCAGATCCCACGGAGGAACTATTTCTTCGGCCGGTGGCTGCGCTGGGGCGGGGCGTTCCCCGACCTGCAATGGCGACTCTTCAAGCGGGGATTCATTCGGTATGACGAGACGACCCTGGACACCCCGATCATCGGGGGGGCGACCGCGATCATGCGGAGCCCCATCGATCACCTTACCGGCCGAACCATCCATCATCGCGTCAGGAAGATCGACTCAGAGACGGCCTTCAAGGCCCGAGAGACGTTGGCCCGGCGCAGGCGTATCGGTTTTGCCGATTTGACCATCAGGCCCCTGAGCGCATTCCTGAAGGTTTATCTTCTCAAGCAGGGATTTCGAGATGGTCTCCACGGGTTGGTCTTTGCTGCCCTTTGTAGCTTCCATACCTTCGCCCGCTATGTGAAGGCCTGGGAACTGGGCAGGCAGTGAGGTGCTCTGGATAAGAGATGGTCCGGCCGCATCGTGTCCTCTATATTTATCGTTCGGTCGGTGTGAGCTATGGTGGAGCTCTGGTGGACCTCCTCAACATCGTGGCGCGCCTTGATCCGACGCGCTATGTACCCACGGTCCTCCTTTCTTGCGGGAGTGAGCCCGAGTCCAGGTTCCGTCGCCTCGGGGTGGAGACCGTCTCGCTTTCCATTCCGGCCTTCAGGAAGGGGAAGTCGATTGCTCGGCTCCCGTCCGCGGTCTTGAGGCTGCGGCGACTGCTGCTTGCCAGGAAGATCTCTCTCGTCCACGTCAACGACGCTGACGACGCCGCCATTGCTTCTCTGGCCTGCCGCCTCGTTGGCATCCCCTGCGTGGCCCACATGCGTAGCGAGATGGTGCCGAACAAATTCAGAAAGCTACGGCTGCAGTGGGCCGACCTCTTGATCGCCGTCTCGGAGGGAGTGCGGGGGAAAGCTATCCAAGGTGGGCTGCCAGCAGAGAAGGTGGTGACAGTCTACAGCGGTATCGATCCAAAGAGGGTCGGAGCAGGCGGAGACGGCCAGAGAATCAAGCTGCAGCATGGCATTTCTCCAGGGGCCCTTGTGGTAGGAAGCGTGGGGAATATCGCCCCCAAGAAGGGCTACGACGTCCTCATCAGAGCGCTGGCCAAGGCAAGTGGGGAGATTAGCGACCTGGCCTGCCTCATTCTCGGAGCCGATGATCACGGGCTGCGGGAGGGATTAGAACGGTTGGGAAACTCCCTCGGCCTCCATGGCCAGTTGTGCTTTGCCGGGTTCCAGGAAGAGGTGTTTCCGTACCTTGACGCCATGGATCTGTTCGTTTTGGCCTCGGTCGACGAGGGGTTCGGGATCGTCCTGCTTGAGGCAATGGCCTGCGGCAAGCCAGTAGTGGCGACAAGGGTGGATGGCCCGCCCGAGATCGTGGAGGATGGCCAGAGTGGCCTGTTGGTGCCTCCGAGAGACCCTGAGGCGCTGGCCAAGACGCTCGTAGAACTGCTGAAAGACCCCCGTCGCCGCGCGTCCATGGGGAACCGGGGCCGCGAACGGGTCCAGACTGTCTTCAGCCTTGATTCGCAGATGCAGACCCTAGCCGGTCTTTACGACCGACTGCTTAGTAGGCCGTCAGGGTAGTCCGAAAGGCACGGGTGGATATGAGCGAGACGAATCGCGCGATGCCAGGTGGGCGGGCCGACGCCCGTCAGGACGATCTGCCCCGTCCGATGGCGGTCCCGCTCGTCCACGAGACGGTGGTCAGATTGCTCAGGGGGGAGCCACGAGGAAAGGTTCTCGACGTCCCGAGCGGGGAGGGTGCCCTGGCGCGGGAGCTGATGGCGCTGGGATACGAGGTGGTCTGCGGGGACATCGAACCCTCCCACTTCAAGCTCGCCGACCTGCCGTGTCACTATCTGGACCTGAACAAGGGTCTGCCCTTTCCGGAGGAGCTCTTCGATCTCGTGGTCTGCGTAGAGGGAATCGAGCATATCGAAAATCCCCATCATCTGATCCGGGAGGTGCGGAGGGTGCTGAAGCCAGGAGGCAAGCTAGTCCTCAGCAGCCCCAACATTCTCTCCCTGAAGTCTCGGATGCATTGTCTAAGGCTGGGGTATCCCATTCACTTCGATCTAATGGTCCGGCGGGAGCAGGCAGTTGGCGGAGAGTGCACCGTCAAGCACCTGAACCCGATCAGCTTCCTGGAACTGCGCTACCTGTTGGAAGAGCACCGGCTACGGATCATTGACCTGGAAGTGAACAAGCTCGAGCGGAAGCACCCGTTCTTCTATGGTCTGGTGGAGCGGTTGCTCGTGAAGAAGCGTCTCAAAGGGGACTCCCCAGCCGAGCAATCTGTTCGGGCCGTCCTGAACTCCCGGAAGCTCTTGTTTGGTGAGATACTGATCGTGAAGGCCCAAAAGGTGTAGATCTTTGTCGCCACAACGCACAACGATCCTCTTTACGATCGAGGAACATGACGCTGGTTATTACGGGGGGGCCTTCAAGGATCTGCTGGCGATCCTGGCTCGTCTCGATCGGGACCGGTTTCTCCCTGTGGTGCTGCTGACCGGCGACCAGAGCGTTCGGAAGGTCATCGAAGGGTTGGAGGTTCAGGTGCTCGCCTGCCACCTGCCGCCGTGGCGGAAGGGCCGGTCGTATCCCCTTGTGCCTGTGGCTCTTCTCAGGCTCCTTCGGATACTCGTTCAGGCAAAGGTCGGCTTGGTTCACATCAACGGCGGCTACAATGACGTCCCGTATGTCTCGCTTGCGGCGAGGCTTCTCCGAATCCCGTCCGTCTTCACAGTCCGGGACCCGAATGTCTTAAGGGAGAAGTCGCGCAAGTATCACTTTCGCTGGGTCAAGCAGCTTCTGCTGTGCTCGAAGGCGATGGAGGGGGAAATCACCCGGCAGCGCCTTGTGGGGCCGGACAGAGTTCGGACGATTTACGCCGGGATTGATGTTGAGGCGTTCCGAAGGACCGTTCGCGCCGATGGCGCCGGGGCTGTCCGGCGCGAGTTCGGGATCCCGGCGGATGCACCCTTGGTGGGAGTGGTCGCCAACCTCTCCCCGATCAAAGGGTACGAAGATCTGATCGCCGCGCTCGCGCTGCTGTCCCACAAGGTCGAGGGTCTCCACTGCATCTGTGTCGGCGGGTCCGACCCGGCCTATCGTGGCACCCTGGAGGGTCTGGTGGAGAGCCACGGCCTCGGCCGGTGTCTGGTGTTTGCCGGATATCAGCAGGTCGTCCTCCCGTTCTATGAGGCGATGGATGTCCTAGTCCTGCCCTCACGTTCCGAGGCGTTCCCCTTGGTCTTGCTGGAGGCGATGGCGCTCGCCACGCCGATCGTCGCCACCGATGTCGGCGGGATTCGGGAGGCCGTTGTGGATGGGGTGACCGGCCTCCTGGTCCCGTCGAGGGATCCTCGGCGCCTGGCCGACGCGCTCCTCCGCCTCCTTGAAGATCAGTCGGCACGCCTGAGGATGGGAATGGCAGGCTATGCGCGCGTGAGGCAACACTTTACGATCAAGGCACAGATGGGAGCCCTGGAATCTCTGTATGGGGAGTTGATCGATGGCAAGGCACGCCAGCTCCCCGCTGCTCGGGAGCGCTGTGCTGGCCCTTGACGGCCCGTGGCCGCGGGCACCCGGGCCAGGGGCCGCCATGGCCTCCCGCTGTTGGTCGGGATGGAGTGTTGAGGGGGTTCTGGTAGGGCTGGTCGAGGCCGGCAGCCCTTTCATGGGAGAGCCATGCGTATCGGGATAGATGCAAGCCCTCTGGTCGATTCGCGTGGAGGGATTAGCCAGTACGTCGCCGGTCTGGTACGGCACCTGCCCTCTGCCGGGCCGGATCATGAGTACCTCCTCTACGCGTCGGGGCGGGTGAGGGAGGGAATAGGCATCGCTGAAGGCCTTCCTCAGCGCCTGGTGACGGTCCCCAAGTGGGCGGCAGGTTGGAGGGTGGCCTGGGATCGGATCGATGTGTACCACGGGACCAATTACCGGCTTCGAGGGCGAGGACGACGAGGAGAGGTCCTCACAATTCACGATCTGGCCGCAGAGAGGTTCCCGTCCCTGGTGAAGCGCGGGCGCGCATCCCCAAAGACACGCAGGGTTGCCCGGAGGGCGACAGCGATCATTACCGCGTCGGAGAGCACCGCGCGGGATCTCGTGGAGCTGTATGGGATTCCTCGGCGAAAGATCTCGGTCATCTATAACGGAGTAGCCGAGGTCTTCGCGCCGGCGCCCAAGCAAGAAGCTCGGGAACAGGTGAGGCGGCGGTGTGGGATCGACCGGCCTTTCATCCTGTTTGTCGGGACCATTGAACCTCGCAAGAATCTCCCGTGCCTTATTAGGGCCTATGCGTCCCTTGCGCGGGTGAAGGATGAGTTTGCCCTGGTCATTGCGGGGGAGTGGGGATGGGGAAAACCGGAAGTCGACCGGACGCTGAGCGAGGTTGGAATCGCAGGGGACGTGCACATGATGGGGTACCGCTCCCTCGATGACCTGCGATGGTTGTACTGCGCGGCCGACCTGTTCGTGTATCCTTCGCTTTACGAGGGCTTTGGGCTGCCGCCACTTGAAGCCATGGCGTGTGGGGCTCCCGTGATCACCTCGAGTTGTTCATCGCTTCCCGAGGTGGTTGGGAGCGCCGGGATCCTGGTAGACCCGGCCAGCGTGGAGGAGCTCGCCTCCAGCATCAGCCGTGTTTTGGAGTGCGGAGAGCTGCAAGAGGCCATGAGGCGCCGTGGACTCGCACAGGCGAAGCGGTTCTCTTGGGAGACCTGCGCCCGGGAAACCCTGAAGGTATATGCCGCCGTAGGTGCACGTGGCTGACGTCTGCAGGCGTCCGGTGAGGTTGCTCTGGCCGCGTCACGTCGGTGGCGACGAACCGCAATGTTCCAGGTTCTCCTGAAGTTGGAAGTAAGGGCGAAGGTGGGGCGGCTGATAGGATCAGGCCCAGACTCACCCAGCGAGCTCCAGGTGACGCCGTGCTGGCATCGCTGAGGCTGCTGTCCGGGAAAAGCGGACTCCCTAGGATCCTGGTCATCAAGCTTCGGTACCTCGGGGATGTGCTCCTCAGTACCCCGGTCGTGGCCTCGCTCCGGGCGGCGTTCCCTGGTGCCTTCCTTTCAATGCTCGTCAACCCTGGCACCGAGGCGATGATCACTGACAACCCTCATCTTGATGAGGTGTTGGTGCTGCAGCGAAGTGCCTCTCCGCTTCGCCAGCTTCGATTCGCCCTGGCGTTGCGTCGGCATCGCTTCGACCTCGTGATCGATCTGACCGATGCGGACCGGGCGGCAATCCTGAGCAGGATCACCGGCGCGCCGATCAGGGTCGGCTTCAATCGGGAGGGTCGATGGCGCGGACGGCTCTACACTCATGTGGTGCCGGTGCAACAGCAGCCTATTCCGATGATCCGCCAGCACCTGATGGCCCTGGACACCTTGGGGATGCCGATCGTCGAATCGAGGCCGTCGCTCTGGGTCCGGCCGGATGACGAGACGGCAGCCGAGGCCGCGCTCGCCGAGATCGAGATTGGGCCCGGCGAGCGGTTTGTCGCCGTGCATCCAGGGGCACGGTGGTGGTTCAAGAGCTGGCCGTCGGAGCGGTTCGCGGGTCTGATCGACTATGTCCAGGGAAAGCTCGGGGTGAAGGTCGCGCTGCTGGGGGGCGATCAGGATCGGGGAATTGCAGAAGCGATCCTCGGCCAGCTTGGCACCGACGGTCGCTCGCTGGTGGGGCGCCTCGGGCACTTGGGGCTGGCCGCGCTCCTGCGACGAGCTACCCTCTTCGTCGGAAATGACAACGGCCCGATGCATATCGCCGCCGCCATGGGCACTCCGGTGATCGGGCTCTTCGGCCCCTCCGACCCGCGAGTCTGGGGGCCGGTGGGAGAGGGCCATGCTGTGATCTACAAAGGGGTCGATTGCCAGGGGTGTTTTCCTGGAGGCTGTCAGCGGGGCGAGGCCAATTGCATGCGCCTGATCGAGATCCACGAGGTCATTCCTCTGGTGGAGGAGCAATTAGCCAGGAAGGGCATGGTGGGGTAACCTACTGCTGGGGCTAAGCCCCGCAGCTTTTACACTGCCTCTAGGAGGCGTGTATCCAGGCTCGGTTACGCGAGCCCCGCGTGCGGCAATATTGGCAGCGCCGTTAACATCGGCATCGCCAACATACCCGCACGTTGGACAAGAAAATTTGAGGCCAGAGCGATGACCACGGGCACCGCAGCGGTGGCAGGTTTGAGATGTGTATGCTGGATCAACCAGCACGACAGGCACGCCAGCGTCTTGCGCTTTATAAGCGACGTATTATCGGAGCTGGTAGAACGCCCAACTGTGGTGCTGGGAGCGCTGGGGCTTGCGGACCCTCGTCCGTTGCCTGATGCCGGTCAGATCTTCGAGAGCAATCTGCCGGTGACTGGTCGCTGCCGTCTCGACGAGCTGCTTGCTGATTCTGTGGTTAATCGCGCGCATATGCCGTCTCTCCCGGCCCGACAGGCGTTTCAAGGCGCGTCTGGCGCCCTTCGTCCCTTTGGCTTGAAGCGAGCGGCGGACTTTACTGTGGTGGCTGCGGAGCTGTTGGACCGCAGTCCCTTCATAGACGGTCGCATCGGAATCGACCGCGACACGATGCCGGCCCAGATCGATACCCAGCGTGCCTGTGCTGGTCTGTGGACCAGGGGCCACGCCGTCAAGCTGGACATGCAGGAAGAACGTTCCATCGCGGCGCTTGACCAGTGTCGCGCTGGTAGGCGTGCGGCCTGTCAGTCGGCCTTTCTGGTAGTCGCCAAGGACCGTTTGCAGGCGTTGCCGACCGTGAAACAGGGTCAGACTGAAGGTCCAATCCCGTTCCCGGAAGCTGAAGATGCGTTGATCGTAGTCAATCGATGTGGGCGCAAACGTCGAATGGGCTTTGGCTTTGACTTTCAGGACCGAGCACACCCGCGCAATCGCCCGGATGGCCAGGTTGGCAGAGAGTCCGAAGCGGGTACGGACCTCGTGGTAGCAGGCGTGCTGGACCTTGACCTTGTTGCTCGAATGGATGTGGCGGGCGACGTCCGCAATGACGTTGCAGCCGTCGGCAAAGGCACTGAGCGTCGCGTCAAGGTCGGCGCGTTGCTCGGTAGTCGGCATCAGTTTACAAGCAAGGGTCCGTACGGTTTCCATACACATATTATCACATACAAGGGACGGCTAAAGCCATGGAAAGCGTTTCCTCTACTGGCACTGAAGTGCCCCAGCATCCGCGGGCTAAAGCCCAGCTTTTGGTGATGGTCGGAACAGTGGCCGAGGGCCTCTTTCGGTTGCAGCCGGTGCTCTGGCGCGGGGGAGAGTTTTGCCTGCTGGCCTACCTCTTCCTCGTCCCGTTCCCCTCGCACACGGCGACGCTCCGAGCGGGCACTCTCACCGCCGCGCTCCTCCTTTGGGTCCTGGCCAGGGCCTCGGAAACCGGTTTCCGCTGGCGGCGATGGGCGATAGATCGATGGATCTTTGCCTACTTTGGGGTCGTCGTGATCTCGATCCTCTTCTCTGTCAACCCATGGGAAAGTGCGCGGCAATTCAGGTCCAGCGGGCTTACGTACCTGGCGATCTACCTGCTCCTGACCGAGCACCTCCAGATGGGCGCGGAGATCCACTATTTGCTGACAGTCGCGCTCGTGTCCTCCTCTCTAATCGCCCTCTACGGGTACTGGAGCTTCTGGTGGCTGGGGATCATGAGCGATGGGCGACCGATCTCGGTTTTCTCCTACCAGAACGACCTCAGCCATTACCTCCTCGTCCCTTGCCTCGTGCTGGTGTGGTACCTGATCAGAGAGAGGCGCTGGTCGCTTCGCCCGGCCTGGGGAGCCCTTCTGATGCTTCACCTTGGCCTCCTGGTACTGACCCAGACCAGAGCCTCCCTGGTGGCCTTCGTGACCTCCTCGGGGGCGATGATCGTGACCCTTCGGCGTCGCCTGCTGACATTCCTCCTGGCCTGCCTTTTTGCGGTGGCACTGCCCCTTGGCTTCCTCGGAGATGGGAAGATGTGGGAGAGGTACGCCAGCATTTTCCGCTGGAAGACCTACGCGACGGACCAAGCGAGGGTGCGAGGAGAGGTCTGGAAGACGACCATTAAGCTGATCAGCAGACGGCCCGTCCTCGGGTATGGCTACGGCTGGAAGAGCTTCCGGACCCACGCCCAGGCTTCCCACCCTGTGGAGCCGGAGGCTCCTGCGGGCGGCGTCATCCATGCCCACAACATCTTTCTCCAGATTGCCTTTGAGAGCGGCTTGCTGGGCCTTCTGGCCTTCCTTGGCCTCTGGGTCCAAGTGGTCGCCGTGGCGCTGCGGAACATCCGGCAACGGGGTGACCCCTTTATCTCAGAGATCAACACCCTTGCTCTCGGCGTGTTCCTCGCGGCGCTTCTTGTGGGATTGACGGACATCGCCTATTGGTACGAGCGGGTTGGGACGTTGACCTGGCTGTTCATCGGGCTCGTGGCAGGAACGGCTGCTCTTGCCTCACGCGGGCAGCCAACGGGAAAGTGGAAGGGTTCCTTATGATCGTGAATCGGGGACGCAGGGTGCTCCGGATCGAGGCCGACGCCATCCTCGCCCTGATCTCGAGATTGGATGACCCTTCGGCGAGCTCAGGGTTCGTGAGGGCGGTCGAGATCCTCCGCGACTGTCGTGGCAGGGTGACATTGACCGGCATGGGGAAGTCCGGCTCCGTCGCCCAAAAAATCGCCTCCACCCTGGCCAGCACCGGCACGCCCGCTTTCTTCCTCCACCCGGCTGAGGGGGGGCACGGCGACCTGGGGATGCTGGTCCGTGGTGACGTAGTGGTCGCCGTTTCCAACAGCGGGGAGACGGATGAACTGATCGAGCTGCTCCCCGCGATCAAGCGGCTTGGGCTGAAGCTGATCGCGCTGGTCGGGGATCCCTCTTCTACCCTCGCCAGGCAGAGCGATGTGGCGATCGACGTGAGCGTAGTGGAGGAGGCCTGCCCGATGGTGTTTGCCCCGACCGCCAGCACCACCGCCGCGCTGGCCATGGGCGATGCCCTCGCTGTCGCGCTCCTAGAGGAACGCGGCTTCACCGAGGAGGACTTCGCCATACTCCATCCGGCCGGAAGCCTGGGTCGGCGACTCCTGTGGCGCGTGCTGGACCTCATGCATGTCGGGGAGCAACTCCCCGTGGTCTCCCAGGAAGCCCTCATGAGGGACGCCGTCGCCGAGATTTCCCGGAAAAAGCTCGGAATGACCGCGGTTGTGGACGGCGCCGGGAGGCTCACCGGGATCCTCACTGACGGTGACCTGAGGCGGGCGCTCCAGAAAGGGGTGGATTTGCTGCAGCGCCGGGTCAAGGAATGCATGACGGCTGGCCCCAAGACAATTGACAGAGAGGCTCTCGCCGCCAAAGCGCTGGAGATGATGGAGCGGCATGCGATCACCTCGTTACTGATCGTCGATGTCGAAGGACGGCCGGAGGGGGCCATCCATCTACACGACCTATTGAAGGCTGGGGTGGTGTGATGAAATGCAGTGCAAGGCAAGCGAAGGACGGACTCGCCCGCTAAATCTCGCACCTCGCGCGTCGGACTCGTTGGACTCGAGACGGCCATGTCAATCGACTCTGGGATCCGTGAGAAGGCGAAGTCGGTACGCATGATCATGATGGACGTCGATGGTGTCCTCACCGACGGGCGAATCCTCTACAGCGCCGACGGGGCGGAGATCGAGGCGTTCTCCGTCAGGGACGGACTGGGTGTTCGCGCGGCCCAGCGGGCAGGGTTGCTGACTGCCATTCTAACCGGACGGGTCTCGGGGGCTGTTGCCCGTCGCGCGAAGGAGCTGGGGATCCCCGAGATCCACCAGGGGGTGTCGAACAAGGTGGAGACATATGAGACGCTCCTGCGCCGCCACGGCCTGACTGATGAGGCGGTCGCCTATGTCGGCGACGATGTGAACGACCTCCCCTTGCTTGCTCGTGCGGGGTTCTCGGCAGCGCCGGCCGATGCCGCCGACGAGGTGAAGGCCAATGTTGCCTATGTGGCAGCACGGGGCGGTGGCCGCGGGGCGGTCCGGGAGGTGATCGAGCTTATCCTGAAGGCGCAGGGAAAGTGGGAACTGGCGATGGAAACCCGTGGTTCTTCGCCTCGGGAGGGGGAGGCTTCTTCTTGACAAACAAGGAGAGTGTGTTAGAGTCGCCGATCTGAGGCGGATGGCGTTGTCCGTCGGCTCGCCAGTCGCAGCGACAGAACAGAGATCACGGGAGGGAGGAGGACCGATTCATGCCGTCAAAGCGATACCTGTTCACCTCGGAATCGGTGACAGAAGGTCACCCAGACAAGATCGCGGATCAGATCTCCGACGCTATCCTCGATGCCATCTTTGCCCAGGACCCGTATGGTCGGGTTGCCTGTGAAACACTGGTGACGACGGGGCTGGCCTTCGTGGCCGGGGAGATCACCACTAGGTGTTATATCGACATCCCGAAGGTGGTAAGAGAGACGATCCGGGACGTCGGCTATACGAGGGCTAAGTACGGTTTTGATTACGAGACGTGCGCCGTCATCAACGCCATTCAGGAACAGTCATCCGACATCGCGCTCGGGGTCGATATCCAGGGGGCGGGAGACCAGGGCTTGATGTTCGGCTATGCGACCGACGAAACATCCGAGCTGATGCCGATGCCGATCATGCTGGCTCACAAGCTGGTAAGGCGCCTGGCCGAGGTCCGGCGCAAGGAGATCCTGGATTACCTCCGGCCGGATGGCAAGTCGCAGGTGACGATCGAATACGTCGATCGAAAGCCGAATCGCGTCGATACCGTGGTCATCGCCGCCCAGCACAGCCCCGATGTCCCGTTGAAGCAGCTCCGGGAGGACATCATTGAGAAGGTCATCCTGCCGGTCCTGCCGAAGGATATGGTGGACCTGGACCTGATCCACTACCATATCAATCCCACCGGCCGCTTCGTGATCGGGGGCCCCCACGGGGATACCGGGCTCACCGGCCGAAAAATTATCGCGGACACCTACGGCGGGGTCGGGAGTCACGGCGGTGGCGCCTTCTCCGGCAAGGACCCCACCAAGGTAGACCGATCCGCATCGTACACCGCCAGGTACATCGCCAAGAATTTCGTGGCGGCCGGCCTGGCCAAAAAGTGCGAAGTTCAACTGGCCTACGCCATCGGCGTCGCCGACCCGGTTTCGGTGCTGGTGGATACCAAGGGGACCGGGGTCATTCCGGACGATGAGTTGATGAAGATGGTCCGCAAGCACTTCGAGTTGACCCCGGCTGGGATGATCAAGGCCCTCGACCTTCGGCGTCCGATCTACAAGCAGACTGCCGCCTACGGTCACTTCGGGCGGACCGAGCCCGGTTTCACCTGGGAGCAGACCGACAAGGCCGAGGAGCTCAAAAAAGATGCCAGCAGGCTTGGAGCGTAGAAAGCCGTTCACAGTTGACAGTTCACGGTTCACAGGCGAGAAATCCGCTATCTTGCTACTGTCAACTGCCGACAGTTCACTGTGAACGTCTTTTTCTTCTGAGACCGTCAACCGTGAACGGTGAACAGTGAAGGATTTTATAAGGAGTATTCATGGACTACGACATTAAAGATATTGCATTGGCAGGCAAGGGTCTTCTTCGGATTGAATGGGCGCGCGGGTCGATGCCGGTGCTCGCGATGATCGAGGAACGGTTCGAAAAGGAGCGCCCACTTCGCGGCATCCGGGTGTCAGCATGCCTGCACGTGACCTCGGAAACGGCGAACCTAGCCCGCGCCCTGAAGACCGGCGGGGCAGAGGTGCGGATCTGCGCCTCCAACCCACTCAGCACGCAGGACGATGTCGCCGCCGCGTTGGTCCAGCACTTCAAAATCCCGGTTTTCGCGATCAGGGGAGAGGACAAGGAGACCTACTACCGGCACATCGGCAGCGCCATCGCGCACCGGCCACAGATCACCATGGACGACGGGGCTGACACCATCTCGGTCCTGCACGCCGAGCGAAAAGACCTGCTCCCCGGTGTGATCGCCGGGACCGAGGAGACCACCACGGGCGTCATCCGGCTGAGGAGTATGGAACGCGAGGGGGTCCTGGACTACCCAATCATCGCCGTCAACGACGCCGACACCAAGCACCTCTTTGACAACCGGTACGGCACGGGCCAGAGCACCATCGATGGGATCCTCCGGGCGACCAACCTGTTGTTGGCCGGAACGCGGTTCGTGGTTTGCGGCTACGGTTGGTGCGGCCGGGGCGTTGCTATGCGGGCGCGGGGGATGGGCGCCAATGTCATCGTGACGGAGGCCGACCCGCTGAAAGCCCTGGAGGCGGTTATGGACGGCTATTCCGTCATGCCGCTCACCGACGCGGCCAGAATCGGCGACCTGTTCGTCACCTTGACCGGCAATCTGCACGTCATCCGGGAGGAGCACTTCCAGCTCATGAAAGATAGGGCCATCGTCTGCAACTCCGGTCACTTCAACGTGGAAGTCGATCTGGAGGCGCTGGGAGGGCTCGCCAAGGGAAGGCGAACGGCCCGGGAGTTTGTCGAGGAATATACCATGCACGACGGTCGTCGGATCATCGTCCTTGGGGAGGGGCGCCTGATCAATCTGGTATCGGCCGAAGGGCATCCGCCCAGCGTGATGGACATGAGCTTCGCCAACCAGGCCCTCTCGGTCGAGTACGCAGTGAAGCACAAGGGCAGGCTGGAGAATCGGGTCTACCGGGTGCCGAAGGAGATCGACGCCCAGATCGCTGCGCTGAAGCTCGCCTCGATGGGAGTCAGGATCGATGAGCTGACGCCGGAGCAGCATCGCTACTTGGAATCCTGGTCGATGGGAACCTGAGGTAGGTCTTTCCCTCAGTGGCAGAGAAAAGGCCCGGCGCTTGATGGCGCTCGGGCCTTGCTATTTCCTCAGCCCCTGATAGTGAGCACCGAGCCGAGGCCTGCAGCGGCGAAGAGGGCATTGGGAAGCCAGGCAGCGATGAGCGGGGGGAGCACGCCGCCCCGCCCTAAGGAGATGCTGAGGGAAAGGAGGATCCAGTAGCAGACCCCTATCAGGACGCAGGCCCCCGTCCAGCCCATGACGCCTCCCTTTCCGGTCCGCAGGGCGAACGCGATCCCAATGAGGGCCATCACCAGGCTCACAAATGCCGTGGAGCCTTTTGCGGCCAGGTCTACTTGGTAGCGGATGGAGTTCACGCCGCTTCTGACGAGCCTGCCAATATACTCCCGGAGTTCGGCAGAGTTCATCTCCTCCGACTGCCGCACCACCTGGGCGAGGTCTGCCGGTTTTTCTTCCAGGTCGAGTGCCAGGCTCGTAAAGGGCTTGACGTGATATGTGCCATCGGGCCGGGTCAGGGAGACTAAGCCGTCCTTGAGCCACCATCGTCCGTTCTGCCATCGGGCCTCTCTTGCATCGACCCGCCGGATCAGCTGAAAATCGGGTGAGAGTTCGTAGATGGTGAACCCCTGGACTAGACCCGATGCCACCTCCATCAGGGAGATGTTCAGAAACCGGTTACCCTTGGCTCGGTACCAGATATCGTTTTCCCTGGTCCGCTGGAAGGCAGAGAGCTTCTTCACCTTAACCCGGTACACGTTCAGCGCACGCTCGTTCATTCTCGGGATAATCGACTCATTGAGGATCAGGGCCGCGAAGCTCGTCAGAAGGCTAAGGATCAAGAGCGGGGCGACGATCCGCAAGGAACTCAGCCGCCCCATCTTCATAGCGAGCAATTCGTTGTGGCGCGTCAGGTTCCCGAGGCTGAACAGGGCGGCGAGGAGGACTGCCACCGGCATGACCTGAAACCCAATCCAGGGCAGCCTGTACACGTAGTACTGGATGACCACCAAGCCAGGAGCGTCGAGAAGTCGGGAGAGGCGGTCAAACAGGTCCACGATCACGGAAACCGCGAGGAAGACCACCAGCGAAAAGACGAACACCTTAAGGAATTCTCGGGCGATGTAGCGGTCCAGGATTCGCATGGAGGTCCTTGATGCCTACGATGTCTTGTGCTGAGAAGCGCCGCGCGAGAGAAATGCCGGCAGGTCGCTCACCGCTGATCGAAGCCTGGCGGGCAGGAGGGCCTCGCGGCCTTCAGCCAGGACCAGACCGATCCCGATGATGCCCAGAATGAAGTTCGGGGACCAGATGCCTAGCGCAGGTTCGATTCGCCCCCGGGATCCGAGGCTCTCGCCGGCCGCGAGCAGGACATAGTAGAAGACCGCAAACGCTACGCTCAGGGCAAGGCTGATCCCACGGCTTGCCTTTTTGATCCGCATTCCCAGCGGGGCACCAATGAGGCTCAGGATAAGGCAGGCAATTGGCAGCGCGAATTTCTTGTGCCACTCCACCTGGAGATCCAGTGGTCGGCCTCCATTTTTTTTGAGCCGCTGGATCTCCGCCTGCAGCTCCCCCAGTCTCATCTCTCTGCCTTGTTTTGGCCGCTCCAGCGTCTCGGCGAAGCGGCTGCCAGCCGCAATCTGCAGATCGTAGGTCTGGAACTTGAGGTTTCGATACCGGCCGGGATTGTTGCGGGAGGTCATATGGATATTCCCTTGCGACAGTTGAATGCCGGTCCGTGAGCCTTCCCCATCTTTAACGTCGAGCATCCTGCCTTCCCTGGCGATGACGACGCGCTGATCAGCCGGGTTCCTGCGATCGATGATCAGGATCCCTGCCAGCAATGCGCTTTGTTCCTCCAGATGATCGACGTAGACGGTGAGACCAGGGTAGTCGGTATTGAATACCCCTTCCTGAAGCGCCAGGATGGCTTTGGTTTGATAGAGCCGATGCATCAGTGTGGTGAAGGCCCTGGTGCTGCTAGGTTGTATCGACACCGTGATCCAGAGCGTGACGAGGGTGGCCACGATTCCGACGAGGAGGCCCGGCGCCATGAGCCGGTACAGACTGAGGCCGCCGGTCTTCAGGGCGATCGCCTCCCCCTCTGACGAGAGGCGGCCGTATGTGGCCAAAACCGCCAACAGTACCGACATCGGGATCGTGACAGTTAGAGAAAAGGGCAGAATGTAGATGAAGAGACGGAGGACGACGCCGAGCCCGACGCCCTTGTTGATAATGAGATCCATCAGGCGAACCATCTGGTTCATCAGGAGTACGAAGGTAAAGGTGCCGAGACCGAGGACGAAGGAGGCGGCCATGTCTTGTAGCAGGTGACGATCGATCAAGCAGAAGGGGCGCAGCCACCTGGCGAAGGCGATCGCTTTGTCGGCAGTATGGTGTGCAGGGGGCGGCTTGGAATCTCCCAGGTCTGTAGTGGAAGGCGGCAGTGTCCGCAATCGCTCAAGGATCTGGTCGGATCGATCCCTCTCTGATTCCAGCTTGGCAATCTGGGAAAATGGCGAGAAGACAGCGCCACAGGCAGAGCAGCGGACCTGGTAAAGCTTGATCGGGACCGGTCCAGAGGCGGTACGGAGAAGTCGTGGGCGTGTCCCTCTTCGGGCGAACCCCCTCCGGGCTCCGCACCGACAGACCCACGATGCTTCGGACAATCGTGGGTGGCCGCAATGCCCCAGCGCATCATCCAGAGTCCGTTCCTGGAGCTTGGCGATCCACTCGGCCAGGGCTGCAGCCGCCGGTGAGGTATCGCGGACGATGGGGGAGCGAGCGGCCTTCTTCATATATTGGTTATTGGCAGAGGCCTTCAAGCAATGGTGCGATGAGCGTGAAGATAGAAAACGATAACAAAATTCTAGTGGAAAGCCGGGGTCAAGTAAACACTATTCGCTTGAAATAGCCTGAGGCGGCTGCTATAAAGGCGCTTATGGCGGCCTCGAGAGTGCAGCGGCGCGTCCGCGAACTGTTCGTGGTGGGGCTGGCGGTTGTCCTGCCACTCCTGGTGACCTACCTGCTATTGCGGTTCCTCTTTGAGACGTTCGATGGTCTCCTCGATCCGATCATTCAGGGGATGCTGGGAAGACGGATCCCCGGCCTGGGATTCCTGGCGACTGTCGCTATCATCTTTCTGGTCGGAACACTCACCACCAACATTATTGGGCGCAAGTTGGTGGCGATGACAGAAGGCCTCCTCCTTCGCATCCCGTTGGTGAAGAACGTCTATGGTGCCTCCAAGCAGCTCTTCGATGCCATCACGCTACCGGGAAGGGGGGCGTTTCGCCAGGTGGTGATGTTGGAGTATCCCCGCCTGGGTTTGTACGCGCTCGGATTCATCACAGCCACGCAGGCGGAGGGGTTCCAGGATCTCGTCGGCGAGAAGACCGTGAATGTCTTCATTCCAACTGCGCCTAACCCAACCTCTGGCTTCTTCCTCGTCGTCCCCGAGAGGTCGGTCATTCCTGTTCCCATCTCCATGGAGGAGGCACTGAAACTGATTGTGTCTGGAGGGCTTATTGTCCCTGACGTGCTGCAGGCTCGCCGAGAGGGCTGAGGCCCGGCTCTTTATCCGCTCGGACTGAAGGTCGCTGTCAGACCGAGGCCATGCGCCGTCCTCTCGTGCCCCCGGTCGTCATGTTTCTCTTGGGGATCGCGGCGGCGCGGCTTGTGGCCCTCCCGGCACCCTTCTTGTTCCTTGGTGGCTTCCTTGCGGCCGGCCTCGCCCTGCTGTCCGCAGCGGTCCGCCGGCCCCTCGTCTCCACCGCCTTCCTGCTTGTGCTGTTCTTGGTACTCGGCGCGGGTCGCCTCGAGGTTGAACTCCGCCTGCTCCCTTCACATCATATCGATCGCCTTCCGGAAGAGGTTCTGGAGCGGCCGCTCCTGATCGAGGAGATTATCGCCTCGCCAAGCGATCCACTGGCCGGGGACACGAGAGGGATCGAAGGCGAAGCCGGGCGGGTAAGAGTGCTGCTCGACCTGCGAAGGATATGGCTGGAGGGCCGCGAGATCGAGGTCACAGGACGGGCGCGCCTGACCCTCCTTCGTCCCGCGATCATTCCTGCGTACGGGGATCGAATTCGCGGCGAGGTCAAACTCCGCCGGCCGCGAGGGTACCTCAACCCGGCCGGGTTCGACTACCCCCTCTACCCCAGAACCATGGGAGTGGCCCTCGAGGGATGGGCGGGCGAAGCGAACGCTCTCGAACGGCGCGGAACGGGTGAGGGGAGTCCTCCGCTCACCTGGGCGTATGCGCTCCGGGACCGGATGATTCGCGGGGTGACCCAACTCCTGCCGCCGGATCAGGCGTCCCTGCTGGTGGCCGTCATCCTGGGCGAGCGCTCGGGCATCCCGCGCTGGCTCAACGAGGCGTTTCTGGGCTCCGGCACCTATCATATTGTGGCCATCTCCGGCCTCAACGTAAGCCTCCTCGCCGGGGCGCTGTTCTTTATTTGGTGGGCGCCCGGCTGGTTCCGTTCCTTCAGAGCGGATGGGTGCGGATGACTGTTGTCGACGTCCGTCAGGGCGACGCGGTTGTCCTGGAACTTCCCGGAAAGCGGACCATCCTGATCGGCGGCGGCGGTCTCTACCCAACGGGCCGCGCAGTGCACCAGCCATAGCGGGAACTCGGCTGGAGGCAAAGCGCAGCATCAGTTGTGAGTGCCTTGTTGTTCGATGTACTGCTTGAGGATTTCCACGGGCGGACCGCCGACGGTGAGGATGCAGTAAGACCGGCTCCAGAAGACGGGCTTTCGATAGAAGCGAGAAAGATGCTGGGGGAACTCTTTCCGGATCAGGCGTGAAGAGACGGTTTTCATGTTGTTGACGAAGACGGAAAGCGGCACCTTCGGGTTCAGGGCAAGGACCATCTGAACGTGATCCGCCTCGCCGTTGAACTCCTTGAGTTCGCATTCCCACTTCCGAGCGTTCTCCGCGAAGATTTCCCGGAGACGTGCCAGCATCCGCGTGGTGATGCACTTGCGACGATACTTGGTGACGAGAACTAAATGGTAGTGGAGGCTGAAAATGCAATGATAAAGCGTGCTCAGTTCTTGCATAGTCATAACAACTAAGCTATACTATGAGCATGGGCTCTGTCAAGCGCCGCGTCACGTACCGGCTGTATCCCTCGAAAGGGCAGGCCGCGAAGCTCGCTGAGATGCTCCGGGCGCACCAGCGGTTGTGGAATGGCGCCCTTGAGCAGCGCATCGCGGCATGGCGGCAGCATCGGGTCTCCATCGGCTATGTCGAGCAGTGTCGCCAGTTGACGGAGCTTCGGGAAGATGACCCGGTGTACGGGGCGCTCAACGCCCAGAGTTCGCAGGTCACCCTCAAGCGGCTGGACCTCGCGATGCAGGCGTTCTTCCGCCGCGTGGAACGCGGAGACGATCCGGGATTTCCGAGGTTCAAGGCGCTCGCACGGTTCCGTGGGTGGGGATATAAGACGCACGGCGACGGCTGGAAACTCCTGCCGGGAGAGCGCATGAGGCACGGTCGGCTCCGGCTCTCGGGTGTCGGTGTCATCCCGATGCGCGGGCAGGCCCGCACGCCTGGAGAGCCGGCCACGCTCGACATCCGGCACAGGCGCGACACGTGGTACGCATCGGTCGTCGTTGAGTGCGTTCCCGTGAGGGAGCGCGGCACCGAGGAAAACGGCCTTGATTGGGGAGTCGAGAGCGTCGCCACCCTCCACACCGGGGAGCGGATCGAGAACCCACGGTTTCTGGTAAAGGCCGAAGCGAAGCTCACGGCATGCCAGCGGGAGGTGGCGAAGAAACGGAAGGGCTCGAACAACCAGAGGAAAGCCGTTGCACGCTTGGCGGCGGCCCACGAAAAGGTCTCTAACCAGCGGGCGGACTTCCTCCATCAAGAGAGCGCCCGGCTGGTCGCCCGGTCCTCTCTCATCGCCACCGAGGAGCTTGCCGTCCGCAAGATGACGGCATCGGCCCGTGGCACGGTGGAGACCCCAGGCCGGAACGTCCGCCAAAAGGCTGGGCTCAACAGATCTATTCTTGACGGCGCTCCGAGCGCGTTTCTCGCGATGCTGCGTGTCAAAGCGGAAGAAGCTGGATGCGAGTATGTCGAGATCCCGACGCGCACGGTGAAGCCGTCGCAGACCTGTCCCGCGTGCGGGAGCATTCGCAAGAAGGCGCTCTCCGAGAGAGTGCATTCCTGCGAGTGCGGATGCCGGATGCCGCGAGATCAGGCATCCGCCCTGGTCTGTTTGCGCTATGCGTTGAGGGCCGGGAACCGGCCCCGTGCGAGAGGGAGCGGCCAACCGCTCCCGTCGATCCACGAAACTCACGCCGTATGCTCAACCGAGCTTCGGCGGGAGTAGTTCATCTCTGGTTCGAGGAGGTACTTCGCGACAAACGAATCCCACACAAGATCTACAGGGCAGGGCAAAGGATCTCGGAGTTTGACCCGGTCCAGATCACCGTGCTTCACCCGCCCATGGCCCTGCTGCGCGGCTCGCCGCGGGGGCATTTCTCTGACGTCAACAGCAACTCGCTGGTCCTTGCCGTCCGGTACGGGAACGTCAACCTTCTGTTGCCAGGTGACATCGAGGACGAGGCTGAGCGCCTCCTGCTCGAGCGAGAAGCCGACCTGTCAGCTCAGGTGCTGAAGGTGCCTCACCATGGAGGGAGAACCAGCAGCGGTCTGCCATTCCTGGATCGGGTTCGACCGATGGTCGCCGTCGTGTCCGCTGGCTACCGGAACCGGTTCGGGCATCCGCATCAGCAGATGCTGGAGCGGTATCGTGCAAAGGGCATCGACCTGTACAGGACTGACCGGGACGGGGCGGTCACCATCATCACTGACGGGAGGGACATCAAGGTGACCACGTGGAGGAGAGCGCCTCAAAACTGAGAGGACCGGTCCATCGCAATGCCGCTTTCAATATGACCACGTTCCCAAACGAGTGAAGTTTCTTTTTCTGGAGTGAATGTCAGACGAGAGGAATAGGTTATCCATCCTTGCGGCGAGTCGTACCGAATATAAAAGTCATAAGAGGGGGCAGGTAACGTCGTACGTCTCTGACCGCGTGCCGGGATCAGTAATTTGCCCATCCATTGTCCGTTGACAACACTGTATGCACCATCTTTATATGGGCCGAATTGCCAGGAAACAAGATTCTTTCGATACTGAATGGCAATCGATAATGGCCTCACAAGCCGCCTCGACTGCCATTTGGCGAGCGTGCGAGGCACCTCCCTGGAAACATTTTGCATGCAACCGCAATGCCCGTCGTAAGCCCATACGTCTGTCTGGCTCAAATCAACTTCCGCTAGTTCGATCTCATCCACCAACAAACGATGGCTTTGACGATCCCCTTTTACTTTTTCCCTTACCCACACGAGACCCCTAGCGTACCAAAAATGGTTGGCAAACGCTGGTGATGCGACCAGCAGTGCGTCGTTCTTATCAGCATCCCATAGAAACCTACCTTGCGTCTCAAATTCTTTTATCACGGGTCGTAAGGAACTCCTTACCTGCCATCCCTGATAGAGAACGACTCCCATAACCAGGATGTACAGCACTAATGCGGAAAAAAAACCGCTCCTTCCAAAGTTCCCGATCCATTTGAAAAGCAAAACGATCGTGCAACAAAACGCCCACCAAGCAACGAACTGATACCTTGCCACATGATCAATCAAAACTGCGACCGGCACAAGGGGTCCAGTTATCAATGCTAGTGCCACGAGCGTCAGAAGCAGAAGATGCCAGCGCCGCCATAGCACAATACCGAGCAGTGCAAGGATCAGCAGGTTGATAGCGGTGCCCAGGGCACCATTGCCGATTAGTGGACCGACCACACGAAACGGCAAGCGCAGGACAGGCTGCCATACTATGTGGTCATCAAGGACCCAAATCGGCACGCTTAGCATATGCCAGCGCCACGGCACGTAGGCCACGGCTACCAATAGGAATGGCAACGCCGTTCGCCAACGGTGGCGAAGGTCTCTTTCTGGTACGAATGGCAGAAACAATACGAGTGGCACATAGACCTCTTTTGCACTCACTGCTAGCAGGTAGAAAAATCCGCCAGACCACGCGAGATTCGGTCGGCCCTCGCGTATGGCGCGAAAAAAGAAATGCAGCGCAAGGATTGCAAACACTAAGCCTTCGATATAGTGCCGGCTCATCAATTCCTGCACCACTACAGTTACCGGGACACCACTCAGAAATAAGGCGGCGCCGAGACCTGACCATAACGTATCTAACCATAGCCTCAGCAGAATGTAGGTCATGCATGCCGCCACCCATAGGAGCAGCAGTTGATGCCCATAAAATGCAGGTGGGTTGAGGCCGAATAGCGTCAAATCGACATTAAAGGAGAGCGTGAGCCATGGGGTCAACAGGGTGGCATGTAATGCCTGCCACGCTGCAGGAACCATGAAATACTGCCATGGCGAGTATAGCAGGGCATGTTTTAAGATCTGCGGGTCATCCCAACGCCACCAGCCGTTCAGCGCGCTGCCGTGAATTCCCAGCGTCAATACGGCAAGGGCAATCCCTGCCCACACGATGTCGCCTTGCAAAGCTTTAGGCGTCCTGGGAGTCATGCTCTCTTTGGCCGCTCATTTAGAAGGCCGGATGACCCGGTTCACCGGTCCTACTGTCCCTTCGCCATCTGGTGAAGATTTTGGACGCCAACCACCTATCACAGATCCGCTTTCCGGTCAATTCGGAACGCCCATGTGGTTAGTGAAACGGTTTGACAAAGCAGGGGGCGTGTGTTAAGAAACCCCCATGGCAGCCATACAGCCGCCGAAAATCTACACGGTGAGCGATCTCACAGGGGAGATTCGCCTCCTTCTCGAGGACTCCTTCTCAGGGATCTGGGTGGAGGGGGAGGTTTCCAATTTCCACCAGCATTCATCGGGTCATCTCTATTTTACCCTGAAGGATCAGGAGAGTCAGATCCGAGCTGTCATGTTCCGGAATCAGAATCGGCAACTCAGGTTCAGGCCGCAGGATGGGCTGGCGGTCCTGGTGTATGGCGCGCTCAGTGTCTACGAGCGCCGCGGTGAATACCAGATTGTCCTGGAGTACATGGAGCCGAAGGGACTCGGCGCCTTGCAGCTCGCCTTTGAGCAGCTCAAGGAGAAACTGCAGGCCGAGGGGCTCTTCGACGAATCCCGAAAGCGGCCGATCCCGATGTTGCCCAGGCGGATCGGTGTGATCACCTCTCCCACCGGCGCGGCCATCCGCGATATCCTGCACGTCCTTCGCCGCCGCTTTGCCGGCGTCGATGTGCTGATCTACCCGGTAACGGTTCAAGGTGACCAGGCCGCCACGGAGATCGTCGATGCCCTTCGCGAGCTGAACCGGCGCGGCGGGCTGGACGTCCTGATCCTGGCCAGGGGCGGCGGCTCGATCGAGGACCTCTGGGCCTTCAATGAGGAGGTGGTGGCCAGGGCGATCGCTGAATCCAAGATCCCGGTCATATCCGCCGTCGGCCATGAGGTCGATTACACCATCGCCGACTTCGTGGCCGATCTTCGGGCTCCCACGCCGTCGGCGGCTGCCGAGCTGGTCATCGCAAAGAAAGACGAGCTGGCACAGCGGTTGGACGACCTTCAGGCGCGGTTGACTGGGGTTGTTCGGTCCAGACTGCATGCGCTCATGGTGCGGATAGCCGGGCTGGATCGCCATCTGCGGCTGCTCAACCCGATGGAGCGGATCCGCCTGCAGCGCCATCGCCTGACGGAACTCTGGAAGGACCTGATCGGCTGGGTCGATCGACGGCTGTTGGTGTTGACCGGGCAGCTTGAGGCCGCAACTGGAAAACTGGACTCCCTGAGCCCCCTGGCCATCCTGAGTCGTGGCTATAGCATCTGCCTGCGGTTGCCCGGCCACGAGATCCTGAAGGAGAGCTCCGGGGTGCTTGCCGGCGATGAGGTCGAGGTGCGCCTGCACCGCGGGAGTCTGCTGTGCGGCGTCCGCGAGGTCAAGCCCTAGTGCCGGGCCATTTAACTTCGCCTAGCGGCGTTACTGGCCCCCCGGGCACTCCCTGTCCGAGATCCCGGGACGGGCTCCCGGACCGGGACGACGTACCCGATAACATACGCCTCGGTCGGCCCAGGTGGCCGCGCCTTGCTATGCTCGTTTCTTGGCCCTGCACAGTGGGCACCAACCGCAGGGGGAATTTGTTGGAGGCCCACTAGCGGGCATAGGGGCGGAGATGGAGGAGGTCAAATTCGAAGAGGCGCTCAAGCAGCTCGAGGCGATCGTCTCCCGCCTCGAGATCGGAGACCTTCCCCTTGAGGAGGCCCTCTCGGTCTTCGAGGAGGGGATTCGATTGACCCGGCTTTGCTCGCAGCGACTGAGCGAAGCCGAACGGCGGGTGAACATCCTCGTGCGGAGCGCCGAGCCTGTCTCGGGTGGCCTTGAGGAGCGCCCCTTCCCAGACCTGAGCCCTGTCGAAGGGGAGGAAGAGGGCGAGGAGTAGCCATGAGGGGGCGTCCTTGACGCCGGAGGCGCTGGGGCGATACCTCGAGCAGCGGCGACTGCTGGTTGACGAGGCCCTGGGGCGGTACCTCCCCGAGGCAGGCGACCACCCGAAGGAGATCCACGAGGCGGTCCGCTATAGTGTCTTCGCAGGCGGGAAAAGGCTGCGGCCGATCCTGGTCCTGGCGGCGACGGAGGCCGCGGGCGGACAGGTGGAGCAGGCGCTTCCGGCCGCCGCCGCCATCGAGTTGATTCATACCTATTCCCTCATTCACGATGACCTGCCTGCCATGGACGACGATGACTTTCGTCGCGGCCGGCCGACCTGCCACAAGGTCTATGGCGAGGCAATGGCCATCCTCGCAGGTGACGCCCTCCTGACCCAGGCCTTCATCCTCTTGTCAGACGAACCATCCTGGCCTCGGGTTGACGCGAAGGCCCGCCTCAGGGTGATCCGCGAGATCGCCCAAGCCGCGGGCAGCAGGGGCATGGTCGGCGGCCAGGTGGTAGATATCCTGCAGGAGGATCAAGAGGTCGATCTGCCGATCCTACAATACCTGCACACGCACAAGACCGGGGCCCTGATCCGGGCGTGCCTGCGTGTGGGCGGCATCCTCGCATCGGCCGGGCCCAAGCAGATGGAGGCCCTCACCCGGTATGGCGAGCGAATCGGACTGGCCTTCCAGATCGTGGACGACATCCTCGATCTGGAAGGGAGCCTGGAGGCGTTAGGGAAACGGGCGGGGAGCGACCTGCGCAAGAAGAAGGCCACGTTCCCGGCCCTTCTGGGGATCGAGGAGTCGCGGCAGCGCGCCCATCGCCTAGCGGAAGAGGCGAAGCAGGCCCTGATGGTCTTCGGCGAGCGGCGGGCGGTGCTCGGGGCGATCGCCGATTTCGTTGTTACGCGTCGGAGGTGATGCGTCATACCACACCCTGTACTGACCTCAGTCCAAGGGTTGGCTCAGCCCGTCCGATCCGGTCCCGACCGGCGAGCCTCAAGAAAGCCCAAACGGGTGCGCCTGGACCTTGTCATGCTCGAGCAAGGAGTGGCGGCGAGCCGGGAGCGAGCCAGGGCGCTTATCCTGGCGGGGAAGGTCTTGGTCGCCGGCCGGGTGGTGGACAAACCCGGGACATTGATTGCCGCGGGCGCAGGGATTGTGCTCAGAGCCGCCGAGCACCCCTACGTGGGGCGAGGAGGAGTGAAGCTTCAAGGCGCGCTGGAGGCGTTGGCGATCAGCGTTCCTGGGCGTGTCTGCCTGGACCTCGGTGCCTCAACCGGGGGGTTCACCGATTGTCTACTCCGGCATGGTGCCGCCCTGGTCTATGCCGTTGATGTCGGGCGCGGGCAGCTCGCGGCCTCGCTCAGGGCCGATCCCAGGGTTGTGGTCATGGAGAGGACCCACGCTCGGACGCTTACCCCGGCGGACTTCCCGGATCGGCCAGAGTTCGCTACCGTCGATCTCTCGTTTATCTCCCTCGCCGCAATTCTGCCGGTCCTCCCCTCGCTTCTTGGTGGCTCAGGAGAGATCCTGGCGCTGATCAAACCGCAATTCGAGGTGGGGAGGGGCAGGGTCGGAAAGGGCGGCGTGGTCCGTGATCCTGCACAGCATCGGCAGGTCATCACGACTCTCGGCAGGCTGGCCGTCGCCCTGGGGCTACAGGTTCTTGGCGCTGTTCCATCCTGCCTGCTCGGGCCGAAGGGAAACCGCGAGTTCTTCATCTACCTGAGCCGTGCCTGCCCTGAGCCCAGTCGAAGGGTCGGAACTGGCCTTGACCCGGCACGGGCGGCCGAGCTGGCCGTGGGAGCCTGCCCTGAGCCCAGTCGAAGGGTCGGAAGGTGAAACGGGTCGGCATCATCGCCAAGCCGCATAAGCCGGAGGTCCGGACTGTCCTTCAAGAGCTGCTTCCCTGGCTCGAGGCAAGGGGTGTGGAGCCGGTCCTGGACGTTGACACCGCCGGCTTGGCCGGGATGCCTGGTGGTCAGGGGAAGGCCGATCTTCCCGGGCTTGTGGATCTCCTTCTGGTGCTAGGGGGCGACGGAACGCTCCTGTCAGTCGCCCGCTTGGTTGGAGCGCGGGATGTGCCGATCCTGGGGGTCAGCCTTGGCGGCCTCGGGTTTCTCACCGAGGTGACCCTGGAGGAGCTCTACCAAACCCTGGATGCGGTCTTTCAGGGCACCTATGAAGTCAGCCAACGGATCCTGCTGAGCGTCACGGTCCACCGGCAGGGAGAGCGGATTGCCGAGTATGTCGCGCTGAATGATGCGGTCATCAACAAAGGCGCGTTGGCCCGGATGATCGAGCTGGAGACCCATATCGACGGGCAGTATGTCACCACCTTTCGGGCCGACGGCCTCATCCTGTCCACCCCGACCGGCTCCACCGCCTATTGTCTCGCTGCGGGCGGTCCGATCGTCTACCCCACACTCCGCGCCCTTGTCGTTGCGCCGATCTGCCCCCACATGTTGAACTTCCGTCCCCTTGTCATCCCCGACGCCGCAAAGGTGGAGATCGTGCAGGGCTCGGCGAACGAAAACGCCTATCTGACCCTGGATGGCCAGGTCGGTTTTGCCCTCCGCCATCGCGATGTGATCAAGGTCGTCCGCTCAGATCATACCATCACCCTGCTCAAGGCCCCCGGGAAGAACTACTTCCAGATCCTTCGGACCAAGCTGAAGTGGGGCGAGCGGTGACGCCGTGCTCCGCGAGTTGAGCATCACCAACTTCGCCCTGATCGACGAGCTGCGGGTGGAGTTCGGCCCCGGCTTGAATGTCCTCACGGGCGAGACCGGCGCGGGGAAGTCGATCATCATCGACGCATTGGGGCTGGCGCTCGGGACAAGGGGCGAGGCGGAGCAGATCCGCACCGGGGCCGAAGGAGCGACCGTGGAAGCCGCGTTCGATCTGGGGGGTGAAGACGCTCGCCGTCTGCTGGCCGAATGCGGGATTGAGTGTCCGCCTGATGAGTTCCTTGTGGTGCGGCGTCTCCTGCTCCGAGAGGGAAAGAGCAAGGCGTACCTGAATGGTCGGCTCTCGTCCGCAGGGTTGCTTCGGGACCTCGCCGAACTCCTGATCGAAGTACATGGTCAGCACCAAGGGGCCTTTTTGACCCAACCGAGCCGCCAGCGGCTCCTCCTCGACGCGTACGCTGGCCTGGCCGGCGACGTGGCGGCCTTCCGCGCTCTGTACAGCAGGCGGCAGGCCCTCAGAGAGGAGCTGGACTCCTTGCAGGCTGGGGAACGGGAGAAGGCCCAGCGCGTTGACCTGCTCCAGCATCAGCGAGGGGAGATCGCCGCCGCACGCCTGACTGACGGAGAGGAAGAGGAGCTGATTCAGGAGCGGACGATCCTGACCCACGCAGAGCGGTTGCACGCTGCGGCGCACCTGGGGTACGAGGGCCTTTACGGAGAGGAGGGTTCGGTAGTCGGGCGCCTCGGCGCGATCCTGTCGAAGCTTAATGATGCGCAGGCGATCGATCCGAGGTTGAAGGAGGCGGTTGATGCTTGCGAGGCCGGGGTCGCCTCGGTCGAGGATGCGGCGGCCCATCTCAGGGACTACAGGGAACGCGTTGCGTTTGACCCGGAACGGCTGGAGCAGGTGGAGGCCAGGCTGCACGAGATCGGCAAATTGAAGCGGAAGTACGGCGGCTCTATCGCCGAGATCCTCAAGTTTGCGAGGTCGGCTGAAGAGGAGCTCGATCGCCTCATGCGCTCGGAAGAGCGAGGCCAGGAGGTAGAACGCGAACTCGCGGCATTGGAGGCCACGCTGGAGCGGCAGGCGGCCGCCCTCACGACACGCCGCACGGAGGCGGCCGGTCGGTTGGCCATGGCAGTGCGCCAAGAGCTGCAGGCCCTGAGGATGGAAAAGGCGGCCTTTACCGTTCAGGTCAGGGCGCATCCCGGATCCGGCGGTCTTCGTCTTGAGCCGAGCGGGGCGGATGAAGTGGAGTTCCTGATCGCGCCGAATCCTGGGGAGGAGCTGAAGCCACTCGGCCGTATCGCCTCTGGTGGCGAGCTATCCAGGGTCATGCTCGCCGTCAAGGCCATCCTCGCGGCCTCGGACCAGATCCCGACCCTGATCTTTGACGAGGTGGACGTAGGGATCGGCGGCGCGATGGCGGAGGTGGTGGGGCAGAAGCTGTGGGCCATCGCCAGGCAACGACAGGTCCTCTCCATCACCCATCTTCCCCAGATCGCGGCCCTAGCTGACCGTCATCTCTCGATCACCAAGCGGCTCAAGGAGTCTCGGACCGAAACCGCGGCCCGGGCGCTGGATGGCGAGGAGAGGGTCCGTGAGATCGCCCGAATGCTGGGGTCGAAAGGGCGATCCGGTACTCCCCTCCAACATGCTCAAGAGATCTTGGAGGCCGCCAAGCGGTGGAAGGCAGCACAACTCCGGCCTTGAGCCGTCGGATCCGGCCCCCTTTCAGGGCTATCCCAAATGGGGTAGTATCTCCCCAAACCGGTTGAACAGGAGGGTGGAACTATATCGTGCAAGCCCCGGTGCCTGTGGATAGGGATTGTAACTATCAAGATCTATTGAGTAAAATCATTTTCCTGTGGAGATGGATGTTGGCACTCCTCCTGCATGACTAGCGGCAGAGAAATCGTGTCTGTTCTTGTGTGACGATGTGATGTCGAAACTGGGAAGGAGGTGACTCGAATCGATGGTGAGGAAACTTGTTGTCATGTTGATGGCGGTCCTCTTCAGCCTCTCCGTCTCTGGCTTGGGCTTCGCTGCTGAGGAGAAGAAGCCTGCCGCTCCTGCGACGCCTGCTGCCAAGCCGGCAGAGAAGGCGACCCAGCCGTGTGCCGCTGGCGAGAAGGAGATGAAGCCGAAGAAGGCCAAGAAGAAGGTGGCCAAGAAGAAGGTCAAGAAGGATGAGGGAGCCACGATGGCGCCGGAGAAGAAGCCGGCCACGCCTGCTCCGCCCGCGGAGAAAAAGTAACTCCTCTTCCCCGGGCTTTGAAGAGACCAAAAGACACCCTGCCCTTGCAGGGTGTCTTTTATTTTCTTGACAGTGAGGCAAGGGTGAGATAGGTATACGCCGTGCCCCAAAAGTGGGACGGGGCTGGGACCGCCACTGGCGGAAACAGGGAAAACGGTGACGTCCTGCACCCAACGTGGTGCGGGACCAGGCCGTTGCTGCCCCGCAACTGTAAGCGGCGTTGAAATCTGCGGAACGCCACTGTTCGAAGTGAAAGTTCCAAGTTTCGTGTTCCAAGTTCCAAGTTGAAGATTCGTCGGAGTCAGTCTCTAACCTGGAACTCGGAACCGGGCACCTGGAACCCTTCGGATGGGAAGGCGCAGAGAGTAAGACAAGCCGCGAGCCAGGAGACCTGCCCAGCCCTAAGGTGCTGAAGACCTTCCGAGGGGAAGGGCGGCCTTGTCGCCTGCTTCGTCGATCGCGGCGCAGGTTCATCGTAGGGTATAGGAGCTAGGACCCTAATCCTCCTCGGAGGATTGGGGTTTTTTGTTGTACGAGGGAGTGGGAGATGCGGATCTGCTCGTTGCTTCCGAGCGCAACCGAGATTGTCTACGCCCTGGGCTTGGGCGACCAGCTCTGCGGTGTCAGCCATGAATGCGATTTCCCGCCAGAAGTCGCGGCCAAGCCGACGGTGATTCGATCGGTCTTCGATCCCTCCACGCTTAGCAGCCTCGAGATCGACCGCGCCGTGATGGAGCGGCTTCGCCAGGGCGAGGGGGTCTACACCATCGACCTGGACCGCCTGCAGCAAGCCGACCCTGACCTGATCCTGACGCAAGAGCTGTGTGATGTCTGCGCAATCCCGTACAGCGAAGTGAAGCGGGCGGTTGAACAGCTTGGTCGCCAGCCGCTCCTCCTGCCGCTCTCTCCCACGTTGCTTGGCGACGTCCTCGATGACATCCGCCGCGTCGGCAGGGCAACCGGGAGGGAAGAGGAGGCCGACTCGCTCGTCAGACGACTTCAGTCGCGGATCGATCTGGTCGCTGCAAGGGCGGCAACTGCGGCGGAACGACCCACCACCTTCTGCCTGGAATGGGCCGATCCACTTTATGTGTCGGGCCACTGGGTTCCTGAGATGGTGGAGCTGGCAGGGGGGACCGACGGGTTGGGGATGAAGGGCAAACCCTCGATCCCGATCGAGTGGGACCGGGTGACCCGGTACGCCCCGGATGTTGTCATCCTGATGCCATGCGGCTTTGATGTGGAGCGAACCGTGGGGGAGTTGCCGCTCCTGACCAGATTGGCGGGATGGTCGGATCTCCCTGCTGTGAAACGGGGCCGGGTCTACGCTGTCAACGGGAGCGCCTATTTTAACCGCTCCGGTCCCCGCCTGGTAGATGGCCTCGAGCTGCTGGCGAAGATCCTTCATCCCGAGCTGTTCCCCGGCTCGATCCCCGATGAGATGGCGCGGCAGGTAGCATGAGATGATTGCCAGGGCGCTCAAGATCCAGGGTACGGCTTCCAATGTGGGAAACAGGCTCCTTGTTCATTGTGGGGCCACAAAATAGGACTCCCCGCGGACATGATTTCAGGAGCAAGGGGCAAACGAGCTCGGGCGATCGCAGTTCTGGGAACTGCGTCGGATGTCGGCAAGAGCGTCGTCGCCGCTGGCCTCTGCAGGTTGCTGCATCGCGACGGGGTACGGGTAGCGCCCTTCAAGGCCCAGAACATGTCCCTGAATTCCTTTGTAACCGTGGAGGGGGGAGAGATGGGGCGGGCGCAGGTTCTGCAGGCCTATGCCTGTGGCCTGCCGCCGCACGTGGACATGAACCCCATCTTGCTCAAGCCCGAGGCTGATGAGCGCTCTCAGGTCATCGTGCATGGGAGGATCTGGGGTAGCCACGACGCGAGCGGCTATTTCGAGCACAATAGGGAGCTGTTCCGCTTCGTGCAGGCAAGCTACGACCGGCTAGCGAGTGTCTACGAGGTCATCGTGATTGAGGGAGCGGGTAGTGCTGCCGAGGTGAACCTGCGCCATCGGGACCTGGTCAACTGGCCGGTGGTCGAACTCGCCGATGCTCCCGTATTGCTGGTGGCGGATATCGACCGGGGTGGAGTGTTCGCGCAGGTGATCGGCACCATTGATTTGCTCTCCTCTGAGGAGCGCAGGAGGCTGCTGGGGATAGTGGTGAACAAGTTCCGCGGCGACGCCCGCCTGTTCGCGGACGGGGTTGCCTTCTTGCAGGCCCGCACTGGAATGCCCATCCTGGGGGTTATCCCGTTCCTGCGCGACCTGGAGCTGGACCAGGAGGACAGCGTCGAGATAGAGCGGTACCGCCATACCCAGTTCACCTCCCAGAAGGTGAACGTGGCGGTGACGCTCCTGCCGCGAATGAGCAACTTCACTGATTTCAATGCCCTCGCCGCCGAGTTCGATGTGGCCCTGCGTTACGTGGCCTCGCCTCGCGATATCGCAGGAGCGGATGTCGTGGTGCTTCCGGGTAGCAAGAACACGATTGCCGACCTTGAGCACTTGCGGAGGGCCGGATTTTTCGAGGTCTTGGAGGAGCACGTGGGCCGGGGAGGGGAACTGGTCGGGATCTGCGGCGGCTATCAAATGCTTGGGCGCGAGATATCCGACCCACACCGGGTCGAGGCAGGTGGGCGGACGCAGGGTCTGGGACTTTTGGATGTGGTCACCGAGCTGCTGCCGCACAAGACGACGGTACAGGTCAAGGCGCTTCCCCTTCACCTGGGAGCTGCGCCGGCCTGCACGGTGAGCGGGTACGAGATCCATATGGGCCTCACTCGACGCGGTCCCTCCCCACCCTGCTTCCGGATTTTGCATCGCGTCGGACAGGAGGACATGGGGGGAGGCCTCCCGTGGAAGGAGGAAGAGACCGAGGACGGCGCGACCCGCAGCGACCAGCTCGTGTGGGGGACCTACATCCACGGTGTCTTCGACCGGCCGGGCTTCCGGCGCCTATGGCTGAACCGGCTACGACAGCGAAAGGGTCTGCCGCCGCTGGACGTCACGGTCTCCGAGGCGGCAACTGCACGGCTTCTGTCTGCGCTCGATCGCTGGGCCGACCACTTGCAGAAGCATCTGGATTTGGCTCAGATCTTTGCGGCCTTGCGGTTGGGATAATGTCGATGCGCATCGTCTTGATCCGCCTGAAGGAGATTGTCAGGGGGTGTCTCGAGCGATCACTGTTGTATGCGATTGTCGGGTTGGAAAGGGAACACCGGAAAGGGGGTGAGAAGGGACAGGACACGCACGCGAGTTGAATTGGGCGCCTCTGGATGTAAGGGAAGCTGGAGCGTCCTGCCGTGTGGTGCGGTGGGATGAAGCCAGCACGGTCCCGCCACTGTAAGTGGGGAGCCTCCCTGCATGATGCCACTGTCCTGAGCTCGTCGAAGGATGGGAAGGCGCAGGGCCGGCAGCGATCCACGAGTCAGGAGACCTATCCAGGGGAAGAATCAGTGCGCACCACCTTCGCGGACAAGGGGGCGAACAATGGAACGCTGGAAATGGTTACTCAACGGGTGCTCGTGGGTAGTGGTTCTGTGGATGTGTTGGTCCGGCAGTGCGTCGGGCCAGATGATCGGACTGGCTCCGGAGGAGCCTGTCGAGCTTGGGCCGGTGGTGGTAACGGCGACAAAAACAGAGGTACCGCTGAAGAATGTCGCCGCATCGGTCACGGTCATCACCAAAGAGGAGATCGAGGCGCGTCAGGTGACCGAGGTCCCGGACCTTCTCCGGGATGTCCCCGGGCTCAGCGTCACACGGGCGGGCAGCCGGGGCGGCGTCGTCACGGTGTTCCCGAGGGGCGGCAACTCCAACTTCAACCTGGTCCTCATCGATGGGGTCAAGGTTAACGATGCTGGCGGTTTCTTTGACTTCAGCGACCTCAGCACCGACAACATCGAGCGCATCGAGATCATCCGGGGGCCACAGAGCGCCCTCTATGGCGCCGATGCGATGGGGTCGGTGATCCAGATCTTTACCAAGCGAGGGCGGGGGGTGCCGCGCGTCGAGACCTCCTTCGCTGGGGGGAACCTGAATACCTTTGAGGAGAGGTTGAATCTCAGTGGCGGCGTCGGGCAACTCGGCTACTCCCTGGGCGTGGGCAGGACCGACACGGATGGGAGCCTCCTGATCAACAACGCCTTCCGCGAGACCACCGTCAGCGGCCGGTTCGACTATAGCATCGAAAAAGCGCTTGACTTCAGCTTTGTGGTCCGCTACACCGATAGCCTTTTCCAGTTTCCCACCAGCGGCGCAGGCGATCGGTTCAAGAACGAGGGCTTTCCGCTTGATCCCCACCAGTCCAGCGCTCAGCAGCGATTGCTGCTGAGCGGCAAGGCCAGTCACTCGCTCACGCCCTGGTGGCAGCAGACGCTCCAGCTTGGATTTTACCGCCGGGAGTTTGCCTTCAACGATCCGTTTGACCCGGGGATCGATTTCTCTGCCTTCCACAGTACGAATGAAGAGCGGCGCTTCTCGTTAGACTACTTCTGGAATCTGATTCCCCCGACCGTCCTCGATCTCTCCAGCGTCGTGACCGCCGGCTTCGCCTACGACCGGGAGGAGTTCGACCAGCGTGCCGCCGCCACCGAGACCTCGTTTCCGTTTTCGTCCTCAAACAGTGACAGCCGGGACAATCGGGCGTTTTACCTCCAGGGTCAGCTCGATTGGAAAAAACGGCTCTTCCTCACGGTCGGATTCCGAGTGGACGATAACAGCACCTTCGGAACTGAGGTGAGTCCCAGATTCTCGGCGGCCTACATCGTCCCGATCACGGAGACCAAGGTGAGGGGCAGTTATGGTGAGGGAATTAAGGCGCCGAGTTTCATCCAGAATTTCGGAGATGGGAGCCCGTTTGTCGTTGGCAATCCCACCCTGAGACCCGAGCGGTCCAGGAGCTGGGAGATCGGGTTCGACCAGCCGGTGCTGAGCGGCCTCGCTGACATCTCTGTCACGTACTTTCACAACCGTTTCGAAGACCTGATCGCCTTTGTCGGAGGTTCGCCGAGCTTCCTGAATGTCCAATCAGCCACGGCACAGGGGATTGAATTCGCCGCCAGAGTGCGTCTGAGACACGGACTGACCGTAAGCGGTAACTATACCTTTTTGGAGACAAAGGTGCTCGACAACGGCGACGTCGGGGGCACTGAGCTGCCGGAGGGCGCGCCTTTAATCCGTCGGCCCAAGCACACCGGATCGCTCGCTATCGACCATATCTGGGACCGCCTGCACACCAACGTGACCGCGACCTTTGTCGGCGACCAGGCAGACCTCGATTTCCGCACCTTTCCGGCTCCACGGGTGACCCTTCCTGGTTACACGAAGGTCGACGCTGCCGTCTCCTACCTGCTCTTGAAGGACCGGCCGCATCTTCGGGAGCTCACGCTCTTTGGAAAGATTCAGAACCTCTTCGACGAAGGGTACCAGCAGGTCTTCGGCTTCTCCGCACCTCGGACCACCTTTCTGCTGGGTCTCAAAGGAAGCCTATGAGTTGCCGAGGGTGCCCGTCACTTCTGGTATTGCTGCTCGTGGCGGTGGCGCCAGCGGACGCCGCCCTCCTGACTGTCGTCGATGATGCCGGGCGGTCCGTAGTCTTTAACGACCCGCCCCAGCGGATCATGGCCTTGGCGCCAAGCAACACCGAGATCGTGTTCGCCCTGGGAGCGGAGGACCGCGTCGTGGCGGTCGATCAATGGAGCGATTACCCGCCTGCCGCAAAAGCCAAGCCGAGGATCTCTCCCCTGAACCCCAGCCTGGAGCAGATCGTTAGGCTCAGTCCAGACCTTATCCTTTCGGCGCGCGGTGGCGCCGAACCGCTTCTGCCGCTTGAACGGCAGGGGATAAAGGTCATGATTTTCGCGCCACGGACGCTGGATGATATCTACCGAAACGTCCTCCTGATCGGGCGGATCGTGGATGCACAGGCGCGAGCCGAGCGGCTGGTTCGCGCGATGCGGCAGCGGGCGGCGGGGGTCATGGCGAGGGTGCGGGACGCTCCCCGGCCGAAGGTGTTCATTGAGCTCGATGGGAGCGATCCGCTCCGGCCCTTCACTGCTGGCCCAGGGTCGTTCATCGATCTCCTGATTCAGCTCGCCGGCGGGGCGAATGTCGCCACCCTCTCACGGATCGTCTGGCCCCAGTTCAACTTGGAAGAGTTGCTAAAGGCTGACCCCGACATGATCATCCTGGGTGATGCCCTCGTTCCGATGAACCCTCAAACCCCGGAGATGGTCGCCCGCCGACCGGGATGGAACCGGTTGCGGGCGGTGCGTCTGGGAGCGATCTACCCGATCGAGACGGAGGTGGTCAGTCGGCCTGGACCCAGGATTGTGGAGGGCCTCGAGCTGCTGGCCAAGCTTTTTCACCCGGACCGATTCCCATGACAAAGATACAGGTCCCCCGCCTGGTCATCGGGGGGAGCACGAGCGGGGTCGGCAAGACCACCATCGCTGTCGGGTTGATGGCGGCTCTCAGCCGTCGCAGTCTGCAAGTTCAGCCGTACAAGGTTGGACCCGACTACATCGACCCCAGCTACCACAATGTCGCTACCGGCAGGCCTTCGCGCAACTTGGATGCATGGATGCTGACCCAGGCGACAGTCATGGAGCTGTTCGCCCGCTCGAGTGAGGGGGCTGATATCGCCCTGGTGGAAGGGGTGATGGGGCTCTTCGATGGCCTGAGCGGGCTCGACGAGTCCGGAAGCACCGCGCAGATGGCAAAGCTCCTCCAGGCGCCAGTTCTGCTCGTCCTGGATGTGAGCCGAATGGCTCGGAGCGCTGCCGCCATGGCGCTGGGATATGCCAGGTTGGACCCGGGGCTGAGGGTGGCCGGGGTTATCCTGAATCGGCTCGGTGGGCCGCGGCATCGGGAGTGGACGAAGGAGGCGGTCGAGGGCCTGACCGGTCTGCCGGTGCTGGGTGCGTTGCCAGAAGCTCCGGACCTGGAGCTGCCGGAGCGCCACCTCGGCCTGATTCCGGTGGCAGAGCGGCCGGCCCTCGACGCCTTCTTGGAAGCGTTGGTTCGACATATCGAGGAACACCTTGATCTGGATCGGATTATCGCGCTCGCCTCCGAGGCCCCGCCGCTGCTGATCCCATCCGCCTCGATGTTTGAGAGAGGGGCGCGGACGACTGCGGTCAGAATCGCCGTGGCTAAGGATGAGGCCTTCTCCTTCTATTATGCGGACGGCCTCGATCTCCTCGCCGCGGCCGGTGCCGAGTTGGTCTGCTTCAGCCCGCTTCACGATCGCGCCCTTCCTGAGGGGGCGCAAGGGATCTACATGGGGGGAGGGTTCCCCGAGCTGTATGCTGATCGACTTGCGGCGAACGAGCAGTTGCGTCGGGAGATCCTGGAAGCTGGACGTGACGGGATGCCGATCTACGCCGAGTGCGGCGGCCTGATGTACCTCACCGAGGAGATCGTTGACTTTGACGGCAAGCCTTTCCCGATGGTCGGGGCCGTGCCTGGCCGGGCGGTCATGGAGCGGGGACGGCTACGGATCGGCTATGTCGAGGTCGAACCGCTCTCTGACACTATCCTGGCCGGGCCGGGGACGCGCCTGCGTGGCCATGAGTTCCACTGCGCGCAATGGGAAGATCCGGAGCCTGCCTTCTCCGCGTACCGGATCCTCAATCAAGGCGGGCGACGGGAGGGATACGTGCGGGGCAACCTGCTGGCGACGTTTGTCCATTTGCATCTGGCGACCGACCCGACCCTTGCCGATCGCTTCGTGGCCGCATGCGCCCGCTACGCCGAGCGCTAGGCCAGGCCAGAGAGGTGAACGCGTTCTCGCCGGTCCGGGTGAGCAGGCGGGGCGCCACGTTCTATCTGTGCCTCTCAGTCCTGCTTGGACTGGCCCTCTTGATCGGCATCATGCAGGGCGCGGTCCCTCTGCCGCCGGGGACCATCCTCAAGATCCTGCTTCGGTGCGCCGGCGTCCCGATTGGACCGATTACATGGCAGAGCGCGGATGAGACGATCCTGCTCCAGCTCCGGCTGCCCAGGGTGCTGGGCGGGGCACTGGTGGGCGCCGCATTGGCGACCGCTGGCGTCCTCTTCCAGGGCCTGCTCCGCAACCCGCTCGCCGATCCCTATATCATCGGCACCTCGGCTGGAGCCGGCTTCGCAGCGACGGTTGCCATGCTCTTCTTGCCTGCAGCCTCGGTTCTGGGCTTCGGGTCGGTGGCGCTCTCGGCCTTCGTGGGCGCGCTCCTCGCCGTGGTCCTCGTCTATCAGCTTGCTCGGGTGAGGGGGCGTACCTCGGTCGTCACCCTGCTCCTTGCCGGCGTCGTCATCAACACTGTGCTCGGTTACCTCGGCTCCTTGACGATCATCTTCTTCGAAGGGAGCGAGTTTCAGCTCCGTCGGGTCTTCACCTGGCTCATGGGTGGGATCGCGGTCCATGACCCACGACAACTGTTCGTCGTAGGGCCGATCATCATCGGCGGTATCGTCGTGGCCTGCGGTTTCGCGGTCTCGTTGAATGCCCTGGCGGTGGGCGAGGAGGGGGCCGTAGCTATGGGAGTGGATCTCGATCGGGAGGCGAGAAGGATCATCGCGCTCGGGGCGCTCCTGACCGGCACCGCGGTCAGCGTAAGCGGATTGATTGGGTTCCTTGGGCTTGCGGTCCCGCACATCCTCCGCCTGGCGATCGGGCCCGACCACCGACAGCTCCTGCCGGCCTCGGCGCTGGCCGGCGCGACTCTTCTGGTTTTGGCAGATGCGGGGGCCCGCTCCCTTGTCGCGCCGACCGAGCTCCCTGTCGGAATCTTCACGGCCCTCCTCGGCGGGCCCCTCTTCCTGTTCTTGCTCCGGCGGAACGGGCGGGAGCCGGTGTGGCAATGACACCGCTGATCCACCTCAATGCGGTTCAATTCGCCTATCCGAGCGGCTTCGCCTTTGCGAAGATCGATCTGATGGTCGAACGGGGGGAGATGGTGGCGATCCTGGGACCGAATGGCTCGGGAAAAACTACCCTCCTCAA